>Ga0209542_10000022_pt1 | contig 431367 bp, 368 predicted proteins | sample RifCSPhighO2_01_FD_184028 | JGI IMG/M metagenome (GOLD analysis project Ga0209542, IMG submission 184028) | Soil microbial communities from Rifle, Colorado - Rifle CSP2_plank highO2_0.1 (SPAdes) (version 2) | ecosystem: Environmental > Terrestrial > Deep subsurface > Rock core/Sediment ...
TGACACATTTAGTGTTAACACTTCTGTTTCCATGAGCGTTTGGTCCAAGGACCTGGTGTCTTGCGACACCAGCGCACCTCTCACGAACCAAACACCCACGCTTATCGGCTGTTGATTTTTAAAGAACAGATCACTTGACTTACCTGACTCAACCGCTGCAGCCGTTGTTTGCTGCGTTGTTTTGTCTGCGTCATCAGCGAAGAATGCAATTATGGCACCCTTTTGACACCCTTTGCAAGCCCCTCGCCGAAAAATCTTCAACTTTCTGCTCGGGCAGGGTGCGCAGGAGGCCTCAGGCCCGTCGCGGCAGCGTCCTCCCAGGGAAACGCGCCAGGGGCGCGGAGCATACCTCAGGTGTGGCGTGGCGGATGCACCACGTGGCGGACAATGCTGCAAAGCCGTCACAAGTGCGTCGGTGCCATGGGTTGCGGGCGCGTTGAGGCCCGTGGAGGGGCTCGATTACAGGGCCCGCCACCCCTGGATGCAACGCTGGGCACAGGCCCCGGTGGTGGCAAAACAGTTAAGTCAAACCAAAACGTCGCGCCTTGGGGTGCAGGAGAAGCAGAACGTGTCGATGGGCCCTCGCTTGCATGTGGAAGAGATGAAGCTGGATGTCAGCGGGGCGGCGTTCGCGCTGGATGAAGGGCCATCCCGGCATGTGCAGGTGTTGCGCATGCAACCAGGCGAGGGCCTGCGGGTGTTCGATGGCCGCGGCCGCGAATGGCAGGCCGAGGTGACGGAGATGGGGCGCAAAGTGGTGCAGGTGCGGGTGCTGCATGGCATCGACAACGACCGAGAGCTGCCAGTGCGGGTGACGCTGGCCGTCGGGATGACGGCCAACGACCGGATGGACACGCTGGTGGAGAAGGCCACGGAGCTGGGGGCGCATGCGATCCAGCCTTTGTTGTGCGCCCGGTCGGTGCTCCGATTGGAGGGCGAGCGGGCCGCCAAGAAGGTGGCGCACTGGCAGGCGGTGGCGGTGGCGGCGAGCGAACAATGCGGTCGTGCCGTGGTGCCGCAGGTGCTGCCGGTGGTGTCGTCGGTGGGCTGGCTGCAGCAGGCAGCGCAAATGGGGCAAGAAGGAACTGGGCAGCCGACGGGGATGACTTTGGCGGCGCCAGCAACACAGCCGGCATCCGGTGGATCAGGCGTCGAAGGGACGGCGGTCAACGAGGCGGCGAGCGGTGGCTGGCAGGCGCGCGGCGTGCTGAGCTTGCGGGACGCCGTGCCAGTAGGACGGTGGCTCGATGGACTCCTGGCCGATCAGGTGAAGCGCCCCGAGCTTGCCATGGCGGGATCGATGGGAACCGGACGAGCGAATTGGTGCTTCTTCAGCGGGCCGGAGGGCGGCCTGACACCAGAGGAGGAAGACCTGGCGCTGTCTGGGGGATGGCAGGCGGTGAGCCTGGGACGGCGCGTGTTGCGCGCGGACACGGCGCCGCTGGCGGTGCTCAGCGTGATCGCGGCGGCCATGGAGGCCTGATCGGGCGGCGCGCGCAAGGCGAGCGCGCGTCGCTCAAGCTTCGGGCGTCGCGGCCGGGTCAGCGGGTCGATCCGGGGACGCAGCCCTGGGCTTGTTGCTGCCGGCCACGAGGTCGAAGCGAAAGAGTCGGCATTCGATGGGGCCGTTGAACATGACGACGCGGCGGCTTTCCTTCAGGCGCATGGCGCCGGGCAGCTTCATGTCGGGGCTGAGGATCCAGGCGGTCCAGCCGGTGTAGTTCTTCTTCCAGTGCGAAGACAGGCGCTGGAAGAAGGTGGCTGCGGCCTCGTCTTCCTGGAAGTTCTCGCGGGCCACGCGCACACCGGGGCGGGCCCTGTCGTCTGGCTCGTCGATGTCGGCGGCGTAGCGGTCGCCGTGTTGCTCGGCGCGCTGGCCATAGGCGTTGCGGGCCGAACCCTTGGTGTCGATGCGCTCGCCGTAGGGCGGGTTGAACATCAGCACGCCCCGCTCACAGGGCACGGGGCGCTGCAGGGCGTCGGCGGTCTTGAACTCGATGGCGTGGCTCACGCCCGCACGCTCGGCGTTGCGGGTGGCGAAGTCGGTCATGCGGAAGGCGACGTCGCCAGCGTAGATGGCCACTTGTGGCGGACGCTGGCGGGCGCGCGCAGCTTGCTTGAGCTGCTGCCAGGCGGCCAGGTGCGGGCGGAAGGGCAGCAGCTTTTCGAAGGCAAAGCGGCGCTGCAGGCCCGGGGCGATGTCGCAGGTGATCTGCGCGGCCTCGATGGGGATGGTGCCGGCGCCGCAGCAGGGGTCGAGCAGCGGGCCGTCTTCGGGGCGGCCTTGCCAGCCGGCGGCGGCGAGCATGGCGGCGGCCAGCGTTTCCTTCAGCGGGGCTTCACCGGTGTCTTCGCGCCAGCCGCGCTTGAAGAGGGCCTCGCCAGAGGTGTCGACGTAGAGGATGGCGTCCATGTCGTCGAGGTAGAGGACCAGCCCGAGGTCGGGGTGGCGGGTGTCGACGCTGGGGCGCTCACCCGCGCGTTCGCGCAGGTCGTCGCAGACGGCGTCCTTGATGCGCAGGCCGGCGAAGTTCAGGCTGCGCAGGTGGCTGCGGCGCGAGGTGACGTCGACGCGCAGGGTCTGCTGCGGCGTGATCCAGTCCGACCAGTTGACGGTGCGGCCCAGGGCATAGATGTCGTCTTCGTGGCGGTAGACACGGGTGGCGACGCGCCAGAGAACGCGCTGGGCCAGCCGGCTTTCCAGGTTCAAGCGCATGGCGCTGTCGATGAGGGCGGCCATGCGCTCGGCGGGCGTGCGCAGGTTGGACGCGGGCTGGACCTCGATGCCGCCGCGCGAGGCTTCGATCCAGGGCGCAGGGCCGAGGATGCGGCGGGCTTCTTCGAGCAGCAGCTCTTCGACGCCGGCGGGGCAGCTCAGGTAGAGCGCGGCGGGGCGGTCGGCGGCGAGGACAGGGCCGGCAGGTTGAGGGCGCGGGCCGGTCGAGCGCGTGGGTGCGCGGGGGCGGTCAGCGGGGCCGCCGCGATGGGGCTGCGATGACGGCGATCGGCCAGGGCCTGAGGGGCGCGGCGAATGCGCATCCCGCCGCTCGCCATGGTCGACACGCGCAAGCGCACCGGCTTCATCAGAAGGGCGGCCGGTGGCGGCGGAAACACGGGGGCGACGGATCGGTTTGATCGGCATGGCGGGAGCGAGCGGTGGCAGCGAGGCGGGTGACGGGAGGTCAGGCGCGCAGGACGGCCAGCACGTCGGATCGGAATTCGCGACGATACAGCACCCACAGCACCGCAAGGGTGGCGAGGGCGAACGCCGTCGGGGAAATGAACCAGCCGATCACGGCAAAGGACATGTAGTAAGCGCGCAGGCCATCGGCGAAGCTTTCGGCCGCCATGCCCATGAGCTTGCCGGCGCGCTCGGCGAAGGCCTCGCGGTCGGCTTCACCGGAGTCGAAGACCTCGACGTTGGGCGCCGCACCGACGAGGATGGCGCCGAAGGAGTACACCCGCATCGACCAGGTGAAGCGGAAGAAGGCGTAGACGAAGACGCACAGCATCACGACGATCTTGATGTCGAAGACCAGCATGGTGGTGGTGGCGGCGAAGGGCAGGTCCTTGACCAGTTCGGTGGCCTTCTCCGACGTGCCCAGCACGGCCAGCAGGCCGCCGAGCACCAGGATGGTGGTCGATGCCCAGAAGCTGGGGCTGCTGGCCAGGTTCTGCGTGACGGCGGCGTCGACGATGCGCTGGTCGCGGTAGGTGACCTGCTTCATCCACACCTTGCGGAAGTGGTTGGTGCTGGCCAGCAGCGTGCGCTCTCGCTTGGCCCGCCAACTGGCGAACTGCGCATAACCGACCCAGCCGAAAATGAACAGGGCTAGCGCGGCCCAGTCCTGCCAGGGCAGGACGGCGAGGATCTGGGTGACGGTGACGGAAGGGCTGTTGAGGGCCATGATCGATGAGGCGCCGAGACCGGTCGGCGCGCCGGTTCAGGGCGTCAGAGCGCCTTGCGCAGGTTGGCCGGCGCGATCTTGAGGGCTTCGCGGTACTTGGCCACGGTGCGGCGCGCCACCTGGATGCCCTGCTCTTCGAGCATGCTGGCGAGCTGGCTGTCGGACAACGGCTTCTTGGCGTCTTCGGCGGTGACCAGCTGCTTGATGAGCGCGCGCACGGCGGTGCTCGATGCATTGCCGCCCGCCTCGGTGTTCAGCGACGAGCCGAAGAAGTACTTCAGCTCGAAGGTGCCGAAGGGCGTGTTCATGTACTTGGCCGTGGTCACGCGAGAGATCGTGGACTCGTGCAGGCCGAGCTCGTCAGCGATCTCGCGCAGCACCAGCGGCTTCATCGCGATCTCGCCATGGGTGAAGAAGTTCTTCTGGCGGTCGACGATGGCTTGGGAGACACGCAGGATGGTGTCAAAGCGCTGCTGGATGTTCTTGACGAACCAGCGCGCCTCCTGCAGGCGCGAGCTCAGCGCGGTGTGGCTTTCGCTGGCTGCGGTGCCACGCGGCGAGCGCGATGCGCGCAGTGCCTGGGCGTAAAGATCGTTGATGCGCAGCTTGGGCATCACGTCGGGGTTGAGCACGACCTTCCAGCCCCGGCCCGACTTCTGGATGATGACGTCGGGGATGATGATGTTGGCCTCGGCGCGCGTGAAGGCGCGGCCCGGCTTGGGCTCGAGCTGCACGATCACGCCCTGCGCCTGCTTGACCTCGCCTTCGCTGGCGCCGGTGGCGGCCATGAGCTTCTTGGTGTCGCGGCGGGCCAGCAACTCGAGGTGGTGCAGGCAGATGTCGATGGCGACGTCGCGGATGCGGCCCTGGGGCTGCGTGCGCAACTGCAGCACCAGGCACTCGTTGAGGTTGGCCGCGCCCACGCCCACGGGCTCCATGTGCTGCAGCCAGCCCAGCGCGCACTTCAGGCGCGAGAGGACCTCGTCTCGCGTGTCTTCGTCGGCCTCTTCGGGCAGCAGGCTGTCGGCGATCTCTTCGAGCGGGTCGGCCAGGTAGCCGTCTTCGTTGAGCGACTCGATCAGCACCTCGACGGCGGCCATGTCTTCGGCACCCAGGCGCATGCCCAGCAGCTGCTGCTTGAGGTGGTCCTGCAGGCTGATGCCGGCGGTGTTGCGCGACATCGGGTCGAAGTCGTCGTCGGCGTCGTTGTTGCGCGAAGGCGCTTCGCTGATGCCGTCGAAATCGTCGCGCTCGGTGCCGTTTTCCCAGTCGTCGCGCTCGGTGGTGCCCAGCTCGGCGGTGTCGATGCCACCCGTGTCACCGTCTGAAGTGGTGGACTCGGATGCAGAAGAGGCGACCTCTTCGGTGTTCTGGCGGTCGTTGCGCTGGCGTTCGTATTCGGCCGCGGCAGCGAGGTCGAGCGCAGGCAGGTCGTCTTCCGGCTCCAGGAAGGGGTTCTGCTCGAGCATCTGCTCGATTTCCTGGTTGAGCTCCAGCGTCGACAGCTGCAACAGGCGGATGGACTGCTGCAGCTGCGGCGTGAGCGCCATGTGCTGCGAGAGCCGGAACTGCAGTGAGGGTTTCATGGACTGCTCCGGCGCCTCACATGCGGAAGTGCTCGCCGAGGTAGACCTTGCGGACGTCGGCGTTCTCGATGATCTCGGACGGGCGACCTTCGGCCAGCACCCGGCCCTCGCTGATGATGTAGGCGCGGTCGCAGATGCCCAGCGTCTCGCGCACGTTGTGATCGGTGATGAGCACACCGATGCCGCGGGCCTTGAGGAAGCTGATGATGCGCTGGATCTCGATGACCGCGATCGGGTCGACCCCGGCGAAGGGCTCGTCAAGCAGGATGAAGCGAGGCTGCGTGGCCAGGGCGCGGGCGATCTCGACGCGGCGGCGCTCGCCACCGGAGAGCGCCATCGACGGGCTGGTGCGCAGCTTCTCGATGCTGAGGTCCTTGAGCAGTGCGGTCAGGCGTTGCTCGATGACGGCACCCTTGAGGCGCTTGCCGTGCTCGTCGAGCTGCAACTCCAGCACGGCGCGGATGTTGTCCTCGACGTTGAGCTGGCGAAAGATGGAGGCCTCTTGCGGCAGGTAGCTCAGGCCCATGCGCGAGCGCTCGTGCATCGGCAGGCGCTCGATGCGCTGGCCGTCGATCTCGATGGCGCCTGCGTCAGCGCGCACCAGGCCCACGATCATGTAGAAGCTGGTGGTCTTGCCTGCGCCGTTGGGGCCGAGCAGCCCGACCACCTCGCCGGCCGAGACGGCCACGTGCACGTCCTGCACGACGGTGCGTGCGCCATAGCGTTTTTTGAGGCTCTGGGCCTGCAGGCGGCTGCCAGGGTGGGCCGCCCCCGGGGCGGATGCAGGAGGCGTCATGTCAGCGGCCACCTGGTTGCTCAGCGGGCGCCGGGGCCGCACCGCCACGCGGCGAGATCACGCCGCGCACCCGACCGGAAGACGTGCCGCCCACGGGGCTGCCGCCCATCACTTGGTAGACGCCCGTCTTGTTGTCGTAGCGGATGGCCTGGCCGTTGACTTCGTCGGAAGCCGCGCCACCCACGATGCGGCGCATGACGGCGCGGCCGGTGAAGTGCACGGTGTCGTCGCGACCGTCGTAGAAGATCTTCTCGGCTTCGCCTTCGATCAACTCGTCGACGCCATCGCGCTTTTGCTTGAAGTAGCTGCGCCCGCCCTGCCCACCTGTGGCGGTGGCCGATTGCGTGCCGTCGGGGTTTTGTCTGATTTCGACGCGATCGGCGCGGATGGCCATCGTGCCCTTGGTGATGTCGACGTTGCCGGTGAGCACGTTCAGGCGCTGGCCTTCTTCGACGCGCGCATTGTCCGCCGCAAAATGCAGGGGCTGCGTGCGGTCGGCCTTCTCGGCCCAGGCCACCGGGCCGGACACCATCGTGGCGGCCAGCAGCGACGCGGCCAGGCCACGAGCGAGCGGGCGCGCGAGCGCGGTGACGGGAGCGGATGTGAGCATGTGTGACGCCTTCGGCATGAATTTTGCTTGATTCTAGCGCATGGCGTCGCGCCCAAGCCCCTGTTTCGCACAACGCACAGCGCCATGCCGGGGCATTTGGTCACAGGAAACTCGGGCGCACGCCCCTCACGGGGCGCGGCCACCGGCCCCGGTCAGACTTTGCGCAGGCGCTCGACCAGGAAATCGACCGTCGCCAGGGTGCGCGAGGCGTTGCCGTTGAGGGACACCGAGGTGGTGAACTGGCCGCCGATGCCCAAGGATGGCACGCCATCGATGCGGTAAGCCTCGGCCAGCGAGCGGGCCTGGCGGACCTTGGTCTGCACCGCGAACGAGTCGTAGACCGAGCGGAACTTGTCCTTGTCCACGCCTTGCGTGGCCAGGAACGCCCCGATCTGGTCCAGGTTGGCCGAGCCCCCCTGCAGCGCACCACCGGGCTGGTGCATGGCATTGAACACCTTCTCGTGCAAGGAGCCGACCAGGCCCATGGCTTCGAGTGCGTAAAACAGCCGCTGGTGCACGCCAAACGGATTCTCACGGTAAGCCCAGGGCACGCGACGGAAGGCCACATGAGCCGGCAAGCGCGCCACCCAGGCGGCCAGCGAGGGCTCGAAGTGATAGCAGTGGGGGCAGCCGTACCAGAAGAACTCGACGACCTCGACCTTGCCCGCCGGGGCCGACACGGGCGCGGCCTGGGCCAGGCGCGTGTAGTTCTGCCCCTCGATCGGCCCACCCTGGGCCGAGGCAACGAGCGGGGCGCCAGCCAGGCCCAGGCCCAGGGCCGAAGCGGCTTGCATCGAAAATTCGCGGCGGTTCATCAGGGCAGTCCTTTCGGAAAAATCGATCACTTCTGGATGCGCACGAGGGCGGAGTCGATGCCGGCGCCTTGCAGCCTGACGCGGACCTCGTCGGCCTGGTCTTTTGCCGCATAAGGCCCCAGGCGCACGCGGTACATGGTGCGGCCATTGACTTCGCGCTCGGCCACGCGGGCTTCCAGACCCAGCATGGCCAGCTTGGCTTTTTGCTGCTCGGCTTCGGCCTGGCTTGCGTAGGCACCGGCCTGCACCTGGTAACTCAACGCGTCGGACGACGCCCCGGTGGACACCGACTCACCCGAGAGGATGGCAGCCGGGTTGCGCGCTGGCGCCGCGGCCGACGCCTTGGCAGACGGTGCGGCACCCGAAGCGGCGGGAGCGGCCGAGGCGGCCGGCGCCGTGACAGGAGGCGTGGCAACAGGCACTTCCACCGCCGGGGCCTCGCCACCTGCCGAAGCCGCGGACGCCGCGGGCTCGACCTGAACGGGCCTGGGCTTGGCCGGGTTCTTGCCGTACAGCGGGCCGTTGGGGTCCCAGTTCTTGTTCTTCTCGGCCTCGGCCGCGTCCTGCTCGGCGGTGCGCTGGGGCACCTTGTCGATGAAGGGCAGGGGCACCTTGGTGATGTAGAGGGCCACGCCCAGGGCGATGGCCAGCCCGATCAGCATGCCGACGATGACGCCCAGGAAGAAGCCGCCGCGTTGGGATTTCATCAGGTCAAGTCCTTGGTGTTTTTCACATCTTTTCGGGTGCGCTCACGCCGAGGAGGGCCAGGCCGCTGCGCAGCACCTGGGCGGTGGCCGTCAGCAGCGCCACGCGGGCGCGTCCGAGTTCGACATCATCCACCAGGAATCGTTCCGCAGCGTAATAGCTGTGGAAGGCACCAGCCAGGTCACGCAGGTAGAAGGCGACGTCGTGCGGGGCCAGGCCCACGGCGGCGTTGCGCAGCATGTCGGGGTACTCGGCGAGCCGGGTCATGAGCGCCAGCTCGGTCGGGGCGGTCAGCAGCGAGAGCTGGGCGGCGCCGATGACGGCCAGGTCGCCACCCTTGTCCGCATATTGCGCGCGCACCGAATGGATGCGGGCGTGCGCGTACTGCACGTAGAACACGGGGTTCTCGTCGTTCTGCTTGAGCGCCAGGTCGACGTCGAAGACGAACTCGGTGTCGGCCTTGCGGCTGATCAGGAAGAAGCGGACGGCGTCCTTGCTGGTCCACTCGATGAGGTCGCGCAGGGTGACGTAGCTGCCGGCGCGCTTGGAGATCTTGACCTCCTCGCCGTTCTTCATCACGGTGACCATCTTGTGCAGCACGTAGTCGGGCCAGCCCTGGGGGATGCCGACGCCAGCGGCCTGCAGGCCGGCGCGCACGCGGGCGATGGTGCCGTGGTGGTCGGAGCCCTGGATGTTGACGCACTGCTCGAAGCCGCGCTCCCACTTGGCGATGTGGTAGGCCACGTCGGGCACGAAGTAGGTGTAGCCGCCGTCGGACTTGCGCATGACGCGGTCCTTGTCGTCACCGTAGTCGGTGCTGCGCAGCCACAGGGCGCCGCCTTCTTCGAAGGTCTTGCCGGCGTCCTTGAGCTTTTGCACCGCGGCCTCGACCCGGCCCGAGGTGTAGAGGCTGGACTCGAGGTAGTAGTTGTCGAAGCGGACGCCGAAGGCCTTGAGGTCCAGGTCTTGTTCGTGGCGCAGGTAGGCCACGGCGAACTGGCGGATGCCGTCGAGGTCGTTCACGTCGCCCGAGGCGGTGAACTCGCGGTCGTCGGCCTTGACCGTCTTTTTGGCCAGGAAGTCGGCGGCGATGTCAGCGATGTAGTCGCCGTTGTAGGCCGATTCGGGCCAGTCGGCGTCACCGGGCTTGAGGCCCTTCAGGCGCGCCTGGGTGGAGCTCGCCAGCGTGGCGATCTGCACGCCGGCGTCGTTGTAATAGAACTCGCGGGTGACCTGCTGGCCTTGCGTCTCGAACAGGTTGCACAGCGCGTCGCCCAGGGCGCCCTGGCGGCCGTGGCCGACGTGCAGCGGACCGGTGGGGTTGGCCGAAACGAACTCCACCAGCACCTTCTTGCCGTTGGCGGGCTGCCAGCCGAACTGGTCGCCGCCGCTGAGCACGTCGGTGACGATGCTCTGCTTGGCCTCGGGCTTGAGGCGCAGGTTGATGAAGCCAGGGCCGGCGATTTCGATGGGCAGTTGCACCCATTGCTGCACGGCGGGCTGGGCTTCGAGGGCCGCGACCAGGGCGGTCGCCAGCTCGCGGGGGTTCTTCTTGAGGGGCTTGGCCAGTTGCATGGCGGCCGTGACGGCGAGGTCGCCGTGGGCGGCCTGCTTGGGCGCTTCGAAAACGGGGGCGGCCAGGGGGGCGGCATCGGGGGCCACCTGCGCCTGGACCTGGGACAAGGCCTGGCCCAGGGCCGAAAGGAGGTCACGCTTGGCTTGGATCATGGGCGCGATTCTACGAGGCGGCGCCAGAACCCGCGGCCGGCGGGCCTGAGCCAGCTCAAGCGAGAAGAATTGCACAGTCGGCAGCAGGCTTTTTGGCTGACGCAAGCCGACCCGAACGTGACAAGATGCCTCCAAGACTGAACACTAGACCATGACAGGCATCGACATCGACCTGGCTGCCGGCACGGTCGGCAAGTACCGGGTGATCAAACGGCTGGGCGAAGGCGCCACCAGCGAGGTCTTCCTGTGCCGGGACGACTTCCACGACCGCGACGTCGCCATCAAACGCGTGCGTTCATCCGCCTTGGGTGACGTGGTCGACGGCCCGGTCTATGCGCGCTTTTTCGCCGCCGAGGCCGCCCTGGTCGGGCGCCTGCAGCACCCCAACGTCGTTCAGATCTTCGACGCCGTCCCCGACCCGACGTCACCCTACGTGGTGATGGAGTACGTGCCCGGGACGACGCTGCGCAGCTTCTGCCGCCCCGACAGCCTGCTGCCGCTGGAGCTGATCGTGGAAATCGGCTTCAAATGCGCGATGGCCCTGGGCTACGTGTACCGCCAGGGCCTGATCCACCGCGACGTCAAGCCTGCCAACATCCTGGCGCTGACCAACGCCCAGGGCCTGGTCACCGACGTCAAGATCTCCGACTTCGGCAGCGTGCTCAACATGACGGCCGACTCCACCCAGGTGCACCAGGTGGGCTCGCTGGCCTACATGGCACCCGAGCAGCTCGACGGGCACGCGCTCGACGCCCGGGCCGACATGTACGCCCTGGGCGCGGTGCTGTACCACCTCATCGCGGGCCGCCCGCCCTTCGACGCGCCTTCGCAACCGGCGCTGATGAACCTGATCTACAACCAGGAGCCCACCCCGCTGTCGACCCTGCGCGCTGGCGTGCACCCGGCCGTGGACCAGGTGGTGCTGCGCGCGCTGGCCAAGTCGCCACAGGACCGCTACGCCAACTGGGACGAGTTCGCGCAGGCGATCTCGAGCCTGGTGTCGGAGCACCAGGTGCCGCGCGGCCACGTGCAGGGCGTGCTGGACTCGGAGCGCTTCAACCTGCTGCGCTCGCTGGACTTCTTCTCGAACTTCGGCGACGTCGAGTTGTGGGAGGTGGTGCACCGCGCGAAGTGGCAGCGCTTTCCGTTCGGCCATGCGCTGTACCGGCGCGGCGAAGAGGGCAAGAGCTTTCACATCATCGCGCAGGGCAGCGTGGAGGTCTACCGCAACAACAAGCGCGTGGCGCTGCTGGGCGCGGGCACCTCGGTGGGCGAGATGGCCTACCTGGCGCCCAGCCCCGAGTTGCGCAAGCACAGCACCGATGTGGTGGTGACCGAGCCGGCCACCACCATCTCGTTCACGCCGGAGGCCATGCAGTCGCTGAGCCCGGCCAGCCGTCACCTGTTCGACGAGTCCTTCATCCGGGTGCTGGTGCGGCGGCTGCACGCGGCGCACGAAGCGCTGGCGCACCCGCGGCGGATCCTCTGAGCGGCCGCACGGGCTCGCCGTGTGGCGCGCTGTCATCGACAGCAGGGGGTGGGGCGTTCACAATGGGTCAGGTGCCTCAAGACACCTGATCCACCCACAACAGACACCTTTCGATGGAGTGAAGACATGCGTGCACTGATCGCCACCCTCTCCCTGGCCTTGATGGCCGGCCTGGCCCATGCCAACCCCGAGTGCGAGGCCAAGGCCGTGGACAAGAACGGCAAGGCCCTGGCCGGTGCGGCCAAGAGCAGCTTCGTCAAGAAGTGCGTCAAGGAAACCACCGGCGCGGCCTGCTCGGCCAAGGCGCTGGACAAGAACGGCAAGCCGCTGGCAGGCGCTGCCAAGAACAGCTTCATGAAGAAATGCGAGAAGGAAGCGGTGGCAGGCTGACAGCCACGTCACGCCCCTGGCACCGAAGCCCGGCCCCGAGCCGGGCTTTTTTCATGGCCGATGAAGTTCGAGGTGGCGCGCGCTCAGCGCACCCAGATGCCCCGAGCCAGGAACGCCCCCAGCAGCGGCAGCAACAGCAGCAGGTGAGCCTGGGCCATGATCCAGCGGCGGATGCCGCGAACCTCGGCCTCGTCGGGCAAGGCCCCAGTGGCTTCGAGCTGGCGCTTCCAGCGGATGAAGGCGAAGGTGGGCTTGAGCGACATCAGCCCGATCAGCGCGAACAGCGTCACCTTGGCGTGCAGCAAAGGCTGGCCCCAATACCAGCCGAAACCTTTGCCCCCCCAGTAAGTGCGCGCCAGGCCCGTGGCCAACACGGCGATGGCCGCCACTAGGTAGATGAGGTCCACGCGCGCGAGGCGGCGCACGATGGCGGCGTTCATCCATTCCGGCCGGCACAGCGCGGCCTCGCTGGTGACGAACACCACCAGCATCAGGATGGCGACAAAGTGGGCGTAGGCGAGCAGGGCTTCGGTCATGGCCGCGATCATGCCCGATCAGGCGGCCAGCGCGACGGCCTGCTTCCAGTAGCCGGGCTCGCGGTAGGTGGCCTGCAGGAAGTCGACCCACAGGCTCAGCCGCAGCGGCCGGTGCTTGCGCTGCGCAAACACCGCGTAGATGCCGGTGGGCGGCGCGGCGAACTCGTCGAGCACCGTCACCAACTGGCCGGTGCGCACGTCGGCCTCGACCTCCCACCACGAGCGCCAGGCCAGGCCCAGGCCGGCCAGGCACCAGGCGTGCAGCACCTGCCCGTCCGAGCAGTCAAAGCGCGAGGTGGGCCGCACGTGCGTGAGTTGGCCCTCGACGGTGAAAGCCCAGCCGCGCGTCTGGCTGGCCTCGGAGCTCAGCGTCAGGCACTCGTGGCGGGCGATGTCAGAAGGGTGCTGCGGGCGGCCACGCGCGGCCAGGTAGGCCGGGCTGGCCACGCACAGGCGGCGGTTGTCGGCCAGGCGCACGCTGACCAGGCTGGAGTCGGGCATCTCGCCCACGCGCACGGCGCAGTCGAAGCCCTCGTGCACCAGGTCGACCAGCCGGTCTGACAGGTCGAGCGAGACGGTCAGGCCCGGGTGATCGGCCACGAAGCGAGGCACCAGGGGCGCCACGTGCCGCCGCCCGAACCCCGCTGGCGCGGTGATGCGCAGGTGCCCACGCGCCTGCAGCCCACCGGCACTGACCTCGGATTCGGCGTTCGCCAGGTCGCCCAGGATGCGTTGCGCGTCTTCCAGGAAAGCCGAGCCCTCGTGGGTCAGGCTGATGCGCCGGGTGGTGCGCAACAGCAATTTGACGCCCAGGCGCTCTTCCAGCGCGTCGATGCGGCGGCCGATGACGGCGGGCGCCACCCCCTCGGCCCCCGCCGCGGCGGTGAGGCTGCCCTTGGTGGCGACGGCGACGAAGGATTCCAGCTGCTTGAGTCGGTCCATGCTCTGCCCGGTTGGTCCTGGGGATGTCCTGGTTTTGGCGCCGTGCGTCCGAACGGGCCATGTTGAAGAGGCGCCCGGCAAAACACAATGGGGGCGGCGCCCGGGAAGATCCGAGGGGGCGGCCTCGATTTTTACTTAAAAGTCATGAATCAATGACTTTTTGAGCTGGTAATGAACTGATCGGTATGGAATAAACTGCCCCGTTCCAAAAGAGGCGTGGTCCGCCTGCCGCGTCACCCCTGCGGCAGTTGCCCGATGGCCCGCCCCCGCCTCCACCAGATTCCCCTGACCCTTTTCAAGAGGTTCTCCATGACCGCACGCACCCAAGTTCACGGCCTGCAAGTGGCCACCGAGCTCTTCCGCTTCGTCGAAGACAAGGTCCTGCCCGGCACCGGCATCGACAGCGCCAAGTTCTGGGCTGGCTTTGACGCCATCGTCAACGAGCTGGCCCCCAAGAACGCCGCCCTGCTGGCCGAGCGCGACCGCATCCAGACCGAGATGGACCAGTGGCACGCCGCCAACCCCGGCCCGATCTCGGACATGGCCGCCTACAAGGCCCACCTGGAAAAGATCGGCTACCTGGTGCCCGTGCCGGGGGACGTCAAGGCCACCACCGCCAACGTCGACGCCGAGCTGGCCCTGCAAGCCGGCCCGCAGCTGGTCGTGCCCATCCTGAACGCACGCTACGCGCTCAACGCCGCCAACGCCCGCTGGGGCAGCCTGTACGACGCCCTGTACGGCACCGACGCCATCTCCGAAGAAGGCGGCGCCGACAAGGGCAAGGGCTACAACCCGGTGCGCGGCGCCAAGGTGATCGCCTGGGCCCGCAACTTCCTGGACAAGGCCGCTCCGCTGGAAGGCGCTTCGCACAAGGAAGCCACCGGCTACAGCATCGCTGGCGGCAAGCTGGTCGTGGCGCTCAACGGTGGCAAGACCACCGGCCTGCAGAACCCCGATCAACTGGTCGGCTTCCAGGGTGACGCCGCCTCGCCTTCGAGCGTGCTGCTGGTCAACAACGGCATGCACGTCGACATCCAGATCAACCGCAGCACCCCGATCGGCCAGACCGACCCGGCCGGTGTCTCGGACCTGGTGCTGGAATCGGCCGTCTCCACCATCCTGGACCTGGAAGACTCGGTCGCCGCCGTGGACGCCGAAGACAAGGTGCTGGGCTACAGCAACTGGCTGGGCATCCAGCTGGGCACGCTGACCGAAGAAGTCGCCAAGGGCGGCAAGACCTTCACCCGCAAGCTCAATGGCGACCGCGTGTACACCGCCCCCAACGGCGGCGAAGTCAAGCTGCACGGCCGCTCGCTCATGTTCGTGCGCAACGTGGGTCACCTGATGACCAACCCGGCCATCCTCTGGGGCGCTGACGGCAAAGAGATCCCCGAAGGCATCATGGACGCGGTCATCACCACGACCATCGCCCTGCACGACCTGCAAGGCCGCGGTCAGCTCGATGGCAAAGCCATCCGCAACTCGCGCACCGGCTCGGTCTACATCGTCAAGCCCAAGATGCACGGCCCCGCTGAAGTCGCGTTTGCCGCCGAGCTGTTCTCGCGCGTCGAGAAGCTGCTGGGCCTGGCCGACAGCACCGTCAAGCTGGGCATCATGGACGAAGAGCGCCGCACCTCGGTGAACCTCAAGGCCTGTATCGCCGCCGCTTCGAGCCGCGTGGCCTTCATCAACACCGGCTTCCTGGACCGCACCGGCGACGAGATGCACACCGCCATGCTGGCCGGCCCGATGATGCGCAAGGGCGACATCAAGAACAGCGCCTGGATCGCCGCCTACGAGCGCCGCAACGTGCTGATCGGCCTGCAGATGGGCCTGCGCGGCCGCGCCCAGATCGGCAAGGGCATGTGGGCCATGCCCGACCTGATGGCCGGCATGCTCGAGCAGAAGATCGCCCACCCCAAGGCCGGTGCCAACACCGCCTGGACGCCTTCGCCCACCGCCGCCACGCTGCACGCCACGCACTACCACCAGGTCAGCGTCGCCGCCATCCAGCAAGACATCGAGAAGACCGGCGAAGACCCGCAATCGCTGCTCGACAAGCTGCTGACCATCCCCGTGGTGGCCCAGGCCAACTGGTCCGACGCCGAGAAGCAGCAAGAGCTGGACAACAACATCCAGGGCATCCTGGGTTACGTCGTGCGCTGGATCGACCAGGGCGTGGGTTGCTCGAAGGTGCCCGACATCCACAACGTGGGCCTGATGGAAGACCGCGCCACGCTGCGCATCTCCAGCCAGCACGTGGCCAACTGGCTGCACCACGGCGTGATCACCGAAGCGCAGGTGCGTGACAGCTTCAAGCGCATGGCCGCCGTGGTGGACGGCCAGAACGCCGGCGACGCCGCCTACGAAAGCCTGGTGGCCAACCCCAACGGCGCCGCCTTCCAGGCCGCGCTGGACCTGGTGTTCAAGGGCAAGGAACAGCCCAGCGGCTACACCGAGCCGCTGCTGCACGCCTGGCGTCTGAAGAAGAAGGCGCAGGGCTGATTCAGCCTTCTGCTTCCAACCCTCCGAACGGGTCGTGATCCGGCAAAACGGCGCCTTTTTGGCGCCGTTTTGCATGCGTTGGAAGAATGCTTTCGCGAAATGACGCGTGAGGACTACACCCCTGAAGTCTGGGTGTAAACGGACATTAAGCCCGTGTTAACGTCCGTTGCGACAGTTACGTAACCGAGCGTACTTCAAAAACAATTGCTTTCAGAGGAACCCATGTCCCGCAAAATCAGGCTCATTGCCACCCTTACCTCCGCAGCCATTCTCGTGACTTCGATGTCTGGGTGCGCAGCGATGTTTCATGGAACGACTCAACAGGTTGCCGTTCGGAGCAACATTCCTGGGGCCGAGCTTTATGTGAATGAAGCCTACGTCGGCAAAGACAATGGCGTCACCACCTTCCAAAAAAAGAACAACTACATGATCACGGCTCGCAAGGCCGGATGCACTGACACAACGGTCCCTGCCTCCAAGTCGTTCGACGCCATCACACTGCTGGGGGTGTTGATCGATTTCGGCATCGTTTCCGTTCTGCTGATCGACGGTGCTGCGACTGGTGCATGGCAACAGTTTGACCAGACGAGTTTCGTTGTGGATCCGCGCTGCAACAACTCCTGACCGGTACGTTGTTCAAAGAAAAGCGCTCCCCTGGGGAGCGCTTTTTAATTGGTTAACTCCAATTTCGTGGGCGCGCTTCCTGCTTGACTTCAAAGGCATCAACACCTGTGAGGCCCCGTGCAAACCGCCCAGGTCTTCAACCGCCCTCGGGTTACACCGAGCCGCTGCTGACCGCCTGACGCCTGAAGAAGGCGCAGGCCTGATCGCCATGGTCAAACGGCTGAAGGCAACGCGCAACAGCACTCTGCAGGGTGCCGTCATTCACGACTGCCAACCCACTGACGTGCCCATGCAAGCAACGTTCAGTTACAGTCTCATGCGCATGCCCCCGCTCAGACGGGGCTGTTCAACCCAGGGAGACAACATGAAGTCCTCGTTCCGCCTGGCTGCGCTCAGCGTTGCCATCGCTGCCCCCTTGTTCGTCACGGGCTGCGCCACCGAGTCCTCGCAGGCTCTGGCCGTGCAGAAAACCAAGGCCGCCACACGCACCTATGTCGGCGCTCGCGCGCCCATCGCCGTTGGCAAGTTCGACAACCGCTCCAGCTACCTGCGTGGCGTGTTCTCTGATGGCGTCGATCGCCTGGGCAGCCAGGCCAAGACCATCCTGATCGGGCACCTGCAGCAGACCAATCGCTTCAACGTGCTCGACCGCGACAACATGGCCGAGATCAAGCAGGAGGCCAGCATCCAGGGCACCACCCAGCAGCTCAAGGGCGCCGACTTCGTCGTCACCGGTGACGTCACCGAATTCGGTCGCAAGGAAGTGGGCGACCACCAGCTGTTCGGCATCCTTGGCCGCGGCAAGACGCAGGTGGCCTACGCCAAGGTCACGCTCAACGTGGTCAACATCCGGACCTCCGAGGTGATCTATTCGGTGCAAGGCGCTGGCGAGTACCAGCTCTCGAACCGCGAAATCATCGGTTTCGGCGGCACCGCCAGCTACGACTCGACGCTCAATGGCAAGGTGCTGGACTTGGCCATCCGCGAGGCGGTGGACCGCCTGGGTGAAGGCATCGACGCCGGCGCATTCAAGCCTGTTTCGCGGTAATCCACTCGGAGAAGTCACACCATGATGCATCGCCCCATGACGCGGGGGCTGGCAGCGCTTTGCCTGCTGGCCACACTGACCGGCTGCGCCGGCCCCAAGCAGCTCTACAGCTGGAATGGCTACCAGCCCCAGGTCTACGCCCACTTGAAGAACGACGGCAAGTCGTCGCCTGAAGAGCAGATCATCGAGCTGGAAAAAGGCATCCAGCAAGCCGCAGCCAAGGGCGCTCAGGTGCCCCCGGGCTACCACGCCCACCTCGGCCTGCTCTACCTGAACACCGGTCGCACCGATCAAGCCCTGGCGGCCTGGAACCAGGAAAAGGCCCTGTTCCCCGAGTCGACGAAATACATCGACTTCCTGATCGGCAACATGAAGAAGAACCGGAGCTGACATGCGCACGCCATCCATCCAACGCACATCGCTGTGCTCACTGGTTGCCACCGCGGCGCTGCTCGCTGGTTGTGCCGCACCGGTCAAGACCGACTACACCGCCTTCCGTGCGGCGAAGCCGGCATCCATCCTGGTGCTGCCGCCCGTCAACGAAAGCCCGGAGGTCAATGCCACGTTCAGCATGCTGGCGCAGGCCACCTACCCACTGGCAGAAGGCGGCTACTACGTCATGCCAGTCACGCTCGTCAACGAGACCTTCCATCAGAACGGTCTGACGGTTGCCACCGACATGCATCAGGTGCCTGTTGCCAAGCTCAAGGAAATCTTCGGCGCTGACGCAGCCCTGTACATGAAGATCACGCGGTACGGCAGCACCTACACCGTGCTGAGCAGCGCCGCGGTCGTGAGCGCTGAAGCGCGCCTTGTCGACCTCTCGACCGGAACCCTCCTCTGGAGCGGCAGAGCCAGTGCTTCGAGCGACGAAAACAACAACAACAGCGGCGGCGGGCTCGCGGGCCTGCTGGTGGCTGCCATCGTCAAGCAGATCATGAACAGCGTGACCGATGCGTCGCACAACGTCGCGGGCGTCACCAGCGCACGACTTCTGTCATCCGGCACGCCCAATGGCCTCTTGTACGGTCCCCGCTCGCCCCTCTATGGCAAGGACAACACAAACTGAGCACGCCCGCCGTGCGTCGCATGAAGCGCCCGCCCTGGGCGCTTTTTTGCACCTGGTGAACAAGAGGTAACACTTCGTCGGGCGCATCACATCGATCGGGGGGCCCAGCGGCGTTTTTTCATCCGAACACGCCTCAACCGAAAACCGGGCATCCGCCCCTAGAATGGTCCGAGACGACCACCACCCCTGGTGGCGCGTCCGCACCATCATCAACACAGACCAGGAGCTCCTCACATGAAGAAGATCGTCATCGCAGCCCTCGCCACCCTCGCTGCTGCTTCCGCCATGGCCCAAAACAACGTCGGCTCTTGCGGCTGGGGTTCCAAGCTGTTCCAAGGTCAGCGTGGCATCTTCCCGCAGGTGCTGGCCGCCACCACCAACGGCACCTCCGGCAACCAGACCTTCGGCATCACCTTCGGCACCTCGGGTTGCACGCAGGACGGCGTCGTGTCGTCCTCCTGGAAGACCGCCATGTACATCGACGGCAACCGCGTGGCCCTGGCCCGTGACGCCGCCGCTGGCCAAGGTGAAAGCCTCGACACCCTGGCCGCCGTGATGGGTGTCAAGGACGCCGACCGCGCCCTGTTCGCCGCCACCATCAAGGCCAACTTCGCCACCGTGTTCGCCAACGATCAGCAGATCGCCGCCAACCTGAAGTCGGTGCTGGCCGCTTCGCCCGAGCTGAGCGCCTACGCCGCCGTCATCTGATGACGACCCGGCCCTTTCCGTGGGCCGACTGACTCATCCGATCCGACCCACACCCTGACTCCATCCGGAGCAGGGTGTGCTTCTTTCAGGAGCACCCTTCCGTGCTGCATGCCCTGCTGACGCGCATGGCCCGGCTGATGCTGGCCGCTGCGCTGGCTTGTCCCACCCTGGCCCTGGCCGCCCCCCCCGCCGAACCCCTGCAGCAGCTCGCGCGAGACCGCCAGCTCGCCAACACGCCCATGTGGCATGCGCTGCTGCACTACCAGCGTCACCCGCTGACGCGCCAGCTGCGCAGCCTGGCCGACGACCCCGGCTTTTTCCTCGCACCGCAAGGCCGCACCGACCCGCAGGCCGAGCTGGACGCGACCATCGCCGCCTTCTTCGACCCCACGCCCCGCCACGCGCTCGACCAGGCGGCCGCGTGCCGCTTCATCGCCCGCGAGCGCTGGTTGCGCCAGGAGTTGGGCGCCGCACCCGGCCTCTGGCCCCAGGCCCAGTGCGAACGCTTCGCGCAATGGCGCGCTGGCTTGCGCGCCGACCGCGTGAGCATGATCTTCCCGTCCGCTTACCTCAACAGCCCGGCGTCGATGTACGGCCACACCTTCCTGCGGCTCGATGCCGCGCAGGGCGATGGCGCCGGCTCGCCGATGCTGTCGTACGCCATCAACTACGCCGCCAATGGCGACCAGAACGAAGGCCTGGCCTTCGCGTTCAAGGGCCTGGTGGGCCTGTACCCGGGGCAGTTCACCAACGCGCCGTATTACCTGCGCATCCGCGAGTACAACGACCTGGAGAACCGCGACATCTGGGAGTACGAACTCAACCTGCAGAGCGAAGAGATCGAGCGCCTGCTGGCCCACACCTGGGAGCTGGGTCCCACGCGCTTTGACTACTACTTCTTCGACGAGAACTGCTCGTACCACCTGCTGGCCCTGCTCGACGCCGCACGTCCCGGCTGGAACCTGGTGGGCGACTTCACCTGGTGGGCCATCCCGGTGGACACCATCCGCGCGGTGATGCGCACGCCCGGCATGCTCAAGGCCGTGCGCTACCGCCCCGCCAACAGCACCGAGCTGCGTGAAAGGGCGCACCGGCTGGGCCCGGACAACGCCCGGCTGGCGCGTGACATCGCCGACGGCACCCAGCCGCCCGAGGCCGTGCAGTCCGCGAACCTGACGCCCGCCCAACAAGCCCTCGCGCTGGAAACCGCCGAGCGACTGGTGGCCTACGACGCCGTGCGCGAAGGCTGGAGCGAAACGCAGGCACAGGCCCGCCGCATGCCCCTGCTGCGCGCCCGCGCCACGCTGCCGGCGGGCGAAGCCGTGACCGTGCCCACCCCGAAAGACGACCCGACCACCGGCCACGCCACCGCGCGCATCGACGTGATGGCAGGCCGGCGCGCGGGCCGCGACTGGTACACCTTCACCGCCCGCCCGGCCTACCACGACCTGCTCGACCCGCCTGCCGGCTACCAGCGCGGCGCCGCCATCCAGTTCTTCCAGACCGTGCTGAGCCGCTCGGCCCACGGCGACGTGCAACTCGAGCGCTTCACCCCGGTCGACATCACCTCGCTGAGCCCGCACGAGCCCTTGCTGCGCGCCCGCTCCTGGCGCGTGGGCATGCACCTGCGGCGCGACCCGTTCGGGCAGGCCGATGAACGCCGCCGCATGGGCGCCGAGGTGCGCGGCGGCCCGGGCTGGGCCTGGCTGCTCGAAGGCGTGGGCGACCTGATGCCCTATGCCTTCGTCGACAACCACCTGCAATGGGACCGCCGCCGCGCCGACCAGCCCTGGGCGCTGGGCTCGGGCCTGGCCGCCGGCCTGCTTTGGCAAGCCACGCCGCGCTGGGGCCTGCAGCTGGAAGGCCATGGCCGTGCCTACGTGGGCGGTTTGCCCAAGGAATGGGGCTGGTCGCTGCAGACCCGCCTGCACCCCCACGCAGACTGGAGCCTGAACGGTCAGATTCAGCAACAACACCGCGAACGCACCACCCCCGTCACCACCTGGGGCCTGGGGCTGATGCGACACTGGTGAGCATGAGCACGCCTGCCCCCTACCCCCACCTCCTGGCTCCCCTCGACCTCGGCTTCACCACGCTGAAGAACCGCGTGCTGATGGGCTCGATGCACACAGGGCTGGAGGACGGTCGCGACCTCAGCAAGCTGGCCGCCTACTTCCGCGAGCGGGCCGAAGGTGGCGTGGGCCTGATCGTCACCGGGGGCTTCTCGCCCAACATCGCGGGCTGGGTCAAGCCGCTGGCAGGGCGCATGAGCAGCGCCTCCTCGGCCAAGCGCCACCGGGTGGTCACGCGGGCCGTGCACGAGGCCGGCGGCAAGATCGCCATGCAGATCCTGCACGCGGGCCGCTACGCCTACCACCCGTTCGCCGTGGCGCCTTCGCGCATCAAGTCGCCGATTTCGCCGTTCACGCCGTTCGAGCTCTCGGCCGCGGGCGTCGAGCGCCAGATCCAGGCCTTCGTGGACAGCGCCGTGCGCGCCCGCGAAGCCGGCTACGACGGCGTCGAGATCATGGGCTCGGAGGGCTACTTCATCAACGAGTTCCTGGCCCAGCACACCAACCAGCGCACCGACGCCTGGGGTGGCGACTACAGCCAGCGCATGCGCCTGCCCATCGAGATCGTGCGGCGCACGCGCGAGGCCGTGGGCCCCGACTTCATCCTCATCTACCGCCTGTCGATGATCGACCTGGTGCCCGGCGGCAGCACCTGGAACGAGGTGCGGCAGTTGGGCGTGGCCATCGCCCAGGCGGGTGCGACCATCATCAACACCGGCATCGGCTGGCACGAGGCCCGCGTGCCGACGATCGCCACCAGCGTGCCGCGCGCGGCCTTCGCCTGGGTCACGGCCAAGCTCAAGCAGGACTTCGCCGACGCGGGCATCCACATCCCGCTGGTGACGTCCAACCGCATCAACACACCGGCCACGGCCGAGATGGTGCTGGCGGGCGGTTACGCCGACATGGTGTCCATGGCCCGGCCCCTGCTGGCCGATTCGCACTTCGTGGCCAAGGCCGCGGCCAACCGCGCCGACGAGATCAACACCTGCATCGCCTGCAACCAGGCCTGCCTGGACCACGTCTTCAAGAACCAGCTCTCGAGCTGCCTGGTCAACCCGCGCGCCTGCAACGAGACAACGCTGAACTTCCTGCCCACGACGCAGAAAAAGCGCATCGCCGTGGTCGGTGCGGGCCCGGCCGGCATCACCGCGGCCACGCACCTGGCCGAGCGCGGCCACCACGTCGAGCTGTTCGACGCGGCCGGCGAGGTGGGCGGTCAGCTCAACATGGCACGCCAGGTGCCCGGCAAGGAAGAGTTCGACGAGATGCTGCGGCACTTTCGCAAGCGCATCGAGGTCACGGGCGTGCAGCTCAAGCTCAACACGCGCGTGGACGCCGCCGCGCTGAACGGCTTCGACGAGGTCATCGTCGCCACCGGCGTGACCCCGCGCGACCCGAAGATACCCGACCAGGACCACCCCAAGGTGCTGAGCTACATCGACGTGCTGCGCCACAAGAAGCCGGTGGGCCGCAAGGTGGCCGTGATCGGCGCGGGCGGCATCGGCTTCGACGTGGCCGAGTACCTGGTGCACGACCAAGAGCACAAATCGCCTTCGCTCGACCTCGTGGTGTGGATGCAGGAGTGGGGCGTGACCGACCCGTCGGCCTCACCCGGTGGCCTGCGTCCCGAAGGCCCCAAGCCCCTGCCCGCCGCACGCGAGGTGGTGCTGCTGCAGCGCAAGAAGGGCAAGCTGGGCGACGGCCTGGGCAAGACGACGGGCTGGATCCACCGCGCCTCGCTGAAGATGAAGGACGTGGAGATGGTCGGCGGCGTGAACTACGAGCGCATCGGCGACGAGGGCCTGCTCGTGAGCTTTGGCGACAAGCGCGAAAACCCGACCTGGATCGCCTGCGACAACGTGGTGCTGTGCGCGGGCCAGGTGCCGCTGCGCGAGCTGGCCGATGCGCTCAAAGCACAAGGGCGTTCGGTGCACCTCATCGGCGGGGCTTTCGAGGCGGGCGAGCTCGACGCCAAGAAGGCGATCGATCAGGCGGCCAGGCTCGCGGCGCGGCTTTGATGGCTGCGCCGGCACCATGAAAAACGGCCCCTCCGGAGGGGCCGTTTTTTGACGCAGCGCTCGATCAGAAGTCGTACTGCAGGCCAACGCCCAGAAGGCGGACGGCGCCCGAATCACCGTCGACCTCGATCTGGCTGAAGTCGGCGGAGGCAAAGGCCTTGAGGCTCTTCATCAGCGCGAACTCGACGGCCAAGCCGAAGTAGGCTTGAGCAGACGTTTCAGAGTCAGAGCCGACCAGGGAAACGGTGTTCACCGAACCATCGGCCTTGACCTGCGCCAAGCCCAGGCGACCCACGAAGCTGACGCGCTCGGAGAGGGCTGCGCGACCAGCCAGACCCAGCCCGATCGCGGTGGTCTTGAGCGCGGCGCGGCCGCCGGGGCCGCGGGCCGTTGCTTCACCGAAGTTGAAGTAGGTGCCTTCCAGCGCCAGGTTCGGGGTGAACTTGTAGCCGACATAGAGCTTGCCGCCCGTGTCGGTGGCGTCGCAGGTGACGCTCGAGGCGCAATCAACGTTCAGGTGGGTCTGGCCGATGCCTCCACCCACGTACACCTGGGCCGAAGCGGTGGCCATCATGGCGGTCAACAGACCCGCCACAGCGATCTTTTTCATGGGAACTCCCTGGATCAAAAACACGGCGCCATTCGCCGCGGGGGCGAATCTAACAACGTTACGTGTCTGAAACAGCAGGGACACCCCGCCCAGCCAAACGGATGAGAAGCGGCCGCCACACCTGTTCATGTGGCGACCACCTTCTCAGGCGTTGACGACTCAGAAGTCGTATTGCAGGCCGATGCTCAGCAGGCGCACGGTGCCTTCATTGCCATCGACTTCACCGGTCGTGAAGTCAGCGGCGGCGGTGCCACGCAGGTTCTTGTTGAAGCTGTATTCCAGGCCCAGGCCGAAGTAGGCGCTGGTGGTGCTTTCCGTGCGGTTGCCATAGATGGTGCGGCCAGAAACCTTCGTGTCCACGAAGGCCAGACCCAGGCGGCCGACGCCGGTCAACTCGCGGGTGAAGGGCAGGCGGCCGGCGGCGTTGACCAGGAATGCGTCCACGGCGATCGATCCAACACCGATGGAGCCGACGCTGATGCTGGACTTGCCGAAGTCGATGTAGCCGCCTTCGATGGCGATCTGCGGGTGCACCTTGTAGCCGGCGTAGAACTTGTAGCCGGTGTCGTCGTTGTCGCACGAGTACGGGAAGCCGCACTCAACAGCGACGTTCGAAGCGCCGAACGCACCACCGATGTAGGCCTTGTTGGTCAGTTGAGCGGAAGCGGAAGTGGCCAGGGCCAGCAGGGCGGCGGCCAGGGTGATCTTGTTCATGAGGGTCTCCTGAGGGGATGGGCATGCACCACCGAATCGGCGGCACAAACGAAAAGTCCGGCGCGACTGTAGTCGCTGCGCCGGACCCATCGCCACCCGTTCAAGGGGCAGTTTGTCGCGCAATGTTTCCGTTGGATGTGATCAAACGTGTCGCATTGAACGAATCGGCTCACTGCTTCAGGAAGGCCTGCACCGCCGCCACCGTGGCCGCCGGGTCTTCTTCGTGCGGCACGTGGCCCAGGCCGTCGAACATGGCGATGCGGCTGCCGGCGATGTCGCGCTGGAAGTGGTCGGCGTTGTCGGGCGGGATGAGGCGGTCCTGCCCACCCCAGATGATCAGCGTGGGCTGCTTGATGGTGGGGATCTGCGCCGCGTACTGGCCGCCGGGGCTTTGCGCGAAGCGCTCGCGCAGGGCGCCACGGTTGCCGGCACGCAAGGTCAGCTCGAAGTAGCGATCGACCAGCTCGGGCGTGACCTTGTTCGGGTCGCCATACACGTTGCGCACGCTCGACTCGATCATGCTGCGCGGCAGGGTGTTCTGCATCAGCGGCTTGAGCGCGCCGATCTGCGCGATCTTGAAGCCGATGGGCACCGACTTCGCGTCGTAGGGGTAGCCAGCTGCGTCGACCAGCACCAGCCGGCTCACGCGCTGCGGGTGGTCGACGGCGACCTTCCAGGCCAGGTTGCCACCGAAGGAGTTGCCCGCCACCACGGCCTTTTGCACGCCCAGCTTGTCCATCAGCGCGACGACGAACTCGACGTAGCGCGTGAGCTGGTAGTTGTTGTCAGGCATCGGGCCCGTGAGGCCGAAGCCCGGCAGGTCCATGCGGATGACGCGGCGCTGGCCCTTGAGCGCTTGCGTCCAGCCGTCCCAGGTGTGCAGGCTGGCCGAGGTGCCGTGCAGCAGCACGATGGGCTCGGCGTCGTCACGGGGGCCTTCGTCACGGTAGTGGGCCTGCATGCCCAGGATCTCGGTGAACTGCGAGGGCGCGGGTGCCCACCTGGCCTTGAGGCTCTCCACGTCCCGATCGGGGGCCCAGGTGGCGGCCACGCCGCCTGCCACCAGCAACAACAGGGCGAGCACCAGCCCGCCCACGACCTTCAGCGCCGTCTTCATGTTCGTGTCCCTTGCTTGTTGGTGCCGCACACGGCGTGCGGCTGCGGCCATTGTGCGGGAGGCACGCAGGCTTTCACACCGACAGAGGCCCGTCAGTGCGGGCAGCACAGATCAGCGGTAACTCAGCAGCGACGTGGCAGAAGACGTGTTGCCTTCCAGGTGCCCGTGTTCGTTGACCGACAGCAGGTGCAGGCCGTCCCGGCCCACGTTGATCTTGGTGATGCCGGCGTTGGCCAGCGTCCAGTTGATGGTGAAAGCCTGGCTGTCGTGCAACCCGAGCAGGTGCGCGCACACCACGCTGATGAAGCCGCCCGAGGTGAAGACCACGGCCTGGCCCTTGGGCGGCGTGAGCTTGACCAATTCACCCAGCGTGCCCACGCAGCGCAGCTTGAAACTCGACCAGGGCTCCTGGTACTGGGCATCGTGGTGACCCGCCACCCAGCGCGAGACCGCGTCCTGGAAGAAGGCCTGAAACGCCCGGCGCGGGTCACCGCTGGCGGCCATCTCGGACATCATCAAGGCCTTGTCGGCAAAGCGGGGCTCGGCCACCTCGATGACGTCCTCGTGGTCGAACTCGTTGACCCCGGCGAGGACCTGCATCGGCACGTCCAGCGCCATGGCCGACAGCGCGGCGCGCGCCGTCTCCTGGTGTCGCTGCATGGTGCCGGCCACCACCACCTCGGGCGCCACGCCGCGGGCCTTCAAGGCCTGGCCGACGACGTGCCCCTGCTGGTGGCCCAGGGCCGACAGCGCGTCGTAGTTCTGGCTGCCGAACGAGGCCTGGCCGTGGCGGACGAGGTAGAGCGATCCCATCTCAGTGCGTCACTTTCCGCGTCACTTGCTGCCGTACTTCATCAGCTCCAGGCGGGCGATCATGCCCTTGTGGACCTCGTCGGGGCCGTCGGCCAGGCGCAGCGAGCGGGCCTGGTTGAAGAAGGCCGTCAGCGGCGTGTCGTGCGAGACGCCCATGCCACCGTGCATCTGGATGGCGAAGTCGACCACCTGCTGCAGCATCGACGGCGCCACCACCTTGATGGCCGAGACGTCGGTCAGCGCGCTCATCACGCCCAGGTTGTCGATCTTCCAGGCGGCCTGCAGCGTCAGCAGGCGGGCCTGGTCGATGGCCAGGCGGCATTCGGCGATGCGTTCGCGGTTGCCACCCAGGTTGATGATGGGCTTGCCGAAGGCCACGCGCTTGAGACCGCGCTGAATCGCCAGCTCCAGCGACTTCTCGGCCGCGCCGATGCAGCGCATGCAGTGGTGGATGCGGCCCGGGCCCAGGCGCCCTTGCGCGATCTCGAAGCCGCGGCCCGGCCCGGCGATCACGTTGGACAGCGGCAGGCGCACGTTGGTGAAGTGCACCTCGCCGTGGCCGTGCGGCTCGTCGTACTCGCCGAAGACCGGCAGCATGCGCTTGATCTCGACACCGGGCGCGTCCAGCGGCACCAGCACCATCGAGTGCTGGCCATGGCGGCCGGCCTCGGCATTGGGCGTGGCGGCCATGAAGATGCCGATCTTGCAGCGCGGATCGCCCACGCCGGACGACCACCACTTCTTGCCATTGAGCACGATCTCGTTGCCCTCGACCACGGCCGTGGCCGCCATGTTGGTGGCGTCGGACGAGGCCACGTCGGGCTCGGTCATGAAGAAGACGGAGCGGATCTCGCCGTTGAGCAAAGGGGTCAGCCACTGGGCCTTCTGCTCGGCGCTGCCGTACTTCCAGAGCACCTCCATGTTGCCGGTATCGGGCGCGTTGCAGTTGAAGATCTCGGGCGCCATCATCGAGCGGCCGGTCTGCTCGGCGCTGAAGGCGTACTCCAGCACGCTCAGGCCCGGGGCGAGCTTGGCATCGGGCAGGAACAGGTTCCACAGGCCTTCGGCCTTGGCCTGGGCCTTGAGCTCCTCGACACGCGACGGGATCTTCCACTGCGTCCAGTCGCCGCCATGGCGGGCCTCGCCGATCTCCTGCCAGTGCTGGGCCTCGACAGGGGCGATGCGCTCATCGATGAAGGCGCGCACGCGCTTGGCGTAGCTCTGGGCGCGTTCGCTGGGCTGGAAGTCCATGGCTGTCTCCTTGTTGGGCGTGTGAGAGGTCGGTGTCCGACCGTTGCCCATGGATGCTACGCCGCCATCACCCTTGCATCAAATGATGAATTTTCATCCCAAGTCATGCACATGGCGCATGGCTTGGCGGGCACCCTGGGCCACGCTCTCGCGCATCCAGCGGTGCACGGGGTCGGCATCGCGGTCGGCGTGCCAGTACATCCAGATGCCGATGGGCGGCAGCGTCAGGGGCAGGTCGACCAGCACCAGCGGCAGGGCGCGGGTGAGCTCTTCGGCGTAGGTGCGCGGCAGGGTCAGCAGGGCGTCGCCCGCGGCCACCACGTTGGCCGCCGCGAAGTAGTGCTGGCAGCGAAGGATGACCTGGCGCTCGCCCAGGCCCTGGGCCGCCCAGACCGCCTGCAAGGGGTCGGGCTGGTCGGGCTGCAGCGCCACCATCACGTGGGACTGGGCAAAGTAGTCGGCCACGCTGATCTGGCGGCGGGCCAGGGGGTGGCCCTGGCGCATCAGCACCGAGAGCTGTTCGTCGGCCAGGTGCTCGCCGCGGATGCGCCCGGTCACGCGGCGCTGGCGGTCGATGGCCAGGTCCACCTCGCCCAGGGTCAGGGTGCGTTCGAGCGCGTCACGCGGCACGCGCACGCTGGCGATCTTCACCAGCGGGGCGGTCTGGGACAGGCGGCTCATCAGGGGCGGCAGGGTGATGGCTTCGAGCACGTCGCGCATGCCCAGGCGCAGGGTCATGTTCAGGGTCAGGGGGTCGAAGGTGTCGGCCTGGCCCATGAGCGACTGCAGGCCGCGCAGGTGCGCCTGCACTTCGCCGATGACCCGCCGCGTGAGCTCGGTGGGCACCATCTGGTTGCCCTGGCGCACGAACAGCGGGTCGCCCCACAGGCGCCGCAGGCGGGCCAGCGCGTGGCTGACGGCGGGCTGGCTCAGGTGCAGGTGCCGCGCCGCGCCCGAGATGCCGCCGTGCTCGTAGACCGCGTCCATGACGCGAAAGAGGTTCAGGTCGATGCGGGAGGCGGCATGCGGCAGGGACATGGGCTGCAACCATACACCGCGATGCACCGGGCCCCGCAGCCGTGTGTTTTTTGCGCCCGATGTGGCCCACCACAGCCCGGCCCGGGGTGAGCTCGCGCCATAATGGCGTGTTGCCGTTTCCACGGCGCACTTTTGGAGCAACCACCTTGGACAGTCACCCTCGGTGACCGCCCACTTCGGCCAGCCGGCCACCTGCACCGCCTCGCGCTGACCAGCGCCCGGCAGGCAAAGCAGGCACCGGCTGCGGCCCGCCAGGTCAGCCTCGAGCTGAGCCAGACGGGCCCACGCGGGAGGGGGCGGCAACCACACCCCCTACCCGTCAAACAACCTGCACGCCCTGCAGCCCGCATCGTTTCGCATGCGACGCGGCCCGAGCGTGACCAGGTGCTGGAGTACCGATGCTCAACGTCTTCACGCTGGCCAATGGCCGCCTGTTCCAGGAAGAAATCGACAGCCTCGACGAGCTGACGCCGTCGCGCCCTGTCTGGGTCGACCTGGAAGACCCCACCCCGGAAGAAAAAGGCTGGATCGCCGCCTGCTTCGGCCTCGTCATCCCCGGCGACATCGTCGACGAGGACCTGGAAGAGTCCGCCCGCTTCTATGAAGAAGAGGGCGCCATCCACCTGCGCTCGGACTTCCTGATCGACGACGACGAAGCCCCCCGCAACGTGCGCGTGGCCTTCATCCTGCACAACAACGTGCTGTTCTCGATTCACCAGGAAGACCTGCCGGTGTTCCGCCTGCTGCGCATGCGCGCACGCCGCATCCCGGCCCTGATCGAAGACGCCAAGGACGTGCTGCTCAAGCTCTACGACGCCGACGCCGAGTACTCCGCCGACACGCTGGAGAACATCTACGACGAGCTCGAGAAAGTCAGCAAGCGCGTGCTGCAGGACGAGGTCAACGACCAGGCCGCCGCCGAGGCGCTGGCCGCCATCGCGCGCCAGGAAGACTTGAACGGCCGCATCCGCCGCAACGTGATGGACACGCGCCGCGCGGTGAGCTTCATGATGCGCGCGCGCATGTTGAATGCCGACCAGTTCGAAGAGGCCCGCCAGATCCTGCGCGACATCGACTCGCTCGACTCGCACACGGCCTTCCTGTTCGACAAGATCAACTTCCTGATGGACGCCACCGTCGGTTTCATCAACATCAACCAGAACAAGATCATCAAGATCTTCTCGGTGGCCTCGGTGGCCTTCCTGCCGCCCACGTTGATCGCCAGCATCTACGGCATGAACTTCAACGCCATGCCCGAGCTGAACTGGCGTTTCGGCTACCCCTTCGCCGTGCTGGTGATGGTCATGTCGGCCATCACGCCGTTCTGGTACTTCCGCCGCAAGGGCTGGCTGAACTGAATCACGTGCCTGGCCTGAACCTGCCTGCGCTGCCGCCCGGCCTGTGGCGGGTGATGTGGGGCACCACCTGCGTGGTGCTCAGCTACAGCCTGCTCAACCCGGTGCTGGCCGTGCGCCTGCAAACCGCAGGTGCCAGCGCCACGGCCATCGGCCTGTTCGCCACGCTGCCCTTCCTGAGCGTGGCCCTGCTGGTGCCGCTGGTGCCCAGGCTGTTCGGCCGCATCGGCGTGGGCCAGGCCTACCGGCTGGGCCTGCTGCTCGAACTCCTTTCCTGCCTTGGCTACCTCTTCACCGATGACTACCGGCTGTGGTGTGTGTTCGGTTTGATGGCCGGGCTGGGCGCGGCCGCGGCCTGGAACGCCACCGAGGCGCTGATCGCGCACAACACGCCGCCTTCGCACCGCGGTCGCCTCACCGGGCTGTATCAGGCGCTGCTGGGGGCGGGCATGGCGCTGGGCCCATTCCTGCCCGGCCTGCTGGGGCTCGACCCGGTTGGCGCCAACCTGTTGGCCGCGGGCGGCCTGGCGCTGGGCCTGTCGCTGGTGATGGTGCCCGCCATCACGCGCCTCAAGGCCATGCACGACGACCACGAGCCCATGGGCCTGCTGTCGGCCTGGCGCTTTCGGCCCACCCTGGCCTGGGCGGCCGTGGTGGGCGGGGTCTTCGAGGTGGGACTGGGCTCCATCACCACGGCCCACGGCTCGGAGATCGGGCTGAGCCTGGCCGCGGCCACCTCCATCGCTGGCGCCCTGGGCGTGGGCAGTTTCATGCTGCAGTACCCCCTGGGCTGGCTGGCCGACCGGCTGCCCGCGCGGCGCCTGTTCGTGGGCGGCGCGGCGGTGCTGGTGCTCAGCGCGGTGGCCTTCACGCGCTCGAGCCAGCACCCCGAGCTGCTGTGGGCCTGCGCGCTGCTGTGGGGCGGCATCGGCGGGGCGCTCTACACGCTGAGCATGATCCGCGTGGCGCACGACTTCGCGCACTCGTCGGCCATCGCCGGCACCTCGGCCATGATCGCCGGCTACACCGCGGGTGGCGCCATCGGGCCTGTGATCAGCGGCTGGGTTTTCGACCACCACGGCGTGGCGGGCCAGGGCCTGTGGCTCGGTGTGCTAGCGCTCAGCCTGCTGCTGATGCACGCACGGCGGCCTGCCCCTGCACCCGGCGCCACTGACTGAGCAGGGCCGCGTGCAAGCGCTCGGCCGGCACGGGCTTGTGCAGCAGCACCAGGCCCGAGGCGTGGGCCTCGCGCAGGCGTTGCGGGCCGGTGTCGCCAGTGACCAGGAAGGCGGGCAGGTCAGGCCCCAGTTGGGCCCGGATGAGCGACACCGCCTCCAGGCCGCTGCGGTGGTCGCGCAGGCGGTAGTCCACCAGCAGCAGGTGCGGCGTGAAGGCGTCCAGCCGCGCCAGGGCCTCGTCCACCGACGACGCGGTTTCGCAGGCGCAGCCCCAGCCCATCAGCAGGTCGCTCATGGCGGCCAGCACCGACTCGTCGTCTTCGACCAGCAGCACGTTGAGCCCGGTCAGGTCTCCGCCTTCTTCGCCCGGGCGCTCCGACGCGATCACGGCGGCCTGGCTGATCGGCAGCGTCAGCCGGAACACGGAGCCCCGCCCCTCGCGCGAGGCCAGACCGACCTCCACGCCCATGGCGCGCGCCAACCCGTCGACGATGGACAGGCCCAGCCCCAGGCCCTTGCGGCGGTCGCGCTCGGGGTTGCCCAGCTGGTGGAACTCGCGAAAGACCTCGCGGTGCTGCGATTCGGGGATGCCGATGCCCGTGTCCCAGACCTCGACGATGGCGCGTGCGCCACGGCGCCGGGCACCCAGCAGCACCGCGCCACGCTCGGTGTAGCGCACGGCGTTGACCAGCAGGTTGCGCACGATCATCTCGACCAGCGCCGGGTCGGCCTGCACCACCAGGCGCGTGTCGCGCAGGCGGAAAACCAGGCCCTTGCTCTCGGCCAGCGGCGCCAGCTCGCGCTCGAGCTTGTGGAACAACGGCTGCAGCGCGAAGGTGCGCAGCTGAGGCTGCACCACGCCCGCATCGACCTTGGAGAAGTCGAGCAGCGTGCCCAGCATCTCGTTGGCGGCCTCGTTGGAGGCCATCACGTGGCGCACCAGGTGGGCCTGGCGGTCGTTGAGGCCCGCGCGCGACAGGGCGCCCAGGTAGAGCCCGGCCGCATGCAGGGGCTGGCGCAGGTCGTGGCTGGCCGACGCCAGGAAGACGGTCTTGGCGCGGTTCGCGTCCTCGGCCTCGACCAGGGCCTGCTCCACCATCTCGCGCGCCTCCAGGGCCCGCTGTGTCTGGTCGCGCAAGCGGTCGACCAGGCCTTCGTTTTCGAAGCGCAGCTCGATGGAGCGCAGCGTCATGCGCGAGGCGTGGTACGAGTAGACCGCCATCGCCCACAGGTAGGCCGCGGCGCCGGCGGCCAGCGCCCAGTTGATGACCCCCTGCGCCCGCACCAGCGCCACGATCAGCGGCACCAGGCAGCACAGCCAGTACGACAGCGCCACCGGCCAGACCGAGCCGAAGATGCCCAGCGCCGCCGAGCCCATGCCCGCGATGAGGCACAGGATGAGCGTGCCGGAGTCGGGCTCACCCGAGCGGATGAACAGCAGCGCCAATGCGCCCCAGCATGCACCGCTGAGGGCGGCCAGGGTCACCAGGAAGCGCGCATGGCGCACCGGATCGAAGCGGGCCTGACCGGGGGACGGCAGGATGCGGTGGACCAGCAGCCCGACCCAGGCCAGCCCCACGGTGACCATCGACCACCACCAGATGCGGCCATCGCCCACGGTGAACTGGTAGGCCACCGCGGCAATCAGCGCCACCAGGGCCGTGGCCACCATCGCGGTGGTCAGGCCGCGGTCGATCAGCTCGACCTGGGCCGACAGCGAGCGCGGCGGATCGAAGCGCAGGGCGCTGGCCCACATCGACGCTTGCGTCATGGCGGCAACAGGCCCCGGGCCACGGCCCTGTCGTAGGCTTCCTGACGGCTGGTGGCCTGCAGCCATTCGGTGATCCAGGACACCTCGGCGCGCACCGCGCTCTCGCTCATGCCCAGCTGGCGCGCGATGGCCTTGTTGGGCGTGCCGCGCCCGAGGTAGCGCAGGATCTGCAATTGCAGCTCGGTGAAAGAAGGGCCGGCCTCGCTGACCAGCATGGCCAGCTCCGGCACCCGAGGTCCTTGTCCGCCCCCGCCCTGGAGCGTGGACAGCGCGGCATACGGCAATGAGGCGAACGAGGTCTCGCCGCGCAGCAAAGTCTGCACCGCCGCGACGATGTCATCGGCCTGAGCGGACTTCGGGATGAAGCCCTCGGCGCCGACCTCGCGGGCCTGCGCGATCAGGTCGGCCGTGACCTCGCCCGACATGAACAGCACCCGCGTCTGCGGCGCCGCCGCCTTGAGCGCAGGCAGGTCGGACAGGCCGTGCCCATCGGGCAGGTGGACGTCGAGCATGACCAGGTCGACCGGCTGGTGGCGCAGGTGTTCGAGCGCCTGCGCCCAGGTGCCTGCCTGGGTGAGCAGGGCCTGCGGCCAGCGCTCGGCCAGCATCAGGCCCAGGCCCATGCGGAACAGGGCGTGGTCATCGACCAGGAGGAAACGGGGGCCAGCGATCGTCATGCACTGCCAATGGTGGAGGGACTGCAGCCGCGAGTATCCGCTGCCCTCGCCCCTTTCCAGTCCTTCGCCCCCTGGCTGCGCTCCCCAATCCCCAATAAGGGGGAGATGGGGGCGCCCTGCGCCAGAGGTGATCAGCGCTTGTCAGGTCCTTGTTCAGCCCTTGCGCGCGCGACGGGCCTTGACCGCGTCGGACAGGATCCTCAGCACCTTCTCGGAGTCGTCCCAGCCGATGCAGGCATCGGTGATCGACTGACCGTAGACCAGCTTCTTCGGGTCGTCCTTGCCGGGGGTGAACTTCTGGGCGCCAGCGCACAGGTGGCTCTCCACCATGACGCCGAAGACCTGGTGCGAACCGCCCGAGACCTGCTCGGCGATGTCCTGGGCCACCACGACCTGGCGCTCGTGCTGCTTGGAGCTGTTGGCGTGGCTGAAGTCGACCATCAGCGAGGGGTGCAGCTTGGCGGCTTCGAGGTTCTTGCAGGCGGCAGCCACGCTCTCGGCGTCGTAGTTCGGGGCCTTGCCACCGCGCAGGATGACGTGGCAGTCGGGGTTGCCAGCCGTGCCGACGATGGCGACCTGGCCGTTCTTGTGCACCGACAGGAAGTGGTGGGCGCCGGCGGCGGCCTGGATGGCGTCGGTGGCGATCTTGATGTTGCCGTCGGTGCCGTTCTTGAAGCCGATGGGCGCGCTCAGGCCCGAGGCCAGCTCGCGGTGGACCTGGCTTTCGGTGGTGCGCGCACCGATGGCGCCCCAGCTGATGAGGTCACCGATGTACTGCGGCGAGATCGCGTCGAGGAACTCGCTGGCCGCGGGCACGCCCAGGCGGTTGATCTCCAGCAGCAGCTGGCGGGCCATGCGCAGGCCTTCGTCGATCTTGAAGGACTCGTCGAGGTAGGGGTCGTTGATCAGGCCCTTCCAGCCCACGGTGGTGCGGGGCTTTTCGAAGTACACGCGCATGACCACTTCCAGCGTGTCGGCGTACTGCTCGCGCAGGGCCAGCAGCTTGCGGGCGTACTCGATGGCGGCGGCCGGGTCGTGGATCGAGCAGGGGCCGATGATGACCAGCATGCGGTCGTCCTTGCCGTGCACGATCTTGCGGATCGCCTTGCGCGTGCGCGAGACCAGCGTTTCGATGGGCGTGCCGCGGATCGGGAAGAAACGGATCAGGTGCTCGGGCGGCGGCAGCGGCGTGACGTTCTTGATGCGTTCGTCATCGGTCTGCGAGGTCTTGTCGGCGGGCGGAACCCAGCCTTCGGCGGCGCTGGAGTGGGTGCTCATGGGACGATCCTGTTGGGGTGCTTGATCAGGGGCGAAATAAAAAAAACCGCCGGTTTTGCCGGCGGTTTCAGTTGGGTGGTTCTGCTTACGCGTTGGCCACTCCTGCGCCGGTGAGGTGCTGGATGTGAAAGTGGCCAAAATAAAAGCGAACGGTCGTGTTCATGCGCATCAATGTATCACGAGACACCATCGCCTGGGGGGCGCCCAGGTCAGCCCGACACCAGGGCTTGCCCGCAGGCCCATTCGTCCAGCGCCCAGAAGAAGCCGGCCCACACACCGTTGCCCGCCGCACTGACCAGGCACACGACGCACCCCGGATCGGGCCGCCCCGAGGCCAGCAAGCCGTGCAAGGCCACCAGGGGGCTGGCAGCGCCCACGCACCCCAGGCGCGCCAGCTCGTGAAAGCACTCGGCCTGCGTCGCGCCCAGCGCTTCAACGGCGGTGGCCATTTGCCGGTGCGAGACCCCATAGGGCAGCACGTAGCGCGTGTCCGCCCGCGCGGCGGGGAACGCCTCGCCCAGCGCGCGCGGCGCTTGCGCCCACAAGCGCCCCAGGTCGGCCAGGTGCTCGCGGTCGGGCTTTTGAAAGCGGTAGGCCTGCGGCCCCCCTTGCGGCGGCAGCGGCCCGGGGATGGTGGTGGGGCGCCCCGCCAGCGGCCGTTGCCCCGCCAGGCCACCCAGGAAAGAAGCCCCCGGCCGTGACGCCAGGTCCGTTCCTGCTGCCGGCCCCAGGATGACGGCCCCGGCCCCGTCGCCGTAGCGCAAGGCGGTGCCGACATCGCCCGGTTGCAGGAACTTCGAGGGCGTTTCGGCGGCCACCACCAGCACGGGCCCGGCGCCTTGCGCGATCAGCCCCTGGGCGGTGATCCAGGCCTGCAAGGCCCCGACACCGCCGCCGCGCACGTCGTGCGCACAGGGCAGAAAGATGCTGGCGTCGGCCGCTTCACCTTGCAAGCGTGCCACCACCCTGGGCGCCATGGCGGCGCTGATAGACACTGGCGTCGAGCTGGCGCACAAGACCGCCGACAGCTGGTTGACCTGCAAGCCCGCCCGCGCCAAAGCGCGCCGGCCCGCCTCCACAGCCAGGTCGATGGCGTCGGCGTCCTGCACCCATTGGCGCGTGGTGACTTCCGCATCGAGCGGGGACTGGGGCTCGGTGGCGTTGGCCGCTTCAGCGCCTGGCACACCGACGTGCCCAATGTGGGCCAGCACGGCGGCTTCGTCCATCACCCGCCCACGCTGGCCGACCGGTGCGAGGTCGGTGGGCAGGGCCACGGCCGTGGCCAGCAGGCGCACGTCGGCACGCGGGGGCAGACGCAGGCTCATACGACGCGGCGGCGACCCGCCCAGTGAGGTTCGCGCAACTTGACCTTCTCGATCTTGCCGGCTGCGTTGCGCGGGATCTGCCCCACCCACTCCACCTTGGTGGGGCATTTGTAGCGCGCCAGGCTGGCGCGGCAATGCGCGATCAGCACGCGTGCATCGACCTCATCCCCCGGCTGCAGGACGACGAGGGCCAGCACCTCTTCGCCCCACATGGCGTGCGGGATGCCGATCACCGCGCAATCGGCCACCCGCGGGTGGTTGCGCAGAACGCGCTCGACTTCGCTGGGATAGACGTTTTCGCCACCGACGATCAGCATGTCTTTGGCGCGGTCGACGATGATCAGGTAGCGCTGTTCGTCCATCACACCGATGTCGCCGGTGCGGAACCAGCCATCGGCATGGGACTCGGCGGTGGCCTCGGGGCGCCGCCAGTAGCCCGGCGACACGCAGGCGCCGCGCGCCAGCACCTCGCCAGGCTGGCCTGCCGGCACGTCCCGCCCTTGTCGATCGACCACGCGCAGCTCGACGCCCAGCATCTCGCGGCCGGCACTGGCCAGGCGCTCGACGCGACCGCTGGCCAGCGCGTCGCGGTGGTCCTGCGGCGACAGGATGGTCAGCATGGCCGAGGTTTCGGTCAGGCCATAGCCTTGGAAGAACTCGCAGCCCAGGGTGTCGATGGCCTGCACCAGCAAGGACTCCGGCATGGGCGCTGCGCCATAGGCCACGAAGCGCAGGTGCGCGAAGCTGCGCGCCTCGACGCCGCGCTCGGAAAGCAGCCACTGCAGCATCGCCGGCACCATCAGCGTGTGGGTGACGGGCTCCTGGCTGAGGCACCTGGCCGCAGCGGCAGGCGCGAACTCAGGCAGCAGCCGCAAGGTCACGCAACTGGCCGCGCACAGCACCGTCATCAGCAAGCCACCGACGTGAAACAGCGGCGTGACCTGCAAGTGGCGGTCCTGCCCGGGCTTCATGCCGAAGTCCACGCTGATGGCGGCGACCGAGGCCATCACGTTGGCATGGGTCAGCAGCGCCCCCTTGGGGCGGCCGGTGGTGCCGCTGGTGTAGATCTGCGCGAGCACCGCGTGCACATCCGTGGGATCGTGCAGCGCGCTGACCGGCTCGGGGGACTGCGCGGCCATGGCCTCGCTCCAGCCGCGCCAGCCCTCGGGCACCTCGTCAAGCGCCAGCCACAGGCGCACGTCGGGCGAATGCGCGCGTTGCGCGTCGACGGTGGCGATGAAGGCCGGTTCAGCCACGACCACGCACGGATCGGCGTCCTGCAGGATCCAGCCCAGCTCATCGGCGCTCAGGCGCCAGTTCAAGGGCACGATCACCGCATCGAGGCGGGCCGCCGCGTGCAGCAGGGCGACGTGTTCCCAGCGGTTGCGCGACAGCACGGCCACGCGATCGCCCCGGGTCACGCCGTGCTGCCGCAAGCAGGCCGCGATGCGGCCGACCTCTGCGTGCAAGGCCGCGTGGCTGAGCGAGGCCTGGGCGTCGATCACCGCAGGCACGTCGGGGAACAGGCGCGCACCGCGCGCAAGCAGGCAATCGATTCTCATGGTCGTTTCGGGGTGAACAGGCCCAGACCGAATCCGCCGTCCACGGGCAGCGTCGCGCCCGTGGTGAACGATGCGGCGGGCGAGGCCAGGAAAGCCACGGCCTGGGCCACTTCATCGGCCTGCCCAACGCGGGCGGCAGGGGTGCGTTCAGCCAGGGCCTGGCGCGCGGCGGGCGACACCGCAGCCAGCGTGCGCTCGGTGTCGATGAAGCCGGGCTCGACAACGTTGCAGGTGATGCCGTGGCCGGAGGCCTCGACCGCCAGGCTGCGCACCAGGCCCTGCAACCCAGCCTTGGCCGTTGCGTAGGCCACCTGGCCATGCGCGCCCAGCCGCGCCGCCGCCGAGCCCACGTAGATCAGGCGCCCGCGACGGGCCAGCTTCATGGCAGGCACGCCCCATTGCGCCAGGCGCAGGCCAGCGAGCAGGACGCTGTCGAGCACCCCACGCAAGTCGGCCAGCTCGCGCGTTTCCAGTTGTCCGAACGGCGCAGGCTGGCAGGCGTTGTGCACGATCAGCTCGGGTCGCTCGGGCAAGGCCTGCAAGGCCCGCCAGAAGGCTTCGTCGCCCAGGTCGCCCGACAGCGCCTGCGCCTGCCCGCCACGCGACTGGACCTCGGCCACGACGTGGGCCAGGGCGTCTGCCTGGCGTGCGCAAACGATCAAGCGCCAGCCTTGTGTCGCCAGCTCGAGGGCGCAGGCCCTGCCGATGCCACGCGCCGCGCCGGTGATGAGGGCCAGGCCAGGTGCAAGCGGGGGCGGCTCAGGGGGCGGTTCAGGGGGCGGTTCAAGTCGCAACGCCATGCTCGGCCTTCAGAAGCGGTGCACGGCGGCCGCGAAGGTCAGCCCAGCGCCCACGGCACTGAGCAACACGACGCTGCCCGGTGGCACCCGACCCGCACGCATGATTTCATCGAGCACGATGGGCACCGAGGCGCTGGCCGTGTTGCCATGGTGCGCGACTTCGTTGACCACGGTGTGCGGCGCAACGCCCAGGGCCTCGGCCGCCAGGTGGATCAGGGGCCCATTGCCCTGGTGGGTGAGGAACAGGTCCACATCGGCCACGCTCAGGCCGGCTTCGTCCAGCGCCTGTCGACACATCCGGGTGACGTGGTCCACGAACATGCGAAAGATGTCGGTCTTGGGGTCCACATGCAGAAAGTGCAGGCCCGCGTCCACCGTGGCGTGACTGGCCGGTTGCTGGGCACCGCCCGCCGGGATGTAGGCCCCCATCTGTTCCTGCCCCTGTGCCCCGCACACGACGCTGAGCAGACCGGGCTGAGCGGCCGGCTCCACCAGGGCGCAACCCGCGCCATCGGCGAACAGCACCATGGAGCGGTGGTCGGTCTGCTTGAGGAAGCGGCTGCGCGCATCGGCGCCCACCACCAACACGCGACGCGCGCCCATCTGGATGGCACCCGCCGCCAACTCGATGCCGTACAGGAAGCCCGAGCAGGCCGCCGACACGTCGAAAGCCATGCAGTGCATACCCAGCTTGCGCGAGATGATGGTGGCCGTGGACGGACTGGGCATGTCCGGCGAGATGGTCGACACGATGAGCCGGTCGATGTCCTGGGGCTGCAAGCCAGCCTGGTCCAGACAGGCCTGGATGGCCCGCACGGCCAGATCGGACGTGGTTTCATCCGGCTTCAACCAGTGACGGCTGCGGATGCCCGTGCGCTCCTGGATCCAGGCGTCATCGACCTTGAGCTGATAGCGCTGCACCAGCTCGTCGTTGCTCAGCACCACCTCGGGCGTGCAGCGTCCAGTGGCCGTGATGGCCACGGGCAGGCGGGGCGTGCTCATTCGATCTCCACGGCGATCTTGCCCAGGGTCTGGCGGTTCTGCATGCGCACCTGGGCATCCCCCAGATCGCGCAGGCCGATGACCTCGGTGACGCAGGGCTTGATGAGCCCGCTGTTGACCATGGCCATCGAGGCGAGCAACTCGCTGTGGGTGCCCACGTGCGAGCCCAGCAGCGACAGCTGCTTGTTCCACAGCACGCGCAGGTCGACCTGGGCATCGAAGCCTTCGGTGGCGCCGCAGATGACGATGCGACCGCCCCAGCGCAAACAGGCGATGCCTTGCGACCACGTGGTGATGCCGCCGTGGTCGAACACCACGTCGACGCCACGGCGGTCGGTCAGTCGCAGCACCTCGCGCACCACGTCCTGCCGATCGCTGCGCACGGTGTGGGTGGCGCCCAGCGACAGGCAAAGCTCTGCCTTGCGTTCGCTCGAGACCACGGCCACCACCTGACACCCCATGGCCCGCAACAGCTGAACGGCGAAGGTGCCGGTGCCCCCGCTGGCGCCGAACACGAGCACGCACTCACCCGGCTGCACCTTGGCGCGCGTGACCATCATGCGCCACACCGACACCAGCGCACCCGGGATGGCGGCGGCATCCGTCCACGACAGGTGGGCCGGCTTGGGGATGCATTGCGAGGCCTGCAGCCGCGCGTATTGCGCGTAGCCACCGATCAGCGGGCCGGTCTGAAAGCCCCATACCTGCATGGCGCGGCAAAACAGCTCTTCACCCGCCAGACATGAAGGGCACACGCGACAGGACTGCAACACGTGGGCCATGACCTCGTCACCCACCTTCACGTTGTGCACGCCTTCGCCGACCTCGACCACCACGCCCGCGGCATCGGTGCCCGAGATGTGCGGCAGCGGCACGGGCAGGCGCGGCATGCCCTGGCGCGCCCAGATGTCGTTGTAGTTCATCGACGAGGCGCGCACCCGGATGACGACTTCGCCTCGCTGCGCCTGCGGCTCCGGCAGGTCGCCGTAGATCAGCACTTCAGGCCCGCCATGTTGTGTGAAGTAGACCGCTTTCATGCTTTCATCCCTGCGCCGCCAGACCAGCTTCTTGCAGCCCAAGCTGGACCAGCCCATGCAGTTCGATGACGGTGGCACATTGCCCCACGGCCTCGCCATCGATCTCGAAACCCCAGGTCTCGCCGATCTCTTCGACAAAGGAGACCACGCCCATCGAGTCCCAACCCGAGACCCCCATGAGGCTGGCGTTGGCGCCGATGGTGCCCGGCATGGATTGCGTGGCGTTTTCCAGCACGGTGATGAGTTCTTGCAATGTCATGAGGGGACCGCCAGATGGGTGCCCCGCGGCCTGGCTGAATGGGGATGCGGCCGATGTTACGCTGCACGAATCACGTTTGATGAATGCCGCATACCGGCTTGCGCTTTTTGACCCCAATCAACATGAGGCAAACCGACTCTCAGCAGACCCTGCTCCGCGCGGGCGCCCAACACCCCCCTCAGCAGCTGAGCGCCACCGACTTGTTCATCGGTCACCTGGGCATGCCATGCGTGCTGAGTTTTCCGCAAGGGCTGCCAGTCGATGCGCTGCGCGAATCGTTGCGGCAGGTCCTGGCGCATTACCCGGTCCTGACCAGCCGCTACCAGCGCGGCCCCGATGGCCACCCGCTGCTCGATGGCAGCGATGCGGGCCTGCCCTTCACGGTGCAAACGCACCCGCAGGACATGCCCCGATGCGACGCGTCCAACCCTTTGCGAGCCGGTGTGCTCAAGTGGGCGCCGACCATCGCGCCGTGGTCGCTGGTGGGGCGCGACGTCGCCCCGATGCAGGTGCGTGTGCACCGCTTCGCCTGTGGCGGCGCCTTGCTGGCGATCACGGCGGTTCATTCGCTGTGCGATGGCAGCGCCTTCTGGACCTTCATGATGGATTGGGTGCGCACACACCACGGCCATGCCCTGGTGCCACCCGTGCTGGACCGCAACGCCCACATCGAGGCCGCGGCAGCATGGGGCGCACCAGCCGACGCCGCGCCCGGCGCCCAAAGGGGCGGGCTGCAAGAGGCCAGCGTCTGGGCGCGCACGCGGCTGTATGCGCGACTCGCGTGGCAGCACTGGATGGGCCTGAGCGACCTGCACTTGCTGCTCGATGGCGCACTGCTGGCAAGCTGGCAGGCCCAGGCCGCACAGGACCTGCCCGAAGCCGCCCCCTACAGCACCCACGAGCTGGCCACCGCCTGGGTGCTGCGCGCCTGGTCGGCCACCTTGCACGACGCGCGCGAGCGGCACCTGTCCACCGTCACCGACCTGCGGCACCGCAAAGGCCTGGGCCTGCACCGCAAGTACATCGGCAACGCACTGGGACGTGAGCTCAGCCACATGCCCGCCACCGAGCTGGCCGGCCCCACGCTGGCGCACGTGGCCGCGGCCTGTCGGGCGCGCTGGCCGGTCTCCAGCGTGCAAGCGCTGCAAGCGAGCCTGGGGTGGCTGTCGAAGCTGCGCCAAGGCCATCGCATCCATCACCTGGTGGCCGAGATCATGACGCTGCCAGCCAGCCACAGCCTGCTGATCAACAACTGCGCGCACTTCCCGATCTACAAGATCGACTTCGGCAGCGGCCCGCCCAACTGGTACGAGACCATGCGCCCGCCTTACCCCCGCGTGCTGATCACGCCTTCACCGGCGCGCGATGGGGGCCTGGCCTTGCAGGTCACTGCACACCGCGCCGTGTTGCGCCGCCTGAACCCGCAAGGCGGCCCCGCCGCGTCATGACCACTGCGGGAAAGCGAACTCCGGCCCGCGCGCGATGCTGTCGGGCCAGCGCTGCATCACCGCCTTGTGGCGGGTGTAGAAGCGCACGCCCTCGGGGCCGTAGGCATGGTGATCGCCGAACAGGCTGCGCTTCCAGCCCCCGAAGCTGTTGAAGGCCATGGGCACCGGCAAGGGCACGTTGACCCCCACCATGCCGACCTGGATGTGGCGCACGAACTCGCGCGCGATGCCGCCGTCGCGGGTGTAGACGGCCACGCCGTTGCCGTATTCGTGGTCGTTGATGAGCTTGACGGCGGCAGCGATGTCGGGCACGCGCACCACGCAGAGCACGGGGCCGAAGATCTCTTCGCGGTAGACGCTCATCTCGGGCGTGACGCCATCGAGCAGGGTGCCGCCGACGAAGAAGCCGTCTTCGTGACCAGGCACGCGCAGGCCACGGCCATCGACCACCGCCAGCGCGCCTTCTTCGATGCCGCGCCCGATCAGGCCCTCGATGCGCTGCTGCGCCATGCGCGTGATGACCGGGCCCATTTCGGCGTCCGCCTGGTGGCCTTCGCCCACGCGCAGAGCGCGCACGCGGGTGGCCAGCGAGGCCACGAGTTCATCGGCCACGTCGCCCACCGCCACGGCCACGGAGATGGCCATGCAGCGCTCGCCAGCCGAGCCGTAGGCCGCGCCGATCAGCGCGTCAGCGGCCTGTTCCAGGTCGGCATCGGGCATGACGACCAGGTGGTTCTTGGCGCCGCCCAGGGCCTGCACGCGCTTGCCATGGCGCGCGCCTTCGGCATAGATGTACTCGGCCACCGGGGTCGAGCCCACGAAGCTGACGGCCTGAACCTGCGGGTGCGCCAGGATGGCGTCGACGATGGCCTTGTCGCCCTGCACCACGTTGAAGGCGCCGTCGGGCAGGCCGGCTTCTTTCAGCCACTCGGCCATCAGCAGCGAGGGCGATGGGTCGCGCTCGGAAGGTTTCAGCACGAAGGTGTTGCCACAGGCCAGGGCCACCGGGAACATCCACATGGGCACCATCGCGGGGAAGTTGAACGGCGTGATGCCGGCGACCACGCCCAGCGGCTGACGCATCGACCAGGCGTCGATGCCGCGGGCGATCTGGTCGGTGTACTCGCCCTTGAGCAGCTGCGGGATGCCGGTGGCGAACTCGACGACCTCGATGGCGCGGGCGACTTCGCCCTGGGCGTCGGGCAGGGTCTTGCCGTGCTCTCGCACGATCAGCTCGGCCAGCTGGGTGGAGCGCGCCTGCAGCAAGCTCAGGAAGCGGAACATGACGCGGGCGCGCGCCAGCGGCGGCTGGGCCGACCAGGCCGGGAAAGCGGCCTGTGCGGCGGCCACGGCGGCATCGAGCTCCTGCACCGTGCCCAGGTCGACCCGGCCCTGCACGCGGCCCAACGCGGGGTTGAAGATGTCGGCCTGGCGGCCCGAGGTGGAAGGCTGAATGCGACCGCCGATGTGGTGGTGGACTTCGTACATGTGGGTCTCCGGGTGGGGTCTCATTGCGGGTCGGCGGTCAGGCGGATGGCGGCGCGCAGCACGTCGACCATGTTCTGCAGCTCGTCGGTGGTGGCGATGAAGGGCGGGCCCATGGCGATGGTGTCGCCCGTGAAGCGCAGCAGCACGCCCTTCGTCATCGCGATCTCGAAGACGCGCATCGCGCGGCGGCCGGGCTGACCGGGCCAGCCCTGCAGGTCGACCGCGCCGCAGAAACCGAAGTTGCGGATGTCGGTGACGCCGGGCTCGCCTTTCAAGCTGTGCAGGCCCTCTTCGAGCACGGGCTCCAAGCTGCGGGCGCGCTCGATCAGGCCGTCGCCCAACAACACGTCGAGCACGGCATGGCCCACGGCCGAGGCCATGGGGTGGCCCGAGTAGGTGTAGCCGTGCATGAACTCGACGGCGTACTCGGGCGCCTGCACGCCCATGAAGGTGTCGTAGATGCCGTCGCGCACGATCACGCCACCCATCGGCACCGTGCCGTTGGTGATGCCCTTGGCGAAGGTGATGAGGTCTGGCGTGACCTCCAGGCGCTGCGCCCCGAACGGCGTGCCCAGGCGGCCGAAGCCGGTGATGACCTCGTCGAAGATCAGCAGGATGCCGTGGCGGGTGCAGGTCTCGCGCAGCTTTTGCAGGTAGCCCACGGGCGGCACGATGACGCCGGTCGAGCCCTGCACCGGCTCGACGATGACGGCGGCGATGGTGCTGGCGTCGTGCAGGCCGATGAGGCGCTCGAGCTCGTCGGCCAGGTGCGTGCCCCAGGTCGGCTGGCCTTTCGAGAAGGCCATGTGCTGGGGCGACCACGTGTGCGGCAGGTGATCGACACCCGGCAGCATGACCGAGCCGAACATCTTGCGGTTGGCCACCATGCCACCGGCCGAGATGCCGCCAAAGCCCACGCCGTGGTAGCCGCGTTCGCGCCCGATGATGCGGTGACGTCCGCCCTCGCCGCGCAGGCGGTGGTAGCCGATGGCCATCTTGATGGCCGTGTCGACCGACTCGGAGCCCGAGTTGGTGAAGAAGACCTTGCCCAGGCCGGTCGGGGCCAGCTCGGTGATGCGGCGCGCCAGCTTCAAGGCACCCGGGTGGGCCACCTGGAAGGCCGGCGCGTAGTCGAGTTCCGCTGCCTGGCGGGTGAGGGCCTCGACGACGCGCGGGTGCCCGTGGCCGATGGGGCAGCACCACAGGCCCGAAAGCGCGTCGAACAGCTGGCGCCCGTCGGCGGTGCGGTAGTGCGCACCGCTGGCGCCGACGACGATCTTGGGGTGCTGCTTGAAATAGCGGTTGGGCGTGAACGGCAACCAGGTCTCGGCCAGGCCGTCCAGGCTGGCCGGGTCGGCGGTTTCGGTTTCGGGATGGAAGGGCATCGGGTGAACCTCGGTCGAACCTGTGTGCTGCGGCGATGACGGCCATGGCATGGCCTCGACGCCATCGTAGGCAGCTTGTGCCGCACGCCAGCATGACGCGCCCGCAAGAAGCTGGCAAACGACTTGCTTGACTCAACCTGCCGTACAGGCCATTTTTGCAACCCACACCTGTACAGTGCAAGCATGCCACCCCTTCGCCCCGCCAACGTCCCAACCACCGAAGCCCTGACCATGGCTCAGACCGAGCCTGACTGGCTATCGGCCTTGCAGGCCAGCCTGGGCGAGCGCGCAGAGCGATCGGCCCGCACCAGCGTGCGCAGCGAACCGAGCCTGGTTTCCCTGCTTTCCAGCGCGGTGGAAGGCGCGGTGGCCGCGGGCAGCCTGCGCGCCGGCACCCGCCTGCCCTCGGTGCGGCAGATGGCCACCCGCCTGGGCGTGAGCACCTTCACCGTGGCCGAGGCCTACACGGCCCTGGTCGCGCGCCAGGTGCTGGCCTCGCGCAAGGGGGCGGGCTACTTCGTGCAGTCGAGCCGGGTGGCGGCACAGCGCAGCCCGCGCGAGCTGGCCATCTCCACCCAGGTCAGCGACGACTGGCTGAGCCTGAACATGTTCGCGCAGGGGCGCGACCTGCTGGCCGCCGGCTGCGGCTGGCTGCCCCTGAGCTGGTACGCCGAAAACGACTTCCACGCAGCGCTGAGGCAGGCCACGCGCATCGCCGGCGAGCACCTGGCCAGCTATGGCCACCCACTGGGCTACGCGGGCCTGCGTCAGCTGCTGGCCCACGAGCTGGGGCAAAGGCTGGGCCCGGTGCACGCCGACCAGCTCATCCTCACGCACGGCGTCACCCACGGCTTCGAGCTGGTGATGATGGGCCTTCTGCAACCGGGCGACAGCGTGCTGGTGGAAGAGCCCGGCTACTGGAACCTGCACGCGCAGCTGCGCTGCCATGGCCTGAACCCCATCGGTGTGCCGCGCAACGCCCAGGGCCTGGCCCTCGACGCGCTCGACCACCTGGCCCAAGCCCACCGACCGCGCGCCTTGTTCATCACCACCGTGGGGCACAACCCGCTGTCGACCACGCTGCGGCTGCAGCAGCTGCACCGCGTGCTGGCACTGGCCGAGCGCCACGACCTGTGGGTGATCGAAGACGACATCTTCCGCGACCTCGACGGGCCCCACGCGCCTTCGCTGGCGGGGCTCGACGGCCTGCAGCGGGTGCTGACGCTGGGCGGCTTCTCCAAGACCATCGCGCCGGCCATCCGCGTGGGCTACGTGGCCTGCCCGCCCGCGCTGGTGCAGCCGCTGGCGCGCGTGAAGATGGCCTGCGGCCTGACCACCTCCGAGATCAACGAACGCGCCGCCGCGCGCGTGCTGGCCGACCCGGCGCACCGGCGCTACCTGGAGCGCATCCGCCACCGCCTGGCCACCTCGCGCGAGCGCGTGGTCGAAGCGCTGATGGACGTCGGCATGACGCCGCTGGCCATGCCCGACAGCGGGCTGTATGTGTGCGCCGGCTGGCCGGAGCGAGAGGCGCCCGAGCAGGCCTCGCTGGCGCGGCAGGTCGCGCAGGAGGCGTTGACCGAGGGCATCGCGCTGGCGCCGGGCGACTACTTCATGCTCGACCAGCGTCCCACCAGCTGGTTCCGCTTCAACGTGGCGCACGCCAACGACCCACGCCTGCTGCGCTTCTTGCAGCGCGTGGCCCGGCGCCTGCCACGGGCCTGAGCGCCCGCCACCGTTTCACCACGCCCCACCAAATCGGTGCACCCACCGCACCGGTCGCTGGCACAGAACTCGCTTCATGTCCGCCATGAAAACCTGACCGCCCGGTCAACTTTCTGGCCCCGACATGAATGCGTCCCCGATGCCAGCCCGCCCCACCGCCACCGTGAGCCGCCCCGGCTTCGGTCCTTCCGTCGTGCAGATCGACCGCGCCAGCGTGGTCTACCCTTCGGCCGACACCCCGGTGCGCGCGCTGCACGAAGTCAGCCTGGACATCCGCCAGGGCGAGTTCGTCTCGCTGATCGGGCCATCGGGCTGCGGCAAGACCACGCTGCTGCGCGTGATCGCCGACCTCGAACCCATCACCGCCGGCGAGGTGCTGGTCAACGGCCGCACCCCGCACGACGCGCGCCTGGCCCGCGCCTACGGTTACGTGTTCCAGGCCGCGGCCCTGCTGCCCTGGCGCACGGTGCTCTCCAACGTGATGCTGCCGCTGGAGCTGCAAGGCCGCCAGCCCGATGAAGCGCGCGAGATCGCCAAGGCGCAGCTCGAGCGTGTGGGCCTGGCCCAGTTCGAGCGCAAGTACCCCTGGCAGCTCTCGGGCGGCATGCAGCAGCGCGCGTCGATTGCGCGGGCGCTGGGCTTCGAGCCCAAGCTGTTGATGATGGACGAGCCCTTCGGTGCGCTCGACGAGATCACCCGCGACGACCTCAACGCCCACCTGCAGCAGCTGTGGCGCCGCGAGCAGCGCACCGTGATCTTCGTGACGCACTCGATCTCCGAAGCCGTTTACCTGTCGACGCGCATCGTGGTGATGTCGCCCCGGCCCGGTCGCATCGTCAAGGTCATCGACTCGCCCTTGCCGCCCGATCGCACGCTGGCCATGCGCGACACGCCCGAGTTCATGGCGCTGGCGCACGAGGTGCGCGAGGCCCTGGCCGACGGCCACCACTGATGGCGAGCCCCATGCCCGGCGCCACCTTGATGCCCCCTTCGGCCCCAGCCACCTCGGCGCTGAAAGCCGCCCTGGTCGCGCGGCTGCAGTCTGTGCTGCCCGTGGCCGTGGTGCTCACCGGCGTGCTGCTGCTCTGGTACGCCTTGGCCGTTGCCTTGAACGCACCAGGCGCCATCGAACGGCACCTGGGTGGCTCGCAAGCAACCTGGAGCGGCGCGGACCTGATCCGCACCACCTGGTCGATGGACCGGCCGGTGCTGCCTGCGCCCCACCAGATCGCGCAGGACACCTGGCACAGCCTGGTCGACTGGCCCATCGACAACCCGCGCAGCCTGGTCTTTCATGCGGGGGTGACGGCGAAGGCCACCTTGCTGGGCTTCGTGCTCGGGGCCACGCTGGGCGCCTGGCTGGCCATCGGCATCGTGCACTCGCGCACGCTCGAGCGCGCACTCATGCCCTGGATCGTGGCCTCGCAGACGGTGCCGGTGCTGGCGATCGCGCCCATCGTGCTGGTGGTGCTGGGCAGCCTGGGCTTCACCGGCGTCTTGCCCAAGGCCGTGATCGCGATGTACCTGTGTTTCTTCCCCGTCACGGTGGCCATGGTGCAAGGGCTGCGCGCCCCGCAGACCATCGAGAGCGAGCTGCTGCACACCTATGCCGCCACCGGCTGGCAGGCCCTGTGGCTGCTGCGCCTGCCTTCGGCCTTGCCCTACCTGTTCCCGGCCTTGCGCGTGGCCGTGGCCGCCGGGCTGGTGGGCGCCATCGTGGCCGAGCTGCCCACCGGCGCGGAAGCAGGCCTGGGCGCGCGGCTGCTGACGAGCTCGTACTACGGCAACACGGTCCAGATCTGGTCGGCCCTGCTGATGTCGGCGGTGCTGGGCGTGTTGCTCACCGCCGTCGTCAGTGGCGTGGAACGCCTGGCGCTGCGTCACCGCGGCCAGGTTCGCTGAACAGCGCCCCCAAAGATGAACACGACCCCACCCCGCTCCCGCGCCCCAGGCGCCGTGCTCGCGGCCCTGTCCCTGGCCTGCGCGCTGCTGTCACTGGTCCTGCCGCTGATGATGGTGGACCCGGGCGACTTCACCTTGCAGCCGCAAGCCTGGTGGCAGGCCGAAGGCGCTGTCGCGTTGACGTGGCGGGCGGTCACGGCCGCGGCCTTGTTGCTGGCCTGCCTGCGCGCGCTGTGGCCCACGCCTGGCTGGGTCGGCACCTTGACGCTGACGGTGCTGACGGCCTGCGCCAGCCTGGGCCTGATCCACCTGGCCCCGACCGACGAAACCCAGGTGGCCGCCAGCGGGTATTGGCTGGCCACCATCGCCCTGGTCGCGCTGTGCGGCATCTCTGTGTGGCGCAGCGCGCACCTGCCCGACTCGCCACGTTCGCGGGCCTTCACCGCCGGCCTGTTCGGCCTGTGGCTGCTGATGCTGTGGGAGCAGTTGGTGACGGCCTTCGCCGTGCCCCGCGTGCTGCTGCCGCCGCCTTCGTCGGTGGTGGTGGCGCTGTGGGCGCACGCGGGCACCCTGGGTGCCGACCTCGTGCAGACGGTGGGCAAGGCGGTTCTGATCGGTTACGCGCTCGGCAGCGGCCTGGGCGTGCTCACCGGCATCGCCATCGACCGCCTGCCCTTCCTGCAACGCGGCCTGCTGCCCATCGCCTCGCTGAGCAGCACCGTGCCGCTGGTGGGCGTGGCGCCGATCGCCGTCATGTGGTTCGGCTTCGACTGGCCCTCCAAGGCCGCCGTCATCGTGTTGATGACCTTCTTTCCCGCGCTCATCAGCACGCTGGCCGGGCTGCAGGCCGCGGGCAAGCTCGAACGCGAGCTGATGCATTCCTACGCCGCCAGCTACCGCCGCACGCTGCTGGATTTGCGCCTGCCCGTGGCCCTGCCCTTCATCTTCAGCGCGCTCAAGGTCAACGCCTCGCTGGCGCTGATCGGCGCCATCGTGGCCGAGTTCTTCGGCTCGCCCACGGTGGGCCTGGGCTTTCGCATCTCGACCGAGGCCTCGCGCATGAACATGCCCCTGGTGTGGGCCACGATCGTCGTCGCCAGCGCCACCGGCATGCTGGCCTACACCCTGCTGACGCGCCTGGAGCGGCGCGTGAACTTCTGGCATCCCTCGGTGCGGTCGGCCTGACCGCTCGTCTTTTCACCACCCTTTGTCACAGGAGCTCTCGATGAACCGCATGTCTACCTTGTTCCGGCTGGCCCTGCTGTCAGCCTGTGCCACCGTGGGCGCCTCCGCCCACGCCGCTGAAAAAGTCGTGCTGCAACTCAAGTGGGTGCCCCAGGCCCAGTTCGCCGGCTACTACGTCGCACAGGCCAAGGGCTACTACAAGGAAGCCGGCCTGGACGTGACCATCAAGCCCGGCGGCACCGACGTCTCGCCCGTGCAGGTGCTGGCCGGCAAGTCCGCCGATGTCATCGTCAACTGGATGCCCGATGCCCTGGCCGCCCGCGAGAACGGCGTGCCGCTGGTCAACATCGCCCAGGTCTTCGACAAGTCCGGCCTGATGCTGACGTGCAAGAAGTCGGCAGGCGTGAGCACCCCGAAAGACTTCAAGGGCAAGACCCTGGGCGTCTGGTACGGCGGCAACGAATACCCCTTCCTGAGCTGGATGGGCAAGCTGGGCCTGGCCCCGGGCAAGGACATCACCGTGCTCAAGCAGGGCTTCAACGTCGACCCGCTGCTGCAGAACCAGGCCGCCTGCATCTCGACCATGATCTACAACGAGTACTGGCAGGTGGTGGACGCAGGCGTCAAGGAAAGCGAACTGACCACCTTCTTCTACCAGGACCAGGGCGTGGCCACGCTGGAAGACGGCCTGTACGTGCTGGGCCCCAACCTGCGCGACAAGGCCTTCGTGGCCAAGATGGCCAAGTTCGTCAAGGCCAGCCTCAAGGGCTGGACCGACGCCGTCAAGAACCCCGAAGAGGCCGCCAAGATCGTGGTCGCCAACGACACCTCGGGCAGCGCCAGCCTGGCCGTGCAAAAGCGCCAGATGGAGAACGTGGCCAAGCTGATCTCCAACGCCGGCACCGCCAAGATGGGCGTGCTCGATGCGGCGGCCTACGAGCGCACGGTCAAGGTGCTGCTGGGTGGAGGCAGCGACCCGGTCATCAAGAAGGACCCGGGCAAGGCCGCGATGACCCACCTGGTCACGGACATGGCGGCAAAATGACGGCATGAGCACCCACGCAGCACCCGGCAAGCGACAGGTCAGGCGGCTCAGCGAGTCCGCCATCTTGCGCGCGGCCGAACGCGTGTTCGCGCGGGCCGGCTTCGGCGGGGCCACCATGGCCGACATCGCCGACGAAGCCGGCCTGCCCAAGGCCAACCTGCACTACTACTTCGGCAGCAAGCGCGAGCTCTACCGCGCCGTGCTCGACGTGACCATGCACGACTGGCTGGCCCCGCTCGAGGCCATCACGCCCGAAGCCGACCCGGCCGAGGCGCTGTCACGCTACATCCGCCTGAAGATGGCCTTGTCGGCCGAACGGCCGGATGCTTCGCGCGTGTTCGCCAACGAGCTCATCCACGGTGCCACGGTGGTGATGGACCTGCTGCGCACCGACCTGCGCGAGCAGGTGCGCGCCAAGGCGGCCGTCGTCGAGGCCTGGGTGGCGCAGGGGCGCATGGCCCCTGTCGACGGCACCCACCTGTTCTTCACCATCTGGGCCGCGACGCAAACCTACGCCGACTTCGACGTGCAGATCCGCGCCGTGCTGGGCCGCGAAACGCTGCGCCCGGTCGACCACAAGCGGGCCACCGAGCACGTGGTGCAGCTGATCTTGCGCGGGTGCGGCTTGCAGGTGCCGGTGGCCTGAAGGGCTCAGGCTTTGATCAGGCCTCGGGCACGCCCCGGGTCAGGCCGACACCACCTTGGCGCGATCGAGCATCGCGTGCAGCAGCACGTTGCAGCCGGCTTCGAGGTGCTCGGCCTTCGCGTCTTCGATCTCGTTGTGGCTGATGCCGTCCTTGCAGGGCACGAAGATCATGCCCGCCGGCGCCAGGCGGGCCACGTAGACGGCATCGTGTCCCGCGCCCGACACGCAAGGCATGTTCGAGTAACCCAGCGCCTGCGTGGCCTGGCGCACGGCTTCGACGCAGCCGGCTTCAAAAGGCACGGCGGGGTAGTGCGACACCTCCTCGATCTCCACCTTCAGGCCGGTCTCGTCCGCCACGCGCTGCGCGAAGGCGCGGATCTCGGCGTCCATCTCATCGAGCAGCTCGTTGCTGACGTTGCGCAGGTCCATCGAGAACTTCACCCGCCCCGGGATCACGTTGCGGCTGTTGGGGTGCACCTGCACCATGCCCACCGTGCCGCGCCCGTGCGGCTGGTGGCGCATGGCCACGGCCACCACCTCCTGCATGATCTTCGTGGCCACCTGCAGCGCGTCCTTGCGCAGGCCCATGGGCGTGGGCCCCGCGTGCGCTTCCATGCCTGTGACGGTGCAGTCGTACCAGCGGATGCCCAGCACCGCCTCGACCACGCCGATGGTGATGCCGTGGTCCTCCAGCACCGGGCCTTGTTCGATGTGGGCCTCGAAGTAGGCGCCCACCGGGTGCTCGCCCGGCACCTCGCCGCCGATGTAGCCGATGCGTTGCAGCTCGTCCTTGACGGTTTTGCCATCGACGTCCTTGGCGGCATAGGCCGTCTCCAGCGAGAAGGCCTTGGCGAACACACCCGAGCCCATCATCACCGGCACGAAGCGCGAGCCCTCTTCGTTGGTCCAGAAGGCCACCTCGATGGGCGCTTCGGTCTCCAAGCCGAGGTCATTGAGCGTGCGCACCACCTCCAGGCCGGCCAGCACGCCGTAGTTGCCATCGAACTTGCCGCCGGTGGGCTGGGTGTCGATGTGGCTGCCCGTCATGATGGGCGGCAGCGCGTTGTCGCGCCCTGGGCGGCGCATGAACACATTGCCGATCTGGTCGACGGTGATCGACATGCCGGCCTCGCGCGCCCAGCCGATCACCAGGTCACGGCCTTGTCGGTCCAGGTCGGTCAGCGCCAGGCGGCAAACACCGCCCTTGGGCGTGGCGCCGATGCGCGCCAGATCCATCAGCGATTGCCACAGGCGTTCGCCGTTGATGCGCCAGGTGGCGGCGGGGGCTTGCAGCGTGGTCGCGGTCATGTCATTCCTTTCGGGGCACAGGCGGCACGGGGCATGCGGGCGTCATCGGGCACCTCATGCAGCGTTGCGCGTCACGGGCTGGGGCGCGTGCAGGGCCGCCTTGCGCGACAGCGCGTCGAACACCGGCCCGAATGTGGGTCGCTTGACGTAGCGGCCCTGGCCCGGCGCCACATCGAGCTGCCCGTTGGCGTAAGCGATGTGCCCGCCACGCAGCGTGTGCGATGGCAAGCCCTTCACCGTTCGGCCTTCGAAGATGTTGAAGTCGCCTTTCGAATGCTGGGTTTTGGCCGACAGCGTCTTGGTCGCAGCCGGGTCCCACACCACCAGGTCGGCATCCGCCCCAACGGCCACGCAGCCCTTGCGCGGGTAGACGTTGAACAGCTTGGCCGCGTTGGCCGAGGTCACGGCCACGAACTCCGCTGGCGTCAGGCGCCCGGTGTTCACGCCCGCGTCCCAGATCACGCTCAGGCGCTCTTCCACGCCGCCCGTGCCATTGGGGATCTTGCTGAAGTCCAGCTTGCCCGCGGCCTTCTGCGCCGCACAGAAGGTGCAGTGGTCGGTGGCCGTGGTGTGCAGGTGGCCGGCCTGCAGGCCCCGCCACAGCGCCGCCTGGTGCTCGGGCGCGCGAAACGGCGGGCTCATCACATGGGCCGCCGCGAACCCGAAGTCCGGGTGGCGGTAGACGCTGTCGTCGATCAGCAGGTGGCCAGCCAGCACCTCGCCGTACACACGCTGGCCACGCATGCGCGCCCGCGCGATCGCCTCGGCCGATTCTGCGCACGACACGTGCACCACGTAGATGGGCACGTTGAGCACGTCGGCGATGGCGATGGCGCGTTGCGCGGCCTCGGCCTCGACCGCCGGCGGCCTCGACAGCGGGTGCGCCTCCGGCCCGGTGATGCCTTGGGCCTTGAGCTCCTGCTGCAGCAGGAAGACGAGCTCGCCGTTCTCGGCGTGCACGGTGGGCATGGCGCCCAGCTCCAGCGCACGCCGAAAGCTGTTCACCAGCGTTTCGTCGTCGGCCATGATGGCGTTCTTGTAGGCCATGAAGTGCTTGAAGCTGTTGACGCCCTCCTCGCGCGCCAGCGTGCCCATGTCGCGGTGCACGCTCTCGTCCCACCATGTGATGGCGACATGAAAACCGTGGTCCGCAGCGGCCTTCTCGGCCCAGCCACGCCAGGTTCGGTAGGCGTCCATCAGCGGCTGCTTCGGGTCCGGGATCACGAAGTCGATGATGCTGGTGGTGCCACCCGCCAGCGCTGCCGCCGTGCCGGTGAAGAAGTCATCGGCCGTCACCGTGCCCATGAAGGGCAGCTGCATGTGGGTGTGCGGGTCGATGCCACCGGGCATCACGTACTGGCCACCGGCGTCGATGGTGCGCGCGCCCATCGGCGCCTCCAGGGCCTCGCCCACCGCGGCGATGCGGCCGCCCACACAGAGGACGTCCGCACGCCGCTCGCCATCGGCATTCACCACCGTGCCACCACGGATCAGCACCGGGCCCACCGACGCTTGCTGCGTGTTGCTCATGCTGCGCTCCTCTTGCCCCGAAAGGGCGATCAGGCCGGCGTGGCCATGGGGTTGTTGGGGTGCTGCGTCCAGTTCAACGGCTCGGCCAGCACGGCCTCGCCGGTGCGCGCGTCGATCTCGCCTGGCGCCAGGTCACGCATCGTGATGCACGACTCCACCGGGCACACCGACACGCACAGGTTGCAGCCCACGCATTCCTCTTCCTTGACCTCGAAGTGGCGCACGCCGTCCTTCATGGCCGTGATCGCCTGGTGCGAGGTGTCTTCGCAGACCACGTGGCAGCGCCCGCAGCTGATGCACTTGTCCGCATCGATCACCGCCTTCGACACATGCCGCAGGTTGAGGTAGCGCCAGTCGGTCACGGTCGGCACGGCGCGGCCCACGATCTGGTCGATCGAGGTGAAGCCCATCTCGTCCATGTAGTTGCTCAGGCCGCTGGCCATCTCCTGCACGATCTTGAAGCCGTGCACCATGGCGGCCGTGCACACCTGCACCGTGCCCGAGCCCAGGGCCATGAAGTCCAGCGCGTCGCGCCAGCTGCCCACGCCGCCGATGCCGGAGATCGGCAGGCCGGCGGTCTCGGGGCTGCGCGCGATCTCGGCCACCATGTTCAGCGCGATGGGTCGCACCGCCGGGCCACAGTAGCCACCGTGCGAGCCCATGCCGCCGGTCGAGGGCACCATGGTCAGCGTGCGCGGGTCCACGCCCATGACCGAGTTGATGGTGTTGATGAGCGAGACCGCATCGGCCCCACCGCGCTTGGCCGCCTGCGCTGGCTGCCTCACGTCGGTGATGTTGGGCGTGAGCTTGACGATCACGGGCAGGCGCGTGTGCGCCTTGGCCCAGGCCGTCACCATCTCGATGTACTCGGGCACCTGGCCCACGGCCGAGCCCATGCCGCGCTCGCTCATGCCATGCGGGCAGCCGAAGTTCAGCTCCACCCCATCGGCGCCGGTGTCTTCCACCTGCTTGAGGATGGTCCGCCACGACTCTTCGTTGCAAGGCACCATGATGGAGACCACCAGCGCGCGGTCCGGCCAGTCGCGTTTGACCTGGCGGATCTCTGCCAGGTTCACCGCCAGCGGCCGGTCGGTGATGAGCTCGATGTTGTTGAAGCCCATGACGCGGCGATCCGGCGTGAGCAGCGTGCTGTAGCGCGGGCCGCTCACGTTGACCACGGGCGGGTCCTCACCCAGCGTCTTCCACACCACGCCGCCCCAGCCCGCCTCGAAGGCGCGCACGACGTTGTAGGCCTTGTCGGTCGGCGGCGCCGAGGCCAGCCAGAAAGGGTTCGGGCTCTTGATGCCCACGAAGTTGCTGCGCAGGTCGGCCATGGTTCAGGACTCCGATTGAAGGAAGGCGTGGATGCTCAGGGCGGCCTGCTTGCCGTCTTCGACCGCTTCGACCGTCAGGTCGCGGCCTCCCGCGCGGCAATCGCCACCGGCCCACACCCCGGGCAGCGAGGTGCGGCACTGCTCGTCCACCTTCAGGCGGCCTTCGCTCATCGCCAGGCCCACGTCGGCCCACGGGCTGCTCACGAAGGTCTGGCCGATGGCCTTGAGCACCATGTCGGCTTCGAAGGCTTCGGCGCGATCGGGCTCGTCGGTGCCCACGAAGCGCACCCCGGTGACATGGCCAGCCTCACCCAGCAGCGCCTGTGGCGACAGGCCATGGCGAATGGTCACACCTTGTGTCTTGGCCCACTGTTGCTCGACCTCCGAAGCCGACATCGCCTCCGGTCCGCGGCGGTAGACCATCGTCACCACCTCGGCGCCCAGCAAGCGCGCCTGCACCGCGGCGTCGACTGCGGTCATCCCGCCGCCGATGACCACCACGCGGCGGCCAACCGGCACTTCGGCCGGGCTGGCGGCCTGACGAAGGCCCGCGATGAAATCGACCGCGTCCATCACCCCCGCCAGCTCGCCCTCGCCTGGCAGGCCCAGGCTTCGCGTGGCGGCCAGGCCCAAGCCCAGGAAGACCGCCGCATGCTCCTGCTGCAGCGTGGCCAACTGCCCAGGCTCCTGCAATCGGTAGCCTGTCTCGACGGTGATGCCGCCGATGGAGAGCACCCAGTCGACCTCGCGCTGCGCGAAGTCACCCGCCGTCTTGTAGGTGGCCAGCCCGTATTCGTTGAGGCCACCGGGCTTGCTGTTCGCGTCGTACACGGTCACCTCGTGGCCCAGTCGTGCCAAGGTGTGAGCACAGGCCAGTCCCGCCGGACCAGCGCCCACCACGGCCACGTGCTGGCCGGTCGGTGCGGCCCGCGTGAACACCGGGCGCTCGCCCTCGGCCATCACCGCGTCCACGGCGTGCCGCTGCAGGCGACCGATCTCGATGGCCTTGCCCTGCTGGGTCTGGCGCACGCACACCGCCTCGCACAGCTCTTCGGTCGGGCACACCCGCGCGCACATGCCGCCCAACGGGTTGGCCTCGAGGATGGCCTGCGCCGCACCGCGCAGGTTGCCGTCCGAGATGCGCCGAATGAAGCTGGGCACGTCGATGCCCGTGGGGCAGGCCTGCTGACACGGCGCGTCGTAGCAGTAGAGGCAACGCTCGGCTTCGATCACCGCCTGCGCCGACGTCAAAGGGGGCACGGCATCGCCGAACCGCTCGGCATACGCGTCCGCCGGCAGCCGGGCTGCTCGGACGTCGGGGCTCGCACTCTGGCTCACGGGTCATCCTCCTTTGGATGCAACTTGACCAAATGGTCAGGTTTTCAGGAGGTGCCACATGCTTAAACCGTGCCAAGGCCCGCGCCACCCTGGCGCACAGGCGCGGGGCGCTCAAACGGTGCCAAACGGCCAAGAAAAAGCCGGGCACGATGGCCCGGCTTGCACCGCAACAAGGCGAAAAAATCAGCCACGCACCTGCTTGAGCAAGGTCTCGGCGTCGCTGACGGCAAAACCGCCGCCCTTTTCGTCGTTGAACTGGGTCACGACACCGTCCTTGACCAGCATCGAATAACGCCCCGAACGCAGGCCCAGGCCCTTGTCGCTCAGGTCCAGCGTCAGGCCCGTGGCCTTGGCGAAGGCGGCGCTGCCGTCGGCCATCATGCGCACCTTGCCGGCGGCCTTGAGCTCGCGGCCCCAGGCGCCCATCACGAAGGCATCGTTGACCGACACGCACCAGATCTCGTCGACGCCTGCCGCCTTGAACTGCTCGAACAGGTCGATGTAGCCAGGTGCATGCTTGGCCGAGCACGTGGGCGTGAACGCGCCGGGCAGCCCGAAGATGGCCACGGTCTTGCCGGCCGTGCTCTTTTCGATGTCGAAAGCATTGGGGCCCAGGCTGCAGCCATCGCCCTCGACTTCGATGTACTCGAACAACGTGCCGCCAGGCAGCTTGTCACCGACCTTGATCATGTGGAACTCCTCTTGATTGAAACGCTGGGAACTTCGTCATGGGCAAAATGCAGCGCCCATGAAAAAACCGGCGCCAGTATGACTGGACGCCGGTTGTGTGCGGGTGAGCGGCGGGTTTGACCCCGCCTTCACCGCGGCGATCAGACGCCTTGTGCCTTCTCGACCAAGCGGGTCACGACCCAGTTCTTGGTCTTCGACAGAGGGCGGCTTTCGCTGATCTCGACCACGTCGCCGACCTTGAACTCGTTGTTCTCGTCGTGAGCGTGGTACTTGTTCGACTTGGCCACGATCTTGCCGTAGAGCTCGTGCTTGACACGGCGCTCGACCAGCACGGTCACGGTCTTGGCGCGGGCGTCAGAGACGACCTTGCCGACCAGGCTGCGAACCACTTTGGTTTGAGCTTGCGTCATTTGACGGCTCCTTGCTTCTTCTCGGCCAGAATCGTCTTCGCACGAGCGATCTCGCGACGGGTCTTCTTCAGGCTCGAGTGGTCGTTGAGCTGCTGGGTGGCACGCTGCATGCGCAGGTTGAAGTGCGACTTCAGCAGGTCCTTGATTTCGGTTTCCAATGCGGCCACATCCTTGGCGCGCAGTTCAGAGGCTTTCGCCATGTCTTTCTCCTTGCGCGTCAATCAGATGCCGAACTGGCGGCCAACGAAGGTCGTGCTCAGCGGCAGCTTTGCAGCAGCCAGCGTGAACGCTTCGCGAGCGAGCTCTTCGGGCACACCCTGGATCTCGTACAGCACCTTGCCGGGCTGGATCTCGGCGACGTAATACTCCACGCCACCCTTGCCGTTACCCATGCGGACCTCGGCAGGCTTCTTGGAGATCGGCTTGTCGGGGAAGATGCGGATGAAGATGCGACCGCCGCGCTTGACGTGACGCGAAATGGCACGACGAGCAGCTTCGATCTGGCGAGCCGTGAGGCGACCGCGTTCGGTCGCCTTCAGGCCGAAATCGCCGAAGGACACGTCGGCGCCACGGGTGGCGACACCCGTGTTGCGGCCTTTGTGCTCCTTGCGGAACTTGCGACGATTAGGTTGCAACATGTTTATTCTCCTTTCGCTTCGGCAGCCGGAGCAGCCTTGCGAACGCGCTTGGCGTCAGCGGGACCTGCGGCAACGGCAGGCTTGTCGCTGCCATCGGCCGGGGCGCCGTCAGCACGCGGGGCACCGCGGCCAGGGCCGCCACGACCAGCGCCCGGACCGCGACGGTCGTTCGGACGGTCGCCACGGGGACCACGGCGGTTGCGGCGGTCATCCAGGCTGTCGTCGCCCTTGAGCACCGGGGCTTCGCCATTGGCCAGGCGATCACCACGGTAGACCCAGACCTTCACACCGATCACACCGTAGGTGGTGTGGGCTTCGGAGAAGCCGTAATCGATGTCGGCACGCAGGGTGTGCAGGGGCACACGGCCTTCGCGGTACCACTCGGTGCGAGCGATTTCGATGCCGTTCAGACGGCCGGCGGACATGATCTTGATGCCCTGAGCGCCCAGGCGCATGGCGTTCTGCATCGCGCGCTTCATGGCGCGGCGGAACATGATGCGCTTTTCCAGCTGCTGCGTGATCGAGTCGGCGATCAGTTGAGCATCGACTTCAGGCTTGCGCACTTCTTCGATGTTCACCGAGACCGGCACGTTCAGGCGCTTGGCCAGCTCGAGCTTCAGGTTTTCGATGTCTTCGCCCTTCTTGCCGATCACCACGCCCGGACGAGCCGAGAAGATGGTGATGCGTGCGCTCTTGGCGGGACGCTCGATCAAGATGCGCGACACGGCCGCGTTCTTGAGCTTCTTTTTCAGGAATTCGCGGACTTCCAGGTCTTCAGCCAGCATCGAGGCAAAGTTGCGATTGGTGGCGTACCAACGCGATGCCCAGTTGCGGGTGACGGCCAGGCGGAAGCCGGTTGGGTGGATTTTCTGTCCCATGATCAGCCTCTGCTTAGTTGCCCACGGTCACATAGATGTGGCAGGTCGGCTTGCTGATGCGGTTGCCACGGCCCTTGGCGCGGGCAGTGAAACGCTTCAGCGTGGGACCTTGTTCCACATAAATGGTCTTGACCTTCAGTTCGTCGATGTCAGCGCCGTCGTTGTGTTCGGCGTTGGCGATCGCAGATTCCAGTGCCTTCTTGACGATGCCGGCAGCCTTCTTCTGGGTGAACTCGAGGATGTTGAGGGCCTGATCGACCTTCTTGCCACGGATGAGATCGGCCACCAGTCGACCCTTGTCGACCGACAGGCGAACGCCGCGAACGATTGCTTTCGTTTCCATCGCAGCTGCTCCTTATTTCTTGGCTTTCTTGTCGCCTGGGTGACCCTTGAACGTGCGGGTCAGGGCGAACTCGCCGAGCTTGTGGCCAACCATCTGGTCCTGGATGTACACGGGCACGTGCTGCTTGCCGTTGTGCACAGCAATGGTCAGGCCGATGAACTCAGGCAGGATGGTCGAACGACGCGACCAGGTCTTGACGGGCTTCTTGTCCTTGGTGGACACAGCCTTTTCAACCTTGGCCAGCAGGTGGTGATCCACGAAGGGACCTTTTTTCAGAGAACGAGCCATTTCAGCCTACCCCTTACTTTTTGCGACGCGAGACGATGAACGTCTGCGTGCGCTTGTTGTTGCGGGTGCGGTAGCCCTTCGTCATGGTGTTCCATGGCGAGACGGGAACCTGACCTTCGCCGGTGCGGCCTTCGCCACCACCGTGCGGGTGGTCAACCGGGTTCATGGCGACGCCGCGAACGGTCGGGCGGATGCCCTTCCAACGGATGGCGCCGGCCTTGCCGTATTGACGCAGGCTGTGTTCTTCGTTGCTCACTTCACCCAGGGTGGCGCGGCATTCGATGTGGATGCGACGGACTTCACCGGAGCGCAGGCGGACCTGAGCGTAGGTGCCTTCGCGGGCCATCAGGACAGCGGAGGTGCCAGCCGAACGAGCGATCTGACCGCCCTTGCCGGGCAGCAGCTCGATGTTGTGGATGGTCGAGCCCACAGGGATGTTGCGGATCGGCAGGGTGTTGCCAGCCTTGATCGGCGCTTCCGAGCCGCTCAGGATGGTGGAGCCCACTTCCAGGCCACGGGGGGCGATGATGTAGCGACGCTCGCCGTCGGCATAGCACACCAGGGCGATGTGAGCCGTGCGGTTCGGGTCGTACTCGATGCGCTCCACCTTCGCGGGGATGCCATCCTTGTTGCGCACGAAGTCGACCACGCGGTAGTGGTGCTTGTGACCACCGCCCTTGTGGCGAATCGTGATGTGACCGTTGTTGTTGCGGCCAGCGTTTTGCTTTTGCGGCTCAAGCAGCGAAGCCTCGGGCTTGCCCTTGTGCAGGTGCTTGTGCACCACCTTCACCACGCCACGGCGGCCGGGCGAGGTCGGTTTGACTTTGACGACAGCCATGATTACGCGGCCTCCCCGGAGAAGTTCAGCTCTTGACCGGCCTTCAGGCTCACATAAGCCTTCTTGGCGTGGTCACGACGGCCGATGCGGCCACCGAAGCGCTTGGTCTTGCCCTTCTGGTTCAGGACTTGCACCGACTTGACTTCGACCTTGAACAGCAGCTCGACAGCGGCCTTGATCTCGGGCTTGGTGGCGTCGCGCAGCACCTTGAACAGCACTTGGCCGCGTTCTTCTGCGGCGGCGGTGGCCTTTTCCGAAATGATCGGAGCGACCAGCACCTGCATCAGGCGGTTTTCATCGAATTTCAGAGTGCTCATGCGAACATCTCCTGCAGCTTTTCGATCGCACCCTTGGTGACCACGACCTTCTTGTAGAAGACCAGGGACAGGGGATCGGCGTAACGGGGTTCGACAACCAGCACGTTGGGCAGGTTGCGCGAAGCCAGGAACAGGTTGTCGTCGACGGTGTCGGCGATGACCAGGACGTGGTCCAGGTTCATGGCCTTGAGCTTGGCGGCGAGCAGCTTGGTCTTGGGGGCTTCGACGGTCAGCGAATCGACCACAGCGATGCGGCCTTCACGGGCCAGCTGCGAGAAGATGGCGGCCATGCCGGCGCGGTACATCTTCTTGTTGACCTTCTGGGTGAAGTTCTCGTCGGGGCTGTTCGGGAAGATGCGACCACCGCCACGCCACAGGGGCGACGAAGACATACCGGCGCGAGCGCGGCCGGTGCCCTTTTGGCGCCAAGGCTTCTTGGTGGTGTGCTTGACCTGTTCGCGGTCCTTCTGGGCGCGGGTGCCTTGACGGGCATTGGCCTGGTAGGCGACGACGACCTGATGGATCAGGGCTTCGTTGTATTCGCGGCCGAACACGGTGTCGGATGCTTCAACCTTGGAAGCAGCCTGACCTTGCTCATTGAGCAGTTCGAGCTGTGCCATCAGTTGGCTCCTTTCTTGACCTTGACCTTGACGGCCGGGCGCACGGTGACGAAGCCACCCTTGGCGCCAGGAACCGCACCCTTGACCAGCAGCAGCTGACGGGCTTCGTCAACGCGCACGACGTCGAGGTTTTGCGTGGTCACGGTCTCGTCACCTTGGTGACCGGACATCTTCTTGCCGGGGAACACGCGACCGGGGTCCTGGGCCATCGAGATGGAGCCGGGGACGTTGTGCGAACGCGAGTTACCGTGCGATGCACGTTGCGAGCCGAAGTTGTGGCGCTTGATGGTGCCCATGAAGCCCTTGCCGATCGAGGTGCCTTGCACGTCGACCAGTTGGCCGGCCTGGAACAGGGCGGCGGGAGCGATGGTGGCACCGGCCTTGTATTCGGCGGCGACTTCCGCGGGGACGCGGAATTCCTTGACGAACTCACCGGCTTCGACGCCTGCCTTGGCCAGGTGACCGGCTTCGGGCTTGGTCACGCGCGATGCCTTGCGGGCACCGAACACGACTTGCAGGGCGACGTAGCCGTCGTTCTCGACGGTTTTGACCTGGGACACGCGGTTGTTGGACACATCAAGCACCGTCACGGGCACGGCGTCGCCGTCGTCCGTGTAGATGCGCATCATGCCCACCTTGCGGCCCAGCAATCCGAGGCGATTGCTAAGACTCATGTTTTTCTCCAACTCCACAACGATGCGTGGAGCCTTTTACAAAAACCCGACATCGATTGGCCGGGCCCGGAAATCCCATCCATGCACCGCGCGCGAGCCATTGAAAAACCAATGGAGGCACGCCGCCCATTTCAGGAAAGCCCATGACTGTAGCAAATGCTTAAAAAAAGCGCAAGTGCTCGACCCATCCGACGACAGGGAATGGCAGGAAATGAAAAAGCCGCACGGGAAGGTGCGGCTTTCAGAGGAGTCGACCCCGGCATCAGCTGCCGGCGGTCGGACTCGGCGGCATCACTGCAGCTTGATTTCGACGTCCACGCCAGCAGGCAGGTCCAGCTTCATCAGGGCGTCAACCGTCTTGTCGGTCGGGTCGACGATGTCCATCAGGCGCTGGTGGGTGCGGATCTCGAACTGGTCGCGCGAGGTCTTGTTGACGTGGGGCGAGCGCAGGATGTTGAAACGCTGCAGGCGGGTGGGCAGGGGCACGGGGCCCTTGACGATGGCACCGGTGCGCTTGGCGGTTTCGACGATTTCAGCCGACGACTGGTCGATCAGCTTGTAGTCGAACGCCTTCAGGCGGATGCGGATCTTTTGTTGTGCCATGACGGCTCCTAAGCAATAAAGAACAAGCTCGCGACCGGCCTGAAACGAAGTCAGGCAGATCGCGAGAACACGTCACGGATCAGTCGAGGATCTTGGCCACGACGCCGGCGCCGACGGTGCGACCGCCTTCACGGATGGCGAAGCGCAGGCCTTCTTCCATGGCGATCGGGGCGATCAGCTTGACGGTGATCGACACGTTGTCGCCAGGCATGACCATTTCCTTGTCGGCCGGCAGCTCGATCGAGCCGGTCACGTCGGTCGTGCGGAAGTAGAACTGAGGACGGTAGTTGTTGAAGAACGGCGTGTGACGGCCGCCTTCGTCCTTGCTCAGAACGTAGATCTCACCGGTGAAGTGCGTGTGCGGCTTGATCGAGCCGGGCTTGCACAGCACTTGGCCGCGCTGCACGTCTTCGCGCTTGGTGCCGCGCAGCAGGATGCCCACGTTGTCGCCAGCTTGACCTTGGTCCAGCAGCTTGCGGAACATTTCCACGCCGGTGCAGGTGGTCTTCTGGGTGGCAGCGATGCCGACGATTTCGATTTCTTCGCCGACCTTGATGATGCCGCGCTCGATGCGGCCGGTCACCACGGTGCCGCGACCGGAGATCGAGAACACGTCTTCCACAGGCATCAGGAACGTGCCGTCGATGGCGCGCTCAGGCGTGGGGATGTAGGTGTCCAGGGCTTCGGCCAGACGCATGATGGCTTGTTCGCCCAGGTCGCCCGTGTCGCCTTCCAGTGCCAGCTTGGCCGAACCCTTGATGATCGGGGTGTCGTCGCCAGGGAAGTCGTACTTGGACAGGAGTTCGCGAACTTCCATTTCCACCAGTTCCAGCAGCTCGGCGTCGTCCACCATGTCAGCCTTGTTCAGGAAGACGATGATGTAAGGCACGCCCACCTGGCGGCTCAGCAGGATGTGTTCACGGGTCTGAGGCATCGGGCCGTCAGCGGCCGAGCACACCAGGATCGCGCCGTCCATCTGGGCAGCGCCGGTGATCATGTTCTTGACGTAGTCGGCGTGGCCGGGGCAGTCAACGTGAGCGTAGTGGCGGTTGGCCGTTTCGTACTCGACGTGAGCGGTGTTGATCGTGATGCCGCGGGCCTTTTCTTCAGGCGCTGCGTCGATCTGGTCGTAAGCCTTGGCTTCGCCGCCGAACTTCTTCGACAGCACGGTTGCGATGGCAGCCGTCAGGGTGGTCTTGCCGTGGTCAACGTGACCGATGGTGCCGACGTTCACGTGCGGCTTGGTCCGCTCGAATTTACCTTTTGCCATTTGATTCTCCTAGAGAGCAAAGAACAGTCGCCCGTGTGGGTTTTAGGTCTCCGGCGCAGGCTTGCCACGGGCAGCAAGCCAGCCACACCGACACAGGGTCGAGGTGGCGCCGAAGACCGGCTTGAAATTACTTGGCGCGAGCGGTGATGATCGCGTCGGCCACGTTCTTGGGGGCTTCAGAGTAGTGCTTGAACTCCATGGAGTACGTTGCACGACCTTGGGTGGCCGAACGCAGGCTGGTCGAGTAGCCGAACATCTCGGACAGAGGAACCTCTGCCTTGATGATCTTGCCGCCGCCGACCATGTCGTCCATGCCTTGAACCATGCCGCGACGCGAGGACAGGTCGCCCATCACGGTGCCGGCGTAGTCTTCGGGCGTTTCGACTTCCACGGCCATCATCGGCTCGAGGATCACGGGGTTGGCCTTGCGGCAACCGTCCTTGAAGCCCATCGAAGCGGCCATCTTGAAGGCGTTTTCGTTCGAGTCCACATCGTGGTACGAACCGAAGGTCAGGGTGACCTTGACGTCGACCACGGGGTAGCCGGCCAGCACGCCGTTCGGCAGGGTGTCGATGACGCCCTTTTCGACCGCAGGGATGTACTCGCGAGGCACCACACCGCCCTTGATGGCGTCGACGAACTCGAAGCCCTTGCCGGGTTCTTGCGGCTCGACGGTCAGCACGACGTGGCCGTACTGGCCCTTACCACCGGACTGGCGAACGAACTTGCCTTCGACGTCGGTGACCTTCTTGCGGATGGTCTCGCGGTAGGCAACCTGGGGCTTGCCCACGTTGGCTTCCACGCCGAATTCGCGCTTCATGCGGTCGACGATGATTTCCAGGTGCAGCTCGCCCATGCCGGCGATGATGGTCTGACCGGATTCTTCGTCGGTGCGCACGCGGAAGGACGGGTCTTCAGCAGCCAGGCGTTGCAGGGCGATGCCCATCTTTTCCTGGTCGGCCTTGGTCTTGGGCTCCACGGCCTGTGCGATCACGGGCTCGGGGAAGACCATCTTTTCCAGGGTGATGATGGCTTCGGGATCACACAGCGTTTCGCCGGTGGTCACGTCCTTCAGGCCCACGCAGGCGGCGATGTCGCCGGCCAGGATTTCCTTGATTTCTTCACGCTCGTTGGCGTGCATCTGCAGGATCCGGCCGATGCGCTCTTTCTTGCCCTTGATGGGGTTGTAGACGGAGTCACCGGAGTTCAGCACGCCCGAGTACACGCGCACGAAGGTCAGCTGACCGACGTAGGGGTCGGTCATCAGCTTGAACGCCAGCGCCGAGAACTTCTCGCTGTCGTCGGCCTTGCGGCTGGTGGGCTGGTCGTCTTCGTCGGTGCCTTCAACCGGGGGGATGTCCACGGGCGAGGGCAGGTAGTCGATGACGGCGTCGAGCATGCGCTGCACGCCCTTGTTCTTGAAGGCGGTGCCGCACAGCATCGGCTGGATTTCGCAGGCGATGGTGCGCTGACGCAGGGCGCCCTTGATCTCTTCCTCGGAGAGGTCGCCCTCTTCCAAGTACTTGTTCATCAGCTCTTCGTTGGCTTCGGCGGCGGCCTCGACCATGCCTTCACGCCACTTCTTGGCGTCGGCTTGCAGCTCGGCGGGGATGTCGCGGTAGTCGAACTTCATGCCCTGCGAAGCCTCGTCCCAGAAGATGGCCTTCATCTTCAGGAGGTCGACCACGCCCTGGAAGTTGTCTTCGGCACCGATGGGGATCACCACGGGCACGGGGTTGGCCTTCAGGCGCAGCTTGAGCTGGTCGTAGACCTTGAAGAAGTTCGCGCCGGTGCGGTCCATCTTGTTGACGAACGACAGGCGGGGCACGCCGTACTTGTTGGCCTGACGCCAGACGGTTTCAGACTGGGGCTGCACGCCGCCCACGGCGCAGTACACCATGCAGGCGCCGTCGAGCACGCGCATGGAACGCTCCACCTCGATGGTGAAGTCCACGTGGCCCGGGGTGTCGATGATGTTGAAGCGGTGCTCGGGGTAGGACATGTCCATGCCCTTCCAGAAGCAGGTCGTCGCGGCCGACGTGATGGTGATGCCGCGCTCTTGCTCCTGCTCCATCCAGTCCATGGTGGCGGCGCCTTCGTGCACTTCACCGATCTTGTGGTTCACACCGGTGTAGAACAGGATGCGCTCGGTCGTGGTGGTCTTGCCGGCGTCGATGTGGGCAGAGATGCCAATGTTGCGATAGCGCTCGATCGGGGTCTTGCGGGACATGGTGTCACTCCAAGTGTCACGGCGCCGGGCCCTGTTGGAGCCCGGCGCCGCTGCAGTGGATGCTGCAGGGGTGGTGGTTTAGAAACGGAAGTGCGAGAAGGCCTTGTTGGCTTCGGCCATGCGGTGCACTTCGTCACGCTTCTTCATCGCGCCGCCGCGGCCTTCAGAGGCCTCGAGCAGTTCGTTGGCCAGACGCTGGGCCATCGACTTCTCGGAGCGCTTGCGCGACGATTCCTTCAGCCAGCGCATGGCCAGGGCCATGCGGCGAGCGGGGCGAACTTCAACGGGAACCTGGTAGTTCGCACCACCCACGCGGCGGGATTTGACTTCCACCACGGGCTTGATGTTGTTCAGAGCGATGTTGAAGATTTCCAGCGGATCCTTGCCGGCCTTCTTTTCGACTTGTTCGAGGGCACCGTAGATGATGCGCTCGGCCACAGCCTTCTTGCCGGACTCCATGATCACGTTCATGAACTTGGAGAGGTCGACCGATCCGAACTTGGGATCGGGCAGGATTTCACGCTTGGGTACTTCGCGACGACGAGGCATTTCGTTTCCTTTCAATGCTTCAGTTGATGCGGGCTGGATCGCGGATCACTTTTGCCTGCATCTGGAGACTGATCAACAGACTCCACTTACTCAGTTCAGACCGGACCATTCCGGCAGAACCGCCACCTCGGCCTTCTCTTCTTGAGCGTGCCACCTTCGGGTGACAGGCCGGTGAAGACGACCGAATCTTGTTTTGCTCAGAGGGCCGATCAGGCCTTCTTCGGACGCTTGGCGCCGTACTTCGAGCGCGATTGCTTGCGGTCCTTGACGCCTTGCAGGTCAAGGGAGCCACGCACGATGTGGTAACGCACGCCGGGCAAGTCCTTCACGCGGCCGCCGCGAACCAGCACGACGCTGTGTTCTTGCAGGTTGTGGCCTTCGCCGCCGATGTAGGAGATGACCTCGAAACCGTTGGTCAGGCGCACCTTGGCGACCTTACGCAGAGCGGAGTTCGGCTTCTTGGGGGTGGTGGTGTACACGCGGGTGCACACGCCACGACGCTGCGGGCAATTCTGCATCGCAGGCGACTTGGACTTCGTGACCTCGACCTGACGGCCGTGGCGCACGAGCTGGTTGATGGTAGGCATCGATTGATTCCTGTTTGGTTCCCGTTGATTTCACTGGCGGCGGCCAACCGCTGCCAGCACAAAACGGCCCTCGCCAGGCCACTCCTGACCGCCTCGAAGGCCCCGACCACAAGAGCGGAGCGAATCCGTGACAGCCACAGGAAAACCCGGCGAAAGCCGAAAAGCCTTCCATTGTAATCTCCCTGCATTCCCAATGCAAGGCAGGGTGTCCCCTCCGCTCAATCCGGGTGATGCCTGCCCTGCGCCTTCTGATTACATTCGGGTCAATTCCTCAAAAAGCATCGAGAGGCGCAGCAGCCTCAAGCCCCCTATAAGGAGAGACTGTGTCCATCGTCAAGCCCCTCATTGCCGCCCTTGCCCTGGCTCCCGCCATGGCGCTGGCAACCACCCCCACGTTCGATTTTTACCTGGACGGGGGCGCCGGCCTGATCGATACCGTGAGCAATTCGCCCAGCTTCGTCTCCGGCGGCATCGCCCTGGTCGTGACGGCCAAGCAGTCGAATGGTTCAGCCGCCCAGGTTGCCAACCGCTGGGATGGCCTGGGCGTGTCTGGCAGCAGCTTCCTCGGCATCCCCGATGCTGGCGAGATCGTTTCTGGCGAGTCGCTGATCCTCACGTTCAACAAGGTCGTCACCCTGACCGGTCTGCAGCTTTCCCTGTGGGACCGCCTGATCGATGACGCCACCCTGACGGTCGGCAGCAAGACCATCGACCTGGGCGCCTCGAGCAGCTCCGGCTTGGTCGTCAATGAATTCTCGTTCAGCAACCTGTCTGGCACGCAGTTCGTCATCAAGGGCAATGGCCTGCTGACCAGCTTCCGACTGGCCGGCGTGACCGTGAACGCGGTCCCCGAGCCCGGCACCTGGGCCTTGATGGGCCTGGGCCTGGCTGGCTTGGCTTTCGCCCGCGCACGTCGTCGCAGCTGAGAACCCCAACCGATTGGGCCCCAGGGCCAATCAGAAAAGCCCGCAGCGGACCCCGCTGCGGGCTTTTTTTTGCCTGCCTGCCTGCCGCACTCCTTGCACCGGACTCGGTGCAAGCAAGGGTGCTCAAGCGATCAGGCGGCCAACTTGCGCGACAGGGACGCCGCCATCGACAGGCCCAGGCGGGTCGTGACGGCAACGGTCAGAGCGGCCGCGGCGAATTCCAGCCAGGCAGGCACGCCCAGGTCGGCCAGGCTTGAGCCCACCCAACCCACAGCCAAGGCCAAGCCAAGCAGAAAGCCTGCGATCACCCCGACCTTTTCAAGGCGCAATTGCTGGCGCTCAGTGACAAGACCAGGGATTCGAGCAAGGGTTTGAGCCATGGAGCACTCCTTGAGGGGGATGAAACGATGGGGGCATGTTAAGGGTAAACACGCACAGATAGGTGAAAACCCTTGTAACAGCTTGCACGGAGGGGTGGATGTCCGCCAAAGCAAACCCGCCCTGCCGACACTTACAATCCCTCGCCATGCTCTTGGCATCCACTCGCCCGCAAGGGGCTTTGCTCACGCCCACCCCCTGGCTCGCCTGGAGCCTGGCCTGTGTCGCCATGATCCTGGGCGCCGTCTTGGCCGGTCGAGATCTCGACCGGCAGATGCTGCTGGACATCCAGACCCAGCTTCGCCACTGGCCGGTCCCCTGGGCTTTCCTGACCTGGTCTGGCCTTGGCATTTGCGGCTTCGTGCTGCTGACCAGCCTGAGCGCACAGGAGCCTAGGCGCGTGGCCGCCCTGATCCTGGCACTGCTGATCGGTGGCGTGATCGTGCACGCCATGAAGCGAACCCTTCACGTTGATCGGCCGGCCACCTATTTTGGCCCCGATCACCCGGTGTTCCAGGTCATTGGCAAGGTGCTCAAGAAGGGTTCGATGCCTTCGGGTCACTCAGCCACTGCATGGGCCGTCGCGGCCTTGCTGGTGCTCCAGGAAGGCCGGGCCACGATCTGGCGCCACCTTTGGTGGATCCTGGCAGCCCTGCAGGCGATCTCCCGACTGGTGGTGGGTGCGCACTGGCCCAGCGATGTGCTCGTCGGTTCGGGCATGGGGCTGCTGCTCGCCCCCCTGACCTGGCGCCTCCAGGCGAGCGCCCGATTGGCCCATTGGTTGCGCCGCCCTCAGGTGTGCAAGGTTGTGGCGCTCAGCCTGCCGGGGTTCGGGCTCTACCTTTGCTTGAGCAGGCAAGGCTGGGAAGTCCCCCTCGGGGTGCAGTTGGGCGTGATGGCACTTTGCGCCTGGGGCGCGTGGAGCTGGTGGCAGGCCTCGGCGCGACCAACCATGCGGGAGGGCGCGGCTTGATTTCGCGCACATCGCTGAACCCGCAGCACGACAGCCGGCGCCTGCTGGGGCGGCTGCCCACCTGGCTGTGGGTGGTCCTGTTGATGGCGCTGTGGCTGCTGGGACTGGACAGTGCGCCCCTGCTGGACGTCGACGAGGGCGCCTTCTCGGAGGCCTCGCGCGAGATGCTGGCCAGCGGCGACTGGGGGCACACCACGCTCAATGGCGCCGACCGCTTTGACAAGCCCATCTTGATCTACTGGCTGCAGTCGCTGGGGCTGGCGGTGTTCGGCGTGACGGAGGCGGCCACGCGGCTGCCTTCGGCCTGCGCGGCGCTGATGTGGTGCCTGGCCGCGGTTCGCTTCGCCGAGCTCTGGGCCGGCGCGCGGGCCGAGCGGGCCGCCGCCGCCGTGGTCGCGACCTCGGTGGGCGTGATGCTGATCGGGCGCGCGGCCACCGCGGACGCCCTGCTCAACGCCCTGATGTGCTGGGCCTGCCTGGACCTGTGGCGCCACCTGGCCGAAGGCGACCGGGCCTCGCTGCGGCGCGCCTTCCTTTGGATGGGTCTGGGCATGCTCACCAAAGGGCCGGTGGCCTGCCTGGTACCCGGCGCCTCGGTGCTGGTCTACCTGCTGGTGTCTGGCCAGCTCGGGCGCCTGCGCCAGGTGCTGGGTGACGCTTGGGCCTGGGTCATCTTTTTCGGCGTGGCCGCGCCCTGGTACGTGTACGCACTGCACCGGCACGGCATGGCCTTCATCGACGGCTTCATCCTGCAGCACAACGTCAACCGCTTCCTGCAGACCCGCGAGGGCCATGGGGGGCAGGCGCACTACACGCTGATCGTCGCGCCACTGCTGGCCCTGCCCTGGACGCCTCTGCTGATCTCGGTGCTGGGCAGGCTTCGCCCGCTGTGGGCCGAACCGGTGAGCCGATTCCTGCTGTGCTGGGCAGGCTTCGCGCTGGTGTTCTTCACCTTCTCGAGCACGAAGCTGCCGCACTACCTGCTCTATGGCACGACACCGCTGCTCATCCTGATGGCCGGCTCGCTGGCGCGGCTGAGCTCGCGCGGCATGGCGGTGGCGCTGGCGTTGTGCCAGTTGCTGCTCTTCGGTGGGCTGTCTTGGAGCCAGCAGGTGGCCGGCTGGCTGGCCACGCAGACCAAGGACCCGCTGTACCAGACGCTGCTGGCCACCGCGCCGCCTGGCCCCGCCTGGTGGCAGTTGCTGGCCGTGGCCGGCCTGTGGATGGCCGTCTGGTGCTGGCCACGGCGCGCGCTGGCCGAACGCGCGGTGCTGGGGGCCCTGCTGGGGGCGTTCTGGGTGGTGCACGGCGTGCTGCCCTGGTGGGCGCGCACGCTGCAATCGCCCGTGCACGAGTTGGCCGAAGTCGCCCGATCGCGTGGGGCCGAGGTGGTGCAGTGGCGCGCACGGCAACCGAGCTTCGCGTTCTACCTGGGCGCGCCGACCCCCTCGGGAGAGCCCGCACCGGGGCAGTTGGCGCTGGTGCGCAAGGACCGGCTGAAACCGGAAGATGGCGTGGCCATCGTGGCAGAAAAGCGCGGGTTCGCGCTGGTCGAAAAGGTCCCCCACCCATGAGCGATGACAACCAGGTCTACGTGGCGCCCAGCTTCCAGGCGCTGTACCGCGATGCGCGCAACCGCTGGACCTTGCCTCCCAGCGAGGTGGCGGCGCGCCACGAGCTGTGCGAAGACCTGGCCCAGCACCTGACGACGCACTGCCAGAGCGTTCACGTGGAGATCGGTGCCGACGCGGAGGAGGTGCTGGCTCGCTGCCTGCAGGGCCTGCTGACCCCGGAGTCAGGCGTCAGCGAAGCAGAAGCCACCTGGGTGGTCACGCGGCTGGCCGAGCTGCTGAACTGGCCGCACCCAGGCTTGCCCAGCGCGCCCGCCGGCTGAGCCCGGGCGCCGCAGCCACCGCAAACGCCCGCCCGGAAATGAAACAAGGGCCCCGACCGAAGTCGGGGCCCTTGTCGTTTGAGCACAGGGCTCAAGGGCGAAGCTGAAGACCGGCGGCAAGCCGCCGGTCGCTCAAGTCATCACTCGGCGGTCGCGCCACCCTCGCTCGGGGCCGCATCGCCAGAAGCCTCGTCCAGCGCAGCCAGTTCCATGGCGGCACGTTCCTGGGCTTCCTGCATGGCGATGGCACGGCGTTCGGTGTCGTCCATCTCTTCCTTGGCCTTGCGGGCCTGGTGGTAAGCCATGCCGGTGCCGGCGGGGATCAGGCGACCCACGATGACGTTTTCCTTCAGGCCGCGCAACTCGTCGCGCTTGCCCATGATGGCAGCCTCGGTGAGCACGCGGGTCGTTTCCTGGAAGGAAGCGGCCGAGATGAAGGAGTCGGTCGACAGCGAAGCCTTGGTGATGCCCAGCAGCACGTCGGCGTGCGTGGCGATCATCTTGCCTTCGGCGCGCATCTTGTCGTTGGTGTCCAGCAGCTCGGAGCGCTCGACCTGTTCACCAGCGATGTAGTGCGTGTCGCCCGGGTTGACGATCTGCACGCGGCGCAGCATCTGGCGAACGATCACCTGGATGTGCTTGTCGTTGATCTTCACGCCCTGCAGACGGTAGACGTCCTGCACTTCGTCGACGATGTAGCGAGCCAGCTCTTCGATGCCCAGCAGGCGCAGGATGTCCTGCGGGTCGGCCGGACCGTCGACGATGGATTCGCCCTTGTTGACCACCTGGCCTTCGTGCACCAGGATGTTCTTTTCCTTCGGGACCAGGTCTTCCCAGACCTTGCCGTCCGGGTCGGTGATCTGAAGGCGAACCTTGCCCTTGGTTTCCTTGCCGAAGGACACGGTGCCGGTGATCTCGGCCAGCGAGCCCTTGTCCTTGGGCGTGCGGGCTTCGAACAACTCGGCCACACGCGGCAGACCGCCGGTGATGTCGCGGGTCTTCTGGCCTTCGATGGGGATGCGGGCCAGCACTTCACCAGGCGACAGGTCTTGACCGTCGCGGACCTGGATCAGCGCGCCGACCTGGAAGCCGATGGTCACGGCGTGGTCGGTGCCCGGGATCTTGACTTCGTTGCCGGAGGCGTCGAGCAGCTTGACCTGCGGACGCACCACCTTGGCGGCGCCGCGGCGCTTCGGGTCGATCACGACGAGCGTGGACAGGCCGGTCACTTCGTCGACCTGCTTGGCCACGGTCACGCCTTCTTCGACGTTCTCGAAACGGGCCTTGCCGGCGAATTCGGTGATGATCGGGCGGGTCAGCGGGTCCCACGTTGCCAGCACCAGGCCAGCCTTGATGGTCTGGTCGGCCTTGACGTTGAGGATCGCGCCGTACGGCACCTTGTGGCGCTCGCGCTCGCGGCCGTGCTGGTCGGAGATGACGATTTCGCCGGAACGCGAAATCACCACCAGGTCGCCCTTGCCGTTGGTCACGTAGCGCATCGTGGCGTTGAAGCCGATGATGCCGTCCGACTTGGCTTCCACGCTGGAGGCGATGGCGGCGCGCGAAGCGGCACCACCGATGTGGAAGGTCCGCATGGTCAGCTGGGTGCCGGGCTCACCGATCGACTGGGCGGCGATCACGCCGACCGCTTCACCGGAGTTCACCAGGCCACCGCGGCCGAGGTCGCGGCCATAGCACTTGGCGCACAGGCCATAGCGCGTGGCACAGGTCAGCGGCGTGCGGACCTTGACTTCGTCGACGCCAGCGGCTTCGAGCTCGTCCAGGACGTCTTCGTCGAGCATGGTGCCGGCGGCAACCAGCACCTGCTGGGTCTCGGGGTGCAGCACGTCGATCGCGGGCACGCGGCCCAGGATGCGGTCGCGCAGCGACTCGATGACTTCACCGCCCTCAACCAGCGCACGGGTGGCGATGCCCTGATCGGTGCCGCAATCGTCGGTGGTGACCACCAGGTCTTGCGTCACGTCGACCAGGCGGCGGGTCAGGTAACCCGAGTTCGCGGTCTTCAGCGCCGTGTCGGCCAGGCCCTTGCGGGCGCCGTGGGTCGAGATGAAGTACTGCAGCACGTTCAGACCTTCACGGAAGTTCGCCGTGATGGGGGTCTCGATGATGCTGCCGTCCGGCTTGGCCATCAGGCCGCGCATGCCGGCGAGCTGACGGATCTGGGCGGCGCTACCGCGGGCGCCCGAGTCGGCCATCATGTAAATCGAGTTGAACGATTCCTGATCGACTTCGTTGCCGTGGCGGTCGATGGTCTTTTGCTTGGACAGCTGCGACATCATGACCTTGCCGACTTCGTCGCCGGTCTTGCCCCAGATGTCCACCACCTTGTTGTAGCGCTCGCCAGCGGTCACCAGACCGGAGACGTACTGCTGCTCGATTTCCTTGACTTCCTTCTCGGCGCGCTCGATCAGCTCGTACTTCTGCTTCGGGACCAGCATGTCGTCGATGCCAATCGAGATGCCGGCGCGCGTGGCCAGGCGGAAGCCGCTTTGCAGCAGCTTGTCGGCCAGCACGACGGTTTCCTTCAGGCCGCACTTGCGGAACGAGGTGTTGATCAGGCGCGAGATTTCCTTCTTCTTGAGCGCCTTGTTGATGTTCGCAAAAGGCAGGCCCTTGGGCAGGATCTCGCTCAACAAAGCGCGACCAACGGTGGTCGCGACCAGCTTGGTCTCGGGCACGAATTCGCCGGTGGCCTTGTCCTTGGTGTACTCGGTCAGGCGCACGCTGATCTTGGCGGTGATCTCGACCACACCGTTGTCCAGCGCGCGCTGGAGTTCGGGGATGTCGGAGAAGACCATGCCTTCGCCGCGGCCGTTGATGCGCTCGCGGGTGGCGTAGTACAGGCCCAGCACCACGTCTTGCGACGGCACGATGGAGGGCTCGCCGTTGGCGGGGAACAGCACGTTGTTCGAAGCCAGCATCAGGGTGCGGGCTTCCATCTGCGCTTCGATCGACAGCGGCACGTGGACGGCCATCTGGTCACCGTCGAAGTCGGCGTTGAAGGCGGCGCAAACCAGCGGATGCAGCTGGATGGCCTTGCCTTCGATCAGCACGGGCTCGAAGGCCTGGATGCCCAGGCGGTGCAGCGTCGGGGCGCGGTTCAGCAGAACCGGGTGCTCCTTGATGACCTCCTCCAAGATGTCCCACACCACCGGGGTGCCGGATTCGACTTCCTTCTTCGCCGCCTTGATGGTGGTGGCGATGCCCATGGCTTCCAGGCGCGAGAAGATGAAGGGCTTGAACAGCTCAAGCGCCATCAGCTTCGGCAGGCCGCACTGGTGCAGCTTGAGGGTCGGGCCCACGGTGATCACGGAACGACCGGAGTAGTCGACGCGCTTGCCCAGCAGGTTCTGACGGAAGCGACCCGACTTGCCCTTGATCATGTCGGCCAGCGACTTCAGGGCGCGCTTGTTGGCGCCCGTCATGGCCTTGCCGCGGCGACCGTTGTCCAGCAGCGAGTCAACGGCTTCCTGCAGCATGCGCTTTTCGTTGCGCACGATGATCTCAGGGGCCTTCAGCTCCAGCAGACGCGCCAGGCGGTTGTTGCGGTTGATGACGCGGCGATACAGGTCGTTCAGGTCAGAGGTCGCGAAGCGGCCACCATCCAGCGGCACCAGCGGACGCAGGTCCGGCGGCAGCACGGGCATGACTTCCATGACCATCCAGTTCGGCTTGATGCCGGACTTCTTGAAAGCCTCCATGACCTTCAGGCGCTTGGAGTTCTTCTTGACCTTCAGCTCGGAGCCGGTCATGTCGTTGCGCAGCTTGTCGATCTCGATGTCGAGATCCATCTCGGCCAGCAACTTCTGGATGCCTTCGGCGCCCATCAGGGCTTCGAACTCATCGCCGAACTCACGACGCTTGGCGTCGTAATCGTCCTCGGACATGATGCTGAACTTCTTGAGCGGGGTCATGCCGGGGTCGACGACCACGTATGCCTCGAAGTACAGCACGCGTTCGATGTCGCGCAGCGTCATGTCGAGCACCAGGCCCAGACGCGAAGGCAGCGACTTCAGGAACCAGATGTGGGCGCAAGGCGCGGCCAGCTCGATGTGGCCCATGCGGTCACGGCGGACCTTGGTCTGGGTGACTTCGACGCCGCACTTCTCGCAGATCACGCCGCGGTGCTTGAGGCGCTTGTACTTGCCGCACAGGCACTCGTAGTCCTTGATCGGGCCGAAGATCTTGGCGCAGAACAGGCCGTCACGCTCGGGCTTGAACGTGCGGTAGTTGATGGTCTCAGGCTTCTTGACTTCCCCGAACGACCAGCTGCGGATCTTCTCCGGCGAGGCCAAGCCGATCTTGATGGCATCGAAGTGCTCATCAGGGGTGAATTGCTTGAAAAGGTCCAACAAGCCTTTCATGGCTTTCTCCTAAATTCAGTTCGATTGGAAAGAGAAATGACGCCGGCAAAGTCGCGCCAGGCAAGGCGAGAGGGAGGGCCGCATAGCTGCGCTATGCAACCGACCGAACAACGCCGCATGGCGGGACTTTGACAAGTCAGTTCCTCTCCAACTCGATGTCGATGCCCAGAGACCGGATTTCCTTGACCAGCACGTTGAACGACTCGGGCATGCCCGCTTCGATGGCGTGCTCGCCCTTGACGATGTTCTCGTACACCTTGGTGCGGCCGTTGACGTCGTCGGACTTGACCGTGAGCATTTCCTGTAGCACGTAAGCGGCGCCGTAAGCTTCCAGGGCCCACACTTCCATTTCACCGAAGCGCTGACCACCGAACTGCGCCTTGCCGCCCAGCGGTTGCTGCGTGACGAGCGAGTACGGGCCGGTCGAGCGGGCGTGCATCTTGTCGTCCACCAAGTGGTGGAGTTTCAGCACGTGCATGTAACCCACGGTGACCGGGCGCTCGAAGGCTTCGCCCGTGCGACCGTCGTGCAGGATGGCCTGCGTGCGGGTCGGCGTCAGGCCCTTGGCCTTGGCGATGTCGGCCGGGTAGGCCAGCTGCAGCATCGAGCGGATTTCCTCTTCCTTGGCACCGTCGAACACCGGGGTGGCGAAGGTCATGCCCTTGGAGAGGTTCTCGGCCATGCCCAGCACGTCCTCGTCGGTCAGGGAAGCGATGTCTTCCTTCTTGCCCGAGGTGTTGTAGAGCTCTTCCATGAACTTGCGCAGCTCGGCCACGGCGGCCTCGCGCTGCAGCATGTCGCCGATGCGCTGACCGATGCCCTTGCCGGCCCAGCCCAGGTGCACTTCCAGCACCTGACCGACGTTCATCCGCGAGGGCACGCCCAGCGGGTTCAGAACGATGTCGGCGGGGGTGCCGTCGGCCATGTAGGGCATGTCTTCGATCGGAACGATCTTGGAGACCACGCCCTTGTTGCCGTGACGGCCGGCCATCTTGTCGCCAGGCTGCAGGCGACGCTTGACGGCCAGGTGGACCTTGACCATCTTCAAGACGCCTGCGGGCAGCTCGTCGCCCTGGGTCAGCTTCTTGCGCTTTTCTTCGAAAGCCAGGTCGAAGCTGTGGCGGGTCTGCTCCAGCGAGTTCTTGATGGATTCCAGCTGGTTGGCCAACTCGCCGTCTTCGGGACGGATGTCGAACCAGTGGAACTTGTCCACCGACGACAGGTAGGCGTCGTCGAGCACGGTGCCCTTGGCCAGCTTGTTGGGGCCACCGTTGGCGACCTTGCCGATCAGCAGCTTGCGGATGCGGTCGAAGGCGTCGGCCTCGACGATGCGCAGCTGGTCGTTCAAGTCCAGGCGGAAGCGCTTGAGCTCGTCGTCGATGATCTGCTGGGCGCGCTTGTCACGCTGGATGCCTTCGCGGGTGAAGACCTGCACGTCGATGACGGTGCCGGCGGTGCCCTGGTCCACGCGCAGCGAGGTGTCCTTCACGTCGGAAGCCTTCTCGCCGAAGATGGCGCGCAGCAGCTTCTCTTCAGGCGTGAGGGTGGTCTCGCCCTTCGGGGTCACCTTGCCGACCAGCACGTCGCCGGGGCCGACTTCGGCGCCAACGTACACGATGCCCGACTCGTCCAGGCGAGCCAGCTGGTTCTCGGACAGGTTCGGGATGTCGCGGGTGATTTCTTCGCTGCCCAGCTTGGTGTCGCGGGCCATGACCACCAGCTCCTCGATGTGGATCGAGGTGTAGCGGTCTTCGGCGACGACGCGCTCGGAGATCAGGATCGAGTCTTCGAAGTTGTAGCCGTTCCAGGGCATGAAGGCCACGAGCATGTTCTGGCCCAGGGCGAGTTCGCCCAGGTCCGTCGATGCGCCGTCGGCGATCACGTCGCCCACCGCCACCACGTCACCACGTTGCACGATGGGGCGCTGGTGGATGTTGGTGTTCTGGTTGGAGCGGTGGTACTTGATGAGGTTGTAGATGTCCACGCCCACTTCGCCGGCAACGGTTTCGTTGTCGTTGACGCGGATCACGACGCGGTTGGCGTCGACGTAGTCCACCACACCACCGCGCTTGGACACCACGACGGTGCCCGAGTCGACAGCGGCCACGCGCTCGACGCCGGTGCCCACGAAGGCCTTTTCAGGGCGCAGGGTGGGAACAGCCTGACGCTGCATGTTGGCGCCCATCAGTGCGCGGTTCGCGTCGTCGTGCTCCAGGAAGGGCACGAGCGAGGCAGCGACCGACACGATCTGGGTCGGGGCCACGTCCATGTACTGGATGCGCTCGGGCGAGGTCAGCACCGATTCGCCGTGCTCACGGGCCGAGACCAGCTCGTCGGTCAGGCGACCGTCCTTGTCGAGCGAGGCGTTGGCCTGCGCGATCACGTACTTGCCTTCTTCGATGGCCGACAGGTAGTCGATCTGCATCGTGGTCTGGCCGTCGTTGACGCGGCGGTACGGCGTCTCGAGGAAGCCGTATTCGTTCAGGCGGGCGTACAGGGCCAGCGAGTTGATCAGGCCGATGTTCGGGCCTTCAGGCGTTTCGATCGGGCACACGCGGCCGTAATGGGTCGGGTGCACGTCACGCACTTCGAAGCCGGCGCGTTCGCGGGTCAGACCACCCGGGCCCAGGGCGGAGACGCGGCGCTTGTGCGTGATCTCCGACAGGGGGTTGGTCTGGTCCATGAACTGCGACAGCTGCGACGCACCGAAGAACTCCTTCAGGGCCGCGGAAATCGGCTTGGAGTTGATCAGGTCGTGCGGCATCAGGGCTTCGGTCTCGGCCTGGCCCAGACGCTCCTTGACGGCCTTCTCGATGCGAGCCAGGCCCGAGCGGTACTGGTTTTCGGCCAGTTCGCCCACGCAGCGCACGCGGCGGTTGCCCAGGTGATCGATGTCGTCGACTTCGCCGCGACCGTTGCGCAGCTCGACCAGGATCTTGACGACGCGCAGGATGTCGTCGTTGGACAGGGTCATCGGGCCGGTCGGCGAGTCGATGCCGGCGCGGGCATTGAACTTCATGCGACCCACGCGCGACAGGTCGTACGTGTCTTCGCTGTAGAACAGGCGCTGGAACAGGGCTTGGACGGCGTCTTCGGTCGGCGGCTCGCCGGGGCGCATCATGCGGTAGATGGCGACGCGGGCAGCCAGCTCGTCGGCGGTTTCATCGGTGGCCAGGGTCTGGCTGATGTAGGCGCCTTGGTCCAGCTCGTTCGTGAACAGGATCTCCAGGTCACGGATGCCGGCGACGCGCAGCTTCTTGAGCAGCGCTTCGGTCAGCTCTTCGTTGGCCTTGGCGATCAGCTCGCCCGTGTCCGGGTCGACCTGGTTCTTGGCCAGCACGCGGCCGAGCAGGAAGTCTTCGGGCACGCTCAGGTGCGTGGTGCCGGACTGCTCCAGGGCGCGGGTGTGGCGCGCGGTGATGCGCTTGTCCTTCTCGACGACGACGGCACCGGACTTGTCGGTGATGTCGAAGCGGGCAACTTCGCCCTTGAAGCGCTCGGGCACGAAAGCGAGCTGCGCACCGGCGTCCATCAGCTTGACGTGGTCAAACTGGAAGAAGGTCGACAGGATCTGCTCGTTGTTCATCCCGATGGCCTTCAGCAGGGTCGTCACCGGCATCTTGCGGCGACGGTCCACGCGGAAGTACAGCAGGTCCTTGGGGTCGAACTCGAAGTCCAGCCAGGAGCCGCGGTAGGGGATGATGCGGGCCGAGAACAGCAGCTTGCCCGACGAGTGCGTCTTGCCCTTGTCGTGCTCGAAGAACACGCCAGGCGAGCGGTGCAGCTGCGAGACGATGACGCGCTCGGTGCCGTTGATGATGAAGGAGCCGTAGTCGGTCATCAGGGGCACTTCGCCCATGTAGACCTCTTGCTCCTTGACTTCCTTGACCACCTTGGACTGGGACGTGGAGGTCTCGCGGTCGTAGATGATCATCTGCAGGCGCGCGCGCACGGCCGACGCAAAGGTCAGGCCCCGCAGCTGGCACTCACGCTCATCGAACGCCGGTTTGGCGATGTTGAACTCGATGAACTTCATCTCGACGAAGCCATTGTGCGAAACAATGGGGAACGCCGAGAGGAAAGCGGCTTGCAGGCCTTCGGGTTTGCGTTGTTGCGGCGGGACGTCCTTTTGAAGGAATGCGACGTACGAGTCCTTCTGCATCGTCAGCAGATAGGGCACGTTCAAAACGCTGCCGCGCTTGCCGAAACTCTTGCGAATCCGCTTGCGCTCGGTGTAGCTGTAGGGGGTTGCTTGCGCCATAAACTCTCCGTTTCGGTCACCCGGTGGGTGTTCCGCTTCGAATTCAGGCTGGTTCCCGGCCAAGGAAACAGCCCGTTGTTCGGCGACTGGCCGTTCGGACCTTGCGTCCGAGGCTTGGTGGTTGGCCACTACCAACCGCTGGCAGACAACCCCCGCGTTGCACGTGGGCTCGACCAAACCAGTTCTCCGCAGTCGGTTCAGAGAACACTCGAAAAGCCCTCCAGTGTACTACCACTGAAGAGCCTTTCGGGTGAGCTCAGGATTTTGACCCCTGAAAAGCCGAAAGCCGCCCCCTTGCGGAGGCAGCTGTCTGACCCGGCTTCCCGGGTGATCGCCATCGTGGGCGCCCACAGCGGGCACCCACCAGGCGAACGCTGAATTACTTCAGCTCGGCCTTGGCGCCGGCTTCGACCAGCTTCTTGACGGCAGCTTCGGCGTCGGCCTTGGCCACGCCTTCCTTGACGTTCTTGGGAGCGCCGTCGACCAGGTCCTTGGCTTCCTTCAGACCCAGACCGGTGATTTCGCGCACGGCCTTGATGACGCCGACCTTGTTGGCGCCAGCTTCGGTCAGGACGACGTTGAATTCGGTCTTCTCTTCGGCAGCGGCAGCGCCACCGCCAGCAGCGCCACCAGCGGCGGGAGCGGCCATGGCGGCAGCGGACACGCCGAACTTCTCTTCGATGGCCTTGACCAGCTCGTTGAGTTCCATCACGGACATGCTGTCCAGGGCGGTCAGGAATGCGTCTTTATCGAATGCCATTTTGGGTTCCTAAAATCGGTTGGATGTTGAAATTCAGTACGAAGCGGTTGCTCAGGCTGCGGGGGCTTCTTCAGCAGGAGCGGCAACGCCACCCTTCTGCTCGGCCACGGCAGCCAGCACGCGGGCGAAGCCCGACACCGGCGAGTTCAGCAGGCCACACAGCTGGGCCAGCAGGACTTCCTTGCTCGGGATCGAGGCCAGCGACTTGACGCCATTGGCGTCCAGTGCCTTGCCAGCGTAAGCGCCAGCCTTGATGACCAGCTTGTCATTGCCCTTGGCAAAGTCAGCGATCACCTTGGCAGCTGCCACGGCGTCTTCAGAGAAGCCGTAGATCAGCGGGCCGCTCATGCTCTCGGCAGCGACTTCAAACGGGGTGCCGGCAACAGCGCGACGAGCCAGGGTGTTCTTCAGAACATGAAGATACACACCCTGGGCACGGGCGTTCTTGCGCAGCTGATCCAGTTGAGCCACCGTGAGACCGCGGTACTCAGCCAGTGCAAGCGTCTGCGACTTGCCCGCCTGGGCAGCCACTTCAGCGATGACGGCTTCTTTCTCGTTGCGATTGAGACTCAAGGTCTACTCCTCAAAAACGTGCCCTTTGGCGACCACCCCATGGGGGACGGCCGACTCCGGACACACCGGATGCAGCGACCTTCTGCCTCGGGAACCCACGGACCAAATCTGGCCCGAAGGAAACTTCAACAGCGGGTGCGCCATCTGCGTAGGCCAACCGAGGTTGATTAAGCACGCGACGCCTGTACAAGCACGCCACGCACGCCTACGGTCTTTGATGGCCTGCGCCCCCCGCGTTGCCACGGGGCCGCAGCCCACCAATTCTTTTCAGGCGCCCTTGCCAGACTCGCAAGGGACCCGGTCGGTCAGGCACTGAAGCACCTGGACCAACGGTGTTGCTTTGACCGCCAGCAGGCAGTCAGGCGACGATCACTCGGCAGAGATGCTGCCGACGTCAACGCGCACGCCCAGACCCATGGTCGAGGACACGGCCACCTTGCGCAGGTAGACGCCCTTCGACGAAGCGGGCTTGAGCTTGTTCAGGGCTTCCAGCAGAGCTGCCAGGTTGCCCTTGAGCTTGGCGTCGTCGAACGAGCGACGGCCGATGGTGCCGTGGATGATGCCGGCCTTGTCGACGCGGAACTGGACCTGACCAGCCTTGGCGTTCTTGACAGCGGTGGCGACGTCGGGGGTGACGGTGCCGACCTTGGGGTTGGGCATCAGGCCACGGGGGCCCAGCACGGTACCCAGGGTACCGACGATGCGCATCGTGTCCGGCGAGGCGATGACCACGTCGAAGTTGATGTTGCCAGCCTTGACTTGCTCGGCCAGGTCTTCCATGCCGACGACGTCAGCACCAGCGGCCTTGGCTTCTTCGGCCTTGGCACCTTGGGCGAACACGGCGACGCGCTTGGTCTTGCCGGTGCCGTTGGGCATCACGACGGCGCCACGAACGACCTGGTCGGACTTCTTGGCATCGACGCCCAGCTGCACGGCCACGTCGATGGACTCATCGAACTTGGCGCTGGCAGCGGACTTGATCAGGGTCAGGGCTTCGTCCAGGGCGTACAGCTTGGTCGTGTCGACCTTGGCCATGGCTTGTTGACGCTTGGTTTGCTTGGCCATCACACGCCCTCCACGATGATGCCCATCGAACGGGCAGAACCGGCGATCGTGCGCACAGCGGCGTCCAGATCGGCAGCGGTCAGGTCCTTCTGCTTGGTCTTGGCGATCTCTTCGAGCTGAGCGCGGGTCAGCTTGCCGACCTTGTCAGCTTGAGGACGCGGCGAGCCCTTCTCGATCTTGGCGGCCTTCTTGAGCAGCACGGTGGCCGGAGGCGTCTTGATGATGAAGGTGAAGGACTTGTCTGCGTAGGCGGTGATCACCACGGGCAGCTTCAGACCAGGCTCGACGCCTTGGGTCTGGGCGTTGAACGCCTTGCAGAACTCCATGATGTTCAGACCACGCTGACCCAGCGCGGGACCAACCGGGGGCGACGGGTTCGCCTTGCCGGCCGGGATTTGCAGCTTGATGAAGCCGACAATCTTCTTGGCCATGTTTTCTCCTAAAACCACCCCAACGGCCTGTCGGAATGGTCGAGTGCCAGCGCCCGGTTCGATGCCCACCAGGACCCAATCCTGGCAGGCGCCCATCCGGGCTCCTCATGTCGCACATGCGTCGGCGACTGAAAAACGTGCCCGCCAAAGCGGACAAAAGCCCGCCATTCTATGTCGCCCCGAACTGGAAAGCAAGCGGGAGTCACGGGTTGTCAAGACCCTGACGAGCGTGAGTCCATTGACACCCCTCTTCCGTGGGGGGCGTCGCCGTAATAACCTGACAAAGAAGGTCGGTCGGATTCGTCCAGCCCTCCCCAACCAACACAAAACAGACCTCAGAGAGGAGATGGCGCATGGAACAGCCCCTGCCAGCGTCGTCGGCGGATGTCAGCACCACCATCCTGGCTCAGGCATTTGACGCGGCGGCCAATGGCTTCATCCTGATCTCGGAAGACGGCGTGATCGCATCCGTGAATCAAGAGCTCAGCCGCATGTTCGGGCACCCCGCCGAGTGGCTCATCGGGCAATCCGTGGACATCCTGCTGCCGGAATCGTTTCGCGCGCAGCATGGCGAGCACCGGCGCCAGTTCCTGGCCGCGCCCAGCCGCCGCCGCATGGGCGAAGGGCGCGTGCTCAACGGCCAGCACGCCCTGGGACACGTCTTCCCGGTCGAAATCGGGCTGACGCCCCTGGTCACACCCGCGGGCGACCGCATGGTGCTGGCCTCCGTGGTCGACATGAGCGACCGACACGACCTGGCGCTGGCCTTCCAGGGCCTGTTCGACGCTTCACCCTATGGGCTGATGCTCGTGGACGACGCGGGGCTGATCGCCCAGAGCAACGCCGCGTTGAGCGCCGCGCTCGGCCATGAGCCCTCGTCCCTGCGTGGTCAGCCCCTGCACCGACTGGTGCCGGAGCGCTACCGCTCCCAGCACGCCGGCCTGATGCAGGGGTACACCCACACGGGCGGCGCAAGGATGATGGGCCAGGGTCGGGACCTGACCGCCTTGCACGCCGACGGCACGGAGGTGGCCGTGGAGATCGGGCTGAACCGGGTGCGCTGGCAAGGCCGACCCATGACGCTGGCGGTGGTCACCGACATCAGTGCCCGCAAGCGGCTGGAGGCCGATCTCAAGCAGGCCAACACCGACCTGCAGGAGTTCTCTTACGTGGCGTCGCACGACCTGCGCTCGCCCCTGCGCAGCATCTCGGACCTCGTCGACTGGGTCACCCAGGACCTGGCGGACGGCAAACTTGACGACGTCGCACGCAACCTGGCGCGCATCTCGCCCCGCATCCAGCGCATGGAGTCGCTCATCGACGACCTGCTGCGCTACGCCCGCGCCGGCAAGACCGAGACCGACTACCGCGCCGTGACCCTGCCCGAGATCCTGGCCGAGATCCTCGAGCTGCAGCCGGTGCCAGAGCGCTTCACGCTCGAGACCTCTGCGCTGGACGCGCGCAGCTTCCAGGCCGTGCGCACCCCGCTGTCGACCGTGCTGCGCAACCTGGTGAGCAACGCCGTCAAGCACCACGACCGCGATGCCGGCCTCATTCAGGTCGTCGCCCAGCCCGATGGCAACCACATGCTGATCACGGTCACCGACGACGGCCCGGGCGTGCCCGCACAAGCCTCGCGGCGCATCTTCCAGCTGTTCCAGACGCTGTCGGCGAACCGGCGCTCGGAGACCTCCGGCATCGGCCTGGCCCTGTGCAAACGGATGACAGAAACCCACGGGGGCCACATCGACGTGGTCTCGCCCGTGTCGCAGGGCCGAGGCGCGCAGTTCCGCGTCTGGTGGCCGATGTACCCCAGGAGAACCAACGATGAGTGAGTCCCTCCCCCTCAACGTCCTGCTGGTCGAGGACGACGATGTGGCGGCCGAATCGGTCATGCGCAGCATGCAGCGCGCAGGACTGCCCTGCCCGGTCACCTGGGTCGAAGACGGTCAAGCCGCGCTGGAGGTGCTGCGCGAGCAAGACGCGCGGCGCAAGGCACCACGCCCCCGCTTGATCCTGCTGGACCTGAACATGCCCCGCATGAACGGCTTCGAATTCCTGGAAGCGGTGCGGGCCGACCCCAAGCTCAAGGAGGAGGTCGTCTTCGTGCTCACCACCTCGAGCGCCGACTCCGATCGCAGCAGGGCTTACGACGAGAACGTCGCCGGCTACATGGTGAAGTCCGCGGTCGGACCACAGTTCGCCAAGCTGGCCCAACTGCTCGACGGCTACCGACGCGCCGTCCAGTTGCCGTGACCCGGGTCCCTTCATGCTGAGCATCGCTCCCACCCGCGAACTGCGGATCCTCATCATCGACGACGACGACGTCGATCGGGAGCGCGTGCGCCGCTGCCTGCGTGGCAGCTCCCTGAGCACGCACACGATGGAGGCGGAGTCCGGCAACGAGGCGATGCGCATCCTCAGCAGCCAGGCCATCGATTGCGTGCTGCTGGACAACTGCCTTGGCGACACCACGGGCTCGGCCCTCCTGCGGGCCATCCGCGAGCTCACCTCCTATGAAGGGCCGATCATCATGGTCACTGGGGCCGGCAGCGAGTCCCTCGTGGTCGAGGCCATGCAGGAAGGCGCGGCCGACTACGTGCCCAAGATCCAACTGGATGCCGAGCGCCTGACCCAGGCCATCCTGCGCAGCCTGCAGCTGCAGGAAACCCGCGCGGCCAAGGAGGAGGCGACGCGCCAGATGACGCACCGCCTCGCCGAGCAGGAACGCACGCTGCGCCAGCTCGACCGCACGCTGCAGGACATCCTTGACCATGCCCCGAACGCCATTGCCTACTGGGACCAGGCCGGGCGCATCCGGTTTGGCAACGTCGCCCACCAGGCCTGGTTCGGCGTCGCCCCCCAGCACCTTGTCGACATGACCGCGCAGGAGTTGCTGGGGCCGGCGCTCCACGCCATCCATGCGCCCCACATCCGGCGGGCATTGCTGGGCGAGCCGCAACAGTTCGAACACACCCTGCCCGCGCAGGATGACCGCCCGGAGCGCATCGCGCGCGTGGAGTACCGCCCCGACAAGGACGACCACGGGCACACGCAGGGCTTCTACGTGACCTGGTCCGACCTGACCGAGCTGGCCCAGGCGCGGGATGTGGCCCAGGAAAGCGCCCGCCTCAAGAGCGCCTTCCTGGCCAACATGAGCCACGAGATCCGCACGCCCATGAACGCCATCCTGGGCCTGCTGCGGCTCACATTGGACAAGCCCCTGTCCAACGAGGTGCAAGGCGACATCGGCCGCGCCCACGAGGCCGCGCTCGCGCTCATGGGCATCCTCGATGACATCCTCGATCACTCCAAGCTGGAGGCCGGCCAGCTCCGCATCGACCCGCAGGCGCTGGTGATCGACGAGCTGGTGCGCCGCTCGGTCGATCTGTTCTCTGGCCGCACGACACAGAAAGGCCTGAGCTTTCACGTCGACATCGACGCGCAGGTGCCCACCGCCGTGATGGCCGATGGCCTGCGCCTGTCGCAGGTGCTCAACAACCTGCTGGGCAACGCCGTGAAGTTCACGGAGCACGGCGGCGTGACGCTGTCGGTCAGGCGCACGCAGGTGCCCCACCGCCTGCGCTTCGAGGTGGGCGACACCGGCCCTGGCATCGCAGCGGATCGCCGCGCGGCGCTGTTCTCCGCCTTCACGCAGGAAGACGCATCGATCACCCGGCGGTACGGGGGCAGCGGCCTGGGCCTGTCGATCTGTCGCAACCTCGTGACGCTCATGGACGGTGAGGTCGGCCTGGACAGCCAACCTGGCCAGGGCAGCGTGTTCTGGTTCGAGGTGCCCTTGCGCGCCTGCGAGCCCCCCGGGCCCTCGGCCCCCGCCCTCGACGGGCAGGGCATCTTGTTCTGGAGCCCCGCAGCCCGACCACCCGATCTGTGGCGCCGGCTGCCCGCGCTGTCCACCGACAGCTGGCAACTGGGCCAGCAGCCCGAAGACATCGAGGCCGCGTTGCGGGCCGCCCACCCCGAGACCGAGGCCTTGCTGATCGACTGGCCTGGTGAACCCGAGGAGCTCGCCGGGCACCTGCAGCGACTGCGCACGGGCACGCTCGCCGCAGGGAGGGCCTGGCCCACCTTGCTGCTGCTGGGCGAGGGCCACCAACGCAGCCGCCTGCTGGCGGCCACAGAAGGACTTGGCGAGCGGCGCCTGCTGAGCCACCCCGTGATGGGCAGCGTGCTGCTCAGCGCCCTGCAGCAGGCGCACGCCGCCCACCACCCTCCCGCCGCACACGCCGAGCCCCCGTCGCCATGGGTGGCCGGGCGGCGCCTGAAGGGGCGGCGCGTGCTGCTGGTCGAGGACAACGCCCTGAACCAGATGGTGGCGCAGGCCTTCCTGCAACAGGTGGAGGTGGAGGTGAGCACGGTGGGCGACGGGGCACAGGCCGTGGACATGGTGCTGCGCTCGCAGCCGGGCGACTTCGACGCCATCCTGATGGACATGCACATGCCGGTGATGGACGGCCTGGAAGCAACGCGCCGGATCCGGCAACTGCCTGACTGGCACACCACCCCGATCATCGCCATGACCGCCGCCGTGCTGCAGGACGATCAGGCGCGCTGCGAGCATGCCGGCATGCGCGACATCATCGCCAAACCCATCATCGCCGAGCACCTCATCGAGACGCTGCTGAAGTGGATACCGGCCCGGGCAGGGGAGTGAGGCCCAGGTTGGTGGCGCGAGAAAAACAAAGGGCTCCCCTCGGGAGCCCTTCTGCTGGCCATGAAGCCCGCTGCCTGCGCATCTTTTGCCTGCGGGCTGCGCCCTCGGCGAAAGATCTGCCGGCCTTTGGCCGTCAGATCTTTTCGACCTGACCGAAGTCCAGCTCGACCGGCGTGGCGCGACCGAAGATGGTGACGGACACGCGAAGCTTGGACTTCTCGTAGTTGACGTCTTCGATGGAGCCGTTGAAGTCGGTGAACGGGCCTTCCTTGACGCGCACGACTTCGCCGTTCTCCCATTCGACCTTGGGCCGCGGCTTCTCGATGCCTTCCTTCATCTGGTTGACGATCTTCATGACTTCGTCTTCCGAGATGGGGGCCGGGCGGTTCTTGGCGCCACCGACGAAACCGGTGACCTTGGAGGTGTTCTTGACCAGGTGCCAGGTGTCGTCGCTCATGACCATTTCGACCAGCACGTAGCCGGGGAAGAAACGGCGCTCGGTCACGGACTTCTTGCCGTTCTTGACCTCGACGACCTCTTCGGTCGGCACCAGGATGCGGCCGAACTGGTCTTGCATGCCGGCGCGGTCGATGCGCTCGCGCAGGTTGCGCTCGACGGCCTTTTCCATGCCGGAGTAAGCGTGCACCACGTACCAGCGCAGGGGGGCGGCGTTCGGAGCGGCTTGGACGTCAGTCATGTGTCGGAACCTCGGTTGTTGTTCGTGCGCGATCAGCGCTTCCAGCCCAGGATCAGGTCGTAAAGCACCCACTCCAGGCCCTTGTCGGTCAGCCACAGGAACAGGGCCATCACCACCACGAAGGCGAACACGTAGAGGGTCATCTGCGTGGCTTCCGGACGGGTGGGCCACACGACCTTGCGCATCTCCTTGATGGCATCCTGGCTGAAGGCGATGAGTTCCTTGCCCTGGGAGGACGTGAGGAACACGCCCACGGCGGCGGCGATCAGCAGCAGCAGGGCAATGACGCGCAGCCACAGGCTTTGCTGACCCAGCAGGTAGAAAGCCGCCACGCCACCCACCACGAGCAGGCCGGCAGCGGCCAGCCGGGCCTTGTCGGCGCTGGTGGAAACGGTATCGATGTCCGAGGTGGCCATGACGATCAGAACGATGGGGGTTGAGTGAGGCAAAAGCCCGCAGACTCGTGGAGCCTGCGGGCTGCTGTGTGACAGCGGTGGTTTCCGTGGTCAGTCAGTGGCAGGGGCAGTAGGAATCGAACCTACAACCTTCGGTTTTGGAGACCGACGCTCTGCCAATTGAGCTATACCCCTGCTGACAAGAAACCAGTTTGGCGATTTTAGTCGAGGATCTTGGCCACGACGCCGGCGCCGACGGTGCGACCGCCTTCACGGATGGCGAAGCGCAGGCCTTCTTCCATGGCGATCGGGGCGATCAGCTTGACGGTGATCGACACGTTGTCGCCAGGCATGACCATTTCCTTGTCGGCCGGCAGCTCGATCGAGCCGGTCACGTCGGTCGTGCGGAAGTAGAACTGAGGACGGTAGTTGTTGAAGAACGGCGTGTGACGGCCGCCTTCGTCCTTGCTCAGAACGTAGATCTCACCGGTGAAGTGCGTGTGCGGCTTGATCGAGCCGGGCTTGCACAGCACTTGGCCGCGCTGCACGTCTTCGCGCTTGGTGCCGCGCAGCAGGATGCCCACGTTGTCGCCAGCTTGACCTTGGTCCAGCAGCTTGCGGAACATTTCCACGCCGGTGCAGGTGGTCTTCTGGGTGGCAGCGATGCCGACGATTTCGATTTCTTCGCCGACCTTGATGATGCCGCGCTCGATGCGGCCGGTCACCACGGTGCCGCGACCGGAGATCGAGAACACGTCTTCCACAGGCATCAGGAACGTGCCGTCGATGGCGCGCTCAGGCGTGGGGATGTAGGTGTCCAGGGCTTCGGCCAGACGCATGATGGCTTGTTCGCCCAGGTCGCCCGTGTCGCCTTCCAGTGCCAGCTTGGCCGAACCCTTGATGATCGGGGTGTCGTCGCCAGGGAAGTCGTACTTGGACAGGAGTTCGCGAACTTCCATTTCCACCAGTTCCAGCAGCTCGGCGTCGTCCACCATGTCAGCCTTGTTCAGGAAGACGATGATGTAAGGCACGCCCACCTGGCGGCTCAGCAGGATGTGTTCACGGGTCTGAGGCATCGGGCCGTCAGCGGCCGAGCACACCAGGATCGCGCCGTCCATCTGGGCAGCGCCGGTGATCATGTTCTTGACGTAGTCGGCGTGGCCGGGGCAGTCAACGTGAGCGTAGTGGCGGTTGGCCGTTTCGTACTCGACGTGAGCGGTGTTGATCGTGATGCCGCGGGCCTTTTCTTCAGGCGCTGCGTCGATCTGGTCGTAAGCCTTGGCTTCGCCGCCGAACTTCTTCGACAGCACGGTTGCGATGGCAGCCGTCAGGGTGGTCTTGCCGTGGTCAACGTGACCGATGGTGCCGACGTTCACGTGCGGCTTGGTCCGCTCGAACTTACCTTTTGCCATGTTTGTCGCTCCTAGCGATCCTGAAATAGGAAGAGAAGGGAAAGGGGGGGTGTGGTGCCCATGGGCAGGATCGAACTGCCGACCTCCCCCTTACCAAGGGGGTGCTCTACCACTGAGCCACATGGGCATCGACACGGGTATGGGTTCGGGCAAATGAACCCAGACCCGTGTCGACCTGACACAGCCTCCGCCATTCCGGCGAAGACCGCGATGGTATCACGCTGACGATGACAGAACCTTGACCACTTGGAGCGGGAGACGGGAATCGAACCCGCGTCATTAGCTTGGAAGGCTAAGGTTCTACCATTGAACTACTCCCGCTCGGGAGTCATTCCGCTGCTCGCACACGCAGGTTGCATGGCGCTCAGCAAAGCAGGTTTGCCTGGTGGAGGAGGCTGGATTCGAACCAGCGTACGCGTAAGCGGGCAGATTTACAGTCTGCTGCCTTTAACCACTCGGCCACCCCTCCAGGCAAGCCCTAGACTTTAGCACAGACCGTCAATCGTTCGCAAGCGACGTGGCGAAAATTCACCTCGAGCGCAAAGCCAACCCAGAAGCGCTTGCGCCCTGTGTTCAAGGCGCAACAGGCACCGCCGCCACCGCGGGCCTGCGCAAGGCAGGCGACTCGACCCAGCGCCATGAAGACCAGGCGATGAGCCAGACCAAGGCCGCCGCGAGCAGGGCCATCGGCCATGGCGCCAGCTCGAAGGCACCCAGGCTCACCAGCGTCTGGATGACGGGGAAATGCCAAAGGTAAATGCCGTAGGACAGGTCGTGCCGCAGGTCCAGCGAGGGCCGCGGCCGCACGCCCACCGCCAGCCAGGTCACGAAGGCCGCCAGGCACGCGGGCACCAGCACATCGGGCAGGTCGGCGCCAGCGGTGCGAGGGCCATCGAGCCAGGTCAGGCAGACCAACCCGATCAGACCACCCAGCCCCCATGAGGCGCCCCAACGGGCCACGCGCTCGCGCTCGCACCAGGCCCAGGCACCGGCCAGGAAGTACATGAGTTGCCCGGGCATCTGCTTGGCGATCTCGTGGCCCACCGGTCGGCCTGATTGAACGGCCCAGTCGGTGAAGAAGGCCCACCAGCAGGCCGACAGCACGTAGCCGATGAACAGCACCGGGGTCGCGCCCCAGCGCTTGACCGCGCCCATGAACAAGGGCACCACGGCGTAGAACATGAGCTCGACCTTGATCGTCCAGAGCGCGCCATTGACGGCGCCCGGCAAGGGGTTGGCAGTGAACACCCCGGGCAGGCCAGGCTGCAGGAAGTTGAGGAAGGCGAGGTTGGCGACCAGGTGGCGCCACCAGGCCGGCGCGCCGAAGTAGGCCTGCCAGCTCTCGGTGGACAACAGCACGCCGCCCACCGCGCACACCAGCACGACAACGGCATAGGCGGGCACGATGCGGCGCAAGCGGCGTTCGACGTAAGGCCGCCAGCCTGGCCGCAGGTCCCAGCTCATGCTGACGAGGTAGCCACTGAGCACGAAGAAAACAGGCAGGCCGAACTGCAGTGGCAACCAGCCCAGCCAGCGCTCGAAGGTGGGCAGGCGAGTGAGGTCGATGAGGTGCAACATCGCCACGGCAGCCGCGGCCGCCAGGCGAAGGACATCGAAGTGGTTGGCGCGTTTCATCTCTGCCTCATCTACAACTCAACGAGCTCAGCGCAGGGTCATGGCGCCACCGACGGCCGCCAGGGGCGCAGCACGGCGGCCACCAGCCCCAGGCACAACACACCGGCTGCGGTGGCCACGGCCAGGCGACTCAGCGGCTCGGCTGGCAGGCTGGTCAGGCTCAACCAGCCAGCCACCAGAGGCAGCGCCGACACGAGCACGAGCCGCACCAGGTTGACGCGCGGCCACAAGCCGTTGTGGTGCAGCAGCATGGCGCCGGTGACGGTCACGCCGATCAGCGTGGCCGCGGCCAGGCCCATCAGGCCGAAGGCCCAGGCCAGCAAAGGCATGGCAACGGCCTGGGCGAGGCTGCCCGCCAGGTCGCAGGCAAAGGGCAGGCGGGTGTCGCCCGCGGCGTGGCAGTAGCGCGCCAGCAGGGCGTTCCAGCCCGCGATGACCAGCGCCACGGCGTACCAGCCCAGCAAAGGCGCCAGGCGCTCCGTGCCCGTCACCCCCGGGAACAACAGGGCCACCAGGGCCGGCGCCGACATCAGCAGCCCCAGCGCCGCCGGGGTGGTGATGAGGGTGCTGGCGGCCAGGCCCTGGCGCAACAAGGGGTCGCGGTCGGCGGCCTGCCCCCGGCTCATCAGGCCCAGCAGCACCTGGCTGACCGCGGTGAGCGCCACCAGCGGCAGGTTGGCGAGCTTGCGCGCGAGGTTGAGCAGGGTGATGACGCCATCGCCCAGGTAAGAGGCGACGATGCGCTCCAGCAGGGCCACGCCCTGTCCCGTCAGCGCGCTGCCCAGCAGCGGGGCCACCTGTGCGCCCATCTGGCGCATGAGCGCGCCCGACCAGCGCAGCTCACGCCAGCGCAGCCCCATTCGACGGACATCGGGCAGCAGGATCAGGGCGCTGAACACGGCACCGCCCACGAAGCTCCAGGCCACAGCGGTTTCGGTGCAGTCGCGCCCCAGCCAGGCCAGGCACACGACGGCCGGCAGGTTGTAGGCCAGCGAAGCAAAACCCGACAGCAGGTAGCGCCCGTCGGCATGCAATGGCACGGACCAGGCGGCCTGCAGAACGAAAGCCGGCAGGCTCCAGGCCAGCACCGACAAGGCCTGTTCGGCCGCCACCAGGTGCGCAGCGTCCAGCCCGGGGCCGATGAGGCGCAGCAGGCCGTCGCGCGCCAGCCAGCACAGCGCGGCCAGCACCGCGCCCACGCTGGCCATGCCGAAGGTGAAACGTGACAGCTGCGCCGGCCGCTCGTGGGCGGGCAAGGCCTGCCACCAGGCCATGGCCGCTGAAGACAGCAGGCCGCCGCCGAGCATCATGCGGATGGCCTCAGGCAGGAACAGGGCCACCAGGAAAGCGTCGGTGCGCGCCCCCGCGCCCCAGTTGGCCACCAGCAGCCACTCGCGGCCCAGGCCCGCGGCCAGGCCGGCCACGGTGACCAGGGTGAGGGCGCCGGAAGCTCCAAGCATGCTCGGTCGCGATCAGTGCAGGAAGGCGAACAGGCTGCGCCCGCCGACCTTGTAGTTGAGGTTGCGCACGCGCTGGCCCACCGGCTTGGCGCTGAAGCCCGCCACGATCGTGTAGGGCTCGACCTTCTTGCTCACGGTGGTGTTGGCCGAGATCACGGCGCCTTCGCCGATGTGCGAGCCCGGCAGCACGATGGCGCGCGAGGTGACCCAGGCCCAGTCGTCGATGCGCACGGGTGCCGACACCGACCAGAACTCGGGCGCATCCAGGTCGTGCCCGCCCGCCACGATGAGCACGTGCGAGGCGATGGTGACGTGATCGCCGATGGTCAGGCCCGATCGAGCGTCGATCTGGCAATGCCAGCCGATGCAGGTGTCGTCCCCGATGGTCAGGCTCTCGACGCCGATGACCTCGGTGTTGCGCCAGACCGAGGAGCCCTTGCCGATCTTGGCGCCGCCCAGGCGCAGCCAGTTCACGCGGATGGTGTGGCTGGGGATCTTGTTGATGAAGATGTTGTAGAGCTGCTCCCAGACGCGGCGCATGCGGTCGACCAGCGTGGGCCAGTTCTTGCCGTAGTCGGGCAGCTTGCGTCCCGGGACTTCGTCGAACAGGGCCACGAAGAGCTGGCGCGCCACCGGGTCGGCGATGCGTTTGCGCAGGTCCAGGCAGGCGATGTGCACGACCACATCGTCAGGACCCCTGCCCTGGCTCTCGAAAAGAACATTGTTGGCGAGGCACCAGTCGTAAGCGGCCTGCAACTGGGGCTCGGCCACACCCAGGCGCGCGGCGTACTCGTCCAGCCGCTGGCGGACGTTGTTGCTGTGGTAGATGCGGTGTTTCATGGTCGGATCGGAGGAGAGGACGACGATGACAAGGCGGCGTCGGGCGTGCGGGCGTAATGCAGGCCCAAGGCGAACACCAGCCAGAACAGGGCGATGAGCACCTGCGTGAAACTGAAGTAGTGGTCGATGAATCCGGTGGACAGCGCCGCAAGCACCGTGCCCACCGTGGCGATGCGCATGGCGTTGCCCCGGTCGACGCGATCGAAGCGGCCTGGCATGCGGACCTCGCGCCACCAGGCGCGCGTGGCAAGGATGAACAGCACCATGCCCGGCAGGCCCAGCTTGAACCAGTAGTTCAGCCAGAGGTTGGAGATGCCGTAGACGTCCTTCTCGGGCGAGGAGGCCGGTGTGTCGGCCTTGAAACCCAGGCCCAGCGGGTAGCGCAAGGCGTTTTCAGGAAAGCGCTTGTACTCCTCGAAGCGCACACCGGTGCTGACGTCGTTGCTGGAGAACAGCGAGGCAAAGCGCTTTTGGGCCGGTGGGTAGGTGGCCACGAAGATGGCGGCGAGGATGCCCGCGATGACCAGGCCGCGCAGGGCATAGGGTGTTCGCTTGGTCGCCAGCCAGACCACGACCACACCCATGGCCAGCAGGGCGCCGCGCGAGCCGCAAAAAACGATGCCGGCCAGCGAGGTGACGGCCACGAACCAGCCCAAAGCGCGCCGCCAACCCACATTGGCCACGCCGTAGAACAGGCCCAGCGGCGCGGCCAGCAGCATGGCGCCGCCGGTGGAGTTGGGGTGCACCCAGGGCGAGGCCATGCGGCCCGGGTCGGCGCCGAAGATGTCGGCGATGACCTCCGGGTGGGCGTACTGCAGCTTGGTCAGGAAAGGCACCATCAGGCGCGCATCACGGCCCGCGAAGAAAAAGCCCAGCGAGATGCACGCCAGCAGCGCGAAGCCCAGCAGCAGGCACAGGATGACCTGCTCGCGCTCGCGCGGCGTGGGCGCCAGGATGGGCAACAAGGCGATGGGCGAGACGTTGAGCAGGTAGCGCACCCAGTTGACCGGGCCGATGCCGTCGCCTTCGGGGATGAACTGCCCGACCACGAGCGGGATCATCGTCCAGCCCAGGAAGTAGGCGACCTGTTTTTCGGTGGGGCCGAACTGGATGCCCGGCAGCGTGCCCGTCAGCCAGTGCCAGAACACGCCCAGCCAGGTCAGCGCCAGCAGCGCCTCGGAGGTGGTGATGCGCACGCCCAGCGAGATCGTCATCCAGGGCAGGGCCGGCGCCAGCAGGCAAAACAGCAGGAAACCGCGCTTGGGGCTGCTGACGACGAACAGCAGGGACGCCAGCGCCACCAACGCGATGCCGGTCAGCACGGGCGTGGTCAGCACCATCAAGGCGGCGAACAGCACCCCCAGCGTGACCGGGAGGACCAGGGAGGCGCGCGCGCCCTGCCGCATCAGTGCACCCCGTTGGCGGCACGTTCGCCCGCCAGCACCGAGGCGTAGACGCCCTCGAGCTGCGCAGCCACCGCGGACCAGTCGAACTCTGCCTGCACCAGGGCGCGAGCGGCTTCACCCATGGCGCGTGCGGCGTCAGGGTGGTCGAGGGCCTGCAACAGCGCCTGGGCCATGGTCTCGGGCGTGTCGGCAACGCGTGCGTGGCGACCATCGATGACGGGCAGGCCCGACAGGCCCTCGCGCGTGGAGACCACCGGCAGTCCCGCGGCCATGGCTTCGAGCACCTTGAGCTTGGAGCCGCCACCGAAGCGCAACGGCGCCATGAACACGGCGCTGTGGGCCTGCACCTCGGTGAGGTCGGGCACGTAGCCACGCCATTCGATGCGCTCATCCGGAAAGCGCTTGGCCCATGCCTCGGGCATGCCATGGCCGCAGATGCGAAAACGCACGTCGGGCGCCAGGGCCCAGACCTTCGGCGCGATGTCGGTGAGCGCCCACTCGACCGCATCGACGTTGGGGGCGTACTCGTAGTTGCCCAGAAAGAGCACGGTGCGCGAGGCCGGGTCGTGCCGCACGGCCGCGAAGGCGCGGGTGTCCACGCCGTTGCTGACCACGTGCGTGGGCCGCCCCGCGCCGATGAGGCCAAGCTGGCCGGCATCCGAATCGGTGACGGCGACGATGGCGCTGGCTTGCGCGAGCACGTGGCGCTCCCAGCGGCGGGCGCGGCGCTGGTCCCACGCGGCCAGGCCGCGCAACCACGCCGGCCACTTGCCGTAGGTGGCCGAGCCCAGCGCCGATTCGACGTTGTGCTCGGTGATGACGAAGCGCTGGCGGTGGCGGCGCAAGGCCTGCTCGAAGGGCTGAAAGCCGTAGCTGTGCTCGATCTGAACGATGTCCCACTTCTGCTCGGCCAGCAGTCGCTCGAAACGAGCGCTCAAGGCTGGCGCGTGGCCGTTGATCGTGGTCAGCAGGGGCTGGCGTGAGGTGGCCGCCCGCCACAGGGTGGCCGGGTGCTTGAGCGGCCTGCGCGGCAGCACGATCACCTCTTCGGCCATCGCGCCCAGAACGCGTCGCGTGGCCTCGTCGGCTGGCGTCTTGGACTGGATCAGCAGGGTAAGCCGGTGGCCGCGCGCTGCCATCTCGCGGATGAGGTTGAACTGCCGCGACTTGCCGCCGCTGGTCACGGGCCAGGGCAGGTAGGGCAGGGTCCAGAGGATGCGCAGCGACTTCACGATTGACCCAAGGTTGGCCCCGAGGCCTGCACCAGGATCTGCAGGCCCGGCTCCAGGGTCAGGCGCAGCTTGCCCTGGCTCGACTCAAGCGTGGTTTGCCGGCCCGAGACGGGGTGGTGCAGCACCGCGGACTTGCCTTGCGCCGGGATGCGCACCTCGGCCTTCTTCTCGGCCCAGGCCATCCAAAGGCGAGCGCCATCGGGGCGGCGCCAGCCGATGCTGACCAGCCCCAGTGGCGCGTCGCCCTTGGCGGCTTCCACGGCAGGCGGGGTGTCGGGCTCCAGGCGGGGGCCGCAAACCTGCAGGAAGCGCTTGAGCGCGTGGAACACGGGCTTGGGCTCGCCGTTCAGGCGCAGCAAGCCGTAGTGCTGGTCGCGCTCGGAGGCGCGCGAGTCCAGGTCGGACAGGGTGAACAGGAACACCTTGTCGTAGTCGAGCGCGGCCATCAGGGCCAGGCGCTTGAGCGTGAAGTCGGCCTGGCCGTCCTCGCCGACGATGGGCTGCTCTTCCACCGGGCCCTTGTAGCTGGACCAGCCCCATTCGGTCGCCCAGATCTGCTTGACGCCAGCCGAGCGCAGCCACTGGTGCGCAGGCACCACGCGCTTGACGAAGTCGCGGGCGTCGGCGTCCGAGCCTTCGGCCTTCGTGGTGTAGGGGTGGTACGCCACGGTCACGTCGAGGTTGAAGGCCCCCAGGCGGCCGAGCTTTTCGATCATCAGCCCGCTGCCGTCGCCCATCTCGCTGAAATAGGCCATGCCGGCCATGGCGATGGGTTTGCCCGGCACGGTGGCGCGCAGGCCCTGAACCGAGGCCAGCAGCATGCGGCCGTAGCCCTCGGGGTCGGGCTTGGGGGCCCAGAAGCCGAGGATGTTGGGCTCGTTCCAGACCTGCCAGACGTTGACCTGCGGGTAGCGCTTGGCCACCTGCATCAGGCGCTGTGCGTACAGGCGCGGGTCGCGCGGCGGGAACTTGTCGAAGTAGCGCTCGTACTGGTTGCCGGCCTCGACCGACGAAGCGTAGCGCGGCGTGCCCACCATGTAGACGATGCTCTTGAGGCCGCTGTCAGACACGAGCTTCATCATGCGGTCGATGGGCGCGAGGTCGAACTGGCCCTCCTTGGGCTCGAGCAGCATCCAGTGCAGGCCCAGGCGCACCCAGTTCAGGCCCAGCTCCTTCATGCGCTGCACCTGGCGCGCCGCGACCTCGGGCGGGAACCACTGCAGTTGCGCGTTCAGGCCCAGGAAGTCCTGCCAGACCACGGTGCGCGCCGGCTTGAGCACCTGCTCGGGCAGCTTCTGCCAGGGCCAGGCGGCCCAGCCCGCGGCCGAGGCGGAGGCGGTCGCGAGCGCGCCGGTCGCCCGCAGCAGGGCACGGCGATCCAGTGGGCCGCCACCTTCGCTCATGCCTGGCCCCTGTTGGCCACCGGCAGGCCGGCCCGCGCACGCGCCTTGCCGCGCCGCTGCACCACCTGCTGGAAGTGCCCCGCGAAGGCGTGGCCGGTGCGGTCCCACTGACGGGCCTCGGCCAGGCGGCCCGCGGCCTTCGTCCAGCCGATCAGCTTGCTGGGGTCGACCAGCAGGTCGTAGAGGGCCTGGGCGAGCTGCCCGACCTGCCCCTGCCGGTAAGACAGGCCGTTGCCTTGCGAGATTTCCTCGGCGAAGGACCGGGCATCGGAGGTGATGACGGCGCGCCCGCATCCGATCGCCCAGGCCAGGGCACCGCTGGTGCCTCGCATCTGGCCGAGCAGCGAGAGCTTGCGCGACTCCCGGTAAGGCAGCACCACGAGGTGGTGACGCTGGATGAGCGCCGGGATGTCCGGCTCTTCGACGTCCAGCTCCCAGTCCACGTGACCGCTGATGCCTCGGTCGGCCACGCGCTGGCGAAGCTCGTCGAGGTAGCTGCGTCCGCCGCCGAAGGTCATGTCGGGCGCCGTGCCACCTGCGATCGTCAGGCGGATGCGCCCGGCGTGTTCCGGGTGCTGCTTGACCACCTGCCCCACCGCGTCGACCAGGTCTTCGATGCCCTTGCCGCTGTAGATGTAGCCGAAATACAGGACGCGCAACACCGTGTCGTCGGGCAAGGGCGCCACCGGCAGGCTCAGCACGCCGTGGGGGATGACGCTGACGCGCTCGGGCACCAGGCGCATGCGCTTGCTCAGCGCCTGCGCGCCGGTGCGCGTCAGCGTGACCAGGCCGTCCAGGCGCTTGGCCAGGCGCCTCTCGCACACCAGGGTGTGCGGATCCACCAGCACGGCGGTGAGCTTGCTGAACCAGGCGGGCAGCACGCGCGAGCCGTCGAGCGCACGCCACCAGCGCGCCACCGGCCGCCACACCAGGCGCTCCGGGTCGTGCGCGGTGGCAGACAGGGCGGGTCGGTCGCGCAACTCTGACAGGGCCGCCAGCACGAAGAATTCACCATGGCGCCCGCCACCCAACTCGGCGTGAACGACGTCGACGCGCGACCAGTCGCGCTCGGACACCCAACGGCGGGCCGCCTGCAGCGACTGGATGGGCCGCTGGCCTTGCAGCGGGGTCAGCACCTCGACGCCCGCACCATTGACGGCACGGCGCCAGTGAGCGGCGTAATCGGCGATGCCCGTTCGCTCGGGCGGCAGGGGCGACAGGAGGACGACTCGGATGCCACGCATGTTTCAACGCTGCCAGAAGCGCATCACCGAGGCCGGGACCTCGTACTGACGGCGGTTGAGGATGACGCCGTCGACACGGCGGAAGGCGGTGCGCAGCATGCCCAGGGCGTTTTCCACCACGGGCACGATGCTGGTGCGGGCCTCGACGACCAGCACGATCAGGTCGGCGTGGCGCAGGCGCACGAAGGCCGACTGGCTGCTCAGCAGGTTGGAGCCATTCATCAGCACCACCTCGCCTGGCTGCACCCGAGCGTCGTCGGGGTTGACGCGCACCGTCAGGCCCAGCGCCTGCAACTGCATCACCATGTGCATGATCAGGAAGCTCACGCCTTCGCCCTTGCGCGACGAGGCCAGGCCGACGATCAGGCCCTTGTCCCGGATGCGGTCCATCGGCAAGGTGCCGACGATGCGCAGCAAGCTGGCGTGGAACTCGTTGTCCTCTTCACCCGGCTTGACGTCCTTGACCGTGCCCCAAAGCGGCACGCCAAAGCGTGCCTCGATGCGGCCACCGTCGTGGATGCGCTGGTCGAGCATGGCGCTGATGTAGACCGTCAGCAGGCCCACCATGGCACCGGCCGGCAGCGCGAGGATGAGCAGCAGCAGGCTCTTGGGGCTGGAGCGGCTGGGGTTGAACGAAGCGGCCTGGATGACGGCGATGTTGTTGATGCGGCTGTCGTCCAGCGCCTGGTCGATGCGGGCCTTCTCCAGGCTGTCGAGGTAGAGCAGGCGCGACTTCTCGGCCACCTGCAAGGACTGCTCCAGGCGGGCCAGCTCAGGCTCCTGGCTGAGCACGCGGGCGCGCGCCTTGCCCAGGGTTTCGAGCTCGCGTTCGATCGAGGCGGTCAAGGAGCGCAGCTCCTGCAGGCGCATCGACTTCTCAAGCTGGTTGCGCTCGAGCAGCACACCCAGTTCATTGGGCGTGCGCTTTTCGGCGCGCTGGGTGTTGCGCTCCTCGGCCTTGAGCTGGGCCTCGACGGCGGCGATGCTCTCGTTGATGGCCAGCAGCGCTGGCGCGCCTTCCTTGTAGACGCGCAAGGCATCGGTGCGCTGGCGCTTGAGCTCGGCGAGCTGGGCCGACATCGCGATCCATGCGGGGCTCAGGCCCACCTCGCGTTCGGCCACCACCTCGCGCTTCATGCGGCCCGCCTGGTTGGTGGCGAAGGCCACGCCATGTTCGATGGCGTTCTTCTCGGACTGGGCCTCGGCCTGGCGGTCGCGCAGCTCGTTGATGCGCTTGGTCAGAGCGGTCAGGCGCTCTTCGGCGCTGACGCCGTCGATGGCGGCCAGGCGCGTGCGCATCTGCTCCTTCAGCGACTCGATCTGCTGGTCGGCGCCACGCACCTTGCCGTCGTAGAACGGCACCAGGCTCTTGCGGCCCAGCACGTTGGTGCGCTCATCGGTGTAGACCTTGATCCAGGTCTGCATGATGCGCTGCGCAGTCTGCGGGTCGTCCCAGGTGAAGCTGAGCTCCATCACGTTGGAGCCGATGCCATGGCTGACCTTGAACTTGCTGGCCAGCTTGGCGGCCAGGCGATCTTCCGGGCTCTGGGCCTCGGTCAGACCCAACATGACGGTGACGGCGCGCATGCCATCGATGACAGCCTGCACACCCTTCTTGAGCGCGATCTTGATTTGCGCCTTCCAGCCCTCGGGCGCGGGCATGCCAGCCACCTCGGCCAGGTACAGCCGCGCCACCTGGTTGACCACCGGATCGCCCGTGAGCATCTTCTCGTCGTCGACGATGGGGTCGCGCTGCGTGGCGTAAGGCGTGTAGGCCTGGCGCTCGCCCACGTCCAGCGGCACGGTGACGTTTTCGCGGCCCGCGCGCACCAGCAGGCGGGCCTCGGAGGTGTAGCTCGGTGGCCAGAAGAAGGCGCCGGCCACGATGAGCAGCGCGGTCACGGCCATCGCCACCACGAAGGTGCGGCGGAAGATGTAGTACAGGCGGACGATGTCGCGCGAGGAGCGGATGTCGATCATGTGGGCCGGGCCTTACTTCAGGCTGGTTTCGCTCTTGACGCGGCTTTCACCCCAGGTGTAGCCGATCCCCAGCGAACGAGAGAAAGGCAGGATCTGGTTGATGTAGACCTCGACGCCGTCGCCCACGTTGCCGGCGGTCGACTTGGGCACGAAGAGGATGTCGCCGCGCCGCAGCGACAGGTTCGGCGTGGCCGCGTCACCCGACTGATTCTGCAGGATGCGGCTCATGTCGATGAAATAGAGCTGGTAGCGCTGGGCCTGGTTCAGGCGCAACAAGGCGACGTGCGTGGGGTCGGCCACGGGCAGGAGGCCCCCGACCGCGAACAGGCCCTGCTCCAGCGTGGCGATCGCATTGATGTCGATGGCGCCTGGCACGCGCACGGCCCCGCCAATGACCACCTTGCTGCTTGGCGATGACACGATGTTGACGGTCACGCCAGGCTGCCGGTAGTAGACATCGAGCTTGGCGGAGATCTCGGTGGCGAGTTCGTCGGGCGTCTTGCCTGCGGCTTCGATGCGCCCGGCGAAGCGAAAGGAGAAACTGCCGTCCGGGCGCACCAGGTAGAGCTGGGTCTGGCTGTCTTCGACCAGGTTGCGCAAGTCCATGGCCGGGTCCTGTGCGTCACGCACGATGCGCAGCGTGTCGCCAGCCTGCACGCGCGTGGGCTCCTTGGCCATGGCGGCCAGGTCTTCGGCGGTCAGGTATCGCACCTCCTCGGAGGGCTGCAGGTTCCCCATCGGGGTGCAGGCCGCCAGCAGGCAACTGGACAGAACCAGGGCAATGCGCTTCATGTCGAACAGCGTACGAAAAGGACGGAAGCCAGCCCCGAAAGGGCCGGCCAGGACGATCACACCTGGGCGTCAGAGCGAGAGCCCACCCCGTGCTCGATGACTTGCCGCCGCCACTTCAGGTAGGCCGACTTCATCTTCGAGCGGTGAGGTCGGCGCACCCAGGGCACCCCGAACTTGGTGAAGAAGCGCACCATGCTGCGCAGGTGGGTCTGCCCCGAAGTGGACCAGATGCCCGCCTGGCTGTGACGCTGGTGTTCATGCACCAACTCCACCTCCGGCACGGCCATGACCTGCCACCCCTTGACCCACATGCGCGCGCAGAGATCGACCTCTTCGAAGTAGAGGAAGTATCCCTCATCCATGCGCCCGACCTCGTCGAAAGCCGTGCGCCGCACGACGAAACCCGTTCCCATCACCCAGTCGGCCTGGAAGGGCCCGCCCCGCCAGTTGCGCTTGAGCAGGTGGGTGTTGACCAAGCCGCGCATCGGGGCGAGCTGCCCCAGGGGTGTGCGCCGCACCAGGATGTCCAGCAAGGAATAGAAGCGGCGCGCCGAATACTGCAGGGTCCCGTCCGGGTTGATCAACTTGAGCCCGGCCACACCCAGGTTCGGCGTCTGGGCAAACAGGCGCTGGATGACAGGCACCTGATTGACGAGGAAGTAGGTGTCGGGGTTGAGCACCAGGACCAGGTCGGTGCTCAACGCGGCAACGCCAATGTTGACCCCCGCACCGAAGCCGCCGTTGCGCGGCGAGAGGATCAAGCCCACCCCTGCGGGCAGGCTGCTCTTGAGGCGCTGACCGGAGCCGTCCGGCGAGAGGTTGTCCACCACACAGATCTGCTCGGGCGCCGCGATGCCGTGAGTCAGCAGCGATCGGACGCATTGGAGCGTCAGATCCTCGGTGTTGTAGTTGACGATCACGACCCCTAGCGAGAGGGCCGCAGGAGCGTGAGCGGTCACGGTGGGGGTCCGGTGGGGCAGCATCTGGCGGTCATGGAAGAGGTGGGGGACACAAGGGATGAACCGCGTCGCCCTGCACTCACCCATTGGCGGGTGACCGCAGTGTCTCAGAGGCTTAACGCTCCGCGTAATCCCGAACATGGGTGGCGGCAGGGTTCTGACCACACAGACCACCTGTTCGTGTGGTCAAAGTCACACTTGACAGGGTTGGAACTGCGTCGACAAACGGGGGCATGCACCCTCAGGCTCAGGCAGAATCGAGCGCTCGCATCACACAGACACAGGGAAGAACATGCGCAAAACCATGCTGGCAGCCTGTCTGCTGTCCTCGTTCGTCGCCACCGCTGGCGCCCAATCGTCCGAAGCCGCCTACTCGCCCACGGGGCTGCGCCCGTTCATCGGCGTGGGCCTGGCTGCGGGTGGCGATACGTTGCTGCGCGTGCAGGAAACGGTAGGTGGCAACAGCACCGGCAAACAAAGCAACATCCGCGCGGGTGATGGCCTGGACTTGCGCCTGGGCCTGAGCCTGCGCCTGAGCAACCTGCCCTTGAGCCTGCAGACCGCCGTGGCGTACCACAACGACCAGACCAACGGGATCGACAACACCAAGTACCGTTTTCGCCGCATCCCCGTCGAGGCCACTTTGCTGTGGCACGCCACGGACCGGGCCCGCATTGGCTTTGGCGTGCGCAAGTCCACCCAGCCAACGGTCAAGATCGACAACGGCATCCGCCAAGGCACCCGCGTCAATGCAAAGATCGACATGAAGGCCAGCACCGGCTTCATCCTTGAGGGAGAGTATGCGGTGACCCCCGGCTGGAGCCTCAAGGGTCGCTACGTGTTTGAAACGTTCCGCCCCAAGGATCCCGATGGCCTTGCAAGCGATTTTCTGGAGAACGGTGGGGACAAGGTCAAGGGTGACCATTTCGCCATCCAAAGCGTCTGGTACCTGAACTGAGCAGGATGGGTCAGCGGTCCGAGGCAAAGCGCTGCGGCCGCAGGGCCACCCGTCAGGCCAAGCCCCAGTCCAGCGCCTGACCGCGTTCGCGCCAGAAGGCCGCCGCACGCCCGAAGTGCCCGTTGCCCACGAAGGGCAGCGGCCCGCGTGTGGCCGACAAGGGGGAGGGATGGTTGCTTTGCAGCACCAGCAGGTCGTCAAGCGACTGCCCCGACGCGCGCCGCGCGGCTTCGAGCAGCGGCGCCTTGCGCTGGGCGTGCGCGCCCCACAGCATGACCACCCGGGGGCCGGCGTCGGCCACCACGGCCTGAGCCAGCGCATCGGTCAGCAGCTCCCAGCCCCAGCCAGCGTGGCTGCCCGCCTCACCGGCCTGCACCGTCAGCGCGGTGTTGAGCAGCAGCACGCCGCGCTCGGCCCAGCTTTGCAGGCAGCCATGGGCGGGCGCCGACAGGCCCAGCTCGCGCTGGATCTCCTTGCGGATGTTGCGCAGGCTGGGCGGGATGGCCACCCCGGGGCGCACCGAGAACGCCAGGCCATGGGCCTGACCGGGGCCGTGGTACGGGTCCTGGCCGAGGACGAGCACCTTCACGTCGGCGCGCCGCGTCAGGTGCAGGGCGTTGAAGACCTCGTCGGGGTAGATGACCGCACCGCTGGCGCGCGCGGCGTCCACGCGATCGATCAAGGCCCGGCCCTGGGGGCTGGCGCGAAAGGCATCGGTCAGCGGTCGCCAGTCAGGTGGCACCGCGTCGAACAGCTCATCGAGCGAGCGCGAAAGCGCCGGCGCCGATGCTTCGGCGAAGAGATCAGGCACGTCAGTTGAACAGCTGGGACAACGCGGCACCCGGATCAGGCTGGCGCATGAAGGCCTCGCCCACCAGGAAGGCGTGCACGTCGGCGGCGCGCATGCGCTGCACGTCCGCGGGGCCCAGGATGCCGGACTCGGTCACCAGCAGGCGGTCGGCAGGCACGCGCGGCAGCAGGCCCAGCGTGGTCTCGAGCGTGACCTCGAAGGTGCGCAGGTTGCGGTTGTTGATGCCGACCAGCGGAGTCTTGAGCTGGAGGGCCCGGTCGAGCTCCTGGCCATCGTGCACCTCAACGAGCACGGCCATGCCCAGCTCGTGCGCCAGGGCTTCGAGGTCGCGCATCTGCGCATCGTCAAGGCAGGCGGCGATCAGGAGGATGCAGTCGGCGCCCATGGCCCGCGCGTCGTAGACCTGGAAGGCGTCGACCATGAAGTCCTTGCGCAGCACGGGCAGGGCGCAGGCTTGGCGGGCTTGCTTCAGGTAGGCCTCACAGCCCTGGAAGAAGCGTTCGTCCGTCAGCACGCTCAGGCAGGCGGCGCCATGCTGCGCGTAGCTGCGCGCGATCTCGGCCGGCACGAAGTGTTCGCGCAGCACGCCCTTGCTGGGGCTGGCCTTCTTGACCTCGGCGATGACGGCGGCCTGACCTGCGGCCACCTTGGCGCGCAAGGCGCCGGTGAAATCGCGCACGTCGCTCAGCTCGCGGTTGCGCTGTTCGGCTTGCGCGCGCACGTCGGCCAGGGAGCGGGTCTTGAGCGCCAGCGCGATCTCTTCGTGCTTGACGGCGACGATCTTCTGCAGGATGTCGGACATGGTGGTTCTTTCAGGGGCTCGGGCCGGCGTTCAGGACTGTGCTTGGGCCAGGCGCTGCGTGGCCCGCACGAACTGCTCGAGCTTGTCGGCGGCCCGACCCGAGGCCAGGGCCTCGCGGGCGCGCTCGATGCCATCGGCCAGGCTGCCGGCCACATCGGCGGCGTACAGGGCGGCACCGGCGTTCATCAGCACGATGTCGCGCGCGGGGCCGGGCTCGTTGGCCAGCACGCGCTGCAGCACGGCCTGCGACATCTCGCGCGTCTGGGCCTTGAGCATGGAGCCGTCGTGCTCGGCGATGCCGAACTGGCCGGGGTGGATGCGGTACTCGCGCACCTCGCCGTCTTTGAGCTCGGCCACCAGGGTGTCGCCGGCCAGGGTGATCTCGTCGAGGCCGTCGCTGCCGTGCACGACCAGCACGTGCTGGGAGCCCAGGCGCTGCAGCACGCGCGCCATGATGCCGACCAGGTCGGGGTGGAAGACGCCCATGAGCTGGTTGGGCGCGCCCGCCGGGTTGGTCAGCGGCCCCAGGATGTTGAACAGCGTGCGCACGCCCAGCTCCTTGCGCACCGGAGCGGCGTGCTTCATGGCGCCATGGTGGTTGGGCGCGAACATGAAGCCGATGCCGGTCTCGGCCAGGGCCTGGGCGACGTTGGCGGGCTGCAGGTTGATGCCCACGCCCAGGGCTTCGAGCACGTCGGCGCTGCCGGTCGAGGACGACACCGAACGCCCGCCGTGCTTGGCCACGCGGGCGCCGGCCGCGGCGGCCACGAACATGGCCGTGGTGCTGATGTTGAAGGTGTGGGCGCCGTCGCCACCGGTGCCGCACAGGTCGACCATGTGGCGCTTGTCATCGACCTGCACCGGCGTGGCGAACTCGCGCATGACCTGGGCCGCGGCGGTGATCTCGCCCACCGTTTCCTTCTTGACGCGCAAGCCGGTGATGAAGGCCGCCATCGTCACGGGCGACATCTCGCCGCTCATGATGCGGCGCATCAGGCCCAGCATCTCGTCATGGAAGATCTCGCGGTGCTCGATGACGCGCTGCAGCGCCTGCTGATCGGTGATCTGGGTCATGGCGCCGCCCTCACATCTTCAGGAAGTTGGCCAGCATGGCGTGGCCGTGCTCGGTCAGGATGGACTCGGGGTGGAACTGCACGCCTTCCAGGGGCGCGAAGTTCGCATCGGTCAGCGAGCCCTTGTGGCGCACACCCATGATCTCGCCGTCTTCGGTCTCGGCCGAGATGTGCAGGCACTCGGGCAAGGTGGCGCGCTCGATGGCCAGCGAGTGGTAGCGGATCACGGTGAACTGCCTGGGCAGGCCGGCGAAGACGCCTTGTTCGTCGGTGGTGATGACGCTGGTCTTGCCGTGCATCTGCTCGCGGGCACGGATCACCTTGCCGCCCAGGGCGGCACCGATGCTCTGGTGGCCCAGGCACACGCCCAGGATGGGCAGCTGGCCGGCAAAACGCTGCAGCGCGGGCACGCAGACACCGGCTTCGGCGGGCGAGCAGGGACCGGGCGAGAGCACCAGGCGGTCGGGCTTCATGGCGGCGATCTCGTCGAGGGTGACCTCGTCGTTGCGCACCACCTTGACCTCTTCGCCCAATTCGCAGAAGTACTGCACCAGGTTGAAGGTGAAGCTGTCGTAGTTGTCGATCATCAGCAGCATGAACGCATTCCTCAAAGCGGCTTTGGCGGCGGCGTGGCCCCTCGGCGTGACTTCATGGGGTGGCTTTGTACCAGACCCCTCGCGGGCCCCCGTGTTGGATGGACCCTGGGTCAGGTGGCGGCGCCGGCGGGGAGGCGGCGCGCAGGGTCAGTCGATCGTGGATGGCGTCACCGCCACCAGCGGAGGCCCCCTTGGCTGAGGGTGATCGTGACCTGGGCTTGCTGCATGATCCGCATTCTATGTCAGCTCCTACCCCGCCTGTCACCCGCCCCGCAGCCCCCGCCGCCACCCTGCTGGGCCTGGAGCTCATGCGTTTTGTCTGCGCCCTGTCGGTGCTGCTGTGGCACTACCAGCACTTCTACGTGGTGGGACCGGTCACGGCCGATCTGGTGCACGACCACGCCGTGCAGCCCCTGGCCGCCTGGCTGGCGCCCTTCTACGGGCACGGCTGGCTGGGCGTGCAGGCCTTCTGGGCGCTGTCGGGCTTCATCTTCTTCTGGAAGTACGGACAGGCGGTGGCAGATGGCAAGGTGGCAGCTGGGCGCTTCGCCTGGCTGCGGTTTTCGCGCCTGTACCCGCTGCACCTGGTCACCCTGCTGGCCATGCTGCCGCTGATCGCCTGGTACCGGGCCCAAACCGGGCAGGACTACGTCTACACCCACAACGACGCCGAGCACTTCGTGCTGCAGCTCTTCCTGGCCAGCGACTGGGCGGGGCGCAGCGAGTGGTCGTTCAACGGGCCGATCTGGAGCATCTCCATCGAGGTGCTGGCCTATGGCGTGTTCTTCGCGCTCAGCCGCCTGGGCTGGGTGCGGCCCTGGCAGATCGGCGCGGTCATCGCGGCCACGGGCGCCATCTACGCGCTCAAGCTGACGCCGCACCCGCTGGTGCTGTGCCTGTTCTTCTTCTACCTGGGCGGGCTCACGCATGCGGCCTGGCGGTGGCTGCAGGCGGCTCCGGCGTCAACGCGCCGACTGGCTCACGCTGGCATGGCCGTGGCGGTGGTGCTGGGCACGGCGCTGGCCGCCACCGAGGTGTTGCGCCCGATGTTCTACGTGGCGCTGCTCACCCCGCTGGCGATGCTGGCCTTGCTGGCCGGGGTGCAACCCCGCTCCGAACGCATCGCCCGGGGCCTGACCACGCTGGGCCACACCACCTACGCCAGCTACCTGCTGCACTTCCCGCTGCAGTTGCTGGTGGCCAACCTCAGCGGGGTCGATCCGTCGCGGCTGCCGCTGCACTCGCCGGGGTGGTTGCTGGGCTACCTGGTGGCGACCTTCGGCCTGGCCGCGCTCACCTACCGCTGGCTTGAAGCCCCGGCCCAGGCGGCGCTGCGGCGTTGGTCAGACCACCGTCGTGTGAAAGCCTGATTCGGGCTCAACCTGGCTGACCAGGGTCGCACGAGCCAGCCAGCCCGTGGCCTCATCGACGCTGAGCGGGCGGGCGTACAAATAGCCCTGCAACGCATGACAGCCCGCCTCGCGGGCGGCCCGGGCGTGTTCAGGCGTCTCCACGCCTTCGGCCACCACATCGAGGTCGAGCACCGAGGCCAGGTCGCAGATGGCCTTGACCACGGCCACCGCCTCGGTGTTGGGCATGGGGTCGATCAGCGAGCGGTCGATCTTGACCGTCTGCAGCGGCAGGCTGCGCAGCATGTTCAGCGACGAAAAGCCCGTGCCGAAGTCGTCGAGCGCCACCTCCACGCCCTGCTCGCGCAGCAGCTGGATGTGGGCCATGGCCTGGTCCATGTGGGTGACCGCGGCGGTCTCGGTGATCTCCAGCGTCAGGGCGCGCGGCGGCAGCGCATGCTGCTTGAGCGTCTGCATGACCTGCGCCGGGAAGTTGGCGTCGAGCAATTGCAGGGGCGACACGTTGACCGCCACCGGCACGATGCGCAGCCCGGCCTGGCGCCAGGCCGCGAGTTGCCTGCAGGCCTCGCTCAGGATCTGCGCGCCCAAGGGCACGATCAGGCCGGTGCGCTCGGCTGCCGGGATGAAGTCCAGCGGGCTGACGCGGCCGATGCCCGGTCGGTCCCAGCGCACCAGGGCCTCGAAGCCGATGAGCTCGCCGCGTTGGGCGCAGACCTTGGGCTGGTAGACCAGCGTGAACTCGTGGTTCTGCAAGGCGGCGCGCAGGGCCTGTTCGGCGTTGAAGAAGGCCGCCATGCCCTGCTTGATCTGGTCGGCGGCGAACTGCACCGAGGTGCCGGGCAGGCGTTTGGCCTCGTGCATGGCGGCGTGGGCGGCCTGCAGCAGTTGCTCGGGCCCCTGCTCTGATGAGGGGTGCGTGGCCACACCCATCGACACGTCGATGTAGAAGCGGTGTTCGCGCACGGCCAGCGGTTCGCTGAGCAGGCGGCGGATGGTGTGGGCCAGGTCGGTGGACACCCGCGCCGGGTCGCCCTGGGCGGGCGCCAGCAGCGCGAACTCGTCTTCGCCCAGGCGCATGACCTCGGCGCGGTCCTGCAGGTGATCGCGCAGCAAGTGGGCCACGCCGATGAGCACCTCGTCACCCACCTGGTGGCCATGGGCCTCGTTGAAGAACTTGAAGCGGTCGACGTCGAGCAGCAGCAGCACGAAGCCGTCCTGGTCCCAGTCTTCGAAGCAGGTGCCCAGGCGGCGCAGCAGCGCGGCGCGGTTGGGCAGGCCGGTGAGTTCGTCGTGGCGCGAGCGCCATTGCAGGGCCTGGGCGGCTGCCTGCTGCGCGGTCTCGTCCGACACCACCACCTGCAGCGCCTTCTGCCCGTCCCAGTCGACCTGCCAGGCCTTGTAGCGCAGGTGCAGGCGCCGGCCATCAAGAGACAGGCGCTCGCCGCCCCACTCGGCCTGCTCCATCTGCCCACGCATCACCTGCGTGGCCATGTCCGTGGCGGCCTCGCGGTCGGTGGGCGGCACCGTGCGCGCCACCCATTCCGGCGAGAAGATCTCCGGCACCTCGGTGACCGCGTCCATGCCGAAGATGCGGCGAAACGCCGGGTTGGCGTAAGTGACCACGCCCCGGCGCACCACGGCCACCCCCTGGTGCGAGCGCTCGGTCAGGGCGAAGAAGCGGTCCTTGAGCCGGTTGGCGCGCGCCGCCGAGCGCACCATGGCCGCGTACAGCAGGGCCAGGCACAGCGTCAGGCGCAGCACCGCCGCCACCGAGGACTGGATGGGTGCCGCGGCCTCTCCGCCCAGCACGAACATGAAATGGTTGAGCCCCAGCAGCACCAGCACGATGCCCACGGTGCGCTGGCTCAGCCCGCCGTCCCAGAGCCAGCGGCACACCACCAGTCCCACCAGGGTGTTGAGCGCGGCAACGCCCGCCTGGGCCAGCTGGATGTCGACGAGCAGCAGCCCGCCATACAAGGCCGACTGACCGAAAAACAAGGCCGGGGCCGCATGGCGAGGCCAGCGCTTGCGCGACAGGTGCGCCAGGCCCGCGACCAGCAAGGTCAGCGAGCCCGAGGCCACCGCGACCAGGCCGATGGCCCCCGCCATGTGCAGCACGGGCTGGGGCTGGTACCAGGCCCAATAGGCCACCGGGTTGAAGCAGTAGACGAGGTGCGCCAGCCCCAACAGTGCCGCGAAGATCAGCGAACGATCCTTGCGCCAGACCAGCAGCAGGGCGCTGCCGGTGACCAGCATCACGGCGATGAAAAAGGCGAAGGGGTACAGCACGTTCTGGATGGCCTGCTGAAACAGGCTTTCTTGGTTTTCCAGAATCGTTCATTGCCCCATCCCGGGGCATGGGTGGAATCCCGCCCGAGGTGTTGAACAATGCCGGATTCGCCCCCCTTGATCCGAGGATGCGGACACCCGCCGGTGCCCACCACCCCGGGGAAGCTCCTCAGAGGCCTTGTTCGACCATCTCGGCCGCGCGCACCACCGCCCGGGCCTTGGCCTCGGTCTCTTTCCATTCGAGCTCGGGCACCGAGTCGGCCACCACGCCAGCGCCCGCCTGCACGTACAGGGTCTGGTCCTTGATGACGCCGGTGCGGATGGCAATCGCCACGTCCATGTCGCCCGCGAAGCTCAGGTAGCCCACGGCACCGCCGTAGACGCCCCGCTGCACGGGCTCGAGCTCATCGATGATCTCCATCGCGCGGATCTTGGGCGCGCCGCTGAGCGTGCCCGCCGGGAAGCTCGCGCGCAGCACGTCCAGGCCGCTCATGCCGTCTTTGAGCGCACCCTCGACGTTGCTGACGATGTGCATGACGTGCGAGTAGCGCTCGATGCCGAAGGCCTCGGTCACCTTCACCGAGCCCGTCTTGGCGATGCGGCCGATGTCGTTGCGCGCCAGGTCGATCAGCATGACGTGCTCGGCGCGCTCCTTCGGGTCGGCCAGCAGTTCGCGCTCGTTGGCGACATCGGCCTCGGGCGTGGCGCCGCGCGGGCGCGTGCCGGCGATCGGGCGGATGGTGACGGTCTCGCCGCCCTCGGCGTTCTTTTCCTGGCGCACCAGGATCTCGGGGCTCGAGCCCACGACATGGTGGTCGCCCATGTCGTAGTAGTACATGTAGGGGCTCGGGTTGAGCGAGCGCAGCGCGCGGTAGAGCGTCAGCGGCGATGCCGTGAAGCGCTTTTGCAGGCGCTGGCCGATGACGACCTGCATGCAGTCGCCCGCGGCGATGTACTCCTTGCAGCGCAGCACCGCCGCCTCGAAATCTTCCTTGGCGAAATGCCGCTCCACAGGGTGGGATTCGGTCGGTGCCACAGGCGGCACGGGCACCACGGCGTTCAGGCGCGACTGCAGCTCGCCCAGGCGGTCGACCGCGCGGTCGTAGGCGCCGGGCTGGGCCGGGTCGGCGTAGACGATGAGGAACAACCGGTCGGCCAGGTTGTCGATGACGGCGAGCTCTTCACACTGCAGCAGCAGGATGTCGGGCGTGCCGATGCCACCGGGTTTGTGCGTTTTGGCCAGGCGCGGCTCGATGTGGCGCACCGTGTCGTAGCCGAAGTAGCCGGCCAGCCCACCGCAAAAGCGCGGCAGGCCCTTGGGCACAGCGGCGTTGAAGCGGCCTTGGTAGGCCTCGATGAAGTCCAGCGGGTTGGCTTCGTGCGTTTCCACCACGGCGCCATCGGTGACGACCTCGATGTGGCGTCCGGTGGCGCGCACCAGCGTGCGGGCCGGCAGGCCGACGAAGGAGTAGCGCCCGAAGCGCTCGCCACCCACCACCGACTCCAGCAGGAAGCTCAGCGGCTTGCCCTGCGTGAGCTTGAGGTAGAGCGACAGCGGGGTGTCGAGGTCGGCCAGGGCCTGGGCGACGAGGGGGATGCGGTTGTGGCCTTGTGCGGCCAGCGCGTCGAATTCGGAACGGGTGATCATGGTGGTGGGCCTCCGAGCCCCAGGGCACGCGTTGGGCCTGCCGGCCCGGTGCCACGGTGATGTGTCGTCTCTGTTTCTCACCCTCTTTGGGGATCTGAGCGCCAGGCGCCGGCTGTGTTTACCAGCGCTTACCCATTTCGCCAGGTGAGACCTTTGGCGGTGGGGGCCGGCACTATCATCGCGCCGCTCACCCACACAAAAACCTTCAGGCAGGCATCAGCATCGCCAGGGCCATGCCCCCCGGTCGTGCGGACCTTTGGTCTGTTTGCGTGAGACGAACATGAATCCAGTGTAGCAGGGGGTGTCCCGGGTGCCAGGTCCACATCGGCACGCGGGAAGTCCCCCTCATTCGACCGGCGGGACATCCCTAGGGACCAGGGAAAACGAAGGTTGTGTGACACGCCGCACAGGTAACAATTCATTACGGGATCTTCGTGTCCCATCCAACGACGAGAGACATGACCATGAAGCTGAACCTGGCATCTCCGGCCCGCCCCGGCGCTCGCCTCCTCTGCGGCCTTGCCGCGGGGCTCGCCATGGGTCTGACGGGCGTGAGCAGCGCGTGGGCACAAGCCGCCGACACGGTGGGCGTGCACTACCAACCCACCGTCAAGGTCGAAGGCGTTCCGCTGACGCTCAATGGCACCGGCGTGTCCTACCGCGCGGTGGCCAAGCTCTACACCGTGGGCCTGTACGTGCCCCAGAAGTCGAACAAGGCCGAGGTCATCTTCTCGAACAGCGGCCCCAAGGAGCTGCGCTTCGTGATGCTGCAAGGCATGCGCGTCGACGAAATCGGCAAGGTCATCACCCGTGGCATCGAGGCCAACAGCCCCCGCCAGGAATTCTTCAGCCTGATCCCGTCCATCCGCACGATGGGCGAGCAGTTCTCGCGCATCCGCCGCCTGAACGCCAACGACACCCTGTCGGTGGAGTACGTGCCCAAGCGCGGCACGGTGTTCTACGTCAACGGCCAGCCCGCCGGTCTGCCGATCGCCGACGCGAACTTCTTCCCCGCCATCCTGCGCGTGTGGCTGGGCACCAACCCGACCACGCAGGACCTGAAAGACGCGCTGCTGGACCACCGCGCGCAGCCCGTGCTGGAAGCGCTGCTCTGATCGTCAGGCAGCGAAGAGCCGCGCCCAATCGACCCGATCCAGCCCGTCGACGTGGGCCAGCGCCGGCACCTCGGTGATGGGGCGGCCGTGGTTGTAGCCATAGGTCACCAACAGCACCGGGCAGCCGGCGGCGCGTGCGGCCTGCGCGTCGTTGCTGGAGTCGCCGACCATCAGCGTGGCGACCGGCTCGCGGCCCAGCGCTTCGCAGGTCTTGAGCAGCGGCAGCGGGTCGGGCTTCTTGCGCTCGAAAGCGTCGCCGCCAAACACGTGCAGGAAGTGACCGCGCAGGCCCTTGGCCACGAGCAGTTGCTCGGCGAAGGCGGTGGGCTTGTTGGTCAGGCAGGCCAGCGGCACGCCGAGCTCGCGCAGCTGCCGCAACCCTTCGCTCACGCCAGGAAAGACGTCTGCATGCTGGCCATTGAGCCGGTCGTAGTGGCGCTGGTAGTGCTGCCATGCCTCGGGCACGGCCTCCAGGGCCTCGGCCGCGTCGTCGGGCAGGCCCCAGGCGTGGGCCAGGCTGCGGCGCAGCAGGTCGTCGGTGCCCTTGCCCACGGTCAGCGAGAGGAACTCGCGGTCGACGCGGGCCAGCTCGATGGGGTGGCAGCCCATGTCGGCCAGCGTGTGCTGCAGGACGACGTGGAAGTCGCCCAGGGTGTCGACCATGGTGCCGTCAAGGTCGATGATGGCGGCTTGAAAAGGCAAGTGGTTCATGGGGACCCGATTCTGTCGCATTCGGTGCGCCACGGTCAGAAAGCCCTCGTCGCCCACCCCAAGGCCCAGCCCCGCAAACAGGGCCCCCACCCCCGTGCACACACCACGAACGGCCCCCTCGATCCAGGGCCAACCCTGATTTGACAATCACTCTTTTCAAATATAAAGTGCACACACTCGTTATCACATTGCAGCCGGGGCCCGCTTGTTCGGCGTCAACCGCCTGCCGGCCCGCCCCCTGACCTCGCACACGGAGACTTCCACATGGCTGAACACTTTGACGTCCTGATCGTGGGCGCCGGCCTGTCCGGCATCGGCGCTGCCCGCCACCTCAAGAGCCAGTGCCCCGGCAAGACGTTTGCCATCCTGGAAGGCCGCGCCACCATGGGCGGCACCTGGGACCTGTTCCGCTACCCCGGCATCCGCTCCGACTCGGACATGTACACCCTGGGCTACAACTTCAAGCCCTGGACCGAGCCGCAGGTCATCGCCGACGGCGACCGCATCCGCAACTACATCCAGGAAACGGCCCGCGAGAACGCCATCGAAAGCCACATCCGCTACGACAGCAAGGTCACCTCGGCCGACTGGCAATCCGACACCGCCACCTGGACGCTGACGGTGCAGAAGAAGTCGGGCGAGACGACGCAGCTCACCTGCAACTGGCTGATGATGTGCTCGGGCTACTACAACTACGAAGAAGGCTTCACGCCCGAGTTCAAGGGCCGCGAAGACTTCAAGGGCCAGGTCATCCACCCGCAGTTCTGGCCCGAGAACCTCGACTACAGCGGCAAGCGCGTGGTCGTGATCGGCTCCGGCGCCACCGCCATCACCCTGATCCCCTCGATGACGGACAAGGCCAAGCACGTGACCATGCTGCAGCGCACGCCCAGCTATGTGATCTCGGTGCCCCAGTTCGACCCGATGGTGCGCGTGCTGCTGAAGTTCCTGCCCGAGATGACCGTCTACAAGATGAGCCGGGCACGCAACAACTTCATCACCCAGATGATCTTCAAGCTCTCGCGCAAGTACCCCAACTTCATGCGCAAGCTGCTGCTCAAGCAGGTCCAGGCGCAGGTGGGCAAGGACTTCGACATGAAGCACTTCACGCCGCCCTACAACCCCTGGGACCAGCGCCTGTGCGCCGTGCCCAATGGCGACATGTTCAAGGTGCTGCGCAAGGGCAAGGCCTCGGTGGTGACCGACCACATCGACCGCTTCGTGAGCAATGGCATCTTGCTGAAGTCGGGCCAGACCCTGGAAGCCGACATCATCGTGACGGCCACGGGCCTGAACCTGCGCCTATTCGGCGGCATGACGATGAGCGTGGACGGCAAGGCCATCGAGATGAACCAGCACATCTCGTACAAGGGCGTGATGTTCAGCGACATCCCGAACTTCTCGAACACGCTGGGCTACACCAACGCCTCGTGGACGCTCAAGGCCGACCTGATCGCCGAGTACGTGTGCCGCCTGCTCAAGCACCTGGACAAGACGGGCAACCGCATCGCCGTGCCCGAGCGCAAGGACCCGAGCGTCAAGCCCACGCAGCTGCTGGAGATGACCTCCAACTACGTGGCGCGTGCCGAGGCCTACCTGCCCAAAGGCGCCGACCGCGCACCCTGGAAGCTCTACCAGAACTACGCGCTGGACAAGGAGCAGCTGCACAACGGCAAGCTGGAAGACGGCGTGATGGCCTTCCGCAAGCCGCACGTTGCCGCCGGCACCGCCGCAGCGGGCAGCCCGGCCCGCAAAGCCGCCTGAGCCTGAGGGCCAGCACCCGCAGCCCCCCCATCACCCCGGCCTCGCGCCGGGGTTTTTCGTTCAGTGCGGGCTCAGCTTGGCCAGCACCTGGTCGCCGAGCTGGCGCGCCAGGGCGTCTTCGGGCAGGCAGACCTCGATGCCCAGCTCCTGCTTGAGCAGGCGGGCTTCTTCTTCGCTGGCGCACAGCGCGACGATGCGCACCTCGGGGTTGAGCTCGCGTGCGATCTCCACCATCATCCGCGTGCGCAGGCTGTCGGTCTGGTTGATGAGCAGCGCCACCGCCTTGGCGATGTGGGCCTGGATCAGCGTGGCCGGGTCCATCAGGTCGCCCGCCACCGCCGGGATGTGCACGGCCCGCAGGGCCTCGACCACCTCGCGGCTTTCATCGGCGACCACGTACGACAGGCCTTGCTCGCGCAGCCTCTGGGCCACCTGGCGCCCGACCGCGTCGTGGCCCACCAGCACCACCAGGTCCTGCACGCGGGACATGTCGACGTGGCGGGGCAGTTGCGCCAGCGGGTCGTCGCGCAAGGCCAGGCGCCGCGCCAGCGCCGAGCGCGACTGAAGCCAGTCGGTCAGCGGCCCGCTCAGGCCGAACAGGGCCGAGTTGGCCGCGATCGACAGCAGCGCGGCCACCAGCACCAGGTCCTGCCCCTCCTTGGGCAGCAGCCCCAGGCTCGCACCCAGGCTCGCCAGGATGAAAGAGAACTCGCCGATCTGCGCCAGGCTCAGGCCCACCGTGAGCGCCGTGCTCAGCGGGTAGCGAAACAGCAGCACCAGCGCCACGGCCGCCACGGTCTTGCCCAGCACGATGACCGACACCGCGGCCGCCAGCTTGCCCGGCGACTGCCACAGCACGGCCGGGTCGAACAACATGCCCACCGAGACGAAGAACAGCACCGCGAAGGCGTCGCGCAGCGGCAGCGATTCGTCGGCCGCGCGGTGGGCGAACTCGGACTCGCGCATCATCATGCCGGCGAAGAACGCGCCCAGCGCGAACGACACGTCGAACAGCTTGGCCGCGCCAAAGGCCACGCCCACAGCGGCCGCCACCACGCACAGCGTGAACAGCTCGCGCGAGCCGGTCGAGGCCACCCACCACAGCATGCGCGGGAACACGCGCCGCCCGATGATCAGCATGGTGGCCACGAAGGCCAGCACCTTGGCCAGCGTCCAGCCCACGGTGAGCACGATCTCCTGCGGGGTCTGGGCGTCGGTGCCGCCCTGGCTGGCCGCCAGCAAGCCGGAGAACACCGGCAGCAGCACCAGCACCAGCACCATGACCAGGTCTTCGACCACCAGCCAGCCCACGGCGATGCGGCCGTTGGCCGTCTCCAGCAGGCCGCGCGCTTCGAGCGCCTTGAGCAGCACCACCGTGCTCGCCACCGACAGGCACAGCCCGAAGACCAGCGCCCCACCCGCCGACCAGCCCCAGCTCGAAGCCAGGCCGAAGCCCATGGCCACGGCCACGGCGATCTGCACGATGGCCCCGGGGATGGCGATGCGCCGCACGGCCATCAGGTCGGCCACCGAGAAGTGCAGCCCCACGCCGAACATCAGCAGCATGACGCCGATCTCGGCGAGTTGCTGCGCCAGTGCCAGGTCGGCCACGAAGCCTGGCGTGCCCGGCCCGATCACGATGCCCGCCAGCAGGTAACCCACCAGGGGCGGCATGCGCAGGCGGGCCGCGGCGAAGCCGAACACAAGGGCCAGGCCGAAGCCGACGGCGATGGTGGAGATCAGGCTGACGTCATGGGGCATGGGCACAGAGGTTACACTGCACCCCGTCATCGGGGAGTAGCCGCTCTTCGCCGCATCGGTCGGGCACCACCCTGGCCCCGCGGACACTGGCTGGCGTCAACACACTTGGTCCGCAGACCATGGCGTCAGCAGCCACCGGGCCCTGCCCGGCGGCCTGGCAAGACCTTTGACCACGTTGCGCCCATCCTGGCCGGGGGCGCGCCGTGGTCATGCGTCCTTGTCCCGGCCTGGGTGCCCCACATGTCCTCCCTCGTGCCCCTCTTCGAATCCTTCGCCGAACCGTTCGTCGTCTCCACGGGCGTCGTCGCGCTCGCCGAAATCGGCGACAAAACGCAACTGCTGGCCTTCCTGCTGGCCGCGCGTTTCAAGAAGCCCCTGCCCATCGTCGCGGGCATCTTCGTGGCGACCGTGCTCAACCACGCGCTGGCCGGTGCCCTGGGCGCCTGGATCACGACAGCGCTGTCGCCCGAGGTGCTGCGCTGGGGCCTGGGCCTGTCCTTCGTCGCCATGGCGGTGTGGACGCTGATCCCCGACGAGATCGAAGACGACGAGGCCCAGGTGGCGCAGCGCTTTGGCGTCTTCGGCGCGACGCTGCTGACCTTCTTCATCGCCGAGATGGGCGACAAGACGCAGATCGCCACCGTGGCCATGGCCGCGCGCTACGCGGACGCGGTCGCCGTGGTCGTGGGCTCGACGCTGGGCATGCTGATCGCCAACGTGCCGGCGGTGTACGCGGGCGACAAGCTGGCCGGGCGCATCCCGATGAGGCTGGTGCACGGCATCGCGGCGGGCATTTTCGCGCTGCTGGGCGCGGCCACCCTGCTCGGTGCAGGGCAAAGCCTGGGGTTCTGAGGTCAGAACCGGTAGGCCGGGTTCTTCGGGTCGAAGTCCTGGTCGGTGAAGGCCTTGGGCTCGACGCGCTCGTAGAGGATGCGCTCGCGGATCTCGCCCGAGGCCGCCCACGATTCGATCTGCAGGGCCCAGGGCTGCCTGAGGTTCAGGCACACGCGGGTGCGGGCGGCGTAGGCGGCCGGATCGGCGGCGCCCGGGGCCCAGGTCAGCGCAACGGTGCGCTGGCCCGCCACCTGCAGCACCTCGACCCGGTCGGCCCGGTTGCTGCGACCCGCGGCGATCTGCCGGCCCACCTCGCGCCCCAGCACCTCGGCCACGAAATCGGGCCCCAGGTTGAGCACCGTGTGGTTGGAGTTCTGTTTGGCAATGCTGCCGTCCAGCGGGATCCATTTCGAGACGAACCCCAGCACGCCACCCAGGTGCCCGTACATGGCATCGGTGCGCTTGCGGGCGTCGAAGAGGATCTCCTGGCCCGACTTCGGCCCACCGGGCAACCAGGCCATGTAGACCTGCTGCGGCTGACGGCGCAGGCGGATGTGGTTGAGGAAGGGCTTGTCTTGCCAGTCGCCGTCGATGCGCTCCTGGCGCTGCATGCGAATCTCGAAGCCTTCGTGCTGACCGGCGCCTTGCTGCATGGCCGTGACGAGGACCTCGGTGGGCAACTCGCGGAACAGGGCCAGCAGGGCCTCGTCGTCGAGCTTGTGCAGCTCACCGCCCTGCCAGCGCTGCAGCAGGGCCTTGGCCTGCTGGCGGATGGGCTCGGTCTGCCAGCTCCGGGGCTGGGCCCAGGCCGGCGACAGGCCAGCGCCCGCGAGCAGCAGGGCAGCGCCCGAGAACGCACACCCCAGCGCCCGGCGGCGACCCGGAGAAGGCAGGGCATTCGCGGCAGAAACCAGGGCAACAAGGGCTCGCATCTCGACACCTGTGAAATGGGGGAAAACCAGGCCCGATCAGACCACAAGCCAGGCAGACCCCACCCTGCCCCAGGGCATGTCTTGCGTCAGGCAGCTCACGCGTGGGGGTGCTGACACAGCGCACGCGGTCTCCGGCTTCCCCGCTGGGCAAGCCCCGCCCCATGGGGCAAGATGCGTCAAGCACCCAGCCCAGCAGACATCACAAGAGGAAGACACCCCATGCAGCTCACCGACAGCGTGTTCCTGGTCACCGGCGGCAGCTCCGGCCTGGGCGCGGCCACCGTGCAGATGGCCTTGGCCGCTGGCGCCCGCGTCGTCATCGCCGACCTGGCCCCGCCGCGCGAAGGCGCCATCCCGCCCGATGCCCCCGAGCGCGTGGCCTTCGTTGCCACCAACGTGAGCGACGAAGCCGCGGCCCAGGCCGCGGTGGACGTCGCCGTGCAGCGCTTTGGCCGGCTGGACGTGCTGGTCAACGCCGCCGGCATCGGCCCGGCCGAGAAGATCCACGGCAAGAACGGGCCACACCGGCTCGACAGCTTTCGGCGCACCATCGAGGTCAACCTGGTCGGCACCTTCAACATGATGCGGCTGGCCGTGCCTGCCATGGTCGCCTCGGGCACGCCGGGCGCGGCCAACGGCGACGCCGACCCGCATGCCTCGCAGGGCGTGATCGTCAACACCGCCTCGGTGGCGGCCTTCGACGGGCAGATCGGCCAGGCTGCCTATGCGGCTTCCAAAGGCGGCGTGGTGGCCATGACCCTGCCCGCCGCGCGCGACCTGGCGCGCGACCGCATCCGCGTGCTGACCATCGCCCCCGGCATCTTCGAGACCCCCATGCTGCTGGGCCTGCCACAAGAGGTGCAGGACAGCCTGGGCCGCAGCGTGCCGCACCCGGCGCGACTGGGCCGCCCCGCCGAATACGCCTCGCTGGTGGGCCACATCGTCGGCAACGATTACCTCAATGGCGAGGTGATCCGGCTCGATGGCGCCATCCGCATGGCACCGAAGTGACCCATTGAAGCCCCGAGCCGCCAAGGAGTTGAACATGCTCGATCCCGTCGTCATCCTGGCCGCGCGGCGCACCGCGATCGGCGCTTTCCAGGGCCAGTTCCAGGGCCTGTCCGCCCCCCTGCTGGGCGCGGCCGCCATCCGCGCCGCGATGCTCGACACGCCCGTGCACGCCAGCGAGGTCGACGAGGTGCTGATGGGCTGCTGCCTGATGGCCGGCATCGGCCAGGCGCCCGCTCGCCAGGCCCTGATCGCCGCGGGCCTGCCCGACAGCGTGCCCGCCACCACGCTGACCAAGATGTGCGGCTCGGGCATGAAGACGGTGATGCTGGGCCACGACCAGTTGCTCGCCGGCGCGGTGGGCGTGGTGGTGGCCGGCGGCATGGAGTCGATGACGCACGCGCCCTACCTGCTGCCTTCGGCGCGCGGCGGCCAGCGCCTGGGCCACGGCCAGATGGTCGACCACATGTTCTTCGATGGGCTGCAGGACGCCTACGATGGCCAGCTGATGGGCGTGCACGCCGAGGCCACGGCCAGGGAGCTGGGTTTCAAGCGCGCCGAGCAGGACGCCTACGCGCTGGCCTCGGTGCAGCGGGCGCAGGCGGCGGTGGCTGGCGGCCTGTTCGCGCGCGAGATCGCGCCGGTGACCACGAAGGTCAAAGGCGTCGAGCGCACGCTCGACATCGACGAGACCCCGGGTCAATGCAAGCCCGAGAAGATCGCCACGCTCAAGCCCGCCTTCGGGGCCGATGGCACCGTGACGGCGGCCAGCTCGGCCTCGATCTCGGATGGCGCGGCGGCCCTGGTGCTCACGCGCGACAGCACCGCGCGCTCGCGCGACTGGCAGCCGATCGCCCGCATCGTGGGCCACAGCACGCACGCCGGACCGCCGGGGCGTTTCACCACCGCGCCCGTTGGCGCCATCCGGCGCCTGTTCGACCTCACCGGCTGGACGGACGACGACGTCGACCTCTACGAGGTCAACGAAGCCTTCGCCGTGGTCACGCTGATCGCCATGCGCGAGCTGGGCATCAGCCACGACAAGGTCAACGTGCACGGCGGCGCCTGCGCCCTGGGCCACCCCATCGGTGCCACCGGCGCGCGCATCCTCGTCACCTTGATCCACGCCTTGCAGCAGCGCGGCCTGCAGCGCGGCGTGGCGGCCTTGTGCATCGGCGGTGGCGAGGCCACGGCCATGGCCATCGAGTTGTTATGAGCCACGACGCCCTCCTGACCGAAGACCAGCGCCTGGTGCGCGACGCCGCGCGCGATTTCGCGCAGTCGGTGCTGGCCCCCCACGCCGCGCAATGGGACCGCGATGCCGCCTTGCCCGATGAGGTGGTTCGCCAGATGGGCGAGCTGGGCTTGCTGGGCATGCTGGTGCCCGAAGCCCAAGGCGGCACCAAGACCGATGACCTGGCCTATGCCCTGGCCATCGAAGAGATCGCGGCAGGGTGCGCGTCGTGCTCGACGCTGATGAGCGTGCACAACTCGGTGGGCTGCGTGCCCATCCTGCGCTTTGGCACGGCGGCGCAGCAGGCGCAATGGCTGCCCAGGCTCGCGGCGGGCGAGGTCATCGGCGCCTTCTGCCTGACCGAGCCTCAGGCCGGCTCCGAGGCCGATGCCCTGCGCACCCGCGCCGTGCTCGATGGCGACCACTGGGTCATCACCGGCGCCAAGCAGTTCATCACCAACGGCCGGCGCGCCGGCATGGCCATCGTCTTCGCGGTGACCGACCCCGAGCTGGGCAAGAAGGGCCTGTCGGCCTTCATCGTGCCGACCAGCACACCGGGCTTTGTCGTCGAGCGCGAAGAGCACAAGCTGGGCATCCGCGCCTCGGACACCTGCGCCATCTCGCTGCAGGGCGTGCGCCTGCCGCTTGACCACCTGCTGGGCCAGCGCGGCGAGGGCTTGAAGATCGCGCTGTCCAACCTCGAAGGCGGGCGCATCGGCATCGGGGCGCAGGCGGTGGGCATCGCGCGGGCGGCACTCGATGCGGCGCGCACCTATGCACGCGAACGAACCCAGTTCGGCAAACCCATCGCCGAGCACCAGGCCATCTCGCAACTGCTGGCCGACATGCACACGCGCCTGAACGCGGCGCGGCTGATGGTTCACCACGCCGCGCGCCTGCGCATGGCCGGCGTGCCCTGCATCTCCGAGGCCTCGCAGGCCAAGCTGATGGCGTCCGAGACCGCCGAGTGGGTGTGCTCGCAGGCCATCCAGGTGCACGGCGGCTACGGCTACCTGCAGGATTACGCGGTCGAGCGCCACTACCGCGACGCCCGCATCACGCAGATCTACGAAGGCACCAGCCAGATCCAGAAGATCGTGATCGCGCGGCAACTTTGAACTTGAGCGCATGGGCGCAGGCACGCCCTGTGCACGTCAGATGCGGCAAGATGCACGCCATCGCCCGGCCGGGCTGGCCCGGGCTTCATCGCCCTCTTCTCGTAAGGACCCTGACATGATCGACCTCAACATCGACGGCGGCGTGGCCACCATCACCCTGAACCGCCCACCTGCCAATGCCTTCAGCCGCGAAGGCCTGCTCAAGCTGCGTGACACGGTGCAAGAGCTCGAAGCCAACCCCGCGGTGCGCGCCCTGGTCATCACCGGCTCGGGCCCGAAGTTCTTCAGCGCCGGGGCCGACCTCAACACCTTCGCCAGCGGCGACAAGGCCACGGCACTCGACATGATCTCGGCCTTTGGCCTGGCCTTCGAAACCCTGGCCGACACGCGCCTCGTGACGGTGGCCGCGCTCAACGGCTACGCCATGGGTGGCGGCCTGGAATGCGCGCTGGCCTGCGACATCCGCATCGCCGAAGAGCACGCGCAGATGGCCCTGCCCGAAGCGACCGTGGGCCTGCTGCCCGGCGGCACCGGCACGCAGACCCTGCCCTGGCTGGTGGGCGAGGGCTGGGCCAAGCGCATGATCCTGACGGGCGAGCGCGTGGACGCGGCCACCGCGCTGCGCATCGGGCTGGTGGAAGAGGTGGTGCCACAGGGCCAGGCCTTGGCCAAGGCGCTGGAGATCGCGCAACGCGTGGGCAAGCAAAGCCCCGACAGCGTGCGCGCATGCAAGCAGCTGGTCCACCAGGCGCGCCAGGGCGTGCCGCGCGGGGCCGCGCTGGCGGCCGAGCGCGAGGCCTTCGTTCGCCTGTTCGACGGCGCCAATCAGCGCGAAGGGGTCAACGCGTTCCTGGAAAAGCGCAGCGCGAAGTGGCAGTGATGCGCTGGTGATGCAAGGGTGACGCAGGCAAGTCAGGCAAAAAAAAGGCCGACCAGCTCTCGCTGATCGACCTTGCCTGAACGGGATCTGCGTCCCTCGTTTTTCTCTCCACCCTCTTTTGATGCCCGATCGCGTTCCGGGCGTGAACCGCTGACGCAACCGTGGTTTGCGTCAACGACTATACGGATGCTGCCAAGCAAACCGCCCCCCCTGAAAGTGGGCACCTTGTCAGCAAATGTCAGCAAACGACCCCGAAACCACGCCATTTCCCGCATGGTGAGCCCAGGCTGATCCAGATCAATCTGACCACAGCCGTCGGCGGATCGCGACAGGCCGCTGGCGCCCCACCGCTGGGCATCAACACGGCGCGCCGACACCATCTCCTCCATGGCCCTCGCACCCCGTGCGGGCCCTTCGACACCCGATGGAGGAGACACACATGAACACCCTCGCACCGACCGCCGCCTGGTCGGACAAACGCTACCTCTGGCTGCTCAGCCCGGCCATCCCGCTCATCAGCGTGCTGGGTCTGGTCGGCTACCAGCAGACCCATCAGACCTGGTTGCTGTGGCTCTTTCCCTTCGTCGTGCACGTGCTCATCCCCGTGCTCGACTGGCTGTTCGGCGAGGACTTCAGCAACCCGCCCGAGTCCGTCGTGGCCGAGCTCGACCGCGACTTCTTCTACCGCGCGCTGCTGTGGCTGTTCATCCCCTTCCAGATGGCCGGCACCGTCCTGGGCGCCTGGCTGGTGGCCACGCACGACTTCGCCTGGTACGAAATGGTCGGCCTGATCATGAGCGTGGGCGGCTTCAACGGCATCGGCATCGCGACCGCGCACGAGCTGGGCCACAAGAAGGAGTCGCTCGACCGCTGGCTGGCCAAGCTCACGCTGGCGCCCTCCGGCTACGGCCACTTCTACGTCGAGCACAACCGCGGCCACCACAAGCGCGTGGCCACGCCCGAGGACCCGGCCAGCTCGCGCCTGGGCGAAGGCTTCTGGCGCTTCCTGCCGCGCACCGTGATCGGCAGCCTGCGCTCGGCCTGGGAGCTCGAGCGCGAACGCCTGAACCGCCAGGGCAAGTCGGTCTGGAGCCTGTCCAACGACAACCTGCAGGCCTGGGCGATGACCCTCGTGCTCTTCGGCGCGCTGGTGGCCTGGCTCGGTCCCGTCGTGCTGCCCTTCCTGATCCTGCAGGCCATGTACGGCGCCTCTCTGCTGGAGGTGGTGAACTACGTCGAGCACTACGGCCTGCTGCGCCAGAAGGACGCCTCCGGCCGCTACCAGCGCTGCGAGCCCGAACACTCGTGGAACAGCAACCACATCGTGGGCAACATCCTGCTGTACCACCTCCAGCGCCACTCGGATCACCACGCCCACCCCACGCGCCGCTACCAGGCCCTGCGCCACTTCGATGACGCGCCGCAGCTGCCATCGGGCTACGCGCTGATGATCACCGTGGCCTACTGCCCGCCGCTGTGGTTCGCGCTCATGAACAAGCGCGTGGTCAGGCACTACGGTGGCGACCTCAGCCGCGCCAACATCCACCCCGCCGCGCGCAGCCAGGTGCTCGCTCGCTACGGCCAAGCCAAGCGCTGACAGGAGCCCCACCATGAGCCTCGAGACCACCCTCACCCATGACACATGGCAATGCGGCAGCTGCGGCTTCGTCTACGATGAGGCCGAAGGCTGGCCATCCGAGGGGATCGCGCCCGGCACGCCCTGGGCCCAGGTGCCCCAGGACTGGCGTTGCCCGGACTGCAGCTCCTCCAAGGATGACTTCGTGAAAACCTGAGACAGACCGTTCGCAAAGGAGTGCGATGCTGCTGGAGGCCCTGACATCCGTTCGAGACCTGGGCCGCCTGCAGGAGATCGCCTCCGTGCTGATCCGCTACGGCTTCGGCGACGTGGTGCGTCGCCTGGGCCTGGCCGACGTGCTTGAAAAAGCCGGCCACGCGCTGCACTGGGACGACGCCCAGGCCTACGCCCACATGCCGCCGCCCCAGCGCGTGCGGCGCGCCCTCGAAGACCTGGGCACCACCTTCGTCAAACTCGGCCAGATCCTGTCCACCCGAGTGGACCAGTTCGAGCCCGAGTGGATCGCCGAGTTCAGCCAGCTGCAGGACCACGCCCCGCCCAGCCCCTGGCCCGAGGTGCTGGCCCAGCTCACCGAAGACCTGGGCGCACCGCCCGAAGCGCTTTTTGCCCGCTTCGACCCGCAGCCCCTGGCCGCCGGCTCCATCGCGCAGGTGCACGCCGCCGCGCTGGCCGATGGCACCGAGGTCATCGTCAAGGTGCGTCGCCCGGGCATCAAGCCCCGGATCGAAGCCGACCTGCGCTGGCTGGCCCGGCTCGCCACCTCGCTGGAGGCCGACCACCCCGAGCTGCGGGCCTTCCAGCCGCGCGAGATGGTTCGCCAGTTCGCGCGCTCGCTGCACCGCGAGCTCGACCTGGCCAACGAGGGCCGCCAGTCGGACCGCATCGCCGCGAATTTTCGCGACTGGCGTGACACCGGCCACACCGGCGACATCGAGCCCCCCATCGTCATCCCCCGCATCCACTGGCCGTGGACCCGCGAGCGCGTGTGCGTGCAGGACCGCGTCAACGGCATCGCAGGACGCCGGCTCGACCTGGTGGACGCCGCCGGCCTGGACCGCAAGCTGCTGGCGCGTCGAGGGGCCCGCGCGGTGCTCAAGATGATCGTCACCGACGGCCTCTTCCACGCCGACCCGCACGCCGGCAACGTCTTCTACCTCAGCGGCAACCGCATCGCCTTCATCGACTTCGGCATGGTGGGCCGCCTGAGCGCGGCGCGGCGGGACGAGCTCATCCGGCTGCTCGTGGGCCTGGTGCAGCGCGATCCGCAGGCGGTGGCCGACGTCATGCTCGACTGGGCCGGTGAGCACGCCACCGACGAGGAAGGCCTGGTGATGGACCTGCAGGCCTTCGTCGACACCTACCACGGCCTGACGCTTCAGCAGATCAACCTGGCGGCCATGCTCGGCGAGTTGACGGCGCTGCTGCGCCAGCACCACCTGGCCCTGCCAGCGGACCTGGCGCTGCTGTTCAAGTCCTTCATCACGCTAGAGGGCATGGGCCGCTCGCTCGACGGCGACTTCAACATGGCGGAAGAGGCCTTGCCCCTGCTCAAGGCGGCGGTGCGGGCGCGCTACCGGCCCAAGGCGCTGGCGCAGCGCGGCTGGCGGGCGCTGGACGAAACCCTCTCGCTCATCGGCGGGCTGCCGCATGACCTGGCGCGCCTGCTTCGCGCGGCCCGGCGTGGCCGGCTGGAGGTGCACATCGACATCGCCAACCTCAACCGCGTGGGCAACCAGGTCGAATCCGCCCTCAACCGCCTGGTGGTGGGCCTGGTGGTGGCCGCGCTCATCGTCGGCTCGTCCATCGTGATGACGGTGCCCGGTGGCCCCACGCTGCTGGGCCTGCCCTTCTTCGGCCTGCTCGGCTTCGTGGGCGCCACGGTGGGCAGCCTGTGGCTGATCTCGTCGATTTCGCGCAGCGCCAAAGCCAAACGGCTCAGCGAGCGGTCCGAAGACATCGTCTGAGCCGTTGCCCAACGGCGAAACCGGGCACCGGTCCGACCAGCAGCGCCGGTGACACGCCCGGCCCCGAGATCAAGCGCGTTGGCGACGGCGCCCCACGAAGCCGCCGATCGCGATCAGCCCCGTGGACAGCATGGCAAGGGATGAAACCTCGGGAACGGCCGGCGAGACCACGGGCACCGTCGCCACGTTCAGGCCAGCCAGGAAGTAGGCTTCAGGGGACTTGTGCGAGGCATAGCCGAAGGTGAAGGTGCTGCCGATCAGCGGCGTGGCGAAGTTCACCGGGTGTCCACCCTGGGTGCCAAAGCCGTACTCGATGAAGGCGCCACCATCGACCGACAGGGTGAACCCATCGAACTTGTCGAGTTCGTTGTTGAGGGCATGGCTGCTGCGGTCGTTCGGAAAGAAGAACAACTGGCTCAAGCTCACCTGGTTGCCAAAGCTCAGCGTGAGGGTTTCCTTCTTCGAGTTCAGCGAGTAATCGCCATCGGCGATGACGAACTTGCCGTGGTGGTTCTGGTAGCCCGTGACCACGCCCAGGCCGGCGTTTTGCCAGTGGCTCTGGTTGACCAGGGCGAGGGTGTCGACGTCGGCGCCATCCTGAGCCGTGACGGTCAGCTTGCCCGCGGCCGTCTCATAGGTCAGCGCGGTGGCGCAGGCACCTTGGCCTTGGCACAGGTTGCTGCCCGCATGAGAAGCCGTTGCACCGTTCAACACCGAGGCGGCGCCAGACAGGGTGCTGTCGGTGAAGGAAACGATGGCCGCCTGTGCGGCGTTGAAGCCACCGAAACCGAGGCTCAGGGCGACGAGGGCAATGCGAGAAACAACCATGATGTGGGCCTGCTTGAATGGGAAGAAAGGAACGACTGAGGGCAGGATACAAAGCCCCTTTCGTCCTGTCTTGCGCGAAAGCCCACCTGATCCGGTGGCGGGCGCAACGCCATCGGCAAACGCGTGACATCGTTCACGCCCGAGCGCATCAAGGCAAGGCTTTTGCGTTCCTCAATGGATGCGGCACCCCATCCACATCGGTGCGCACCGGCTCGACGTGCCACTGGCGCACCCCTTTGCGATCCACCGTGAGAAACAGCATCCAGCCCGTGCGCTGATCGAGGCTGTCAAAGCCGTCGAACACGAAGTTGCCCAGGCTGTAGACCACGGGCTTGCCACGGTAGACCTCGGCGTCCTGCACCACGTGCGGGTGGGCGCCCACCACCGCGTCGGCCCCGGCATCGATCATCAGGCGGGCGAGTTGCCGCTGGCGCGCGTTGGCCACCGGCTCGCCCTCGCTGCCCCAGTGCATGAAGGGGATGACGAGGTCGGCGCGGTGCTCGGTGCGCGCGCGTCGGATGTCGTCGGCCACCTGCTCGTCGTCGCTCCAGGCGCTGCCCGGGCGGTCCGGCCCGGCCTCGAAACTGCGCGGGAAGAACTCGTCGTAGGCCAGCAGGGCGATGCGCAGGCCGTGCTTTTCGATGACGAGGGGGCGGTGGGCCTCGGCCAGGTTGCGCCCGCCGCCGACGCGGGGGATGCCGCTGGCGTCCAGGTGCCCGAGCATTTCGGTGAAGGCATCGCGGCCGAAGTCGCCCACGTGGTTGTTGGCCACGGACACGACGTCGAGGTGGCGTTTGAGCACCGGCAGCACGCGCGGGTGGGCGCGAAAGGTCCAGGGCTTGACCAGCGCCCGGCCGCCGCGCGCGATCACGCATTCCAGGTTGCCGATGCGCACGTCGGCCTGCCGCAAGCGTTCGGCGACGTGCGCGAACGGATCGCGCCCGGAGGCGATGACGCGCCCCGGCCCATCGGCCAGCATCACGTCGCCCACGAAGGCCAGGCGCACGGATGGACCGGCATCCGCCATGGATGCGGCGGAGGTCGACGCGGTGCGTTCAGGTTCAGGCAGCACCGGCCCGGGCCGCCACAGAGGCGGCAGGCCACTGGACTTGGGTTCGGGCTGGGGCACCACCACGTCGGCCGCACCGGGTGGCGGCCCCGGTCGGACGGCGCAGCCGTAGACCAGCTCGCGCCCCAGCACCGCCGAGTAGGCGTGCTGCCAGCCGGTGAGCGAGGGCACCTCGCTGCCCAGGGGCCAGGGTGGCGAGCGGCGCAACTGCTGCACCAGTGGCTCTTGCTCGGCCTCGAGGTCGAACACCTGCGTGGTCACGTGTTCGATGCGGCCGCCTTCGCCTGCCTGGCCCCGCACGATGGCGCGAAAGGCGAAGCGCTGCCCCACGACGTGCTGCCTGGCCAGAAGCGGCTGTTCGGTGGGCGGGGCGTCGAGGTGCCAGCTCTGGCTGGCGTAGCGGATCTCGCAGTGCAGGTGCTCGGCGATGGCGTCGGATGCGCCGCAGAACGTGAACGCCCAGAAGGTCGCAGCAGTGATCCGGCCCAGCCCGCGGCGCAGGTGTGTGAAGGAAGAGCCCATGCCTGATTTCTGATGAGTGTTTGTCAGGCACCGATTGTCCGCACAACGGCGCAGAAAAAAAGGGACCCCCCTGAAGGTGATCCCTTGTCAAAAGGCCCCGCGCACCGGTTGCAGCGCACGTGGCCATCCCACCACGCAGGAGCGGGAGACGCGCCCTTGCGTGAAACCGTTCAAGGTGTCGACACGGTCCTCATCGCTGCGCCACCCGCGCCATGGCCTGGTCCCCGCCCAACGAGCCCATCGGCGTCACGTTGCCCGAGAACGCCTGCCCGCCCGCCAGCTGCCCCGTGCACTTGCCGAACACGTAGTCCGCTTCGTTGACGTTGCGGGTCTGCAGCCAGTAGCGCCAGGTGCTCTTGGGCCAGATCGCGAAGTTGATGCCATCGGCCGTCTGGTACCAGCTCTTGCAGCCCGAGCTCCACACCGTGCCCTTGAGCGCCTCGGTCATCTCGCCCAGGAACCGCGTCATGGCCTCCGGCTTGACGTCGATGTAGTCGGCGCCCTTTTGCTTGACCAGGTCGATGCACTTGATGATGTAGTCCACCTGGGCTTCGATCATGAAGATGATGGAGTTGTGGCCCAGGCCGGTGTGCGGGCCCACCAGCATGTACATGTTGGGGTAGTTGGCCGTGGTGATGCCCAGGTAGGACGTCGGGCTCTTGGCCCAGTCGGCGTGCACCTCGTGGCCGTTGCGGCCGCGCAGCTCGAAGTTCTTCATGTAGATGCGGGGGTCGACGATGAAGCCCGTGCCCAGGATCACGCAGTCGAGCTGGCGCTCCTTGCCGTCCTTGGTGACGATGCCGTTCTCGGTGAAGTGCGAGATGTCGTCGGTCACCAGCTCCACGTTCTTGCGGTTGAAGGTGGGGTACCACTTGTTCGAGATCAGGATGCGCTTGCAGCCCAGGGTGTAGTCGGGCGTGAGCTTCTTGACCAGCGCCGGGTCTTTCACCTGGTAGCTGATGAATTTTTTCAGCAGGCCTTCGCCGATGCGCGCCATCCAGGGGTTGAGGATGGGCCACAGGCGCGACTCGTTGGTCCAGTAGCAGCGCCAACGGTGCAGGGTGCGCGTGAAGGGCAGGGCCTTGAAGGTCCACTTGCGCAAGGCCGAGTACGAACGCTCGTCACGCGGGATGACCCAGGCCGGCGTGCGCTGGAACACGTGCAGCTGGGCCACCTCGGGTGCGATCTCGGGCACGTACTGGATGGCCGAGCCGCCGGTGCCGATGGACGCCACCTTCTTGCCCTTGAGCTGGTAGCGGTGGTCCCACTCGGCCGAGTGCATGACCTTGCCCTTGAAGGTGTCCAGGCCCTTGATGTCGGGCATGGCCGGCACGTGCAGCGGCCCCGAGGCCAGCACCCAGTGGCGCGCGATGATGGTCTCGCCGCCCAGGGTCTTGATCACCCATTTGCCGATGCCTTCGTTGAAGACGGCGCTGTCGACTTCCTGGTTGAACAGGATCTTCTCGCGCAGGCGGTATTTCTTGACGGTGTCGAGGATGTACTGCTGGATTTCATGCCACGGGGCGTAACGCTTGGACCAGTCCGACTTGGTCTCGAACGAGAACGAGTACATGTGCGACTGCACGTCGCAGGCCGCGCCCGGGTAATGGTTGTCACGCCAGGCCCCGCCCACTTCGCCCTTCTTCTCGAGGATGAGGTAGTCGTTCATGCCGTGCTTTTGCAACTGGATGGCCATGGCCAGGCCGCCGAAGCCGGCGCCGGCGATGGCGACCTCGACGTGGCGGACGTTGTGGGTCGGGTTGGCTTGAGCGTTCATGGGAGCGTGCCTTTCTGATGAGGTTCCGTGGGCATCGCCTTTGCCTGCGGCAAGCGGGCGATGTGTCTCCGTGTGCCCCCATGGTGCAAGCCCCGCAGCCCCCGCACCATGCTAGATTCGACCAATGATTGATCGTTTCGGCCACATGGCCCGTCAAACAGCCCTCTTGCGGGCCCCCGATTGACATACGTCAAATGAGCACCCGTTCCATCCTCGGCCTGATCTACCTGGTGCAAGGCATGCAGCAACTGGGCGAAGACCCCAGCGCGGTGCTCGAACGCCACGGCCTGAGCCTGGAGCGCCTCGACCCCAGCACGCGCATCGACCGCACCCGGGAGCTGCGCATCTACGCCGACCTGGCGGCCTCCATCACCGACCCGCTCATCGGCCTGAAGCTCGGCGGCTTCTATGGCCTGGCCGGCTACGGCCCGCTGGTGATGCTCTTGATGACCTGCGAGACCGCTTACGACGCCCTGCAGACCGGCATCCGATACCAGCGCCTGACCTACCTGTTCGGCACCCTGGGCTTCGAGCCTGGCGAGCATGTCAGCGCGCTGGTCCTCGCACCCATGGCCATGGAGCCGCGTGCCTTGCGCTTTCGGATCGACGGCGAGATCGCCGGCACCTACAAGCTGGTGCGCGACATGCAGGTCACGCTCGGGCTGGACATCCACGCCGAGCGCATCGACATCCCTTACCCGCGCCCCGACGACGCCGCAGCCTATGAGCGCTACTTCGGATGCCCCGTGAGCTTCGGCCACGAGCAGGCGCGCTTCTGGATCCGCAACGAGCACCTGCGCCTGCGCCTGCCCACCGCCGACCGCAACGCCCACGCCATGTACCGCACCATGTGCGACCAGCAGCTCGTGGCACAGCAGCAAAGCACCGAGACCCTGTCTGACCGCGTGCTGACCCACCTGGGCCTGTTCAGCGGCAGCTACCCCACGGCCGAGGACGTGGCCAAGTCGCTCGACCTGTCCGAGCGCACCTTGCGTCGCCAGCTCAGCGACGAGGGCAGCAACTTCCGCGACCTGCTGGCCCAGGCCCGCTACGCCAAGGCCCGCCACCTGCTGACCCACACGACGCTGCCGGTGGAGGCCATTGCCCAACAACTGGGTTACGCTGAGTCAGCGGCGTTCATCCACGCATTCCAGCGCTGGGCGGGCAAAAGCCCGGCGGCCTGGCGCCACAGTGGTGCACAGGGCCACGGGTCCAGCGGTGACGCCAGCACCTGAGCCCTCGCAACGCCGCCCCCGCCAACCGCCTGGCCCCTACAATCGCGCCCCCGCCCCACCTCCGCATCCGACCAGCCGCCCATGAACTTCTGCGCCATCGACTTCGGCACCTCCAACTCGGCCATCGCCATCGAGGCCGACGCCGGCATGCGCCTGGTGCCACTGGAAGGAGGCCCTCAGGGCGAGCACCTGACCATGCCGACCGCGGTGTTCTACTGCACGGACACCGACGACCTGCCAGCCTCGGCCCTGCCCGGACCGGGTGGCGACGACACCCTGCCGCGCTGCTTCGGCCGCGCCGCCGTGCAGGCCTACATCGACGGCTACGAAGGCCGGCTCATGCGCTCGATGAAGAGCGTGCTGGGCACCGCCCTCGTCGACCAGACCACCGAGGTCGGCAACGGCCACGGCGTGCGCTACCTCGACATCGTCACCGGCTACCTGCGCCACCTGCGCGCACAGGCCGAGAAGGCCGGTGGGCGGCCGCTGAGCCAGGTGGTGCTGGGCCGCCCCGTCTACTTCGTGGACGACGAGCCCGATCGCGACGCCGCCGCCCAGGCCTCGCTCGAAGCCGCAGCGCGCGCGGTGGGCTTTGCCGACATCGCCTTCCAGTTCGAGCCCATCGCTGCGGCCTTCGACTTCGAGCAGCAATGTGAACGGGAAGAACACGTGCTGGTGGCCGACATCGGTGGCGGCACCTCCGACTTTTCCGTGGTCCGTGTGGGCCCCGAGCGAGCGCAGCGCCTGGAGCGCCGCGACGACATCCTCGCCAACCACGGCATCCACATCGCCGGCACCGACTTCGACCGTCACCTCTCGCTGGCGCGCATCATGCCGATGCTGGGCCTGGGCAGCTTCGGACCCAGCGTGCTGGGCCAGCCCCCGCGCCCCGTGCCCAGCCGCGTCTACTTCGACCTGACCACCTGGCACCTCATCAACACGGTCTACCAGCCGGCGCGCGTGGCGGAGCTGCGCAACATGGTCGACTTCTATGGCGACCCCGTGCACCACCGACGCCTGATGAAGGTGGTGAGCGAACGCCTGGGCCACGCGCTGGTCGGCCGCGCCGAAACCGCCAAGATCGCGGTGGCCGAAGGCGGCAGCACCGACATCGACCTGGGCCTGATCGAGGCCGGCCTGCACAACGGGCTGAGCGCAGAGCAGGCCGACCAGGCCCTGCGCGCCGACCTCGAACGCATCGTGGCCTGCGCGCGCGACACCGTGAAGCAGGCAGGCCTGCAACCCGACCAGCTGGGGGCGCTCTACTTCACCGGTGGCTCCACCGGCCTGGCGCTGCTGACGGATGCGCTGCAAGCGGCCTTCCCGACCGCGCGCGCGGTGCGGGGCGACCGGCTGGCCTCGGTGTCCACGGGCCTGGGGCTGTACGCCAAGCGACTGTTCACCGCCTGACCCCTGCCAAGCCGCCTCAGGCGGTGAGCACGATCTTGCCGACGTGCTGGCGGCTTTCCATCAGCCGGTGCGCATCGGCCGCCTCGCCCAGCGCGAAAGTGCGGTGCACGTGCGGCGCGCAACGCCCGGCCGCCAGCGCCGGCCACACGCGCTCACGCAACTGCTGCGCGATCTCGGCCTTTTCGGCCGGGGTTCGCGCCCGCATGGTCGAGCCGGTCACCACCAGGCGCTTGAGCAGGATCGGCATGATGCTGATCGACTCGACCTTGTCGCCGCCCATGAAGCCGATCAGCAGCAACCTGCCGTCCTTGCGCAAGGCCGCGAGGTTGCGCTCGAAGGCCGAGGCGCCCAGGATGTCGAGGATCAGGTCCACCCCCTGGCCACCCGACCAGGCCATCACTGCGGGCAGGAAGTCCTGCGTGCGGTGGTCGATGCTGAGTTCGGCGCCAAAGCGGCGCGCCACCTCGCCCTTGTCCGGCCCGCCGTCGGTGGAGACCGCGCGCAGACCGAACTCGCGCGCCAGCATCAGCGCCGTCATGCCGATGCCGCTGGTGCCGCCGTGCACCAGCAGGGTCTCGCCCGCGCGGGCGCGGCCCATCATGAACAGGTTGGCCCAGACGGTGAAGAAGGTCTCGGGCACCGCCGCGGCATGCACGAAGTCCAGCGCTGCCGGCTTGGGCAACAGCTGCGTGGCGGGCACGAGGCAGAACTCCGCGTAGCCGCCGCCATCGGTGAGGCCGCAGACCGCGTCGCCTGGCGCGAAGCCCTGCACGCCAGTGCCCTGCGCGACCACCTCGCCAGCCACCTCCAGACCCGGCACCGGCGTGACGCCGGGCGGCATGGGGTAGAGCCCGCGTCGCTGCAGCACGTCAGGCCGGTTCACGCCCGCGGCACGCACCTTCACCAGCACCTGGCCAGGCCCGGGCTGGGGCACCGGCACGCGACGCGCCTGCAGCACCTCGGGGCCACCGGGTTGCGAAAAGCCGATTTCGGTCATCAGGTCGGGCAAGGCGGACATGGCGTCGGCTCCGTTTTTTGCGATGACCCGATTGTGTGGGCGTCAGGCCCGCGAGGCCTTGCTCATTCCTCTTCGAGTTTGGTCTCGCACTCCGCATCGCCCGGGTTGACGTGGCAGCGGATGCGCTTGAGCACCTTCAGGCCGCGCTTGTCATACAGCCCCTGCTGCGTCAGCTGGATGCGCGACTCGCGCAGCAGCAGCGTGTACTTGACCGCGTCGTCCGCATCCAGGTCGACCCACTGAGAAGGCGGGATGGTGGTGTCGGCGCGGCGGATGAGCTGCAGCATGCGGTCGAACTGCCCGGCCCAGAAGGTGCGCGACTTGGCGCCGAAGCCCTCGGGGAATCGGTCGTGGCGGATGATCATCTGGTAGGACACCAGCAGCAGCGGAAAGCGCACCACCCCACCCTTGCTCCCCAGGCCCTTGTGCAGCTCCAGCGGCTGGTAGGCGATGGTGGGCGCGGCCATCATGTCGGCCTGGCCGCTGTTGAATTTCAGGTGGAAGTTCGAGATCGTGGCCGACACCGGCACCGCCTTGATGCGCTGGATCATGGCCGCCTGCGCCTTGTCGTAGTCGAAGGCCACGATGCGCTTGCCCGCCAGGGCCTCGACCGAGCTGAGCTTGCGGTCGTTGACGAAGGGGTAAGCCGCACCAGCCGGCGCGATGCCCGCGACCTCGTGCTCGCCGTTGGTCATCAGCTTGCCGACCTGGGGCGAGGGCGCTGCGTAAGTCTGGATCAGCTTGCGCATGACCTCGTAAGAAGCCGGCATGTCGACGTTGCCCTTGCGCACGATGGTGGTCGCGCCCAGCGAGTCGATGGAGCCGGCCACGGCGTTGAACTGGCGCGAGCGAAAGGCGGTGCCCACAAAGCCATCGCACTGGCCGCTTTTGTAGGCTTCCAGGGCCGCTGCCTCGTCGTTGTAGCCCTTGAGTTCGAGGAAGACGCCGTCGCGCTGCATGGCCAGCGCGTAGTCGCGCACCATGTTGAACAGGTCACCGGATGCGCCGATGAAGTCGTAGACACACACCTTCTGCGCGGCCTGCGCGGGAGACGACAGGAGCGATGCGGCGCAAACCACCGCGGCCATACAACGAAGCCATGCCATGTGAAACCATCCCTCGATCGAATGCAGTGGGAGATTGTCGGCGCCCCATCGGAGCGCACAGGCGCGACCACTCGCAAGCGATGTAACCGATTGCCCCTATTGACTTCGGGTTCCCCCTCGGGGTGGAAGCGCGACCTCAGAGCTGGACGAGGCGCTCGAGGGCCCGGTTGAGCGTGTCCGCCGACTTCGCGAAACAAAAGCGGATGACGCCGTGGTCACGCGCATCAGGATAAAAAGCCGACACCGGGATGGCGGCCACACCGTGCTCACGCGTGAGGCGCTCAACGAAGGTGCGATCGCCCTCGTCGCTGATGGCCGCGTACTTCACGCACTGGAAGTAGGTGCCCTGGCAGGGCAGCAACTCGAAGCGCGAGCCCGCCAAGGCCTGGCGGAAGATGTCTCGCTTGCCCTGGTAGAGCGCCAGCAGCTGCTCGTGCCAGCCCGGCCGTGTCATGAACTCGGCCAGCGCCACCTGCGACGGTGCATGCACCGTGAAGACGATGAACTGGTGGGCCTTGCGGAACTCGGCCATGAGCTCGCGCGGCGCCAGCGCATAGGCCACCTTCCAGCCCGTGGCGTGGTAGGTCTTGCCGAAGCTGGAGACCACGACGCTGCGCTCGGCGAGCTCGGGGTGGCGCATCACGCTTTCATGGCGCACACCATCGAACACCATGTGTTCGTAGACCTCATCTGACAGCACCACGATGCCCGTGCCGCGCACGATGTCGGCCAGCGCCTGCATGTCATCGGCCGTCCAGACCGTGCCGCTCGGGTTGTGCGGGCTGTTGATGACGATCATGCGCGTGCGCGGCGTCACCAGCGCCTTCACGGCCGCCCAGTCGGGGCGGTAGAGCGGCGGCGCCAGGTCGGCGTAGACCACCTTGCCGCCCTGCAGCTCGACCGACGGCGCGTAGCTGTCGTAGACCGGTGTGAAGACGATGACCTCGTCACCCGGGTGCACCAGCGCCGCGATGGCCGTGAACAGCGCCTGAGTGGCACCGGCCGTGACGGTCACCTCGTGGGCCACGTCGTACTGAGCGCCGTAGAGCTGCGCCACCTTGGCCGCGATCGCTTCGCGCAGCACCGGCATGCCGGCCATGGGCGCGTACTGGTTGTGCCCGCCGCGCGCGGCCTGATCGAGCAGGCTCAAGAGCTCGGCCGGCGGCTCGAAATCGGGAAAGCCTTGCGAAAGGTTGAGCGCGCCGTGCTCCTGCGCCAGCGCGGACATCACGGTGAAGATGGTGGTGCCCACGGCGGGCAGGCGCGAGCGCAGGGCAGGCGAGAGGTCGGAGGACAAGGTCGGCATGCGGTCAGCATAGCTTCGCCCCGGCTTGACCTGTCAGCGAACGCAACAGGGCCGCCGCGATGACAGCGGCTTGCGGCCCCGGCCGAACCCCGTCCGAGCCATGTCCGATTTTGGCCCCTGCCAATGGGCCCGCCCGCACGGCCAAGCGACTGACACCTTGCGTCCCTACAGTCACTCCCCGGCGCGCCGCCCCGTCCACCCCATCCGAGAGCAACCATGTCTCAACAAGACCGTCGCAGTTTCCTGCGGACGCTGGGTCAGGCCGCCGGTGCCAGCGCCGCGCTTGCCAGCTTCCCTCCCGTCATCCAGCGCGCACTGGCCATCGAAGCCAACCGCCGCACCGGCACCCTGCAAGACGTCGAGCACATCGTCGTGCTGACGCAGGAAAACCGCTCCTTCGACCACTACTTCGGCACCTTGCCGGGCGTGCGCGGTTTCGCCGACCCCTTCCCCATCCCCGTGATGGACCGCGCCGGCACCTTCACGCGCAAGAGCGTGTTCGTGCAGCCCGTCGGTGGCGCCGCCGCCGTGCCCGGACGCCCTGGCTGGGGCAGCACCCGCACCGCCATCGCGCCCTTTCACCTCAACACGCAGCAGGACTTCAACGTCATGCGCGTGGCCGGCACGCCGCACAGCTGGCCCGACGCCCAGGCCGCCTGGGACGAAGGCCGCATGAACAACTGGCCAGCCGCCAAGCAGCCGCACTCGCTGGGCCACTACAAGGAAGCCGACCTGCCCTTCCAGTTCGCCCTGGCGCGCGCCTTCACGCTGTGCGACCACTACCACTGCGCCACGCAGACCGGCACCAACACCAACCGCCTGTTCCTGTGGAGCGGCGGCAACGACCCGCTGGCCATCGCCGGTGGCCCCTCGACCGACAACAGCCGCGACTGGTTCAACGAGAACCCCGCCACCGACTACACCTGGACGACCTACCCCGAGCGCCTGCAGGCCGCCGGCATCACCTGGCAGGTCTACCAGAACATGGCGGACAACTTCACCGACAACTCGCTCGCAGGCTTCCGCCCCTTCCGCAACGCCTGGTACCAGCGCCCCGGCTACTCGCAGGAGCTGCGCGAGCGCGGCATCAGCACGCGCGACCTCGACCAGCTCAAGGCCGACGTGCTGGCCAACAAGCTGCCCCAGGTCAGCTGGATCGTGGCCACGGCCGAAGGCTCCGAACACCCCGGCCCCTCCAGCCCCGCATCGGGCGCCGACTACACGGCCCGCGTGCTCGAGGCCCTGACGGCCAACCCCGAGGTCTGGGCCAAGACCGTGCTGTTCATCAACTTCGATGAAAACGACGGTTTCTTCGACCACATGCCGCCGCCGGCCGCGCCTTCGTACCTGACGTACGACGCCGACCCGGCCAAGGCCAAGCTGGCCGGCGCCTCCACCGTGGACACCACCGGCGAGTACCACCACGTGCTCAATGGCTCGGACGCGCGCTACCACCACCGAGCCTACGGCATGGGCCCGCGCGTGCCGATGTACGTGATCTCGCCGTGGACCAAGGGCGGCTGGGTCAACTCGCAAGTGCACGACCACACCTCGGTGATCCGCTTCATGGAAGAGCGCTTTGGCGTGCAGGAGCCGCTGATCACGCCGTGGCGCCGCGCCGTCAGCGGCGACCTCACCAGCTGCTTCGACTTCGCCAACCCCGAAGACAGCGCCTTCGTGCAGGACCTGCCGGCCACCGCCGCCCTGCGCGCCCGCTCCATCTTGCTGACCAACACCAAGACCCCGGCCACGCCCACCACCCTGGTCGCCCCGGTGCAGGCCGCCGGTGTGCGCCCGGCCCGCGCGCTGCCTTATGACCTGCAGGTGCACGCCAGCGTGGGCACCGGCGGCGTCAGCCTGCGCTTTGACAACACGGGCGAAGCCGGCGTGGTCTTCCACGTCTACAACCGCCTGTCGCTGCAGGAAGCCCCGCGCCGCTACACGGTCGAAGCCGGCAAGCAGCTCGAAGGCAGCTGGGCCATGGCCGCCGGCTCGGCCTACGACCTGTGGGTGCTCGGCCCCAACGGCTTTCACCGCCACTTCGCGGGCACCCTGCCGCGCGCCGGCACCGTGCAGCCCCGCCCCGAGGTGCGCGTCGAAGCCGACCGCGTCAACCTCGAGCTGGTGCTGACGCTGGCCAACACCGGCACCAGCACCGCCACCTTCACGCTGCAGGCCCTGCGCTATGGCGACGACAGCACCCGCATCTGGGCCGTGCCCGCCGGCAGCACGCAAACCGTGCGCGTGCCGGTCGACCGCGACCACCGCTGGTACGACCACCTGCTGCGCGTCAAGGAGCTGACCGGTTTCGGCCGCCGCCTGGCCGGTCACATCGAGAACGGCGAGCCCTCGGTCAGCGACCCCGCCATGGCCGGTCCCGCCGTGCTCGACCAGTTCCGCATCTGAGCAACCTGATCACACCCGGAGTACACATGATCAAGCAAGCATGCGCCCTGGCGCTCCTGTCCTTCTGCCTGGGCGCGCAAGCCCAGGCCCTCGGTGAGAACCTCATCGTCAACGGCGACGCCGAAGCCGGCATCAGCGGCTGGACGATCTTCGACGGCTACAGCCCCATCCAGGCGGTCGCCTATGGTGACAACTGGGTCAAGCCCACCCAACCCGGTCCGGTGGACCGCGGCCTGGGCATGTTCACCGGCACCGGCGCGCGCGCTGCCGCCTACCAGTGGCTCGACCTGGGCGCGCTGGCAGGCCAGGCACTGAGCTATGACCTCAGCGGCTGGCTGGGTGGCTGGCTCGCTCAGGAAGACAACGCCTTGCTGTACGTGTCCTTCCTGGACGCCAGCAGCAACGAGATCGGCCACGCCGACATCGGCCCCGTCGGCCCGGCCGATCGCGGCAACCAGACCGGCCTGTTCCTGCGCCAGGCTTCGGGCCTGCTGCCCACCGGCACGACCAGCCTGATGTTCTCGCTGTCGATGGAACGCCTGGGCGGCGGCGACAACGACGGCTACGCCGACAACCTGTCGTTCAAGCTGACGTCGGCGGTGCCCGAAGCCAGCTCGCTGGCCTACCTGTTCGCGGGCATGGGCCTGATCGCCGGCCTGCGCGCCAAGCGGCGCGCGAGCTGAATCAGTCCTTGAGTCGGAAGGCCGCCACCGTCTCGACCAGTTGCTGCGACTGCAGCTTCAGGCTCTCGGCGGCGGCGGCGCTTTCTTCCACCAGCGCGGCGTTCTGCTGCGTGGCCTGGTCCATCTGCGTGATGGCCTGGCCGATCTGGCTGACGCCCCGGCTCTGCTCGGCGCTGGCCACGCTGATCTCCGACATGATGTCGGTGACGCGCTGGATGGACTGCACCACTTCGGTCATGGTCGAGCCAGCTTGATCGACCAGGGCGCTGCCTTGCGACACGCGATCGACGCTGTCGGTGATCAGGTTCTTGATCTCCTTGGCCGCCTCGGCTGAGCGACCTGCCAGGCTGCGCACTTCCGACGCCACCACCGCGAAGCCACGGCCCTGCTCGCCTGCACGGGCCGCTTCCACCGCGGCGTTGAGCGCCAGGATGTTGGTCTGGAAGGCGATCCCGTCGATCACCCCGATGATGTCGGCGATCTTGCGCGAGCTGTCGTGGATGCCACGCATGGTGCTCACCACGTTGCCCACGATCTCGCCACCGGCCACCGCCACGGTCGCGGCGTCCTGGGCCAGTTGGTTGGCGGTGCGTGCGCCTTCGGCGTTGTTGTGCACGGTCGAGCTCAACTCTTCCATCGATGCGGCGGTCTGCTGCAGGGCCGAGGCCTGGTTCTCGGTGCGCTGGCTCAGGTCGAGGTTGCCGTGCGCGATCTCGGTGCTGGCCGTGGCCACCGACTCCGAGCACAGGCGCACGCGCCTGACGATGTCGGCCACGCCGTCGCGCATGTTCGCGATGGCGTGAAGCAGGCTGGCCTGGTCGCCCGGTTGCAGGTTGATGGCCACGCTCAGGTCGCCAGCGGCGATGCGACGCGTCACCTCGGTGGCGTACAGGGGCTCGCCGCCGATCTGACGCAACAGGTGACGGGCCACCACCAGACTGATGCCCAGCAGCACGGCGGCCAGCACGGCGCTGCCGCCAGCCATGATCAGCGCGTTGCGCGCCACCACCGCGTTGACGTTGTCGATGTAGACGCCCGAGCCGACCACCCAGCCCCAAGGCGCAAAGCCCTTGACGAAGGACAGCTTGTCGACCGGCTCGGTGCTGCCAGGCTTGGGCCAGGCGTAATGGACGAAGCCCTCGCCATGCGCCTGCACCGTCTTGACGAATTCGATGAACAGGGCCTTGCCACTCGGGTCCTTGGTGCCCGACAGGTCCTTGCCTTCCATCTCGGGCTTGATCGGGTGCATGACCATGCGTGGCTGCATGTCGTTGACCCAGAAGTATTCGTTGCCGCTGTAGCGCAGCGCGCGCAGCGCCGCCATCGCCTGGGCCTTGCCTTCGGCGTCCGACAACTTGCCCTGCTTGACCTGCTCGTGCGCGTGGGCGATGACGCCGTGGGCGATCTCCACCGTCTGGCGAACGGCGGCCTGTCTCTCGTCCATGATCAGGCTGCGCTCCTGGGCCAGGAAGGAGGCACACAGGATGGCGATGCCCACCAGGGCGCTGCCGATGATCAGCCCCAGCTTGCGGGACATGGTCAGGGAAGAAAGCTGCACCATGGCGGCGACTCCTGAAAGAGGTCGATGACGTTTCCGAGGATGGGGAAGCGTCGACGCACCCCACCGGGCCGCAGGCTTCCAACAGGTCTTTCGGCAGGCACCCGACCGCCTTGACATGTTGGCCGTGAAAATTGCCGCAACCGATCGCTGCCTGCGCAAGGCTTCCTGGACCGAGCCGCCACGTCAACGCCAGATCAACGCTTTGGTGCACACCTCGCACCAACAATGTGCCACTTGAGGTGCGAAGGCCCATGCCTCCCAGGCGTCGGCCAGGCACGTTGTTTGCGTTGGATCAAATCGACGGAGTAGAAGCGTTCAGTCCGGTGCCCTGCCAACCCTGGCGACACCGACAGGAAATTGCTCCCGACGACGGCTGCGGTGCACGCGCCGGTTGTCGGGTGTGAGGCAGAGCCAACCGAGGCAACGCCCCACGAGCTGAACGACCGCCGAGCCCCGCATGCCGCCCGACCGACCCCAACCGGCAAGAGGCCCACGCATGTCCGCCACCGTCACACCCCACCGCATCGCACCTGTCCAAGCCCGCTCCCGCCTGCTTCGCACCCTGGCTTTCGGACTGACCCTCACCCTGGGCCTGATCGCCCCCACCCACGCCCAGGAAAAGCTCACCTTCCTGACCAGCTGGTACGCCCAGGCCGAACACGGCGGGTTCTACCAGGCCGTGGCCACGGGCCTGTACAAGCAGGCCGGCCTGGACGTCACCATCAAGATGGGCGGCCCGCAGGTCAACGGCATGCAGCTGCTCAGCGCCGGTCAGGCCGACCTCATCATCGGCTACGACTTCCAGGTGCTCTCCGGCGTCGAGAAGGGCCTGCCCGTGGTCACCGTGGCCGCGAGCTTTCAAAAGGACCTGCAGGGCATGCTCACGCATGGCGACGTGAAATCGCTGGCCGACCTCAAGACGCGCACCATCCTCGTGGCCGGCAACAACCGCACCAGCTGGTGGCCGTGGCTGAAGTCGAAGTACGACTTCAAGGACGAGCAGACCCGCCCCTACACCTTCAACCTGCAGCCCTTCTTCGCCGACACCAACGTGGCGCAGCAGGCCTACCCGTCGTCCGAGCCCTTCCAGGCCATGAAGAAGGGCGTGCCGCACAAGTTCTTCCTGTTCGCCGACGACGGCTACCCGCCTTACGGCACCAGCATCGTCACCACGCAGACGCTGCTGAAAAACAAGCCCGACGTGGTCAAGCGCTTTGTGGAAGCCTCGATGAAGGGATGGGTCAGCTACCTGAAGAACCCCGCGCCCGGCAACGCCCTCATCAAGCAGGACAACCCCAACATGAGCGACGAGCAGATCGCCTTCGGCATCCAGCAGATGAAGGCGCTGCAGGTGCTGGGCAGCGGCGACGCCGCCACGCAAGGCGTGGGCACCATGACCGAAGCGCGCTGGAAGGCCACGCGCGATTACATGGTCAAGGAAGAGCTGCTCAAGGCCGACGCCCCTTGGCAGAAGGCCTTCACGCTGGACATCGTCAAGCAGATCAAGGTCCTGCCTTGATTTCACTGGAGCACACCATGCTGGCCCCCAACCCCGCTTTCGTCACGCCCGTCGTCGAGGCGCTGTCGGTCTGCAAGACTTACCGCAACGGCACCCAGGCCCTGGCGCCCACCGACTTCACCCTGATGCCCGGCGAGTTCGTCTCGCTCATCGGCCCCTCGGGCTGCGGCAAGAGCACGCTGCTCAAGCTGGTGGCCGGGCTGATCGAGCCCAGCGACGGGCGGCTGCAGTGGTGGCGCCAGAGCGCGCTGCTCCAGGGCGCACAGGCCCCTTCTGGCCGGCGCCTGGCCTTCGTTTTCCAGGAGGCCACGCTCATGCCCTGGTCCAGCGTGGAGGCCAACGTGCGCCTGCCGCTGGAGCTGCAGAAGGTGCCCCGTGACGAGGCCGAGGTGCGCGTGGCCCAGGCGCTGCAACGCGTGGGCCTGAGCCGCTACGCGCGCCACAAGCCACGCGAGCTGTCGGGTGGCATGCAGATGCGCGTGTCCATCGCCCGCGCCCTGGTCACCGAGCCCGACCTGCTGCTGATGGACGAGCCCTTTGGCGCGCTCGACGAGATCACCCGCAACAAGCTCGACGAGGACCTCAGGCAGCTGTGGGCCGAGAAGGGCCTGTCGGTGGTGTTCGTGACGCACTCGGTGTACGAGGCCGCCTTCCTGTCCAGCCGCGTGGTCGTGATGGCCGCGCGCCCGGGCCGTGTCTTCCAGGAGGTCACGCTCAACCACGAGGGCCCGCGTGACGCGGCTTTCCGCGCCTCGCCCGCCTTCGCCGCCACCTGCCGCGAGCTGTCGGACCTGCTGCTGCAGGCCAGCCTGGTCAGCGGCAGCGATCAGCTTGAAACCGCCTGAAGGAAAGCCCGAACATGACCACCATCCTCGATGTTTCGGCCGCGGCCACGAGCACCGCACCGCCCGCGACGATCCGTGCCCGCCCCCGCAAGGCCACACCCTGGGCCCAGTCCGAGCGCTTCCTGCGCGTGGCCGTTCCCGCCACCGTCGGCCTGATGCTGCTGGTGTTGTGGGAAGGCCTGGTGCGCGCCTTCGCGGTGCCCGAGTTCCTGGTGCCCGGCCCCTTGCGCGTGGCCCAGGCCCTGCACGAAGACTTCGCGATGCTGATGAGCGCCCTGTGGACCACGCTGAGCATCACCGCCGGCGCCTTCCTGATGGCGACCCTCGTCGGCACGTTGATCGCTTTTGCCTTCGTGCAAAGCCGCTGGGTCGAGCTGAGCTTCTTTCCGTACGCGGTGCTGCTGCAGGTCACGCCGATCGCGGCCATCGCCCCGCTCATCATCATCTGGGTGAAGCACCCCACGGCCGCGCTCATCGTGTGCGCGGTGCTGATCGCGCTGTTCCCCATCATCGCCAACACCACCATGGGCCTGCGCAGCGTCTCGCCGGGGCTGGCGGCGTTCTTTCGCATGCAGGGGGCCACGCGCTGGCAGACGCTGGTGCGGCTGCAGGTGCCAAGCGCGCTGCCCTACTGGTTCGCCGGGCTGCGCATCTCGTGCGGGCTCTCGCTGGTGGGCGCCGTGGTGGCCGAGTTCGTGGCCGGCACGGGCGGGCAGGGCGCGGGCCTGGCCTACCAGATCCTGCAGTCGGGCTACCAACTCAACATCCCGCGCATGTTCGCGGCGCTCGCGCTCATCAGCCTGACCGGCGTGGTGCTGTTCTGGGCCATGCTGGCGCTGAGCAACGCCGTGCTCAAGGGCTGGCATGACAGCGCCCACACCCAGGAGCGCTGAGACCATGCGCAGCTTCCTCATCCAGGGCGCATCGGCCCTGCACACGGGCGACGCCGAAGGCGCCATCCGGACACCCGCGCAAGGCACCGACGTGCGCGTGCGCGACGGCCTCATCGCCGAGGTCGGTGCCTTGGCGCCCGAGCCCGGCGAGGCCGTGGTCGACGCCCGCGACGCGGTGCTCTACCCCGGCTGGGTCAACACCCACCACCACCTGTTCCAGACCGTGCTCAAGAACGTGAGCGCCGGCCAGGGCGTGCCGCTGATGCCCTGGCTGGAGGCCGTGCCCTACCACCACGGCCCCCTCATCGACGAAGAGGCGCTGACCGTGGCCGCCACGTTGGGGCTGGCCGAGCTGCTGCTGTCGGGCTGCACCACGGTGGCCGATCACCACTACCTGTTTGGCGCGGGCGTGGGGCACGACCCGGCCGCCGTGCTGTTCGGCGCGGCCGAATCGCTGGGCGCGCGCTTCGTGCTGCTGCGCGGTGGGGCCACGCGCACGCGCAGCTTCGCCACCAGCGAGCACCCGCCCATGCCGCACGAGTCGCTGGACCAGATGCTGAGCTCGCTGGACGACACCGCGCGGCGCTTCCACCAGCCGGGCGGCGACGCCATGCGCAAGGTCGTGATCGCCCCCACCACGCCTTTCTACTCGAGCACACCCGACGAGCTGCGCGAACTCGCCCGCACCGCCCGCCGATGGGGCCTGGGCCTGCACTCGCACCTGTCCGAGACCACCGACTACGTGCGCTTCGCCGCCGAACAATGGGGCATGCGCCCCGTGCACTGGTGCGCGGAGCACGAATGGATCGGCCCCGATGTGTCGTACGCCCACATGGTTCACCTCGATGACAGCGAAATCGCGCTGTGCGGCGAAACGCGCACCGCCATCGCCCACTGCCCGCAAAGCAACGGCCGCCTGGGCAGCGGTGTGGCGCCCGTGCAGGCCCTGCACGACGCCGGCGCCGTGGTGACGGTGGGCGTCGACGGCGCCGCCTCCAACGAGGCCGCCGACATGGTCAACGAGCTGCACGCGGCCTGGCTCATCCACCGCGCGGTCAAGGGCGCCCATGCGCAACCCGCCGAGCAACTGGTGCACTGGGCCACCGATGGCGGTGCGCGCGCGCTGGGCCTGACGCAGGTGGGCCGCATCGCCGTGGGGATGCAGGCCGACCTGGCGCTCTACGACCTCAACCACCCGCGCTACGCCGGCCACCACGAGCTGGCCACCGCACCCGTCACCGCCGGCGGCGGCGCCCACCTGCGCCGCGTGTGGGTGGCGGGCCGCGAGGTGGTGCGCGACGGTGCCATCCCCGGCTTCGACCTGCCGATGTGGCTGGCGCGCGCGCGACGCGTGGTGCAGCGCCTGCAACAACGCACCGGGGTGATCGCATGAAGCCCCATGTCCTTTTTCACCTGAGCGTAGAAGCGGTCAGCCGCGGCGCCCTGCCCCGAGCAGGCACCCGGTCGGGCATTGCGCTCGTTTTCAAACCTCGATAACTGAAAGCGAGTCCCCCACATGCTGACCACTCAACAACCCGTTCTGCGCAACTTCTGGTACGCGGTCATGCCGCTGTCGATGTTGGTCGATGGTCCCAAGCCCTTCACCCTGCTGGGCGAGAAGATCGTGCTTTTCCTGGATGAAAACGGCGAGCCCGCGGCCCTGAAAGACCGCTGCTGCCACCGAACCGCGCAACTCAGCAAGGGCTGGTGCGAAGGCGGCAAGGTGGTGTGCGGCTACCACGGCTGGACGTACGACCGCAGCGGCGCGGTGGTGCGCATCCCGCAGTACGAAGCGGACCGCGCCATCCCGTGCCAGTTCAAGACCACGTCTTACCGCTGCACCGGCCGCTATGGCTACGCCTGGGTCTGCCTGGGCGAGCCCATCGACGACATCCCGGCCATCCCCGAGTTCGACAACCCGGCTTACCGCACCATCTTCCAGTTCTACGAGACCTGGGCGACCAGCGGCCTGCGCTTCATGGAGAACTCCTTCGACAACTCGCACTTCAGCTTCGTGCACCGCAACACCTTCGGCGTGGCGGCCTCACCCAAGCCCAGCAGCTACCGCATCGAAGAAACGGCCAGCGGCTTCTACGCCGAAACCGTGATCGAGGCCGTGAACCCGCCCCACCTGCAGAGCGTCAGCGGCGTCAAGGAGCCCATCACCACGCGCCACATGCGCAACGAGTGGTACCGGCCGTTCGCCCGCCGGCTCGACATCGAGTACCCCAGCGGCATCCGCCACATCATCATCAACAGCCTGGCGCCCATCGACGACGGCCACATCCAGGTGGCGCAATGGCTGTTCCGAAACGACACCGAGGCCGACTGCCCGGCCCAGACGCTCATCGACTTCGACTTCGAGATCACGCGAGAGGACAAGGAGATCATCGAGTCCACCGACCCCGATGCCATGGTCGACGCCAGCCGCCATGGGGTGGAGTACTCCATGCCCTCGGACAAGCCGGGCATGATCATGCGCAAGCAGCTGCTGGCGCTGCTGCGCGAGCACGGCGAGCAGGAGGTTTTCAGGGCGCCGTCGGGTGCAGCAGCGTGAGCAGCAGCACCGCCGCCGCGGTGGCGCGCACGTCGTGCGGCTCGCCACCGGCCAGGGCCACCAGCTGTCCGGCGGACAAGGTCCTGGGGCCCTGCGGCGTGCCGACCACGACCTGACCCTGCAGGCACTGGAGGGTCAACTCGCCCGGCACGGTGTGTTCGGGCATGTGGTGGCCCGCCGGCAGCACCAGGCGCATGAGTTGCAAGCGCGCCGTGCGCAGCAGGCTGACGCTCACCGGTGCAGCGACAGCCCCTGGTGCGGGCAAGAGGTCGACGACGTCATCGGGCTGGGCGTGGGGCAGGGCCATGGCGGCGCCTCCTGTGTCAGGCTGATCTGGCTCGGCGGTGCAGGCGCACGATGGCTTCCCCCGTTGGCGAGGCCACGGCGTCGGCCAGGGTGTGGCGGTCCAGCGCATCGTAGAACGCCTCGTTCGCCTCGTCGAGCAAACCCTTGAGTGCACAACGGCCTCGCAGCACGCAGGGGGGCTCGGCGCAGTCGATGACCTCGGTGGTGCGCTCGAGGGCGCGCACCACCTGGCCCAGGCGATAGTGCGCCAGCGGCCAGGCCAGGCGGATGCCGCCGCCCTTGCCGCGCACCGTGTGCAACCAGCCCTGCTGCCCCATGAACTGCACGACCTTGCTGAGGTGGTTGTGCGGCACCTGGAAACGCTCGGTGACCTCGGCGATCGTGGTCACGGCGTCGGGCGCCAGCGCCGAGAGGTCCATCAGCACGCGCAGGCCCAGGTCGGAGAATCGTGTCAGTTGCATGGGTGCAGCATAGCCGCAGGGCCGAGCCCGTTCAGGCCGCCACCCCGCCCGTGCCAAAGGCCTCGGCGTGGATGCGCTCCTGCGGCACGCCGCGGGCCCGCAGCACCTCGATCTGCGCTGCCATGAACCCCCTGGGTCCGCACACATAGTGGTCGGCGTTCGACGGCAAGGACTGATCGGTGAGGTCCAGGCGACCCAGTGCGTCGTGTGCGGTGCCGGTGACACCATCGATCGCTTCTTCGTGCACGATCCAGGCCGCGCCATCGGGCAGCCCCTGAACCAGCTGCCGCACGCGCGGTGCAAAGGCCTGGGCGCCCGCATGGCGCGCGGCATGGAAGAAGCGCACCGGCCTGCGCGAGCGCTGCGCGTGCAGGTGTTCGAGCATGGCCATCATGGGCGTGATGCCCACGCCTGCGCTGATCAACACCACCGGGGTGTCGCGCTCTTCGTGGAGGAAGAAGTCTCCCGCCGGCGGCGCGACCTCGATGACATCGCCTTCGGCCAGGCGCTGGTGCAGGTGGTTGGAGACCATGCCCTCGGGCAGGGCCGCCTCGCTGCGGTCGCCCGCTTCGCGCTTGACCGAGATGCGCAGGTGGCCGCGCCCCGGTGCGTCCGACAGGCTGTATTGACGAGGCTGGCGGTGGCCCAGTTCGGGCACGACCACCCTCACCGAAACGTACTGCCCTGGCTTGAACGGTGGCACCTGACCGCCATCGGCGGGCGCCAGCTCGAACGAGGTGATCTCGTCGCTCTCCGCTTGCTTGCGCAACACGCGGAAGGTGCGCCAGCCCGTCCAGCCGCCTGGCTGTTCGGACGCCGCCTGGTAGAGGCTGCCTTCCAGGCCGATCAGCACGTCGGCCAGTTGCCCGTAGGCCTGGGCCCAGGCGTCGATGACGGCGGGCGTGGCCGCATCGCCCAGCACCTCGCTGATCGAGGCCAGCAGGTGGCGGCCGACGATGCCGTAGTGCTCGGCGCGGATGCCCAGGCTCACGTGCTTGTGCGCGATGCGTTCGAGCACCGGCGCCAGCACGCTCGGGTCGTCGATGTGGCGGGCGTAAGCGGCCACCGCCATCGCCAGGGCCTGTTGCTGGGTGCCGCTGCGCTGGTGTCCCTGGTTGAAGACCTCGCGCAGCTCGGGGTTGTGCTGGAACATGCGCGCGTAGAAGTGGCGGGTCAGGTCGACCCCGTGGGTTTCGAGCACGGGGGCGGTGGCCTTGACGGTCTGGCGAACGGTCGAATCGAGCATGGCGGAACAGGTGTGGTGGATGAATAGATGCATTCTGCATGCATCTTTAAACCCCTGTCCAGTTGCCGGGATGTGAGGGCCCCTCGAATCGGGTCTTCGGGCTTGCATCGAGAAGAGAGGGACAGGTGGGTGGATGGGTGCTGCGTTGGTCTTGCGAGGCTCGGTGGGTGGGGTGGGAGTGATCCGGCCCTGCGCGGGGCATCACCGAGCTTTGCTGGCATCACCCCTTGAACACCGACCAGGTGGTTGCCGAGCCATGACACCGCACATGTCGGGCCGGCTCACACCCACCCCACCCACCGAACCCGAACCACCGCGCACGGCGTGGGGATGGCGGAAGAAGAAGGGCGACGCAAAGCGTCGCCCTTCTTCTTCCTTCTCCGCCTGCCACGTTGTGTCGCGGGCAGGGGGCGAGGGGGGCCTGCGCAGGGCCCATTCGCGGTGTCCTGACTCGGCAACAGCCAGGCTGGTGTTCAAGGGGTGACAGGTGCAATGCGCGGTGGCGCCCCGCGAGCGTGGTCCCGGAGCAGGCCCCCCTCGCCCCCTGCCCGTTGCTCACCCGTGGCAAACCCAACCCACAACCATCAAGACTCCAACACCTCCAACCACGGCGAAGCGAACTCACGGCACAGCCTCTGCGACTGGTCGTCGTCCAGCGGCTGCTGCGTGAGCCCGCAAAAGCCCCCCATCGGCGTGCGCTGGTGGTGCCGGCAGCCCTGGCAGATGCCGAAGGCGCGACGCTGGTTCAGGCGCTGGCAGGTCGACAGCACGTGCCGCAACATCTGCGTGGCCTGCTCGGCCTGGGGCATGCCCATGCAACGCGCGATGTCGCCCAGGCGCAAGTGGGTGAGCAGGCGCTGCACCACGTCCTCGCCCGACGCCGTGAGCGAGAGGTGCTGCACCCGGCGGTCCTGGCTGTCGGGCGTGCGACGCAGGTGGCCGGCCTGCTCCAGCAGGGCCACCGACTTGGACACCGTGCCTTTGGTCAGGCCGAGGTAATCGGTCAGGCCCGCCAGGGTGTTGCTGTAGCGGTTGGCCCGGTCCAGGAACAACAAAGCCCGCAAGTGGACGATGTCCATGCGGTGCAAAGCCGCGAAGCGGTGCATCTCGTGCAGCAGCAGCTCGGCCAGCTGCAGGGTCAGCTCCGTGAAATGCAAAGCCATGGCAGCGGGGGATTCGGCGGGCGAAGGCTCGGACATGAGGGGCTCAGGATGGGGAAGGCGCCGGCATCCGGGCCTCGCCGAGTTCGGTCGGTGTCAGCAACCGCCGCGGGTCGGCTTCGACCTCACCGCTGTCGCGGCGCCGGGCAAAACGCTCGCGCCAGTTGGGGCTGAGCTCGGGCAGTTCGGCCAGCGCCGCGAGTTCGGCGGCCGAATGCACCCGTTGAAACAGGCAGCGCTGCACCTTGGCCAGGCTCCACATCGGGTGAGGCCGGGCCAGCAGCTCGATCGCGTCACCCGCTTCGATGCAACCCGCCTGCAGCACGCGCAGGTACCAGCCCATGCGGCCACTGTCCTGCACCCTTCGGGCCATGTCCGCCTGGCCGAAGGCGATGTTGAGCTTCCAGCAGGGCAGGCGCCCTTGCGAGACCTGCACCAGGGCCGAGCCGATGCGCAGCACATCGCCGATGCACTGCGAGGCCTCGTCCAGCCCTTGCGTCGAGAGGTTTTCGCCGAAGGCCCCTGGTCGCCACAGGCCCGCCCCGGGCCACAAGGCATGCCACGCCGAGTAATGCTCGAAGGGGTAGGCATGCAGCGCCTTTTCCGGCCCGCCATGGTGGCGGGTGTCGGCGCAGGCGTCGCCTGGCACGCCATCGAGCTCGACGCTCAGGCGCTCAACGGGCTGGCGCCCCAGCGAGCTGAGGCAACCTGGCCTGAGCTCACGGGGCCGGCCCACCAGCACCTGCCGCACCAGGCCGAGGCGATGGCGTGCCATGCCTCAGGCCCAGACCAGGTCGGCCACCCAGGCGTGCAGCATGGCCTGGCCCGCCCGCTCGAGCAGGGGGCCATGCGTGCGCGACTGCGAGCGCAGCGTCGGCACGTCCAGGCCCGCCCCGGCCAGCTCGCCGGTGTGGCCGATCAGCCAGCACTCGAACTGCCGCGTCAGCGCCTCCGGGTGGAACTGCAGCGCCAGGACGTTGCAACCCACGCGGAAGGCCTGGTGCGGGTAAACCGGGGACGACGCCAGCAGCTCGGCATCGGCCGGCAGGTCGAAAGTGTCGCCATGCCAGTGCAGCACCGGCACGCCCGAGAGGTGTTTGAGCGGCGACTGCAGCCCGGCCTGGGGCAGCTGCAACTCGCCCCAGCCGATCTCCTTGCGCCCACCGGGGTAGACGTTGGCGCCGAGCGCCCGGGCGATGAGTTGCGCACCCAGGCAGATGCCCAGGGTGGGCCGGCGCGCGGCCAGGCGCCGCTCGAGGGCGGCCAGCTCATCGACCAGGAAGGGGTAGCGATCGGTCTCGTAGACACCGATCGGCCCCCCCAGCACCACCAGCAGCTCGGCGTCGTCGATGGCCTGGGCCACGTCGTCGACACCGGCCTGCACCACCCGGATCGCGTGGCCCAGCTCGCGCAAAGGTGGCGCGAACGAACCGAGGTCCTCGAAGGCCAGGTGTTGGACCACCGTGACCACAGCTTGACGAGCACTCATGCACTGGCCTCCACCACAACAAAATCGTCCTTCGACGCGCCGCAATCGGGGCAGGTCCAGTCCGACGGCAAGTCGTCGAAACCGGTCCCTGCGGCGATGCCCTGGGTTGGCGCTCCCGTTTCGGGATCGTAGCGCCAGTCGCAGATCAGACATTCCCAGACCATGCGCCTCCCCCTCAGATCAGCGAGGCACGCTCAAAGGCCGCCAGGCCCTCGCGCGTGTCCAGGATGCCGACGTCCTCGGCCAGGCGCACCACGCCGGAGTAGTCCACGCGGTCGAGCGCGACCTGGTTGATTTCACGGCAGTCCTCGATGACCTCGCGGGCATGGCGCACGCCCAGTTGCTGCAGCACGTCCAGCCAGAGGTCGAGCTCCTTGTCGGCGAACCAGTGGATGGACTTGGGCAGCGTCTCGGCGAAGAAAGTGCGCTGCGAGCTGCTGAGCGCCTGGTAGAAGTTGCGCGTGAGCTCGGCGAAGATCTTCGAATGCGCCAGCTCGTCGTGCCGGTGGGCGGCCACCGTGGCGCGGTTGAGCGGCTGGATGCTTTCTTCTTCGGAGAGCTGGTGCAGGTAGTCGCTGATGAAGATCTCCGAGACCACCGCCGTGCTCAGGCGCACCAGCATCGGTGCCCAGTCGGCCACGTGGCGGGCCTGCTCCTGCTGCATCTGGCGCACCAGCGCGAACTGCGGCACGCGGATGTGGCTCAGCTCGCGGTGGGCCCGCGTCAGGCGGTTGGCGTTCTTGACCAGCAGCAGGTGGTAGGCCTCGTCGACCAGGGTCTCGCAGACGATCTCCTTGGCCCACTCGTTGTCCAGGCCCGGGACGTTGTCGTAGAGGATGTCCTGGCACGCCGGGCTGACGATGTCGAGCTCGATGGCCACCGTCTTCTCGTTGTAGATGATCCAGCCCGCGGCCAGGACCTGGCGCTTCGTGTGCTCATCGAGCGCCTGGTAAAGCGGGTGCATGTGAAACGGCAGCAGCTTTTCCAGGAAGTCCGGGCGTTCTGCGTCGTAGTGCAGGTCCGGTTCGCGTTGTTTGACCTGGGCGCGTTGGCCCCAGCCTTTGGCGATGCGGGTGAGCAGCTCCATGGAGCGGCTCGCCTCGTTCGCATGCCGGTGATTGGGCATCGTTGCTTGCATGGCGAGCTCCTGTTTCAGCGCAGGTTGCCGGAGATGAATTCGCCGTGCGGCATGTCCAGGCCGTCGGCGGACGAGAACACCTTGGTCACCTGGCGGCTGGCCACATCGATCTTGAGGATGTGGTTGCTGTAGTAGCTGGAGACGTAGGCGAAACGCTTGTCGTTGGTCAGGCTGATGACGTGGGCCACCTTGAAGTCGGCAGGCAGCTCGACGCCCGGCTTGAGGCGCTTGAGCAGCTTGGGTGCGTTGAGCTCGCTGATGTCGAAAAAGGCGATGTAGCCAGGGCCGACGTTGCCGTCGAGCGTGTCTTCCTCGGCCACGATCAGGGTGTTGCCCACCACGGCGACGTCCGAAGCCGGGCGGTACACGCCCACGCCGTCGACTGAGTTGGTCGGGCCGAGCACGCGCACGGCCTGCATGCGGGCGACGTCCAGGCGCCAGACGCTGGGGCCGATCACCGAAGCACCCGCCGGCGTCAGGCTGGTCGAGCCCGACTGCATGGTGCCGATGAAGGCGTAGCGGTCATCGACCCAGGTGGTGAAGTGCGAGAACGCTGCATATTGGTTTCGCGAGCCCAGGGTGATGCTGCCGACCTGGAACAAGGCGCCCGTGTTGCGGTTGGGCACATACACCTTGACCTGGTTCAGATCAAACTGGTAAGGCGCGCTCAGGCCGATTCGTCCGCTCGGGTTGAAATAAATGCCATGCAATTGACGGCTGTCGTTGCCGAAATTCTGCTTGCGAACGATCTGGTTGGTTTTGTTGTTCAGCACATAGATATTCGAATTCGTGTACCCCGTGAGGTAGGTGAAGTCGGTGCCGGGCAACAGCGTGGGGCCATGGATCTGGGCGTACTTGGGGAACCAGGCCGACGGCACCGGCGGGATCGGCTGGGCCGGCGAGGTCTGGGTGGGCACCGGGATGGTGGAGAGCTCGCCCGCGTTGCCCATGGGGATCATGGACTCGAGCGAGACGTGCGCGGTGCGCTGGGCCCAGTCCACCATGTCCAGGTGCAGGGCGGCAACCTTGGCGCCTTCTGCCGCGTTCGCGTCGGTGGAAATGAAGATCTTGCCCTTATCAGGCGTGATCCAGCTGTGTTGGCAGATCACGTCAGGCCAGTTGCCCGTGTGCTTGAGCGGCGTGATCACCAGCTCGTCGGTGTCGACGTTGATGAGGATCAGGTCGCAATGCATCATGTTGACGGCCGACATGATCTGGTGGGTTTCGCCCTCATGGGCATGGGCCGAGGTGGTGGCGAGCGCGATGGCCAGCAAGCCGGCCTGGGTGATTTGTTTGAGTTTCATGCTTGGTTTCCTCTGAGTTAATTGAATTCAAGGGCCCCCCCTGGTTTTGAATCGAAACGATATCGGCGCAAAAAGGGAGCGTCAACTTCGCTTCTAGGGGGACGGTGCAACGAATCGAAACAACAACGCAATTCAGGTCCGGCCTGTTTCAGCTCCGTGAAAGAGGCCTGGCCTTTTCGGCCCAAAATGGAAACCGGCCCAGTGGCCGGCGTGTCATCAATCGCAGTTTTGCAGCTCGATGATGGCAAAGCCGGTTTCGGCGATTTCGGCCTCGACCTGTGGTGGGGCGAACTCGGTGTGGCAGAAGCGGCACTCCTGCGAGGTGAGCTGTTCGGGCGGCACGCCCTTGGCGGCCAGGTAGCGGCGGCCGTGGGCCAGCACGAGGCCCGGGTCCTTGTCGGTGTCCTGGTCGCGAACCAGGATGTCGAAGTGCATGCGGCGGCCATCGGGGCGGCGCACATAAGTGTCGAAAACGGCGATCTTCATGGTGTCTTCCTGATGGGTGGGGTGGGCTCAAAGGGGGATGCACACGGCACCGGCGTTGGCACCGGGCGCAAAGGCCGGCGCCTGGCTGGCATCGGCGCAGGCACCCGGTGGGCGTTCGATCAGCCCACCCAGCAAGGCGCCCAGGCGCAGGTCATCGAGGTGGCCGAAGTGCTGCAGCGCGAGCTGGCCGTCGCGGTCAAAGACCATCAGCGTCGGCGTGCCTTCCAGGGCCCAGGCGCGCATGGTTTCGGGCAACAACGAGCCCTCGCGCGGGCGGTCGATGGCAATCGGAAAGGGCAGCCGGTACTCGTGCACGAAGGCGCGCAGGGCGTCGGGCGTCATCACGTGTTGATGCTCGAACACGCTGTGCAGGCCGATGACCACCAGGTCGTCACGCGAGAAGGTCAGGTGCAGGTTGCGCGCCTGCGGCAGGCTGAGCGTGGCGCAACCACGGCACAGCATCTGGAAGGCGCTGACCAGCACCACCCGGCCGCGCAGGGCTGGCAGGCTCAGGGGCTCGGCGGTGTTGAGCCATTCGCTGGCTTCGATGTCGAAGGACATGGTGGCTTCGGGTTGGGTGCGATGCGGTGCATCGGAGCGCCCCGCCCGGCTGGGGCGAGGCGCTGGCGGGAGCGACTCAGGCGCGGGCCAGGGCCGCCCAGGTCACTTCAGGGCGACCTTGGGGAAGTCGACCGGGATGTCCAGGGCGACGTTGATGTAGTTGGTGTAGAGGTTCAGGGCCACGTGGGCCAGGATCTCGACGACCTGCTCGTCCTTGAAGCCGACCTCGTGGAGGTTGGCCACTTCGGCCTCGCTGACCTGGGCGCGCTGCTCGACCACCTTCAGCGCAAAGGCCAGGGCAGCGGCGGTCTTGGGGTCGGACGACTGCCCGACCTGGGCGGCGGCCATGTCGGCGGCCGAGGCACCGGCGTTCTGACCCAGCACGGTGTGCGCGGCCAGGCAGTACTCGCAGCGGTTGCGGTTGGCGATCGCGACGGCGATCTGCTCGCCGAGCTTGGCGCCCAGCGTGCCTTGGCCCAGGGCGCCGAAGGCGGCCCACATGCTTTGCAGCGCGGCCGGCGAATTGGCCACGGCCTTGAACATGTTGGGGGTGGCGCCGAAGGCCTGCTGGACCTGGCCCAGCAGGGGTTGGCTGGCGGCGGGAGCGAGTTGGGGAACGATGTTGACGCGGGGCATGGTGATCTCCTTGGAGGGACTCAGGTTGGCTTGGAAAACTGCGGGGGAAAGGGCCTGGCACTCAGGTCACTTGTTGACCTTGCCGGGCAGGGACAGGTCACCGGAGGCGACCTTGAAGACATTGCTGACACAGAGCAGCGGGTTGTGCACGCTGGCGTTGACGCGCAGCGCGGCGGTCACGCCATCGAAGGCACCGGCTTCGACGGAGCCGATGTCGTCGAAGGGCACGCGCACCTCGACGAACTCGTTCTTGAAGGTCGGCGACCAGCCCGGGCTGTCGATCAGGATGGGCAGGCCGGGCCAGGTCTTGGGCAGGCGGGGCTTGGCGCCTTCGGGGATGTCGACCACCTTCAGGGCGCCCTTGCCACAGGCGTCGTCGGGTTGCAGCACGACCCAGTGCGAGTGCCAGACGTTGCCGTCGTTGCCGGTGTTGCCGTCGCCGTTCTCGTCGAACAGCGGGGTGTCGTCGAAGTCGGGGTGCGAGGTCACCGCAAAGGCCAGGATGCCGGCCTTGGGCTCGAAGCCGACGGCCGACGGGTCGAGGCTGGTGGGCCAAACGTAGGAGAACACCGAGCTGCCGGCGAGCTTGCCGGACTTGGTCGGGCGGGTGGCGCCGGCCTTGCCCGAGACGGCCATGTGAAAGACCGCGGTCTTGCCGTCGGTGCTGACGCGGGTGTGGACCACGTCGAAGGGGGCCTTGACGGCTTTCTTGCCTTCGGTGGAGATGCCGCCGTGGTGGCCCGTGCCGTGGGCATGGGCGGTGCCAGTCACGCCGCCGATCAGGCCGGCGAGCAGCAGGGCGCTCAGGTGGGAGGGCTTCAACGCTTGCATGGGATCCTCTGTGTTCGAAGTGGGTGTGAGGTCAGTGTCACGGCCCGGAAAGCATTCGTTGATACATTCCGTACGCACGACATACCACTTCGTACAGACCACCCATGCAAGCCGCGCCCCCCATCGACCGCCTCTCGGGCATCCTCGAGCGCTTTCGCGTGCAGGCCCAGCTGCACCACACGGGCGCGCTGTGCGGGCTCAGCCACTTCGACGCCTGCGACGGACATGGCTACCTGCACGTGCTGCGACGAGGCACGCTGGAGGTCAGCCACCCCGGCTCGCACGAGGTGCCCCAGGCCCTGCGCCTGGACGAGCCGACCCTGCTGCTCTACCCGCGCCCCTTCACCCACCGCTTTCACAACCCGCCGGTGGACGGATCGGACTTCACGTGTGCCCGGCTGGCCTTCGACGGTGGCGCGCAGAACCCGCTGGCGCGCGCCCTGCCGCCGCTGATTGCGCTGCCGCTGGCGCGGGTGCAGGGCCTGGACTCGGCGCTGGAATTGCTGTTCGCCGAAACCGATCGCGTGCGCTGTGGCCAGCGCCTGCTGGCCGACCGGCTCTTCGAGGTGGTGGTGCTCAAGCTGCTGCGATGGCTGCTCGATCACCCGCAAGAAGCGGGCATCCGCCCCGGCCTGATCACCGGTCTGTCGGAGCCGCGGCTGGCGCGGGCGCTGGTGGCCGTGCACGACGCCCCAGGTGAGGCCTGGACGCTCGAGCGCATGGCCGAGCGCGCAGGCATGTCGCGCACGGCCTTCGCCAACGCCTTTCGCGAGGTGGTGGGGCAGACCCCGGCGGACTACCTGGCCGACTGGCGCATCGCGCTGGCGCAAAGCCGGCTGCGCGACGGGCGGCCCATCAAGGCCCTGGCCGAGGAGCTGGGTTACGCCAACCCGTCGGCGCTGTCGCGGGCTTTCAGCGCCCGCACGGGCCTGTCACCGCGCGACTGGCTCCGAAACGAAGCCCAGCGGGACAGCGCGGGGGCCTGATCCTCAGCGCCCGGTGCGCTCGAACGTCGACACCGCCCGCATCAGTTCATCGGCCTGGCCCTTGAGGCTGCTCGAGGCCGCGGCCATCTCTTCAACGAGGGCGGCGTTCTGCTGCGTGGCGCGGTCCATGTCGCCCACGGCGGTGCCCACCTGGCCGACGCCATCGGCCTGCTCGCTGCTGGCCACGCTGATCTCACCGACGATCTGGGTGACACGCTGGATGCTGTCGACCACGTCGGTCATGGTGCGGCCGGCCTGATCGACCAGCTGGCTGCCGGTCTCGACGCGCTCGACGCTGTCGTTGATCAGGCCCTTGACGGCCTTGGCCGCTTCGGCCGAGCGGCTCGCGAGGCTGCGCACCTCGGCGGCCACCACGGCAAAGCCCCGGCCCTGCTCGCCCGCCCGGGCCGCTTCCACCGCTGCGTTGAGCGCCAGGATGTTGGTCTGGAAGGCGATGCCATCGATGGTGCCGATGATGTCGCCGATGCGGCGCGAGGACTCGTGGATGTCGCGCATGGTGCTCACCACCTGGCCCATGACCTCGCCACCCTGGCGCGCCACGTTGGAGGCGCTGAGCGCCAGGTCGTTGGCGGTGCGGGCGTTGTCGGCGTTTTGCTTGACGGTCTGGCTGAGCTCTTCCATCGAGGCCGCCGTCTGCTGCAGGGCGCTGGCCTGCTGCTCGGTGCGCGAGGACAGGTCCATGTTGCCCTGGGCGATCTCGCTGCTGGCGGTGGCCACGCCATCGGCGTTGCGGCGCACCGTGTCGAAGACGCGGCCGATCTTGCCCATGAACTCGTTGAAACCGCGCCCGATGGTGGCGAGTTCGTCGTGGCCCTCTGCGCTCAGGCGCACCTCCAAGTCGGCGTCCGCGCCTGCCAGGCCCTCCATGGTGCGGCTGAGGGCCTGCAGCGGCCGCATCAGGCGACGCACCAGCCAGACCATGGCGATGGCCGCGGCACCGCAGGCCACCAGCGCGGCCATCACGGCCGCCCACAGGGCCTGGCGGGCTTCGGACAGGGCCTCGCTCAAGGGGTAGGACAGGCGCACGCTCCAGGGCGCCACGCCCTCCTGGGCCACCACGGGCTCGAACAGGTGCACCCAGCCTTGCGCGTCTTCGTAGCGGTAGGGCTGGCCCTTGGCGATGTGGTCCAAGGCTTCGGGCGGCAGGTCGTCGGCCTTCTTGGCCAGGCGATCGGGCTCGTGCACCGCCACGTAAAGGCCACCGGCCGACAGCAGCGACACCCGGCCACCGGGCATGGGCGCCATCTTGTCCACGCGCTCGGACAGGGCCTTGAGCGGCAGATCGGACCCCGCCATGCCCAGGAAGCGCCCACCAACGACGACGGGCGAAGCGATGGTCGCCATCAGCACGTCCTTGCCGGCGACGGCGTACATGTAGGGCTCGATGAGCGCGTCCTTGCCGGTGCGGCGGGGGATGTCGTACCAGTCGTTGGCACCCGCCTTCTCGTAGTCCACCAGCGGCTCGACGGCGATGCTGCCGCTGCCCCGGTTCCAGTAGGCGATGTAGCGGCCCGTCGCGTCGTGCGCCGGGCCCTTGCCCGCGAACTCGGCGTCGCGGCCGTCCAGGGCGTTGGGCTCCCAGATCGCGTAGGTGCCGATGAACTCGGTGTGGGTCTGCAGCACCTGACGCGCCATGGCATCGATCTGATCGCGGCTGGGCGCGTGACCCGAAGCCTTCATGCCCTGCATCGTGGTGGCCAGCGTCCTGACGGCCCCGAAGCTGCGCCCCAGTTCGTTGGCCACCGCACCGGCGGCTTCGCGGGCGGCCAGCAAGGCCTGCTCGTCGGCCTGCTCGTGGGCCATGCCCGAGGTGCGCAGGCCCATCACCGTGCTGGTGGCGGCCACACACAGCACACACAGAGCGGTGGCAGCGATGGACAACTTCGCGGTCAAGGACAGGCCTTGCGGCAACCGAATGGGGGTCAGGGTGTTCATGAAAGATCCTTCTTGTGTCACTGGCAAGAGGGAACACGTGCCCAAGCCAGTTCCTGACTATCGGCAGGCGGCGGCGAGGCTGAAGCGCCAAATCGATCACGCACCAAAGCCTGGCGCACGCACCCTGGTGGTGCCGCGCGCACCATGTCATGAGTTGCCCCCCGATCCCCCATCGGCCCCCCTTGGTCCGACATCCCGGGTGGGCTTGAACCCGTGCCACCATGCCGCCCAACGACCGGATCGATCAGACAGGAGAAGTCCCCCATGCCAAGCCCATCCGCCCCAGCCGGTACCACCCATGACGTGCTGATCGTTGGCACCGGCTTCGCAGGCATCGGCATGGCCGTGGCGCTGCAGCAGGCCGGTCGCCGGGACTTCCTGCTGCTCGAACGCGCAGGCGACGTCGGTGGAGTCTGGCGCGACAACAGCTACCCCGGCGCGGCCTGCGACGTGCCCTCGCACCTGTACTCCTTCTCCTTCGCGCCCAACCCCGACTGGTCGCGCGTGTTTTCCACACAGGCCGAGATCCACGCCTACCTGCAGGGCTGCGTCGAGCGCTTTGAGCTGCGCCCGCGCATCCGCTTGAACGCCGAGGTGCAGGCCGCCCAATGGGACGACGCCAGCGCGCGCTGGACGGTGACCCTCGTCGGCGGCGAGCAACTGCATGCCCGCGTGCTGGTCACCGGCATGGGCCAGCTCAGCCGCCCCGCCATGCCGAAGCTGCCTGGCCTGACCGACTTCGCGGGCCCGAGTTTCCATTCCGCCCGCTGGGACCACGGCTGCGACCTGCAGGGCAAGCGCGTCGCCGTCATCGGCACCGGCGCCTCGGCCATCCAGTTCGTGCCGGCGATCGCGCCGGGCGTCAAGCAGCTGCACGTCTTCCAGCGTTCGGCGCCTTACTTCCTGCCGCGTGCCGACCGCGCCTACCGCGACTGGGAAAAGGCCTTGTTCCGCCACGTGCCCGGGGCCATGAAGTTGCACCGGCTGTGGATCTACCTGAGCTACGAGTACCGCGCACTGGCCTTCACGCGTTTCGGTGGGCTGATGAAGGTGGCGGTGGGCGTGCCCTTTCGCCGGCTGCTGAACCGGCAGGTGAGCGACCCCGCGCTGCGCAAGCGCCTCACGCCCGACCACCCGATCGGCTGCAAACGCATCCTGCTCTCCAGCGAGTACCTGGCGACCATGGCCAGGCCGAACGTGAACCTGGTGACCGCGGGCATCCGGCGCGTCACGCCCAAGGGCATCGAGACGGACGATGGCCAGCACCACGATGCCGACGTGCTCATCCTGGGCACGGGTTTCGCGGCCACCGATTTCCTCGCACCGATGCAGGTGCAAGGCCGCGGCGGCGTCGAGCTGAACCAGGTGTGGTCGCAAGGCGCCAAGGCCTACCTGGGCGTGAGCGTGCCTGGCTTTCCCAATTTCTTCATGCTCTACGGGCCCAACACCAACCTGGGCCACAACTCCATCGTCTACATGCTCGAGAGCCAGGTCGCGCACGTCATGCGCTGCCTGGCGCAACTCGATGCGCGCCAAGCCCGAACCATCGAGGTCGATGCCGAACGCCACGAGCGCTACAACGCCCACATCCAGGCGCGCATGCAGGACACCGTCTGGCATGGCTGCACCAGCTGGTACGTCGATGCCAATGGCCACAACAGCACCAACTGGCCGGGCTTCACCTGGACGTATCGCTGGCTGACGCGCCACAGCGCGCTCGGTGTGTACCACCTGAGCCCGAAAGGCTGATCCGGCCCTGGGCAAGCGCGGGTGACAATGCACCGCGCGGGTCGGCTCAGCCGGCCCATCGGCCGGCCCCGGGGCCAGCCCCTTGACGGAGACGGGACATGGCGGTGGAAGGTGGGAGCAGCGACCTGCTGCAGGTGGTGATGCTGCTGGGCGCGGCGGTGGTGGCGGTGCCGCTGTTCAAGCGCCTGGGGCTGGGCTCGGTGCTCGGTTACCTGGCCGCGGGCCTGGCCATCGGACCGTTCGGGCTGGCCTGGTTCCGCGACCCGCACACCATCCTGCACACGGCCGAGCTCGGCGTGGTGATGTTCCTCTTCCTGATCGGCCTGGAGATGCGGCCCTCGCACCTGTGGGGCCTGAGGCGGGCCATCTTCGGCCTGGGCAGCCTGCAAGTCGTGGTCTGCGGCGCCTTGATGACGCTGGTGGGCATGGGCTTCGGCTTTGCGTGGCAGGTCTCGCTCATCAGCGCGATGGGCTTCGTGCTCACGTCGACGGCCATCGTCATGCAGCTGCTGGGCGAGCGCGGTGACGTCGCCGCGCCGCGTGGCCAGAAGATCGTCGCCATCCTGCTGTTCGAAGACCTGCTGATCGTGCCGCTGCTGGCGATGGTGGCCCTGCTGGCGCCCTCGTCGGCGGCCGACGCGGCGGACGCGGCCAGCCACCGCTGGGGCGCCATCGGCCTGGCGCTGGGCGCGGTGGGCGTGCTGGTGGCCGCGGGGCTGTGGCTGCTCAACCCGATGTTCCAGGTGCTGGCGCGCTCGAAGGCGCGCGAGGTGATGACCGCAGCAGCGCTGCTCGTGGTGCTGGGCGCGGCCTTGCTGATGCAGCTCGGCGGCCTGTCGATGGCCATGGGCGCTTTCCTGGCCGGTGTGCTGCTGTCCGAATCCACCTTCCGCCACCAGCTCGAAGCCGATGTGGAGCCCTTCCGCGGCCTGCTGCTGGGCCTGTTCTTTCTGGGCGTGGGCATGTCGCTGGACCTGGCCGTGGTGGCGACCAACTGGCCGCTGATCGTGGTCGGCGTGCTCTCGCTGATGAGTGCCAAGGCGCTGTGCATCTACGTGGTGGCGCGGCTGGCGAAGAGCTCGCACGCCGATGCGCTCGACCGCGCGGTGCTGATGGCGCAAGGCGGCGAGTTCGCCTTCGTGCTGTTCGCCGCGGCCATGGCGGCCAAGGTCATCGACCCGGTGGTCAACGCCAACATGACGGCCATCGTTGTTCTGTCGATGGCCTTGACGCCCCTGACCGTGCTGCTGCACAAGCGCTTTGCCAAAGCCGCTGCCGTGTCGATGGACGGGGTCGAGGCGGTGAGCGAACACACCGCCAACGTGCTCGTCATCGGCTTCGGCCGCGTGGGACAGATCGCCAGCCAGGGTGTGCTGGCGCGCGGTGCGTCGCTGACCATCATCGATCACGACACCCAGGTCATCCGCGACACGGCAGCCTACGGCTTCAAGGTCTATTACGGTGACGGCAGCCGGCCCGAGGTGCTGCACGCCGCCGGCGCGCACGAGGCCTGCGCGGTGCTCGTGTGCATCGACGACAAGGCCGCGGCCACGCGCATCGCCGAAAACGCCAGGCACGTGTGCCCGCAGGCCCAGGTCATCATCCGCGCCTACGATCGCGAGCACGCGGTGGAGCTGGCCAAGGCGGGCGCCGACGTCTACGTGCGCGAGACCTTCGAGTCGGCCATGGTGCTGGCGCGCGAAGCGGTGCTGGCCACCGGTGCCAGCGCGGACGAGGCCAACGAGGTGATGGCGCGCGTGAGGCGCCGCGACGCCGAGCGCTTCGAGATGGAGGTGGCGGGCGGCCTGTTCGCCGGACGGGCGCTGGTGCTGGGCAACGTGGCCAAGCGGCAGCACCAGATCGAAGCCAGCCCGGCCGTGAACACCGCCAGCTGAAATCGCCCCGGGGCTGCAGGCCCTTGGCCGTGGTCGGTAAAATGCTCGCGTCGGCTCCTGTGGGGCCGACGGCGTTCTCAGGGCGGGGTGAAACTCCCCACCGGCGGTATCCGTGCCTCGGCGCGGGAGCCCGCGAGCGCCCGCTGTGCCCCGCGTGGGTTCGGCGGGGTCAGCAGACCTGGTGCGAAGCCAGGGCCGACGGTCACAGTCCGGATGAAAGAGATCGCGTGTTTTCGGCGTTGGCACCTTCGGGTGCGAGCGCCGCGTTCGCGCGCGCCCTGATTCAGGCTCATCTCCCAACGAGACTTCCATGAATCAGACTTCGACCCAAGCTCCTTGCCAACCTGCTCGCATCGCCATCGTGTCGGCCTCCTGGCACCGCGACATCGTGGCCCAAGGCACCGATGCCATGAAGGCCGAGCTGGCCCGCACCGCCGGGCTGCGCAGCGAGGTGGACCACTTCGAGGTGCCCGGCGCCTTCGAGATCCCGCTGCACGCGCAGCGCCTGGCCCGCTCGGGCCGCTACGCCGCCATCCTGACCTGCGGGCTGATCGTCAACGGCGGCATCTACCGCCACGAATTCGTGACGTCGGCCGTCATCGACGCTCTCATGCGCGTGCAGCTCGACACCGACGTGCCGGTGTTCTCGGCGGTGTTGACGCCCCGCGACTTCCACGAGCACGCCGACCACCAGGCCTTCTTCACGCAGCACTTCGTCAAGAAGGGCGAAGAGGCCGCCAGGACCTGCGTGGCCACGCTGCTGAGCCTGGCCAGCCTGCCGGTTGGCCAGGCGGCACAAAGCCGGCCAGCGCTGGCGGCGTGAGCACGGCATGCGCACCCTGCTCATCGTCCAGCACAGCCTGACCGGCGGCACCCTGCAGATGGCCCAGGCCGCTGCCGACGGCGCCCGTCAGGAAGGCGGTGTCACCGTTCGCCTGCTGCACGCCTCGCAAGCGGGCCCCGACGATGTGTTGCAAGCCGATGGCTACCTCTTCGCCACGCCCGAGAACCTGGCGGCCATCAGCGGTCAGCTCAAGGACTTCTTCGACCGCTGCTATTACCCCGCGCTCGATCGCCTCAACGGCCGGCCCTACGCCAGCCTGATCTGCGCTGGCAGCGACGGCCACAACGCGGCGCGCCAGATCGAGCGCATCGCCACGGGCTGGCGACTGCGGGCGGTGGCCGAGCCATTGATCGTCTGCACCCATGCGCAGACGCCCGAGGCCATCCTCGCGCCCAAGGTGATCGACGAGGACGACCTGGTGCGCTGCCAGGCACTGGGTGAGTCGATGGCAGCGGGCCTGGCGCTGGGCGTGTTCTAGCGCCCTGCCTCGCCCGCGAGCTCCTGGAAGAAAACCGCCGTGAAGTCGTCGGCCGGAAAGAAGGTCTCGATGCGCAGCTCGTCGGTGGTCACGTCCTGCGCGGTGCCGAAGGTGCTCAGCAGGCTGAAGAGGCGCAAGGTGACCTCGCCCAGGCCCAGCTCCACGTTGACCGTGGGCGTGAGGGCTGCGGCGGCGGCAGCGCCATGCGGTTTCGCGGCCCGGCCCCTGGGCTGGTCGGTGTGTGAGGATGTCGGCAGGCCCGACATGGCCGACAGGTCCTGATGCAGGGCGTGCAAGGCCTGATCCATCGGCGCGGCCACGATCTCGCGCTGCAGGCGCTCGAGCATGTGCGGCGCCACCTGCTCCCAGTTGCGCACCAGTGGGCGCAGGCCCTGCGGGTGAAAACTCAGGCGCAGCACGTTCTTGTGCCCACTCGGGTCGACCCGCTGCCACACCTCCGCGGGCTCGCCCAGCATGCCGATGAGGCGCTCGGCAGCGCGGTTGCGCAGCAGCGAGTTCCACTGGCGGTCCAGCACGAGGGCGGGGTAGGGCTCGTGGTGCAGCAGCGTGAGCTCGAGCGCGCGGCGCACGCTGGCCATGTCGTCGTCGCTCAGGCTGCGCTGCTCGAACACCGGCGCGAAGCCCCCGGCGTGCAGCAGCAGGTTGCATTCGCGCAGGGGCAGGTCCAGTGTTTCGGCCAGCGTCAGCAGCAGCTCGCGGCTGGCCCTGGCGCGGCCTGACTCGACGAAGCTCAGGTGCCGCTGCGACACGCCGGCCACCAGCGCCAACTCGAGCTGCGACAGGCGCCGCAGCTGCCGCCAGGCCTTGAGCAAGGCGGGCAGGCTGGCATCGGCCTGATGCGGTTCGCGAGACAGGGCGTGAGGCGGTGAGCGCGGCAGCATGGGCCGATTCTGGCGCAGCCGCACCAAGCTGGCGATGACCTGGCAGGTAATTGATGGCCCGTGCGGCCTTGCCTAAATTGGGCGCCATGTTCAACCCCAGGGTCACAACCGACCCGACGAAAGGATCGCCATGAACCTGCGTCAACTCCTGCTGGGGGCCGTGCTGCTGGCCTTCACCACCTTCTCGCTGCTCGTTGTCGGCGAGGTGGGCTACTTCGGCCTGTGGCAGGCCGGCTTCGCATCCAACGCCTCGCTGCAGATCCTGCTGGACCTGTGCATCGCATGCGGGCTGGGTGGCCTGTGGCTCATCGGCGATGCCAAGCAGCGCGGCGTGAGCGCCTGGCCCTGGCTGATCGCCGTGCTGGCCCTGGGCTCGATCGGGCTGCTGGCCTACCTGTTCCTGCGCGAGCGCAGCGCACTGCCCCGCCCTGCGCACTGAGCCCACCAGTGACCATGGTGCGGTCGCGGACATCTCCGTGGCATGCTTCGCTTTCGACGGCACCGCTTTGCGCTCGCACCATGCCCCTGTTTCACGTTTCTTCCCGCGGCCGCCAGGTTCGCCCGCGCCCCTCGCAACGGGCCTTGTCCTGCCTGGCCACCTGGGCCGCGCTGGGCCTGACAGGCTGCAGCTCCGAGCCCCTCCAAACCCCTGCGGGCCAGGCCGCGCGGCCACCCGCCGCCGTGGCCGCCGAGCCCGATGCGGCCGCGCCCAGCGACGCACAGCGCTTTGCTGCGTGGCGCGCCGAGTTCCGCGCCACCGCGCGCGCCGCCGGCATCAGCGAAGCCACGCTCAAGGCGGCGCTCGACGTGGCCGAGTTCCGCCCCCGCACCATCGAGCTCGACCAGGCCCAACCCGAGTTCACGCGCAGCACCTGGGACTACCTCGACAGCGCCGTCTCGCCCACACGCGTCAGCAACGGCCAGGCCAAGCTGGCTCAGTGGCGCGCCCAGGCCGATGCTGCAGCAAGCCGCTACGGCGTGCCTGCACCCGTGCTGGTGGCCGTGTGGGGCATGGAGAGCAACTACGGACAAAACTACGGCGACGTGCCCGTGATCGACGCCCTGGCCACCCTGGCCTTCGAAGGCCGCCGCGAGGCCTGGGCACGTGGCGAGCTGCTGGCCGCGCTGAAGATCATCCAGCAAGGCGACGTCGACCACGATCACATGATCGGCTCGTGGGCCGGCGCCATGGGCCAGACGCAGTTCATGCCCTCGGCCTTCCTGGCCCGCGCGGTGGACGCCGATGGCGATGGCCGCCGCGACATCTGGCGCAGCATGCCCGATGTGTTCGCCTCCACCGCCAACTACCTGCACCAGGCTGGCTGGGTGGCGGGCGAGGCCTGGGCGCCCGAGGTGAAGTTGCCCGAAGGCTTCGACGTGTCGAGGGCCGATCCCGGCGTGCGCCAGGACGCCAGCCAGTGGAACGACGAAGGCGTTCGCCTGGCCGACGGCTCACCGCTGCCCGCCATGGCGCAAGCCAGCATCCTGCAGCCTGCGGGTGCGCGCGGACCGGCCTTCCTGGTGGGGCGCAACTTCCGCGCCGTGCTGCGCTACAACAACGCCACCAGCTACGCCTTGGGCGTGAGCCTGCTGGCCCAGCGAATCGACGGTGGGGCGCCCGTGCAGGCCGCCTGGCCGCGCGATCAGCGCGCGCTCAGCCGCAGCGAAATCAAGGCCCTGCAGGCTGCGCTCAACCACAAGGGCTTTGGCACCGGTCAGCCCGACGGGCTGGTGGGCCCGGCCACGCGCGGCGCCCTGCGGGACTGGCAACGCAGCGTGGGGTTGCCCGCGGACGGCTTCCCGACGGCGGAGTTGCTGGCGCGACTGCAGGGGCAGTGAGCGCAGGGGATGGGTTGCCACGGGTGAGCAACGGTCACGGCGCAAGGGGGGCCTGCTCCGGGACCACGCTCGCGGGGCAGCACCGCGAACTGCTGTCTTCACCTCTTGAACACCAACCAAGTGGTTGCCGAGCCATGACACCGCGAATGGGCCCTGCGCAGGCCCCCCTTGCACCCTGACCGCGATACACCGTGGCAGGTGGCGAAGGAAGAAGAAGGGCGACGCAAGCGTCGCCCTTCTTCTTCCGCCAGCTCACGCAGTGCACGGTGGGTCGGGTTCGGTGGGTGGGGTGGGGGTGCGCCGGCCCGACATGTGCGGTGTCATGGCTCGGCAACCACTTGGTTGGTGTTCAAGGGGCGAGGGCACAACCAGCTCGGTGGTGCCCCGCGCAGGGCCGGCTCACCCTCACCCCGCCCACCGAACCAGCGCACCAACCGACGCACGCAACACCCACTCAAATTGCCCCTCCACAAAGAACCTAAAATCCGCCCCCTTTGACACGCGTTGCCATGCCCACCCAGGGCGGCCACCGGGCGCCATGAACATCACCGTCAGCGAAGAACTCAAGGCCTACATCGACCCCCTGACCCCCGACGAGCACGAGGCGCTGGAGCGCAGCCTGCTGGCCGAAGGCTGCCGCGATGCGCTGGTGCTGTGGGGCGACCTGCTGATCGACGGGCACAACCGCTACGGCATCTGCCAGCAGCACGGCATCCCCTTCCAGACGGTGCAGCACCCGCACTTCAAGTCGATGGACGACGTGCACCTGTGGATGATCGACCAGCACCTGGGCCGCCGCAGCGTGTCCGACTTCCAGCGCGGCGTGCTGGCGCTGCGCAAGCGCGAGATCCTGGCGCAGCGTCGCGAGCGTGGTGCCGCGCCTTCGCCGGCATCGACATCGGCGGATCAGCTGACAAACCAGGCTGAACCCCCCGCCGCCGCCGAGCCCGCCCCGCTGAAGAACCGCACCGACATCGCCCGCGCCGCGCGCCTGAGCAGCAACCAGGTGGTGATGATCGAGAAGATCCAGAACCAGGCCGTGCCCGAACTGGTCGCCGCCGTCAAGCAAGGCACCATCAGCCTGAACGCTGCCGCGGCGGTGGCCAGCCTGCCCGCCGACGAGCAGAAGGCCGCGGCGCTGGCCGGCAAGGACGAGCTCAAGCAGGCGGCCAAGCGCGTGCGCGAGGTCAAGCGCAAACCCACCACGGAACGCCAGGAACCGGGCGAGCAGCCCCAGGGCGATGAACCACCGTTCGAGCCCGGCTCAGGCCCGCACGACGAGGTGCAGGCCCTGCGTCAGCGCGTGGCCGAACTCACGGCGGAGAACGAGGCCTTGCGCCAGGAACTGGCGCAACTGAGGGCCGCCTGACTCAGGCCACCTTGAAGAAGGCCACCGACTCGACCAGGCTTTGAGACTGGGTCTTGAGGCTCTCGGCGGCGGCGGCGCTTTCTTCGACCAGCGCGGCGTTCTGCTGCGTGGTCTGGTCCATCTGCTGGATGGCCTGGGCCACCTGATCGACGCCATTGCTCTGCTCGCGGCTGGCCGACGAGATCTCGCCGACGATGTCGGTCACGCGACGGATGGCCGTGACGATCTCGTCCATGGTGCTGCCGGCCTGCTCGACCAGTTGCGCACCCCGGTCCACCTGCTCGACGCTCTGGCCGATCAGGCTCTTGATTTCCTTGGCGGCTTCGGCGCTGCGTTGCGCCAGGCTGCGCACCTCCGAGGCCACCACGGCGAAGCCTCGGCCCTGCTCGCCGGCACGCGCCGCTTCGACGGCCGCGTTCAGCGCCAGGATGTTGGTCTGGAAGGCGATGCCATCGATCACGCCGATGATGTCGCTGATCTTGCGTGAGCTGTCGTTGATGCCCTGCATGGTCTGCACGACCTGGCCAACCACCTCGCCACCTCGCAGGGCCACGGCGGAAGCGCCCTGGGCCATCTGGTTGGCCTGGGCGGCCGAGTCGGCGTTGTGGCGCACCGTGCTGCCCACCTCTTCCATGGTGGCGGCCGTCTGCTGAACCGCGGAAGCCTGCTCCTCGGTGCGCTGCGACAGGTCCAGGTTGCCCTGGGCGATCTGGGCGCTGGCCGTGGCCACGCCCTCGGCCGAGCCACGAACACCCGACACCACCTCAGACAGGCGTGACTGCATGGTGCGCAGCGAACCCAGCAGGCGGCCCAGCTCGTCGGTCGAGTCCACGTCGATGCGTTGCGCCAGGTTGCCAGCGGCCACCCCTTCGGCCACGTTCAGCGCCGAGGCGATCGGACGGGTGATGGAACGCGTCAGCCACAGCGCCGCGACCGCACCCACGACGACGCCCGCGATGGCCGCCAGCACCAGGATGTTGCGAGCCAAGGTGTAGGTGTCCTTGGCAGAGCTGCCCGCCGCACGGGCGCCCTGGCTGTTGATTTCGATGATCTTGACCAGGTCGCCCGACGCCTCGTCGAAAAGCTTGTGCCCGTCACCTTCGAGCAAGGCGCGGGCCTGCTCGTTTTCGTTCTGACGCGAGTGCGCGATCATGCGCTCGTGCATCTGGCGGTAGGTGGCCCAATGCCCCGAGAACTTGGCGTACAGCGCCTTCTCTTCGGCCGATGAGATCAATGGTTCGTAAACCTTGATCAGGCGATCGAACTCGGCCTCCAGTTTTTGCATGTCGGCCTCGATGCGCTTCATGGCCGCTTCGTCCGTGTTGAGCACATGGCGGAACTCGAGGATGCGCTGGTCCGAGGTGTTGGTGTTGATCTGGTTCACCACCTCCACGCTGGGCAACCAGTTGTCGACGATTTCAGCTTCCTCTTTTGCCATGCGACCCATTTGCTGCCAGGCCAGCAAGGCCATGGCCAGGATGAGCAGGAGCAGACCCCCGAGGACGGCGCCCAGGCGGTGGGCGATGCTGGCAGACAGGCGCATGGCTTTCCTTCGGAATGGCGGACACGACACCTGCGTATCGTCCCCCCAAGCTTGGACTTGAAGGAAAAATCGGCAAAAGTTGCAGTCCAGGCGCCCTCCGATGGGGCGCCTTAACTCAACGCGCCAGCTCGGCCCTCATCGCGTCGATCACGTCCTTGTAGCCGGGCTGGCCGAAGATGGCAGAGCCCGCCACGAAGGTGTCCGCACCGGCGTCCGCCACGCGGCGGATGTTGTCCACCTTGATGCCACCGTCGACTTCCAGGCGGATGTCGCGCCCGGAGGCCTCGATGACCTTGCGCACCTTTTCACACTTGCGCAGCGTGCTGTCGATGAAGCTCTGGCCGCCAAAACCTGGGTTCACGCTCATCAGCAGCACCACGTCGACCTTGTCGATGACCCACTCGAGCACGTCGATGGGCGAGGCGGGGTTGAACACCAGGCCGGCCTGGATGCCTTCGGCCTTGATGAGCTGCAGCGTGCGGTCCACGTGGGTGGAGGCATCGGGGTGGAAGGTGACGATGTCGGCGCCGGACTTGGCGAAGGCCGTGGCCAGGGCGTCAACGGGCTGCACCATCAGGTGCACGTCGATGGGCACCTTCGTGCCATCGGCTTTGACGCTGTGCTTGCGCAGGGCCTGGCAGACCATCGGCCCGAAGGTCAGGTTGGGCACGTAATGGTTGTCCATCACGTCGAAGTGGATCCAGTCCGCGCCGGCGTCGATCACGTTGCGCACCTCTTCGCCCAGGCGGGCGAAGTCGGCCGAGAGGATGCTGGGGGCGATGCGGAAGGTGCGTGGGTTGGACGACATGGGAGGGCGGTTCCTGGTGGGGCGGCGGGACACGGCTGGGCGCCGAAACCGCCATTCTAGGAAACCCGCCCGCCCGAAGCGCAAAAAGCGCTCAGTACCCGGCCGTGCTCTGTGCCATCAGCCACGGCAGCCACATCGACTTGCGCTGACGGGCGATGCACTGGCGGGCCGGCAGCTCGCCGCTGACGGACTTGTCGACCGCGTAGGCCACCCACTCGGCGTGCGCGTCGGTCAGCTCCAGCGTGGAGTAGCCCTGGCGGCTGCTGTCGAAGAACTGGATGTGGGGGTTGTTCAGGCGCACGGCGGGTGCGGCCAGCGCGCGGCCGATGAGGACCTTGGTCTGCGCGTCGGCCTTGGCCGCCAGCATCTCGGCCAGCGTCGACGAGGTCACCGAAGGCGTCATGAACTCGGCGCCCACGTAGTTGTCCAGCGCCAGCGGGTTGGCGTTGCCCCAGTCGTGCTTGATGTTGCTGGCCATGTAGGTGTGCAGGTCGCCCGTGGCCACCAGGAAGTTGCTGACCTTGGCCTCGCGCAGGGCCCCGGTGAGCGCGCGGCGTTCGGCCTGGAAGCCGTCCCAGGCGTCGACGTTGAGCGGCGCCAGCTGCGTGCCCAGGAAGGTCACGGCCAGGCGGCCGAAGAAGGTCTGGTTGCCCATGAGCTTCCAGGTCGCGCGCGAGCCCGTCAGGCCATCGACCAGCCAGTTGAGCTGGGCCTTGCCCAGCAGGGTCTGCTCTGCGCTGCTGTACTTGGTGCAGCCCAGCGGGAAGTAGCGCTGGCCGAAATCGCCCTCGCCGCAGGCGTGCGCGCTGCGGTAGGTGCGGTTCTCGATCATGAACAGCTCGAGGAAGCCGCCGAAGTTGAACTTGCGAAAGACCTTGAGCGCTTCAAACGGGTGCGTGGCCTGCTTGTCGAAGCTCACGCGGGCGGGCACGTACTCGCTCCAGGCGCGCTGCGAGTCGAGCTTGAGGCGCCGCAGCAGGCCGGCGTCCGCGCCATAGGAGGCATCGGTCGTGAACGGGTGGTCGGGCGCGCCCAGGGTGTCGCGGGCGTAGTCCCAGTAGCTGTCGTTGGCCGTCTCGTGGTCGTCGGGCACGCAGATCAGCGTGTGGCGCTCCATCAGGGCCTGGATGTGGGGGTCGCGGCGGATGGTGCGGTAGATGAAGCGGTAGTCGTTGACGTCGAGTGCCACCGTGCCCCCCGAGGGCAGCACCATGGTGCGGTCGGCAAACGGCAGGCTCTGGAAACGCGGATCGCCCGCGGTTTCGTAGATGAAGTCGCCCAGGTGCAGCACGTGGTCGATGCTGTCGTCGCGGGCCACATGGGCCAGGGCGCCGTAGTAGCCGTTGGTGTAGTCCTGGCAGGTCAGCAGGGCCAGCTTGTGGCGCTTGCGCTGGGCATTGGCGGCGGGCAGGGTGCGGCAGCGACCGGTGCGGCTGACGGTGCCGTCGTAGATGAAGCGGTAGTAGAAGGGCCCGCCCGAGGCCATGGCAGGCAGCTGGCCGTCGAGGTCGACCTTGACGGTGTGGTCGCGCTCGGGGCCGATCTCCTCGGCTCCCACGCGGGCCTGCACCAGCAGGGTGTTGAACTGGGCGTCGAGCGCCACCTGCAGGAACAGGGGCTCATTCGAGCGCACCGCCGCCGGGTCGATGTGGGTCCACAGGATCACACCGGTCTCGCTCGGGTCGGCCGACGCCACGGACAGGTCGAACACCCGGGCGGAATCGGTGCGCAGGTTGCGCGTGTCCAGTGGCACCAGGCCCAGGCTCATCCACGACACGGCGCGGGCCTGCCAGGTGACCATCAGGCCACCACCAGCGACCCCCAATGCAGACAGGAAACGACGGCGATCCATGCGGGTGCTCCTCTTGTAGCGATGTAAAGAACTGCCATTGCGCGGCGTCCGATGTTCGGTGTCCAGCGTGACACCCCCATGAAGCGTCGGGACTTCCACCCGGACCTGTCCGGATCCATTGCCTAGAATGGCCCACATGAACCAGGCCGAATTCACCTGCAGCGTGCAACCGAGCTACCTCGAAGAGCAAAGCGACCCGTCCTGCCACGAGTACGCCTTCGCCTACACCGTCACCATCGTCAACAGCGGCGAGGTGTCGGCGCAGCTGATCGCGCGGCACTGGGTGATCACCGATGCCATGGGCCAGACCGAGGAGGTGCGCGGCCTAGGCGTGGTGGGCAACCAGCCCCTGCTCAAGCCAGGCGAGCGCTTCGAGTACACGAGCTGGACGCGGCTGAACACGCCCCATGGAACGATGCACGGCACGTTCTTTTGCATGACCGAAGACGCCCGACTCTTCGAAGCGCCTGTGCCGGTTTTCATGCTGGCGCGCTCGCAGTCGCTGCACTGAGGTCCAGCAAAACGATGGCGGTCATCTCCAAGCTCCTGTCCCCCTTCACCCGTCAGGCCTGGTGGCCACGGCCCGGCAACGGTTTCGAGATCGAAGCCTGGCTGGACCAGGCCGATGCCGACGCGCCCCTGGTGGAGCGCCACATCTGGCTGATCCGCACGCTGGACTGGGTGCGCCGTGGCGAGCCCGTCAGCGGCCTGCAGAACGTGGTGCGGCTGATCGATGCCAAGCCCGAGCGGCGCACCCGCGTGGTGGCCCTGCTGGCCGCCTTCTGGCGCGACACCGACGTGGCCGCGCTGCTGGCCGACTACGGTTTCTCGCCGCGCTCGGCCTTCCTCAACGAGCTGGGCGAGCGCGTGCGGCGCCGCCTGCTGCCCGCCAGCCCGGAAACCGCCGACCTGTCGGTGCTGTTCAACCTGCTGTTCAGCGACCCGGGTGACGCCGACTGGCTGGCCCGGCTCGACGAATCCACGCTCGAGCAACTCGGAGCCTTGCTGGTCGACGGCCTGCGCGCGCCCACGGCTGGCGAGCCCACTGCGCTGACCGCGCGGGCCCTGGGCTGGCGCGACCCGTTCTGCGACGCCATGCTCTACCTGGCCGCCCAGGTGCGTGCCATCGGCTTTTCGCCGGCCTTTCGCTCGCGCATGGGCATCAGCCTGGGCCAGGACTTCGACGCGCCCGCGGCCACCAACGCCGACGCCAGCGCGCGCAACGCGTTTCGCCAGCTCGGCCACGTGGTCGAACGCCTGCGCGACGACATCGGTGCGCACCTCAAGGACCACGCCGGCGAGCCATGGTCGCCGAAGCTGCTGCAGGACGCCCAGTACCTGCGCGCGCTGCTGCACACCTGCGCCCAGGCGGCGCGGGGCCTGCACGGGCACCTCGACACGCAGGGCATCTCGGTCAACCTCGTGTTCCAGATCGACCAGCTGGCGGGGCGGTGCGAGCGCATCGAGCTGCTGCTCGACGCCGTGCTGGCGCCCGAGCCCACCCCGTCCCTGCACCACCTGCTGCTGACCCTGGTGCAGGTGGGCGAGCGCCGCCGCAGCGTGCGCGCGCTGTTCTCGCAGCACACCTCGCAGCTGGCGCGCCGCGTGGCCGAGCGCAGCGCCGAGACCGGCGAGCACTACATCACCCGCAACCGCGCCGAATACGCCGACATGTTCAAGCGCGCCTGCGGTGGGGGCGCGGTGCTGGCCGGCACCACCTTCATGAAGTTCGCGGTGCTGGCGCTGGGCCTGTCGCCCTTCATGGCCGGCTTTGGCGCGGGCGTGAACTACGCGGTGAGCTTCGTGCTGGTGCAGTGGCTGCACTTCACGGTGGCCACCAAGCAGCCCGCCATGACGGCGCCGGCCATGGCCGCCAAGCTGGCCGATGTGCGCAGCGACGAGGCGGTCGAGTCCTTCGTGGACGAGGTCGCTCACCTGCTGCGCTCGCAGGTGGCCGGCATCCTGGGCAACCTGCTGGTGGTGGCACCGCTGGTGCTGGGGGTGCAGCTGCTGATGATCCGGGCCTTCGACCACCCGCTCATCAACCAAGAAGAAGCCGAGCACGCGCTCCACGCCCTGACCCTGCTGGGCCCGACCCTCTGGTACGCGGCCTTCACCGGCGTGCTGCTGTTCGCGTCGAGCATCCTGGCGGGCTGGGCCGAAAACGCCTTCGTGCTGCACCGCCTGGACAGCGCGCTGCACTGGAACCCGCACATCCGCGCCTGGCTGGGTGCGGAGCGCGCCGCGCGCTGGTCGAGCTGGTGGCGCGACAACATCTCGGGCCTGGCGGCCAACATCTCGCTGGGCTTCATGCTCGGCCTGGTGCCGGTGATCGCCCACTTCCTGGGCCTGCCGCTGGACGTGCGCCACGTCACGCTGTCCACCGGCCAGGTCGCCGGTGCGCTGGGCACCCTGGGCTGGGGCATGCTGCACGAGCCGGCCTTCTGGTGGTGCGTGGCCGCCCTGCCGCTGACCGGCGCGCTCAACGTGGGCGTGAGCTTCACGCTGGCGCTGCGCGTGGCGGTGCGCTCACGCGGCGTGCGCGTCACCGACCGCTCTCGCCTGTGGCGTGCGGTCGGCCGGCGCCTGCTGCGTCAGCCGATGTCCTTCCTGGTGCCGCCGCGCTCGGGGGGCTGAGCCGCCTGGCCGTCAACACCCCCAGCGCCATCACCGCCATCACCGCCCGGCGCTTCGTCGGGGGCTGCATCGTGCAGTTCGCCGTCGCGGCGCCCCGAGAACATCGTCCACCAGATCAGGAAGACCAGCACCGCCAGCGCGAGCGCAGCTTCCAGCACAATCAGTCCCATGTCTTGCGTGTTCCCGTCGAGAAAGTTCTTGGTGTCGCGATCCGGCCTGATGGCCCTGACCGGTGTCATTGTAGGAAGCCTCAGCGCCTGTGGCAGCCACCTGCCCCCGCGCGGCGACGGCGGGGCCCCCATCGCGCAAGCACCCTGGCCCTCGTCAAGCCCCCCCGTGCCCGATGGCCCGAGCCTGCTGCGCGCCAAGGCCCGCTGGGTGCAGGCCGGCTGGAGCGACCTGCCCGGCTGGCAGGCCGACCGGCTCGGCCAATGGTGGCCGGCCCTGGTCAAGGGCTGCGGCAAACCCGCCGCCGGCTGGCACAAGCTGTGTGACGAAGCCCGCCGCCTCGGCCCGGACTGGGGCGAGCGCGTGGGCGACGACTTCGTGCGCCAGTGGGTCGAGACCCAGCTGCAGCCCTGGCGGGTGACCTCGCTGGACGGACAGGCCACCGGCTTGCTGACCGGCTACTTCGAGCCCCTGCTGGAAGGCCGCCGCACGCCCGACGCCCGCTTCGCCTGGCCGCTGCACCGCCCGCCCGCCGGCCTGGGGCAGCGCAAGCCCTTCTTCAGCCGCGCCGAGCTGGAGTCGACGCCCGAAGGCCGCGCCGCCATCGCCGGGCGCGAGGTGGTCTGGCTGGCCGACCCGCTGGACGTGCTGCTCATCCAGGTGCAGGGCTCGGGCCGCGTGCGCCTGCTCGACGAACTCACCCCGCAGGGCGCGCCCAAGGTCGTGCGCCTGGCCTTTGCCGGCCACAACGACCAGCCCTACCAGTCGGTGGCGCGCTGGCTGGTGGACCAGGGCGCCTTCACGCTGGAGCAGGCGTCCTGGCCGGCCATCCGCACCTGGGCCCAGGCCAATCCCGCGCGGGTGGGCGAGATGATGGCGGCCAACCCGCGCGTCGTCTTCTTCCGTGAAGAAGCGCTCACCGACCCGGCATCGGGGCCCAACGGTGCCCAAGGCGTGCCCTTGACCCCGGGCCGCTCCATCGCCGTCGACCGCGACAGCGTGCCGCTGGGCACCCCGGTCTGGCTCGACAGCACGATGCCGCAGACCTGGGTGGCAGGCGGGCTGCCGCCGCCCTCGCCGCTGCGCCGCCTGGCCATGGCGCAGGACACGGGCGGGGCCATCCTGGGCGCGGTGCGGGCGGACTTTTTCTGGGGCTGGGGCGACGAGGCCCTGGCGCAAGCCGGCCGCACCAAACAGCCGCTGGCGATGTGGGTGCTGTGGCCCCGGGGCAGCCAGCCCTGACGCCTGCCGACGCGCCTTGCACAACAAGGCGTGAAATGCCGCACGGCCTGCGCGTTGTTCGGCCAAACAGCCGAGGCCGCAAACCGGCAAAGTAGGCCACCTCACCCCACGGTGGCCTCATGGACCGTTTTTTCCTGCTCCCAATGGGCGCCGATGCGCCCAGCCTGCTGCCCTATGGCGCCCACGACCCGATGCTGGTCGTGCTGTCGGTGTGCCTGGCCATCTTCGCCTCGACGATGGCGCTGCACGCCACCGAGCAGGCGCGCGTGCTCACGCAGTCGAGGCTGCGCTCGGTGACGCTGCTGGCCGGCAGCCTGGCATTGGGCTGCGGGGTCTGGGGCATGCACTTCATCGGCATGCTGGCCTACCAGCTGTGCACCACCGTCACCTACGACACCGACCTGACCACCGCCTCGGTGCTGCCCAGCGTGGGCGCTTCCTGGGTGGCGCTGCGGCTGCTCGCCAGCGACCGGGTCAACAACCGGGAGCTGGTCATCGCCGGGGTGCTGGTGGGCGCGGGCATCGGCGCCATGCACTACACGGGCATGGCGGCCATGCAGATGTCGGCGGCCCTGCGCTACGACCCGTGGATGTTCGCCCTGTCGATCGTCGTGGCCGTTGCCCTGGCCGTGCTGGCCCTGTGGGTGCGGCATGGCCTGGCCGTGCGCCTGCCCCGTTACGACGGCTGGCGCCTGACGCTGGCCTCCGGGGTCGTGATGGGCATGGCGATTTCGGGCATGCACTACACCGGCATGGCCGCGGCCCGCTTCGTCGGCACCCCCACCCAGGAATTCGATGTCGGCACCGCCCACCGCATCCCTCTGGCCCTGGGCATCACCCTGGTCACCGTGGTGGCCAGCGTGCTGGTGGGCGCGGCGGTCGGCCTGGCGCGCTACCGCCAGCTGCTCGCGCGCGTGCAGTCGAAGGAAGCCCGCCTGCGCGCCATCACCGAAACCTCGATGGACGCCATCGTCGTCTTCGACGAACAGGGCATGGTCCACAAGTACAACGCCTCGGCCGAGCGCATCTTCGGCGTGCCAGCCAGCGAGATGCTCGGCCACAGCGTCACGCGCATCATGGTCGAGCCCTACAAGAGCCTGGCCACCGCGTCGTTCGACCAGTTCCTGGGTGCGGTCTCCCACGCCATGGGCGTCGAGCTCGAAAGCCACTGCGTGCACACCGACGGCCGGCGCATCCCCATCCGCCTGGTGATGGGCCGCATGGTGTCGCTGCAGGAGCGGCTGTACGTCGCCTTCATCACCGACATCAGCGAACGCCAGCGCATGGAGATCGAGCTGCGCGACCGCGAGGCCCAGTTCAGTTCGCTGATCTCCAACATCCCCGGCATCTCCTACCGCTGCCGCATGGAGCCGGGCTGGCCCATGGTCTACATCAGCGAAGCGGCCGAGCGCGTCACCGGCTGGCCGACATCGGCCTTCCTGGGCACGCCGCCGCTGATCAGCTTCGCCCAACTCGTGGCCGCCGATGACGTCGAGCGCATCGGCGCCATCGTCAAGCAGGCCGCCGAGGCGGAAACCCCCTTCGTGCTGGAGTTCCAGCTGCGCACGCGCAGCGGCAAGCTGCGCTGGATGTGGGGCCACGGCAGCATCGTGCGGGCGGTCGAAGACAGCAGCGTGAAGTGGATCGATGGCGTGCTGCTCGACATCACCGAGCGCCGCGAGATGGAAGACGAGCTGGTGCGCGCCAAGGAAAAGGCCGAGGCCGCCGCCCAGGCCCGCACCAGCTTCCTGGCCAACATGAGCCACGAGATCCGCACCCCGATGAACGCCATCCTGGGCTTCACCGACTTCGTGCTCGATGGCGAGTTGCAGCCCGCGCAGCGCAAGCACCTGGAGACGGTGCACAAGTCGGCGCGCAGCCTGCTGCACCTGCTCAACGACATCCTCGACACCTCCAAGCTCGACCGTGGCGCGCTGGAGATCGAGTCGCTGCCCTTCTCGCTGCCCGAGCTGGTGCACCAGCTGTGCGCCGAGCAGTCCATCCAGGCCGATCGCAAGCGCCTGAAGCTGCACGGCTCGGTGCCCGTCGAGGTGGGCGACGTGGTGCAGGGTGACCCGCACCGCCTGCGCCAGATCCTGCTGAACCTGCTGGGCAACGCCATCAAGTTCACCGAACGCGGCGAGGTGGAGCTGAGCTGCCAGCGCGAAGGCGAGCGCGTGCACTTTCGGGTGCGCGACACCGGCATCGGCATCGTGCCCGAGCGCCAGGCCACCATCTTCGAGGCCTTCACGCAGGCCGATGCCTCCATGAGCCGTCGCTTTGGCGGCACCGGCCTGGGCACCACCATCGCCAAGCAACTCACCGAGCTGATGGGCGGTCGCATCTGGGTCGAGAGCACACCGGGCATCGGCAGCACCTTCCACGTCGACCTGCCCCTGCCCATCAGCAGCGAAGCCGCCGCTGACAGCACGCAGACCGAGGACGGGCCGCTGCAGCTGCCCCCCTTGCGCATCCTGGTGGTGGACGACGTGCCCCAGAACACCGAACTCGTCTGCGTGGTCATGGGCCGCCAGGGCCACCAGCTGAGCGTGGCCCACGACGGGCGCGAAGCGCTGGCCCGTTTCGCCGAACAAGCTTTCGACGTCGTGCTCATGGACGTGCAGATGCCCGTGATGGACGGCCTGAGCGCCTGCCGCGCCATCCGCGAGCTCGAGGCGCGACGCGGCAGCCCGCGCACCCCCGTCATCGCCCTGTCGGCCAGCGTGCTCGACGAAGACCGCGCCGCCGCGCTGGCCTCGGGCATGGACGGCTTTGCCAGCAAACCGCTGGACCTCGACGCCCTGAGCCGCGAGATCGCCCGCGTGACCGGGTGCACGCCGCTGGGCGCGGCCGTGGCCGACGACGCCCTGGCGCCCACCCACGACGACGTGTGCCTGGACCCCGTGGCCGGCGTGAAACGCTGGGGCGACCGCGCCAGCTGGATGGGCGCGCTGCAAAGGTTCGCGCGCGCGCAGGCCCTGCCCGATCAAGACCACGACCTCGACGCCGAAGCCCAGAAGGCCACCGCCCATCGCCTGCGCGGCGCCGCGGCCAACTTGGGCCTGCCCCAGCTCACGCGCGCCGCGGGCGTGGTCGAGGGCCTGCACGCCGACGCACCTGCCGAGCAGCGCCAGGCCGCCTGGCACGCGCTGCAGGCCGCCATGGCGGCCATGCAGCAAGCCGTCAACGAGGTGGCGACAGGCACCTCGCCAGCCGATGCGGCCAACCAGGCCAGCACCCAAGCCACGCAGCTGGACGACGCCACGCGCCAGCGCCTGCTGCAACAGGCCCTTGCACTGCGCCCGGCCTTCGGCCGTGGCGAATGCCGCGACGACGAACTCGATGCCTTGTGCGAGGCCTGGCGCCCGCACGCAAGCGACCAACGCCTGGCTGCGCTCAAGCAGGCCGCCGACGACTTCGATTTCGAGGCGGCGCTCGCGCTCCTCGACGCCCTGATGGGCGAACTGCCTGCACCGGAGGCCCTGGACCATGCCTGATGCCGAACAGCGACACCGCCCGACGCTGCTGATCGCCGACGACGAACCGACCAACCTGCAGGTGCTGCGGCAGATCCTGCAGGCCGACCACCGCCTGCTGTTCGCCAAGGACGGGGCCAAGGCGGTCGAGCTGGCGCAGTCCGAGAAGCCGGACCTGATCCTGCTCGACGTGATGATGCCCCACATGACGGGCCACGACGCCTGCCGTGCGCTCAAGGCCAACGCGGCCACGCGCGACATCCCCGTCATCTTCGTGACCGCCATGGCCGACGCCGAAGACGAGGCCAAAGGCTTCGATCTCGGCGCCGTCGACTACATCGTCAAGCCCGTGAGCCCACCCATCGTGCGCGCCCGCGTGCGCACCCACCTGTCGCTGGTGCGCATGGACGAGCTGCGCGAAACGCGCATGCAGATCATCGAGCGCCTGGGCCGCGCCGCCGAGTACAAGGACAACGAGACCGGCCTGCACGTCATCCGCATGAGCCACTACGCGCAGGTGCTCGCGCTGGCCGCGGGCTGGTCCGAGTTCGATGCCGAGGAGCTGCTGGCCGCCGCACCCATGCACGACATCGGCAAGATCGGCATCCCCGACCACATCCTGCTCAAGCCGGGCCCTTTGAGCCCGGAGGAGTGGGCCGTGATGCGCAGCCATCCGCGCATCGGCGCTGACATCATCGGCGAGCACCGCTCCACCGTGCTGCGCCTGGCGCGCGAGATCGCGCTGGGCCACCACGAGAAGTGGGACGGCAGCGGCTACCCGCAGGGCCTGGCCGGCGAGGCCATCCCGGCGTCCGCGCGCATCGTCGCCATCGCCGACGTGTTCGACGCGCTGACCACCGCGCGGCCCTACAAGCAGGCCTGGACGGTGGAAGCGGCCATCGAGCAGGTGCGCCGGGACGCCGGCAAGCACTTCGACCCGACGCTCGTCGAGCTGTTCATGGGCGTGCTGCCCCAGGTGCTCGCCATCCGCGAGCGCTGGAAAGAAGACGACGCCGCAGCGGCCTGAGCCGCCAGCAGGCCCCGTCTTTCAGGGCCCGATCTTGACCGACAGGCCAGTGGTCAGCGCCATGTCGTTGCGCTTCTGGTCGGCGGCCACGCGGCTGGTGTACGTGTCGGTCAGCGCGATGGTCAGGGCCAGCGTGCGCGTCATGTCCACGTTGAGCGCCGCGCTGAGCTTGAAGAGGTGGTTGCGATCGCCATCGATCGACAGGTAGCCCTCCAGGCGCTGCTTGAAGGACACCGTCGGCGTGAACTGCGCGGTGTACTCGTTGCCGATGAGCAGGCTGTTGCTGGCAAAGCGCGAGTCGGTCTCGCCGCCGATGGTCTTTTCCTCGCGATAGCGGCTGACGGTGCGGCCCAGGCCCGCGAACACGTCCAGCGTGCGATCGGGCTCGTTGATCAGGTGGCGCCCCAAGCCAAGGGCGGCCTGGGTGCGCACCTTCAGCTCGATGACGCGGTCGTGTTCGAGCCCCATGCGCGCGAAGGCGAAGTACTCGGGGTCGATGTCGCGGTCGTGCTGCGCGGTGCCGCCCCACTTGCCTGCGGTGGTCTCGCGGTCGCTCTTGGCGCCGCTCTGGCTTTCGCTGACCAGGGCGGTCAGCGTGGTCTTGCCCCCGTCCTTCCTGCGCGAGACGTCCACGTCGACCTGCGCGGCACGCGAGCGGCTGTTGCCCGAGGTGGCCGACAGCGAGGCGGTCATGCGGCCGACCCAGGCCAGCTCCCGATCGTGCTCGGCAACGGCTTGAGGTTGAGCGGTCGCTTGCTGTTGGGCCTGCGCAGAGCAGGCGGCGGTGCCCAGCGCCAACCCCAGCGCGGCCATGACATGTCGATTCATGCGAACAAAACTCCTGTTGAACCCCCGACATTGTCGGTCAATGGCCCCCCTAGGCCGTCAGGAAACGCGCCCCGCTCCCTTGTCGTCGCCAGACCATTGGTGAACAATCTCTGGGGCTCGCCAGCATCAAAATATCCAGGGATGGCACGTCGGCACATGGACTCCGTTCGCATCGTTCACCTCAGCGATCTGCACTTCGTGCCCGGCAAGGACATGCAGGTGTGGAACGCCGTCAGGGACTTCATCAACCAGACCGTCAGGCCCCACGCGGTGCTGATCACCGGCGACGTCACCGACTCCGCCGGCGAGGCCGAGTTCGACCTCGCCTCGCAGTGCCTCAACAGCCTGCAGACCCAGGCCGACGGGGGCGACACCCAGAAGTTCCGCATCGTCGCGGGCAACCACGATCGCTTCCTCTACCGTGGCAACCACCCCCCTTTTGGCATCGCCCGCTTGTTGCCATCCCGCTGGCCCAAGGACAAGCAGCGCCGCTTTGACGGCACCTTCCAGGCCCAACAGGTGCCCCACAACGCCCCTTGCGACCTCGAGCTGTGCGCGGCCCCCGAATCGCCCCATGGCGTGACCTGGAAGATCCGCTTGCTGGGGCTGGACTCTTCGGCCGACCAGAAGTGGTTCGCACAGGGCCACGTCAACCCCAGCCACATCCACGAGGTGTGCCACAGCGCCGCCAAGGCGCAGGACTGCGACCTCGTCATCGCGCTGGTGCACCACCACGTGCTGCCGATCCCTTCGGTGGAAGAGCGCAAGGGCCAGCTCGAAAAGCTCATCGACGCCACCGGCCTGCTGAACTCCGGCACCCTGATGGCCGCGCTCTCGCGCAACCAGATCGACCTGGTGCTGCACGGCCACGAACACGCCCCGCATCAGGCGCGGTTTGCCGGCGCGGACGAGCTGGCCACCGACGTGGCCCTGATCTCTGCCGGGTCGACAACAGGCGACGAAACGCTCAAGGGCTGGAACCTCAACCGCGTTCACTTCAACGTCATCGAGCTCGATTCGGATCGATCGGTGTGGCTGCGCCAGGTCGAGGGCAAAGGCGCCCAGTTGCAGTTTCGCCCCGGCCGCAAGGCGCTGATGACGTCGACCGACCTGCGCCTGAGCCGCTTCATCCGGCGCAACCGCAACCTGGGCGAGCAAGCGGCCCACAGCGAGGTGCGTGACCTGCCACGCAGCCGCCTGCGCAAGACGATCGAGTTCAAGGCCAACCGGGACGTGGAGGTCACCGAAAGCCGGACCGACTGGCTGGTGAGCCCGCACTGGCAGCAGCTCACGAGCAACGGCAGCGGCTTCGCCCCCGAAGAGGCCATCGCCCATTTCGAATGGGCCGATGGCGGGTTGGACAGCCGCGCCGCCCTGATCAGCCGGGTCAACGGCTCCCACGACGAACACCGCCTCGACTTCAAGGCGCCCAACCGCAACCAGGCCAGGCTGGCCAAGTGCGTCAACGTGCGCTGGAAGTGGACCGCCGCCGCCGTCTACACCCAGGCCGAGCTGGACATGCTGCCGGACACCGCGCGCCAGGGCCCCCGTGGCGAAGGCCGTGAATTCGCCTCTGTCCTGTGCCACGACGAGGTCAAGGAGCTGATCCTCACGGTCAAGCTGCCCTCGTACTTCAGCCCCAAGCCCGATGACGTCGAGGTGTACTACGAGCACCCCTCGCACCCTGGCGTGCGCCAGCAAGCCGTGGAGCTCAAGCCCTTCCTGGATGTGTTCGGTGCCGGCAACCTGGAGCTGCGCATCCGCTACCCCATGCCGGGCTACCGCTACGGCGTGTCCTGGCGGGTCACCGACGACAAGCTCGACACCGCGGGGCTCCACCGCAGGCTCAAGGCGCTGGTCGAAAAGACGGCGGCCATCCAGGAGTTCATGCGCACCTCACTGCAGCACTGGTCGCCCGACTCGCAGCCTCGCTGGGACATCTACCGCTTCCACGAAGAGCAGCAGGCCTTCGTTCGCCTGAGCATGGGCGACGGCGCGGGCTCCGATGTCCACCCCGTCCGGGATGCCCGGGGGCTGATCCGCGCCGCCGCCTGGGGAGACGCCATCGTGGTGGAAAAAGACCTGGCCAACGGCCGCCATGAATTCCACGCTTCCGAGCGGGTCATCAGCTACCTGCCGCTGCTGCGCCGCGACAGCGACTTCGGCTTCGCGCCCGCGCTGCTGCGTTTGTCATTTGTTTCAAATCCCCTCGGCCAGGACAGTCTTCGGGACTGGCTGGAAGAGGCAAAATTCTTCACGGCAAGAATTGCGCTGCTCGTCGCCCATGTCGGGTGAGCGCCATTGCAAAATGGCCCCCCACGCTTCATCTTGCATTCATACGCCATCGTCCCAGCAGGAGTGCCCCACGTGAAAATCCTCTCCAGCACGCTCACGATGCCGAAGTGGCAAAAGGCGGATCGCCCGCTGTTCCAGGTCGGCGCCCTGCCCGAGCCAGCGCCCGAGGCGCTGGAGCAGGGCCTGCCGATGTCCGTCCTGCCGCAAACCGTCCAGGACGACCTGCGCGACGGCAAGGCGGTCGACATCAGCAACGCCGTGCCCGTCCCCTCCGAGTGAGCCCGCCCAGCCGGGCGCTGTGCTGGGCGTTCTGCCTGGCACTCAATAGGTCTTGTACGGCAGGAACTTGCCCGACATGACGATGTTGACGCGGTCGCCCATCGGGTTGGCCTCGCGCTGCAGGTCCATCTTGAAGTCGATGGCGCTCATGATGCCGTCGCCGAACTCTTCGTGGATCAGGGCCTTGAAGGTGGTGCCGTAGACGCTGATGAGCTCGTAGAAGCGGTAGATCAGCGGGTCGGTGGGCACGCTGGTGGGCAGCGAGCCCTTGTAGGGCACTTCCTGCAGCCACAGGCGAGCCTCTTCGGGCAGGTCGAAGATGTCGCCGATGGTGGCGGCCTGCTCGGCCGTCAGCGTCATCTGGCCCAAGCAGGCGGCGGTGACCCACTCCTTGCTCAGGCCCACTTTGCTGGCCACATCGGCCCACTTGATGCCCTTCTTGACTTTGGCTTGGATGATGAGGTCGGTGACGTCTTCGCGGTTCATGGTGCGGTCCTTTCTGTGTGGGGTCGGTGAGGGTTCAGCGGGTCACTTGAATTGGCGATCGGCTTCGTTGATCGCCACGTCGTTGATCGAGGCCTCGCGGCGGGCCATCAGGCCGCGCTCGTCGAAGGTCCAGTTTTCGTTGCCGTAGGCGCGCCACCACTGACCGGCGTCGTCGTGGTACTCGTACTCGAAGCACACCGAGATGCGGTTGCCTTCGAAGGCGAACAGGCGCTTCTTCAAGCGGTAGTCGTGCTCCCGGGCCCACTTTCGCGTCAGGAAGGCCTTGATGGCCTCGCGCCCGGTGAAGAACTCGCTGCGGTTGCGCCACCACGAGTCCTCGGTGTAGGCGGCGGCGCAGCGCTCGGGGTCTTTCGAGTTCCAGGCGTCTTCGGCCATCTGCACCTTCAGGCGCGCGGTCTCTTCGGTGAAGGGCGGCAGGGGCGGGCGCGAGATGGGTGCGGCAGCGGGCTCGGACAGGTTGGCGCTCATGGTGGCTTCCTCAGTGTTGTGATGCGGGTTCTTCAGGCTGCGGCCTCGTTCAGGGCCACCAGGCCAGGCCGCACCTCGGGCGGGTGCTCGGGCGCGCGGCCATGGCTCAGGTCTTTGGAGCGCGCCACCAGGAAGTCGACCAGGTGGTTGCGCAAGGGGTAGAACTGCGGGTCGTGGTGCAGGCCGGCGCGGGTGCGGTCGCGCGGCAGGGTGTTGACCACGATCTCGGCGACGCGGGCGCGCGGCCCGTTGCTCATGAGCAGGATGCGGTCGGCCAGCAAGATGGCCTCGTCCACGTCGTGCGTGATCATGAACACCGTCTGCTGCGTCTCGGCGCAGATGCGCAGCAACTCGTCCTGGATGGTGCCGCGCGTGAGCGCGTCCAGCGCGCCGAAGGGCTCGTCGAGCAGCAGCATCTTGGGCTCGATGGCAAAGGCCCGCGCGATGCCCACGCGCTGCTTCATGCCGCCCGACAGTTGCGAAGGCAGCTTGTCGATGGCGTGGCCCAAGCCCACCAGTTGCACGTACTTTTCGACGTGTGCATTGATCTCGGTCTTGCGCTTGTCGGGCCACTTCGAGCGCACCGCGAACGCGATGTTCTGGCGCACCGTCAGCCACGGCATCAGCGCGTGGCCTTGGAAGACCACGCCGCGCTCCAAGCCCGGCGCCGTCACCTCGCGGCCGTCCATGAAGACGTGGCCCGTGCTGCTGTGCTCCAGCCCCGCCAGCGTGTTGAGGATGGTGGTCTTGCCGCAACCCGAGTGGCCGATGATGCAGACGAACTCGCCGCGGCGCATGGTGAAGTTCACGCCGTCGAAGACGGGCTCGGGCGCGCCGGGGTAGGCCTTGCCCAGGCCTTCGATTTTCAGGAAGTCAGTCGACATAGGTCACCGCCTTTTGCAGACGGGCGAAGGCCCCGTCCAGCACCATGCCCACCAGGCCGATGACCAGGATGGCGAAGATCACGTTGGGCAGAGAGAGGTTGTTCCACTCGTTCCACACGAAGTAGCCGACACCCGTGCCGCCCACCAGCATCTCGGCGGCCACGATGACCAGCCACGCGATGCCCATGCTGATGCGCATGCCGGTGAGGATGGTGGGCGCCGCTGCGGGCAAGATCACCTCGATGGCGGTGCGCCACTTCGAGACCTCGAGCGTGCGCGCCACGTTGAGCCAGTCGCGCCGCACGCTGGCCACGCCGAAGGCCGTGTTGATCAGCATCGGCCAGATCGAGCAGATGAAGATCACGAAGATGCCCGAGGCGGCCGAGTCCTTGATGGTGTAGAGCGCCAGCGGCATCCACGCCAGCGGCGAGATGGGCTTGAGCACCTGGATGAACGGGTCGAGCGCGCGGTGCACCAGGGGCGACATGCCGATGGCAAAGCCCAGCGGGATGGCGATCAGCATGGCGATGAGGTAGCCCAGGCCGACGCGGCCGAGCGAGTAGGCCAGCTGGATGCCGATGCCCTTGTCGTTGGGGCCGTTGTCGTAGAAGGGGTCGGTGAGGTGCTCCCACATCACGCGGCCCATCTGCGCCAGGGTGGGGAAGTTGCTGCCCGCCGAGTCGCCTTGGGCCGCCGGGTCCTTGCCCATGAGCTTCATGTACTCGATCTGCTCGGGGCTCAGCGCGGGGCCGGCCGCGACCTTGGGCAGCGTGGCCAGGTGCCACACGCCCAGGATCACACCCAGCAAGATGAGCGACAACAGCGCAGCCCGAAAGCCTTCGCCTTGCCACCAGGGTTTTGCCACGGCCATGGTTGTTCTGCCTTGCTCTGCGGGGGTCAGGTGCGCTTGATGGCGAAGCTGTTGATGTAGGCCTCGGGCTTCGCCGGGTCGAACGCCTTGCCCATGACCTTGAAGCCGGGGTAGGCGCCTTCGGGCGGGGTTTCGCCCAGGGCCTTCATCTGCTTCTTGGCGTCGGTCAGCAGGAAGACCTGCTCGGCCAGCTGCTTGTAGTTGACCTCGCCCTTGACGTAGCCCCAGCGCTTCATCTGCGTGAGCATCCACACCGCCATCGACTGCCAGGGGATGGGGTTGAAGTCGGCGCGGTCGGGCACGTTCTTGACGTTGCCCAGGCCGTCGGCGTACTTGCCGGTGAGCACCTGCGTCAGCACGGCTTCGGGCTGGTTGAGGTACTCGCGCGGCGAGATGACCTTGGCGATCAGCTCGCGGTTCTTGGGCTGGCGGGCCATGGCGGCCGACGTCAGCACGGCGCGGTACAGCGCGGCGAAGGTGTTGGGGTTCTGCTGGATGAACTCGGCGCTGGTGCCGAAGGCGCAGCAGGGGTGGCCGTCCCACAGCTCTTTGGTGAGCAGGTGGATGAAGCCGATTTCTTCGAACACGGCGCGCTGGTTGAAGGGGTCGGGGCCCAGGTAGCCGTCGATGTTGCCGGCGCGCAGGTTGGCCACCATCTCGGGCGGCGGCACCACGCGGATCTGGATGTCCTTGTCCGGGTCCAGCCCTGCTTCGGCCACGTAGTAGCGCAGCAGGAAGTTGTGCATCGAGTACTCGAAGGGCACGGCGAACTTGAAGCCCTTCCACATCTTCGGGTCGCGCTTGTCCTTGTGCTTGTTGGCCAGGGTGATGGCCTGCCCGTTGGTGTTCTGGATGGTGGCCACGTGCATGGGTTTGGCGTTCGAGCCCAGGCCCATGGTCATGGACAGCGGCATGGGCGAGAGGAAGTGCGTGGCGTCGTACTCCTTGTTGAGCATCTTGTCGCGGATGAGCGCCCAGCCGGCGGTCTTGACGACGCTGACGTCCAGGCCCTGCTTTTTATAAAAGCCCAGGGGGTGGGCCATGATCAGCGGGGTGGCGCAGGTGATGGGGATGAAGCCGATCTTGAGTTCTTTCTTCTCAAGCGGGGCGGCTTCTTGCGCCATGGCTTGCAGGCTCGTCACCGGCAGCACGCTGGCAATCGCCGACATGGCGGTGCCTTTGCCGACGGCGCGCAGGAAGCGGCGGCGGGTGGCTTCTTGCGGGAAGAGGGCCTTGACCAGGCTGGCTTCGATGAAGTCGCGCGAGTAGGACTCGAAGGCTTCGGTTTCGCTGCGGGCCTTGAGGGTGTCGATGGCGTGCTGGTGCGCTGCGCTGTCGTGATCTTGCGGGGCGTGGTCACCGCCGCAGGCGCAGCTCAGGCGAAGGGGGCGATCGGCGTCGTAGGGGTCGAAGTGACGGGTCATCGTGGGCTCCTGGGCGGGCGGCTGGCTGGTTGGCCGGCGGGGCTGGGGTGGAGCTCACTTTAGGAATTGGCTGCGGGTTTGGGGATCGTGGTGGGTGTGATTTGCTTGTAGGGCTGGCACTACAAGGGTTTCGGTTTGAGCGCTTTGTCGGGGCAGCGCGAGGCGGGGGCTGCGGCGCTGTGCGGTCGGGCTTCAAGGGTGGTGGTCCGCACAGCGCCTTCGCCCCTTTTCCGCCTCGCTGGTGGCGTGCGACGGTGGATGGGCGCAGCAGGTCACTTCGGGGGCATGACCTTTTCGAAGGCGAACATCTCGTCTTCTTCGCCGCCTTCGTGCGCAGGGCCTGGCACCTGGTTGGGGTCGGGGTGGTGCCGGTTGTAGAAGGCGACGATCTTGAAGCCGCACTTGTTCACGTAGAAGTGGATGTTCCTCTTCTCGAAGTACGGGGTCGCCGTTGCCCAGACCCGGGTCTGCGGAAACGCCTGCTCGATGGCTTGCCACGCTTGCAGCCCCAATCCACGGCTTTGGTGGCTGGTGGCGACGAACAGGAAGGCCAGGGCGCTTCGGCCAGTCACCGGGTTGATCGTCACGACGGCGCCGCCTGCGCGTTGCGCGCCCGACATGATCCAGAGCGTGACCGCCCCTTTGGCCTGGCACGCCTGCTCGATGTCCTCGTCAGCGGGGATGGGCTCGTCGAGTGGGTGGCCCTGGTCTGCTTCTGCGGCCACCCGGAAGGACGCCTGCAGCGCGGACTTGAACTCACCCAGGCTGCTGGCATCTGCCTGTTGCAGCCAGACTCGGCCGCTTTCCTTCGGGTCATTCACGGTCTGTGTTCCTCGCTGTGCTGACCCAGCGGTCTTTGCGCGGGTCAGGCGACCGAAGCATAAGCCTCACTGGGTTGCAGGTGTTGCACTTCGCTGCCGAATCCGCCGTGGTCCAGCCGCTAGATTTGCGGCGGCTTGGGTGGCTCGGGCTCGCTGGTGCGCAGCCCAAGTGCCCATGCCCATCAAAACATGCCTGGGAGGGCCGATCCATGAACGAAGAACATGGGGTGTCGCCGCGCGAGCTCCAGCTGCTGCGGGAACTCGCCAAGGGGTCATCCAACCGCGAGGCGGCGGCCGCGCTGGGGATCAGCGAGCAGACGGCCAAAACGCATCGTCGCAACCTTCAAGCGAAGCTGGGCACACACACCGGCGGCGAGCTGTTGACGCGGGCCAGGGCTTTGGGGCTGTTGCCGGCCCTGCCCCAGCCCCCAGCCCTCGGGCACAACTGACCTGCTTTCCGCGCGCGAGCGGCAGGTGCTGGCCCTGGTGCTGCTCGGCAGGACCAGCAAGCAGGTCGCCAGGGCCCTGCACATCAGCGACCTCACGGTGCGCAAGCATCGGGAGAACCTGATGCGCAAGCTGGGTGTTCAGCGCACCCAGCAGCTGCTGGCGACTGCCCCGAGCGAATACGACAAAGGAGGTATTCACGATCAACAGGGGAAGCTTGAGCATCTCTCTGAACGCCCCACACGGGGCACCAACAGGGAGAGAACATGACCCACGCTTCCACGAAGCGATCGCCGCTTCGCGCCCTCCTGACCGCAGCCAGGCACTGGCTCGCCATTTCAGCCTTGGGCCTCGCCGCCTCGTCGGCACAGGCCGTGCCTTGTCCCGGCGACGTGCCCAACTCGGTGAACGAGTGCATCGAGTACGTCGTCTACCGGCTGCAGACCTGGCCCGGCTACCTCGAGGACGCAGCCGGCCGGCGATCGGACTCGCAGGCCGAGGCCAACGCCTTCGATGCCAAAGAGAGCGCGTCCATGCTCAAGGAGTTCAAGGGCAAACCAGGCGACCAGACTTTGGCCATTCGCTCCGTCGTGCGCGTGCTGAGCACGATCAACAGCGACTACTGCAATTGCAACTTTGAACTCAACGGTGCGGCCTGCCGGGGCGACAACGTGGACCGCAGCCAATGCGTGCGCACCTGTCGTTACGAGAGGCAACGGGGTCAGGCCGAGGTCTGCACCTGGGCGGCACGCGTCGTGCGCAACTCCGGCGGCCATTGGTACTCGTTCAGCGCCTCCACCGAGTTCGGGCCAGGCAAGCGCTGGGCTCGCAACTACCCCAGGGTCAACCCCCTCAACGCGGACTGGTCGCAGTCGCCGCCCATCATCAAGCGCGCGAAGTGCCTGAGCGACCTGCTCAACGCCCAGGAGAACCTGGACTTCGATGCCTTGTTCACGGCCCAGGGTGGCCCCGGCACCTGCCCCAACGTCAGCCAGCAAGAGCTGCAAGCCGAAGCCACGCCTCGCTAGGCCGGCCCGTCATCGCATTGCTCGCGTTCGCGAGCCCAACCGCCGCGCCCTGCGTCAGGGCCGTCAAAACCCAAGGAGAAGCATCATGGGAGTTTCAACCGCCGTCGACAAACAGATCGCCGCCGACAAGAAGCTGGGCGAGAACATCGCCAACCAGCAAAGCCTCATGGACACGTCCATGCAGCCCTTCGTGGAGAAGTTCGACCCCTTCGTTCTCAAGTTCTACCAGGACAACAAATGGACCGGGTTCAAGGGCATCGGCAAGGGCTTTCGCCACGACGTCCAGTCGCAGACCACGTTCAGCCTTGAGCAGATCACCGACCTGATCCGGGAAACGGCCAAGGACCTGCTGGCAGGCAACATCGGCGGGTTCATCAACGCGCCCACCGAAGACGTGCAGGCCGCGGGCAAGGCGGCGAAATCCGTCTCGCTGGACGGGCCCGAGTTCATCGTCTCGGCGGTGGTGGCCACCATCAGCTCCGTGCTGGGGCTGTTCACCTTCCATTCGGAGGGGCAGGTCTCGCAGGGCATGGAAAGCCATCGCATCGCACCGGGCATCACGCTGCACGCCTATGGCTACAGCGCGACGACTTCGGCGTCCGGCGTCACCGAGCATGCTTCGCTGCTGTTGAGCGGCATCGGGTACCAGCTGATCTGGTGCGTGGAGCAGCAGAAGATGGAGCAGGACATGACGTTCATGGCCTTCATCAGCAAGCAGCTGACCAAGCTGGAGGCCGCGCTGGACACCATGCGCGACAAGCTCGACGCGATGGAAGAGGACCCGGACACCGACGACGACAAGATCGAGCACTACAAGCGCCGGCTCACGGACCTGGAGACCACCATCGACAACTTCCGGGCCAAGGCAAACGCGCTGGTCAAGGAGTTCAGCGGCGGCAAGGTGCTGGCGGCCTGACGACCGACTGCGGCCCCGCCCGCCCCGCCTTTGCCGCTTTTTGCCTGAGTGGTGGCGTGCGAAGGCGGGGCTGTGGGGCGGGCGGGGCCGATTGCCGAGCTGTTGGGGCGGTGCGCCAAGCAAATCGGGTGGCGCGTGGGGCTTTTTGGGTGGCGCGCGGGGTGTTTGGCTCGGTGAGCGGAGCTGTTTGCTCGGCGAGCGGGGCTTTTGGCTCGGCGCGCGAGGCTGGGAGCTCGGTGAACGCACCTCAGTGGGGCGTGAGCGGGTGCTGGAGCTCGGCGTTTGTCTGAAATTACTCGGATCGTGTCCGGAAAAGACTGGTGCGCCGAGCTTTTGGGGCTCAGGGCGGCCCAGCAGCACGTCACCTCGCTGATTTGTTCTCGCTCGCGTGTTTGAAGACCTGCCCGATGGAGGTGGCCTCCGGGGCATACCAGGACATGGCCAAGCCCGACAAGGCGACAAAAGCTGCGGTCAAGGCGAATGGGGCGAGGGTGGAGCGCAGGACGCTGGTGAGCCAATAGCGCCGCTCTTCGGACTTCAAATGCCTGAAGAGCGCGTAGGCAAGCACGCCGTCCACCAGCACCTCGGCAAACAGGACGGGCGCGATGTAGACGATGTAAAACGAGGCGAAGGCCAGCCCGACGGCCAGGGCGACGGCGATGGCGATGACCGCCAACGGGATGGCAAATTCCTCCGCCTCACCGATGCTGCCGGCGGCCTCTGCGAGGGCGTCACCCGCGCTTTCACGCGAGGCGGTTGATCCGACCGAAGAAGCGTCAAACGACCCCGTCGCGCCACCGCCTCCGAAGTCACCCCCGCCACCGCTTGCGCAGTCAGCGGGTGGTGTGCAAGGCGAGTCCGAGGGCCCGAGGCCCGTCAGGTCAGGCAGGTCCTGGTAGTCCTGGGCGTTCGTGCGCAGCCACAGCCAAATCAGCAAGAGGAAGAACAGGTACGCGCAGGCCAGCGCCAGCGGGTAGCGAACGGCCATGGCGTCCACGCCAAGGCTCAGCATGCAGTAAGAGGCCAGCAGGCCAAACACCCCGGTCAACGTGACCAGGAACAGCATCTGAAGCCGGGGGAAGCCATGGCGTCGAAGGCGGGACTCGACCCGCGCCAGGGCCTGCGCGCGCGTTGGATGAGCGCGGGCGACCTCAGCTGTTGCGCGCATTGCCTTGCGCCTGTTCAAGCTGAGAGATGTCCTGAACCCAAGGCATGGCCGAACTGCACCACTTCTGCCAGGTGGGCGGCAGCTGCGCGCGTTCATCCAGAACGCCGACACGAAGCCCAATGGCCGATGGGTTGTCGACGCCATGGGTGAAGAGCGGAGAGCCACATTCCGGGCAAAACGCCTGTGCCCTGCGCGAGCCGCTCTCAGCGACCTTCACATAGATTTTCGGCTCGCCAGATTCGATTTGAAACGTGCCGGCGATGGCTGGCGTCGAAAGGCGGAAGGCCGTGCCCGTCAGCTTCTGGCAATCATGGCAATGACACACGCTGGTCAGCTTCGGGTCAACTTCGGCGCTGAACTTGATGAGGCCGCAATGGCAACTGCCGTGGACTTTCATTCGTGTCCTCCTGATGGTGAGGGAATCATGCCCCACCTTGGAGTGCTCAGGGCTTCATTGCGGGCGGTGGAGGCTCAGAGCGAGCGCCCGAGCTGCTTTTCGACCTGCTTGCGCTCCCACTCGGCGCCGAAGAAGGGGATGAACTTGCAGACCGACGCCAGCGATTTGAGGGGCTCGGCGCTGGCGGGTTGCCCGTTTTCGATGCGCTAGATGGTGCGGGAGCTGAGCCCGCTCAGTTCAGCGAGTTGCTGCTGTGACCAACCCCGTTGCAGGCGCAGTTTCTGAATGTTCATGGGAATGAGTCCTTGTCATCACGGGGGTGAGGTTGGGGCAAAGGGGCAGGACGCGCCACGACATGAGCACGACAGTAAGGTGACACCAAGACTACAGGAGGCACGTAACGTGTTGATCAAGGGATCGCCACGCTTATCCGCGCAAACGCACTCCGTATTGCGACGAACAGTCTTGCAGTGAAATGTACCCACCTGGGCTCAGTTGAGTAACGGCACCCCCAGAGATTCCACAGCCTTGACGCGAGCGCGAGTACGGTGGCTCCTTTTTCACGTGCCTAGAGCGCTTGTCTACGAGACAAAACTCTCTACCGATGTATAAAAATTGCGACGGGTGCAATATTATTATTCATCAAGAATTACGCATTTTGTCTACGTGCAGAGCCAAGAATGATTTTAGGTGTCCAGCTTTGCTTTCCCGCCGGAAAACTGTCATCACAATCAGAGCGCCAGGCTGATCACCTCGCCCGTTTGCATTTAGGTGAAGGCTTGTTGTAATGGACTGGACAGCTGCGCCGGATCGACCTTTTGGATCGAGCTCGAAATTCACAGGTCGCCCAATTTGCGGCACATAAACCCTACCCTTGTATGTATTACTGTTGTAACTACTAACTCTTCCAATAATGCGCTCCACGTCAATTGATTGCCTTGTTTCAGACATGAATTCATAAGTATGCATGCTTAGCTTGCTACTTAATGGAATAGGCTGCGTGTCTAATATCATTGCCACGCTGGCCGTTTTTGCCGTTCCCATTGCAGTTATGGGGCGATGCATCTCCCGAATAGCAGTGGAGCACTTCTCAATCAATGAGTCAGCCTGGCTTTCGGTGACTGGCTTGATTTTGAGTTTATTGCGCTGGGCCTCTTCATAAATCTGCCCCAACGTCCTGTTGTAATCGACGTGCACACCTAGACTTTCAGATATCACATAGTCATAAAGCGAGTAAACCATATGACCGATTGGAGAGTCTTTGGGAGCCGTTCCAAGTTGATATATTCCAGTCAAGCCAACCACAATATAAGCAGGGATTTTCCAGCTCCCTGCTTCAGGAGGGGCAACAAATATACGCGCACCTTTGAGCGCTGGGGCTTGGGTGATAACTTCGCCATTGAGCACAAGGTGAGTGGTTAAAGCGAGCGATCTTTGAAAGCCAAGCAACGCTTGCGCAACATCGTAGAAATCAATGAAGGCATCGTCGGAGTTTGCCCCCCTGAAGGATAAGGTAACTGGTATCTCTGTGATCATTGCGTTTCCATCCCTAAATTCCATTACGGCTCTCGTAGAGCAAAGCGTTTATCGCCCACGTTAACCGACGCACAAGCGCAAGGGCACCCAAATTGGCAATGAAAGTGGCGAGGCCGCGGCCTGCGTCTTTCGTGCCTGCGTGAACGAGTCGTTAGAAACCTGTCCGTGACCGGCTATGAAATGAGCGGCTCATAAGTAAATGCGGGCGTGAGCGCCAAATGCGCTCCAAAAACAACATCCCAAACATCTGCGTCCGTAAGTGGCGCGTCACTGCGGACAGTATCGGATGTTAACGCGTGTAGCCGATACTTCTCCCAAGTGGCTAAATATTGAAGTATTCCGTCAATGTTCTTCTGTTCGGGCGTCTGTGCCGAGACCTTCTGAATGCACTTGATAAGTGTATCCAAATAAAAATGCAAGTTTTCGACGAGTGTTGGCAAGTAAGGGAGCGCACTCGCGCTGTGCATGATCGAGTTTCTTGTATGATAGATTCGCGACAAGTGCCATTTGACTTTCTGTCTATGGTGTTTTAGCGTCTTCTGCGTTTCGGTGCGGTTTTTGAATATTTCGGATATATGCCAAATCCTATTCATCAAAAGCGGATGCTTGACTAAGTGGGACGCAAACTCATCCTGCGCCTTTTTGTGATCTGGACATAACACGAGCCTTGTAAATTTGCAAAAATTGGATGCGTCACCGGGAATTCCGGAAATCACATCCTTGCACATAGGAAAGTTTCGAGTTACATCGCAGTAGGCTGAGGTGAGGATTTTTTGCGGATAAGTTAGAGTAAGGGCCGGGAGCAAGCACTCCGAAAAGTACTCCAGCCGCTGGCTTTCCCTACCCGGCCTGGAGACAAGCGCCTCAAATCCAGCCCATAAGTCAATAAGCTGATTCTCAGCGGAATTGGATTTGAGTGCAGACTGATGCAAACGCAAGGTTCGCCTAATTTTGTTGGCGGAATTGCTCTTAAGGGCTGTACCATGTGTGATAGCGCCCATTTCAAGCATTTCGTCCTCCGTCGCGCTTGTATGACTCACCCAGCAGTGCATAGGGTCCAAGGCTTCATGGAGGCGAAAAATTTTGCCGCTATTTTTATCTCGAACCAAGGAAAGTTTGGAGCTCTGCAAACCCTCTTGATGAGCGTAAAACTTCACAAGACCAACGAACTCATTAATGATAGAACACGATATTTTCTGCGCCTGAGCTGGGCTCAGTTGCTTCTTGGTCGTTAGCTGCAAATAATATTCATCTTGCCGGATCGAATCCAAGAATTTCCTTTGGTCGGCCGAAACCCCCTCCCAGCCGGGGGGTTCTTTTGTTATTGTGATGTTGAATCTCGCAAGCAGCTGAGGGTATTTTGAAAAGCTCTCTGATCCTATGAACAAGCAATCGTAATCCGACGGCTCACCCAGAAAATGAAGGAAAAACTTCTCCAAGAGTTGCTCGACCTCAAAAAAACCTCTCTTTTTTAGCTTGGTAATTAGTGTATTTTGTGTTACGTAATAAGTATGACGCCTAGGGAAACCGAGGGTCTCAGCCTGAACTATAAATGATGCTACGAGGCTTGCTAAATTCTTCTTTTCTTTTGGAGACTCAAGTATGATTTTCTTTATTTTGACTATTATTGATTCAAAATAATTCCCGATCGCAATTCTTAAGCCTGACGCCCCTCTGGCGATCCTGTCTGCTTCAGCGAGGTTTTCAGTAATACTGCCAATGTAAAACGTTGCTAACTTCTTCTGTCGGCTTGACAACGCCGCGTCTTTGCCTACGCTGGCCGAGAGCTCCTCAATGAATGGTCGAAGAGCATCTTTTGAAATCCCGGCAGTATGATTTGCCTGCGCAATATTCTGTAGCTCTAAGGTTCTCGAAAACGTGTTAAGTGCTGGCGCTTTGAAGCTGTCATCCGTTAAGTCATATAGTTGCTCATCAAGCGAAAGCGCAAAAAATATTAGCGCATCGTGATGCGGTGTATTCGATTCAGCTTTTATGAGGTTTTTGCGCATAAATTGAGTCGCTTTGGCGAATGTTATTTTCAACTTCAATAAACTAACTCTTCCTTAGTGGAAGCGTTGGCCTAACGCGCCGCACTGCCCACCGCGATCGGTCTGCAAGTACATCTTTTGCATCAACGGCCCTTAATTAGCGCTATATCGTTCAGGAAGCCTAATCCAACCCGTTACAAATGTGTAGGCCCCCAGCGCCACATTTTCCCCGCAAGCCCACGGCGGGGCTTAAATGGCGAAACCGGCTCGGCTTTGGCGTCTCGCGGGTGTCGAGGCGCAACGCGGCAAGATGGGCGCGCGAAGCGTCCTCGCGTCTGCAGCTGGCTTGAGTTGTTTGAACCCAGCGCCCGCATTGCGCGGAGTGAGTTCATAGGCCCCACCTTGCCGCGCGAGTACCGGACGCAGTTCAGGCCGAAACCACCTGCTGCCTCACGGCATACAGCGCCAGCTCCACGTCATTGCGCACCCCGGTCTTCTCCAGGATCCGCGCCCGGTAAGTCGACACCGTGTTCGGCGACAGATTCAACAAAGAAGCAATCTGCCCCACCGACTGCCCCTGCGCCAACAACCTGAACACCTGGCTCTCACGCTGCGACAGGCTCTCGTGCGGCGCATGCGCCGACACCTCGCTCACCGCGTTGGCCAGCAAGTCCGCCACCGAAGGCGTCAGGTAACGCCCGCCCGCCGCCGCCTTGCGCAAACCCGCCACGATGTCGTCCGGGTCGGCACTCTTGTTCAAGTAACCCGCCGCCCCGGCGCGGATGCACCGCACCGCGAACTGGTTGTCCGGGTAGGTGCTCAGCATCAGCACCGGCAGCCCCGCGAACTCGCTCTGCAACTGCCGCAGCACCTCCAGCCCATCGCGCCCCGGCAGGGCGATGTCCAGCAGCACCGCGTCCACCCCGCCCGGCGAGGCACGCAAGCACTGCAGCGCCTCGCCGCCATGCGCGGCCTCCGCCACCACCACGATGCCCTCGTAATCGGCCAGCACCTGGCGCAGCCCCTCCCGCACGATGCGGTGGTCGTCCACGATCATCACGCGCACCGCGTTCATGCCGCCCGCTCCTGCTGGTGCGTGCGCTCCAGCGGCATGCTCAGGATCACCTGGGTGCCCTGCCCCGGCTCGCTGGTGATCTGCAACCAGCCGCCGTGGTGCCCGGCCCGCTCGCGCATGCCCATCACCCCGAAGGCGTCGGCCCGCTCGAAGGCGCTCGGCGGTGCGCCCTTGCCATCGTCTTTCACCAGCAAGGTCAGGTCGCCCGGCGTGGCCCGCACGCGGATGGTCACCTCGCCGGCCTGCGCGTGGCGCGCCACGTTGCTGAGCATCTCCTGGAAGATGCGGAAGATGGCGGTGGCCTGGTCGCCGTCGGGCGCGGGCAGGTTGGGCGCGATGTCGATGGACCAGTGGCATTGCCACTCGCCGCTGTCGATGAAGTCCTGCACCTGCCAGGCCAGCGTGGCCCACAGGCCCTGGTGGTCCAGGATGGAGGGGCGCAGGTCGGTGATGATGCGGCCCACGTTCTCCACCGCGTTGTCGATCAGGCCGCGCATGCCGTGGCACTTGCAGCGCAGCGTGGGCTCGTCGGCCACGCGCTTTTCCAGCCAGCTCACGTCCATCTTCAGGCCCACCAGCAGGCTGCCCAGCTCGTCGTGAATTTCTCGGGCGATGCGGGTGCGCTCGTCTTCGCGCACGTGTTCGAGGTGGGCCTGCAGGTCGCGCAATTGCGCCAGGGCCTGGCTGAGCGCCTGGGTGCGTTCGGCCACGCGGCGCTCGAGCTGCTCGCGGGCCTGCAGCAGCTGTTGCTCTTGCTGCTTGCGCTCGCTGATGTCCACGAAGGTGACCACGGCGCCCAGCACCTGGCCGGCGTCGAGGATGGGGTAGGAGGTGTACTCCACCGCCATCGGCGTGCCGTCGCGGCGCCACAGCACCTCGCTGTCGATGCGGCAGGGCACGCCCGCGCGGAAGGCGCGGAAGATGGGGCAGTCGTCCACCGGGTAATGCGCCCCGTCGGCGTGGTGGTGGTGCGTGAGCTCGTGCATGTTGCGGCCCAGCACCTCGTCGGGGGTGTAGCCCAGCATGCGCGCGGCCGCCGGGTTGATGAAGCTGCACCGGCCTTCGGTGTCCACACCGTAGATGCCTTCGCCGGTGGCGTCGAGCAGCAGGCTCAGGCGGTCGCGCCAGACGGCGGCGGCGCGGGCGGCCTGGGGCACGGGCTCGGCAAGCAGGGCATCGGCAGGCAGCGAAGCGGGGTGGGACATGGTCCTGCCCCGGTTTGCAAGGGGCGTGCCACGCCGCCCCCGGGGTTCAGCCCCCGTAAGCGCGGCGCAGGGCCTCGGCCAGTTGCCGGTGAGCCAGCTCCGCCTCGGGGATGAAGCGGCCCAGGTTGATGAAGTCGTGGATCACGCCAGGCCAGACGGTCAACTCGGTGGGCACGCCGGCTTGCTGCAGCTTTTGCGCGTAAAGCTTGCCCTCGTCGGTCAGCGGGTCGCACTCGGCCAGGCCGATCCAGGCCGGGGCCAGGCCACGGTGGTCGGGGGCGTGCAGGGGCTCGCGGTGCCAGCGCTCGCGCAGCTCGCCACCCCGGGCGTTCGTCTCGAACCAGTGCATCAGGTCCCACGACAGCAGGGTGTTGGCCGAGTAGGTCAGCAGCGAATCGGTCTTCATGCCGAGCTGCACCGAGGGGTAGAACAGGGCTTGCAGCACCAGCGGGATGCCGGCGTCGCGCGCCAGCAGGGCGGTGGACGCGGCCAGCGTGCCCCCGGCGCTGTCGCCACCCACGGCGATGCGGCGGCGGTCCAGGCCCTTGCCATGGCCGTGCTCGGCCAGCCACTGCAGCGCCGCGAAGCTGTCGTCCAGCCCGGCGGGGAAGCGGTTTTCAGGCGCCAGGCGGTAGTCGAGCGCCACCACGGCACCGCCGGAGTGCTGCGCCAGCACGGTGCACATCGACTCGCAGGTTTCGATGCCGCCGATGATGAAGCCGCCGCCGTGCAGGTACAGCAGCACCGGCAGGTCGGGCTCGGTGCTGGCGGCCCACAGGCGGGCGCGCATGTCGCCCCCCGGCCCGGGGATGGTGAAGTCTTCGACGCGGGCCATCGGCAGAGGCGGGTGGGCCGTGGCGCCCACGCCGATCTTGTAGGACTGGCGGGCCTGCTCGATGGGCTGGGTGTAGATCGGCGGGAAGCCCGCCCGCTTGACGTTGTCCATCAGGGCCTGCACGGCCGGGGTGAAGGGGCTGCGGGGGGTCTCGCTCATGGTTGTCTTGTCTTTCGTGACTTCAGGGAAGGACCCAGGCACAGGTCAAGGTGCGGTGACCCGGATCTCGAGTTGCTCCGACCGGCTCTCGTCCAGGCTCCGGGTCGACAGCGTACCGGATTGCGTGTTCGAGCTTTGCCCGCCGTTGCGCGCCACCACCGTCCATTCGCCCAGGGGCACGCTGACGGTGCTGCTCAGCTCGCTGCGGCGCACCTGCCCATCGGGGTCGAGCTGGCCGCTGTAGGCGGCGCCCGGCTGGGCCGGCTCGCTCGAGCGCGCTTCGAGCTCGATGGTCACGGGCGCGCGCCCGCCCGGCCAGCGCGGCGTGACGACCAGGCCCTGGCCCAGGTCGATCCACGTCGTCTGCGGCACGATCTGGATGGGGCTGCCACGGCCACGCCCTGGGTCGCGTGCTGGATCACGGCTGCGGCCACCGTGGCGCTCGGCCACCTCGTCGCCGTCCTGGCCCGAGCCTTCGAGCGGCCCGTACGAGGTCCAGCCACCACCGCCGCCCTGCCCGGCCCCCCAGGCCCACTGCCAGGTCGTCACGGGCTGGGAGCTGCCAAAGAACAGGCGCGCCCGCCCGCCGTTGAGCACCGTCACCTGCTGCACCGAGTTGCCGCTGGACTCGGTCTGCGTGGTGCCGTAGGTGACGCCGGCCTGGCCGATCACGCCCCGGCGGCTGTCGATGATGACCCGGCCCGTCTGGATGCCACCCTGGCGCAGCTGGCTGCTGCCCTGGCCGCCGATGCGCCACTCCACCAGCAGGTTGCGCGCGGGCAGGTCACGGGGGCCGGCGAGCGCGGCCGAGGGCACCAGGGCAGGCCAGGCCACCAGGCAGCTCACCGCGCAGGCCAGGACAAAACGGCGCTCAGGGATCAGGGGGGGCAGGTGCATGGTCGGGTCTCCGGTGGGGGCATGACAGCACGACAAGGAATGCGATCGCAAGATGTGAAACCAGCAACAAGGCCGCCGAGCGTGCTCATTTCCACATGTCAACAAATTCTCGGATGCGAGATGCTCAGGTCACGGTCTCAAGTGCCGAAAAGTGTTCAATCTGCCACGTCAGTCGCTGTCCGCATGGGTTGGCGTGGTGATTCAATGATTCCCCGAGCGATGGAGGCGGGTCACATGCAACTCGAAGCCCTTTTCAAACAACCCCAGGCCCTGCCGGCGATCCCCAAGATCGTGCACGAGCTGATCGACAGCTTCAACAACCAGGACGTGTCCATCGACGAGATTGCCAAGAAACTGGCGGCCGACCCGGTGCTCTCGGCCCGGCTGCTGCGCCTGGCGAACTCGGCCTACTACCATGTCTCGCGCACCATCGGCACCGTGGGTGAAGCGCTGTCGATGCTGGGCTTCGTGACCGTGCGCACCCTGGTCATCAGCTCCGGCCTGACCGGTGGCTACAAGGCCATGCCCGGCATGGACCTCAACAAGTTCTGGCGCTACAGCCTGCACACCGCCGCCGTGGCGGGCTGGCTGGCCAAGAAGACCGGCGTCAACGGCGACCAGGCCTTCACCGTGGCCCTGATGCACGCCATCGGCCAGCTGGTGATGCACGCCGGCATGCCCGAGCAGATGCTGTCGCTGGACAAGCAGGCTTCGCCGCTGGACTGCCGCCGCCTGGACATGGAGCAACAGTCCTTCGGCTACAACTTCGCCACCGTGGGCGCCGAGCTCTCGCGCCAGTGGCGCTTCCCGGTGAGCTTCGCCGAGGCGATCTCGCAGTTCCCCGATCCGGTGGCCGCACCGACCTTCAACCCCGTCGCCGGCGTGATCCACCTGGCCGCCTGGCGCGCCCGCGCCGAGCACAACGGCCTCAAGCCCGACGAGATGGAAGCCACCCTGCCCAAGGACGTGGCCAAGAAGCTGGGCCTGAACGCCGACACCCTGCTGCAGGACATGCCGCCCCTGTCGGAGCTGTCCGAAGGGCTGGAAGCGCTGCTGAGCTGATCTTTCAGATCGACAGCGGGTCCACATCCACCGCCCAGCGGACGAGTCCGCTGCGGCGGTGTTGCTGTGCCAGGGCCAGCCAGATGGGCTGCGCCTCGGTGAGCAAACGCTGCAGCGCCGGCCGCTGCGGCGACTCCAGCATCATCTGCGCACGTTCGATGTCCGCCACACGCTGCACCGGCGTGGGCACGGCCGGGTAGAGGGTCACCCCACCGGCGATGTGTCCCACCGATTCGGCCGCGGCGCGCAGGAAGTCGGTGGCGGCGTCCTGCGTCTTGGCTTCGGCGCGCAGCAGGGCCAGGCTGGCGTAAGGCGGCAGGCCCGCCGATTGGCGCTCCTGCAGCTGCCGGGTGGCAAAGGCTTCGTAGTCGTAGTCGCGCAGCGCCTGGTAGAGCGGGTGCAGCGGGTGCCAGGTCTGCACCCACATCTCGCTGTGGCCGGCCACGTCGGCATCGCGCCCGGCTCGGCCCGCGGCCTGCAGCAAGAGCGCGAACTGACGCTCGGCGGCGCGGAAGTCGCTGGCGAACAGCGCCGCATCCGGGTTGACGGCCGCCACCAGCGTGATGCGCCGGAAGTCGTGCCCCTTGGCCACCATCTGCGTGCCCACGAGCACATCGACGTCGCCCGCGTGCACGCTGGCCAGTTGCGTCTCGAGCGAGCCCTTGTGTTTGGTGACGTCGGCGTCGATGCGGCCCACGCGCGCGCCGGGCAGCGCCTCGGCAAGCTGCTCTTCCAGGCGTTCGGTGCCCCGGCCCACGGGCTGGATGTCCTGGTTGCCGCAGTCGGGGCAGGCGCGCGGCACGCGTTCGGTGAAGCCGCAATGGTGGCAGCGCAGCGTGCGGTCGACCTTGTGGAACACGCGCCAGGCGCTGCAGTGCGGGCAGCCGCTTTGCCAGCCACAGTCACCGCATTGCAGCACCGGGGCGTAGCCGCGCCGGTTGAGCAGCACCAGGCTTTGCTCTCCCCGCTCGACGCGCTCGGTGATGGCCGCCAGCAGCGGCGCCGACAGCGGCGGGGCCGACTCGCCCCGGCCCGGCTTCGGGGCCCGCGACATGTCCAGCAGCCGCACCTTGGGCATCACCCCGCCGCCGATGCGCTCGGGCATGGCCAGGCGCAGGTAGCGGCCGGTGCCGCCTTCGCTGGCGGGCAGGGCGTTGAACCAGGTCTCCAGGCTGGGCGTGGCCGAGCCCAGCAGCACCGGCACGCCTTCGAGCCGCCCGCGGTAGACGGCCAGGTCGCGCGCCGAGTAGCGGGCGCCGTCCTGCTGCTTGTAGCTGGGGTCGTGCTCTTCGTCGACGACGATCAGGCCCGGGCAGGGCAGCGGCGTGAACACCGACAGCCGCGTGCCCAGCACCACGTCGGCCTGGCCGCGCAGCGCCATCAGCCAGTTGCGCAGGCGCTGGGCCGGCGTCAGGCCGCTGTGCAGCGAGACGATGCGACGCCCCGCAAAGCGCGCCGCCACGCGGGCTTCGAGCTGGGGCGTGAGGTTGATCTCGGGCACCATCATCAGCACCTGGCGGCCAGCATCGAGCACGCGCTGGGCCTCGCGCAGGTAGACCTCGGTCTTGCCGCTGCCGGTGCTGCCCCACAGCAGGCTCGTCTGGGGTGGCGACGCGGCCAGGCGGGCCAGGGCCTCGGCCTGCTGGGCGCTGAGCTCGGGCAGGGGCTGGGGCGGGCTCGGGGGGGCGCCATCGGCGGTGTCATGGGCCGGGTCGTCGGGAGCCGCTTTGCCTGCCGCCGCCAGCTCGGCCGCCACGGCCTTGTCCAGCCGCTTGAGCCGGCGCGCCAGCTGCACCTGGTCGAGCTGGCGCAGCTCGGGCGGCAGCACCATCAGCGCCATCTCGCCCAGGCTGCGCTGGTAGTAGGCGGCCGCGAAGGCCACCAGCTTGCGCCAGGCCTCGGGCAATGGCGGCAGCGCCTCGAAGGTTTCGAGCACGGCCTTGAGCGATTCGGGCGGGACGTCCCCCTGGCTGGCGACCGGGTCCCAGACCACCCCGGTGACCACGCGCCGACCCAGTGGCACCCTCACGAGGGCGCCGGCGGGCAGGGTTTGGGGGTGCAGGTAGTCGAGCGCGCCCCACAGGCCGCTGTGCTGGGGCGCCTCGACCACGACCCCGACGCGGCAGGGCGCCTCGGGCGCGGTCGGAACAGGTGCGTGCATGGCGGGGATGTGTGTCAGGCAGATTCTGACAGAGGCGTGAAGACGGCCCGCCAAGTGCTTGATTTTCCTGGGGCACACCCTTATCCACGGGGACTGTGGATAACTTTGTGGGAAAGCTTTGCAGACGCGCGCTAAGTGCTTGTCGCACCGACGTTTGGGTCAATTTGCCTCAGAATGAGGCAACGCGAAGCACCCTCTATGAATCAATGACTTAGACGCGTGCTGCGGCGCTTTGCCCGGCTTTGCGGACCCGCCCCAGCGCGGTGCACCCGCTTGGCGCCAAATGGGGATAACTGAGTCGCGAGCGATCAAAACAAAGGGTTTGCCCCAGTTGCTTGAAACCTGACACGGTTTGTCTCCCTCTGTGAACTTTGTCACAGCAGGCGCACGATCCGAAATCCCGGCGGACCGGGGTGGCGCATGGAACAACTCGCGACAGCCCCCCTCGGCATCGGGCACCCCTCACTTAGGGTGCAAAGCCGATGCGACTCGCCAAGAGTGCCCTGTAAGTGCTTGATTCATGGGCTTTGCAGCCGAATCCACAGCCTGTGGATAACTTTGTGGGCAAAAACTGGGAGAACCCGTCTCCACTTTGCGCACCCCAGGCTTTCCCCAGGTTGTCGCTGACTTGCATCAAGGTGATTTTCTTCAATCAAATCAATCACTTGTCACGTTGACACAGGGCATGCGGGGCGTTTGGCGCGATGGGGAAATTCAGCCCGTCCGCATGCTGCGTTTTGGGGATAAGTGCGGGCGCTTGAGCACGGTTTTCGCTCGGTTGTGGTCCGAAATGGGGAATCGGCTGGCGGGGCGCTTGCGCCGCGGCGCCGGCATGCCCTGCGGTGGCCCGTGGCGGCCCGGAGGCCCGCCTGGCGCCCCTGCGAGCAAGGGGCCTCCCGTGGCTCGGTCGGCTGCGTCAACAGGCTGACTCTCGGGTTATGCTTTGCGGGTGTCACCGCGCGGGTCGCCTGCTGACGTGCCCGGGAGCACCATCCACAACCCATCATTCCTTAGCGAGACAAAAGATGAGCTTCTCGATCGAATCCAAACTCGGCGACCTGCTGGACAACGAAACCACCAAGGCCATCCTGGAAAAGCACCTGCCCGGCATCTCCACCCACCCGCAAATCGGCATGGGCAAGGGTTTCGCCCTGTCGATGGTGGCCAAGTTCTCCGGTGGCCTGATCACCGATGACCTGCTGCAAAAGGTCGACGCCGAACTCAAGACCCTGGGCTGATCGCCCTGCTTCGGTGAGCGCCAGGCGCGCTCCCTCGGCAACAAAAAAGCCTCCCCAGTCTCAGGACTCGGGAGGCTTTTTCCTTGGTCGCGCAGGTGGGTGGCCGTGACCAGGCCACCCTGGCAACGCTCACCAGTTCTCGGTGGGCTGGCCGCAGTCGGAGCTGGCCGGGGCCACATCGCAGCGGATGCGCTTGATGATCTTCAGGCCCTTCTTGTCGTAGAAGCCCTTCTCGGCCATCTCGATGCGGCCGTCGCGCATCAGGTTGATGTAGCGCTCGGCGTCCTCGGGCGAGGGGTCCATCCAGAACTTGGCCGGGATGGTGGCGTCGGCGCGCTTGATGAGCTCGATGACGGTGTCGAAGCGGCTGAACCAGATCTCGCGCGACTTCTGGCCGTAGCCTTCGGGGAACTTGTCGCGCTTGAAGATCATCTGGTAGGTCAGGATGGTCAGCGGGAAGCGGTGCACCGCGCCCTTGGTGCCCATGCCCTTGTGCAGCTCCAGCGGCTTGAAAGCGATGGAGGGGGCCATGACCACGTCCACGTTGCCGTTGTTGAACATGGTGCCGAAGTTCATGACGTCGGCGGCCACGGGGCGGGCACCCACGCGCGAGATCAGCTGGGCCTGGGCCTTGTCGTGGTCGAAGGCGGCCACGCGCTTGCCGCTGGAGGCCTCGAGGTTGGAGATGGCGCGGTCGTTGACGAAGGCGTAGGCCGCACCCAGCGGGGCGATGCCGCCGACTTCGAAGTTGCCATTGACCATCAGCGAAGCGGCCTTGGGCGAGGCAAAGGTCTGCACCGTCTTGCGCACGACCTCGATGCTGCTGGCCATGTCCAGCTTGCCGTTGCGCACGATGGTGGAGGCGCCCACGGAATCAAGCGCGGCGGTCATGGCGTTGAACTGGCGGGTGCGCAGCGCGGTGGCCATGACGGCGTCGCACTGACCGGTGCGGAAGTCTTCAACGGCCACGCGCTCGTCGATGTAGGCCTTGAGCTCGATGTCGGCGCCGAACTTCTGCATCTCCAGCGCGTAGTCCTTGGCGGAGTTGTAGCCGTCGCCGGCGGTGCCCAGGATGTCGAAAACGCAGACCTTCTGCTTGGCCGCCTGGGCAGCGGGCGCAAAGCTCAGGGCGGCGGCCAGGGCCACCAGGGAACAGGCGCCCAGGGCGCGATTCGGATGGAAAACGGGGGTGTGCAAGGGGTGGTCTCCGCTCGGGTTGGCGCAGCGGATGAGCCCAGGGTCACCCGCGAAAGCGGCAAGCATAGGCGCGGCAAGGCCTTCGAGGGATCGCCCTCAGGGGTAATCCCCAACCCACATCTGCAGGCCAGACGTAACAAATTCCGTCAGGTTTCAGATCCAGCCGACGCAGCGCGAAGACCCGCAGGCGCAGCGCAGCCGCCCGGCATGGTGGGTCGGGCCATAACGGGCGGTGAGCTCTTCGCCCTGGGCGATGTCGCGGATGGCGTAGAAGGCCACCCGGCCCTGCTGCACCTTCAGGACCATGTTGGGCTCGCAGGCGTGGTTGGCGTGGCGCAGCGGGTCGCTCGAGGCCGAGGCGTCGACGGCGCGCTTGTCCGAGATGGCGACCATGAAGATGCGGCCGGTTGTGCGCTCGGCCTCGCGGGCGCGGCGGCGCGCTTCGGCCAGGTCGATGAACTCGCCGCGGATCTCGCCGATCTTGTCGCGCGCGGGGATGGCTTCGCCGGCGAAGGCGCCCAGGCCGTCGATGCGGCTGGGGCCGACGTGGACGAGGTGCTTTTGCGGGTTGGCGGGCTGGCCGGTGGCGGCATCAGCCGGGGTGGCAGGCGGCGAGGTGGGCTCGGCAGGGCGGCCGGGACGGGCATGGAGGGACGGCATCCCTCAATCTTGCGTCCATTCGAGGACCTGCCAGCGGGTGGTGACCCCCGCGAGCGTGACATCGGCCTCGTCGCTGGTGCGCCAGCGCTGCATCGCACACGGCAGGGCGAGGCCTTCGCGCTCGGGCAGGGTCGAGCGCTCGATGCGCCAGGTCTGGCCATCGAGGCACCCGAAGCTGACCTCCTGGTCGAGCCAGGCCAGGGCATGTTCGGGCTGGGCCAGCAGCACATCGACCAGGGCGTGGCCCGGGTTCAGGCCACGGGGCCAGGGGCGGCGGCGGTCGCGCACCAGGCACAGGTGCACGCCCGCCTGCATCAGGAGGCGGCCGTCGGGCTGACCTTGTTCGTCGATGCCCGAGAGCACGCGAAAGACGCCCACGGAGTCGGGCAGGCGCTCCCAGGTCTCGGTGGCCTCGCTGTGCTGGTCGATGCGGACGATGCGGTCGGGGGCGTCGAAGACGATCCAGGCGGCATCGGGCGCCAGCGCGGGCGGCTGGTAGTCGATGCGGCGCAACCAGGAACACAGCTCGCCCTGCGGGTGGGCATCGACGCGGGTGCAGCCGGCAAAAGCGCTCTGGTGGGTCAGGGCCGCCAGTTGCTCAGGGCCGAGCGCAGACAGCGGCGCCGACACGCGTCCCGCCATGGCCTCATCGGGGACACGGAGGTCGGCATGCCAGAGGCTGGTCTGGAGCCAGCGTGCCCAAGTCGAAGACGCGGCCGGCTGCTCCGCGGACGGGTGCAGCCAGGTTCGCATCCAGACGCCGCGGTAGTCGGTCGGCACGCGGACCGAGGGCGGCATGGCGAACGGTTGATGCATGGGGTGCAGGAACGTTCTGCGCACTTTACACACAGGCCGGCCATCGACACGACACATCCACACCACATCGTGGAAACGAGGTCCGGACCTAGGGTTTTCGCCATGGCGATCAGGGTGCTTCGTCCACCTGGAGCTCGCGCGCGTCGGCTCGGCCCTGGTCGTCGACCACACGCAGCACGTAGCGGCCCGGCCTCGGGGGGCTCCAGCTCAGGGCCGTGCCCGGCTGGCCCCGCCCGATCAGCACGTCGTCGGCGAACCAGTGCAGGGTCCGCACCCCCGGGCCGCCCTCGGCCCGCAGGCTCAGCGCGCGCGCGTGCCCGGTGCGCAGCACGTAACGCACGCCGCGCAGTGGCTCGTGGATCTGCGGGGCCTGGCCTTCGGAGGGGGTCGCGTCGTCGCAATCGGCCTGGAGCGCGCGCCGGGGCAGGCCCGCCTGGCGGAACAGGCGCCGCATGTCGCTGCCCCATTGCTCGACCACCACCTCGCGGGCGTGGGGCGGGCGCTCGCCCGCTTTCGCGCAGACAGGCTGACCCGTGCGCTCGTCCACCCAGATGGCGCGGTGCAGCGTGCTGGCGCGGATGGGCGACTTGCCGGCGATGAACCAGGTCTTCGCTTTGACGGGGCACAGCGCATCGGGCATGCCGCCGGTGTCGGCGCAGACCTCGACCTGGCGCAGCTGCGGCAAGCGCCCGCGCACCGGCTCCCCCGGATCGAGCCCTTCGGCGCGCAGCGCATCGACGATGCGCACGAACAGCGGCGCGGCGGCCTGGATGCCGACGAAAGCGGGGTTGCCCGCGCCATCGAACTGCCCGATCCAGACCACCAGCACGTGGCGGCCGAAAACGCCCGCCGTCCACGCATCGCGAAAGCCCCAGGAGGTGCCGGTCTTCCAGGCGATGGCAGGCCGGGCGGGCTCGGCCGTGTCGGGCCGGGGCGTCTGGCGCAGCATGTCGAGCGTGATGAAGGCGGCTTCTTCGCTGAGCACCTGCAGCGGCGGATGGTCGGCCTCTTCGGCGGCCTGGGCGCGGGCGTCTTCGCGCGTGTAGGCGAGCTGCCGGATGCGCCCGCCATTGGCCAGCACCGCGTACAGGCGCGCGAGCTCCTCCATGGTGACCTCGCCACCGCCCAGCACCAGCGCCAGGCCGTAGTGCGCTTCGCTTTGCAGGCGGCTGACCTGGTTGAGTTGCAGGAAGCCATGCAGGTTGGGCCGGCTCAAGCGCGCGGCCACCGACACCGCCGGGATGTTGCGGCTGCGGATGAGGGCGTCCTGGGCGCTCAAGGGGCCGACGAACTGCCCGTCGTGATTTTCTGGCGAGAAGGCACCGAACGAGCTGGGCGCGTCCTTGAGCATGGTGCGCGGGTGCAGCAGGCCCTGGTCGAGCGCAAGCGCGTAGATGAAGGGCTTGAGCGTCGAGCCCGGCGAGCGCTTGGCCAGGGTGCCGTTGACCTGTCCTTCGATCTCGGCGTCACGGTAGTCGGCCGAGCCCACCACGGCGCGCACCTCCATGCTCTGCGTGTCGAGCAATAGCGCGCTGGCGTTGCGGATGCCGCGCTCGGCGTGCGTGCGCACGTAGCCGTGGATCACGCGCTCGAGCGTGCGCTGCATGCGCACGTCCAGCGTGGTCTGGATGTCGGTGCTGGCGTGGGTCTCGCGCGGGCGGGCCAGCAGGGCATCGGTCAGGTGGGGCGCCAGGAAGGGCAGCTTGGCGCGGCCCCGCGCGGGCGGCGTCAGCAGGGCCTCGGGTGCGTGCGGGCGGGCGTCTTGCGGGTGGCGTTGCTGCCAGATGGCCCACAGGCGGTCGCGCGCGGCCTGCAGCTCGGCATTCTGCCCCCGGCTGGCGATGCGCTTGACCGGGTTCTGCGGGATGACGGCCAGCGTCAGCGCCTCAGGCATGGTCAGCGCCTGCGCCGGCTTGCCGAAGTAGATGAGGCTGGCGGCTTCGACGCCTTCGATGTTGGCGCCGTAGGGCGCGGTGTTGAGGTAGGCCTCCAGGATCTCTTCTTTGCTGTGGCGCAGCTCCAGCCACATGGCCAGGCCGATCTGCGCGAGCTTGCCGGGCACGTGGCGGGTGTCCAGGCCGTGCAGCCTTCGGGCCAGTTGCATGGTCAAGGTCGAGCCGCCCTGGCGGCGACCGCCCGTGAAGGTGGACCAGGCGCTGCGCACCAGCGCCGCCGGGTTGACGCCCGGGTGCCAGCCAAACCAGCGGTCTTCGTACAGGCGCACGCTGTCGAGCAGCACGGGCGACATGCGGTCCAGCGGCACCCACAGGCGGTACTGCTGGTCGGGCGCGAGCGTCAGGCGCAGCAGCTCGCCGCCTTGCGCGCGCACCGCCACCGAGCCGCCAAAGCGTTCGCTCAGCGGCTCATGCGGGGCCCAGCGCAAGGCGAGCAGGCAGACCGCCACGCCGGCGGCCACCTTCAAGCCCTTGCGCCATGCCGGTTTCACTCACTTCCCCAGCGGCTTGACCGTGAAGCGGCCACCCGCCGAGCGCGCGAAGATGCGGCGCTCGTACATGGCCTCGCCAAAGGCGGCGGGCATGCTGAACTCGCCGACGTTGGTGGCGCGGGCCTTGTAGGTGACCTCCATCATGTTGCGCCCGACGTTGCCGAAGAACAGCACCCGGTCTTCGCGCACATCGACGAAATCCAGCGACCAGGTGCCGCCACCCCCCAGGCGACGGCGCCACAGCGGCTCGTCGGTTTCTTCCGAGGCGTCCACGGGCTGCTGCACCGGCTCCAGGCCACCGGGCAGGATGTCGACCAGCGCCACCTGCGGGATCTGCGCGCGGTCCAGGCTGCGCACGCGCACCCGCACCGTGACCTCGTCACCCAGCTGGGCTTCGGTGATGACCTGGCCCGAGGCGTTGAGCACCTCGCGCACGATCTCCATGCCTTGCTGCAGGGGCTTGTCGGGCAGGCCGCGCTCGAAGCCGGACTCGGACCAGCTGTAGAACAGCGGCAGCTCGCCGCCCTGGCCGATCTTCACGCGCGCGGTGCCCTGGGGCACGGTGGCACGCGCCATCGGCAGCAGCTCACCCAGGGCCAGGGCCTGCACCTGACCTTGCGCATTGAAGGCCTGGGCCTTGAGCGGGCCGCTGGCTTTGGCCGACTGGGCTGCCGCCGTCGCATACGCATCGACCGCCAGGATGGTGCTGGCCGACGAGGCCGTGCTGTACCAGCCGTCGCGGATCTGCTTGGCCAGGTTCTCCCAGGTGGCCGTGGGCAGCGCGGCCAGGCGCTTGGGGAAGTGGCGCGCCACCAGGTAGATGAGCGCGGTGTCGTGGCTCAAGGGGTCGTCGAGGCCATCCCAGCCCCGCGCTTGGGGCGGCTGCGCCTTCATGCGGGTGAGCAGGTCCTGCCACACGGGCTCGATCAGCTCGTTGGCCACGCTGTCCTGCTTGAGCAGCTGGTAGCTGGCGGCCAGGTAGGCCGCGCCCAGGTGGCGGGACAGGCGCGCATCCTGCCCGGCCTTGCTGCGCAGCGTCTCGCGCAGGTTGGCCAGCGCGGCGGGCACGAGCACGCCTTGGCGGGTCAGCAGGTAGGCGCCTTGGGCGCGCTGGCGCCAGCCTCCGAGGCCGTTGCCCCCCGCGCCAAGCTGCGCCTGCAGGAAGTCGGACGACTTGGCCATCAGGTCGGCCGGGGCCTTGAGCTGGCGCTCGCGGGCTTCGAGCAGCAGCTGCATCGCCTGCGTGGTCGAGTACAGGTCGGACGGGCCGCCCGGCCAGTAGGCCAGGCCGCCATCGCCGTTCTGGCGCGAGCGCAGCTGCGTCAGGTAGCCGGTCCACACCTTGTTGGCGTCGAAGGCGCTTTGTTCGGCGGCGCTGCGGCCTCGGGCCACCTCGCGCGCCAGCTCGGGCCGGCTGGCCAGGATCACGGCCGGCAGCGTGCGGCTGGTGATCTGCTCGGTGCAGCCGTAGGGGTACTGGTCGAGGTACTGCATCAGCCCCGAAGCAAACGCCCAGGGCGTGGCCGAGATGGCCAGCTCGCTGCGCGCCAGCTGCGGGTAGACCTGCGCCTGCGACTTGAGCTCACCCGAGCCGACCAGCGTGCCGCTTTGCACCAGCGTCACGCGGGCCGAGGCCGGGCGCACGCTGAGCTCGGTGCTCAGGCGCGCTCGGCTGGCGCCGCGTTGTGCGGTGAAGGTCACGGCGCTGGAGCCCAGCTGGGCTTGCGCGTCGCTGCGGGCGCGCACCTTGAAGACGGTGCTGGCTTCGCTCAGCGCGCTCACCTTGAGCGTGCGAGCGGCTTCGCCCACCACCTCCAGGCCCGGGCCCACGGCCAGGTTGAGCTGGATGGGCGCGTCCTTGCCCGAGCCGACGATGTTGTTGGCCAGGCCCACGCCCACCTCCACCACGTCGCCCGGGCTCATGGCCAGGGGCACGTTGGGCAGCAGCACGAGGTCGCCGCGCACGGTGGTCTGGGTGGTGGCCGCGGCCACGGTCTCGTCGTTGACGGCCACGGCGATCACGCGCAGCGAGCCGTTGAAGGACTCGGGCACGGTGTAGCTGAACTCGCGGCTGCCGTTCACCTCGACCAGGCCCGACCAGTAGGCCACCGGCTTGTCGCGCTTGCGCTTGAAGGGGTTGAGGTGCTTGCCCAGCTCACCCTCGCCGTCGCCACCGGGTGCCGCGCCCATCATCAGCTTGCGGAACTCGGGCAGGATCAGATCGAGCGTCTGCAGGGTGCTGACCTCGAGCGCGCGCTTGCTGAAGAAGTGCTTGAGCGGGTCGGGGTTCACGTAGCGGGCCACTTGCAGGATGCCCTCGTCCACCGCGAACACATAGGCCTTGGTCGGCGCGTCCGACTTCAGCGTCATCTTCACCGTTTCACCCGGCTTGACCAGCGCATTGCTGCTCAGGCTGATGCGGGCGGTGCGCCGCGCCAGGCTGGTGGCAAAGGGCACCACGCCGTGGCTGAGCGGGCTGGTGTAGACCTCGTCCGAAGCCGGGTCACGGATGAAGTGCACGCTGACGTAGCCATTGCCCTCGAAGTCCTTGGGCAGCGTGATCTTCTGCACCGTGGCGGTCTTGTCGGTCTTGAACCAGGTGTGGGTGTAGACCTTGTCGCGCTCGATGGTGATGAGGCCCGCGCCGATGTAAGGCGCCTGGATGCTCAGCTCGATGTCTTCGCCGGGCTGGTAGTCCTTCTTGCTCAGCTTGATCTGCAGCTCGGCGTTGCGGTCGAGCGATCGGCTGAGGTTGGCCGCACCGGCCACGCTGTAGTCGACCTGGGTCAGCACCAAGCCGTCTTCGTCACGCAGCTGGTAGGCAAAGTTGCCCGGCGTGGTGGTGTTCAGGCGCAGCTTGGCGCCCGAGGCTGCGATGGCGTAGGGCACTTCTTCGAGCGTGACGTCCTTGGCGCGCGACTCGTAGCGGTACAGGCCGCTGTTTTGCTTGACCAGCACCGAGAGCACGCGGTGCTCGACGCGCACGAGTTTGAGGCCCTTGACGGCGATGGGCTTGACCTGCGGGTCGACCGCGACGATGTCGACCTCGCGGGCGGCGTTGCGGCTCACGTAGCCCAGGTCGCCCGAGGCCTTGACGCCGACCAGGTAGGGCCGGTCGCTGACCAGGGCGCGCGCCTCGGCGGCCACGCTGCGCCCGCCTTCGGGCTCGAAGGCCTTGAGCAGCACGTGGGCCTGGTAGGTGGCGGCCTCGAAGCGGTCCAGGCGCAGCTCGAACGTGGCCTTGCCTTCGGCGTCGGTCTGTTGCTCGCCCAGGTCGTCGGTCAGGCCGTTGCGCGCGACCATGGGGTCGTGGAAGCGGTGGTCGGGGAAGGCGCGGAAGGCCGGGTAGCCAGGGCGCAGGGTCAGGGCGCCCGTCACGCGTCGGTTGGGGGCCGGCGTGCCGAACAGGTTCTGCACCGACACCTGGGCCTTGAGCTCGTCGGGGCTGACCCAGCCTTCGAGCGCTTCTTGAGACAAGCGGGCCGTGACCTTGGTGCGGTCGGGCAGGAACTCCTGCACCTTCACCGTGGTGCTGCCCAGCTGCAGCGGCGGCACGTCGGGCGCGCCGGGGCTGCTCTGGCGAGGCAGGCTGAGGTTGACGGTGTAGACGCCGGTGGGCGAGCTTTCTTGCGTGGTGTGGCTGAACTCGGCCGCGCCGCCCGCGCCCAGGCGCACGACCTCGCGGCGCACGGTCAGGCCGCGCGCGTCGACCACCTCCAGCTCCACGGGCAGGTCCTTGAGCGAGGTGGCCCAGTTGCCGGCCTTGACGATCACGCCCAGGTTGAAGGTGTCGCCCGGGCGGTAGATGCCGCGGTCGCTGAAGAGGTAGCCCGTCATCTGGTTGGGCACCCCGGCGCTGCGCAGGCCGCCCACGTCGAAGCGCGAGAGGTCGAGGTTGCGGTCGTAGCGGTTGAAGGGCAGGAAGCTGAGGTCACCCTCCTTGCGCACCACCATCAGCACCGGCGTCTTCTCGCGCTGGAAGGCCGCGAGGTTGGGCAGGCGGGTGTGGCCGCTGGCGTCCGTCACCTGGCTGACGAGGACCAGGCCGTTGCGCCCCCAGACCTCGACGGTGGCCCCGCCCACGGGCAGGCCGCTGGCGATGGACTGCACGAACACGTCGCGCGAGCCGTCGATGGTGCGCTTGGCGACCAGGCCCAGGTCGGTGACGAGCACCAGGCGCTTGTCTTCCATCGACTCGGGGTCGATGTCGCCGCCCTGGTCGCCATACTCGCCTTCGTAGCCGCCTTCCTCACCTTCGTAGCCGCTTTCGTCGGGCGTCTCGGTGGCGTCGACGTTCGAGCTGCCGGCAGCGCGCTTGGGGTCGTAGCCCTTCACACTGAGCAGGAAGATGCCGCGCCGCTCGCCGTTCGGGCCCTTGAGGTACTCGGCGAAGTCCACCGTTTCGTAGTGGCTGCGGCCGGGCTTGAGCTTGAGCGGCACTTCGCGCTCGAAACGCTCGGAGAGGTGGTCGGGCGTGACGCCGCGGTAAAAGCCGGGCTTGCCGAATTCACCCGAAGACTGGCTGATGAGCATGTGCAGCTGCTGCGGCAGCATGCGCGCGATCTCGATCTTCACGCCCGGCAGGTCGCGCACGAGGATGGGCAGCTTCTTGTCGCCCGACAGCGCCAGCAGCGAGCCCTGGCTGACGATGCTCAGCTCGGGCGCAAACGCCTTGAGCTGCATGACGCCGGTGCGCACATCGGCCAGCAGGTAGCCACCGGGCGTGCGCAGGCCCTTGGCCACCTGCACGTAGATGAACTGGCCGCCTTCGGCCGATGGCATGCGCAACGACAGGCCGTCGTTGACCTCGCGCTCACCGCTGATCGGCTCGAGCTTGACGCGCCTGGCGCGCTGCAGCACGGCCGGTGTCACCTCGGTGGGGTCGGTCCAGACGGTGGGCTCGCCACCTGGCTTGTCGGACTCGGGCAGCACCCAGGCCTGCACGGCCTTGGCGAGCTCCCGCTCGTGCACCGGCATGCTGGTGCCAACGTGCAGCACGTGCTCGGGGTCACCGGCCTGGTTGCTCACCACCGAGGCGCTGATGTCGTTGATGGCCAGGCTGTAGAGGCCCGGCACCTCGACCGATCGCTGCAGCTTGTCCGCCGAGCCTTCACCACCTTGTTGAGCCGTGACGCCAGCGGCCACGCTCAGGCGCATCGCCTGGGTCTGCGCAGGGATCGGCAGCGGCTCGGACATGACCGTGGCCAGCAGCTTGTGCACGTCGTAGGTGACGGTGAACTTGCGGCTGGAGCCCGCGTTCAGCCCGAAGAGGGATGCTTCCGGGTCGCCTTCGTCCAGGCGGATGGCGCCTTCGAGCGACTTGGTGTTGACCGGGTGGCTGAACCGCAACTGATAGACCACGCGGCGCAGGTTGACCTGCACCGGGTCCTGGTAGAACTCGGCGTTGTCGACCTCGATGGTGAAAGCCGGGGCCTGGAACTCGAACTCGCGCGACTTGAGCGTGACGTTCGGGGCCAGGGCCTTGCGGCCGATGCTCACCTTGTAGCGCTGCCCCACGGGCCAGTCGGCCTTGGGCTGGAAGACGAGCTGGTCGGCCGCGGTCCAGGTCCACTGGCCAGAGGCCGGCGGGTCCATGAGGATCTCGGTGGCGGGCTTGCCCACCTTCATGACCGGCACGGCCACGCCAGAGAACTTGACCACCAGCGGGTTGGGCGGCTGCTTGTCTTCGATCACCGTGCGACCGGGCGCCTCGACCTGGAAGGTGAGCTCGCTCTGGCTGCCCGCATCGGGGAGGAGGCCTTGCCACCAGCGCTTGAGCTGCGGCAAGTGCGTCAGGCCCGCAACGGCCACCGCGGCCACCACGAGGACTTGCAGCATGTGCCAGCGGCACCAGTTCAGCGCCGAAGCGCCCAGGCGCCCCAGGCCACGCAACCAGCCGGGCGCCTGCCAGCTGCCCAGAAGCAGGCCGAGCAGCCCGCCGAAGATGGCCAGCAGGGGCCGCCCCACCGCGGTCAGACGTTGCCCCACGGTGCCGAAGAAAGCGCCGATGCCCTGGTTGATGCGCGACAGCATGGTCACAGCCTCACTGGTTGGATGTTGTTCTGATGAAGGCACCCTGCTGGCCCGCATGGGCCAAGCAGGGTGTGCCGGGCAGCATCGTGCCTCAAATCACGGACGTTGCGAGCCCTGCCCCAGCAACTCGTACCAGTCCAGCTGGCGGGTGGCGACCATGACGGCGCTCAGCACGGCAAACAGCAGGAGCGAGCCCAGCACCAGCGCGTTTTGCTCCATCTGCAGCAGGGCGTAGAGCACGCCGTACAAACCACCGATGCCCGCCCCGAAGCCCAGGCCCGCGAGCCAGCCGCGCAACACGAAGCTGCCGTAGAAAGTCAGCAGCAGCGTGCAGGCCGCGCTGGCCGCCAGGTAAGCCCAGCCGAACGCCAGGTGCTCCGACAAACTCACCAGCAGCAGGAAGAACAGGCTCAAGGCGGCACCCACCAGCAGGTACTGGATGGGGTGCACGCGCAGGCGGCGCAAAACCTCCATCAGGCCCACGCCCACGAAGGTCAGCACGATGAACAGCAGGCCGTACTTGGTGGCGCGGTCGCTGAGCGAATACGGGTTGACCGGGTCGATGAAGGACACCCCGAAGGTTTCGATGCAACCGTTTTCGGCCGAGGTGGCCTCGTCGCTGCCCTCGGTCATCACGTAGGGGTTCAGGCGGGCCACGGCGCCGAACGGCGAGCACAGGCGCTCACCGCCGCGCCACGACTGCGAAGCGGTGCTGGCCAGCGAGCTGACCTTCCAGGTCGCGTCAAAGCCATCTGCGCGGACCACGCGCTCGCTGGGCAAAAAGCGCCCGCCAAACGAAGGGTGAGGCCAGTCGCCACGCAGGCGCACCAGCGTGGTGTCGGCCACCGGCGCCATCGAAAAGCCGCGCGTGCCCGCCAGCTCCAGGTTCAGGCGCACCGACAGGCCGGTGCCAGCCGCCGGCTGGACGCCCGCCAGCGGCGCGTGAAAGCCGCGCGCATGGTGCGCCTGCTCGCTGCCCGCCTGCACCGTCACCCGCTGGTCGTTGATGCGCAGCTCGGCAACGCGGATGCCACGCGCGTCGCTGACCGACACGGCCAGCACCGGGGCCTCGCAGCGGACCTCGCCGCCCGGCTGACGCGGCAGCAGGGTCAGGCCGCCCAGGTCGGCCCAGCTGGCCTGCACGCCGGCCTTCACGCCATAGCCATTGACCTTGAACATGCCGCGGTGGCGAGGGTTCACCCCCAACTCCGCATCGACCTGCACCTGCGTGGCGGGCAGACGCAGCACGTGGGTCTCGGTTTCAGATGTGGCTCGGCGTTGGCCTTTGTCGTCTTCATGGAGGGTCACCCAGGTTTCGGTGCAGGTGCGCGTGAGCACCGGCCCCAGCAGGGTCTGGCTGCCGGCCAGGCTGTTGGCCACGCTCTGCTCGGCCTCCTGCTGACGGCCCTGGCGCTCGTTGACCACGCCCTGCACGGTCCACAGCGACCACAGCAGGCCCAGGGTGACGGCGCCCACGGCGCCCATCTTGCTGATCAAGGGGAATCTCATCGTCTTGTCCTGTCGGTGTGATGACAGGCGCGATGGTGCGCACCGAGGGTGAGCAGACGATGAGCTGTGTGAAGCGGGTGTGAAGTCCGCTCAAACGCTGGGCAGGCACAGGGCCGCGCGCAAGCCCGGTTGCGCTGGCGTCAGGCGCAGCTCGCCCCCGTGCAGGGCCATGACCTGGCGCACGATGGCCAGCCCCAGGCCCGAGCCCTTTCGTGGCGGCTGCCCGGCCCGCTCGGGGCGGGCGGTGGAGTAAAAGCGCTCGCCCAGGCGCGGCCAGGCGTAATCGGGCACCCCCACGCCGTGGTCGCGCACCACGATGCACACGCGCGGGCCCTCGGCCTGCACGCTCAGCTCGATCACGCCGCCCGCCGGCGAAAACTCGATCGCGTTGTCCAGCAGGTTGCTCAGGGCCAGCTCCAGCAGCTCGGCTTCGCCCTGCACGCTCAGGCCCTCGGCCACCTCGGTGCGCACACTCAAGCCTGCCTGCTGCAGGCGCGGCGCATGGCTGCGCAGCAGCCGCTCGACCAGGCTGGCGGGGTCCAGGCGCTGCTGGTGGTCAAGGCTGTGGCGCTGCTCGAGCTTGGAGAGCTCCAGCAGGCGGTCGACCAGGCGTTGCAGGCGCTGGGTCTGCTCGCGGATCTGGCGGGCGAAGCGCTCGCGATCGGCCGCCGGCAACTCGTCTTGCAGCAGCTCGGCCGCGCCCCCGATGGCCGCCAGCGGGCTCTTGAGCTCGTGCGTCATGGCGCGCACCAGCTGCTCGACGTGCTCGTGGCCGTCGAGCCGGTCTCGCATGGCGGCCATGGCGTGGGCCAGCTCGCCCAGCTCGCCCGAGAGTTCTGGCGGGGGCTCGCGCTGGCCCCATTGCACGCGCTGGGCGTAGTGCCGCAGGCGCCGCACCGACCAGATCACCCAGGCCGTCACCGCGGCGCCCACGACCAGCGACAGGCCCAGCAACCACAGGCCCTTGACCAGGATTTCCTGCTGCGCGCGCTCGACGAACTTGGCCACCGAGCGCATGGGCTTGGCCACCGTGAGCACGCCGATGATCTGCTTGCCTTGCATGACCGGGGCAGCCACGTGCATGACCGAGCTGTCGTCGTCGGCGACCACGTAACGGGTGGCGCGCGCGCCGTACTGGCCCGACAGGGTGAGCGAGACGTCGCGCCAGCGCGAGTAGTCCTGGCCCACCGCGTTGCCACCATCGGGCAGACCGGTGTCGAAGACCACGCGGCCTTGGGCGTCGGTGACGTAGACGCGGTAGTCCAGCGTGCGCTTGCTCAGGCCCCAGATCTGCGCGTCCACCGGGCGGGCGGCGTAGTCGAGCACGCGGCGGGCGAAGCGGCTTTCGCGCAGGTCGGTTTGTGGCGCCATGGCGGCCAGGTCGTCCTGCGCCAGCTCGGCCAGGATGTTGGCCGTGTCGACCAGCATGTCCTCCATGACCTCGCGCACGCTGGGTTGGACCTGTTGCACGAACACGCGCATCACGAAGAAGGCCGCGATGCCGGTGATCAGGAAGAAGCCCAGCAGCAGGCGCAGACCCAGCTTCATGGCGCGCTCACAGCAGGCGGGGGTCGATGGCGTAACCCAGGCCGCGGTGGGTCACGATCAGCTCGGCCGGTGCGCCCGCATCGCGCAGCTTGCCGCGCAGGGTCTTGACGTGGGTGTCCACCGTGCGGTCGGTGCTGTCGGCGTCCTGGCCCCAGACGGCATCGAGCAGGGCCTCGCGGGGCCAGATGCGGCCGGGGTGGCGCAACAGCAGCGCCAGCAGGCCCAGCTCGCGGCGCGTCAGGGGCAACCAATGTTCGCCACAGCGGATGCGCTGGCCGGCTTCATCGCAAACCAGGACGGGCTCGCGCGCGGCCGGTGCGTGCTCGCCGCCCGCGCTCAACTGGGAGCGGCGGATGAGCGCACGCACCCGGGCGCACAGCTCACGCGGGCTGAAGGGTTTGGTGAGGTAGTCGTCGGCGCCGAGCTCCAGGCCCAGCACGCGGTCGATCTCTTCGGCGCGCGCGGTCAGCATCAGCACCGGCAGGGCCTGCAGCGTGGTGCCGGCCTGGCGCAGGCTGCGGCACAGGTCCAGCCCGCTGCCATCGGGCAGGCCCACATCGAAGATGACCGCCGCGGGCAGGGGCCGCCCGCTGTCGCGCAGCCGCCGGTCGGCTTCGCCCACCAGCATCACGTGCTCGACCTCGAAGCCTTCGCGTCCCAGCGCGTAGACCACGGTCTCGGCGATGGCCGGGTCGTCTTCGAGCAGGAGCAGCTTCGTGGCCATGGTCGTTGAGCGCCCCGCAGGGCTCAGGCCGGCAGCAGGCCGTCGGCCTTGAGCAGCTCTTCCAGGCACTGGTGCTGCAGCCCGTAGAAGGCCTTGATGTCGCGCACCTGGGCCACGACCTCGGTGTTGTCCTGGGGCTGGCTGCGCTTGACGGCCAGGATCATCTTGTTCTTGTTGGTGTGCTCCAGCGAGATGAACTCGAAGACCTGGGTGTCGTAGCCCGCCGCATCCAGCAGCATGGCGCGCAGGCCGTCGGTGAGCATCTCGGCTTCCTGCGCCTGGTGGATGCCGTGCTGCAGGATGGGCCGCAGCGGGTGCGGGCTCAGCAGCTGCGGGCGCACCTCCTTGTGACAGCAGGGCGAGCACAGGATGACCTGGGCGCCCGCCCGGATGCCCAGGTGGATGGCGTGGTCGGTGGCGATGTCGCAGGCGTGCAGGGCGATGACGACGTCGAGGTCGGCCGGGTGGTAGTGGCGCACATCGCCTTGTTCATAGTCCATGCCCTGCAGCTTGAGCTGGCCGATGACACGCTGGCACAGCTGGACCAGGTCGTCGCGCAGCTCGACGCCGGTGACGCGGGCGTCGCGCCCCATCGTGTTGCGCAGCCAGTCGTGCACGGCAAAGGTCAGGTAGCCCTTGCCGGAGCCGAAGTCCACCACGTGCAAGGCCTGGCGATCGGCCAGCGAAGACTTCGCCACGGCCGACGAGAACACCTCAAGAAATTTGTTGATCTGCTTCCACTTGCGCGACATGGCCGGGATCAGGTGGCCGTGTGCGTCGGTGACGCCCAACTCGCGCAGGAAGGGGCGCGAGAGTTCGAGCAGGCGGTGCTTGTCGCGGTTGTGGGCCTGGGATGGCGCCTCGGCCTTGGCATCGGGTTGCCGGGCCGCGCCGGCGAGCTTGCCCACGCGCACGCTGGCCTTGCCCTTCTTGCTGATCGCCAGCTGCACCTCTTCGGTGGCCGTGAACAGGTGGGCGTTGCGGAAGGCGCCAGCGCCGAGCCACTGGCCCAGCAGGCCCAGGCCTTCTTGCGTCGGCAGGTTCTTGGTGATGTCCTTGGTCGGAAAGCGCAGCAGGAAGCTCAGGTGCGGCTGGCCGCGCAGCTCGATGGGGCGCACCATGACGCGCTGCAGGCCCTGCCCCAGCTCCTCGATGGCCCCCATGCCGCCCTGGTAGGCCACCAGCAGCACCTGCTGGCACACACCCTGAACCAGGGCCTCGCGCGTGAGCGTGGCAAAGCGCTGCAGCGCGGCGGCGTTGGCCGCGGCGGCATCGGTGTGGGAGGAAGCGGACTCGGGGGACTCGGGCATGGGGGGCACGTAAAGTGGCACGTCAGGGGGCTCGTCTGGGGGCTCTAAGGTGCGCGGTGGCAGTTCGTCATTGTGCCCCGCAGCAGCTCAACCAGGCCCGGGCCGCGTGCCCCAGGTAGCGGTCGGCGGCCCACACGTGCGCCACCACCCAGGACAGCTCCCGCGCCGGCAGGGCCCGCACCACCAGGTGCCGTGGCAGGTTCAGGCGCTGCAGCAGCGGCTGGGGCAACACCGCCGTGCCCATGCCCGACTCCGCCATGGACAGCAGGAAGTCCCACTGGCTGCTCTGCGCCACCACCTTCGGGCTCACGCCCGCACGCTGCCAGGCTTCGCGCAGGTGGCGCCCCAGCGCGAAGCCTTCGGCGGGCACCACCACGGGCAGGCCGTCGAGGTGGGCCAGGCCCGGGCGCTTGAGCTTCGTCCAGGGCGCGTCGGACGTGGCCACCAGGCAGATGGGAAAGCGGCCGAGCTCGGCGGTGGCCAGCGTCGCACCCGCCTGCGACACCGCCGGGGCGTGCAGGGGCAACACGCTCACGCCCACCTCCAGCTCACCCGCGGCCACGCGCGCCTCGATCACGTCGCCACCGGCTTCCTCCACGCTCAGCCGCACGCCAGGGTGCCGCGCCCGAAAGCGCTGGATCAGCGGCGGAAAAAAGCCATTGACCATCGGCGGCAGGCCCAGCGTCAGCTCGCCGCTGTGCAGGCGGGTCAGGTCGGCCACCTCGCGCTGCAGGCCCTGCATCGCGCCCAGGGCGTGCTGCCCCTGTTCGTAGACCACGCGGCCCACGTCGGTGAGCTGCACCCCGCGCGTGTGGCGAATCAGCAGGGGCGAGCCGATTTCCTCTTCGAGCTGGCGCACCATCTTGCTGATGGTCGATTGCGTGACGTTGAGCGCCTGCGCGGCCTGGGTGAAGCTGTCGCGGCGAACGGTTTCGATGAAATAGCGCAGGGCTCGCAGGTCCATGGTGGCCTCGTGTTCATTCCATCTGTGAATGGATGCGATGAATATAAGTCGCTTTACGACTTGCGCGCCCCTGCCGAATACTGCGCCAGCCTCCTGCCGCCACCGCGCCGGCCGGGGGACGTGTTCGCCCACCAAAGGAGACCCCATGCACGCCGACCGCATCCGCCACGCCGCCCTGCGCGACAAGGTCATGTCCGCCGACGAAGCGGCCCTGCTCATCCAGCATGGCATGACGGTGGGCATGAGCGGCTTCACCCGCGCCGGTGACTGCAAGGCCGTGCCCTTCGCCCTGGCCGAGCGCGCACGCCGCAACCCCAGCGAGCCGCTGCAGATCACGCTGATGACGGGTGCATCCCTCGGCCACGATGCCGACAAGGTGCTCAGCGACGCCGGCGTGACCGCGCGCCGCCTGCCCTTCCAGGTGGATGCCAGCCTGCGCCAGCGCATCAACGCCGGCGAAGTGATGTTCATCGACCAGCACCTGTCGGAAACCGTGGAGCTGCTGCGCAACCGCCAGCTCGCGCCCGTGGACGTGGCCGTGATCGAGGCCACCTGCATCACCGAAGACGGCCACATCGTGCCCACCACCTCGGTGGGCAACTCGGCGAGCTTCGCCATCCTGGCGCGGCAGGTCATCGTCGAGGTCAACCTGAGCATGCCGCTCGAGTTGCAGGGCCTGCACGACATCTACATCCCCAGCTACCGGCCTCACCGCCAGCCGATTCCGCTGGTGGACGTGGCGCAGCGCATCGGCACCACGGCGATCCCGATCGCCCCAGACAAGATCGCCGCCATCGTCTTCACCGACCGGCCAGACAGCCCCTCGACCGTGCTGCCGCCCGACGCCGAGACGGCCGCCATCGCCGACCACCTCATCGACTTCCTGATGCGCGAGGTGCGCGCCAACCGCCTGACGCCCGCGCTGCAACCGCTGCAGGCCGGCATCGGCAGCATCGCCAACGCGGTGCTGCACGGCCTGGTCGACTCGCCTTTCGAAGACCTGCGCATGTACTCCGAGGTGCTGCAAGACAGCAGCATCGAATTGCTCGATGAAGGCCGGCTGAGCTTCGCCTCGGCCTCGTCGATGACGCTGTCAAGCAGCTGCTACGCGAGGGTGATGAACCACCTGGGGCGCTACCGCGACCGCCTGGTGCTGCGCCCGCAGGAGATCAGCAACCACCCCGAGGTGGTGCGCCGCCTGGGCCTGATCGCCATCAACACGGCGCTGGAATGCGACATTTACGGCAACGTGAACTCCACCCACGTGGCCGGCACGCACATGATGAACGGCATCGGCGGCTCGGGCGACTTCGCGCGCAACGCCCACCTGTCGGTGTTCGTGACCAAGTCGCTGGCCAAGCGCGGTGCCATCTCCAGCATCGTGCCCATGGTCACGCACGTGGACCACACCGAGCACGATGTGGACGTGATCGTGACCGAACACGGCCTGGCCGACCTGCGTGGCCTGGCGCCGCGCGAGCGCGCCCGCGTGGTCATCGACCAGTGCGTGGACCCGCTCTACCGAGACCTGCTGAAAGACTACGTGCGCGACGCCAGCCGGCGCGGCGGCCACACGCCGCACGTGCTGGAAGAGGCCTTCGCGTGGCACAAGCGGCTGCGCGAGACCGGCTCGATGCTGCCGGCCGACGCGTTCGCGCAGGCCTTCAGCGAGGCCTGATCAGCCTTCGGTGCGCGGCGGGCGCGGCGCGCCTTCGCGACGGGGACCGCCACGGCGCTGCTCACCCTGGCCGCCTTCGCGGCGTGGGCCTTGCCCCTGGCCCGGGCCACGCGGGCCTTGACCAGCGCCAGGGCCACGGCCGCCGCGGTCGTCGCGTCGGCCACCTTCGGCGCGGCGGTCACCGCGGCCATCGCCGCGCTGATCCCCTCGCGGGCCACCACGGTGGTCAGGGCGACCAGCAGGACGTGGGCGGGCCGCATCTTCGGCCGCTTCGGCGCGGGCCTGGGCCAGCAAGGCGTCGAGCTGATCGGGTGCGATGCCCTTGAGCGCGCAGAAGTTGGCGGCCGTCAGCTTGGTGGTCTCGAAGCCGCGCAGCAAGGCGGAGCGCTCGCGGCGGCCGGCTTCTTCCTGCTCGCGCTTGGCCTGCTGGTTGCCACGGCGGCGGGCCAGCTCTTCCAGCGCCACCTGGCGGTGTTCTTCGGAGAACTCACCCGCCGGGTTGCCATCGAGGTCAAAGCGCTGCTTGGCCTTCGAGGCAGCGATCAGGTAGGACGTGGTGCCGGTGTGGCGGCGCAGGAAGGCCGACAGCACCTGCTTGGTGAACACGCCCGGGGCGCGCTCCTGGATGTCGGCCTGGATGCGCAGCTTCAGCGGCTTGGGCTCGCCACGGAACAGCGCCGGGAAGAGCTCGGCCAGGCGGGCCTTGGTGTCGGCCACGCTGGGCTCGCCAGCCTGGGCGGCTTGAGCGGGCTGAGTGGACAGGCTGGCTTGAGCAACGGCTGCATCCACATCGCTTGCAGATGCCACGGTCTCGGGCGCACCGTCCGCTGCATTTTCTGCTGCACCTTCGCTGGTCACAGCATTCACGCCTTCGGGCTGCGGCGCTGCGGCCACGGGGGCGGCAGGCAGTTGGTCGTCGGGCTGGTTCTCGGGGGTGGCAGACATGGGTGCGCGCAAAAGGTCTAAACCCGCATTGTCGCGCGCTTCGGCCTTTTTCAGAACACCCGCGCCAGCAAGGCCCCTTCGTAACGCGCCTCCAGCGGGATGCGCACGTGCAACGGGCTGCCCGGCGCGGCCGTGATCGGCTCGCCATCGAGGTTGCGCATGTTCTCCAGCTTGATCGTCTGGTTGCCGAAGGGGTGGATCACCTCGATGGTGTCGCCCACGTCGAAGCGGTTTTTCACCACCACCTCGGCCCAGCCTTCGGCCACGCCCTTGACCTCGCCGCAGAACTGGCTGCGGTTGAACTCGGAGTGGCCGGTGATGTAGTTCTGGTAGTCCTGCGCGGGGCGGCGCTCCAGGAAGCCCGAGGTGTAGCCGCGGCTGGCCAGGCCTTCGAGCTGGATGAGCAGGTCGCGGTTGAAGGGCCGGCCAGCGGCCGCGTCGTCGATGGCGTGGCGGTAGACCTGGGCCACGCGCGCCACGTAGTACAGCGACTTGGTGCGGCCTTCGACCTTGAGCGAGTCGACACCGATCTTGGCCAGGCGCTCGACGTGCTCGACGGCGCGCAGGTCCTTCGAGTTCATGATGTAGGTGCCGTGCTCGTCTTCCATGATGGGCATGAGCTCGCCGGGGCGCTCGGTCTCTTCGATCAGGTAGACGTTGTCGGCGGCGGGGTGGCGCTTGCCGTCGCCACAGGCGCTGGGCGCAAAAGCCGCGGCCTGCGCATCGGCCTGCTCCTGCTCGAAGTTGAAGACACCTTCGAGCTTGATGGGGATGGCCTCGCCGCTGTCGGACTGTTCGGTGGCCGATTGCGTCTTGTAGTTCCAGCGGCAGGCGTTGGTGCAGGTGCCCTGGTTGGGGTCGCGCCGGTTGAAGTAGCCCGACAGCAGGCAGCGGCCGGAGTAGGCGATGCACAGCGCGCCGTGCACGAAGACCTCGATCTCCATGTCGGGGCATTCCTGGCGGATCTTCTCGATTTCGTCGAGGCTGAGTTCGCGCGAGAGGATGATGCGCTGCACGCCCATCTTCTGCCAGAACTTGACGGTGGCGAAGTTGGTGGTGTTGGCCTGCACCGAGAGGTGGATGGGCACCTCGGGCCACTTCTCGCGCACCATCATGATCAGGCCGGGGTCGGCCATGATGATGCCGTCGGGCTTCATCTCGATGATGGGCTCGATGTCGCGCAGGTAGGTGCGGATCTTGTCGTTGTGCGCGATCAGGTTGCTGGTGACGTACAGCTTCTTGCCGCGTTGTTTGGCCTCGCTGATGCCTTGAGCGAGCTGCTCGATCTTGAATTCGTTGTTGCGCGCGCGCAGGGAGTAGCGCGGCTGGCCGGCGTAGACGGCGTCGGCGCCGAAGTCGTAAGCGGCGCGCATCTTCTCGAGCGAGCCGGCGGGCAAAAGCAGTTCAGGGGTGCGGGGCATGGGCGAGATTGTGCCGCGCCCCATGGCCCCAGGTCACGTGGGGGCATCTCGCCGGGCGAAACAGCGCCCCATGGCGCTCAACGGCGCTCAGCCGCTCCGGGGCGGAAACCGGTGCGCCAGGCCCGCGCAGAGCACGTCCAGCATGGCTTCGAGGTGCAGGTCGGTCGGCATGCTGGGCACCCAGTTGTCGTCCTCGCCCATGACCAGCAGGCGCGCCGTCAGGCCGTGGATGCCTTCCCACAGGATCTGCACCATCAGCTCGATGTCTTGCGGCCGGTCCGAGAGCAGGCCCATCCGGGCCGCCTCGCTGACCAGCAGGCGGCCGGCGGCGTAGGGGTCCTGCGCCGGGTTGCCGTGCTGCACGCGCGCGGCCTCGTTGGGGGCATGCGGGCGCCGCGTCATGAAGACGAAGGCGTATTCGTCGGGGTGGTCGATGCCGAACTTCACGTAGGCACGGCCCATGGCGCGCAGGCGCGGCCAGCCCGGCTCGGCCTGCTCCACGGCCTGCGTGATGGTGCGCGTGAGCTCGAGCAGGTCTTCGTCCATGGCCTGCGTGATCAGCGCGGCCTTGTCGCCAAAGAGGGTGTAGACGACGGTGGTGGAGTAGCCCGCCAGCTCGGCGACCTTGCGCAGCGAGATCTCGCCCATGCCGCCCTTGCGGATGAGCTTGCGCACGATCTTGATGATGGCCTTGCGGCGCTGCTCGGCCTCGCGGGCCTTGCGCTGCTCGGTGGGGGTCAGGGACACGGACCGCTTCTTTCGCAGGTTCAGGGTTTGCCTGAGTCGGCACGACTGTGGGATGAGCGTATCTTAATAACACTGTTATTTTTCATGTCAGTGTTTCAGTAAATGTCCTTGTTTCGTCAAACCCGCCTCGTCGCTGGACTGGGCCTGCTGCTCGCGCTTGGCGCCTGCCAGGAGCGGTCGCCCACGCCGCCCGCCGACGCGGACGTGCTCGCCGCCGAAGCCCTGCGCCCTGCCCGGCCCGAGCTGGCCGCCATCTACGAGCGCAGCTGCATGGCCTGCCACGGCGTGCGCAGCGCGGCGCCCCTGACGGGCCACGGCCCCTCCTGGCAACCCCGCCTGGCCCAGGGCATGGACACCCTGCTGAAACACACCCGCGAAGGCCTGCGCGGCATGCCGGCCATGGGCCTGTGCCCCGACTGCGGCGAGCAGGACTTGCGCGACCTCATCTCCTTCATGAGCACACCTCGATGAGCCAAGCACCCGCTGCCTCCCGTTCCACCACGCGGCGCCAGCTGCTGACCGGCACCGCCGCCCTGGCCCTGTTCGACGCCCTGCGTGGCGGCACGCTGGCGCAGCTGGTGCTGCCCGGTGCACAGGCGCAGACACAGGCCCCATCGACGCAACGCCGCTGGCAGAACTGGTCGGGCCTGCAGCAGGCCACGCCCGCGAACTGGGCCACACCGGCCAGCGAAGCGGAGCTGCAGCAGCTGCTGCGGGGCACGAAAGGCGAGGTGCGCCCAGCGGGCTCGGGCCACTCCTTCACCGCCCTGGTGCCCACCCAAGCCACGCTGGTCTCGCTCGACCGCCTGGCCAGCGTCGTGAACATCGACAAAGCCGCCATGACGGTCACCGCTCAGGCGGGCATGCGCATCGGCGCCCTGGCCCGCGCGCTGGACACCCAGGGCCTGGCCCTGCGCAACCAGCCCGACGTGGACGTGCAGACCCTGGCAGGCGCCATCTCGACCGGCACGCACGGCACCGGCGCGCAGCTGCCAGCGCTGCACGACGACGTCGTCGCCATGCGACTGGTCAAGCCCGATGGCGAGGTCGTCGAGGTCCGCGCCGACCAGGACCCCGACCTGATGGCCGCCGCACGCGTCTCGCTGGGCAGCCTGGGTTTCATCACGCAGGTGACGGTGCGCGTGGTGCCGGCTTTCAACCTCGCGCGCCACGTCTGGCTGCAGCCCCTGGACAGCCTGATCAACGAGGCGCCCAGGCTGGCTGCCCAGCACCGCCACTTCGAGTTCTACGTGCTGCCGCACACGGGCTACGCCGCCGGCATCCGCCACGACGTGTACACGGGCCAGGACCTGATGCTGCCCAAGCCCGGCGACGAGGACGTGCTCGGCGACCTCAAGAAGCTGCGCGACTGGCTGGGGCGCTTTCCGAAGCTGCGCCGCTGGGCCGCGCAGCAGGCCATCGACCCGGACATGACGGAAGCGGCGCGCCACCGCTCCTTCAGGCTGCTGTCTTCCGTGCGCCCCACACGCTTCAACGAGACCGAGTGGCACCTGCCGCGCGAACGCGCGCTCACCTGCCTGCGCGAGGTCGTGGCCAAGCTCGAGTCGCGCAACGAGGTCTTCTTCCCGCTGGAGTTCCGCTTCATCCGCCGCGACGAGGCCTGGCTGAGCCCCTTTCACAACCGCGACTGCTGCTCGATCGCCGTGCACGCCGCCGCCGATGAAGCCTGGCAGTACCTCATCGACGACTTCGCCCCGATCTTTCGCGCGCACCAGGGCCGCCCGCACTGGGGCAAGCTGCACCGCCTGGGCGAGGCCGAGCTGTCGAAGGCGTACCCGCGCTGGGCCGACTTCCAGGCCGTGCGCCGCCGCTTCGACCCGCAGGGCCGCCTGCTCAACGACCACCTGCGCCAGGTGTTCGGCCAGGCCTGAGGCAGCATCGACATGGCTTTGCTGAACCGACGTCAATGGCTGGGCCTGGCCGCACTCGCGGGCGGGGCCACCGCTTTGTCGCTGCGCCCCGCTGAAATCGGCGCGCCTCACAGCGCCTTCTTCGCGCGCCTGAGCAAGGCCCTGCGCGAGGCCGGCCTGAACCAGCCCACCCTGGTCATCGACCGCGAGCGCCTGCACGCCAATGCCCGACGCGTGCGCGCCAACCTCGCCCCCGGCCTGGCGCTGCGGCTGGTCAACAAATCCCTGCCCAGCCTGCCCCTGCTCGACGAGGTGGCGCGCTTGACGGGCACGCATCGGCAGATGGTCTTCAACCAGCCTTACCTGCGTTTGCTGGCCGAACAGCGGCCCGACAGCGACGTGCTGCTGGGCAAGCCCTTCCCCGTGGCCGCGGCGGCGCAGCTGCTGGCCCAGCCGCCTCGCAGCGGCTTCGACGTGCCCAGGCAGGTGCAGTGGCTGGTCGATTCGCCCGAGCGGCTGGCGCAGTACCGCGACCTGGCCCGCGGCCAGCAGGTGGCGCTGCGCATCAACCTCGAGATCGACGTGGGCCTTCACCGAGGCGGCCTGCCCGATGCCGCCGCGCTTGAGCAGGTGATCGCCTTGCTGCGCGAAGAGCCGCGCCTGCACTGGTCGGGCCTGATGGGCTACGACGCGCACACCGAGAAGATCCCCGACGTCGCCGGCTCGCGCGAACGCGCACGCGCCCACGTGCTGAGCACCTACCGCGAGCACCTCGCGGCCCTGCGCGCCAGCGGCCAGACGCCCGTCGATGGCGTGCTCACGCTCAACACCGGTGGCTCGCCCACCTACCGCCTTCACCGCGCCGATGGGCCGGCCAACGAGGTGGCCGTGGGCTCGGCCCTCGTCAAGCCCACCGACTTCGACACGCCCCTGCTGGCCGACCTGCAAGCCGCCGCCTGGATCGCCACCCCGGTGCTCAAGGTGCAGGGCTTCCTCGCGCCGAACGGGGTCGAGCCCCTGGGCCAGGCCGCGCAGCTGTGGGACCGCAACCAGCGCACCGCCCACTTCATCCACGGCGGCCACTGGCTGGCACGCCCGGCGTCGCCCGAAGGGCTGCAGGCCAGCGGCCTGATCGGGCCCTCGTCGAACCAGCAGCTTTTCCTGGGTTCGGGCCGGCAAGGCCTTCGGCCCGACGACCTCGTCTTCTTGCGCCCGACGCAAAGCGAGGCGGTGCTCCAGCAATTCGGCGACATCGCCGTGGTCGAAGGCGACCGCGTGGTCGCGATGTGGCCGGTGTTCCCGGCGCGCGGATGAAACCATGAAGAGAACCAAACTCCAGATGTCCGCGCTGATGCTGGCCGCCGCCGCGCAGCTCGCCTTCGCACCACGCGCGAAGGGCGCCGACGCACCCGGCTGGCGCGTGGGCGTCGGCATGAGCGACGTCACCGGCGAGGCGGCCGAGGTCGGCATGATGGGCTATGCCGAGCTGACGCAAAAAACCAGCGGCATCCACCAGCGCCTGCGCGCCCGCGCCTTCATCACCGAGGACTTGCGCACGCAGCGCTCGGCCGTCATCGTGGTCACCGACACGGGCCTGGTGACGCAGGCCGTGCACCAGGCCGTGATGAAGCGCCTGGCCGCGAAATTCGGCGATCGCTACACCGAGCGCAACGTCATGCTCACGGCCACGCACACCCACGCCGGTCCCGGTGGCTACTCTCACCACGCGCTCTACAACATCACCATCCTGGGCTTTCAGCAGCGCACCTTCAACGCCATCGTCGACGGCATCGTCGAAGCCATCGAGCGGGCGCACGCACGGCTCGCACCCGGCGAGGTGCGCCTGAACCAGGGCGAGCTCACCAACGCCAGCCGCAACCGCTCGCCACTGGCCTTTCGCCTCAACGCCGCCGAAGACCGCGCCCACTTCCCGCAGGAGATCGACCCGCTGATGACGGTGTTGAGCTTCCGCCAGGCCGGCCAGGACATCGGTGCGCTGAGCTTCTTTGCCACGCACGGCACCAGCATGACCAAGCACAACACCCTCATCAGTGGTGACAACAAGGGCTATGCGGCCTGGCACTGGGAGCACGACGTCGCCGGCGTTCAGCACCTGCACGACACGCAGCCCTTCGTGGCCGGCTTCGCGCAGACCAACCCTGGCGACCTCACGCCCAACCTCAACGCCAAGCCCGGCAGCGGCCCCACCGAAGACGAGTTCGAGAACACGCGCCTCATCGGCCTGCGCCAGGCCGACAAGGCCGTGGCGCTGTCTCAGAAGGCCAGCGAAGCCCTGGGCGGCGACATCGACTCGCGCATGCGCTACGTGGACATGAGCCGCGTGCAGGTCAGCGGCGCCTACACCCCTGACGGCAAGCCGATGAAGACCTGCCCGGCCGCCCTCGGCAGCAGCTTTGCCGCCGGCAGCACCGAAGACGGCCCCGGCCCCGGCATCGCGAAAGAAGGCCAGCCCAACCCCTTCCTGACGGCCGTCGGCGGCCTGGTCTTCTGGCCCTCGGCCACGCTGCGCGAATGCCATGGCGTCAAGGAGGTCGTCATCCCCGTGGGCAACATGAAGCCCCATCCCTGGTCGCCGGAGGTGCTGCCCCTGCAGGTGATCAAGATCGGCTCCATCGCCTTCGCCGGCCTGCCCGCCGAGCCCACGATGATGTCGGGCTGGCGCATCCGCAAGCAGCTGGCGCGCACGCTGGGCATGGACACCAGCCGCGTCATCGTGGTCGGCTACAGCAACGCCTACACGCAGTACGTGACCACCCCCGAGGAATACAGCTTGCAGGACTACGAGGGCGGCAGCACGCTGTTCGGCCCCGCCACCCAGCCGGCCTACACGCAGGAGCTCGACAAGCTCGCCCAGGACCTGGCCTTGGGACGCCCCAGCGCCAACACCCTGACACCGCGCGACCTCAGCCAGAGTCAGCTCAACTTCCAGCCCGGCGTGGTGCTCGACCTGCCCGCGCTCGGCAAGCGCTTCGGCCAGGTGCTGCTCGAGCCCCAAGCCAGCTACACCGCTGGCCAGACGGTCAGCGTGCGCTTTCAGACCGGGCACCCCAAGAACAACCTTCGGCGCAACGGCAGCTTCCTGCTGGTGCAGCGGTGGAACGGCCAGGCCTGGCAGACCATCGCCGACGACAGCGACTGGGCCACGCGCTATCGTTGGCGTCGCACGCTGGGGGCCGAGTCGGTGGCCGACATCGACTGGGCCATCCCGGCGGGTGCGGCCAGGGGACGCCACCGCATCGTCCACCTGGGCGATGCCAGGAACCTGCTCGGCCAGGTCAGCGCCTTCAGCGGCCAGACGCGCGAGTTCGAAGTGCGCTGAACGCCCGCCGAATTTGTCACGCGCGCCGCCCCATCGCGTCGCCAAGGCACATCACCCCGGGCACGAAAGGGGCAAGCGAGGCCATACTGACCGATCCAGGAACCAGCGCCTTCGCACCCATGTCCGCCCACCCGCCCATCGAACCCGCCGCCCCATGGCAAAGCGCCATCGAGCGCATGGGCGACAGCGTGTGGGACTGGCACCTGCCCACCGACACGGTGTCGATCACGGGCATCCTCTTTCCGCAGGGCAACGAGCTGCAGGGGTCGCGCGAAGGTGTCTGGGCGCAACTCATCCACCCGGACGACCGCCCGCGCGTGGACGAGTCGCTGCAGCGTCATTTCGCGGGTGAGTCGCGCTTGTTCGCCAGCGAGTACCGCATCCGCACCCCCGGGGGGGCCGAGCTGTGGGTCATCAGCCGCGGCGCCATCGTCGAGCGCGACGCCAAGGGCGCGCCGGTGCGCATGATCGGCACCATCACCGACATCAGCGCCACCAAGCAGGCCGAGCGGTTCGAGCACTTTCGCAGCGGCATCCTCGAGATGCTGGCGCGGGAGCGCAGCCTGCCCGCGCTGCTGGACGCCATCGTTCGGGGCGTCGAGGACCTGGTGCCCCGCAGCCTGTGCAGCGTCCTGCTGCTCGATCGGGAGCGCGGCCTGCTGCAGCATGGCGCCGCCCCCAGCCTGCCTGACTTCTACAACCAGGCCATCCATGGGGTGGCCATCGGCCCCGAGGTCGGCTCCTGCGGGACCGCGGCCCACACGGGCCAGCGCGTCATCGTCGAAGACATCGCCCACAGCCCGCTGTGGGACCAGCACCGCCCGTTCGCCGAACAGGCCGGCCTGGGCGCGTGCTGGTCGCAGCCCATCGTCTCGGCCGACGGCGCGGTGCTGGGCACCTTCGCGATCTACCACCGCACACCCCACCACCCCGAGCCCGCTCACCTGCGCCTGATCGAGCAGACCGCCGCGCTGGTGAGCCTGGCGATCGAGCGCGTGCGGGTGGAAGAACGCCTGCACCTGGCCGCCAGCGTGTTCACGCATGCCCGCGAAGGCATCATGATCACCGAGCCCGACGGGCGCATCATCGACGTCAACGAGGCCTTCACGCGCATCACCGGCTACTCGCGCGAAGAAGCGCTGGGGCAGAACCCGCGCTTTCTGAAATCGGGCCGGCAGGACCGGGCCTTCTACGCCGAACTCTGGCGCCAGCTCATCGGCAACGGCCACTGGGTGGGCGAGGTCTGGAACCGACGCAAAAACGGCGAACACTACGCCGAGATGACGACCATCAGCGCCGTGCGCGACGAGCAGGGCGTGACCCGGCAGTACGTGGCGCTGTTCTCGGACATCACCGAGCTCAAGGAGCACGAACAGCAGCTGCAGTTCAACGCCCACCACGATGCGCTCACCGGCCTGCCCAACCGCGTCCTGCTCGCCGACCGGCTGCTGCAGGCGATGGGGCTGGCGCGTCGGCGCGGCCAGAAGCTGGCGGTCATCTACCTTGACCTCGATGGCTTCAAGGACGTCAACGACCAGCACGGCCACGGCGTCGGCGACCAGCTGCTGATGGCCGTGGCCCAGGGCCTGCGCCAGGCCCTGCGCGAAGGCGACACCCTGGCGCGCCTGGGCGGCGACGAGTTCGTCGCCGTCATGCAGGACGTCGAGGCCGAGCAGCAGATGCTGGCGGTCGCCTCGCGCGTGCTCGCGGCGGCGGCCAGGCCCGTGTCCGTGGGCTCGGCCGTGGTGCAGGTCTCGGCCAGCGTGGGGGTGACCACCTATCCACAAACCGAAGAGGTCGACGCCGACCAACTGCTGCGCCAGGCCGACCAGGCCATGTACCAGGCCAAGCTGGCCGGCAAGAACCGCGTCCACGTCTTCGACACCGAAGCCGACCGCAACGTGCGCGGTCACCATGAAAGCCTGGCCCACATCCGCCAGGCTCTGCGCGACAACGCCTTCGTGCTGCACCACCAGCCCAAGGTCAACATGCGCACCGGCGAGGTGATCGGCACCGAGGCGCTGATCCGCTGGCAGCACCCCGAACGCGGCCTGCTCGGCCCCCTGCACTTCCTGCCCGTCATCGAAGACCACCCGCTGTCGCTGGAGGTGGGCGAGTGGGTCATGAACACCGCGCTGAGCCAGATGCAGGCGTGGCTGGACCAGGGCCTGCGCCTGCCCGTCAGCATCAACCTGGGTGCGCGCGAACTCCAGCAGGCCGACTTCGCCGAGCAGATCCGCCGCCGACTGGCCGCCCACCCTCGCGTGCAACCGTCGGACCTCACCCTGGAGGTGCTGGAGACCAGCGCACTGGGCGACCTGGCGCGCGTCTCGCAGGTCATGAACCAGTGCCGCGAACTCGGCGTGCGGTTCGCGCTCGACGACTTCGGCACCGGCTACTCGTCGCTGGCCTACCTCAAGCGCCTGCCCGTGCAGCAACTCAAGATCGACCAGAGCTTCGTGCGCGACATGCTCGACGACGCCGACGACCTGGCCATCCTCGAAGGCGTGCTCGGCCTCTCAAGGGCCTTCCGGCGGGAGGTGATCGCCGAGGGCGTTGAAACCGTCGAACACGGCGAGATGCTGCTGCACCTGGGCTGCGAGCTTGCCCAGGGCTGGGGCATCGCTCGCTCGATGCCCGCCGACGCGATCCCCGACTGGGTGCGCACCTGGCAGGCGCCGGTGCGCTGGACGCAGCTGGCCCCAGGCCACTCGGACGCGCTCGGCCTGCGCCTGGCCCAGGTCAAGCACGGCGCCTGGATCCGGGGCGTCGAGGCCTTCCTGCGCGGCCAGCGCGGCGAACACCCGCCGCTGGACGCCAGGCTGTGCACGTTCGGCCAATGGCTCACGCATGACGCGCCCCGGCTGAACGCCCCCGAGAACGAGCTCGCGGTCGTGGCATCTCTGCACCATCGGGTCCACGACCTGGCTGAAAGCCTGTGCCAGATGCACCTGCTGGGCCGTGCCGAAGAGGCCGTGTCGCGCCTGCCTTCACTGCACGCCCTGCGGGACGAGCTGCTCGAGCGCCTCGGCAGGCTGCCTCAGGCCGCGTCCTGAGCCACCAGCACGCCGTCCTCCAGCCGCGCCGCACCGACCCGCTCCAGCTCCTGCGCCATGAAGGCCGCGATGGCCTCGGGCTCGAGCGGGTAGAGCGCGCGCATCGCGTCGTTGCCCTCGAAGGTGCTTGAGACCATCTGCGCCAGCTCGGCCAGGCTAAGGCGCCGTGCTTCGAGCAGCTTGAAGGCCAGCAGCACCTTGAGCGCGTTGTCGGCGTTGCGACGGGGGTCTTCGCTGAGCCACTGGATGCGCGATCGCGCCGCCTGCAGGGCCGCGCTGACGGCGCCGTCTTCTTCGCTGAAAGGCGCCCCATGCCCGGGGATCACCACGCGCGGCTCAAGTTGTGCGATCAGCTCCAGCGTGGCCGCCTGCTCGGCGAAACCGGGGATGCCCGCCAGCTCCGGGAAGATCACGCCAAAGCCCTTTTGCCACAGGGCATCGGCCGAGATCAGCACACCCAGGCGCTCGCACCAGAACATCACCATCGCGTGGTCGTGGCCCGCGGCCGGCAGCACCCGCCATGACTCGCCACCCAGCTCGATGGCCTGGCCCGGCTGCAACACGTGGTCGTGTTGAAACCGCGGGCACAGCTGGCTGGTGCGGCGGTAGCTCAGGCGCTCTTCGTCCCAGGCATCGACCAGCTCGGCCTCGCCCGGCGGGATCCAGATCTCGCAGCCGTGCTCGGCCTGCAGCAACGCGTTGCCACCCGCGTGATCGGAATGCAGGTGGGTGTTGACGATGCGCGCGAGCCGCCGGCCCTTCAAGGCCTCGGCGATCAGGCGACGCGTGCCATCGCCTTCGGTGACGTAGCCCGTGTCGATGACGGTGGTCACGTCGTCGTCGGCGAAAACGACGTGGTTGGACGACAACCAGCCACGTTCGATGACGCGGAGGGTGGCAGGCAAGGACTTCATGCGAACAGTTTGCACCGCATTGGAGGCTCACGGGACGATAGGACGCCAGCAACAGCCATCTGTCCGGAAACCCTGTGTTGTTTGACCTTTCGTGCCGATGTCCGAATCTCACAATGCTTTCATGCGACGCCCGGCCGACGAGGCGCCGCAAGCCCTTGTGTCCAGACACCTCCGAGGCTCTCATGCACACAGCACACATCGCCGGCACCCGCACCCCAGCCGTGCCGGTTCCCACCCCCCAGCCCCTTGCCACCAGCGGTCGCGACACCCAGGCCCGCCAGCGGCGCCTGCGCGACTTCTTTCGCTACCACGGCGCCTGGGCGCCAGGGGTGCGACTGTTCCGGCGCATCGGCTTTCGGGCCAAGGCCAGCATCCTCACCGCGGTCTTCCTGGTGCCCATCACGCTGCTGTCATGGCAGTACTTCAAGGACAAGGCCGCGACCATCGAGTTCACCCGAGCCGAGCGCGTGGGCGTGAGCACCATGCAGCACCTGGTGCCGGTGATGAAAGGCGTGATCGACGTGCGCAACGCGACGCGCGCCATGCTGGGCGGACACGTCGCGCAAGCCGACCACCAGGCCGCGCGCCAGGCCACCGACCAGGCCTTGGCCGCCCTCGCCCAACACGTCGCGCAAAGTGGCGACCCCCTGCAGATTTCGGCCAAGGTGCAACAACTGCAGGAGAGCTGGCAGGCCACCGCCAGCGCGAAGAACGGCGTCGATGCACAAGGCCGCACCGTGTTCGGCCCTGTCACCTCCGCCGTCGTGGCGCTGCTCTATGCCGTGGGCGACAACTCCAACCTCGTGCTCGACCCCGACCTGGACAGCTACTACCTGATGAACGCCCTGGTGCTGACCCTGCCGCAAATGCTGGAGAACACCGGCCAGCTCTGGGGCTGGGGCACCTACGCCCTGTCTGCCGGCGGCCTCAACCGCGAACAGGCCGCCAAATGGGCCGTCTGGAGCGCGCGGGTGCATTCGGGTGCCGAAGACATGCGGCGTTACCTGGAGCGGGCCATGTCCGCCAGCGACCTGCTGCGTGCACAGGCCGACCTGAGCGCGCTCGAGCGGGCCGAGGCCCTGCGCAAGCTGGGTGACCAGGCGGTGTCCCAGTCCGGGCAGCAGGCCCACGACTACCACCGAGAAGGCCAGGCCACCGTCGCCGCGCTATCGGGCATGTACGCGCACCACCTGCCCCTGCTCGACCAGCTCCTCGAACAACGCGAGGCGCGCCTGACCCAGGCCCGCGACGCCACGGCCGCGGTGCTGGCGCTCAGCCTGCTGCTGTCGGCATACCTGTTCGTCTCGTTCCGCAAGGTGCTCGAAGGCGGCCTGCGCGAGGTCGTGTTCCACATCGACGCCATCCGCGACGGCAACCTCGGCACGTGCCCCCGCGCCTGGGGCGCCGACGAGGCCGCCGCACTGATGACCACCATCGCCGACCTGCAGGCTTCCTTGCGAAGGATCGTCACGCAGATCCGCGACTCGGCCGACCACATCGTGCACGCCAGCCAGGAAATCGCCTCGGGCTCCAGCGATCTGGCGCGGCGCACCGAGGCCTCGGCCAGCGGCCTGCAGCAGTCCGCATCGGCCATGGCCCACATCTCGCAAACCGTGCGCAGCACCGCCGACGTCGCGGCAGAGGCGTCCTCGCTGGCCACGCAAAATGCCCGGGCAGCCCATGACGGTGGCCAGATCATCCACACCATGATCAGCACGATGGACGACATCCGGCAGTCGTCGCGCCGCATTGGCGACATCACGTCCACCATCGACGGCATCGCCTTCCAGACCAATTTGCTGGCCCTCAACGCTGCGGTGGAAGCCGCCCGCGCTGGCGAGCAGGGACGGGGCTTCGCCGTGGTGGCCGCGGAAGTGCGCGGCCTGGCGCAGCGCGCCGCCAACGCCGCCCGCGAGATCAACCAGCTGGTCTCCGACAGCGTGCGACGCATCGAGTCGGGCACCGCCGTGGTCGGTCAGGCCGGATCGGCCGTGGACGGCATCGTGCAGCAGACGCTGCAGATCAACGAGTTGCTGGCCCGCATCGCCGAAAGCGCCCGCAGCGAGGCCCAGGACGTGCAGCAAACCACGCAGGCGGTGCAGTCCATGGACGAAGCCACACAGCAGAACGCCACTTTGGTTGAACAGACCGCCGCGGCCGCTGCGTCCATGCGCGATCAGGCCCAGGTGCTCGCTGGCGAGGTGGCCACCTTCCGGCTTGCCTGACCGCGTTCAGGCACCCTTGTGTTGTGGACGGTCGATGGCTGCGATGGGGTCGCCCCAGCTGCCATCGACCTGCCCTTTGGGGGTCAGCCGTGCCGGATCAGGTGGTCGAAGGCACTCAACGCCGCCGTGGCACCCGCACCCGCGGCGATCACGATCTGCTTGTAAGGCACGTTCGTGCAATCACCTGCCGCGAACACGCCCGGCACGTTGGTGTGGCCCTTGGCGTCGATGAGGACCTCACCGAATTTCGAGAGCTCCACCGTGCCGCGCAGGAACTCGGTGTTGGGCACCAGGCCGATCTGCACGAACACGCCTTCGAGCGGCACCAGGTGCTCTTCACCGGTCGCGCGGTCCTTGTACTTCAGGCCGTTGACCTTGCCTTCGCTGCCTGTGATCTCGGTCGTCTGAGCGTTCGTGTGGATGGTCACGTTCGGCAGGCTCTTGAGCTTGTTGACCAGCACCGCATCGGCCTTGAGCTGGTCGGCGAACTCGATGAGCGTGACGTGGGCCACGATGCCCGCCAGGTCGATGGCGGCCTCGACACCCGAGTTGCCGCCGCCGATCACGGCCGTGCGCTTGCCCTTGAACAGCGGACCGTCGCAGTGCGGGCAGTAAGCCACGCCCTTGTTGCGGTATTCCTGCTCGCCCGGCACGTTGACGTTGCGCCAGCGCGCACCGGTCGACAGGATCACCGTCCTGGCCTTGAGCACGCCACCGTTTTCCATCTTCACCTGGATGAGGCCACCCTCCTGCTCGGCCGGGATCAGCTCGGTGGCCTTCTGCAGGTTCATGATGTCGACGTCGTAGGCACGGGTGTGCGCTTCGAGCGCAGCGGCCAGCTTGGGGCCGTCGGTCTCGAGCACCGAGATGTAGTTCTCGATGGCCAGCGTGTCGTTGACCTGGCCACCGAAGCGCTCGGCCGCGATGCCGGTGCGGATGCCCTTGCGAGCGGCGTACACGCCCGCTGCGGCACCTGCGGGGCCACCACCCACGATCAGCACGTCGTACGGCGCCTTGGCGTCGATCTTGGCGGCTTCCTTCGCGGCGGAGTTGGTGTCGAGCTTGGCCACGATCTCGTCCACGGACATCTTGCCCGAGGCGAACACCTGGCCGTTCAAGAAGACCATGGGCACGGCCATGATCTCGCGCTTTTCCACCTCTTCCTGGAAGGCGCCGCCTTCGATGATGGTGGTCTTGACCTTGGGGTTGAGGATGGCCATGAGCGACAGCGCCTGCACCACGTCCGGGCAGTTGTGGCAGCTCAAGGACATGTAGACCTCGAAGTTGAAGTCACCATCCAGGGCTCGGATGTTCTCCAGCGTCTCGGCTTCTTCCTTCGGGGGGTGGCCGCCCGTCCACAGCAGCGCCAGCACCAGTGAGGTGAACTCGTGGCCCAGGGGCAGGCCGGCAAAGCGCAGGCTCGTGTCCGCACCCACGCGCTGCAGCGTGAACGAAGGCTTGCGGGCGTCCTGCCCGTCGGTCTTCAAGGTGATCTTGTCGGCGCGCAGACCTTGAATCGTCTGCAGCAGCTCGAGCATCTCGCGCGAGTTCTCGGAGTCACTCAGGGATGCGACGATCTCGAAAGGTTGTTGCACCCGCTCCAGGTAAGCGGCGAGTTGGGCCTTGAGGGTGTCGTCCAGCATGTTGGGCATCCTTTGATTTGAGTTCAAGCGACTTCGGGAACCGGCCTCCTCATGGGTTTGCGAGTGGAGGAGGCCAGGGTCATGCACCCACCCGCCTCGTGGGCGAGCAGGGGAGCAGTTTTCAACGGTGTGGTGAGGTCAGGCCTCAACACAGGTCAAAGCTTCGGTGGATCGCAACAGCGCGATCAGATCTTGCCGACCAGGTCCAGCGAGGGAGCCAGGGTCTTGGCGCCTTCCTTCCACTTGGCGGGGCAGACCTGGCCAGGGTTGGCGGCGGTGTACTGGGCGGCCTTGAGCTTGCGCAGGGTCTCCGAGACGTCGCGGGCGATTTCGTTGGAGTGCACTTCGGCGGTCTTGATGACGCCATCGGGGTTGATCACGAAGGTGCCGCGCAGGGCCAGGCCTTCTTCTTCGATGTGCACGCCGAAAGCGCGGGTCAGCTTGTGGGTGGGGTCACCGACCAGGGGGAACTGGGCCTTGCCGACGGCCGGCGAGGTCTCGTGCCACACCTTGTGCGAGAAGTGGGTGTCGGTGGTGACGATGTAGACCTCGGCGCCGGCCTTCTTGAACTCTTCGTAGCTGTTGGCAGCGTCTTCGATTTCGGTCGGGCAGTTGAAGGTGAAGGCGGCCGGCATGAAGATCAGCACGGACCACTTGCCCTTGAGGGTCTCGTCGGAGACGGTGATGAACTCGCCCTTGCCGCCGCGGTTGACGAAGGCTTCGGTCTTGAAGGGCTGAACTTGGGTGTTGATCAGGCTCATGGCTTGTTTCCTGGTAGAGGTTGGTTGTTGAACACCCACCGATGGAAAAAGGGGGTGTTGTCGAAGAAACAGGATCGATCTTAGGCCAGCCCATTCCATAAAGCGAATTGATTGAACAAATACGGTCGATTGGTTGAGGCTATTGATGCGCCATCGCCACGGGTTCTCCCTGTCAGGCAATTTCCGACAGCACGGGCAGCCGCCAGCCGACGCTTTGCGCAGCCAGCGCCCTATCAAGAAAACTGGCCGGTGTTTGCACAATGACTCCATCGACAACGCCAAAGCGAACGACGCCAGGCACCCCCAGCACCCAGGAGCACACGATGAACGCCGACCAGATCCTTGCCGAAATCCGCGAAGTCAACCTGTCCTACCTGATGCTGGCTCAAAGCCTCATCCGCAGCGACCGCGAGCAAGCCCTCTTCCGCCTTGGCATCTCCGAAGAAGCCGCCGAGCGCCTGGCCTCCCTGTCGCCCGCCCAAGTTCTGAAGATCGCCTCGGGCAACACCCTGCTGTGCCGCATGCGCATCGACGACGACCTGGTCTGGAGCCTGCTGACCAGCCACTCCAAGTCGAGCAACGACTCCGTCACCCGCCTGCACGCTTCCATCCTGATGGCCGGCCGCCACCAAGAAGCTGCCTGAGCCAGGCACCCGACGCTGACCACCGAACGACGAACCGACCCCCAGGAGACCCCACCATGCGCACCAAGAGCCTGTTGACCGAAGCCAAGCAGATCGATCGCGCCATCACGCTGATCCACCTGGGTGCGCGCCTGCAGGTCCTGGAGTCGGAGACCGACATGTCCTACGAGCGCCTGCTGCGCCTCTATAAGGAAGTCTCGGGCAAGTCGCCTTCGAAGGGCCAGCTGCCGTTTTCCACCGACTGGTTCATGACCTGGCAGCCCAACATCCACGCCAGCTTGTTTTTGAACATGCACGAGTACCTGAACAAGGCCTCGGAGATGGACGAGATCGACGTGGTCATCAAGGCCTACCAGCTGTACCTGGAGCAAACGCAAGCCCAGGGCCTGGAGCCGCTGCTGTCGGTCACCCGCGCCTGGCGCCTGGTCAAGTTCATCGACAACGGCATGCTGACCATGACCAAGTGCAACAAGTGCGGTGGCCACTTCGTCACCCATCCCCACGAAATCGCCCGCCACTTCACCTGCGGCCTGTGCAACCCCCCGGCACGCGCCGGCAAGGGCAAGGCCGCCGGCTCGCTGCAGCTGCACTGAGCTGAATCACCGAATCCATCGCACCGAACCCACCGTTTTCATGCAGGTCTCCTCCTGGTAGCACCGTTGTCTCAGGTGCTTGCACGGGCCCTTCGCTTCGGCGTCGGGCCCGCTTTTTTTGGGCTCTGCGCGAAGGGATCAGGGCTCAGGGCTCAGGCCATCAGGAGGTGCACCCAGCGGCGGATGGCCTGGCGGCCGTCATCGGGCACCTGGGTGAAGTGCAGGCCCAGGCGAAAGAGGTCGCCCGAGGCCACGTTGAAGACGACCTTGGCCTGCGCGGTGACCCCTTGCAGGCGGGTGCGGTCGATGGGGTCGGGCACGGCGAGTGCCACCGTGAGCAAGGTGCCATCCGGAAACCGTCGGTCCAGCAGCAAACTGACCCCGCCCTCGGAGACGTTGACCGTGCGCCCTTCGATGAAGGTTTCCGATGAAATCAGCACCCGGGCGCGCCAGTGTGCATTGACCCGGTTCGCGCCCCTTGCATCCACGGGGGCACCACCGGCACCGTCCGTCCACGACATGTCCTGACCCGCCAAAACAACCTCGACTTCCATGCGGCATGAAGGTGACGTCCGACATGTCGCGGACCGAGATGTCACCCGAAATGGGAACGATTATGGTTCAGCATGTGAAATCCACATGAACCGCGGGCTCATCGGGGGAGATTTCCCCCGTGACGCGTGGCGACTGTCGCGTCCACGTCCCCGGCCAACGCATCCATGGCTTGCCGCAGGCCGGCAAGCAGGATCGAGCCTGGCTCAGGCCATCTGCTGCAGCGTCTTGCGAAAGCGCCTGAGGGCCACACCGAAGAACACGGCGCCGATCACCGTCAGTGCCAGCAGGTTGGGCCAGATCACCTCGATGCCCGCCCCGCGAAACAGCACCGCTTGAGAGGCCAGGTTGTACTGCGTGGTCGGCGCGCCACGCATCAGGTACTGCAGCGCCAGCGGCATGCTCTCCAGCGGCGTGCGACCGCCCGAGAGCATCTCCAGCGGCAGCAGGATCAGGATCAGCAGCAGCGCGAACTGCGGCATCGAACGCGCCATGGTGGCCAGGAAAATGCCCATGGCCGTGGTGGCGAACAGCATCAGCCCTGTGGTGAACAGGAACAGCCCGACCGAGCCCTGCACCGGGATGTCCAGCAGGGCCTGCACCACCAGGCGCAGCGACAGGGCCGTCGCCACCAGCACCACCAACCCCATCGACCAGACCTTCGAGAGCATGATCTCGGTGGGCGTGACCGGCATGGCCAGCAGGTGCTCGATCGTGCCGTGCTCGCGCTCTCGGATCAGCGCCGCCCCGCACAACAGGATGGAGACCATCGTGATGTGGTTGACCAGTTCGGTGAGCGCGCCAAACCAGCCCTGGCTCAACGAGGGGTTGAAGCGCATGCGCATGGCCAGCGACACCGGCGCGCTGGCGCTGCCCTGGTGACGCTGAACAAAGGCGTTGACCTCGCCCAGCACAATCTGCTGCACCGCGCCGCTGCCGCTGAAGGCCTGGGTCATGCGCGTGGCGTCGACGTTGAGCTGCACGGTGGGCGACTTGCCCGCCAGCACGTCGCGTTGGAAGCCCTGCGGGATCACCAGCGCGAAGGTGTAGATGCCCGCATCCATGCCCTCATCGACTTCGGACAGCGTGATCATGCTGGGGCCCACGAACTGTGGCGGGTAAAAGGCCGAGGCGATGCGCAGCGACAGCGGCGAAGCGTCTTCGTCGACGATGGCGATCGGTGCGCGGTTGAGCGTCTCCGGGATGGCCTTGGAGCCGGAGTACACCGAGAAGCCGAACATGAAGACGATGAGCACCAGCATGGCCGGGTCGCGCCACAGGCCCCAGAGCTCCTTGATGCCCAGGTGGTAGATGTTGAACAGCGCGCGTGCCATGTCAGCGCTCCTGCTTCCTGAGCAGCGCGATGGCCAGCAGCAGGATCACCGGCACCGCCACCGCCAGGGGCCACAGCGAGCCCGACATCTCGCCGAACGTCAGCGCCTTGTTGAACACGCCCCGGCTGATGTCGATGAAGTGGCTGGTCGGGTAGGCCATGCCGACGACGCGGGCGCCGCCTTCGAGCGAGCTGACCGGGTCGGTCATGCCCGAGTACTGCGCCGCCGGGATCATGGTGCCGATCATGGCCAGGAACAGCGCGGCCACCTGGCTGCGCGTGAAGCTCGAAGCCAGCAAGCCGATGCCGGTGGCGCAGACCACGTACAGCAAGCCCGACAGCAGCAACATGGCCAGGCTGCCGGTGATGGGCACGCCGAACGCCGTCACGGCCAGCCCCACCATCATCAGGAAGTTCACCATGGCCAGCCCGATGTAGGGCAGCTGCTTGCCCAGCAGGAACTCCGTGCGCGTGACCGGCGTGACGTACAGGTTGATGATCGAGCCGAGTTCCTTTTCGCGCACCACGGCCAGCGCCCCCAGCATGGCAGGGATCATCATCAGCAGCAGGGGGATGACGGCCGGCACCATGGCCGGCAGGCTCTGCACATCGGGGTTGTAGCGAAAGCGCGTCTCGACCTGCGCGGGTGTGACGGAGGCCGCGCGCTGGCCCAGTTCCACGGCGCGCTCGGCCAGCCAGAGCTGGTGCATGCCCTGCACGTAGCCCGATGCCGTCTCGGCGCGCGAAGGCATGGCGCCATCGACCCAGGCACCGAGCTCCACCGGCTTGCCGCGCGCCACATCGCGTGCGAAACCAGGCGGGATCTCCAGCGCCAGCGCCAGCTCGCCATTGCGCATGCGGCGGTCGAGGTCGGCGCCATCGGTGATCGGGCTCGCCTCGTCGAAGTAGCGAGAGCCCGAGAGGTTGAGCACGTACTGGCGGCTCAGCGCGGTCTGGTCGCCATCGAGCACGGCAAAGCGCAGCGTCTGCACGTCCATGTTGACGCCAAAGCCGATCACGAACATCAGGATCAGCGTGCCGGCCAGGGCCAGCGTGGCGCGCACCGGGTCGCGGCGCAGCTCCAGCGACTCGCGCCAGCTGTAGCTCAGCAGGCGCTGCAGGCTGAAGCGGGGAGGACGGCGGTGGGCGGCGGCGGTGCCCCGGTCGGTTGGCGCGGCGCCTTGCACCCCCTGGGCCACCTGCGCGGCCGGTGACACCGATGGCGTCGATGGCACCGAGGCCCGCGGCAACGCCTTGTCCGCCCCACCGCCAGCTTGCACCAGGTAACCGATGAAGGCCTCTTCCAGGTTCGCCGCACCGCGCTTGGCCACCAGCGCCGCGGGCGCGTCGCTGTCGAGCACCCGGCCGGCGTGCATCATCGACATGCGGTCGCAGCGCTCGGCCTCGTTCATGAAGTGCGTGGAGATGAAGATGGTGACCCCATCGCGCCGCGACAGCGTCACCAGCAGGCGCCAGAAGGCGTCACGGGCCACCGGGTCCACGCCCGAGGTCGGCTCGTCGAGGATCAGCAGCTCGGGCTTGTGCACCATGGCCACCGCCAGCGACAGGCGTTGGCGCATGCCCAGCGGCAGGCCCTCGGGCAGGCTCGCGCGCACCTCGCCCAGGCCGAAGCGCGCCACCATCTCGTCCACACGCGACGCGATCTGCGCCTCGGGCACGTGGAACAGCCGCGCGTGCAGCACCAGGTTCTGCTGCACCGTCAGCTCGCCGTACAACGAAAAGGACTGCGACATGTAGCCCACGCGGCGGCGCGTGGCGAGGTCCCGGGGGTCGACCTCGCGACCGAACAACCAGGCCTGGCCTTCGCTGGCCTGCAGCAGCCCGGTCAGCATCTTCATCGTCGTGGACTTGCCGCAGCCGTTCGAGCCCAGGAAACCGAAGATCTCGCCACGGCGGATGCGCAGGCTGACGTGGTCCACCGCCACGAAATCGCCAAAGCGCATCGTCAGGTCCCGGGCTTCGATGGCAACGTCGTCATCCCCCACGGTCAGGGGCGGGATGACCAGCGGCTCGTGGCCTTCGCGCCGGGCCGCAGGCAGCAACCGGATGAAAGCCGCTTCCAGCGAGTCGCTGCCCGTGCGCGCCAGCAGCTCGGCCGGCGTGCCGGTGGCCAGCACCCGCCCCGCGTCCATCGTGACGATCCAGTCAAAGCGCTGGGCCTCGTCCATGTAGGCCGTGGCCACCAGCACGCTCATGCCGCTCTGGCCCTGGCGGATGTCGTTGATCAGGTCCCAGAACTGGGCGCGCGCCAGCGGGTCCACGCCCGTGGTCGGCTCGTCGAGGATCAGCAGCTCGGGGTCGTGGATGAGCGCGCAGCAAAGGCCGAGCTTTTGCTTCATGCCGCCCGAGAGCTTGCCGGCCGGCCGACCGAGGAAGGGCGCCAGGCCCGTGCGCCGCGTCAGGTCGTCGATGCGGCGGCGGCGCTCCGAGGGCCCGTGGCCGAACAGGCGCGCGAAGAACTGCAGGTTCTCCTCCACCGACAGCGTGGGGTACAGGTTCTTGCCCAGGCCCTGCGGCATGTAGGCGATGCGCGGGCAGACGCGGTCGCGGTGGCGCGCCGAGGCGATGTCGCCGCCCAGCACCTCGATGTGCCCTTGCTGCAAGGCCCTCGCGCCAGCCACCAGCGACAGCAGGCTGGACTTGCCGACCCCGTCCGGCCCGATCAGCCCGACCATGCAACCCGCCGGCAGGTCGAGCCAGACATCGTCGAGTGCCCGCGTTTCGCCGTGACGCAGGCTCACGCCCTGCAGGCGGGCCACGGGGGCGAGCGCTGCCACGCCCTCACTCCGGCAGTTTCACCGCCAGCGACTCGGGCCACTCGCGAGCGGGGTCGCTGCGCAGCCAGACCACGCCTGGCAGCCCGGTCTTGACCTGCGTCAGGTGCTTGAGCAGCAGACCTCGATCGATCTGCGCGCGCACGCGGAACATCAGCTTTTCGCGCTCGCTGGCGGTCTCGACCGTCTTGGGCGTGAACTGCGCCGTGGCCGACACGAAGGAGATCTTCGCGGGGATGACGAACTGCGGCGCCGCGTCCAGCACGATGCGGGCTTCGCTGCCGATGGCCACGCGGCCCGCCACCGCGGAAGGCAGGAAGAAGGTCATGTACACATCGCTGAGGTCGACCAGGTTGAGCACCTTGCCGCCGGCTGCAACCACCTCGCCCACGTTGGCCACGCGGTACTGCACGCGGCTGTCGCGCGGGGCCTTCAGGGCGCTGTCGGCGATGTCGGACTCGATGCGTGCCAGGGTGGCCTCGATGGCCTTGACCGCGGCCACCGAACCCGCCTCCTGGGCGCGCGCCGCATCGATGGCCGCCTGGGCGGCCCGCACCTGGGCCTGCGCCGCGGCCACCGCCGCTTCGGCACCCAGCACCTTGGCGCGGTCGTTGTCGAGGTCCTGCCTCGGCCACATGCCCTGGGCCGCGAGGGCTTCCGACCGCGTGAGCTTGCTGCGCGCCGCATCGCGCTCGCTGACGCGCTGAGCCACCGCGGCCTGCATGGCCTCGCGGTCGCTCTGGCGGGCGGCGATCTGGGCCTTGGCCGTGGTCACGGCGTTGAGCGCCTGGGTGCGCTGCGCGCGGGCTTCGTCCCGCTGGGCTTCCAGGGTGTCGACCTGGATGTTCGCCAGCACCTGCCCGGCCCGCACGAACTCGCCTTCCTGGACCAGCACCTCGCGCAGCCGTCCGCCGATGCGGGCTGCGACATCGATCTCGGTGGCTTCGATGCGGCCGTTGCCGCGCACAAAGCCTTCGCTCACATCGGCCGGCCTCCAGCGTTGCCAGGCGGTGTAGGCGCTCAGCAAAGCCAGCGCCAGGGCCGCCACGCCACCGACGCGCTTCCAGTTGATGCCCATGCGAGAAAGTCCTTCCCTGTTTCGCCGCCCGGCAGGGCCGGCGCACCACGCCAAATCGACTATAGCGCAGGGGTTTCCCTGGGGAGTTGCGATGGCGGCGAGTTTGCGCAAGGTCATCCAGGTGCTGGCCGCATGTGCGCCTCGCACCACGTGAGCGGCACCACTTGTCGCGATTTGGTCCGCTCAAAGCACTGGTGTTCACCCGTGATCGGGACACCCCCAACTTGCGTGGGTTGACAAAGACCCGTACAAATGCCGTGTGGCAGTTCACGAAGTGCCACCGGAACAAACAACGGAGGCAACATGAGCCTGTCAACGACATCCATCTGGCAACGCAGCCGCCAGGCCACTTCGGTGGCATGCGCCATCGCGGGCGTTGCCGGCCTGGCGCTGATGGTCCAGGGACACAACCTGCATGGTGTGCTCGCCCTGGCCGCCTGCACGGTGCTGCTGCGCAGCAGCGTGCTCAGCCACCGCGCCCGCCGCCGTGCGGCCGTGGCCAACCTGCGCCGCGCCTACCACGGCGTCGGCCACTGAGTTTTCACATCCTGCCCGGCGCTCAGTCGGCAGGACTTCCCACCCAGCGCCGGTCACCGGCCGGGTGGGGCCCTTCCAAACCGTCGTCTGGAGCCGGCGCCTGAGTCAGGCACCTCAAACGCGCGGTTTTCAGACCTGGGTGACCATCCCGGTCATCTTCACCACCTCCAGGTCACGCCCCTTCACCGACGCCAGCTCAGCGCGAAGGCGGTCGTTGTCCCAGCGGGGGTCTGGTGCGCCACTCATGAACCAGTCCGAGCCGTTGTCGGCCAGGAACATGCCATGGGTCTTGAGCGCGGTCAGGATGGCCTTGGCCTCGTTGCTGAACGTCGACGGGATCACGAAGCCCGATTTCAGGCGCACCCGCATGCCCATCGGTGGCAAGTTGGCGTCGGTGTTGGACGATGCGTAATGCGTGGCTGGTGGCACGAAAGCCTTGCGCGTGCGCGCGGCGGTAAAACGCAGCGCATGGCGGATGCCGCCCGCACCTTTCGAGGCCTCGTCGTAGCGAACCAGCCCGGGGAAAATGGGCAGGCCGGCAGCGTCGGCGCTGGTCCAGCCGGTCTGAACCGTGGGGCGAACGTTGTTGCTGTCGAGGTGGAAAACGGCGCCTGCGTCGGCCCACCAGCGGTTGCTCTGGGGGAAAGCCCGCCCGATTTCATAGAGCCGGTTGTTGTCCTTGTCGATGACCAGCACGTGGCGATCGCCACCGGTGTTGGGCGCGCCTTCGATGGGGGCGGTCAGCGGAATCGGAAATGGCCCCGCATCGCTTTCGTCACCATAAGCCTTGTATTCGATGGTGACCCTGGCCTGCGTCCCGCTGACCACCAGGTAGGGGATGCCGATGGGTGCGCCGTCCCAGGTGCCCGAGCCGAAGTCGCGGTACAGCCCCTTGTCGGCGCCGATGCTGGCGATCAGGTTGGCGGAGTTGGGATCCACCTCGGCACCGCTGATGTCGGTGTTCCAGGGGTTGTCGGCCGGAAAGGGGATGGCGCCATTGAGCGAGGCGCCCACGCCCAAGCTGGCATTGGACAGGTTGCCATGGGTGCCGCCACGCAGGCGATCCGGGTCTTGCCCCGTGGCCGCGTCCGGCGTGTCACCGCCACCGCCGCCACCGCAGGCGCTCAACAGACAGGCCGGGATGGCCACGAGGGCCCATCGGCGGGTGGGTTGCATTGCTCCTCCTGTGATGCCGCCCACCCGGCTCGCGTTCATCGCGGGCCAGCCAGTGGGCTTGTTGGAGCGGATTGTCGCGGCAGGAGGGCCCCGTCACACCCGCAGGCAGCAGCCTGAGACGTCCGTTACCTCAGGACACGCGCACCACCACCCGGCCCCGCACCTGCCCGTCCAGCAATTGCTGCGCTGCAGGAATCGCTTCGGCGAGGGTGATGTCACGGGTGATCAGGCCCAGCTTGGCCAGGTCGAGGTCGGTGGCGAGTCGGCGCCAGGCTTCGATGCGGTCAGGCCGAGGGCGCATGACGCTGTCGATGCCGGCCAGCGTCACGCCGCGCAGGATGAACGGCGCCACCGAGGCCGGGAAGTCCATGCCACCGGCCAGGCCGCAGGCCGTGACCACGCCGCCGTACTTCGTCTGCGCACAGACGTTGGCCAGGGTGTGGCTGCCAACCGTGTCGACCGCGCCGGCCCAGCGCTCCTTGGCCAGCGGTTTGCCAGGCTGGTTGAATTCGCCGCGCTCGAGCACGGTGGCCGCGCCCAGGGACTTCAGGTAGTCGGCTTCGGCCGGGCGGCCCGTGACGGCGGCCACGGTGTAGCCCAGCTTGGCCAGCAGGGCCACGGCCACGCTGCCCACGCCACCGGCCGCACCGGTGACGACGATCTCGCCATGCCCTGGCTGCACGCCGTGGCGCTCCAGCGCCAGCACGCACAGCATGGCGGTGTAGCCGGCCGTGCCGATGGCCATGGCCTGCTCGGGCGTGAAGGCCGGGGGCAAGGGCACCAGCCAGTCGCCATTCAGGCGCGCGCGCTCGGCCAGCCCGCCCCAGTGGGTCTCGCCCACGCCCCAGCCATTGAGCACCACGCGGTCGCCGGGCTGCCAGTCCGGGTGGCTGCTGGCCTCGACCGTGCCCGCCAGGTCGATGCCCGGCACCATCGGGAACTTGCGCACCACGGGCGACTTGCCGGTGATGGCCAGGGCGTCCTTGTAGTTCAGCGTCGAGGCGGCCACCTTCACGGTGACGTTGCCCTCTGGCAGCTGGGCGTCGTCGACGTCCTTGAGCACGGCGCGGTAGCCCTGCTCGTCCTTCTCGATGAGGATGGCCTTGAACACGGTGAGTCTCCTGTGGATGGCCAGACGGCGGCCGATGGCGAGCATAGCGCCGAGTGCCCGCCAGGTGCCGGGGCCGCACCATGCCGGCGCATCACCGCCTTGGTGCGGCCACCTTGTTGTTTCGGGCAGAACGAAACTTCACACCAAAGAATCTGATTTTCCCGAAGACTTGCCCTGGGTAGATTGGACACGTCATCGTTCTGACAGGAGATTTTCGATGCGCAGTTATCCCCGCAACAGCCCCCAGGCCGCCGCCCGCGTGGTGGCCCTCACCGTGCTGGCCGACGGCCACCTCGGTCACCAGGAGATCGACGCGCTGCGGCGCATCGACGTGGCGGGACGGCTCGACCTCTCGCAAGGCGACTTCATGGGTGTGGTGCAGGCCGTCTGCGACGACCTGATGGCCTCGTCGCAACAGCACTGGTCCGGCATCCAGCACCTGCCGCGCAGCGAACTCAAGCAGGTGCTCGACGAGATCAACGACGTGGGCCTGCGCCTGATCGTGCTGGAGATCTGCGCCGCCCTGTGCGAGTGCGACCAGAACCTGGCCGACGCCGAGTACGAGATGCTCTGCACCCTGGCCGATCACTGGGACCTGCCGCTGCCCGTGCTGCGGACCACCTCCGCGCGGGTGATGCGCTCGGTGGATTCGGGGGCCGTGGCCTGAAACAGCCGGCATGTCGGCGGCCATTGGCAAGGCACCGAGGAGACAAGCCTGTGCCCGCGGGTTAGAGTGCCCACCACTCACCGCAGGAGCACACCATGGACCGACGCCGATTCCACCAGCACACCCTCGCCGCCGGCTTCGCCTGGCTGGTCAGCGGCGCGCTGCAACACGCCCACGCCCTGAGCCTGGCCAGCCTGAGCGAGCAGGAGGTGGGCAAGGGCCTCAAGGCCGCGCTGGAGCAAGGCGCCAAGGCCGCCGTGAGCCTGCTGGGCCAGCCCGGCGGCTTCCTGGACAACCCGAAGGTGCGCATCCCCTTGCCGGACTACCTGGAAAAGGCGGCCGACGTGCTGCGCATGACCGGCCAGGGCAAGAAGGTCGACGAGCTCGTCACCGGCATGAACCGCGCGGCCGAGGCCGCCGTGCCCATGGGCCGCGACCTGCTGGTCAAGGCGGTGCAGAACATGTCGGTGCAGGACGCCAAGCAGATCCTCACCGGTGGCGACAACGCCGTCACCCAGTTCTTTGCCGACAAGACGCGCGAGCCGCTGGGCGCGTCCTTCCTGCCGGTGGTCGGCAAGGCCGTCAGCCAGGTCAAGCTGGCCAAGGCCTACAACCGCGTGGCCTCGCAGGCATCGGGCTTCGGCCTGGTCAAGAAGGAAGAGGCCAGCGTCGAGCAGTACGTGACGGGCAAGACGCTGGACGGGCTCTACACCATCATCGGCGAGGAAGAACGCAAGATCCGCCAGGACCCGGTGGGCGCAGGCAGCAAGCTCATCGAGAAGGTGTTCGGCGCGGTGAAGTGACCGCAGCGCCGCTCACCAGGCCTGGCGCACGCGCTGGTTGAAGGGGTGGGCGTCGAGCCAGCGCACCAGGGCAAGGAGCCCGATGACCGAGACCACCGCCCCCGATGCGAAGGCGGTGGCGTAGCCCAGGTGGTCGCCCACCATGCCGCCGGCGATGCCGCCCAGCGTGGCCAGCGACACGCCGACGCTGCCCATCAGGGTGTAGTCGGTGCCCGGGTGAGCCGGGTCGGCAGAATCCATCATCAGCGAATACAAGGCCACGGTGGCCATGGTGCCGACGACCCCTTCGGCGACGGTGGCCAGCCACAGCAGGGGCACGCCGCCCAGGCCCATGGCCGCCGCCACGTACAGGCCATAGACCGCCGCCTGCATGAAGCCGCAACCCAGCAGCGCGGCGCGGCGGCCCACCCGGAGCATCAACCAGCCGCCCAGCACGGCGCCCAGCAAGCTGGTGCCCGAGCCCACCGCCCCCTTGAGCACGGCGAGGTCGGCCTTGTTGAGGCCCTGGTCGAGCAGGAAGGGCGTGATCAGGCCGGCGGCCATCTGGTCGCCAAAACGAAAGCAGAAGATGAGGCAGGCCAGCGCCAGCACGCCGGGGCGCATGGCGCGGTGCCACCACAGCAGGGCCAGGCGACGGCCCTGGGGCCGGTCGGGGGACGCCTCGCTGGCGGTGGCGACGGTGCTGGCGGGCGGCGAGGCGCTCAGCAAGGCGGCCACCGGCGGCTCCACGGGATGGGGAGCGGTGGCACCGTCGGCATCGGCATTGGGCACATGGGGCGGCGGCTCCTGCATGCGCCACACCGGCAGCGTCAGCAAGGCCAGCATCAGCGCCATGCCCAGGAAGGTGACTTGCCAGCTGGTGTGCGCGAACACCCACAGCAGCAAGCCGCCGCCCAGGATCATGCCGAAGCGGTAGGCGCCCACCTGGATGCCGTTGGCCAGGCCGCGCTGCTGCGCGTTGAGCAGGCGCACCGCCAGGCCATCGGTGGCCACGTCCTGGGTGGCGGCCAGCAGGTTGAAGGCAAAGACGGCCACGAACAGCGCCACGCTGCCTTCGGTGAAACCCAGCAGCGCCATCGCCAAGGCCAGCGCACACGAGGCCAGCTGCATCGACAGCAACCAGGTGCGGCGTTTGCCGTGGTGGTCGACCACCGGCGCCCAGAGCATCTTGAGCACCCAGGGGGCGGCGAGGAACTGCAGGAAACCCAGCGCGGTCAGCGACCAGCCGGCTTCGCGCATCAGCACGGGCAAGGCCAGCGTGAAGAAGCCGAAAGGCAGGCCCTGGGCCGTGTAGAGGGCCGCCAGCAGGGGCAGGTGGGGGGTGCGCAAGGGGTGGGTCACGCCGCGGATGCTAGCGCGCCCCGGACACGTCGGCCCCAATCACGCCGACCTCAGTCACGGGGGCGATCGGCGTCGGGCAGGGGATACGGATCGGCCTCGTAGCGGGGGCCCTTCATCAGCAGCACGATGGCGCAGCCGATCGCCAGGGTCAGCACCAAGGTCCAGTGCAGGACGATGACGCCGATCAGCACGAACTCGCGCAGCATGGCGTCGGGGTCGCGCGCCAGGGCCTGGTCGGCACCGGAGGACCACCAGGACCAGGCCAGCAGCAGCGCCGGCAGCGCGGTGCCCCAGGCGAAGATGGCGGGCAGGCGTCGCCACAGCGACCACTCCAGGCCGGACGCCGAGCGGATGGAGCGCGGATCCTTCTTCAACCAGTTCATGGGCTCACTGTACGCGCCGAAGCCTGAAGGGACCACGTCAAGCCGGGTTCAGTCACTTCGCCAGCGGGGGGAAGCGGCCCTCGTTGATCTCGACCTTGCGGTGCGCCGCCTCGACCACGTCCACCCCGAGCTGGTTGCCCAGCTGCACCAGGTAGAGCAGCACGTCGGCCATCTCGAGCGCCACGGCGTCCCGGGCGTCGCCGGGCAGCTCGCGGCTTTGTTGCTCGGTCAGCCACTGGAAGGGCTCGAGCAGCTCGCCCGCTTCGACGACCAGGGCCGAGGCGAGGTTCTTGGGCGAGTGGAACCGCCCCCAGTCGCGCGCGTCGGCAAAAGCCTGAAGGCGGGCGGCCAGTCGGGCCAGGGAATCGGGAGGAGCGGCGTCGGTCATGCCGCCGATGGTAGTGGCACTCAGGCCGGGGTGTTTGATGCGGGTGCAGGTGTGGGCTCGCCACGCCAGGCCGCGATGGCGGTGGCGGCGATCTCCGCGTCCTCCACCGCCTTGACGCCGCTGACGCCCACCGCACCGATGCAGTGCCCGTCGACCACGATGGCCACGCCGCCTTCGAGCAGGCCGTCCAGACCGGGCGCGGAGAGGAAGGCCGTGCGGCCGCCGTTGACCATCTCTTCGACCAGCTTGGTGTCACGCTTCATGAGCGCCGCGGTGCGGGCCTTGGCTGGCGCGATGCTGGCCGACGCGGGGTTGGCGCCTTTCAGGCGCACGAAGCCCAGCAGGTGCCCGCCGGCGTCGCACACCGCGATGGCCACGCACCAGCCCCGGGCGCGGGCGTGCGCACGGGCAGCGCCCAGGAGGGCCTGGGCATCGTCGTCGTCGAGGGCGGGGGTGGTGAACATGCGCACTCCTTCGGGCCGCCAGGCCCGGGTGTGCGGTGGTCACGCAAGGAACGGACCCGTCCCCGGCGTGACCGGCTGATCAGGGCGATCAGTACAGCTGCAGGCTGACCCAGTAGCCCACCGCCGCGACGAAGGCCGACGCGGGGATGGTCAGGATCCAGGCCCAGACGATGTTGCCGGCCACGCCCCAGCGCACGGCCGAGGCGCGCTGCACCGAGCCCACGCCGACGATGGCGCCGGTGATGGTGTGGGTGGTGGACACGGGCACGCCCAGGCCGGTGGCGATGAACAGCGTCAGCGCACCGCCGGTTTCGGCGCAGAAGCCGCCCACGGGCTTGAGCTTGGTGATCTTCTGGCCCATGGTGCGCACGATGCGCCAGCCACCGAACATGGTGCCCAGGCCGATGGCGGCATAACAGGCCACGATGGTCCAGGTGGGCGGGGCGGAGTCACCCGCTGAGGCGTAGCCGGTGGAGATCAGCAGCATCCAGATGATGCCGATGGTCTTCTGGGCGTCGTTGCCGCCGTGGCCCAGGCTGTAGGCGCCGGCCGAGACCAGCTGCAGCCGGCGGAACCAGCGGTCCACCTTCGACGGCGGTGTGCGGCGGCAGACCCAGGCCACCAGCACCATCATCAGCGAGCCAAGCGTGAAGCCCAGCAGCGGCGAGACGAAGATGAAGGTGACGGTGCGGATGATGCCCGTGGACATCAACGCGCCAGCACCGGCCTTGGCGATCACGGCGCCCACGATGCCACCGATCAGCGCGTGCGAGGAGCTGCTGGGGATGCCGTAGTACCAGGTGATCACGTTCCAGGTGATGGCCCCGGTCAGCGCGCCGAAGACCACGTGGGTGTCGATGACCCCCGCGTCGGCGATGCCCTTGCCCACCGTCGCCGCCACGCTGAGGTGGAACACGAAGATGGCCACGAAGTTGAAGAAGGCCGCGAACAGCACCGCCTGGCTGGGGCGCAGCACGCCGGTCGAGACGACGGTGGCGATCGAGTTCGCCGCGTCGTGGAAGCCGTTCATGAAGTCGAACAGCAGGGCCAGCACCACCAGCGCCATCACGACCCAGAGGGCCGTTTGCATGGGTTCCATGTCTTGGCTCCGGGGCGGGTCAGGAGTTCTCGAGGATCACGCCCTCGATGAGCTTGGCAACGTCTTCGCACTTGTCGGTGACGGTTTCCAGCAGCTCGTAGATGGCCTTGAGCTTGATGACCTCGCGCACATCGGGCTCTTCGCGAAAGAGCTTGCTCATGGCGGCGCGCATGACGCGGTCGGCGTCGCTTTCGAGCTGGTCGATCTCTTCGCAGGTCTTGAGCGCGGCGGCGGCGGTCTTGGCGTCGCCGATGTCGTGCAGCAGGGCGACGGCGTCCTTGACGCGCTCGGCGCTCTTGACGCACAGGTCGGTCAGGCGCTCGATTTCGTCGGTCATGCGACGCACGTCGTACAGGGCCATGGTCTCGGCGGCGTCCTGCATCAGGTCGGCCACGTCGTCCATCGTGTTGATCAGCGAGAAGATCTGCTCGCGGTCGATCGGGGTGATGAAGGTGGTGTGCAGCAGGCGGTTGACTTCGCGGTTGACGCTGTCGGCAGCGGCCTCGGCGGCGTCCACGTCGCGGTTGTATTTCTCGCGCAGGCCCGTGTCGTTGTAGTTGCGAACCAGCTGAGCGAAGGCGTGGGCGGCCGTCACGATGTGGTTGGCGTGCTGGTTGAACAGCTCAAAAAAATTGCCCTCACGGGGCAGCAGCTTTCCAAAAAACATGGCGAGGGTCTCTCTCTCCGGCCGGGTGGGGCCTGTCCGATGGATGACCGGCTCCACAGGAACGTGGGGAGTGTCCGGGCATCGTGGCACGGGGCGCGAGGGTGACGCGCCACCAGCGTGTTTGACCATTCATGACGTCAACGTGACATCGCAAATGGCCCAAACAGACCATTTTACCGGAGGGCACTCACAGCGCGCCAGCGCCTTCGCCCAGGCGGCGCAGCAAGTCGGCGGCCGTCACCGGCCGCGAGAACAGGTAGCCCTGGAAGACCGTGCAGCCATGCTCTCGCAATGCGGAAAACTGGCTTTCGTGCTCCACGCCTTCGGCGACCACCGATTTGCCCAGGCTCAGGCCCAGCGACACCACGGCGCGGGCGATCATGGCCGCGTCGCGCTGGGCCTCCAGGTCGGTCACCAGGGAGCGGTCGATCTTGATGGTGTCCAGCGGGAAGTGGCGCAGGTAGGACAGCGAGGAGTAGCCGGTGCCGAAGTCGTCCATCGCCAGGTGAAAGCCCTTTTCCTTGAAGGCCTTGAGGGTTCGCAGGGCGCGCTGCGGGTCGTCGAGGAAGACGCTCTCGGTGATCTCCAGCTCGACGCGCTGGGGCTGGATGCCTTCCTGGCGCAACCAGCCGGTGATGCGGGCCACCAGGTGCGGGTCGATGAAGAGCTTGGGGCTGAGGTTGATGGCCAGGCGGATGGGGCGGCCATCGACCTCGGGCCAGTCGCGCGCGGCGGCACAGGCCTGCAGGGTGATGGTCTCGGTCAGGGCCAGGATCAGGCCGCTTTCCTCGGCGATGGGGATGAAGCGGTCGGGCGAGATGGGCCCCAGGCGCGGGTGGTGCCAACGCGCCAGCGCCTCGGCGCCGACGACGCGGCGCTGGGCATCGACCTGAGGCTGGAAGTGCACGCTGAACTCGCCTTGCTCCAGGCCCAGGCGCATGGCGGCTTCGAGGTGCATGCGCTCGCTGGCAACCCGGTTGAGCTCGGGGGTGAAGAACTGGACGTTGTTGCGGCCCCGGTCCTTGGCGGCGTACATGGCCGCGTCGGCGTGCTGCAGCAGGGTGTCGACGTCGCGCCCGTCGCGCGGGAACAGGGACACGCCCAGGCTGGCGCCGACTTGCAAGGTGCGCCCACCCAGCTCCATGGGCTTGGCAATCAGCTCGACGACGCGGTCTAGCAAGGCCGTGACGCTGGCCACGTTGGCGTGGTCGTTGAGCACCAGCACGAACTCGTCGCCCCCCTGGCGGGCCACGGTGTCGGTGCCGCGCAGGTGACGGCTCAGCCGGCGCGAGAGTTCGACCAGCAGCGCATCCCCCGCGGCGTGGCCCAGCGCATCGTTGATGAACTTGAAGTTGTCCAGGTCGATGAAGACCACGGCCACCTGACCGCCGATGCGCTCGGCCTGGTGCATGGCCTGCAGCAGGCGCTCGCGCAGCAGGTTGCGGTTGGGCAGGCCGGTGAGCTGGTCGTGGTTGGCCTGGCGCTGCAGGCGGGCCTCGTAGCCGCGCCGCTCGGTGATGTCCTGCACCGTGCCTTCGTAGCAGATGAACTCGCCGGAGGGCGAACGCACGGCGCGCGCGCTCTCGGAGATCCAGATGCGGGTGCCGTCGCGACGCAGCACCTCGGACTCGAACTGCGTGACCTTGCCCTCGGCTTCCATCAGGCGGATGAAGGCCTCGCGGCGCGACTCGTCGACGTACAGGCGATGCTGGATGTCGGACAGGTCGGCGATCAGCTGCTCGGGCGAGCCGTAGCCATACATGCGCGCCAGGGCCTGGTTGGCCGCGAGGTAGCGCCCTTCGCGCGAGGACTGGAACATGCCTTCGCTGGCGTGCTCGAAGATCTGGCGGTAGCGGTACTCGGCCTCGCGCAGGGCTTCGAGCGTGCGCAGCTGGTCGCTGACGTCCTGCACGAAACCCTCCATCACCGGGCGGCCGGTTTCGTCGCGCACCGAGGCGCCGCGCTCCTGCACCCACTTGATGTGGCCGTCGCGGGTGACGATGCGGTACTGCAGCTGGTAGCGGCGCCCTTCGGTCAGGGCCTGGCGGATCTGGGCGCGCACGCGCACGCGGTCTTCTGGGTGGGTCAGCGACTCCCAGGTGACCTGGCTGCCGCGCACCAGTTCACGCGGCGTGTGGCCAGTGAGGTCGCTGCAGCCCTGGCTGACGAACAGCATGGACCACTGGTCGTCGTCCAGGCAGCGGTAGGCCATGCCATCGAGGTTGTGGACAAGCGTATCGAGGATGCGGGCCTCGTCGAGGTAGATGGGTTCGTGCGCGTCGAGGGCGGCTTCCCGGACGGCGGGCAGGTCGAGTCGGTTCATGTGCGTTGGCTGCCAGGGCACCACGGTGGTGCCGACCTGGGGCAGACCTGAAGTGGTGCAAGGCGGGTGCCAGCAAGGCCCTGGGATGGGCCGTTGTGGCGCCTCATGCCCCACGCAAACGTCGGCGGCGTGAAACCTTGCACGGCTGGGCGAACGCGCACCCAGGCCACCCGGCGCTCAGGCCACGGTCGCCTTCACCATGTGAATCACCCCGAAGGGGCAGGCCACCGCGCAACGCGCACAACCGGTGCAACCCGGCGCGTCGTGCAGCTCGGCCTGCTTGGGGCCCCAGCCCTTCGGTCCCGCGGCCTGCAACCACAGCACCCGGGGCGGGCAGGCCGCGACACAGCGGCCACACCCCGTGCAGCGGGGCGCGTCGATGCGGGGCAGGGCGGCGGCGGGCATGGCCGCAGCTTAAAGCGAGTAAAGCGAGCCGGCGGCTTCAGGCCCGAGGCCGTGCCGCGACGCGGCGGCGCCAGGCCAGACCGCCCAGCAAGCCCAGGCCAGCCAGGGCTGCAGCCACCGCCGAAGGCTCGGGCACCGGGTTGATGGCGAAATTCACCAGCCCGCCCGCTTCGGCCAGGCCGCGCAGCACCTGCGCATCGCCCGAGAAGGACATGGCCCCGGTGGCCGTCGGCCTGAACGAGCCGGTCTTGCAAGGGCCCGAGGCGCCCTTGATGTCCTGAGGGCAGTAGCTCATGGCGATGGCGCTGTAGCTCATCGAGCCGGTGACGATGACGCTGTCGCCGTTGCCCGAAGAAGACAGCGTGAGCACGTGCGCGTCGGAGAAGGTCATCTTGAAAAAGTCCGACGTGACCCTGTCGCCCGCCTGACGCACGGCGAGCTGCACCGGGTCGAACTCGGTGTCGTTGACCAGGCCCAGGAACAGCGGCACGAAGGCGCTGTCGAGCGACTGCGTCCAGGTGAAAGGCGCCAGCAGCACGCCGTCCTTGCCCAGGTTGGTGGCGCCCCATGACCACGACAGGATCTCGATTTCGCCTCTGTGGTCCTTGTCGGTGCTCTCGCCGGGGGCGCCAGGCACTTTCAGGAAGGTATCGAGCGCTGCCGCAGCGGGCAGCGACAGCGGGATGGTCAAGGCCAGGGCGGCAAAGCTGGTGAACAGCCTGGGGGTGAACAGCTTGGACATGGGGGCTCCCTCGTCAGGTGGGTTGCGACACGGCCCGCACCACCATCGCGACGGCGCAGCCGCCGACAGCCTGCGTGAGCCCGGCCTGAGCGGCAAGGCCATCCCCCTAACTTGTCAACGCCCCCATGGCCCGGGCCGGGCCTCAGGCCTTCTTGATGAACTCCGACTTCAACTGCATCGGGCCGAAGCCGTCGATCTTGCAGTCGATGTCGTGATCGCCTTCGATCAGGCGGATGTTCTTGACCTTGGTGCCCACCTTGATGACGTTGGATGAGCCCTTGATCTTCAGGTCCTTGACGAGGGTGACCGTGTCGCCGTCGCTCAGCACGTTGCCGTGGGCGTCCTTCCAGACCTTGGCCGCCGGCTCGGCTTCGGCCGTGGCGCTGGCGCTCCATTCATGGCCGCACTCGGGGCAGACCAGGTTGGCGCCGTCTTCGTAGGTGTAGGCCGAGGCGCATTGGGGGCAAGGGGGCAAGGTGCTCATGGGGTGACGGTGGGCAAAGCGCGATGGTACGCCCCGCCCACCTCGCCCACGCTTGACGGACGTCAGCCCGTGTAGCTGATGAAGCCCTTGTTGATGCTGCCCACCTTGCGCGTGAGGCGGTAGACGCCACCGCCCTCGCGCGTTTGCGAAGCGTCGGTGTTGCCCTCGATGGTGTGCAGGTAGCCGCCTTCGACCCGCTCGACGAAGCCGGTGTGGCCCAGGCCCCCGCCGAAGTCCATGACGAAGACCATGCCCGGCTGGATCAGGCCCGGGTTGGCGACCGCGTCGCGCGCGAGCAGGCGCTTGCCGCCGTGGCGCTCGGCGTTGTTCCAGTGGGCCAGGCAGCCGGCGGTGCGGAACATCGGGTTGTCGATGCCGGCCCGGGCGGCGGCCTCGTCGAAGCAGTAATAGGTGAAGGCGCAGCACCAGGCCAGGCCGGGCTGCACCCCGGCGCGGCGCAGGTACTCGTCGACCTGGGGCCCGCGGTTGCTGTTGCGCGGCACCTCGCGCACGCCGGCATCGGCCGCGGCACCGGCTTCGGCCAGCACCTGCGCGGCCAGGCCCCTGGCCTTCGGCGCCACCTGCGGCACGCGCTCGGTGCCGAACAGGGCCTCCCAGGTCAGCGAGCCGACCTCGCCATCGACTTTGAGCGGCTGGAGCTGGTTGTCGACGTTGCGCGCCTGAAAGAGCTTGACGGCCTGCTTCATGCGCGGGCCGAACAGCGGGTTGTCGGCGTCGAGCACGATGGCCTCGTCGCCACGCAAGGCCAGGGCCTGGTTGAGCGCGGTCTTGAGCGCCTTGACGATGCGGGCGTCGGTTTCACCCGACTTGATGACACGACCGGGGTATTTCATGCGGACCTCTGTGCTGGGGTGGTTCAGTAGTCGAGTCGCTCGACCTTGATCGGCGTCGGCTTGGCCGGGTTGACGATGTAGCCCAGCGCCTGGCCCACCAGGTCGACCGAGTTGTCGAAGCAGCCGTGGGTGGACTGCTCGGTGCCCGCGCCGTTGGCGATGTGGCGGGCGTCGAGCAGGTGCAGGTTGGCGCCGCCATGGGGCAGCCCCCGCCAGAAGTCCTGCCAGCGCCTGACGTCGGGCACGCGGTCGCGCGCCCAGCTGTCATCGGCCGCATCGGGCGCGATGGTGGCGGGGTCGAAGTTCCTGGCCATGCCCAGCAGCGGCATCTTGTGCACGTCTTCGAACGAGCGGCTCACGAGGTAGAGCAGCGACTTGCGGTAAGGCCCCACGGTGTCGTCGAGCTCGTTCTTGTCCGACAGGGTGTGGATGTGGAAATGCTCGGCGGGCAGCACGCCCTTTTGCACGGCCGGCACGTAGTGCTCGACGGCAAAGCGCGTGGTGCAGGCCGGCGCGAACAGGCGCGTGCTGGCCGCCTTCAGGCCCGCGGCCGACATCTGCTTGAGCATCGCGCCCAGCACGATGGAGCCGGCGGAGTGGCCCACCAGGTGGATCTCCAGACCGGGCACCTGGGCCTTGAGTTTTTTCAGCCGCTCCACCGCCAGGCGCACGCCGCCTTGCGGGTCTTCGCTGGCGCGGATGGCGTTGAGCTTCATCTGGCCCCACATGGCGCCACCGGGGGCGCGCAGCACGGGCTCGAGCATGCGGTCGGTGCCTTCGGTGATGCGGTCGAGCCAGCCGCGCGCGGGCGAGGCGCCGCGCGAGGTCAGGCCGAACTTGGCGCCGAGTTCTTCGACCAGGTCGGAGACGGTTTCCATCGGGCCCGATCGCCAGGTCACGAACAGGGGGTAGATGCCATTGGCCAGCGCATAAGGCGCCATCACGCGCACGCGGCCGATGGAGGCGCTCTCGCTGTTGAGGCCGCCGTGGGCATAGACCATGACCTTGACGCTGCCCTGGGCCTGCAGCCACGCGGCAGGACGGGTCAGCACCGCCGAGTCGAGCGCGGCCTGCGGGCTCTCGGCGGTGATGTCGTTGCGCACCGGAAAGCCCCGGTCCAGGACGATGGTGTGGCGGTAGGCCTGGTCGGCATCCAGCGGCCGGTGCTCGACCTTGCGCACGTTTCGGTAGCGCCGCGCCAGGGCGTCGTCGGCGCCGATGAGGCCGTTGGGCCGATCGGGCACGGCGCCCATGGCGCTGCCGCTGAAAGGCACGAGGAAGCGGGGCGAGCGCACCAGCTTCGCGGTGGCGCCGGCGCCCTTGGTGCGCACCAGCCCCAGCTGCTGACACGACACGCCCATGGTGAAGACCCACGCGTCGGTGGCGTGCTGCACCCAGTCTTCGTAAGGCAGCAGCGCGAAGCCGTGCGAACCCCAGCTCGGGCCCCAGGAGTTCTGCACCACGAAGCCCTGCTCGTTGTAGCCCACCAGCGCGAAGGCGTGGCCACCGGCTTCCTTGGGCTGGGCCACGGGCTTGATGCGCACCAGGTCGGCGTGGCCCCTGAGCTGCTTGCGGGTGGGCACGGCCCAGCCCTCGTGCACCGTGCCCGAGACATAGACCGCACCGTTCTGGAAGATGGCGGCCTGCAGGTCGACCACCGAGCGCACGTCGACGCGGTAGTACACGCCCAACGTGCGCGAAAGGGCGTCGACGTCCCAGTTGTGCTCGGGGTCGTCGGGCAGGTCGGGGTCTTCCAGGGGTGCGACGTGCACGCGGCGGCCCTTGCGGTCGAGCTTGTAGGGCCACAGGTCTTCCCGGCACACGCCGTGACGGTGCCAGCCCTTGAGCGCACCGCGGCAGCTGGAGCCTTCGTAATCCTCGCCCGGCCACTCGTCGTACATGCGCGCGAGCTGGTAGAGCATGGCGGGGCTGACCTTGCGGGAGCAGACCTCGGGGTCCTGCAGGCTGATGACGAAACTCAGGTAGTTGATGACCGCGGCCAGGCCGAAACCGGTGCAGGCGCCTTCGGAGCCCTGGTCGAGCACCAGCTCCCGTTCGGCGTACTGGGGCAGGTGCTTCTCGATCCAGTCCTTGGGCGGCCATTCCGAGGGCAGGTTGCCCAGCGGCGGGATGTAAGGGCGGTCGCGCAGGTCGAGCCGGTCAGGGCGGGCGTCGAGCGAAACGGTGCGTTGGCCGATGGTGGCCTGGCGGGTGGGCATGGGTGCGGTCTCCCCTCGTGTTGGCTTTAGAAGCTGTTCGAGGAGATCCTAGCGAGGGGACCCCACCCTGCCCATCATGCACATTAGGGAGCGGGGGCGCCGCCACGCCAAAGCGCGTCGGTCTTGCGCCACATCAGGCGCTCGAGCGGTCAAGCGCGCGCGAAGTGTCGCCCCAACGTCACGGCATCAGGGCGAGACCTTGCGCTTGATGAGCTGGGCCAGCGGCTGCGGCAGGCTGGCCAGCGAGCTCAGCACATGCGGCAGCAGGCGAAGCTTCAGGCCCGAGAAGGCGTTGGGCACCAGCGCCTCGATGAGGTGCGGCCCGGGCGATCGCAGCGCGTTCTCGAGCGCGGTGTTGAATTCTTCGGCCGTGGTGGCGCGCACCGAATGCACGCCCATGCTGGCGCCCAGCTGCACGAAGTCCAGCCCGGGGTTGGACAGATCGAGCTGCGAGCGGGCCTTCTCGCCCTGCCCTGCGCCCTTGCCGCCGGCCGTCGCGCCCACGCGTTGCAGCTCCACGTTGAGGATGGCGTAGGACTTGTTGTTGAGGATGACGGTGGTGACGTTGAGCCGCTCGCGCGCCATGGTCCACAGCGCCTGGATGGTGTACATGGCCGAGCCGTCGCCGACCAGGGCCAGCACCGGCCGATCGGGGCAGGCGATGGCCGCGCCCACCGCGTTGGGCAGGCCCTGGCCGATGGCGCCACCCGTGAGCGTGACGACGTCGTGACGCGGCGCGCCCCGGGTGAAGTGCGGCAGCATCACGCCCGAGGTTTGCGCCTCGTCGACGATGATGGCGCGCTCGGGCAGCAGGTGGCCCACGGCCTTGCAGACCTTCTCGGCGGTGAGCTTGCCCTTGGGGCGATCAGGCCGCGTGGCCGACTGCAGCATGGGCTGCACGGCGTCGGCGCCGATCTTCTGCGCCAGCTTGAGCAGGCCACCCACCGCGTCCTGCGCGGGCGTGGCGAGCGCGTGCACGGTGCAGCCCTCGGGCACCAGGTCGCTGGCCTTGCCCGGGTAAGCGAAGAACGACACCGGCGACTTCGCATCGACCAGGACGAGGTGCTTGATGCCCTGCAGCTGCACCGAGGCCAGCTCGGCCAGGTAGGCGATGCGCTCGACGTGGGGCAGGCCCGCCCCCCGTTCGATGCGCGTGGGGAAGACCTCGGCGAACAGCTTGACGCCCGCCTTGACCGCGATGCGCGAGGCGGCCATCAGGCCCGGCTCGCGCAGGGCACGTGCGCCCATCAGCAGCGCGGTCTTCTCGCCGGACTGAATGGCCCGGGCGATGGCGTCGATCACCTCGTCGTCGGCCACCGGGGGCAACGCCAGCGTGGGCAGGGACGCGGGCACGCCGCCTTCGCCCCAGGACACATCGGCCGGCAGGATCAGCGTGGCGACCTGGCCCGGCGTGCCCATGGCGGTGGCCACGGCCTCGGCGGCGTCGCTGGCCAGCTCGGCGGTCGATGACGAGGTGCGAACCCATTTGGAGACGTTGCGCGCCACGGTTTCGATGTCGGACTGCAGTTGCGCGTCGTACTTGACGTGGTGGGTGGCGTGGTCGCCCACGATGTTGACCACCGGCACCCGGCCCTTGCGCGCGTTGTGCAGGTTGGCCAGGCCGTTGCCCAGGCCGCAACCCAGGTGCAGCAAGGTGGCCGCTGGCTTGCCCGCCATGCGGGCGTAGCCGTCGGCCGCGCCGGTGGCCACGCCTTCGAACAGCGTGAGCACGGCGCGCATGCGCGGCTCGTGGTCGAGCGCGGCCACGAAGTGCATCTCCGAGGTGCCGGGGTTGCTGAAGCACACGGTCACGCCGGCATCGGCGAGGGTCTTCATCAGGGCTTGTGCGCCGTTCATGTCTGGGTCTCCTCGAGTCGGTTCTTCTGTCGGTTCTTCATGCCAGGTGGGCGGCACCGATGTCCGCCACGCGCCTGACGCCGGCCAGGGTCATGGCCAGCTTCAGTTCGTGCTGCCAGCGCTGCAGCAGCTCGGTCACGCCCCGCTCGCCATCGGCGGCCAGGGCCCAGACCCAGGGCCGGCCGATGAGCACACCCTGGGCGCCCAGGGCCAGGGCGCGGAACACGTCCACGCCCGAGCGGATGCCACCGTCGACCAGCACCTGGACGCCGGGGTTCACGGCCTTGACCGCGCGGGCGATGCCAGGCAGCTTCGAGGCCGTCGAGGCCACGCCGTCGAGCTGTCGCCCGCCGTGGTTGGACACGATCAGGCCCTGCACGCCCGTGCCCGCCGCCGTGCGCGCATCGCCTTCGTCGAGCAGGCCCTTGAGCAACAGGGTGCCGCCCCAACGCTCGCGCAACCAGTCGATGTCGGCCCAGGTCACGGTGGGGTCGAACTGGGTGTCCACCCAGGCCTTGAAGGCATCCATGTCCTGCGCATGCGGCACCTGTTCGCTGAGGTTGCCAAAGCCGTGTGGCTTGCCCAGCACGCCCACGTCCCAGACCCAGCCGGGTCGGGTCAGCAGGTGCGCGGCCTTGATGAGTGCCGCCCGCGAGCGCGAGGCCGACAGGCCGTTGCGCGTGTCGCGGTGGCGCATGCCCGAGGTGGGCAAATCGACGGTGAACACCAGGGTGCGACAGCCTTCGGCCCAGGCGCGCTGCAGCAGGGCTTCGACGATGCCGCGGTCGCGCAGCATGTAGAGCTGGAACCAGGTGGGCCGCACCACGGCGCGCTGCACCTCGCCCAAGGGGCAGATGCCCACGGTGGACAAGGTGAAGGGCACGCCCACCGCTTCGGCGGCGCGCGCGGCCTGCACCTCGCCTCGGCGGGCCATCAGGCCGGCCAGGCCGATGGGGGCCAGGGCCAGGGGCAGGCTGCAGGGCTGGCCGGCCAGCGTGGTGCGGGTGTCCACGCCGTCGACGTCGATCAGCACGCGCTGGCGCAGCGTCACGCGCGCCCAGTCGGCCTCGTTGGCGCGCAGGGTCTGCTCGTCGGTGGCGCCGCCGTCCACGTAGTCGAACAGGAAGCGGGGAAGCCGGGCCTGGGCCCTCAGGCGCAGGTCGGCGGCCGTGGCGGGGAGGTGCAGGGGCATGGGTCGTGGACGCCTTGTTGCGGGGAGCGGTCAGCGCAGATCGGGGGCGCGGTGGGGCGCAATGGCTGCGTCGGGCGCCGCCACGTACCGCCGCATCACCCACGCGAACAGCAGGCCGCCCACGTACATCAGCACACCATACAGCGCACCGGGGATGGCCATGGTGCCATCCTGCAGCACAGTGCTGGCGATCACCAGGGCCAGGGCCGCGTTCTGCACCGCCGTCTCGATGCCCAGCGTGATCGACTGGCTGCGTGACAGGCGTGCCAGCCAGGCCACCGCGAAACCCAGGCTCAGCATGGTCAGGTTCAGGACCAGCGCCAGCGGCGCCAGGGCCGCGAAATGCGCCTGCACCATCGGCCAGTTCCTGACGACGGCCATCACCACGATGAGCACGAACAGGCCCGTGGCGATGCGCGTGGCACGCGGCTCGAACCGCAATGCCCACGCCGTCCAGCGGTGGCGAGCCACCATGCCCAGCGTGACCGGCAAGCCCATCACCAGCGCCACCTGGCCCATCATCAAACCGACGGGCACGTTCACCGCGCGTTCGGTGCCCATGAAGTGCCCCAGCGCCCCGGTGACGATGACCGGCAGCGTGAAGATGGTCAGCAAGCTGGCGATGGCCGTGAAACCCAGGGCCAGTGCCACGTCGCCACGCGCCAGGTAGGTCAGCAGGTTGGAGGTGGCGCCCGTGGGGCAGGCCGCCAGGATCATGAAGCCCACGGCGAAGGCCCCGCTCAGGCCCAGCAGCTTGAGCATGCCGAAGCACACCAGCGGCAGCAGCACGAAGTGGCTGAAGACGCCGACCAGCAGGGCCCGCGGCTGCACCAGGATGCGCCGGAAGTCGCCCAGCGTCAGCCCCAGGCCGAGCGAGAACATGATGAAGGCCAGGATCAGCGGCAGCAGCACGCCCGAGACGATGTCACCTTGCACCTTGACTCCTGTGGTGGTTGAAGCGGTGTGAACGACGAACGCCTCAGGCGCCCGTCACGATGGAACGCGCGGCCGCCCGCGCCGTGAGGATGCAGCCCGGCAGGAAGGTGCCTTCCAGCGAACGCTTGCCGCTGGCACCGCCCCCGCCGAAGCCGGCCGCTTCCCCCACGCAGTAAAGACCGGGGACGGCGCCCCCATCGGCCCGCAGCACGCGGCTTTGCAGGTCGGTCTGCAAGCCGCCCAGGCTCTTGCGCGTGATCAGTTGCACCTGGATGGCGATGTAGGGGCCTGCGCCCTTCGTCTGCAGCGGCTCGGGCTTGCACGTGCGCATCTTCTCGGGGCCCCACTGGCGCGCGTGCAGGATGCGGCGGATCTGGTCGTCGTTGCTCAGCGCCAGCCCCTTGGCGAAGTTGGCATCGAAGGCATCGGCCGTGGCCTGCAGCACCGCCGGGTCGATGTGCTGCGAGCCCTGCTCGGCCTGGGTCAGCGCGTTCATCTTTTGCGCCAGCCCGGCCAGGGTGTCGTCGACCAGGAAGTGCCGGCTCTCGCGCTGCATCTGTTTGACCAGGCGGTGGTTGCCCAGCGCCGTCTCCAGCACGAAGCGGATGAGCTGCTTGTCGCGCACGCGCTGGTTGTGCTCGGCGCCCGAGATGGCGAACTCCCTGGCCGCGATGCGCCAGTTCATCAGGTGCCAGGTCCAGGGCTGTTTCTGCACGGCCACCTGCTGGCAGAGCTCGTGCGTGTCGAAGCCCGTGACCAGGGGCTCGGGGCCGATGCGCCGCCCCGTGTGGTCCAGCCACAGCGCCGACTTGCAGGGGATGGTCGACAGCCCATGGCCCGGGAAGTGCGGGTGGGGGTGCGGGATGCCTGCGGCGTAGTTCCACATCTCGCCGGCGTGGGTGAGCTGGGCGCCGAGCTCATCGGTGGCCAGGCGGTGCAAGGCGCCATCGGCAAAGGGGTGGGCGCCGTTGAGCATCGTGGCAGGGCGAGGCCGGTGCGCCGGCCAGTTGGCGATGCACTGCTCGGTCGAGCCGTTGACGCCGCCCATGGCCAGCACCACCACCGGCGCTTCGACGCGCACCTGCGCGCCGCTGGCTTCGTGCACCGCCTGCACGCCGCTGATGACACCAGCGCTGTTTTCCACCGTGGTGACGCGGTGCCCGCTGAGCACCTTCAGTCGTCCGCCGACGCCCTCGGCTGCGGCGCGCTGCATGGCCGAGATCATGCGCCGCGTGAGCTCGCGCGAGGTGCCCCAGACCACGTGGTAACGCGGCACGCTGTTGCCTTCACCGAAACGCCCGCGCTCGACCCAGTTCACCGCCGGGAAGAACTTCAGCCCGTGCGAGACCAGCCAGTCGTAGACCTGCTCACGCGAATGCTGCACGTAGAACTCGGCCCAGCGGCGAGGCCAGGTGTCGTCCTCGGCCAGTTCACCGAAGCTCAGCCAGTCGCGCAGCGCGCGCTCCGGCGTGTCGGGGATCTTCATGCGCTGCTGCAGCGGGGTGCCCACCAGGGCCATGCCGCCAAAGGCCCACAGCGCCAGGCCGCCCAGGCGATCGGACGTGTCGCGGTCGATCACGGTCACGTGCCGGCCCGCCTTGAGGCACTCCATGGCCGTGACGATGCCCGCCAGGCCGCCGCCCACCACCACCACATCCGTTCGCACAGCCGAAGCCATCGATCTCATCCTTCCATCTCGTCGCCGGGTGCGACCTTAGCGACTTATGATCTCGCTCGATTGACTTCACAGGACAAGCGAATTGACTTCGCAGGCCAAAGTGTCGCTGAGCTGGGTGCGCACAGTGTTGGGACAAGCGCAGCGCCAGGGAATCGAGGAAACCACCCTGCTGCGCGCCGCCGGCATCTCGCCGCGCGAGCTGGAGAACGAGCGCTGGCCCATCGACCACATCACCCGGCTGTGGCGCGCCGCCGCCCGCCTGACGCAAGACGCGGGCTTTGGCCTCAAAGCCGGCACCCTGGTGGGGCCCGCCAGCTTCAACGTCGTCGGCTTCATCGTGCAGTCGGCCGCCACGCTGCGCCAGGCCCTGACCGTGGTGCAGAAGTACCAGACGCTGATCTCGGATGGCGGGCGTTTCCAGCTGCTGGCGGGGCCACAGACGAGCTGGCTGGTCTACCACCCGCGCCAGGGCGACCTGGCCTTCAGCCCGCACCAGATCGAGGCCGTGCTCGCCGCCGTGGTCAGCGCCTCGCGCTGGATCACGCCGGTGCCGCTCAAGCCCATGCTGGTGCGCTTCAGCCACGAGGCCGTGGGGCCCTTGGCCGGCTACCGCGAGGTCTTCGGCTGCCCCATCGAGTTCAACCAGGCCTACAGCGGCCTGCTGATCGACAACGAGGTGCTGGACACGCCGCTGCCGCAGGCCAACGCCCAGCTCGCGCGCCTGCACGAGCAGTACGCCGCCACGCAGCTGCATGCGCTGGCGCAGCAGCTGGGCCTGGACGAAACCGTGCGCGGCTGGGTCCGCACGCAGATGGACGCGCGCCCCGGCCCCCCGGCGCCCTCCCGGGCCGATGCCGCCGCCGCTTTCGGGCTGCACGAGCGCACGCTGGCGCGGCGCCTGCAAGCTTGCGGCACGCATTACGAGGCATTGCTGGATGGGGTGCGGCGCGACCTGGCCCTGCAGCACGTGGGCGACACGGAACTGCCGCTGCGCGAGGTGGCCCACGCGCTGGGCTTTGCGGACATCAGCCCGTTTTACCGGGCGTTTCAGCGTTGGACAGGCGTCACGCCTGCCGCCTGGCGAAATCAGCGGGGGGCCCCAGGCAGCTCTCCAGCATAAGGGCGATTTAAGCCCCTGTGAGCCCCTTTTTGGGCCCCGTTGCATCGAAACGCCGAAGCAGGGGTTTCGTGCCAATTCCGCCCACCCAAAGTGGCGCGGTTTCTGCATGATGGGCATCAAGCGACCCGCTCAACCACTTCGCCGGAGGACTCTCGCATGAATTGGTTCGACAACGTTTCGTCAGACTGCGATCAGCCCATCGCAGCGGCCTGCCTGATGCACGGCCACTGGCGTCATCAGCGGAATCCGTTCACCGACCCGGTGCTCTGCCGGGTGGTGCTGGACGTGGCCGAACCTCGCGTGGTCGCCGCCCAGGTGATCGAACACGGCATGGTCGAAGACCTCGACAGCACCGAACTGGAAGACCTGACCCAGGCACTGGTGTCGCAAGACGTGCACCGCCAGCCGCAGGCCTGGGGCTTCAGCCATTGCACCCGGCTGCCCACCTGGGCCCGCCCCACCTTCACCGAAAGCCAGATCGAGGAGCTCGAGCGCATCGAGGGCTACCTGATCGACGCCTCGGACGACAACATCGACGACGTGCTGCGGTTGCGCGACGAGTTCCTGCGCGGCATCGGCATGACCGACCAGGACGTGATGCGCGCGGCCCGCTCGCCGGAGCAGGCGCCTTGCGGTCGCAAGGGCGGCCGGCTCGTCAACTGAGGCCCATCAGGTGGCGTGGCGAGACCACAGGATCTCGCCCGCCTTCAACGGGTCACCCGTGCGGTTGAAGGTGTCGAGCCAGACCTTGTAGGTCGGCACGACGCCGCTGTCCCAGGGGTGAAAGCCTGGCTTGAAGAAGGCCAGGTAGCTCGGGATCATGCGGGTGTAGAGCCCACCGATGCCGAACAGCCACCACAGGCCCTTGGCGAACATCTTCGTGCGCTGCCAGCGGCTGAAGCCGTCGACCTTGAGCATGTAGCGCGTGCTCAGCATCACGTTGAGGTTGAAGAGGAAGGTGACCATCACCAGCGCGAAGGTGCGGCGCAGGTAGCCGGCCTTGGCCACCTTCTGCAGCACGTCGAAGGCCACGGCCTTGTGCTCCATCTCTTCCATGGCGTGCCAGGCGTACATGGCGCGCATGCGGTGGTCGGCCTGGCCCAGCACCTTCGGGTCTTCGCACAGGGCCTCGGCCATGGTCGCGGTCAGGTGCTCGGCGGCGGCCGTGTCGGCCAGCGTCACGACCGGGGCGAACGTGCGGCGCGCCCAGTTGGAGAGGCTGCGCTGCGTGTTCTCCAGCATGTCCACGTCGATGCCCTGCTGGCGCAGGCGGTCGTTGTACTGGCTGTGCACGATGCCGTGCTGGCCTTCCTGGCGCATGAAGTCCTTGACGTCGGCCAGCAGCTTCGGGTCGGTGATCTGGTCGCGGAAGTCGCGCACGCAGGAAATGAAATAGCGCTCGCCCTCGGGGAAGATGGTCGACATGGCGTCGAAGTAGCGCGTCTTGAAGGCGTCGCCACCGAACCAGTACTTCGGGATGTCTCCGCCCAGGTCGAAGTCCAGTTTCTCGCGCGGGACGATGACGGGCGCCTGGGTTGCTTGCTGGGTCATGGAAGGCCTCCTGGTTTTCGGCAGATGGGGTCGCTCGAGCGTGACTTTAGGCCGGATCCGGCTCGGCGCGTGAGGGATGTGACGACACGCAAGGGGATTTGTGCGACGCACGGCCCCCAACGAAAAAGCCCGAGCCGTCGAAAAATCGGCCCGGGCTCGCCCCATCACCGGGGCAAAGGGTTGCACCCCCGGTCTGGTCAGTTGAACCAGTCCTTCTTCCAGGAGGACTGCCACTGCTCGACTTGCTTTTCAGCTTCTTCGCGGGTCACGCCGTAGCGCTCCTGGATGCGACCGGCCAGCTGCTCGCGCTTGCCGTCGATCACGTCCAGGTCGTCGTCGGTGAGCTTGCCCCACTGCTCGACGGCCTTGCCCTTGAATTGCTTCCATTGGCCTTTGACTTGGTCCCAGTTCATGTCGTTTCTCCTTGGGTTGAAAAGGGTTGAGACACTCACTTGCGCAAGGTGTTGACGCCAAACGCGATCAGGCCGATGACCACCAGGAAGGCGATCAGGAAGAGCACGAACAGCACCTTGGCGATGCCGGCCGCGCCCGCCGCGATGCCGCTGAAGCCGAGCATCCCGGCAACCGCTGCAACAACGGCAAAAATGAGGGCCCACTTGAGCATGGCGTTCTCCTTGACGAAGCGATGACTTCACTGTGGCGCCATCCGCGTCGCGGTGGCGTCAGCCAAAGGCCAGCTTCGCTGTAGGAGAAGACGCCAACTCAGCGCGCGGGCAGGCTGCGCACGCGCTGGGCCAATGCATCGGCCTGGGCGTCGAGCCATTTCGCCAGGGCTTCGGCTTCCTGCTGGGCATCGCCAATGGGCGCGTGCAGCGGGCTCGTCAGGCTGCCGCCGTCGAGCACGCGCCCCTGTCGATCGACCACCCGCCAGTTGAGGGTGCCCACCACTTCGCCGCGTGCGGCGTGCACGTCCAGCTGCTGCACCTCGACCAGCAGCCTGCGCGGGCTGAGGGCATCGTCGCCCGTCCACCAGCCCAGCTCGGGCGCGCGCTGTCGCAAGGCCTGCGACAGGCGCCGCGTCATGCCCGTTTCGACGCGCTCGGCCCAGACGGCATCGGGCCAGGCGACGAGTTCGGCGTCCTGGCGAAGGTGCAGCACCTGGCGCCGCTGCCAGTGCTCGGGCAGGCGCAGGGGCGACAGGGCGATGCCCGCCGATGGCGTGGCTTGCGCAGCGGAAGCCGACGCAGGCGGCGCCGACGGGATGATCACCAGCGCCCGGGGCGGCGGCGGGCTCGCGCAACCCGCCACAAACAGCACCGCGGCCAGGGCCCACACGCTGGCTGCTGCGCTTCGTTGACGGGACAGGGTGTTGGCTTCACTCATGCGGTCTCCCGAAGATGAGGACGTTGGGCTGCTCTTCGATGTCCTCGACCAGCGCCGAGAAACTGCGCGCCGAACGGGCCAGGTCGCGCAACGCGCCGTCGAGGTCGGTGCGGGCTGGCGAGCCCGGTGCCACCCAGGCAGAGAGCTCACCCATGCCGGTGCGCACGTCGTTGGCGGCGCCGTGCAGGGCGTCCACCGCCCCCACCACGCGGGGCTGCACATCGAGCACCAGGCGCTGGCCGCTGTCAGCCAGGCCTTGCAGGGATTTCAGCGAGGCGCCGGTCTGCAGCGACACCTGGTGGAAGTCGTCGCCCGCGCGCTGCAAGGTCTGCGTGGCCTGGCCGGCGACGCGGCCGACCTCGCCCTGCATCTTCACCAGGCTGGCGCGGCTTTCGTCGGCGAGCTGGCGCACGCTCCGCATGGTCGCGCGCACGTCGGCAACGGTGTCCTTCAAAGGCAGCTCGGAGACCTGCTCGAGCAGCCGGTCGAAGTTGCCGCCCACGTGCGGGATGACGAGCGGGCCTTCTGCGGCCTGGGCCACGGGCGTCGCGGGGGGCTGGCCGATGGTCAGGTCGATCAGGACCTGACCGGTGACCAGGCTCTGCGTGACCATCTGCGCCACCAGGCCGCGGTCGATGAGCGACTGCAGGGCCTCGCGCTGGGCCCTGCGGCCCCGCACCTTGATCGACAGGGCCTCGGTCGACACCGCCAGCGTGATCGGCAGGCGCGACTGCAGGCTCTGCGGATCGAGCTCCACACCGATGGCCTCGACCTGGCCGACGGGCACGCCCCGGAAGGTCACGGGCGCCCCGATGGTCAGGCCCTTGACGCTCTTGTCGAACCAGACCACCGCCTGGGTCCGCCCGCCACCAAAGAAGCGGCCCTTGCCCAAGGCGGTGACCAGCACCACCGCCAGCCCCATCGCGATCACCACGAAGGCGCCCAGCGCCACCGATCGTTTGTTCATGCCTGCTCGTCCTTTCTTTGCAGGAAATTGCGCACCGCCAGCGGCAAGGCCCCGTCGTGCTGCATCTCGGCCGGGCGCCCTTGTGCCAGCGGGCGACGCGACTCGGCGTCCAGGAAGATGCTGTCGTCGGCGACGCGAAACAGGCTGTCGCGCTCGTGGCTGACCAGCACCACCGAAGCGCCCGTGCGGTCGCGCAACGAGAGGATGAGGTCGTCCATGCGCAGCGAGGTGACGGGGTCCAGCCCCGCAGAAGGCTCGTCCAGGAAGATCACCTCGGGTTCGGCCACGATGGCCCGCGCCAGGCCCGCGCGCTTGACCTGCCCGCCGCTGAGCCCATGCACGGGGGCATCGGCCTGGTCGGCCAGGCCCACCCACTCGAGCACGTCGCGCACCCGCTGGGCGCGTTCGGCCTCGTCGCGGTCGCGCCAGTGCAGCTCCAGCGGCACGTGCACGTTCTCGGCCACGCTGAGGGTGGACCACAGCGCGCCTTTCTGGAACAGCATGCCAAAGCGCTGGCGTGCCGCCTGTTTCTGAGCTGCGTCCATCTCGCCCCAGTAGCCCTGGCCGTCGATGCAGACATCGCCCGATGCCGGCTCCTGCAACCCCACCATGTGGCGCAGCAGCGTGCTCTTGCCGCAGCCGCTGCCGCCCATCACCGCGAAGATGCAGCCCGGCGGCACGCTGAAGCTGACCCGCTCCTGGATGAGCTGGTCGCCGTACTGCATGCGCAGGTCGCGAACGTCGATGTGTGCCATGCCGACTCCTACCAGCCCATGGCGTTGGCGATCACGGCGAAGACCGCATCGAGCGCGATCACGCCCACGATGCCGCGCACCACCGCGCGCGTGGCGGCTTCGCCCACCCCGGCGGCGCTGCGTGCCGCGTGCAGGCCGGCGTAGCAGCCGGCCAGGGCGATCCAGGCGCCGAACACGGTGGCCTTGCCCAGGCCCAGCCACAGGTGCACCGGCGAGGTCGCCACCATCAGGCGCTGCAGGTAGATCGTGGCGTTGAGGTCGAGCATGAGCGAAGCGACCAGCAGCCCGCCCAGCAAGGCTGCCGCGCAGGCATGGAAAAAGAGCAGCGGCATCATGCCCAGCAGCACCAGCACGCGCGGCACCACCAGCTCGCGCATCGGCTCCAGGCCCAGCACGTGCAGGGCGTCGATTTCTTCCTGTGCGCGCATGGTGGCCAGCTCGGCAGCGAAGGCCGCGGCCGTGCGCCCCGACATCACCACCGCCGTGATCAGCGCGGCCATCTCGCGGCACACGGAGATGCCCACCAGGTCGGCCACGTACAGGCCCGCACCGAACTTCTGCAACTGCACCGCGCCCACGAAAGCCATGATGGCGCCCACCAGCGCATTGACCACCCAGACGATGGGCAGGGCCTGCACGCTGGCCTGGGCCGCCAGGCGCGACCACTGCGCCATCGAGGGCAGCGGCCGGTGCCCCGCCATCGACGCCAGGGTGATGAGCATGGCGCCCCCGAAGCCCATCGGTTCGGCCCACCCGCGCCAGCGGGCTTCGACCTTCACGCCGATCTCGTGCAGCCAGGCGTTCACGGGGCGGCCCCGTCTGAGGGCGGGCTGCCGGGCATCGACCGGCGCAAGCCAATGAGGACGATGGGGTTCACGGTCATGGGATCCGCAGGTCGCACAGGTAGGAGGTGAGGGGGCTTGGGTCAACACCAGCGTGCATCCTACAGGCTGCCCGGCGTTGGCAAATCGGGCATGAAAAAGGCCAGCCGAAGCTGGCCTCCACCGCCTGCGCCACTCAGGAGCCGACGACCTTCAGCTCACTGGTGACCGAGGTCACCCCGCTCGTTCCCTGGGCCAGCGCCACCGCCCTCGATACGGCGGCGTCAGAGGGTGCCGTGCCCTGCAGCACCACCGCCCCGGCGCTGACCTTCACGTCGATCTTCGTCGCTTCCAGCTCCTTGTCCTGGGCGATCTTGGCGTTGACCTCGGCCGTGATGGCCGCGTCGCTCACCGCGCTGCGGGTTTCGTCGAGCCGGGCCTTCGCTGCTTCGCCAGCTTCGCGGGCATCGGACTGGGCCTCGGCCACCGTGGCGTCGACGCGCTCGCCGACGGACGCCGAGGTGTCCCGCTTGCCGCAGGCCACCGACAGGGCGCCCAGGGCCATCAGCAGCGCCAGGGCGGCGCGGTTCATGTGTTTCGAATGGGTCATGGCAAACCTCCAGTCGTTGCGATGATGGGATCGTGCGCCGGCAGGGCCCAGGGCCGTGTCGTCCACGGGCGCAAATGGGCGTAGGACAAGGACGAGCCTTGTCAGCGGCGTCCGACGCCGCCAGGGCCCATGCGGGCTCAGGAAGCCTTGCCGGCCATCGCCCTGCGGCAGCGCAGGTCGGCGGCACGCGCGACCTCTCGCTGCCCCGGGTCCACCAGTGGCAGCACACCGGCGAGCGGGTGCACCACGGCCAGGGCGGCAGCGCCCAGGATGCGCATCCACGTCTCGGGGTGGATCACCTTCACATCGACCTGGCGCCAGGGGCCGCTCAGTTGCACGGGCGTGCGCAAGGTCAACAGCGAGAAGTCTTTCGGCGCGACACGGGTGCGCAGGTCGAGCGTCTCGTCCTTGAGCGAGATGTGGCCGTCTGCCCAGAGCGTGGAGTCGGGCGTGGTGACGATGGCCGGCGCGGGACGCAACACGCCGTCGCGCGCCTCCAGGCGCACCTGGGCACAGCTGATCGGCAGCGACTCGTCGCCCGAGATGAACTCGACCAGCCCCTCCATCAGGTCCAGGCCCGCCAGCTCGATGCCCAGGTGCGAGACCTGGCCATCGCGCAGCGCCAGATCGGCATGCCCGCCCAAGGTGCCCAGCAGCCCCGCGGTGGAGCGGCCCCGGCCATTGACCACGATGCGACCGGACAGCACGCCCGAGGCGAGCGGCGCGCGGCCCTGCCGCTGCAAGGGCTTGGCCCATTGCTCCAGGCGCACATCGTCGACGTTCAGGTCGGCGCTGAGCAAGGCTTGCTCGGGCTGGCGGGCGTCCAGCTCGATGAGGCCCCGCACGCTGCCCTGAGCCAGCCGCGTCGACAGCTGCTCCAGCCGCAGCACGCCGCCTTGCAGCACGATGCGGCCACGCAGGTCGCGCATGGCCTGCAGCGCGGTGTTGCCCGTGTCGAACAGGTCGATGGCCAGGCGCACGTCGGCGTCCATGGCGCGCAGGCTTGGCAGGTTGAAGGGCCGGTCGGGCAGGACGCGGTCCGAGGCCTTGGCCTGGGCCGCATCGCCCGGCACCGGCACGCCGACGGCCGGGCCCAGGTCGGCCAGGGCCAGACGCTGGCCGCGCAGCACACCGACCAGGCTGGGAGGGGTGGTGCCGCGGTCGTGGGTGAAGTCGCCCGACAGCCGGCTGTCGCCGATGCGCGCCTGAACCACCTTGACGTTGGTGCGCTCGCCATGCCACCACAGGGCCCCCCTCATCTGGAACGCAGGGGTGGTGGGCAGGGTGATGCCCACCGCCTCCCCCACGGCCGCCAGCGACGGCCCCGCGAGGCTGAAGCGGCCCGCCCCCGCACCGCTGGCGTCGGGCGCCGGACCCTGGTAGCTGACGCGGGCGCGGCCGACGCTGCCTTCGAGCACCAGTTCGCGGTCGGTCAGCCAGCGCCAGGGCAGGCTGGAGTGGGCCTGCATGTGCAAAGGCAGGCCACGGTGGCTGCCCTGCGCCACGGCCGCCCAATGCCAGCTCGGCTCGCGGTGTTCCGGGTCGCCCGGGGCGCTGGCCTGGGCCTCCGGCACCACGCTGGCCGACACCCTCGCCTGCAGGCCCAGCACCTGGTCGTCAACGTTGAACAGGCCCTGGTGCAGGGCCATGTCGCGCACGGTCACGCTCTGCCACAGGGGCTTGGCGACTTCGGTGACAGCGGCATCAGGGGTCTGCGCGGACGACTGGGGCCCGAGCTGCCAGCTCGCCCGGCCATCGGGCAGGCGGGTCAACCAGGCCTGCAGGCGCCGGGCCTCCAAGCGTTCGATCTCGATGCGGCCGCCTTGGGCCATGCGCCACAAGGCGGCGTAGCCCACGGCCAGCTCGCCATCGTGCAGGCTGAGCAGCCAGGGGGTGTCGGCCGGGGCCCAGGCGGGTGCGCCGATGCGCAACTGCGGCGCGCTCAGGCGCACACCGCCCCACAGGTGCAGCCGAGCCTGCGCCTGACCGGCCACGTCCACCCGCCGGTCGATCAAGCGCGCCACCAGGTCGGCGGCCGGTTGCACCAGCCAGGGCCAGCCCTGGCGCTCGCCCCACACCAGCCCCAACATCAACAACAGCGCCCCCAGCAGCGCCAAGACCCGGCCTCGCCAGGGCCACGATCTGGCCGGTGGCTGGGGGGCCGCTGCCGGGTGGACGGACGTGTTCACACTCATGCACCCATCTGAGCAGAAAGCACGCGCGATGGGCGTCGGCCAAAGGCGGGCTCAGGTGTCGGACACCGCCGACACCGGGCGCGGCACTACACTGCGCCCTCGACCTCCCGCACCGCCTCATGCAGATCTCTCAACGCGCCCAAGCCATCGCCCCCTTCCTGGCCATGGAGTTCGGCAAGCGGGCCGCCGAGCTCGAAGCGGCCGGCCACCGCGTCATCCGCCTGAACCTGGGCGAGCCGGACTTCGGTGCGCCTCCTGCCGTGCGCGCCGAGCTGCAACGCGTGGCCGGTGAGGTGGCGCTGCCTTACACCGGGGCGCTGGGCCTGCCGGCGCTGCGCGAGGCCATCGCCGGGTTCTACGAACAGGCCCATGGCCTGAAGCTGTCACCCGACCGGGTGGTGGTGACGGCCGGGGCCTCGGCCGCGTTGCTGCTGCTGACCGCCGCGCTGGTGGACCCGGGCGACGAGGTGCTGGTGGGCGACCCGTCCTACCCCTGCAACCGACAGTTCCTGAGCGCCTTCGGTGCCGACGTGCGCCTGGTGCCCACCGATGCCGCGTCTCGCTTTCAGCTCGACCTGGCGGCGCTGCAGCGCCACGGGTCGGCCCGCACCAAGGGGCTGATGATCGCCACGCCCTCGAACCCGACGGGCACCTCGGTGCCGCCCGCCGAGCTCGCCGCCATCTGCGAATGGGCGCGTGCGAAGGGTGCCTGGCGCATCGTCGACGAGATCTACCTGAACCTCAGCGACGCGCAAGCCGACGGCACGCCCGCGCCCACGGTGCTGGCCGCCGATGCGGGCGCCTGCGTCATCAACAGCTTCTCGAAGTACTTCGGCATGACGGGCTGGCGCCTGGGCTGGGCCGTCGTGCCCGAGGCGCTGGTGCCGGCGATGGAGCGGCTGGCGCAGAACTACTACATCTGCGCGCCCACGCCGGCACAGCTGGCCGCGCTGGCTTGCTTCACGCCCGAGTCGATCGCCGTCTGCGAAGCGCGCAAGCGGGAGTTTGCCCAGCGGCGCTCGCTGGTGCTGCAAGGCTTGCGTGACATCGGGCTGCCGGTGCCGGTGCCGCCCGACGGCGCCTTCTACGTCTACATCGACGTGAGCCAGACGGGGCTGGACGCGATGGGCTTTTGCGAGCAGGCCTTGCAGCAAGCGCACGTGGCGTTGACGCCAGGCCATGACTTCGGGGCGAGCGAGGCGGGGCGCTTCGTGCGGCTGTCGTACGCGGCTTCGCGCGAGGACCTGGTCGAGGGGCTGGCGCGATTGGGTCGCTTCGTGGCCGGGCTGCGCGGCTGAGTCGGGCCGCGCCTCAGGCGTAAGCCACCACCGAATCGCCCCGGCAAAAGCCGAACAGCTGCAAGCCGCTGCGCTGCGCCAGCGAGATGGCCAGCGAGGTGGGGGCCGAGATCGCGCCCAGGGCGCCCGCGCCCACGCGCACGCACTTGCTGACCATCTCGTGGCTGGCGCGGCTGGAGACCACGACGAGGCCCGCCGGCAGCGGCCCCTGCAGCGCCATGGCCCCGATGAGCTTGTCGAGCGCGTTGTGGCGTCCGACGTCCTCGCGCACGCAAACGAGCTCACCCTCGGGCGTGGCCCAGGCCGCCGCGTGGCATCCGCCGCTGTGCGCCTGCAGCGTCTGGCGCGAGGGCAGGGCTTGCAGGGCCCGGCGCAAGGCGGCACCAAGGTCGCCAGGGGCGCGCAAAGCGCCGTGCACCGAGGCGGTGGGCAAGGCCTGCTCGAAGGCCTGCAGGCTGTCGATGCCGCACAGGCCGCAACCCGTGCGCCCCGCAAGCTGACGACGCCGGTCCTTGAAGCGATCGAAGGCGCGGGGCGAGACGTCCAGGTGCACGCTGGTGCCGACCTCGGCGGGCTCGACGCGCACGTCGCGCAGCTCGTCCACGCCCTGCAGCAAGCCCTCTGACAGCGAGAAACCGACGGCGAACTCTTCCAATGCGGTCGGGGTGGCCATCATGACCACGTGCGAAACGCCGTTGTAGACGAGCGCCACGGGGGCCTCGTCGATCACCCAGTCGTGGTCGGCGCGTTGCAACGCGCCATCGTGACGCTGCACGGCCACCCGGCGCAGGCCCGCGGGCGGCGCCGACGCCTGGCCATCGCCCGCACCATCCAGCGACGCTCGGGCGTTCATGCGTTCACCTCGGCGAGCGGGGCCCGCGCGGGCCGCAGCCTCACCGGGATGGCCTTGGACGCCGGGGTGCGCGCGCCCACCGCGTGGCTGGCGAGCGGCACCAGCACGTTGGTCTCGGGGTAGTAGGCCGCCACGCAACCCGTCGGGATGTCGTGGTCGACCAGCTTGAAGCCCAGGGCCACGCGTTCGATGTCGTCGGGCGCGGCGCCCACCAGGTCCACCCAGGCGCCTTGTGCGAAGCCGCTGCGCCCGCGGTCCTGCGCGTTGACGAAGAGCACGCGGCGCTGACCGAAGACGCCGCGGTAGCGGTCGTCCAGGCCGTAGACGGTGGTGTTGTACTGGTCGTGGGCACGCACCGTGGTCAGGGCAAAGACCTCGCCCTCGCTCGCCTTCGCGCGCGCTCGGTGCACCACCGTGTCCGAAGGAATGGCGTGCACCGCGAACTGCGCCATGCCCGAGGCCGTGGCCCACACGCGTTCGCTGGCCGTGTTGCGCAGGCGGAAACCACCCGGGCGGTGCACCTTGTGGTTGAAGCCCTCGAACTCGTCGAAGACCTGCGCGATGTGGTCGCGGATGCGGCCGTAGTCCTCCACCAGCCACAACCAGGGCACGCGGCTGTGGGGCAAGGTGGCGGCGGCCAGGCGGGCCACGACCACCGGCTCAGACAGCAGATGCGGCGAGGCCGGCGCGTTGATGCCGGCCGACAGGTGCACCATGCTCATCGAGTCTTCGACGCTGATGTGCTGCGGCCCGCTGGCCTGGTGGTCGACCTCGGTGCGGCCCAGGCAGGGCAGCACCAGGGCCTCGCGGCCGTGCACCGTGTGGCTGCGGTTGAACTTGGTGGCCACGTGCACGGTCAGCTCGCAGCGCTGCAGCGCGGCCCAGGTGGTGGGCGTGTCGGGCGTGGCCGCCGCGAAGTTGCCACCCATGGCAAAGAACACCCGGGCGCGCCCATCGCGCATGGCCTCGATGGCGCCGATGGTGTCGAAGCCTTCGTGGCGCGGGGGCTCGAAGCCATAGACGTCACGCAGCCGGTCGAGGAAGACCGGCGAGGGCTTTTCGTAGATGCCCATGGTGCGGTCGCCCTGCACGTTGCTGTGACCGCGCACCGGGCACAGGCCCGCGCCGGGCTTGCCCACCATGCCGCGCATCAGCAGCAGGTTGGCGATGGACTGCACCGCCGCCACGCCGTGCTGGTGCTGGGTGATGCCCATGCCCCAGCAGGCGATGACCTTGTCGGCCTTCGCGATGACCTGCGCGGCCTGCAGCAGGCGCTCGCGGGGCAGGCCCGATTCGGCCTCGATGCGGGCCCAGTCCTCGGCTTCGAGGTCCGCTTTGAGCGCCTCGAAGCCGGTGGTGTGCTCGGCCACGAAGGCGTGGTCCACCGCGTCCAGCGCCAGCAGGTGCTTCATGACGCCCTTGAGCAAGGCGATGTCGCCACCCACCTTGAGCTGGTAGAAGTCGGAGGCGATGGGCGTGGCGCCACCGCTGAGCATCTCCAGCGGGTCCTGCGGGTCGGCGAAGCGCTCCAGGCCGCGCTCGCGCATCGGGTTGAAGCTGAGGATGCGCGCCCCTCGCCGCGAGGCCGCACGCAGCTCACCCAGCATGCGCGGGTGGTTGGTGCCCGGGTTCTGGCCGAAGATGAGCAGGCAGTCGGCCAGCTCGAAGTCCTCGAGCGTGACGGTGCCCTTGCCCACGCCCACGCTGGCCTTGAGGCCCACGCCGCTGGGCTCGTGGCACATGTTCGAGCAGTCGGGGAAGTTGTTGGTGCCGAACTCGCGCACGAACAGCTGGTACAGGAAGGCGGCCTCGTTGCTGGTGCGCCCCGAGGTGTAGAAGATGGCCTCGTCGGGCGAGGGCAGGGCCTGCAGGTGGCGCGCCACGGTGGCGAAGGCCTCGTCCCAGCTGACGCGGCGGTAGCGGTCGGTGCTGGCGTCGTAAGCCAGCGGCTCGGTCAGGCGGCCCAGGGCTTCGAGGTCGTGGTCGGTCCAGCTGCGCAGCGCGGTCACGGTGTGCTCGCCGATGCGCTCGGGCGTGGCGCGGTCGGCCGTGGCCTCGGCGGCCACCGCCTTGACGCCGTTTTCGCAGAACTCGAAGCTGCTGGTGTGCTGGCGGTCGGGCCAGGCGCAACCCGGGCAGTCGAAGCCATCGGGCTGGTTGGCCGACAGCAGGGTGCGCGCGCCCTTGAGCGCGATGCGGTGCTGCAGCAGCTGGTGGGCCACGCTGCGCAGGGCGCCCCAGCCGCCAGCAGGGCCCTTGTAGATCTGGATCTTGGCTTCGCTCATGGTGTGGTGTGGCTAGCAGGGGGCGTGCCACCCGCAGCGGCTCAACCCGGCGACTTCAAGGCTTGCGCGTGGTGCGCCACGTGCTCACCGACGAAGCTGGCGATGAAGTAGTAGCTGTGGTCATACCCCGCATGCCGGCGCAGCGTCAAGGGGTGACCCGCTTGCTCGCAGGCTGCGGCCAGCAGCTCGGGCCGCAGTTGACCGGCCAGGAACTCGTCGGCCTCGCCCTGGTCGACCAGCAGCGGCAGGCGTTCGGCGCCCTGCGGCAGCGAAGAGATCAGCGCCACGGCGTCCCACTCGGCCCAGGCCGCCGGATCGGGCCCCAGGTAGGCCCCCAAGGCCTTCTGCCCCCAAGGCACCTGCGAAGGCGCCACGATGGGCGAGAACGCCGACACGCTGCGGTAGCGACCCGGGTGGCGCAACGCCGTGATCAATGCGCCATGCCCGCCCATCGAGTGTCCGAAGATGCCACGTTGCTGCGTGACCGCGAAGTGCTGCTCGACCAGCGCCGGCAGCTCCTGGGACACGTAGTCCTGCATGCGGTAGTGCGCCGCCCACGGCGCCTGCGTGGCGTTCACGTAAAAGCCCGCGCCCTGGCCCAGGTCGTAGCCCGTGTCGTTGGCCACCCCTTCGCCGCGCGGGCTGGTGTCGGGCGCCACCACGATCAAACCGTGCTCGGCCGCGTGCCGCTGAAAGCCCGCCTTGGTGATGAAGTTCTGCTCGGTGCAGGTCAGGCCCGAAAGCCAGTACAGCACCGGGCAGGCCTGGCCACGCAGCGCGGCTGGCGGCAAGTAGACGGCGAACTTCATCTCGCAGCCCAGCGTGGCCGAGGTGTGCTGCCACACCTCCTGGCTGCCGCCGAAGCTGGCGTGTTGCTCAACGCGTTGCATGGCGTGTCTCCGTGTGGGTCTTCACTCAGGCTTGCTCTGCGAAGTTCACCACCGTGCGGATCGACTTGCCCTCGTGCATCAGATCGAAGGCGTGGTTGATGTCCTGCAGGCCCATGGTGTGCGTCACGAAGGGCTTGAGGTTGATGTCGCCACGCATGGCTTCTTCGACCATGCCAGGCAGCTCGCTGCGGCCCTTGACGCCGCCAAATGCCGTGCCCAGCCACTTGCGGCCCGTCACCAGCTGGAAGGGGCGGGTGGAAATCTCCTGCCCCGCGCCGGCCACGCCGATGATGACGGACTGGCCCCAGCCCCGGTGCGCGCACTCCAGCGCCGCGCGCATCACGTTGACGTTGCCGATGCACTCGAAGCTGTGGTCCACGCCCCAGCCTGTCATCTCGACGATGACCTGCTGGATGGGCTTGTCGTGGTCCTTGGGGTTGACGCAGTCGGTGGCACCAAAGGTGCGTGCCAGCTCGAACTTGTCGGGGTTGGTGTCGATGGCGATGATGCGGCCCGCGCCCGCCTTCTGCGCCCCGTGCACCACGGCCAGGCCGATGCCGCCCAGTCCGAAGACGGCCACCGTGTCGCCCGGCTGCACCTTGGCCGTGTTCTTGACCGCGCCCAGGCCGGTGGTCACGCCGCAGCCCAGCAGGCACACCTGCTCGGGGTTGGCCTCGGGGTTGACCTTGGCCAGCGACACCTCGGCCACCACCGTGTACTCGCTGAAGGTCGAGCAGCCCATGTAGTGGTACACCGGCTTGCCCTGGTACGAAAAGCGCGTCGTGCCATCGGGCATCACGCCCTTGCCCTGCGTGGCGCGCACCGACACGCACAGGTTGGTCTTGCCGCTCTTGCAGAACAGGCACTCGCCGCACTCGGCCGTGTACAGGGGGATGACGTGGTCGCCCACCTTCAGCGAGGTCACGCCTTCGCCCACCTCGACGACGATGCCCGCACCCTCGTGGCCCAGCACCGCCGGGAAGATGCCTTCGGGGTCGTCACCGCTGAGGGTGAAGGCATCGGTGTGGCACACGCCGGTGTGCGTGATGCGCACCAGCACCTCGCCCTTTTTCGGCGGCTCGACGTCGATCTCGACGACCTGCAGGGGCTGGCCAGCGGCGAAGGCAACGGCGGCACGGGACTTGATCATGGGGGTCTCCTTGAAAGGGGGGGCGGGGTTCGGTTCGGGCGTCATCGCAGGTAAGAGCGCACCAGCGTCGTGATGTCATCGGCCAGCTCGTCGACGCTGCGCTCGGCATGGAGTTGCTCGCGCACGTGCGACTCCAGGATCTCCGACATCAAGCCGTTGACGGCACCGCGCATGGCCGCGAGCTGCTGCAGCACGGGCGCACAGTCGGCGCCCGCTTCGAGCGCACGCTCGAGCGCCTCGGCCTGGCCGCGGATGCGGCGCACCCGGGTCAGGGCCTTTTTCTTGTCTTCGGGGGAATGGGGCATGGCGCGGCTCAGATAGTGGGGGGGAGTATACGACCACGGCGCCAGGCAAGGCACCTGGGGTAGGCTTTGTGCTGCGACGCAAACCGCTTTCAACGCCTTCACCACCCTGACCCCATGGCCGACCGTCCTCCTTCCGTGGCCCGCCGCGCGCGCCAAACCGTTCACCTGTGGGTGGAGTCGCTGCGCGACATGCTCACCTCGGTGGGCCCCGTGCTGCTGTTCGCCCTGGCCTTGCTGGCGGCGGCCTACTGGTGGCTCGACCCGCAACCGCCGCGCACCGTCACCCTGGCCACGGGCCCCGCGGGCAGCGCCTACGCCGAGTTCGGCCAGCGCTATGCGCAAGCGCTCGCCAGGGACGGCATCGAGGTGCAACTGCTCGCGTCCGACGGCCCCGCCTCCAACCTGCAGGCCCTGCGCGAAGGCCGCGCCGACGTCGCCTTCGTGCGCGGCGGCAGCGACAGCGGCCCCGAAAGCGACCTCGACGAGGACGAAGACCCCAACGAAGGCATCCTGTCCCTCGGGGCCCTGTTCTACGAGCCGCTGTGGATCTTTTACCGGCCTGCAGCGCTCCACGCCGAGGCCAACCCGGCCACGAAGAATGGGGCGCAAGCCCGCCCCGCCTCGCTGACCTCGCTCAGCCAGCTGCAAGGCCTGCGCATCAACCTAGACGAGGCCGGCAGCGGCGTGCCCGAGCTGATGCGCCGCCTGCTGCTGGCCAACGGCCTGGGGCCCACCTCGTTCATCGCCAGCGAGCTGCCCCCCAAGGACGCCGCCGAGGCCCTCAAGGCCGGCCAGATCGACGCCCTGGTGCTGATGACCGCGCCCGAGTCGCCCACGGTGCAAAGGCTGTTGCTGCACCCCGGCGTCGCGCTGGCCGAGGTGCCGCAGGCCGACGCGCTCTCGCGGCGCTTTCCTTTCCTGCAGACGGTGACGCTGCCGCGCGGCATGGTCGACCTCGCGCGCGACCTGCCGCCTGAAGACGTCGGCATGCTGGCCGCCACCACCGCCTTGCTGACCCGCGACGACACCCACCCCGCGCTGCGCCAGCTCTTCGCGCAGGCCGCACAGCAGATCCACGGCGGCGCGGGCTGGTTCAACGGCGCGCGCGACTTCCCCAACACCCGCACCAGCGAGCTGCCCGTCAGCACCGAGGGCGACCGCGCCATCAACGGCACACCGCCCTTCTGGCAACGCTACCTGCCCTTTTGGGCCAGCAACCTGCTCGAGCGCATGTGGCTGGTCGTGGGCGGCTTGATCGTGCTGCTGCTGCCGATTTCACGCGTGGTGCCGCCTTTGTATACCTACCGCGTGAGGCAGCGCGTGTTCCGCTGGTACGCGCGGCTGCAGGCCGTTGAAGCGCGCATGGAAGAAGGCGACGGCGACGCGACCGAGCTGCTCAACGAGCTCGATGAGCTGGACCGGGTGGCGAGCCAGATCACGGTGCCACTGGCGCATGCGGATGAGCTGTATGCGCTGCGCAGCAACATCGAGAAGACGCGGCGGAGGTTGTTGGGCAAGCGGGGGCAGGTGGCGAAGGCGGCTTGATGTTGGGGCATTGATTCGTTTCAAGACTTGTTTCACCTCGGCGAATGAGCACACCTCAGTTCGCCCCTTTTGCCCTGAGGGCCTCATAGAGCTCCGCAGGCCCCAACAAAATGCTCAGCAAGCCGCGCCGAACCTTCTCGGAATCAAGGGCCTGCTTGCTCATCAGGTCATGCGCCTCGAACGCATCGATGATGGCGTCTCGCAGAACCTCTCGCAGGTCGGGCGAGTCGGCAAAGCGTTCTTTGCTGTTGCTCATGGCCTGTTGCACCAACAAGTCCGACTCCAACAGCTTGCCCTTGAGCACGCTGTTCACGTAAATCAGCTTGTCGTCATCTGACAGATCGCCATCGAACAGGTCATTGACCTTCTGCACGATCTCCGACAGCTTGATCTTTTCCTTGTCCTGAATCTGACCGCTGCCGGGTGCCGTCATCGGGTCGAGCTTGTACTCGCCCTCGTTCTCACCCAGCACCAGGGCCGCGCCGCCTTGCTTCTTCAGCTTGTGGTGCGTCAGCGTGACCTTGGACAGGTCAACCCCTTCTCGCTCTTTGCCAAAGTCCAGCAGCGGCAACAGGCGCTTGAAGAAGATGGCGCGCTTTTCGATGGCCGTGTTGCCGTAGTCGAACATCTGCGACAGGAAGGCGTACACGCGCACGAAGGTAGCCAGGTCGCGCTTGAACAGCGTCAGGGCTTCCAGTTCGTCCTTGGCCCCTTGGCTTTTAGGCACTGCTGCATCATGGGCGTGTGTTGCCAAGGCCTCGTCCGCCGCTGCCTTGGCCGCCTTGAAGCGCTTGAGCAACCGATCGGCCACAGGCTCGATGGCGGCGACCAGCTGGGCCTGCGTGGCTTTGGGGTTCAGCTCCACCAGCACCACGCGCTCCACCTCGAAGTCGTCGTAATGGCCGGTGGCGTCCAGCTTGGCACGCAGGTCAAAGATCAGGTTCGGGTCGGTCACGCCGGCCAGCTCGGCCGTCTCGTAGTAGGTCTGGAAGGCTGCCAGGATCTCTTGCGGGTCGTTGGCGAAGTCGAGGATGTAGGTGGTGTCCTTCAACCCATGCGCGCCGTTGTAGGCCCGGTTCAGGCGCGACAGGGTCTGCACGGCCTGGATGCCGGCGAGCTTCTTGTCCACGTACATGCCACACAGCAAGGGCTGGTCAAAGCCCGTCTGGAACTTATTGGCCACCAGAAGGATCTGGAACTCGTCGGTGGCGAAGGCGTCGCGGATGTCGCGGCCTTTCAAGCCGGGGTTCAGCTGTCCGCTGTTTTCGGTGACCGGCTCGGGCAACGCCTTCGGGTCGTTCACCTCACCTGAATAGGCCACCAGGGTGCCCAGTGTGTAGCCCTGGGCCTTGATGTACTCGTCCACCGCCTGCTTCCAGCGGACGGCTTCCACGCGGCTGGCCACCACGACCATGGCCTTGGCATGGCCCTTGAGCAGCGGCTGCACGTTCTCCAGGAAGTGCTCCACCACCACCTGCACCTTCTGGGCGATGTTGTAGGGGTGCAGGCGCACCCAGCGCATCAGGCCCTTGAGGGCTTCGCTGCGCTCGACCTCTTTGTCGTCCCACTCTTTGCCGTTGTGGGCCAGCTTGAAGGCCAGCTTGTACGAGGTGTAGTTCTTGAGCACGTCGAGGATGAAGCCCTCTTCGATGGCCTGGCGCATCGAATAGACGTGGAAGGGCGCGGGCAGGTTGTCAGGCCCGGCCGGCAGATCAGGGTTGGGCCTGCGGCCAAACAGCTCCAGCGTCTTGGCCTTGGGCGTGGCGGTGAAGGCAACGTAGGTCACGGCCGATGCGGTGCCGGCCATGCCGGCCTTGGCGCTCATCTGAGCGGCCAAGATGTCTTCGGCGGACACCTCACCCCCATCGGCCAGGTCTTGCAGCTCTTGCGCGCTGAGCACCTGCTTGAGCTTGCCTGCGGCCTCACCGGTTTGCGAGCTGTGGGCCTCGTCGGCGATCACGGCAAAGCGTTTGCCTTGCGTGGCGGCCAGCTCTTGCACGGCCTTGAGCGCAAACGGGAAGGTCTGGATGGTGCACACCACGATCTTCTTGCCACCTGACAGGGCCTCGGCCAGCTCGCCGCTCTTGCTCTGGCTTTCGCCCTTGATGGTGGCCACCACACCGGCGGTGCGCTCAAAGTCGAAGATGGCCTCTTGCAGCTGGGTGTCGAGCACGGTGCGGTCGCTCACCACCAGCACGGTGCTGAACAGCTTGTTGTTGGCCGCGTCGTGCAGGTCGGCCAGGAAGTGCGCCGCCCAGGCAATCGAATTCGTCTTGCCACTGCCCGCGCTGTGCTGGATCAGGTACTTCTGCCCCACGCCTTCGGCCAGCACGGCCTGCACCAGCTTGCGGGTGGCATCGAGCTGGTGGTAGCGGGGGAAGAGCACGCTGGTGATGCGCTTCTTCTCGTCGCGCTTCGTGACCAGGTAACGGGCGATGATCTCCAGCCAGCTGTCGCGCTGCCAGATCTGCTCCCACAGGTAGTGGGTGCGGTGGCCCTTGCCGTTGGGCGGGTTGCCCGCTGCGCCGTGGTCGCCCATGTTGAAGGGCAGGAAGTAGGTGCTGGGCCCTTGCAGCTTGGTCGTCATCATCACCGTGCGGTTGGTGACGGCGAAGTGCACCAACGCCCCGCGGGGGAAGTCGAGCAGGGGCTCGGCAAAGGCCTTGCCCTTGGGCTTGGGGATGCGGTCGAACTTGTATTGGTCCACCGCCTCGTTGATGCCCTGGGTGAATTCAGACTTCAGCTCGGCCGTGGCCACCGGGATGCCGTTGAGGAACAGCACCAGGTCGATGATGTCGTCGTGGTTGGTGCGCACCTGGCGCACCACGCGCAGGCGGTTGGCTGCGTAGCGGGCCTCCAACTCCGGGTTCATGGCCAGCGCAGGCCTGAACTGGGCCAACTTCAGCGGAGCTTTCAGGCCCATCATTTCCAGGCCCACGCGCAGCACATGCAAGGTGCCCTGGTCGTCCATCAGCTTTCGCAGGCGGTCCAGCAGGGTGACTTCGGCATTCGCGCCATGAGCCTTGACGATGGCCGCCCAGGCGTCGGGCTGGCTCTCCTGCATCCAAGCCACCACGTCGGCGGGGAACAGGGCGCGGAGCGCGTCGTAGCCCTTGGCATCGCCTTCTGCGTACAGCCAACCATGGGCGGCCAAGTGATTGCAGATGTCGTTTTCGAATTCGATTTCTTTGTGCAAGGTCAACGTCTACTCCCTGTGGTTGGTGCTCAGTTTTCTTCCTGATCGTCGTCTTCGTCATCCAGCGGCTGGCCCTGCATCGCGCGGCTGACCGCCAGCTCAATGGCGTCCAACACATGCGCCTGCACCCTTTCGGCATATCGCTTGCGCCGGTTGTTGGACAGCGTGCCGCCGTTCTGGAAGATCGTCACGATCAGGTTGGCCAAGTCGCTGCCGCGCAGGTCATGGCGTTCGTTGATGTGGCGCTTCACCCGGTCAAACAGCCCCAGGAACTCCACCTCCTGGCGCATGTGCGTGTCCAGCGACGCCTCGGCCATGGCCAGGGTGAACGTGGCCGCTTCGCTCAGGTCCATGTAGCGAAACCAAATGTCCGCCTCCGGGGCCCAGTCGTAGGTGTAATGTTCATCGCCCCCCCAGGTCACCTGGCACAGCTGTCGGGCCGGCTTGCTGAAGGTGGTGAGCGCGTGCAGGTAGTCGGCCTCATGCTTCTTCATGGCCACCGAGATGGGCAGCAAGAACTGCGGTGGCAAGCGGCCCGACTGGCCCAAGCAATGGTGGATCAGGTAGCGCGACAAGCGTCCATTGCCATCCATGAAGGGATGGATGAACACGAACGCGAAAGACACCACCGCAGCATGCACCAGCGGATCCAGCTCTGCCGCCCGCTGGTTGGTCAGGCGCATCAGCCCATTCATCAGGGCCACTGCCAGCTCGGGCGCTGGCGGCACGTAGGTGACGCCAGCGGCACCAGGCACGTCCCGCTGCAGGCGGTTTTGCTCGGTGCGGAATTGAACGGCCTTGTCAAAGGGGTTGGAGATGGCCGCGTTCTGCAACTCCACCAGCCACGCTTCGGTGAGCGGGCGCTGCTCATGGGCTCGGCGCAGCAACGCAGCAAACAGGGCCGCCTTGTCTGCCGTGGGGGCCTCGCCCTCGATGGCAAAGGAGCCTTCGGTCTCGCTCAGGTAGGCCCAGTTCAAGGCCCTCTCCAGCATGGCTTCGCCCACCGATTCGGCAAAGGCTTGGGCTTGACCCAGGATGTCTTTGTCGATGAGCGCCATCAGCGCCGGGGTTTTGCGCACCACCGGGCAGAAATGCAGGTCACCCAGGCCATTGAACTCGATGCGCCAGCGGGCGTCCCGCTGGGCGGGGCCCACAAAGTAATGCGCAGGGTCAAACAGGGGGGCGTAAGCCGATGCCACTGCGGGGTCACCCAAGCCGGGCAGCCGTTGTTGATGCCAGGCTTCCCACAGGTGGCCCAGCTTGCGAGCGTAGATGCTGTTGGGCGTGGCTTGCACCCAGGCCACCAGCTCCGCCGGCGGGATGCGCCGCAGGGCGCTCACCAGCAGGTCCAGCCTCACGCCCTCATGCTTGAGGGCAAACAAGGCCTGCTGCAACAAGGTGGACTCGGGCGCCAGCTTGTGCGGCACCAGCATGGCGCCATCGTCCAGGCGCTCGATGCGGTTGACCGGCGCCAGCCTAGCCCGCTGCTTGCCCAGGAAGTCCGGGCCCCCCACGGCGCTCTGAATCCAGGCGTAGCCAATGTCGCTCATGTCAGCAGGGGCCTTTCGGGCAGAAAAATCTTCAGATTCGAAGAATTATCTTCAGAAATGAAGCCGGCAACGATTTTTTCTTCAGGCCGCGCGCGCAACTCACCAGACCGCCTGTGCGCCGGCCAGTGCGCAGAAAAATCTTCAGCCCGCCCACTTTTTCTTCAGAAACAAACCTTCAGGCAACTTTTTGTTCAGCCAACCTGCCGCTTGACCTCGTCCAGCGTTCGCCCCTCGGGTGTCTTCCACTCCAGCCAGCCATTGGCCGTGCGGCCCAGCAGAGCCACCGCCGCCATGCTGGGCGAGCGGAAGAGGTGGTCGCTCTGGAAGACGACGGTGTCGCCCTCGGCGCGCATCACGCCTTGCTCCAGCAAGCGCTGGCGGAAGTTATCGTCTGAGGTGCCCTGGATGGACGGCACGCTTTGCAGCCGCCCCATCGAGCCTTGCAGCACCACAAAGCCTTCTTCGGTGTACTGGCCGCGGCCCTTGGCGCCTGAGGCCTCGCACACGAACACCTCGGGGGCCTGGCCCGCCTCGCCCGCGCTGGCCACCGGGTCAAACAGCGAGAAGCCGAGCGTGGCCAGCAAGGTGCGGCCAGTGTCGAACATCTCCAGGCAGTCGGCCTCCATGGGCGGCGGCGTGTGGGGGCGCGAGCCGCCGTTGCCGTTTTCATCCGTGAAGCGGCCGGCTGCGCGGATGGCCTGCAGGCTGTGCCATTCCAGGAACAGCGCATGGGTCTGCGTGAGGCTGTGGGTGCGAGACACCATCACCAGCGCGCGTTGCCAGAAGGGCTTGGCCTTGTTGTGGTCCTTCAAGCGGGTGGGCAGGTCGCCGCTTTGGCCCACGTACACGCGGCGCTCGGTGCCATCGTCAGACTCGCCCACCAGGAAGTACACCGCCACCTGGGTGCTCTCGGGCATGGCCAAGAAGGTGGGCAACAGGCTGCGCGGCACCTCGATGACCTGCACGATGCGCGTGGTGAGCTCGGCCACGCGGATGCCGCGCGGGTCGCCACCTGGCAGGTAGATTTGGATGGTTTTGGGGGTGGGGGTCATGCGGCTTGCTCCAGAGCGGGGGCCAGGCCACGTACGTCGATCTGGCCGGTGACGGCGGCGGAGATGAGGGCGGAGCGGCGTTCGCGCAGTAGTTCAATGGATAGAACTGCCTCTTCAATCAGGTGGTCAAACTGCTCGGCCTGCGCGATCAGATAGTTCGAGATTTTTTGTTGCTCATCTGTCGGTGGAAAGGCAATCACGAGCGAGCGAATTTCTTCGACATTGATCCGCTTGAACGTTGATCCGATCATGCACACGGCCAATTGTTCTGTGACTACGGTGGAACGGATCACCAGTTGAAGGAAATCTGCAGGCGATTCAGGATCAATCCTGCGAAGAAGAACGACATCCTGTCCCATAGCGAACGGTGGATGGTCGACAGGAACCTGTGCTACCTCGCCCACGGTTGCATTTCTTGAAAAGATGAGGTCACCTGGGCGCGGATCACGCCCCCCCTCAATCAGCAACTCGTAGAAATGCTCGGTGGTGCGTTTCGCGTCTGCCAGCTCGACCCATCTGCTTTGCACCTCACGAATGCTAGCCAATGGGATGCCATCCTCGACAAACTCAGCCGTCACATGCTTGCAGTCGGTTGCTGTCCATTGGCGCTTCAGCGACGTGACCTCCCAATGCGCAGGCACCGCCCCCAACCACTCGACGCCCGAATCCTTCATCGGCACCGACGGGTCCAGCCCCTTGGTCACGGCGTGGGAGATGACGGCCTGGCGCTTTTCCTTGAGCAGGGTGATGAGCTGTTCTTGCTCGGCCACCAGGGCGTCGATCTTGGCGGTTTCGTAGTCGAGGAATTCCGCAATCGCGTGCTGCTCATCTAGGGGAGGGCAAGGCAGATCCATGGATCCCCATGCATCCATGCGCAAGGCCTTGGTCCCATGTCCAGCCTCATCCAAACGACTCAGGCTCTCAGCCTCAGCGCCACGAAGCATCCAGGCGAGGAAGTTTGGCTGAAGCCCCGCATTGGGAATCACGGCCTTGAGGTCCTGATTGATCGCCATGGGAACTTTAGCAGTCACCACCGGAAAGGTTCGGGCCAAGATCATTCCACGTACCACGACAAGGACTGAACCAGCGGGAATCAACGATGATGCGCCACTAGAAACCGCCTCATCCGAAATGTGGTCGGCGGTGTCATACAGGTTGGACACTTTCAGGTCCTTGGCTGAAGCCCAAGGGATACCGCCATCCCAATACGTCGTGTTGGCCTTATCCGGCGTGCCCCCGCTGCGCATCTCCACCATGTACTTCAAAGGTGTCACATGCCAGTGTGACGGCACGTTACCCAGCCAATCCACCCCACTGTCCTTGTACGCCGGATACCTCGGAAAGCTCATGCCGACAGCCCCTTGATCATGTCCAGGATGCGGTCGGTGGTGCGCTTCAGGTCGGCATCGATCTCGGCCAGCGGGCGCGGCGGCTTGAACACATAGAAGTGCCGGTTGAACGGGATCTCATAGCCCACCTTGGTCTTGTCCGGGTCGATCCAGGCGTCGGGCGCATGGGGCAGCACCTCGCGCTTGAAGTACTCGCCCACGTCTTCGGTCAAGGGCACGTTCTCGGTGTCGCGCAGGCTGGAGTCGGGCTGGGGCTTGCCTTTTTGCTTGCCTTTCTCAAACAGCACCACCTTTCCATCGGCATCGCGCAGCGGGCGCTCGACGGTGATGGTGTGGTAGCCAAAGGCCTCGTTGGCAAAGATGCGGCTGATGGGCTTGCCATCGTCATCCGTGGCTTCTTCAAAGCGGCCAAACAGCTGGGTAATGCGCTCGATGTGGGCGTCGCTCAGCTCTTTGCGTTTGCTGCCCAGGCTCTTGCGCATCTTCTGCCACATGCCGCTGGCGTCGATCAGCTGCACCTTGCCCTGGCGCGCCTTGGGCTTTCGGTTGCTGATGACCCAGATGTAGGTGCCAATGCCCGTGTTGTAGAACATGTCGTTGGGCAGGCCCACGATGGCCTCGACCAGGTCGTTCTCGAGCACGTAGCGGCGGATCTCGCTTTCTCCGCTGCCCGCGCCGCCCGTGAACAGGGGCGAGCCGTTGAGCACGATGCCGAAGCGGCTGCCGCCGTCTTTGACCGGGCGCATTTTGCTGAGCAGGTGCAGCAAGAACAGCATGGAGCCGTCTGACACGCGCGGCAGGCCGGGGCCAAAGCGGCCATCGAAGCCGCGTTGCTCGTGCTCTTTGCGCACTTCCTTTTCGACCTTTTTCCACTCCACGCCAAAGGGCGGGTTGGCCAGCATGTAGTCGAACTTCATGGTGGGGTGGCCGTCGTCGCTCAGGGTGTTGCCAAACGCGATGTTGGCCACGTCTTGCCCTTTGATGAGCATGTCGGCCTTGCAGATGGCGTGCGACTCGGGGTTCAACTCTTGGCCGTACACCGTCAGGCGGGCCTGTGGGTTCAGCTCGGCCAGGTACTCACCGGCCACGCTGAGCATGCCGCCCGTGCCTGCAGTAGGGTCGTACAGGGTGCGCACCACGCCGGGCTTGGCCAGCACCTCGTCGTCTTCAACGAAGATGAGGTTGACCATGAGGCGGATCACCTCACGCGGGGTGAAGTGCTCCCCCGCCGTTTCGTTGGAGATTTCAGCGAACTTGCGGATCAGCTCTTCGAACACCAGGCCCATCTGCATGTTGCTGACTTTGTCAGGGTGCAGGTCGATCTGGGCGAACTTCTCGGCCACTTGGTAAAGCAAGCCAGCCTTTGCCAGGCGCTCCACCTGGGCCTGGAATTCGAAGTGGTCGAAGATGTCACGCACATCGGCTGAGAAGCCCTGCACGTAGGTGAACAGGTTGTGGGCGATGTTGTCGGGGTCACCCACGAGTTTGGGCAGGTCCAACTCATCTTGGTTAAAGAACTTCAGACCGGTTTTCTTGAGCAAGAAGGGCTCGGGGTTCACGCCGAGTTTGGCCTTGGCTTCCTTTTCTTTGAGCACCGCTGGCTTGGTCGCTTCGAGCACGCAGTCGAGGCGGCGCAGCACGGTGAACGGCAGGATGACCTTGCCGTAATCGGATTGCCTGTAGTCGCCACGGAGCAGGTCGGCGACGGACCAGATGAAAGCGGACAGGGCCTGCTGATTCATTGCAATACCAAGTGATTTCGTTTTATGGAGCGGGTCAGATTGTCAGGCCAAGCCTAGAAGGGCACGTTCAAGCAGCTTGCAGGCGCTCCGCGAAGTCGCCGCCGCCGCTCACGGTCAGGATCAGCTTGTGCGTCGCCCTCGTCGCCGCCACATAAAACAACCTCGCCTCATCCCTCTCGTCCTCACCGGCCGCAGGCATCAACCCCACCCCCGGTATCGCCACCACCGGAAACTCCAGCCCCTTGCTGGCGTGCATGGTCATCACCTTGATGGCGTCCAGGCCCGGGTCAAACTGCCCGGTCTTCTTGCGCACCTGGTGCGGCAGCCGCATGCGCTGCAAGGCTTGGGCGGCCAGGTCCATCACCTGGTGGTCACGGCACAGCACGGCCATGTCGCTCCAGGCCTTGCCGCCGCTTTCATGCTGCGCCTTGAGCAAGCCCGCGATGTGCTCGACCTCGTCACGCAAAGAGGGCAGGCGCACGATGATGGGCGCATCGCCTTCGCGGCCGCAGCTCACCGGCTTGACAAGGGGGATGCCGTCTTCATCACGCTCTTCGGGCGACAACAAATCGGCCGCGATCAGGTTGGCCGTCTGCAAGATCTGCTTGGTGTTGCGGTAGTTGATCTTCAAGATGGTGGTGCGCCCCTGCGCCTGGATGCCCACGCTCTTGAAGCTGAACTGCCGCGTGCGGCTGCGCTCGTAGATGCTTTGTGCGTCGTCGTAGAGCAGCAGCAAGCTGTTGGTGCTCGGGTCCACCATCTGCGTCACCAGCTTGAGCCATTCGGGCCTGAAGTCGTGTCCCTCGTCGATCAAGATGGCCTGGTATTGGCCTGAGGGCACCTGGCTGCGGTCGACCGCCTTGATCACCAGTTCCACCAACTGGTCTGAGAAATTGCGCGCGCCTTGCACCGGCAGGCTCTGCCCGTACGCCTTGAGCTGGTCGTAGCACCACTTGTGGAAGTGCCGCGCGTGCACGCGGTCGGCCAGGCCCTTGGCGGCGAACACCTTTTGCATCTTCACCGCCAGGGGCTCGTTGAAGCACAGCACCAGGATCGGCTTGCTGGTGGGCGTTTGCGCCTTGGCCAGGTATTCAGCCCGATAACCCAAGATCATCGTCTTGCCCGAGCCAGCCACGCCATGGATCACGCGGTGGCCGTCGCCCAGGCTGCGCGCCAGCTGCTCTTGCTGAAGGTCCATCACCTTCATCACATCGGGCAGCTCGGCGTCGGGGTCGTTGTCGTCGAACAGGCGGCCTTGGGTCTGCACCCGCACCTCGGGGAAGAGGCTCCAGCGCACGCGGTCGAGCTGCGGCAGCGACATCGCGCCGCCAAAGGCGTGGGCGAACATGCCCCACAGCCTTTGCTGAAAGGCTTCCTCTTCAACCGCCTCGGTCATCTCGTCTTGGCAGATGACCAGGTGGGGCTCGATGGCCTGGTCCAGGCTAGCGGCTTCGAACTGCTTGCGGGTGATGCGCGTGAACACCACGCCGTGTCCCCATGGGAAGGCCAACTTGCCTTGGTAGGGGCCTGAGGCCTGGGTCAGTTGAGGGTCCCGCTCCAGCGCGTTGACGACCTCGATGGCGCCATGGCGCGCCTGGGCCAAGGGGTTCTTGACCACCTTGACCTGGCCGTCCACCAAGATCTCCCAGTACTGGCGGGTGGCTTTGTGGATGGTCTCCAGGCGCCAGTCTTTCGCCTCCAGGATCAGAACGCCACGCCGGGGATGCAGCACCACAAAGTCGGGCTGCGTCTGCTTGGGGCCCACGGGCACGTCGTACCAAAGCAGGTAGTCGTCTTCGAGCTTTTGCTCCAAGCGCTCGGCAAGGCGGCGCTCACCGGGGGTCATGCGCGCCAAGCAGGCGCCGATCGCGGGGATCAGCACCGCCATGGAAAACCTCGGACGAACTGCCGCTTGCTGGCCTGGTAAACGATCACCTCGCACTGCTCCCCTCTTGTACCGGTCAGCGTGTCCTTCTGGCGAGGCTTGACCCGACGAGGGCAAGCGTAACGGAATCCCATCCCTCCAAAGGGTGAGCCACGCCATCTGAATGGCCGACCCAAGCGCCAGGGTGGATCACGCGCCACACCGGGCCGCCCAGCGTCCGCATTCCCGATGAACCAAGCGGCTCAGGCCGAGGCGCGACATCGCCAGCCCGTTTGTCACGGATCGTAACTAGAGTGGTTCGCATTCGCTTTCGCTTTCCGCCACCCGCTGCTGCTCAGGAGTACCCATGCGCACGCTTTCCTGCCTCCCCACTGCCTTGGCCCTCGGCCTGGCCCTTTCGGCCACGGACACCGCCCACGCCGCCCCCATCACCCTCACCTTCCAGCAAGGCCTCAACGGTTACACCGGCACGCAAGACACCATCGTGCGCAGCAACGAGACCGCGTCGGGCACCGGCCAGTCGGGCAACGGCGACTCGCGCAACAGCAACTTCGGCTCGCTGGTCTCGCTGAGCATCGACGGCGACGACGGCAGCCCGGGCAGCAAGCCCAACCAGGGCCTGATCCGCTTTGACAACCTGTTCGGCACCGGCGCCGGCCAGATCGGCGCGGGCGACACCATCTTGTCGGCCACGCTGACGCTGCAGGTCTTTGACGTGGGCAGCGGCCTGACCGTGCACAACCTACTGACCAACTGGAACGCCTCCACCGCCACCTGGAACAGCCTGGGCAATGGCCTGCAGGTCGACGGCGTGGAGCTCGGCACGCAGGTGCTGGCCAGCTTCGGGGCCAACAACAGCAGCGCCAACGTGGGCCTTGGCGCACTGAGCATCGACGTCACCAGCAGCCTGCAGGGCATGCAGGCCGGCACGCTGCCGGGCTTCGGCTGGGCGCTGCTGCCCTTCGCCGCCGGCACCAACGGCATCGACGTGCATTCGAGCGAAGCCACCGAGCTGGCCCTGCGGCCCGTGCTGACCGTGCAGGTGCAAGCCGTGCCCGAAGCCCAGTCGCTGGCCCTGGCCCTGGCCGGTCTGGGCGCCGTGGGCGCTGTGGGCCTGCTGAGCCGTCGCCGCGTCCGCTGAACCACGCCCCACCGAGATTTCATCGCCCCACCCACATTCACTGGAGTCCCCCATGACGATCAACACCCACCGCCGCAGCCTGATCAAGGGCTTTGGCACCCTGCCCTTCGTGGGCGCCCTGGCCGCCCTGCACGCCCGCGAGGCCCTGGCCGCCGGCACCACCACCACCCGCGTGGCCAGCCCCTACGGCCCCATCGCCCCGGTCAACGACCTGACCACCGGCCTGCCCCTGCTGCAGCTGCCCGCCGGCTTCACCTACAAGTCCTACGGCTGGACGGGTGACCTGATGGCCAACGGCAAGCCCACCCCCGGTTCGCACGACGGCATGGGCGTGGTCGCCACGCGCAAGCTGGGCCGCAGCACCGAGTTCGTGCTGGTGCGCAACCACGAGCGCGGCACCGGCAGCGACGCCACCTTCTTCGGCGCCCCCGGTGTGTACGACAGCGCCCCCAGCACCGCTGGCGGCAGCAGCTACTCGGCCGGTGGCAACACCAACCTGACCTTCCGCGACGGCAACTGGGTCAAGACCGAACCCAGCCTGGGCGGCACCCGCACCAACTGCGCCGGCGGCGTCACGCCCTGGGGCACCTGGCTGAGCTGCGAAGAAGTCGGCTCCGACAGCGTCAGCGCTAGCGGCAAGAAGCACGGCTACGTCTTCGAGGTCACGGCCGACCCGCTGCAGACCACCGGCCAGCCCATCGTCGGCATGGGCCGCTTTGCGCACGAAGCCGCTGGCGTCGACCCCGCCACCGGCATCGTCTACCTGACGGAAGACAGCAGCGGCAAGTCCGGCTTCTACCGCTACGTGCCCGTCAACCCCACCGGCGCGCCGGGCTCGCTGGCGCAAGGCGGCACGCTGCAGATGGCCAAGGTCGTCGGGCAGAACAACGTCAGCGTGATCGGCGCGCTGGTGGGCGACACGCACGCGCTGGAGTGGGTCAACATCGCCGACCCGGACGCCAACCGCGGCACCGCCACGGGCGTGGGCGGCACCAACACCATCTCGAACACCGCTGGCCCCTTCCGCCAAGGCTGGGCACAAGGCGCGCTGCGCATGAACCGCGGCGAAGGCGTGTGGTACTTCGAGGGCAAGCTGTACGTGATGGACACCTCGGGTGGCCCCGTCTCGCAAGGCACCATCTGGGAGCTGGACCTGGCCACGCAGGTGATGAAGTGCATCTACGCCTCGCCCAGCGCCAACGTCGGCACCATGGGTGACAACATCACCGTCAGCCCGCGCGGCGGCATCCTGATCTGCGAAGACGGCTCGGCCGTGGTCGACGAGTTCGGCATGGGCCTGCGCCTGATGTCGCTGCACGACGACGGCAAGGTCTCCATCTTCGCCAAGAACAACATCAACGTGACGGCCGCCCAACTGACGGCTGCCGGCAAGCTGGCTTCGCTGGCCGACGACCACCGCGACAACGAGTTCTGCGGCGGCTGCTTCGACCCGAGTGGTCGCTACCTGTTCGTCAACATCCAGACCCCGGGCGTGACCTTCGCGATCACCGGTCCGTGGGCCAAGGGCTCGCTCTGATCCCCCCGCATCCCAGACACAAGGCATCCACCATGAAACTGCATCACATCGCCCTGGCCGCCATCGCGGCCGCCACCTTCGCCACGCAAGCCCAGGCCGCCGTCTTCAACGGCGCCACCACGGCCGGTGGCAACACCTTCGCCGACTACACCAGCGGCTCGGCCCTGAGCTTCGACCTGGACCTGGCTTCCAAGGCCCCCATCACGCTGAACTTCACCCTGGAGTCGGCCGACTTCAGCGGCGACGCCATGACCTTCAACGCCCTGGTGCGCAACCTCAGCGGCCTGGGTTTCGACAGCGTGCGCGTGTCCCTGTCGGGCATCACCTTCGCGGCACCGGCCGGCACCATCACCACCGATGGTTTCTCGGGCGTGAGCGCGTCGACCCTGACGGCCACCGAAGCGATGGCGCGCTTCTCGCCGGAGTTGACCAGCGAGTTCTACATCGGCAACCCGTTGGCCAACGCCAGCGCTGCTGACTGGACGCTGAACCTTGAAGGCCTGAAGGCCGGCCAGCAGTTCTCGGTGACCGTGGCCGTGCCTGAGCCCGAGACCTATGGCTTGATGGCCGCTGGCCTGGGCGTGATGGGCTTGATCGCCCGCCGCCGCAAGGCCGCTTGATCGCGGCCTTGATCAAGGTTTGAAGGGGGCACCAAGCGAACAGCGCGGCCCCCGCTCACCCAACGCCTGGCACCGACCAGGCGTTTTTCATCGGGTGCCGGCTACGGCCCGCAGCCTGTGCTGGCCAGGTGCAGGCCTGAGGCCGGTTCAATCCGCCTTGGGGCGGCCCTTCTTGATGGGCGCCAGACCGGTCAGCAGCGCGCGCACCTTGGCGTCGCTCAGCGCTTCGAGCGCCTGCAGCCCGGCGCGCAGCACCTCGCTCTTCTTGACGGGCTGCTTCCACTCGATGGCGCGCAGCTTGATGCGGTCGATGATGTCGAAGTCCGACTGCGGCATGGTGAACGAGTCGCGCACGACCTTGGGCTCTTTCGCAGCTTTCGGCGGCTTGGGCAACTTGGCTTGCTTGTCAGCCTTTTCTGCCTTGGCGGGCGCTTGTGGCTTGGCGGAAGCGGGCTTCTTCGCCACCGGCTTATTCAGGGCCGGCTTCCTGGCTGCAACCTTCTTGGCCGGGGCCCGGGTGGCAGCCGCCTTTTTGGCGGGGGCTTTTTTCGCCACGACCTTCTTGACCGCCGCCTTGGGGCCAGAAGCCTTGCCGGGGGCGGCTTCCTGGGTGGCGGGCGCGGTGGATGCCGTCGCCTCGGAGGCTGGCGAGATGAGCTGGTTCATGACTTCGTGACAAGAATGTGAAAACACTCATATCGTATTGACATTTGCCCCCACCTGGCAAGGTCGGCATCCCGACAAACCAAGTTCGGAGAGGTCCGTTCAGCTCATCAGGACCCAAAAATCAATGGCACGCGACCGGCAAGTGCCCGCCTTCGTGCTCGCGAACCTGCACCATGACCATCTGGCCTGCTTGCATGTCCTCGAGTTGAACACCCGGGGTGCTGCGGGTCAGGGCCCACTCCTGCATGTCGCTGGCCTGCACCCAGGCCAGACCGATGCGGGGCAGAACCTCGATCACCTTGACGGCAACCACCTTGGTTTCAGCAAGTGCTTGATGCATGTCGAACTCCTCAAATGACCACCACAAGACACGGCGTCCTGTTTCCGGATTGTCGTGGAGGAGTCACGATTTCGAACTGATCCCCCCGCGTTCCGACTGAGCCTTTCGGCTCATCTGAACGCGGAATGATCCGATCGGATCATGGGGCGTGGCGGGGGCTTCGGCAGCCGTGTCATCGGCCTTGCCCAGACTCGCGGGCACTGAACCTTTTCCGGAGCCGTCCCATGAAGTCCATCGTCCGCCCCGCCCTGCTTGCCGCCGCCCTCAGCCTGGGCCACGCTGCCCACGCAGCCAGCCCCGTTGCCATCACCGAGTGGATGTACAACGGCGTCGAATTCATCGAGCTGACCAACCTGGGCAACACCGCCGTGGACATGACCGGCTGGTCCTTCGACGACGAGTCCAACACCCCGGGCAGCACGAGCCTGTCGGCTTTCGGCCTGGTCGCCGCTGGCGAGTCGGTCATCCTGGCTGAGGACGAGGCCAGCGACTTCCGCAACTTCTGGAACCTGGCCAGCTCGGTCAAGGTGATCGGCGGCAACACCCAAAACCTGGGCCGCAACGACCAGATCTACATCTACGATGCCAGCGGCGCCGTGGTCGACTCCCTGCGCTTTGGCGACTCCTCCTACGTTCCCGGCAGCATCCGCACCCTGGACATCAGCGGCAACCCCCGCAACCTGGCCTCGCTGAACGACGCCACATCGATCAACTGGGTGCTCTCCAGCGCCGGTGATGCGTTCGGCTCGATCAACTCGACGGTCGGCACCTTCGTGGCCAACCCCGGCGTGTTCGCCCTGGCCCCCGCCGTGCCCGAGCCCACCAGCGTGGCCCTGCTGCTGGCTGGTGTCGCCGTGGTCGGCGCCGCTGCTCGCCGTCGCGCCTGAGCGCCGGAACGATCCCCCCAGACAACGCAACACCGAGATCCAACATGAAGTTCAACCTCATCCTGGGCGCCGCACTGGCCCTGAGCACCCTGGGCGCCCAAGCCGCTGGCCTGGACCTGTCGCGCTACCAGCTCTCCGCCACCCACCAGATTGACCGCCTCGATAACCTCGACGGCATGGGCCTGGAGGCTTCCGCCGTGACCTACGCCGCCGACCGCGGCACCCTGTTCGTCGTCGGCGACGAGGGCAAGGGCGTGATCGAAATCACCCGCACCGGCACCGTGGTGGGCACCATGGCCCTGAACTGGGCCGGCACCGGCAGCACCAACAACGACGCCGAAGGCCTGACCTACCTGGGCAATGGCCGCCTGGCCCTGGTCGATGAGCGCCCGCAGCGCGCCTACAGCTTCACCTTCGCCGCTGGCGGCACGCAGGCCCTGGGCACCACGCCCTACGCCACCATCAGCAATTACAGCGCCAGCAACATCGGCATCGAAGGCATCAGCTACGACGCCCGCAACGGCAGCTTCGTGACCGTCAAGCAGGACAACGACCCGCTGCGCCCTTCGCGCGGCCCGCAGGAAGTGCGCGCCGGCTCGCTGAGCTTCGGTCTGGGCACGGGCAGCACCAGCTTGCCGATCCTGTTCGACGCCACGCTGATGGGCCTGGACAGCCTGTCCGACGTGCAGGTGCTCTCTGGCGTGAACAGCCTGTCGGGCACCGACCTGGACAACCTGCTGATCCTCAGCCTGGACTCGCGCAAGCTGGTTGAGGTCACCCGCACCGGTCAGCTGGTCTCCAGCCTGGACCTCAGCGGCCTGACCACCCAGGGCATCGAAGGCGTGACCGTCGATGAGCAGGGCGTGATCTACGTGGTGGCCGAGCAGGCCCAGGACGCCGGTGCGCCGCTGAACGCCACCTCCACGCTGTTCGTGCTCAGCGCCCCGGCTCCCGCCGTGCCCGAGCCCGAAACGTTCGGCCTGCTCGTGGCTGGCCTGGCCGCCCTGGGCGTCGCTGCCCGCCGCCGCCAGCGCGCCTGAGGCAGGGCATCCAGCGCTGCATGCGCTGGACGCGCCCAACGGGCTGACGCGGGATGCGTCAGCTCAGCCACTCGATGAGCTTCTTGCGGGTGTCGTCCTGCAAGAAGTACTGGGTGTGCATCACGCCCTTGGCCGCCGGGAAGCTCAGGTAGCGCTCGGCGGGCACCTGCAGCGCGCCGCCCCAGGTCGACATGCCCAGCGTGGGCACGACCAGGTCGTTGGGCTGGGTGTCGAACACGCGGTCGATCACCGAGTCCACCCCCGTGCAGAAGGCCGCGCCCAGGCCGAAGCCCGCCGGCTCGAAGTCGGCGCCGATGCCGTACAGCTCGGTGCCCGGCAGCGGCGTGGTGTTGAGCTGCTTGAGGAAGTCGTTCTCGGGCCGCATCGAGGCCAGGCCGTCCAGGCCCTTGAGGCCCGCATGGCCGATCACCTTGACGGCTGCCATCACCACCTCCAGCGCGTCGGCCCAGTCGGGCGTGGCCGAGGTCAGGTTCAGCGCGGTGGTGGTGCGGTCCAGGAAGGCGACGACGTGATCCGGATCGGCCAGCGGCGTGCCGGCGTTGGCCGCCCCCACCAGCACGATGCGGCGCACCTTGAAGCGGCTGGCGTCGCCGCCGCACAGCGCAGGCAGGGCCAGCAGGCGGCTGAGCAATCCACCACGGCTGTGGCAGACGATGTCGACCTCGAGCTTGGCGTCGGCCGGCATCTGGCTGAAGAACCAGCGGGCGTTTTCCATCGGCGAGGCCGAGACGCTCGGGTGGTCGAACGCGAAGGAGCGCTGGCCATAGCGCGGCAGCAGCGTGCCCAATGTGCCGGTGTCCAGGCCCCCGAAGGCCGCGCGCGACGAGCTGAAGGTGCCGTGCACCCACAGCAGCGCCGGGCCCTGGCTGAGGTCGGCCCAGTCGGCGGCGGTCAGGGCGGGGCGCTCGGCCGAGGGGAAGCGGCTGAGGTGGTGCGGGCGCTTTTTGTTTTCCCAAAAGCCCATGGCCGCGTCGATGACGGGGCCGAAGATGGCGTCGCCGATGGGGTAGATCAGCACCTTGAGCAGCTTGCGCCCGACCAGGCCGATGAGGCTGCGCGTGGTGGCTTGCTCGGCCAGCGTGGGCGGCGCCACAGCCACTTCTTTGGGGATGCGGTAGCGCAGCGACGGCCCACCACCGCGCGTGGCCGCAGGCTGCACGTTCAGGTCGTCGTCCAGCGGGTAGTGCCAGTGCATGGCGCCGGCTTCGTCGATGGACAGCACCACCTGGCCGTGGTCAGGGCCCGGGTCGGCGGCTTCGAGCTCGAAGGCATCGGCGCCATCGGGGCCGCGCATGGACGTGGCCGCCAGCGGCTGCGGCACGACGTTGACTTGCAGCTCGACGGTGGCGACTTCCTCCAGGCCCGCCTGGGCCAGGGCCGCGTCCAGCGCAGGCGTGACGAGCTCTTCGCCGCGCGTGCCGGGCTGGCGCGGGGGCAGCACGCGGGCCTGGCCCGTGAGGCCGGGCGCGCGCAGCGTGAGGTTGCCGCCGAGGGAGATGGCTTGGCTGCCGCCGTGCAGGGTGGTCATGGTTGGGGCTCCGGGGTGGACGAGGGGGATGACGTGGATGAGGGTTTGCGGCTCAGGGTCAGGCCGGGGTGGCCATAGAAGACGTAGGCCAGGCGCGTGAGGCTGTTGGGCTCGGTGTCGGCGAAGCGGGCGCGCATCTCGCGCAGCACCTCGGCCACGGGGCGCGGTGCGTGGCCGGCATCGCCAAAGACCTGCTCGTAAAAGCCCAGGGCGATGTCGCGGGCCAGCTGGTCTTCGACCGACCACAGCGGCGCCAGGAAGCCCCGAAAGCCGCCCTTGATGGCCTCGCCCGCGAAGCCCGAGAACGAGGCCAGCAGCTCGCTGGCCTTGCCCACCTGGCAGGCGTTCATGAACAGAAAGGGCGACGAGCGCTTGCCCAGGGGCGCGTTGGCGAACACCAGCGGGCTCAGGCGCATGCCGTCGGCCAGGATGACGGCCGCGTCCAGCGCGTGTTGTTGCATCGCCTCGCCGTGGCAGGCGAAGTGCACGGCCTCGGCACCGTGGCCCGGGTCAACGTCGCCCAGCCGCGCGGTGAGCAGCTTCTTGATCTGCGGCGCGTCGGCGGCCAGTTGCACGGCCTGGTAGCGCTGCACCAGCTGGGCGCCTTCTTCCATGGCCTGCTGCAGCTTGCGCCAGCCCGAGCGTGCGGCGTAGTCGCCCACCACGGCGGCCATGTGCTGCACCTCGATGTGGGCGCGCGGCGGCAGCTCGCTGTGGTCGAGCGGCCAGCGGCCCAGGTTCACCTGGCAGCCCAGCAGCGGCGGTGCGTCGGCGATGAGCTTGTCGGCGTCGTCGAACAAGGCCAGCTCCCAGGGCACGTGGGGCTCGGCGGTGAGCAGCAGCACGTTGAGCGCACGTTGCTCGCCCGCCGCCTGCATGGCGCGGTGCACCGTGCGCAAGGCCTGCCAGAGCTCGGGCGGCGCCGCGTCGTGGATGGTGCGGCCCAGGCCCGTGACCATGAGCTCGGCCATGTCGAGCAAGGTGGCCTGGTGCACCTCGGTGATCACCTTGCCACCGAACTCTGCGCCACCGGTGCCCAGGTCGGAAGGCACCGCCTGATGCAGCAGGTCGGTGGTGTGCGGCGAGGTGAAGCGCCACACGAAGCGGCCCTGGCTGGGGTCGCCATCGGGCTGGTCGATGACGACGGTGAGGTCCACGGGGGGCAAGCCGGTCTGCACGTTCACGGCGCTGGCCTGCGGTGTGGATTGCGTCCAGACTTGGCCATGGCCTTGCACGTGCGCAGGCTGGGGTTCGGCGCCTTGGGGTTGGCTGGCCACCACCGCGATGCGGCGCAGCGCCATGCCGCACACCTGGCCTTCGAACAGGTAGAGCACGCGCAGGCTGCTCAGGCGCGTGGGCTCGTCACTGGCCAGGCCGGGTGCCACCAGTTGGAACTGCACGGTGGCGTCACCCGGGCGGGCGCGGTTGACCTGCAGCGTGGCTTGCAGGCCCTGGCCTGCCGGCGCCTCGAAGCCGTCGACGATGAGTTGCACGCCCAGCTCGAAGGTTTGCACGTTGGCGGGCAAGTCCAGCACCACCGGGCCACCGATGACGCCGGCTTGCGCCTGCTCGGCCAGGCCCACGGTGACGGTGAAGGCCTGGCGGGGCTGGACGGTGTCGGGCGCGTCCAGGCGAGGGTGGGCGCTGAAAGGCTGCGGCGGCGTGGACGGCGCGGCGGTTTCAGGCAGGGCCTCGGGCATCGCTTCGGGGGCCATCTCGATGGCGAAACTCGGCGGCTCGGCGCCGGCCATTTCCGGGGTCGCCACTTCAGGAAGCGCCGTCTCTGGCGGCATCGCGTTCTGGTGCTGGGTGAAGGGGCTGCGCTCCTGGTGCTGGACTTGCTGCTGCACCTGGCCAAACTGCTCCTGACCTGTGTGCGGCCGACGGCTGGTTGCGGGTTGGCGGGTCGGCGGAGCCGCCATCGCAGGCGACGTCACCGGGGCCTGAACAGGCCTGCCCTGGGCTGGGCGCGGCGGCTGCACGCCCACGAAGCGATCGCCGTCCAGCACCACGGCATCGCGGTCCAGGGGCGCTTGCAGCGCGCTGTCGTTGGCCGAACGAACGGGCGCCGACATGAATTCGTGCAGGTCGAGCACGCGCTTGAGCGTGGCCTGCGGGTCGGCCTGGCGCACGCGTTCGCGCGCCCAGTCCATCGGGAAGCTGTACCAGTAGACGGTCAGGCCCTCGACGCGCCGCACCGCCAGGGTGTCGGCTTGGCTGGCCAGCAGGCGGGGCAGGGCGTCTTGCGCCAGCAAGGTGGCCGGCAGCAGCAGCGCGGGCAACACGCGGGGCGGATCGGTCAGGTCCCAATCGTGGTCCTGGTCCTGCTGTGGTGTGGCCATCGTGACTCCCCTGTCGTGTGCCTGCGGCTGAGCGCCGTGGGGGAGCATGCCACGGGCAGGTGGCGGCTTGCGCGTGTTTTGTCGCGGCCTTGACCGTCAACAGGTGTCTCCCCCAAGCCTTAGGGGGACACAGGCACGAGCGGCCCAGGCGGCCCCTCGTCCTTGAGCTCCGAGAACTTCTGCGCCATCGTGGGGTTGCCACGCGTGAGCTTCTTGATCGTCACATCCTGAGCCTTGTCATTGGCCAGGCGCAGGTTGCGATCTGCGCCCAGCAAGGCCTCCTTGGTCTTTTGAAGGTGGTCGATCGACTTGTCGATTTCGGTGATGGCCGTCTCGAACCGCCTGGAGGCCAGGTCGTAGTTCTTGGCAAACGCCGTCTTGAACGAATCGAGTTCGTTCTCGAAGTTCGTGATGTCGATGTTCTGGGCCTTCACCAAGGCGAGCTCGGTTTTGTACTGGAGTGAATTCATCGCCGCATTGCGAAGCAAGGTGATGATGGGGATGAAGAACTGAGGCCGCACCACGTACATCTTGGGATGGCGATGGGACACATCGACGATCCCTGAGTTGTAGAGCTCGCTGTCAGGCTCCAGCAAGGACACCAGCACGGCGTACTCGCAGCCTTTTTCTGTCCGGTCCTTGTCGAGCTCCTTGAGGAAGTCCTCGTTGCGGCCCTTCGTGGCGGTGCGGTCGCTCTCGTTCTTCATCTCGAACATGACCGAGACGATCTCCGTGCCCGCCTCGTCCTTGTCCCTGAAGATGTAGTCGCCCTTGCTGCCGGTGCGCGCGTCGTTGTCTTTCTCGAAATAGGCGCGAGGAAAGGCCGTGGCCCTGATGCGGTTGAACTCGGTCTCGCAGTGCTGCTCCAGCGTTTCGCCCACCATCTTGGTCGACAGACGGGCCTTCATGTCGCGCAGGCGCTCGATCGCGTCGTCGCGGTCCTTGATCTGCGTCTCGTACTTGTCCTTGAGCGATTTCTCGGCGAGCTGCTTCTCGAGCTCTGAGCGCTCGAGGCTGCCTTTGAGCTCATCGCGCTCTTTCTCGACCGCGTTCACGGCTTGCGTGATGGCCAGCTTCTGAGCCGTGGCGATGGCATCGAGCTGCGCCTTCAGGCCTTGGATCTCGGCGTCTTTGCTTGCAGCCGTTTTCTGCAACTCAGCCAGCAGCTTGGCTTCGGCCAACCTGGTTGCGGCCTCTTTGTCATGCCTGGCCTGGGCCAGCTCGTTGGCCAGTGCATCACGCTGCTTTTCGACCGTGCTCAAGGCCTCGTTCACGGCCAACTTCTGCGCGACCTCACCGGCCTGCAGCTTGGCCTTCAATTGCTGGATCTCGACCTCTTTGGCCGAGGCCTGCATTTGCAGCTCATGGGTGACCTTGCTGGTCGCCAGCTCGACGGCGTTTTGCTTTTCCTGCTCGGCCAACGCCAAGCGTTCATGCAGTTGCTGATCGAAGTCCTTGTCACGCACCTGCTTGAGGATGTCCGCGTACCCGGCCTCGTCGATCTTGAACGCCTTGTGGCAGTGCGGGCAAATGATCTCGTGCATGTCAAAGCTCCTCCTTGAATCACTCTAAACCAACGCTCGTTCGGGCAGGTCACGGGTGCCGATCAGAAGCAAAAACGCCCGGGTGGCCCGGGCGTTTGCGTGTTCCAACGAGACATCAAGCATCGATGTTCGTCGCCCTCAGCGCATTGCTCTCGATGAAGTCCCGACGCGGCTCCACCTCGTCGCCCATCAGCATCATGAACACCTTGTCGGCTTCGATGGCGTCCTCGATCTGCACGCGCAGCAGGCGGCGCACGGTCGGGTCCATCGTCGTTTCCCACAGCTGCTCGGGGTTCATCTCGCCCAGGCCCTTGTAGCGCTGGCGGCCCACGCTGTTCTCGGCCTGGCCAATCAACCAGGCCATGGCGGCGCGGAAGTCGACCACCTTGGCTTCCTTGGCCTTTTCGCCCTCGCCGCGGCGCACAAAGGCGTCGGACGTGAGCAGGCCGTTGAACTTCAGACCCGCTTGCGTCAGGGCCTCGTAGTCGGCGCCATGCACGAAGTCGGCCGTGATGATCGAGTACTTGGTGTTGCCGTGGAAGATGCGGCTGATGCGCAGGATGTGCTTGTCGGTGCGCGCGTCGAACTCGGCCGTGACTTCGGCGTTGTGCAGCGCAGCCTTCAGAGCCACAGCGCTCTTTTCGGCCTCTTCCAGGCTGTCGAGGTTGAGCGTCAGGCCGTTGGCGATGGCGCGCAGGGCCTCGATGTCCATCCAGTTGCCCAGGCGCTCGACCACGTTGTTGGCCTTGACGTAGGCGGTGGCCAGCTCTTGCAGCGGCTCGCCCGAGATCGAGGGCTTGCCCTGACCCGGCTCGACCACGGCGCCGTCCAGCGCCACCTTCATCAGGTAGTCGTCCAGCGCGTGCGCGTCCTTGAGGTACTGCTCGTTCTTGCCGTGCTTGACCTTGTAGAGCGGCGGCTGCGCGATGTAGATGTGGCCGCGCTCGACCAACTCCGGCATCTGGCGGAAGAAGAAGGTCAGCAGCAGGGTGCGGATGTGGGCGCCGTCCACGTCCGCGTCGGTCATGATGATGATGCGGTGGTAGCGCAGCTTGTCGGGGTTGAAGTCGTCGGTGCCCGCACCGCGCCCGATGCCCGTGCCCAGGGCCGTGATCAGCGTGAGGATTTCGTTGCTGGTCAGCAGCTTTTCGTAGCGGGCTTTTTCGACGTTCAGGATCTTGCCGCGCAGGGGCAGGATGGCCTGGAACTTCCGGTCGCGGCCTTGCTTGGCCGAGCCACCTGCGGAGTCACCCTCCACGATGTAGATTTCGCACAGCGCCGGGTCTTTTTCCTGGCAGTCGGCCAGCTTGCCGGGCAGGCCCAGGCCGTCGAGCACGCCCTTGCGGCGCGTCATCTCGCGAGCCTTGCGGGCGGCTTCGCGGGCACGCGCGGCTTCGACGATCTTGTTGCAGATGATCTTGGCGTCGATGGGGTTTTCGAGCAGCCAGTCGGTCAGCAGGCGGCTGACGATGTCTTCCACTGGCGCGCGCACCTCTGAGCTGACCAGCTTGTCCTTGGTCTGGCTGGAGAACTTGGGCTCGGGCACCTTGACCGACACCACACAGGCCAGGCCTTCGCGCATGTCGTCACCGCCCACGTCGACCTTGGCCTTCTTGGCCAGCTCGTTGTCTTCGATGTACTTGTTGATGACGCGGGTCATCGCGGCGCGCAGGCCCGTGAGGTGGGTGCCGCCGTCGCGCTGCGGGATGTTGTTGGTGAAACAGAGCACGTTCTCGTTGTAGCTCTCGTTCCACTGCATGGCCACTTCCACGCCGACGTTGGTGCCGTTCTCGGACACCTTGTCGCCTTGCGCATGGAAGATGTTGGGGTTGAGGATGTTCTTGCCCTTGTTGATGAACTCCACGAAACCCTTGACGCCACCGGCGTAGGCGAAGTTGTCTTCCTTGTTGTTGCGCTCGTCGATCAGCCGGATCTTGACGCCGTTGTTCAGGAAGCTCAGCTCGCGCAGGCGCTTGGCCAAGATCTCGTAGTGGTACTCGTTGTTCTCTTTGAAGATCTCGACGTCGGGCAGGAAGTGCACCTCGGTGCCGCGCTTGTCGGTCTCGCCGATGACCTTCATGGGGCTGACCTCGACGCCGTCGCGCACTTCGATCACGCGGTCTTGCGGCACGCCCTGCTTGAACTCGATGTAATGCACCAGGCCATCACGGCGCACCGTCAAGCGCAACCACTTGGACAGGCCGTTCACGCAGGACACGCCCACGCCGTGCAGGCCACCCGAGACCTTGTAGCTGTTCTGGTTGAACTTGCCGCCGGCGTGCAGCTCGGTCAGGGCGATTTCAGCAGCCGAGCGCTTGGGCTCGTGCTTGTCGTCCATCTTCACGCCGGTCGGGATGCCGCGGCCGTTGTCGGTCACCGAGATCGAGTTGTCGGTGTGGATGGTCACGACGATGTCGTCGCAGTGACCGGCCAGGGCCTCGTCGATGGAGTTATCGACCACCTCGAAGACCAGGTGGTGCAGACCGGTGCCGTCAGACGTGTCGCCGATGTACATGCCCGGGCGCTTGCGCACCGCCTCCAGGCCTTCCAGGATCTGGATGCTGCCTTCGCCGTAGCCAGCCGAGATCTGAGCTTCGGTTTGCGGCGCAGGTTGCTCAGGTTGCTGGTCAGGGATCGCAGTGGTGTCGCTCATGTCGGGCCCGGCAGTAAAAGTACCCCAAAGACGGTCTTCAGGGGTCTGACATTTTAGCTTGTTTCACCCCCATGCCACGCCGGTCCTGGGCGCTGCGCCGACCCTTCCGCTTGCGCAGCCACAGCATGACGCCGGTGACGCTCAGCATGGCGATGCCCACGCCCGTCAGGCACACGAAAAACTGCATCGGGCGCCCCCCCACCGCCGCCATGTGCAAGGTGGTGATCCAGGTGCGCAAGGTGTCGCCACCTGCCCCGCCAGTGGGCAGCCATGTCGATGCGACCACTCCCGTGCGGCCATCGATGCTGACCCGGGTCAAGCCCCAGCGCTCGGAAACATCGCGGTCGGTGCGCGCGTAGTAGTTGTAGAGCGCCGTGCGCGGGTCATAGATGAGCATGTACTCGTCGAACACCGCGAAACCCCGGGCACGCCCCAGCTCGGCCATGCGGGCGCGTCCGATGTCCCGGGCCTGATGCCAGGTGATATGCGCCTGCAGCAGGGGTCGGGACAACCGGGTCACGACCGGATCAGGCTGGTAGGCCAGCAGGGTGCGCGTCACCGGCTCGTACACCTGGCGCAGGTTGAAAGCCACACTGCTCCACGCCAACACGAACAGCATGGCCCACAACCACAGCCCGCCAGCGCGATGCAGATCGAAGGTGAGCTTGTGCGATCCAGCGCCCCAGCGCAATGTCCAGGCTGGCCTCCAGCGGGCAAGCCAGGGCCGTGCGCCCGGGTGGCGTGACCGTTTTGGAAAGGTGATGATGGCGCCCACGACACAATCCACCGTCCACAACAGCGCGATCATCCCCATCAGAACCGCACCGGCCTTGCCCAGCGCGAGCGAATCGTGCAGGCGCAGAACAAAGGGCATCAGGTTACGCGCCCCTTGGGACAGGTCTCCCCACTTGCGCGCACCCTGCAGCTCGCCGGTGTACGGGTTGACGAACACCTGGTCATTGGCCAGTTCGGGCGTCAAGCCGGTGACGGGGTTCGGCAAGGAGTACAGCCGCAAGACGAGGGCATGGCCCGCGCGCACGTCCAGGGGTGCCCGGGCGACGAAAGCCTGGGGGTAGGCGCTTTGCACTCGTTCGCGCAGCAGCAGCGCGTCCAGCAAGGGCATTCCCGGTGAAGGAGCCCTCGCGGTGAACAGCTCCGGTGCCAGGACCGCCTCCAATTCGTCATTCCAGGCAAGCAGCGCACCCGTCAGGCCGGCGACAGAGAGAAAGATGGCCAGCACCAAGCCTGCCCAACGGTGCAGCCGAACGAGCGTGGCGCGCACGGTGTCAGAAGTCAATTTGTGCACCGAGCTTGACCGTGCGCGGTGCTCCCTGCATCAGGCTGGTGCTCTTGGCCTGGGCGACCCAGTAAGCCTTGTTGGCCAGGTTGTCCACATTCAGGCGGATGATCAGCGGCAAGCCATTGAATTGGCTCTCATAACGGGCACCGGCATCCAGCAAGGTCACGGACGAGACGTTCCATCGGCCGTTGGGGTCCAGCGGCTGTTTGCCCACGTAACGTGCGCCTGCCGTCAAGATCAATGGCAAGCCAGTGACACGGTATTCAGCGTAACCTGCCACCTGCTGCTTGGCGATGCCCGGGATCTTCTTGCCATCCAGCTCTCCCTTGGTGGTCTTCTGGCTGGTCGCATCCAGCCACAGGTAGCTGGCCGTGGCCAGCCACTGGCGGCTCAGGCGGGCTTTGCCCGACAGCTCGATGCCCTGGTAGCGCGACTCGCCATCCTGGCTGAAAACATTGTCTGCGCTGGTGAAGGTCTGGCCCCGACGCAGGTGGAACAGGGCCGCGCTGGCGGTCCAGTCACGCCCACCCGTTTTGGCGCCCACTTCGATCTGCTTGCTCTTGAGCGGCGGGAACACCTGCCCCGCATTGAGCGCTGTCTCCGGTGCGGTCGAGCCCTCTTCCAGCGCCTCCACATAACTGGCGTAGACCGACACGTTGTTGATGGGCCGGAACACCACCGCGATGGTCGGCGTGTTGGCGCTGCGCTTGTACTTTGTGTAGCGATCATTCAATTCGCCATGGCGCAGGCCCAGGATCACATCCCAGTCTGCACCCAGGTGCAGGGTGTCGGATGCGAACAGTTCGCGCCGCTTGATCAGGTCATATTCCTTGTTGGCTTCACCATGGCCGTAGACATGGCTGAAGGGGTTGGTGAAGTCAACGGGATTCGCCAGGTTGCCTTCCCCGATCACGGCGCTCTGGCCAGTGATGTTGGCGCTGCGGGTGCGGGTGCTGGATGCGCCCAACACCACGTCATGCCGAACTTCGCCGGTCTGAAGCTTGCCCATGACCAGGGCCTGTGTGGCCGTGCTGCTGAACCGATTGGCGTAATTCCAAAAGCGCATCTTGTAGTCGCCTTGCGGGCTGGCGAAGATGGCCGGTGCCAGGAACTGACGGCCATTTTCGGAACTGCGGTAGGAGACGCTCAGTGACCAGTCTGGATCGAAACGCCAATCCAGTTGCGTGCCGTAGGTCTCTTGGCTGGAGCTGTAGGAGGTGAACGAAGGCGCCAACCTGCGTGAGCCGTCGATGGCTGCGGGTGGCGCTCCTGCGCTCCAGTTGTTGGCCAGGCCATCACCGTTTGGGACCAGGGCCCAGTAGCCGCCACGGCGCTTGTGATCCGCCACCAGGGCATCTGCGCGCCAGGTGATGTCGGGGGTGAGGCGCCAGTCCACCGCCAAGGACCCCGAGTTGCGCCTTGAACGGCCGCCATTGATGTAGGTGTCGCCTTCTTCATCGACCACGTTGATGCGATAGCCGAAGGCCTTGGATTCGCCCAGGCGACCACCGATGTCGCCATGCACCAGGAACAGCCCGCTGTCCATCACCTGTGTGCTCAGACGACGCAAGGGTTCATCGGTCGGACGCTTGAGCGCGTAGTTCACGACCCCACCAGGCGCACCGAAACCGTACAGGAAGGCTCCCGCGCCTTTGAGCACCTCGACGCTCTCGAAATGCTCGAGCGGCAGGTCCGAGGCGCGCACCCGTGCGGTCATGCCATCGATGCGGCTGCCTGTGTAGAAGTCGGGGTTGATGCCACGAATGGCCACGCCGTTGTTCTCGGTGACTAGGTCTCCATAGGACAGGCTGACAGCCGCATCACCACGGGTGGCATCGGCCAGCGAACGCGCCTGCCGGTTCTCCAGCAGCTCACGGGTGTAGACCTCGATCGTGTAAGGCGTGTCCTTGAGCGAACGGGAACCCAGCACGCCCACCGTGGCGGACTTGGCCGCATAGGCCGTCTCTGCGGTGCCTGGTTCCCGCTGTGCTGTGACCTGGACAGCTGGCAGCACCGCATCGTGGCCTTCGGCAGATGTGGCGGCATGGGCCGGGATCGGCTCGATCAACAAGGTGTTGCCTTCGACGCGGCCACGCAGCCTGGTGCCCATCAGCAACTGCGCGAGGGCATCGCTGAGTTCGAGAGAACCGTTTACGCGTGCTGCGCGCCGATCGCCCACAGCTTCGGCCGGCATCATCAACTGCAAGCCTGCCTGGCGGGCCAATTGAGCCAGCGAGCGCTCCAGAGGCTGGGCGGGCAGGTCGACTTGCAAAGGTGCCGCGTGTGCGTTCAGCAGGGTCTGCGCAGCCAGCGCAACCGCCGAAGCGCCGTGGCGCCAGGTCAGGGAAAAGGTACGGCTTGTCATCGTTACATCCTCGAGGTCTGAAATGAAGTCCCAAACCAAAGACGAACGACAAGCGGATTTCCAGCATGAATCGTCAGCAAGGCAGCAAGGAGAGCGATCCATCTGGACCGACCTCGATCTTGATCGGCAGCATGCGCGGCAACAGTTGCAGCCATTCTTCCGCCAAGGCGATGCGCACTTCACCGCTGACGGGCAGTTGGGCGATGTCCGGTGCCACGTGCAACGGCTTTGTGCGATAGCGCGCCAGCCGCTGGGCCACATCGGCAAGCGGCGCACTGGAAAAACTCAGCCAGCCCTCGCGCCACGACGCGATCGAGCGCCCCTCTTGTGACGATTCATGAACCGCTTCTCCATCAGCCCTGACCTGAATGGATTCGCCTGCACCGAGCACGAAGGCCGCGCCCTGCCGAGGTTGCACCCGCACTCGACCCTGTTCCACGACCACATGCGCCTGTGGCTTGGCCGGATCCCCTGACAAGGCCAGTTCAAAACGCGTGCCGACCACCACCACCCGAGCAGGGCCCACCTGAACTTCGAACGGACGCGAGGCATCGTGGGCCACGTCGAAAAAGGCCGTGCCTCGCAGCAAGGACAGCTCACGGTGATCACCGAAGTAGGCGGCCTCGATGGCGCTGTCCGCATCCAGCGTCAGCACGGTGCCATCAGGCAGCGTGTACCGCGTCATCCTCCGACTGGGGGTCACGAAAGCCTGCTGCCATTGGGGCACGGTGGATTGCCACAAGCGCCACAGTGCAGGCGTCAACAGCGCGACGCCGCCCATGCCCAACAGAGCCCCCAGCGCACCACGGCGCCTGCGACCCTGTGAAGGTTGGCCACCAAGCCAGCGCCCCATCGCATCCTCGACCTGATCCTGCGCCCGGCGGATGTCTCGCTCGATGGTGCTTCGGGTCACGCCATGCCGCAGCGCGAGTTCGTCCTGACCCTCGCCTTCCAGCCGATGCGAAAGAAAGGCGTCGCGTGTGCGCTCAGGCAAGGCCTGCAAAGCCCTGACCACCGCGTGCAGTGCCTGGCGGTGTCCGACCTGCTCGGCCACGTCCGGCACATGGATGGACTGACGCAAGGCCGCGTCAGCCAGCAGTTCGGAGCGATGCCGGTCACGCCGCACATGGTCGATGGCCGCATGCCGTGTCGCGCCGAAAAGGTAGGCCCGCGCATTCAAGGGTGGCGAAGCCGAAGCCATGGTCAGGCGCAGCCACGTGTCATGAACCAGATCGCGGGCAAGGTCGCCGTCACCCGTCTGACGAGCCATATAGCGAACCAGATCCGGATAGCTGGCCTCGAAATCGATCACCGGTGAGCCCACCGGCTTCGCGCCCGCAGTGCTCATGGCGTGACTCCATTAAATGAGATTGATTCTCATTATATAGATCAAGGTCGACGCCAAAGAAAAAGGCCTCCGGACCAGCCGGAAGCCTTGTTCAGAGTGCAAGTGTGCAGGCGACTCAGATCCGCATCGGCATCACCACGTACTTGAAGCCTTCGTACTCGGGGTTGGTGATCAGCGCCGAGCTGTTGGCGTCCTGCAGGGACACGGTCACCATGTCCTGGCCCATGTTGGCCAGCACGTCCATCAGGTAGCCGACGTTGAAGCCGATCTCGAAGGTGTCGCCACCGTAGTCGATCTCGAGCTCTTCCTTGGCCTCTTCCTGCTCGGCGTTGCTGGAGGCGATGCCCAGCAGGCCCGGCGCGAAGTTCATGCGCACGCCCTTGAACTTTTCGGAGGTCAGGATGGCAGCGCGCTGCAGCGAAGCCAGCAGCGTGGTGCGGCCCAGCGTGATGTGGTGCTTGTGGTTCTTGGGGATGACGCGGTTGTAATCGGGGAACTTGCCCTCGACCAGCTTGGTCACGAACTCCAGGCCGCCGAAGCTGAACTTGGCCTGGTTGCCGGCAAAGCGCATCTCGATGAGCTGCTCTGCCTCGCCTTCCTTGCCCTTGCCATCGTCCTTGAGAAGCCGCTGGAGCTCCAGAACGGTCTTGCGGGGCAGGATGACCTCCTGCTTGGGCATTTCGACGTCCAGCGTGGCCTGAGACAGCGCCAGGCGGTGTCCGTCGGTGGCCACCAGGGTCAGGGTCTTGCCCTCGGCCACGAACAGGATGCCGTTGAGGTAGTAGCGGATGTCGTGCACCGCCATGGCGAAGTGCACCTGGCTGATCAGCAGCTTGAGCGTCTTTTGCGGGATGCTGAAGGCGGGGCCGAAGTCGGCGGCCTCCTGCACCAGGGGGAAGTCTTCGGCGGGCAAGGTCTGCAGCACGAAGCGGCTCTTGCCGCCTTGCAGGGTCAGCTTGTTCTGGTTGGCCGTGAGCGAGACGACCTGGTCGCTGGGCAGGCTTTTCAGGATGTCGCCGAGCTTCTTGGCGCCCACGGTGGTGGCGTAGCTGCCGCTGTCGCCATCAAGCTGGGCCGTGGTGCGGATCTGGATTTCCAGGTCGCTGGTGATGAGCTCGAGCTCGGGGCCGTTCTTGCGGATCAGGACGTTGGCCAGGATGGGCAGGGTGTGGCGGCGTTCCACGATGCCGCCGACGGACTGCAGGGCGGCGAGGATTTTTTCCTGAGCTGCTTTCAACACAATCATCTTGATCTTTCAAATTAGTCGTCGTAGTAGAGGGCGACTTTTTCTGTGAACAACGCTATTTTGTCCTGATCCATCAAGGATTTACGCCCCGGACAACTCTGTGGATCGTACCCGGCTTCGCGATGGGGACAACAGACAACAACTTCGGAAAAACGCGGCGGGCTGTGGACAAGGGGGTGCTTGTTCTTTTCTTGTCCACAGCGTTGTGCCTTGACAGCGGCGCCTTCCTTGGGCTTTCTGGGCGAAAAAAAGAGGCCCTGGGGCCTCTGGTGAGGGGCGTCGGCACCGCTTGGAGGCGGCCTGGACGCCCGCAGGGTGCTTTTGCGTCACCCCTTGAGCGTCTGCTCCAGCACGTGCAGCTGCTGGTTGAGCTCGGTGTCCTTGGCGCGGTCGCCGCCGATCTTGCGCACGGCGTGCAGCACCGTGGTGTGGTCGCGGCCGCCAAAGAGCTCGCCGATCTCGGGCAGGCTCTTTTGCGTCAGCTCCTTGGCCAGGTACATGGCGATCTGCCGGGGCTTGGCGATCGAGGCGGGGCGCTTCTTGGAGTACATGTCCGCGACCTTGATCTTGTAGAAGTCGGCCACGGTCTTCTGGATGTTCTCCACCGAGATCTGGCGGTTCTGGATCGACAGCAGGTCCTTGAGGGCCTCGCGCGCCAGGTTGATGGTGATCTCTTTGTGGCTGAACTTGGCAAAGGCCAGCACCTTGCGCAGGGCGCCTTCGAGCTCGCGCACGTTGGCGCGCACGTTCTTGGCCACGAAGAAGGCGACGTCCTCGGGCAGCTCGATGGCTTCCTGGCCGGCCTTCTTGATCAGGATGGCCACGCGCATTTCCAGCTCGGGCGGCTCGATGGCCACCGTCAGGCCCGAGTCAAAGCGCGAGGTCAGGCGTTCATCGATGTTGGCGAGACCCTTGGGGTAGGTGTCGCTGGTCATGATGATGTGCGCCTTCTTGGCCAGCAGGGCCTCGAACGCGTTGAAGAACTCTTCCTGCGTGCGGTCCTTGCCGGCGAAGAACTGCACGTCGTCGATCAGCAGCAGGTCGAGGTTGTGGTACTTGGCCTTGAGCTCATCAAACGTCTTGCGCTGGTAGTTCTTGACCACGTCGGAGATGAACTGCTCGGCGTGCAGGTAGAGGATGCGCGCGTCTGGCTTGTCGGCCAGCAGGGCGTTGCCCACGGCGTTCATCAAGTGGGTTTTGCCGAGGCCGACGCCGCCGTAGATGAACAGCGGGTTGTACATGTGGCCGGGGCTGCCGGCCACGTGCAGGGCGGCGGTGCGGGCCATCTGGTTGGCGCGGCCGGGCACCAGGTTGTCGAAGGTCAGTGCCGGGTTCAGGCCCATGACGCGCGGCGAGCCGTGGCCCATGGCCGGGGCACCTTGCCTGGAAAGGCGATCGGGGGCGCTGAGGTGCTCGGGCTCGTTGGCCGGCGTGTGCGCTGGCGCGGGTTGCTGGCCGGCGGGCTGACCGAGGGCGGCGTTGGGCGGCAGGGCGCGGCCGGGCATGACCAGACCCGGGCGGGCGGTGGCCACGGGCGCGGCGGCGCGTGGGGCCAGACCAAACTCGAGGCTGACCTGACCGCTTTGTTCTTCGCCCAGCAGGGCTTCGATGCGGGCGCTGTACTGGGTGCGCACCCAGTCGAGCATGAAGCGGTTGGGCACGCGCACGCTGACTTTGGTGGCAGGTCCGTCGCGGCGCACTTCCGCCGGCGGCAGCGGGCGGATCCAGGTGTTGAACTGCTGCTCCGGCATCTCCATCGCGAGGCGGGCACAGCAGCGTTGCCAGAGCGTGTCCGGGTCGTCGAGCCGGTGATCGGCGGATGCGGGGGGCCGCGGCAATTCGGCAGCGCTCATGTTGTGGACAAGTCCTTCCTTGGGAGGCGAATTCTAAGCACGCCACGGGCCCGCGCAAGTCAGTTATCCACAGAAATTTCCCGTTCGCCAAGCCCCAGTGTTCGTGGTAGAGGCCTGGGATCAGGGGGTGCGCCGTCCCCTGTGGCGTGCGACGGGCATTGACCGTTTGGGGAAAACCTGCTGTAATCGCGGGTTCTGCCGTCTGTCGGGATCAGGTTGTGAGCTGGGTTTTCAGCTTGGGGCTTGGGATTTCGCGCAGACCCAAACAGACACCCACACAGACTTTCAGACTTCCCCTGGGGCCAGCCATGTCGTGCATGGCCTTGAAAGACCATCATGAAGCGTACTTACCAACCCTCCAAGACCCGTCGCGCCCGCACCCACGGCTTCCTGGTGCGCATGAAGACCAAGGGTGGCCGCAAGGTCATCAATGCTCGCCGCGCCAAGGGCCGCAAGCGCCTGGGCCTGTGATCGGCCCTTTCGCCTGACCGTGCCTGATCGCCGCTGGCCTTCGGGGCTTCGTGGCGGTGCATGGTCGGTGTGGGCTGGTGTGGGTGGCGCCCTGGGCGCTCAACCCCCGCTGTCGACAACGAGGCCGGGTTCAGCCCGGCCTTGTCGCGACTGAACCCCTTTTTCGAGCATCGGCGCCGTGCGTGCACCCAGCCTGAAATCTGCCGATTTCCAACGGGCTCTGGGGACCCGCCCCGTGGCCCGCACTGCGCATTTTTCGCTGCACGTCCTGTTCCGGACGGAGCCGGTTGCGCCTGGATCCCAGGCCGATGCCCTGGACGCGACCTCGCCAGCCGAGGCCGAGTTGTCAACAGGTGTGGCCGAAGGGGCGAGCCTGATTGTGGATGACTCGGCTGCGCCGAACGCACCGCGCTGGCGCCTGGGCCTGGTTCTGCCCAAAAAACAGGCACGCCGCTCGGTGACCCGCTCCCTGATGCGCCATCAGGCCCGCGAGGCCTTTTGCCGCCATGCGCCCCGCGTGCGCGCGGCGGGGCGCCACGGAGCCGAAGTCGATGGCTGGGTGGTGCGTTTGCGTGCGCCCTTCGACCGCAAGGCGTTCCCGTCCGCTGCCTCCGAAGCCCTGAGCGCCGCCGTGCGCCAGGAATTGGACGAACTCTGGTCGCGCCTGGGAGGACCTCGGGCATGATGCAGGGTTTGCGCACGCTGCTGGCCGGCTTGTCCGGCATGGTCAACGCCTTGTTGATGGGCGTGGTCCGCGCCTACCGGTTCTTCCTGAGCCCCTGGCTGGGCTCGGCCTGCCGGTTCACGCCAACTTGCTCGCAGTACGCGCTCGAATCCCTGCAACGCCACGGCCCGGCCGCGGGCAGCTACCTCGCTGCGCGCCGACTGCTGCGTTGCCACCCGGGCTGCCCCGGTGGGCACGACCCGGTGCCCGATCGGGCGCCCGGTCTGTTTTCTCGTTTTTCCAACCCTTCGTCGGACTCCTCTCACCCATGAATGATCTGCGTCGCACCCTGCTGTGGTCGGTGTTCGCCGTCTCGCTGCTGATGTTGTGGGATGGCTGGCTGCGTCACACCGGTCAGCCCTCCCTGTTCGCGCCGGCGCCTGCGGCCAGCGTGGCCGCTGCCACCGAAGGTGCCTCTGGTGCTTCGGGCGCCTCGGCCGCCGATGTGCCCAAGTCGGCCCAGGCCCTGGGTGGCGCGCCCGGTGCCGCCGCTCAGGCCGCCGCCGGTGCCAGCGCACCCGCCGTGGCCCAGAGCGAACAGGTGGTTTTCACCACCGACGTGGTCAAGGCCACGGTGGACACCCTGGGCGCCAGCCTGATCCGCGTGGAGCTGCTCAAGCACCAGGACCAGGACGATCGCAGCCGCAACATGGTGGTGCTGGACAACTCGAACGTGCACACCTACCTGGCGCAGTCGGGCCTGGTCGGCTCGGCCTCGCTGCAGCTGCCCACGCACAAGACCCCGTTCAAGCTGGTGAGCACCGAGCGCGCGCTGGCCGAAGGCGCCAAGGAACTGGTCGTCAAGCTGGAGTCCGAGCCCGTCAACGGCGTCAAGCTGGTCAAGACCTACACCTTCCCGCGTGGTGGCTACGCCATCGATGTCAAGCAGGAGGTGGTCAACGCCTCGGCCGCCCCGGTGAGCCCGCAGCTGTACCTGCAACTGCAGCGCGATGGCACGCCGCCCAAGGGCCCGTCCGGCCCGGCCTTCCTGCAAGGCCCGGTGGCCTACACCGGCATGGCCATCTACAACGACAAGGGCAAGTACCAGAAGCTGGACTTCGCCCACATCGAAGAAGGCAAGACCGAGTTCGAGAAGGCCGATGACAACGGCTGGATCGCCATGGTGCAGCACCACTTCGCTTCGGCCTGGCTGTACAACCAGAAGGCCCCGCGCGAGTTCTACGTGCAGAAGGTCTCGAACAACCTGTACGCCACGGGCATGTTGCTGCCGTTGGGCGAGGTCGCCGCGGGCCAGAGCAAGGCGCTGGACACGGTGCTGTTCGTCGGCCCGCAGGAAGAAGACAAGCTCAGCGTGCTGGCCCCGGGCCTGGAGCTGGTCAAGGACTATGGCTGGACGCACATCCTGGCCAAGCCCCTGTACCTGCTGCTGAACTTCCTGCACGACCTGATCGGCAACTGGGGCTGGGCGATCGTGGCCCTGGTGGTGCTGCTCAAGGCCGCCTTCTACTGGCTCAACGCCAAGGCCTACCAGTCGATGGCCAAGATGAAGGCGCTGAACCCGCGCATCCAGGACCTGCGCGAGCGCCTCAAGGACAAGCCGCAGGAGATGCAGCAGGAGATGCTCAAGATCTACCGCGAGGAGAAGGTCAACCCGATCGGCGGCTGCCTGCCCATCCTGATCCAGATCCCGGTGTTCATCGCGCTGTACTCGGTGCTGTCGTCCTCGGTCGAGATCCGCAACGCGCCCTGGATCGGCTGGATCCACGACCTGTCGGTGATGGACCCTTACTACGTGCTGCCGGCGCTCATGACCTTGTCGACCCTGCTGCAGACCTGGCTGAACCCGACCCCGCCGGACCCGGTCCAGGCCAAGATGATGTGGATCATGCCGCTGCTGTTCTCGGTGATGTTCTTCTTCTTCCCGGCCGGCCTGGTGCTGTACTGGCTGACGAACAACATCCTGTCGATCGCGCAGCAGTGGTTCATCAACAAGCGGCTGGGTGTGCTGAACTGAGCACGACCCTGCTGAAAAAATGACAAACCGCCTGAACCCTCACGGGTCAGGCGGTTTTTTCATGGCCTGGCCGAAGTGGCCAGGTGGGCTCAATCGCGACCGATGCGGCGCAGCACCGCGCCGGCGGCGAGGCCACCGACCATCAGCATGGTCCAGAGGCTGCTGTCCGCCTGAACAGGCGTGCCGATCATGAGCAGGGATTGCAGGGTGTCGAGCATGAGGTCCTCCTTGGCGACGTGAAACGTCAATTTGTGCGTTGCAACAATGATGCCATGGTGTTTTCCCTTGGTGACCCCCACATGACAGGGGGACAAGCCATTTGTGTGCACTGGGGCGACAATCCGGGCTCCGAAATGGTTCGCTTTGTTGGAGGTTGGGTGTCGCAGTCGTGGTTGGATCGTCAGTCGCCCATCGTGGCAGTGGCCACCGCACCTGGACGGGGCGCCGTGGGCATCGTGCGGGTGTCGGGCCGTGGGTTGATGTCGCTGGCCCAGGCCCTGTGCGCCCGCACCTTGCAACCCCGCGTGGCGCACTACGGGCCCTTCCTGGACGCCCGCGGCGAGGCCATCGACCACGGCCTGGCGCTGTTTTTCCCGGGGCCGCACAGCTACACCGGCGAGGACGTGCTGGAGCTGCAGGGCCATGGCGGCCCGGTGGTGATGCAACTGTTGCTGGCGCGCTGCCTGGAGGCGGCGGCGCAGACCGATCCAGCGACCGGCCGTGCGTGCCTGCCCGGCCTGCGCCTGGCCGAGCCGGGTGAATTCACCCAGCGCGCCTTCCTCAACGACAAGATCGACCTGGCGCAGGCCGAGGCCATCGCCGACCTGATCGACGCCAGCACCGAGGCGGCGGCGCGTTCGGCCAGCCGTTCGCTGGGCGGCGCCTTCAGTCGCGAGATCGAGGCCTTGCGCGATCAGATGGTCAACCTGCGCATGCTGGTCGAGGCCACGCTGGACTTCCCGGAAGAAGAGATCGACTTCCTGGAAAAAGCCGATGCGCGCGGCCGCCTGAGTCGCCTGGCCGCTGCCCTGGACGGCGTGCTGCGCCAGGCCCGCCAGGGCGCGCTGCTGCGCGAAGGCCTGCAGGTGGTGCTGGCCGGCCAGCCCAATGCGGGCAAGAGCTCGCTGCTCAACGCGCTGGCCGGGGCCGAGCTGGCCATCGTCACGCCGATCGCCGGCACCACGCGCGACAAGGTCAGCGAGACCATCCAGATCGAAGGCGTGCCGCTGCACGTGATCGACACCGCCGGCCTGCGCGCCGACCACGAGGCCTCGGACGAGGTCGAGCGCATCGGCATGGCGCGCAGCTGGGAGGCCATCGGCCAGGCCGATGCGGTGCTGTTCCTGCACGACCTCACGCGCTGGGCCGACCCGGTCTACGCTCAGGCCGATGCCGACATCGCCCAGCGCCTGCCCGAGGGCGTGACGGTGCTGCACGTGTTCAACAAGGTGGATGCGGCCCAAGGCGTGGCGCCCGACGAAGCGGTGCTGCAGCCGCCTGGCACGGTGCTGCAGCTGTCGGCGCGCACCGGCGACGGCCTGCAGGCCCTGCGGCAGGCGCTGCTGGAGCAGGCTGGCTGGCAGGCTGCGCCCGAAGGCGTGTTCATCGCGCGTCAGCGCCATGTCCAGGCCTTGCACGAGGCCCGCGAGCACCTGGCCCTGGCCAGCGAGCACGCTGCCCAGCGCGACGGGGCGCTGGACCTGCTGGCCGAAGAGCTGCGCCTGGCGCACAACGCGCTGGGTCGCATCACCGGGGCCTTTTCCGCCGATGACCTGCTGGGCGAGATCTTCACGCGCTTTTGCATCGGCAAGTGAGGCCCGAACGTGCATTCTTCACGACGCCAGGAAGGTGTGGTGGCGTCTTCGGTGTGATGCACCACACAAAACCCTGACAGCCAGGCCGTGCTTGGATTAAATTGTTCACTCCCGGTCACAGTTGCCGTCGACCTCCGCCGGCCCGCACGAGATGGACGCCATCGCACTGATCCAGGCCATTCAGACGCTGAACACGGAAGACGCCTTCCGTCCTCGCCTGGACGCGCAGCAATGGCGGACCTTCGCCCAGTACCTGACCCGGCATGAGTTGCGCACCGGCGACTTGCTGGTGCGCCAGGGTGACCACGATCGAACCTTGTACTTCCTGGGGCAGGGCACGCTGCAGGTGTTCGTGTCCGGCGCGCCGCCCGGGGCTTCGCGCATTGGTTTGCTGCGGCCGGGTGCCATGGTGGGCGAGCCGGGCCTGTTTGGAGACGTGCCGCGCATGGCCAACGTCGAGGCGATGGGCAACGTGGTGGTGTTCGCGCTGCGACTGCAGCGCTTCGAGGAGCTGGCCCAGCGCGTGCCCGCCGTGGCGCTGGAGGTGCTGCGTGGCGCCGGCACGGTGATGGCCTGGCGCATGCGTGCCAACCTGACCCAGCAATTGCCCTCGGCCTGAGGCCCTTGCAACGGGTACAGAATCACGCCTTCAAAACACAAGGGAGTCAGGTCAGGATGTCTTCAACCTTGGGGCTGCGTCGGCCGACGGTGCTGGTTGCCGACGATTCACCGCAGAACATCGAGCTGCTGTCTCGCGTGCTGGGGCAGGAGTTCCGCGTCAAGGTCGCCACCTCGGGCGACAAGGCACTCAAGATCGTCTACTCCGACGAGCCGCCCGACCTGATCCTGCTCGACATCATGATGCCGGACCTCAGCGGCCACGAGGTCTGCCGCCGCATCAAGGCCAACCCCGACCGCCGCCGCATCCCGATCATCTTCGTGACGGCGATGAGCACCATCGAAGACGAGGCCCTGGGCCTGAGCCTGGGTGCCGTCGACTACATCACCAAGCCGATCAGCCCGCCGCTGGTGCAGGCCCGCGTGCGCACGCACCTGGCGCTGTACGACCAGTCGCGCGAGCTCGAGCGCATGGTGGCGCAGCGCACGGCCGAGCTCGTGGCCACGCGCCAGCAGATCATCCGCCGCCTGGGGCGGGCTGCCGAGTTCAAGGACAACGAGACCGGCAACCACATCATCCGCATCAGCCACATCTCGCGGCTGATCGCGCAGCAGGTGGGCATGGGCCCCGAGGCCGTGCAGCTGCTGTTCCAGACCGCGGCCTTGCACGACGTGGGCAAGATCGGTGTGGCCGATCACATCCTGCTCAAGCCGGGCCCGCTCGACGATGACGAACGCGCGGCGGTGCGTCGTCACCCGCAGATCGGCGCCGACATCATCGGCAAGCACGACAACGAAGTGCTGGCGGCCGCGCGCACCATCGCGCTGACCCACCACGAGCGCTGGGATGGCACCGGCTACCCGCAAGGCCTTCAGGGCGAGCAGATCCCGATCTTCGGGCGCATCGTCTCCATCGCCGATGTCTTCGACGCGCTGATGAACAAGCGTCCCTACAAGCCGGCCTTCAGCGCTTCGCAGTCGCTGGCCACGATGGCCGAAGAGCGCGGCAAGGCGTTCGATCCGGCCTTGCTCGACGCCTTCTTCCAGGCGCAGTTCGAGATCCTGCGGGTGATGGACCTGTACGCCGACGAGCGCGGCACGGCCAGCGAGCTGCTGGCCTGACCTCAGGCTTGCAACTCGGCCAGCACCGAGGCCGCCTGGTCGAAGTCGTAGCGCTCCAGGGCGCGTCGCAATTCGGCGGTGCGCGGGTGCTGACGCAGCGTCGGCCAGCGGGAGATGATCTCGTCGAGGCTGTCGCGGGCATGGGCGTCCTGGTCGGCGACCAGGCGCGTGAGCTCGGCCCAGTCGACCTCGCGCGGCACGCCGTTGACGTCGCTGTCTTCGCTGCCGCTGGCCTGCTGGCGGCCCAGGCGGTCGATGTCGGCGATGACGGCGCTCAGGGTCTCGAGTGTCTCGGCCAGGGTGGTGCGCACCGAAGGCGAGTCGACACCGTCCGACAGCAGGGCCGCTTCCAGCGCGGCGCAGCGCGAAAGCAGCCCGCGTGCCCCGATGTTGCCGGCCAGGCCCTTGAAGGTGTGGACCAGGCCGTGCAGCTCCTGGGTCTGATCGCGCAGGGCCTCGAACTGTTCACCGAAGTCTCGCTGGGTGCGCGCGAAGCCCTTGAGCAGTCGGCGGTAGAGGTCGAGGTTGCCCATGCAGCGCGCCAGGCCGTCGGCGGTGTCGAGGGTGTTCAGGGCCATGCCCTGCACCGGTGGCTGCAGGCTGTGGCCCTCGGCCAGCGCGGGCTTGGCCGGGATGATCCAGCGCGCCATGATGGCGAACATGCGCGCGAGGTCGAGCGGCTTGGTGATGTGGTCGTTCATGCCGCAGCGCAGGACGCGTTCGCGGTCCGCCGCCATGGCGCTGGCGGTCATGGCGATGACGGGCAGCTCCTTCCAGCGGTCTCGCGAGCGGATGCGCTCGGTGGCGGTGTAGCCGTCCATCACGGGCATCTGGCAGTCCATGAGCACGCCATCGAAGGGGCCTTCGTTTTCGAGCTTGTCCAGGCACTCCTGGCCGTTGGCCGCGGTGACCACCTGCAGGCCGGCTCGCTCGAGCAGGTCGCAGGCGAGCTCCTGGTTGAGCGGCTGGTCCTCGACGAGCAGCACGCGCGCGCCTGCCAGGCGGCGTTGGGCCTGCTTGAGCAGGGCCTGGCCCTTGGGCTCGTCCGAGGCCGCCGGATCGGTTTCTGACAGGACCTTGCCCAGGGTGTCGAGCAGGGTCGAGGGCGTCACGGGCTTGTTGAGGATGCCTGCCAGGCCCACGCCCTCGGCGGCCTTGAGGGCTTCTTCGCGCGCGAAGGCGGTGACCAGCAGCACGAAGGGCCGGTGCTCGGGCGGCACCGACAGGGCGTGGCGAGCGAAGGCGATGCCATCCATGCCCGGCATCTTCCAGTCGGCCAGCAGGATCTGGTGCGGGCGGCCTTCGGCCAGGGCCGCGCGCATGCACTGCAGGGCGTGTTCGCCGCTGTCGCTGACCTCGACGTCCAGGCCCATGCGGCGGGTCATGTCGCCCAGCACCTCGCGTGCGGCGGGGTTGTCGTCGACCAGCAGCACGCGCTTGCCTTCCATCTCGCTGGCCAGCAGGGCGCGGCGGCCGTTGGGCTGGGCCTGCACGCCAAAGCGCGCGGTGAAATGGAAGGTCGAGCCCTGGCCCGGTTTGCTTTCGGCCCAGATGCGCCCCCCCATCATCTCCACGAGCTGGCGCGAAATCGCCAGGCCCAGGCCGGTGCCGCCGTATTGCCGCGTGGTCGAGCTGTCGCCCTGCGCGAAGGGGGTGAACAGGCGCTGCATCTGCTCCTCGTTCATGCCGATGCCCTTGTCCTGCACCCAGAAGTGCAGGCTGACGTGGCTGTTCTCGCGCGACTGCACCTCGCAGCCGATGAGGACCTCGCCGTGGTCGGTGAACTTGATGGCGTTGGTGCCCAGGTTGATGAGGACCTGGCCCAGGCGGATGGGGTCGCCGATCAGCGCAGTGGGGATCTCGGGCGGGGCGGTGAAGAGCAGCTCCATGCCCTTTTCCTCGGCGCGCACGCCCAGCACGTCGGCCATGTGGCTGATGACGTTCTCGAGCTGGAAGTCGGCCTCTTCGAGCTCGAGCTTGCCGGACTCGATCTTGGAGATGTCGAGCACGTCGTTGAGGATCTGCAGCAGGTTGGCGGCCGAGCCGTGCACCTTCTGGATGTAGTTGCGCGCGCGCGGCGGCAGCTCGTCGAGCAAGGCCAGGTGGCTCATGCCCATGATGGCGTTCATGGGGGTGCGGATCTCGTGGCTCATGTTGGCCAGGAAATGCGTCTTGGCCAGCGTGGCGGCCTCGGCGGCCTGCTGGGCGGCGCGCAAAGCGGTCTCGGCGCGCTTGCGCAAGGTGACGTCCTGCACGATGGCGCACAGCTGCAGCCGCCCGTCGTGGTCGTAGGGGATGAGCACGACCTCGGCGTCGAAGGTGTCGCCGTTGAAGCGGCGGTGCTCCCAGTCCAGGGTGATGGCTTGCCGATCGGCGATGGCCTGCTGCGCCCGGGCCTGCTCGGCCGTGTAGCGCTGCGCGGACTCGGGCGGCGACAGCGGCGGCAGGTTGGGCATGAGCCCGAGCAGCTTGTGTTCGCTGTCGGCGCCAAAGAGCGCCAGGGCCTGCGGGTTGCAACGCGTGATGCCCTGCTCTTCGTTGAAGAACAGGAAGGCCACCGGGGCATGGCGGAAAACGGCCTGGGTGCGCGCCTCGACCTGCTTGCGCTCGGTGATGTCGGCCCAGTAGCCGTTGCAGACCTGGCTGCCGTCGGGCAGGGTGGTGCATTGGCTCTCGCACATCAGCCAGACGTGGCGGCCGTCGCGCACGATCGAGAACTCCACCGTTTTTTCGGGCGGGGCGACCTGGGCCGCGTCGATCAGTTGCCAGGCGCGCAGGGGCTGGGCCATCAGGGTTTCGGCTTCGATGCCCAGCATGTGCTTGACGCCGTCGCCGATGAAGGTGAAGCGGCCTTCGCCATCGGCGGCCCGGCGCCAGCGGAAGATGGTCAGCGGCAGGGCGTGGGCCATGTCGGTGAGGTTCTGGCGGGCCTTCTGCTCGGCTTCCAGTCGGCGCGCGCGCTGCGCCCACAGGGCCATGGCGCCATGGCCGAGCAGCATCACGGCCAGGCCGGCGGCCACGCCCGCTGCGATCAGCATGCCCTCGCCGCGCAGGGGCACGAGCGTCCAGGCCACCAGGCGGCCGTGGTCGAGCGTCTGCGACAGCGCCAGGTGACGCAGGCCATCGATGTTCATCGCCTTCACGGCCTGATCGCCAATGCGCACCTGATCGACGTGCCAGGGCAGGAGCTTGGGCTCGCGCTGGTAGAGCTGCCGGTCGGATTCGCGGTCGATGCCGACGTGCGGCACCCCGGGCAGGCGATGCAGCACGTCGCCGGCGCGGTTGCTCATCAGCACCACGCCCTGGTCGTCGGAGACGAAGAGCCGACGCTCGCCATCGTCGAGCAGGCGGCTCAGGGCCTGGGCGTCCTGCATGACGACGAGCACGCCCAGCGGTTGGCTGGGCTCGCCCACCCGCGCGGAGAAGTAAAAGCCCGGCACCTTGCGCGTGCGGCTGACGGCGAACTGCGATGCCCGCCCGTCGGGGGCGTTGAGTGCGCGGTGGTGGTAGAGCCGCCCCTGGAAGTTCATGCCGATGGCGCTGCTGGGGCGGTCCTGGTCGCTGTCGGCGACGTTGGTGCCGCCCGGCTCGTTGATGAAGATGCGGCTGATGTGGAAGTCGCGCGTGGCGGCCTGAAGGTGCTCGCCCAGGCGCTGTTGCTCGGGGTCGCGGGCCAGGCGGGCGACGAAGTCGCGGCGTTCGGCCTCGCTGAGCGGGCGGGGCACGGTTGGGCGGTGCTGGCGCAGGTGCTCGTCGACCAGGGGGTGGCGGGCCAGCGCCTGGGGCAGGGAGGTGAGCTGCCGAAAGGACAGGTCGAGCGTCTCGTGCAGGGTGTCGAGCCGCTGGCGGGCCAGGTCGAATTGTTCGCGCCGGCGGTCTTCGAGCTGGTCGGCGATGCCCCAGGCCGTGACGGCCGCCACGGCGAGCGTCCACAGGGCGGCCGTGACCCAGATGCGGCGCAGGGTCTGCCGCAGGTCGGTCAGCGAGGGCAGCCGATGGGGTGCGCTGCTGGGTGCGTCCTGGCCGGGGATGTCGGTTGAAGGGGCGGGCGCAGGCGGTGGCGCGAGGCTCATCAGGCTCTCCATGGCGCCGACAGCAGGCCCATCAGACCCTGGCGCATTGTTGTTGGTGCGAGTTTGCCCGTGCGCTCGCCTGCGTGGCTAGGGACATCCACTTGGCCCTGCGGGGCCATTCATCCTTTGAGCAACAAGGTCTCGGCTCGCGCCAGCGCCTGGGGCCGCCCGGAGATGACCAGGGTGTCGCCAGCGTCGAGCTTCAGGCCCATGGACGGTGTCTCGACGCGACCGCTGGCGCGCCGGACCGACACCACGGTCACGTCGATCAACACCTCGTGCAAGGCCTCCTCCAACGTTCGGCCGATGGCGGCGGCGTCCGGCGTCAGCGTGACCGAGCGCAGGCGCTGCAGCTCCAGCTCATCGACGCTGTCGTCGTCGGCGCCATGGAAGTAGCCGCGCAGCAGGCCGTAGCGGGCGATCCGCTGGTCCTGCACCAGCCGGATCACGCGGCGGATGGGCACGCCCACCAGCGCCAGGGTCTGCGAGGCCAGCATCAGCGAGCCTTCGAGCGCCTCGGGCACCACGGCCGTGGCCCCGGCCTGCTGCAGCTCGTCGAGGTGGGCGTCGTCGATGGTGCGAACCGCCACCGGCACCTGCGGTGCGTGCTCGCGCACCAGGCTCAGGATCTTGCGCGCCGAGGCCGTGTGCGGGTAGGTGACCACCAGCGCGCTGGCCCGCGCCAGGCCGGCGGCCTGCAGGCTCTGCAGCCGGGTCGCGTCACCGAAGGAGACATGCTGGCCGGCCGCTTGCGCCTGCTGCACGCGGTCGGGGTCCAGGTCCAGCGCCATGTAGGGGATGCCTTCCTGTTCCAGCAGGCGCGCCAGGTTCTGGCCGCTGCGCCCGTAGCCGCAGATGATGACGTGGCGGTCGGCGTTGATGGCGCGCGTGGCGATCTTGGTCATCGCCAGCGACTGCATCAACCAGTCGGTGGACGACACGCGCATGACGATGCGGTTGCTGTACTGGATGATCAGCGGCGTGGCCAGCATGGACAGCACCATGGCCGCCAGCAGCGGGCTTTCCACCCGGGTCGGGATGAGGTGGTGCTCCGTGGCCAGGGTCACCAGCACGAAGCCGAACTCGCCTGCCTGCGCCAGGTACAGGCCGGTGCGCAAGGCCACGCCGGTGGGCGCACCGAAGGCCTTGGCCAGCGCCGTGACCAGGCCCAGCTTGAACAGCACCGGCAGCGTGGCCAGCACCAGCACCAGGGCCCAGCTGTCGACCAGGCTGTGCCAGTCCAGCTTCATGCCGATGGTGATGAAGAACAGGCCCAGCAGCAGGTCGTGGAAGGGGCGGATGTCGGTTTCGACCTGGTGCTTGTAGTCGGTCTCGGCGATCAGCATGCCGGCGACGAAGGCGCCCAGCGCCAGCGACAGGCCGAAGTGCTCGGTCAGCCAGGCCAGGCCCAGCGTGACCAGCAGCACGTTCATCATGAACAGCTCTTCGCTCTGGCGCCTGGCCACCAGCTTGAGCCACAGGTGCATGACGCGCTGCCCGCCCGCCAGCAGGATGGCCAGCAGCAACGCCGCCTTCGCGAAGGCCCAGCCCAGCGTCTCGGTCATCTCGGCGGCGCTGTCGCCCAGGGCGGGGATCAGCACCAGCAGCGGCACCACGGCCAGGTCCTGGAACAGCAGCACGCCCATCACGCGGCGGCCGTGTTCGGTGTCCAGCTCGATGCGGTCGGCCATCATCTTGACGACGATGGCGGTCGAGCTCATGGCCAGCGCGCCCCCCAGGGCCACGGCGCTTTGCCAGTCGATGCCCCAGCCGAGCAGGCCGCCCTCCATGCCTGTCATCCCATTGGCGCTCAGCCAGGCCAGGCCCGCGCCCAGCGCCAGGTGCCCGACCAGCGTGGCCGCCATCGTCAGCGTGACCTGGCTCAGGCCCAGCCCGAACACCAGCGAGCGCATGCTGCGCAGCTTGGGCAGGTTGAACTCCAGCCCGATGACGAACATCAGGAAGACCACGCCGAACTCGGCCAGGTACTCGATGCCGGCCGAGTCCTTGGCCAATGCCAGTGCATTGGGCCCGATCACGATGCCCACCGCCAGGTAGCCCAGCATGGGCGGCAGCTTGGCCAGGCGGCACAACACCACACCGATCACGGCGGCGAAGAGGTAAAGCAGCGTGAGCTCGAGCGTGGATGCCATGTTGTCCCTAGAATCTCCCGATCGTAACTGCCATGGTGGCGGTGCCCTCTCGGGCGCCGTGGTGCCACCGTGATGTCTTGCCCGTGAGCCAAGCCCTTTCTCCCCTCAGCCCTGCCGAGCTCGTCGACCTGGCCCGCCAGGCCCTCGACATCGAGGCCCGCGCCCTGACCGAGCTGCGCACCCGTCTGGACGGCGACGCCGGCCCGGCCTTCGTGCGCGCCGTGCAGACCATGCTGGCCTGCCGCGGTCGGGTCGTCATCATGGGCATGGGCAAGAGCGGGCACGTCGGACGCAAGATCGCGGCCACCCTGGCTTCCACGGGCACCCCCGCCATGTTCGTGCACCCGGCCGAGGCCCACCATGGCGACCTCGGCATGGTCCAGCCTGGCGACGTGGTGCTGGCGATTTCCAACTCCGGCGAAAGCGAAGAGCTCACGGCCTTGCTGCCCGTGCTCAAGCGCCAGGGCGTGCCCCTGATCGCCATGACGGGCAAGCCGCAGTCCTCGCTGGCCCGCCACGCCGACACCGTGCTCGACAGCGCCGTCGCGGTCGAAGCCTGCCCGCTCAACCTCGCGCCCACCGCCTCGACCACCGCGCAGATGGCCCTGGGCGACGCCCTGGCCGTCGTGCTGCTCGACGCGCGCGGTTTCAAGGCCGAAGACTTCGCCCGCTCGCACCCTGGTGGCGCCCTGGGCCGCAAGCTGCTGACCCACCTGCGCGACGTCATGCGCAGCGGCGAGGCCGTGCCCCGCGTGGCGCCCGAGGTGGGCTTTGGCGAGGTGATGTCCGAGATGAGCCGCAAGGGCCTGGGCGCCACCGCCATTGTCGATGCGCAAGGCCGCCTGCTGGGCATCTTCACCGACGGCGACCTGCGCCGCAAGATCGAAGCCGGCGTCGACCTGCGCACCTTGAGCGCGCGCGAGTTGATGAGCCCGTCGCCGCGCACCATCCGCGACGACGTGCTCGCCGCCGAAGCCGTCTCCCTGATGGAAGATCACCGCATCAACACCCTGCTGGTGACCGATGCTGGCGGCCACCTGGTGGGCGCCGTCAACACCAACGACCTGATGCGAGCCAAGGTGATCTGACCATGCGAGCCCTGACCCCCACGCTGCAGTTTCCCGCCGCCCTGCGTCAGCAGGCGCGAAGCATCCGCGCCGCCATCTTCGACGTCGATGGCGTGCTCACCGACGGCACCATCTACATCAGCGAGGCCGGGGAGTCGCTCAAGGCGTTTCATGCGCTCGATGGCCATGGCCTGAAGCTGCTGGCGCAAGGCGGCATCACGCCCATCGTCATCACCGGCCGCGACTCGCCCTCGGTGCGTCGGCGCCTGAAGGACCTCGGCCTGGTCAACGCCGTCTTCGGCGTGCACGACAAGCTGGCGGCGGCCGAACCCTTGCTGGCCCAACTCGGCGTGAGCTGGGATCAGACCGCCGCCATGGGCGACGACTGGCCCGATCTGCCGTTGCTGACGCGTTGCGGCTTCGCGGTGGCGCCGGCCAACGCCCACCCCGAGGTCAAGGCCGTGGCCGACCACGTCAGTCCCTTGGTGGGCGGCCACGGTGCGGCCCGCGAATGCTGCGACCTGCTGCTGTGGGCCACCGGGCGCTACGAGGCGCTGCTGCGTGGCCACCTGCAGACGCTGGACACCAACAGCGACGGGCCCAAGGCATGAGCGCTCGGGCCCATCGGATGGACTGGCTGGCACGCGTCCAGTCGGCTGCACCGCTGGTGCTGGCCGCTGCGCTGGCGGGCTTCACCTGGTGGCTGGTGGCTTCTTCGCCAGATGTCGGCGATGGGGCCCGCCCACCCGAGCCCGATCGCGGCACGCCCGATTACGAACTGGCCCATGCCCGCCTGGCGCGCTTTGACGCACACGGGCGGCTCGAAGCCGTGATCGATGGCGACCGCATGCGCCACTACCCGGTCACGCAGACCGTGCAGATCGACGCCATGCAGCTGGCGATGCGCCACCCCGATGGCCGGCGCGTGCTGGCGCAGGCGCGCGAAGGCGAGTGGAGCGAGGGCCGAGGCCTGGCCAGCCTGAGCGGTCAGGCCGATGTGAGGCTGGCCGATGCCGGGGTGGTGCTGCCGGCCCAGGCGGCCGAGTTGGGCGCGCGGGGCGATGTGGGCGTCACCCGCATCCTGGGCGAACGGCTCGACCTCGACACCCGCGCCCGGGTGCTGACCTCGCAGCAGCCTGTGACGGTGCTGCGAGAAGGCAGCACCGTGCTGGCCCAGACCCTTCGCCACGATGAGCCCGCCGGCCTGACCGACCTGGGCGGGCGCGTGCAGGGGCGGCTGGTGTCGGCGCCCCGCTGACCGAGCTCACGGCGCGCCGGGCGGGCCCGCACGGCCGCGATGTGCTCAGGCGTCAGTCACGGCCCTTGCCGTGTCCCTTTCCATGGCCATGCCCCTTGCCATGACCGCGGTCATGGTCGTGATCATGGTGATCATGGTCGTGGTGGTCATGGCGGCTGTCTGGGCGCCCCTGGGGTGGGTAGCGGCGATCGTCATCGCGCACGAAGTACACAGGCTGGTTGCAGGCGCTGTAGCGCGAGCAATAGCGCTTCCAATCCTTGGAATGACCCGGTGGCACGCGCATGTAGATCGGGCGCTGGCGCACGCCATAAACGGGCTGCGCGATGATCACCGGCTGCGGGTAGATGAGCACCGGCTGGGTGTTGCCGATGTCGATGCGACCATAAAAGCCTGGCTGGTTGATGCCGATGCTCACGCCGACGTCCTGCGCCTGGGCGGGGTGGAAGGACACCGATGCGGCCAGGGCCGCCACGGCGATCAGGGGGCGAATGGATGGGGTCTTCATGGTCATTCAACGCTGTGGTGTGGGGGGCGGATGACAGGGCCCTGAAATGAAACAGGGCCCCGCAGGGCCCCGTTCAGGATGCAGGGCGTGAAAGCCGCCCTGCGTGGGTGTGGTGCACCCGGCGATCAGTAGCCGCCGCGGCCGTAGCCACCGCCGCCGTCGCCACGGCCACCGCCGTAGCCACCGCCGCCGCCTTCGCGACGGCCGCCACCGCCGTAGCCGCCACCGCCGCCTTCGCGACGGCCGCCGCCGAAGCCGCCGCCACCACCACCGCCGCCGTTACCGCCGCCGTAAGGGCTGCGGAAACCGGCGGGACGTTCTTCACGGGGGCGAGCTTCGTTGACGACCACAGCGCGGCCGGCAACGGGCTGACCGTTCAGGCCGTTGATGGCGGCTTGAGCTTCAGCGTCAGAGCCCATTTCCACGAAACCGAAGCCCTTGGAGCGACCGGTTTCACGGTCCATCATGACCTTGGCGGAGCTGACAGCGCCGTATTGGGAGAAAGCGTCACTCAGATCCTGATCACGCACGGAGTAGGCCAGATTGCCCACGTAAAGTTTGTTGCCCACGAGTGAGCCCCTTTCAAAGTAACCATGTGGAGCTTCAACCCATCAGGACCCATTCCAAAGACGGTGCCGCTTCCAGACACAGACCGGATCATTATGGGTGAAGGTTTTCGGTTTCACCAGGGTTTTCCACCCGTATTTTTGGACAGACGGCCACATTGCGCATGTCTTGTGGTACGCGATCCTCAGGTTTCCCTAAGGGCCAGCCCTATGATCGGAAGCCATTTATCTCTCACCCGAGTCCGAAAACACGATGCAGACCTCACCCGATGCCCTCATCCGGTCTTCCGGCCGCAGCCGCCGCTTTGACTGGTGGCAGGCCCTGGTGCGGGTGCTCTCGAGCATCGAGGCCGTGCGCGATGGCCGCGCCATGTACATGCTGCTGGCGGCCTATGCCGGCGCCGGCACGTCGATGGCGTCGGCGATCCGGGCTTATGGGCAGGGCCAGCTGCAACTGGCCATCGGCCTGGGAACGGCGGCGCTGTTCATCGCCTTCTACGGCAGCAACGCCGCGGGGCTGATGCTGATGGATCGCGCGACGGGACGGCCGGTGCGCGATCCGCGCGATGCGGTGTTCGATGCGCTCGGCATCGGTCACCGGGTGCTGCTGGCCTTGGTGGTGATGCTGCTGGCTGCTGCGACGCTGGCCGCCGCCGTGCTGGGCTTGTACTGGCTCAGTGGGCTGGGGCGGCTGGGTGTGTGGCTGTTTGCGCTGGCGGTGCCGGTGACGGTGCTGCTCATCGGTCTGGCGATGCTGGCGGGCGTGGCCGTGGTGGCCCCGCTCACCGGACCGACGGTGTGGTCCGGGGATTCGAGCTGGCAGGCGGTGCGCACGCTGTGGCGCCTGATCCGCGAGCGACTGTTGCAGGCGGCGGTGTTGACGGGCGGCGTGAGCCTGGCAACGGGCCTGGTGGGGGCGGCGACCAGCGCGATGGTGCTGGTCGGCGGCCGCGTCATGGCCGAGGCTTCGGTTTACGTGCTGGGTGTCAACGTGCCGCCGCAAGCGCTGATGGCGGGGTTGTTCGGCCGCACGGTGATGATCACCGACGTGTCTTCGGTGTCTGCGCGCGACCTGACCTACATCTCGGCGGCGTCGGTGGGCGGCGGGGTCATCTTCGCGCTGGCGTTGGTGCTGCCGACCCTCGTCTACCTGCGCGGGGTGTGCGAGGTCTACCTGGCGCTGCAAGCGGCCGACGAGGCCGAGGCGCTCGATGGCCTGCCCGTCGACCACGCCATGGGCGAACCCAGCGCGGGGCAGGGGGGTGGCGCCGTTTCGGGTGGAGCCCGTCCGGAGGGGGCGGCTTGAGCCGCCTGCATCGCCTGGTGTCGTCGCCTCTGCCATCGTCGGTGCTTGCGGCGCCATGTCCGTGCGGGCAGGGTGTGGCCTACGCGGCCTGCTGCGGGCGCTACCACGCCGGGCCCTTGCACCTGCAGGCGCCCGATCCGCAGGCGCTCATGCGCTCGCGCTACAGCGCCTTCGTGCTGGACTTGCGCGACTACCTGTTGGCGACCTGGCACCCCGACCACCGACCGGCTGGCATCGAGCCGCCGGAGCCGGGCCTGCGCTGGCTGGGGCTGGAGGTCAGGCAGGCGGTGCTGCTCGGCCCCGACCTGGGTGAAGTGAGTTTCGTGGCCCGCAGCAAGCTGGGTGGGCGGGCGCACCGGCTGGCCGAGCGCAGCGGCTTCGTGCGCGAAGGTGGCCGCTGGTTCTACACCTGTGCGCTGGATGCCGACTGAGGCGTGGCCGAGGTGCCATTGCGCGACACGGCCGAGGCGGCCTGACGCAGCGCAAAGGTGCGGCCCCCTTACTCGCGGGGTTTAACGCCTGTCGGAAGGGCTTCCCCGGGCGACAAGGTGCGGGCTTGTCTCTATGGTTCAGGCGTTGGCCACCGAGTCGACAACGAGCAACCGAACACCGAGCCCGACATGATCGAGAAGTTGAATGTCATCCAGGCCATGATGGCCATCCTGGGCGCTTCCGCCGTGGCCATCACCGCGCTGGAGGGCGTGCTGATCGGCCGCCGCGCGGGGCCGGGCCGCGAGCCTTATGACTGGCGCGCTTTCTGGACGACCGTGCGCATCAACCTGTGGCGCGTGGTGGTCGAGGCCATCCCGATGGGCGTGGTGCTGGGGGCCTCGCTGCCATTTGGCGCCTGGATGTACGAGCAGCGCCTGTGGACGGTGCCGATGGACACCTGGTGGGGCTGGGTGGCGATGTTCTTCTGCACCGAGTTCTTCTACTACTGGATGCACCGCGCCGGTCACCGCATCCGCTGGTACTGGGCGTCGCACCAGGTGCACCACTCGGGCAACCAGTACAACCTGGCGGCCGCCTTCCGGCAGTCGATCACCGGCAAGGTGACGGGTGGTTTCGTGTTCTTCGCGCCGCAATGCCTGCTGGGTTTCTCGCCCGACGCGGTGCTGATCTCCTACGGCCTGAACCTGGTCTACCAGTTCTGGATCCACACCGACATGGTGCCCAAGCTGGGCTGGATGGAGGGCGTCTTCAACACCCCTTCGGCGCACCGCGTGCACCACGCCGCCAACGTCGAGTACCTGGACTGCAACTATGGCGGCACCATCATGTTGTTCGACCGGCTGTTCGGCACCTACGTGGAAGAAAAGGACGGCGTGCCGATCCGCTACGGGCTGGTGAAGTCGCAGACCTCGAACAACGCGCTGTGGGTGCTGCTGGCCGAGTGGGTGGCCATTGGCCGCGACCTGCTGAAAGTGCGCAACCCGCTGCATGCCTTCGGCTACTTGTTCGGGCCACCGGGTTGGGCGCCGAATGGTCGGGGCCTGACGACCGAGGGGCTGCGAGAGAAGATGGTTGAGCTGACCGGTCAGGCCGCAGGCGTGCCGCCGGAGTGGCTGATCGACGGTCAGCCCGGGCCGTCGGCCGAGATGGTGGCGCCCGTGCCCACTGTCCAGGTTCGCCGCCACGTGGGGGCGGATGTGGAAGACGCGCGCATGCGGGCCTGAGACCCGGCGCGCCCCAAGCTGCTGCCCGATGTTCAGCGGGTGGCGACAGGCCCCTTTTCAGGGGCCTTTTTCATGTCGATGGCGGTGATGGCTTCGAGGTGGCCCAGCCAGCGCATGGCCTGTTCACGACTGCTCCCGCACATCTCCTCGGACGGTTGCAGGGAGCCGCAGACCGCAGGCCGCTCTGGCTGGCCGAAGAGCTTGCATCGAAGGGCGTCGTCCAGGTGGGGGCAGGGCACCCCTGCTGGTTTGCCATGGGGCAGTCCGGGCAGCGGTGAGCTGATGGAGGGGGCGATGCAGCAGGCGGCGCAAGCTGGGCGGCAGAGGGGGCGGTCCATGGGCGGGATTGTGCGCCTGGGGGTTTGCCGCGCAGGCGCTGCGGTCCACGCCATGCGTGATGGGTTGCCGCATCGGGACGGGTTCTGGCGGGGGTGTCGCCCTCCGTCTGGGTGGGGTGGATGCCCGTTGTGGGCCTGCGGATTCCCCCAGCAGGGGAAAGCCCTGGGTAAAATGGAAGGTTGCTCAAAAATGAGGCAAGGCGCCCATGTTGTATCCCCAAGAATTTGACGTCATCGTGGTCGGTGGCGGCCACGCTGGCACCGAAGCCGCCCTGGCCGCGGCCCGCATGGGCTGCGCCACGCTGCTGCTGACCCACAACATCGAGACGCTGGGCCAGATGAGCTGCAACCCGTCGATCGGCGGCATCGGCAAAGGCCACCTGGTCAAGGAGGTGGACGCGCTGGGCGGGGCCATGGGCCTGGCCACCGACGAAGGTGGCATCCAGTTCCGCATCCTCAATTCGAGCAAGGGCCCGGCCGTGCGCGCGACCCGCGCCCAGGCCGACCGCATCCTCTACAAGGCGGCCATCCGCAAGCGCCTGGAGAACCAGCCCAACCTGTGGATCTTCCAGCAGGCGGTGGACGACCTGATGGTCGAAGGCGATGGCGAGGGGGCCCGCGTGGTCGGCGCCGTCACGCAGGTGGGCATCCGCTTTCGCGCCCGCGCGGTGGTGTTGACGGCCGGCACCTTCCTGGACGGCAAGATCCACGTCGGGCTGCAGAACCACAGCGCCGGCCGCGCCGGTGACCCGCCCGCGATCTCGCTGTCGGCCCGCCTGAAAGAGCTCAAGCTGCCGCAAGGGCGCCTGAAGACCGGCACGCCGCCGCGCATCGACGGCCGCAGCATCGACTTCTCGAAGCTGACCGAGCAGCCGGGTGACGGCGTCGGTTTGGTGGGCGGCTGGGGCGCACCCGGCGAGCCGCTGTCGGCGCCCACGGGATCTGATGTGCCGGTGTTCAGCTTCCTGGGCACGCCCGAGATGCACCCGCGTCAGCTGCCTTGCTGGATCACGCACACCAACCAGCGCACGCACGACATCATCCGCTCCGGCTTCGATCGCAGCCCGATGTTCACCGGCGTGATCGAGGGGGTGGGGCCGCGCTACTGCCCGTCCATCGAGGACAAGATCAACCGCTTTGCCGACAAGGACTCGCACCAGATTTTCCTGGAGCCCGAAGGCCTGACGACCAACGAGTTCTACCCGAACGGCATCAGCACCTCGCTGCCGTTCGACATCCAGTTGAACGCCCTGCGCACCATGCCGGGCCTGGAGAACGCCTACATCCTGCGGCCGGGGTACGCCATCGAGTACGACTACTTCGACCCGCGCGAGCTGAAGTCGACCTTCGAGACCAAGGCCATCGGCGGGCTGTTCTTCGCCGGTCAGATCAACGGCACCACGGGTTACGAAGAGGCCGCAGCCCAGGGCCTGCACGCCGGGGTCAACGCCGCACTGCAGGCGCAGGGCAAGGGCGCCTTCACCTTGCGCCGCGACCAGGCCTACCTGGGCGTGCTGGTCGACGACCTGATCACCAAGGGCGTGACCGAGCCGTACCGCATGTTCACCAGCCGGGCCGAGTTCCGCCTGCAGCTGCGCGAGGACAACGCCGACATGCGCCTGACCGAGTTGGGCCGCGAGATCGGCCTGGTGGACGACGTGCGCTGGGGCGCCTTCAACCGCAAGCGCGATGCTGTTTCACGTGAAACAGAGCGGCTGCGCAACACCTGGGTGCGCCCCGCCACGCTGCCGGCCGCCGACGCCGAGCGCCTGGTGGGCAAGGCCCTGGAGCGCGAGTACAGCCTGGCCGACCTGCTGCGCCGACCGGGTGTGAGCCATGACCAGGTCGCCGAGGTGGCGCAGTTGGCCGCGGGCAACCAGGCCCGCTTGCGCGCGGCGGCGGGCAAGGTTTCTCCCGCGGAGCAGGCCGATGTTCCACGTGAAACATCCGGTCGTGCCGCGTTGGTTGAAGAGCTGGGCCCCAAGCTGGCCGAGGCCGTGATCGAGCAGGTCGAGATCAGCATCAAGTACGCTGGCTACATCGACAAACAAAACGAAGAGGTGGAGCGGGCTGCTCACTACGAGAACCTGCGCCTGCCCGAGGAGCTGGACTACATGACCGTGAGCGCCCTCAGCCACGAGGCCCGTCAGAGGCTGAACAAACACCGCCCCGAGACGCTGGGCCAGGCCTCGCGCCTGTCGGGCATCACGCCCGCGACCATTTCTCTGCTGCTGATCCACCTGAAGAAGGGGCGGTTCAAGGGCTTCACCGGGCAGCCTGCCGATCCGGCCCCGGCTGCAAACCAATCGACGGGGGAGGTGGCATGAAGGGCTACAAGCGCCCCTTGGGGTACAGCAATTACACCGGCAGCGGGGCGCCCTCGGCCCCCCGGCCTCAGCCCCGTCAGCACCCGAAGCCGGCATCGCCGCGCCTGATCAACTGGTCCACGGAGCAGTGGTTGGCCGCGCTGGCGCCTGTGCTGGACACCCTCGGGGTGAGCCTGGACGAGGCCCAGCGGCAGCGCTGCGCGGCCTACATGGGCATGCTCTCGCACTGGAACGGCACCTACAACCTGACGTCCTTGCGCGACGCGCCGGAGATGTTCACCCACCACCTCAGCGACTGCCTGGCGGTGTTGCCGCATCTGGCCAAGCACCTGGCCGGTTTGGGGGTGGTGCCGGGCCAGCCCGTTCGCTTGCTGGACGTGGGCAGCGGCGGCGGGCTGCCGGGGGTGCTCCTGGCCATCGCCCGTCCAGACCTGCAGGTCTGCTGTGTCGACACGGTGGGCAAGAAAGCGGCCTTCATCCGGCAGGTGGCGGCCGAATTGCGCCTGCCCAACCTGCGGGCCGAGCACGCCCGGGTGGAGGACCTGGCCTCGCGGCATGACATCGTCACGTCGCGGGCGTTCGCCTCGCTGGCCGATTTCATCGCCCTCACGCGCGAGCGCCTGGCGCCCGGAGGGGTGTGGATGGCCATGAAGGGCAAGTCGCCGGACGACGAGCTGGCAGGGCTGCCCGATGACGTCGAAGTGTTTCACGTGGAACAACTGCAGGTGCCAGGGCTCGATGCCGAGCGGTGCCTGGTCTGGATGAGGGTGCGTGGATGAGCAACAAGCGCCGGTTCAAAGGATGGTGGGTGATCTGTCTGATGGCCGGGCTGGGTGCCCAACCGCTGCAGGCGGCGGAGCCGGGCGCGATCAGCCGCGCGGTGGAGGTGCCTCCGCCCAAGGGGTGGACGCCGGACACGCCGCTGTTCCATGACGAAGGTGGCGCCCCTGCCGACGGGGACGGCAGGCCGGCGCAACGCCTGGCGGCCGCCACGTCCACCGCCAACCCCTCCGCCAATCAGGCACCGCCTGCGCGACGCACCACGCGCGAGCCCCGTCCTGCTGAGCGCCTGGTGGCAACGAAACGCGAGCCCGTGGCCCGTGCAAAGACCTCGTCGGAGGCGTCTTTGAAAGAGGCCAAGCTGGCAAAAGCGAAGGCGCCCAAAACCCGAGCCTCTGCTGCGGTCTCGGCGCGCTCGGGCGAGCGCCCGGCGGTGCGTGCGCAACGGGGTGACCGTGGGGCCGCACGCACGGCTGCGACGAAGCGCAACCCTGCGCGCGGTGAGGTCGTGGCGGCATCGCCCCAGCGGCGGGCCTCCACCAGGGTGGCAGGGCGCAACCCGGCGGCGGCAGGGGCGCGCTCCACCCAAACCCGCCGAGCCGTGGCCTCGTTGCCTCGGGCGCAGGTGGACCGTCGCAAGCCAGCGACCCGGGTGGGCGGCGGGCGAGCTTCCACGGCAACGCTTTCTCGGGCTCGGCAGGGCATGGCAAACGACCCGGGCCGCTCGGCCAAGGCCCGCCAGAAAACCGTGGCGTCGGCTGGCAAGGTGGCGCGCGAGCGGACCCTGGCCCAGCGCAGCGCCAGGCGTGCGCAGCCCGGTGCGCCCACCGGTGCACGCGCCCGCAGCCCAGGCGTGAAGAAGGGCTGAGCTTGGCGACCGGTCGGCGTCAGCGCGCCCGGGCCTGCTGCAGCAGTTTCTCCATCTCTTCGGTGATCGCGCCCATGCGCGCGGCCACCACGCCGAACTCGGGCCCGTGGCTGCCGGCGCGGTGGGCCGCCACCTGGGCGTTGAAGGCCACCACCTTGGCCTCGCGGGCCACGGCATGAAGGCGGTCCATCAGCTCCTGGTGGCGCATGCGTTCCTGGCGCGCGCGCAGGGCGGCCTCGGCTTCGTGGGCGAGGGTCAGCTCGTTGAGCAATTCCAGGATGGGCGTGGCCTCACCCACCAGCTCCTGCACGATGGCGTCCACGTTGGCGCGTCGGCCCTCCAGGCCGTTGAGCACCTGCTGCGCCAGCCCCAGGAAGTCGCGGATGCGGGCATCGGCGTTGCGCGGCGCGAAGTAGGCCTGGCGCAGGCCATCGGAGAAGGCCCCGGGCCATTCGCCCCCACCGTGGGCCAGGCGCTCGTGGCTGCGGGCCATGCGCTCCAGCGTGTCGCGCAAGACCGGCAGGGCGGGCAAGGCGGCCGGGGCAGGGGGCTTGCCCTGGCCTGGGTGCGCTGCGTGCGCCTGCTGGTGTGCCTGGTGCTGCGCCTGGTGCTGCGCCTGCTGTTGCGCCTGCTGTTGCGCCTGCTGTTGCGCCTGCTGTTGCGCCTGCTGTTGCGCCTGCTGTTGCGCCGCCAGCACGGCGTGCAGCACGAGGCGCTGCGACAGCATGCGCTGGCGCCCCGCCATGTTGATCAGGGCCGAAAGCTTCTCCCCATCCGGGGGCGTTGTGGGCGTGCCCGCGCGCACGGTGCCGGGCACGGGGTGTGACAAAGTTCTCGCAGCGATGGTGGGGTGGCGCATGGGCGGTGCATGAAAGGTGCTTGCCCCGTGCCTGGGTGCAATCGGCGTGCCGACCCAGCGGTGATAATGCGCGCATGCCGCACATCTTCTGCATCGCGAACCAAAAGGGCGGGGTGGGCAAGACGACCACCACGGTGAACCTGGCTGCTGGCCTGGCCAAGGTCGGCCAGCGCGTGCTCATCGTCGACCTCGACCCCCAGGGCAACGCGACCATGGGCTCGGGCGTGGACAAGCGCACCCTCGCGCACTCCGTCTACGACGTGCTGCTCGAAGACGCCACCATCGCCGAGGCCCGCGTGCGCAGCGAGAAGGTCGGCTACGACGTGCTGGGCGCCAACCGCGAACTCGCCGGTGCCGAGGTCGAGCTCGTCAACCTCGAACGCCGCGATCGGCGCCTGAAGACCGCCATCGAAGCCGCCGCGGCCGACTACGACTTCGTGCTCATCGACTGCCCGCCGTCCTTGAGCCTGCTCACCCTCAACGGCCTGACCTGCGCGCACGGCGTGATCGTGCCCATGCAGTGTGAGTACTTCGCGCTCGAAGGCCTCACCGACCTGGTCAACACCGTCAAGCAGGTGCACGCCAACCTCAACCGCGAGCTGCAGCTCATCGGCCTGCTGCGCGTCATGTTCGATCCGCGCATCACGCTGCAGCAGCAGGTCAGCGACCAGCTCAAGTCGCACTTCGGCGACAAGGTGTTCGACACCGTCATCCCGCGCAACGTGCGCCTGGCCGAGGCGCCCAGCTACGGCCTGCCCGGCGTGGTGTTCGACCCATCGTCCAAGGGGGCGCAGGCCTTCGTGGCGTTCGCGCAAGAGCTGGTGCAGCGCGTGGCCGGCGGGCACAAGGCGGCGCCTCGTCAGGCGGCGGCTCCAACGGCTTCAGCCTGATCCGCGCAAGCAGGCTCAGACGTCCTCGTCGGGCGCCAGCTGATCGTCCAGGCAGCGCAGCAGCGCCGTCACGTCCAGCGGCTTGGTGAGGTAGGCCGCAAAACCCTGCTCGCGCGCCGCGCGGATGCGGTCCGGCATCGCGTCGGCCGACAGCGCCACGCGCGGGATGCCCGCGGTGCCCGGGTCGGCGTCGAGCGAGCGGGCCAGCTCCAGGCCACTCATGTCACCCAGGTGCATGTCGATGAGCATCAGGTCGGGGCGCTTGCGGCGCGCCACCTCCATCGCCCGCTTGCCGCTCATGGCCACCAGCAGCTGCCAGTGGGGCCGCAGGCGCACCACCTGGTGCACCAGGGCCACGTTCATTTCGTTGTCCTCGGCGTAGAGGATGGTGGCGGTGCCGCTGCGCGCGGGCGTGTCGCTGAGAGGGGGCTCTTGCGCCACCACGGCCTGCGCGCTGGCCGCCGGCAGGCGAAGCTCGAACGTCGAGCCCTGGCCCGCCTGGCTGCGCACCTCGATGCCGCCGCCCATCAGGTTCAGCAGCCGCTGCACGATCACCAGGCCGATGCCCGTGCCCTCGATGCCCGACTGCTCCACCCCCAGCCGGTTGAAGGGCTGAAAGAGCTGGGCCAGCTGCTCCGGGGCCATGCCGATGCCCGTGTCGCTCACCGTGACGCAGACCTCGGCACCCGCCGGGCGCACCGACAGCGTCACCCGCCCATCGGCGCGGTTGTACTTGATGGCGTTGCTCAGCAGGTTGACCAGCACCTGGCGCAGGCGCACGCGGTCGGCCTGCACATGCCAGGGCATGGCGCTGGCGCGCACGTCCAGCGTCACCTGGCTGCGGCGCGCCTGCTCGGCCACGAGGTTCACGGCCTCGGCCACGACGGCGTCCAGCGGCAGGGCCTGCACCTTCAGCGGCAGGTCGCCGGCCTCGATTCGCGAGAGGTCGAGCACGTCGCCCAGGATGGACAGCAGGTGCTGGCCCGCCTGCTCGATCAGGCCCACGCGGCGGCGGTGCTCGTCGGTGTAGAGGTTGCCTCGGTCCATCTGCAGCAGCTGTGCGAAGCCGATGACGGCGTTGAGCGGCGTGCGCAGCTCGTGGCTCATGCGCGAGAGGAACTCGCTCTTGGCCTGGTTGGCCCGCTCGGCCGTCTGGGCCTGGATCAGGGCCTCGGCGTAGAGCTTTTGTTCGGTCACGTCCTGCACGTAGCCATACCAGGCGGTGAACTCGCCTTCGGGCTGGCCCACGCTCTGGCCCGCCATCCAGCGCAGGCCCTTGCGGGGCAGCTCGACCCGGTATTCGTAGTGCTTGAGCTCGCCTGGGTGCGCGCACACCGAGCGGCTGAGGTCCTGCACCATGGCGAGGTCATCGGGGTGGATGCGCACGTAGTGCGAGGCCCAGGTCAGCGTTTGCGGGTCGATGTCGTCCAGCTCGTAGATCTCGGCGGCGCGCTCGCTGATGTAGACCATGCGCGTGTCGCCATCGCCTGACACCAGCACCTTGAAGAGCACCCCGGGGATGTGCTGGCTCAGGCCCTTGAGCAGCCCTTCGCGGGCCTGCAGGCGTCTCTCGACCTTGCTCAGTTGCTCGCGCAGCGCCAAGGCCTCGGCGCGCGCGGCAGCCAGGGCGGTGGCGGCTTCGTCGTCGGGCAACGGCTGGGCGGACTGCATGCAAGCAGTGTAGAGAGGAGCCGCTTGCCTGACCAGCCGTGAAACACCGTGGAAACGTCGGACAATCACGGACATGGCGACCAAGAAATCCAAAGGCCTGGGCATGGGCCTGGAGGCCCTGCTGGGCCCCAAAGTCAGCGACACCCCCCCCGGCACCGCGTCGGGCGACGGCACACCCTCGAGCCTGAGGCTCGACCTCATGCAGCCCGGCAAGTACCAGCCGCGCACGCGCATGGACGAGGGCTCGCTGTACGAGCTGGCCGAGAGCATCAAGGCCCAGGGCATCATGCAGCCCATCCTGGTGCGCCCGGTGGGCGGTGGCCGCTACGAGATCATCGCGGGTGAGCGCCGCTCGCGCGCCGCCAAGCTGGCTGGCCTGACCGAGGTGCCGGTGCTCGTCAAGGACGTGCCCGACGAAGCCGCCGCGGCGATGGCGCTGATCGAGAACATCCAGCGCGAGGACCTCAACCCGCTGGAAGAGGCCCAGGGCCTGCAGCGCCTGACGGCCGAATTCGGCCTCACGCACGAGCAGGCCGCCCAGGCGGTGGGCCGCTCGCGCAGCGCCGCCAGCAACCTGCTGCGCCTGCTCAACCTGGCCGAGCCCGTGCAGTCCATGCTGATGGCCGGTGACCTGGACATGGGCCACGCCCGCGCGCTGCTGCCGCTGGACAAGGCCGTGCAGATCACCACCGCCAACGAGGTGGTGGCCAGGAAGCTCAATGTGCGCGAGACCGAAAAGCTCGTCGCCAAAACCCAGGGCCAGGGTCGCCAGACCCCGCTGCTGCGCGTCAAGAGCGAGAAGACGCGCGACGTGCTGCGCCTGGAAGAAGAGCTCTCTGACTTGCTGACAGCGCAAGTGAGCATTCACATCCGCCGCAAGACACTGCGCGGCGAGCAAGGTGAGCTCACCATCGCGTTCGGCAGCCTGGACGAGCTCGATGGGCTGATCGACAAGCTGCGTCGCGCTGGCGGCGGCGAGGCGGCCTGAGCCGACGGCGGGTGGCCCACCTGCTCGCCAAGGCCTTGAGCTGGCCTGTGCCGGCCGTGCTGACCTGGCTGGCGGCCTGGGCCCTGGCCTGGGCTTTGCGCGCCGCTGGCGCCCCGCTGTGGGCCGCCCTGGTGCTGCCGACCGCCCTGGGGGCCTGCGCGGCCTTGTTGCCCTTCGTGGCCACCACGGCCTGGCGCCGCGTGTTCGTGGCGGCCGGCTTTCCGATGAGCGTGCTGGCGCTGGGCCTGACCAGCGGGGCAGGGGGGCAAGCAGGGGTGGCCGTGGCCTGGTGGTGGCTCGCGCCGCTGGCCTTGCTGCTGCTGGCCTACCCCCGCCGCGCCTGGCGTGACGCACCCGTCTTCCCGACCCCGCGCGGGGCCTTGTCCGAGCTGGCCAAGCACGTGAAGCTGCCCCCTGGCGCGCGGGTGGTGGATGCTGGCTGCGGCATGGGCGATGGCCTCATCGAATTGCACCGGGCCCTGCCCGAAGCCCGCCTCGAAGGCGTCGAGTGGAGCACCCTGTGGCGCGCCGTCAGCGCCTGGCGCTGCCCCTGGGCCACCGTGCGCCGCGGCGACATGTGGGCCGACGACTGGTCGGCATTCGAGCTCGTCTACCTGTTCCAGCGCCCCGAGACCATGCCTCGCGCCATGGACAAGGCCCGCCGCGAGATGCGCCCGGGCAGCTGGCTGGTCAGCCTGGAGTTCGAGGCGCGCGACGCCGATGGCCTGGCTTGGACGCCGGTGGCGCGCTGGGAGCTCGGTGGCGAACGGCCCGTGTGGGTGTACCGCATCCCCCGGGGTTGATCACCGCCGTCTACACTGCAGGCTTTTGCACGCTCCGCCCATGTCGTCGATGCCCGATTCCCAGACCGGCTCTCCCGCGCCCTTCACGCCGGAGGAGTACCGCGCAGCGCTGGGCCAGTTCGCCACCGGCATCACCATCGTCACGGCGCGGGCCGCCGATGGGCGCCTGCTGGGCCTGACGGCCAACTCCTTCAACTCGGTGTCGCTGGCGCCGCCGCTGGTGCTCTGGAGCCTGTCGCGCCAGTCCAGTTCCATGCCGGGCTTCCTGGGCGCCGCGCACTACGCCATCAACGTGCTGGCGGCCGATCAGCGACTGCTGGCCGAGCGCTTCTCGCGCAAGGGCATCGACCGCTACGAGGGCGTGGCCTGGCGCGCGGGGCTGACCGGTGCGCCCGTCATCGACGGCGCCGTGGCGGTGTTCGAGTGCCGCCACCGCAGCCAGCACGACGAGGGCGACCACGTCATCTTCGTGGGCGAGGTCGAGCACTGCCGGCGCCGCATCGGGGCCGCGCCGCTGGTCTTTCACGGCGGGCGCTTCGTCACCGACTTCCCGGGCTGATCAAGGCACCTCGCCGCGCGCGCAGCAGTCGAGCAGGTGCAGCAGCCGCGACACGTCCAGCGGCTTGGTCAGGTACTCGATGAAGCCGCGCTGGCGGGCCTCGGCGATCTGGTCGGGCATCACGTCCGCCGACAACGCCACCCTCGGGATCAGGGCGGTGTGCGCGTCCATCATCAGCGCGTCCGACACGTCCAGGCCGCTCATGTCGCCCAGGTGCATGTCCAGCAGCAGCAGGTCGGGCGGCTCGGCGCGCGCCATGGCGATGGCGGCGTGGCCGTCGCGCGCGATCTCGAGGTGCCATTGCGGGCGCATGCGCATGACCTGGCGCAGCAGCTCGACGTTGATGGCGTTGTCCTCGGCATAGAGCAGGGTGAGCGTGGCGTCGACCCCGGTGTCGAGCCCGCCGAAGTTGGTGCGCACGCGCTGGCTGAAATCGCTGTCCTCGGCTTCGGTCTGCCGCTCTGCGCGTGGCAGCCAGACGCGAAAACGCGTGCCTTCGCCCGGTTGGCTGCTGACCTCGATGCGGCCCTGCATGAGCTCGACCAGGCGCTTGACGATGACCAGGCCGATGCCCGTGCCTTCGACGGGGGTGCGTTCGGCGCCCAGGCGGTTGAAGGGCTCGAAGAGGTGGGCGAGCTGCTGCGCGTCCATGCCGCGGCCGGTGTCGCTCACGCTGATGACGACCTCGTCGTCCAGGCCCAGTGCCTCCACCAGCACCTGACCCGAGCGGCGGTTGTACTTGATGGCGTTGCTCAGCAGGTTGACCAGCACCTGGCGCAGCCGCAACTGGTCGGCGCGCACGCGCAGGCCGGCTTCAGGTGGGGTGGCCAGCAGCTGCACGCTGGCGTCGGTGGCCTGGGTGCTGGTCATCGCCAGCGCGGCCTCGATGACGTCGTTGACCGCCAGCGGCTCGATCGACATCGGCAGGCTGCCGGCCTCGATGCGCGAGAGGTCGAGCACGTCGGTGAGCATGGCCAGCAGGTGGGCGCCCGCGCGCTCGATGTGGGCGACCTTGGTGCGCTGGTCGTCGTGCAGCGGGTGGCGCGGGTCGACCCGCAGCAGCTGCGCAAAGCCCAGCATCGCGTTGAGCGGCGTGCGCAACTCGTGGCTCATGCGCGAGAGGAACTCGGTCTTGGCCTTGCTGGCGCGCTCGGCCGCGCGAGCCGAGCTCATGGCCTCCTGCATGCGCTGGCGTTCGCTGATGTCCTCGATGACGGCGACCAGCTCGCGCGGCTGGCCATCTTCTTCGCGCAGCAGCACCACGTTGATGGCGGCCCACACCACCTGGCCATCGGGTCGCACGTAGCGCTTCTCGGTCTGGAAGCCCTCCTGGCGGCCGGCCAGCACGCCCTCGAGGTGGGCGCGCGAGGGCACGACGTCCTGCGGGTGGGTGATGTCGTCGGCGTGCAGGCCGGTGAGCTGGTCTGGTTGGCGGCCGACGATGTCGGCGAAACGCTGGTTGACTTCGAGGATGCTGCCCGACAGGCTCAGGCGGGCCATGCCGATGCCCGCGCGGTTGAAGATCAGGCGATAGGGCGCGTCGCGGCGATCAGCGGCCACCTGATGGGGGTCGACCAGCAGGTCGTCGATCGGGGCAGGCGTCGGGCCTGGGGGCAGGCTGTGCATGGGCGGCATGAAGCGTCACCACCCACGGCCCCCGTGCCTGCCGGGCCCCTGGTGGGGCGTTCGATCAGGCGGCGGCCGCCTCCACTGCATCGCGCCGGGGGTGGTGTGCCCGACGCGACCGTCATGTTTTCATGGGCTGCAAGCAGGTGTGTCCGATCGTGTCCGAATGGGCGACGAAGCCGTCCTGCGCAGCGTGCAATGAGGATAACCCGTCTGCGGCGCTTGCAACAAGCGCTGCGGCACAAGGGCCTTTCAGGATGCGGGCATGTCCTCGTCGTCCTCGTCGCCGTCCTGTCCGAGCAGGGCGGCGGCCACCAGGCTGGCGCCGTCGGCGCTGCCATCGGGCAGGGGCGGTGCAGGGCGGGAGGGCTCGGGGCGGCGTGCCGGCGGCCCATGGTGGATGACCGTGCGGTTGCGACCGGCGGCCTTGGCCTCGTACAGCGCGCGGTCGGCGCGTTCGATGCACACGTCCAGGGGCTCGCCCGAGTCGTAGGCCGTCAGGCCCGCCGAGAAGGTGGCGCGCAGCTCGGGCACGTCGTTGGACAGGCGCGCATCGGCCAGCAACTCGCGCACGCGGTCCAGCCCGATCTGGGCCTGCTCGGCCGAGGTGTCGTTGAGCAGCAGCAGGAATTCTTCACCGCCCCAGCGCGCCAGCACATCGGTGTCGCGCAGGGCCTGCTGGGCCACGGCGGCGAAGCGGCGCAGCACCTCGTCGCCCACGCCATGGCCATGCGTGTCGTTCACGCGCTTGAAGTGGTCGAGGTCAAGGATGGCCAGGCAGAAGCGGTGGTAGCCCGAGCGCTGCAGGCGTTTGCGGTGCTGCTGCAGCACGTCCATCATGTGGCGGCGGTTGACCAGGCCGGTGAGCTCGTCGCGCGTGGCCAGGATCTGGATGCGCGTGAGCGCCTGCGCGAGCTCGTCCTTCTGGCTTTGCAGGCGCTGGCGCAGGCTGCTGAGCTGAGCAGCCAGGCGCGAGATGGTCGGCACGATGGCCGCGGTCAGCACGAAATGAACGATCTCGAGCGAGAACGGGTAGTTGACCGGGTCGGTCTCCATCTTGACGAGCTGCGCACAGCCCATCAGACCCACCGTGTAGGTGGCCGCGATGCGCGCGCCCTGGGCGCTCAGGTTGAAGACACCGAAGACGAGCACCAGCACCAGCAGCATCATGGTCGAGCCATGGAAGGGGCCGGTGATGGAGTAGGCGCCGATGATGATGGTCAGCGCCGCCAGGATCTGGGGCAGGGTCAGGGCCGGATCGGCGAAGCGCTTGTTCAGGCCCGTGCGCAACAGGGCGTACCAGACGCCGCAGTTCAGGGCGATGGCCAGGCACAGCAGGCGCACGTCGTGGAAGGACATGAAGCCCATCCAGGCGGCGTAGATCGCCGTCAGCGCGCAGGCGCCGAACACATTGGCCGCCAGCAGCGAGCGCTTGATGCGCAGGCGCTGCCGGGGGTCGCTGCTGAACAGCCAGGTTGACCAGTTCGATGTGGCGGCGGGTTCCATGAGGTTGTTGACCACTGTTGGAAGCGACTTCGACGCCTGGGGCCGGCCCTGAATCAGGGTCAACCCGGTGACGTGCGCGCCGCGGCGCTGTGAATTCAGAAAATTTGAATCAAGGGGACAAACCCGCTCAACCCAACTGAAGCCAGGGACCGTACGCTTCACATTGTGATCCACAAGCCCCTCAGGTGGTCTGCCATGAAACCCGCGCCCTCACCCGCCAGTTCTCACGTTGCCCGCTACACGCTCACGGCCATCGCGCTGCACTGGGTGTTGGCCGTGGCGATCCTCACGGCGTTCTGCGTGGGGCTCTACGTCGAGGGCCTGCCGTTCTCGCCGGCCAAGCTCAAGCTCATCAACTGGCACAAGTGGGCCGGGGTGACGATCCTGTTCCTGTCGGTGCTGCGCCTGCTGTGGCGCCTGACGCACCGCCCACCCGCCTTGCCCGCGAAGATCGAGTCGGCCATGCCGGGCTGGCAGCGCGCTGCCTACCACGGCACCCACCACCTGATGTACCTGCTGTTCTTCGCCGTGCCGCTGCTGGGCTGGGCCTACAGCTCGGCCAAGGGCTTTCCCATCGTGTGGTTCGGCGTGCTGCCCCTGCCCGACCTGGTGGCGCCGAACCCCGAGCTGGCCGAGGCCATCAAGCCCCTGCATGGCCTGGCGGCCTGGGGCCTGATCGGCCTGGTGGCCCTGCACGTGGGGGCCGCGCTCAAGCACCAGTTCATCGACCGCGACGGCCTGCTGACGCGCATGCGCCCCGGTGGCCGCGCCTGATGGCCTGGGCCCGCTGCCCGACTCGCTTCGTTCACTTTTCCTGCAAGGAGCCTGACATGACTTCCCTCGTTCGCCTGCGCGCCCTGAGCTTCGGTGCCGCCTGCCTCGTGCTCGCATCGCTGGGTTCGCCGGCCCATGCTGCCGACCCGGCCATCACCCTGGTGGCGCCGCAAAGCGAGGTCGCCTTCACCATCAAGCAGATGGGCGTGCCGGTCAACGGTCGCTTCAAGCGTTTTGGTGTGCAGACCAATTTCAACCCCAAGTCGCCGCAGACCAGCCAGGTCACCCTGCGCTTCGAGCTGGCCAGCGCCACCGTCAGCGCCGACGCCGACCCGGAGCTGGGCAAGCCCGACTGGTTCGCCACCGCGAAATTTCCGCAAGCCACCTTTGCGTCCACGGGCATCAAGGCCTTGGGCAGCGGCAAGTTCGAGGTCGCTGGCAAGCTGAGCATCAAGGGCACCAGCCGAGACGTGGTCGTGCCGATGCAGCTGGTGCAAGCCGGTGGCGTCAGCACCGTCACCGGGGGTTTGCCGATCAAGCGCCTGGACTTCAAGGTCGGTGAGGGCGATTGGGCCGACACCTCCTTCGTTGCCAACGACGTCCAGGTGAAGTTCAAGCTCGTGCTGCAGGGCGTGCCCGCGCAGTGAGCCTTGTCCCGTTGCCCAACTGCCCAACCGTTTCGTTCGTTTCCCGCCCGGTCGATTTTTTTCGCACCCCTCCCCCGAGTGCGCGACCTTTTCTCCGCCTTCACACAAGGAGCCTTCCGATGACCCACATGACCCGCACCCTGACCCGCCTGTTCGCCGCCACCGCCCTGGCGTCGGCCTTCACCACCTCGGCCTTCGCCGCGCCCGAGAGCTACGGTGTCGAGCCCAACCACACGTACGCCAACTTCTCGTACAACCACATGGGCCTGTCCACGCAGATCAGCAAGTTCAACAAGACCAGCGGCACCATCGTCTACGACAAGGCCGCCAAGACCGGTTCGGTGGACGTGACCATCGACATGACCTCGGTGGACACGGGCTCGAACCTGTTCAATGGCCACATCCAGGGCGCCGACTTCCTCGACACCGGCAAGTTCCCGACCGCGACCTTCAAGTCGACCAAGGTGGTGTTCAGCGGTGACGCACCCTCGAGCATCGAAGGCAACCTGACCATCAAGGGAGTGACCAAGCCCGTGGTGCTGAAGGTGAACCACTTCGCCAACATGGCTCACCCGATGGCCAAGAAGGACGCCATCGGTGCCAACGCCAGCACGGTGATCAAGCGCAGCGACTTCGGCGCCGGCAAGTACGCGCCGATGGTGGGTGACGAGGTCACCATCACCATCTCGCTGGAAGCCATCCAGCAGTGAGGCTCAGGCCACCACGCCAGGTGCTGACGGCGGCAGGTGCCGCTGCAGCACCGCCATGAGCTCTTCCACGCGGAAGGGCTTGGGCAGGTGGTCGTCCATGCCCGCTGACAGGCAGCGGGCGCGGTCGGTGCTCAGGGCATTGGCCGTCAGCGCCACGACCGGTATGGGATCGAGCCGCTGGTCGTTTTCCCAGGAGCGCAGGCGGCGCGTGGCTTCCATGCCATCGAGCTCGGGCATCTGCAGGTCCATCAGCACGAGGTCGAAGGGCCGCTCGAGGTGCTGCAGCATCGACAGCGCCTGGGCGCCGTCTTCGGCGCGCGTCACGTCCAGGCCCAGGCGGGCCAGGTTGGCCTCGGCCACCAGGGCGTTGACCGGGTTGTCCTCGACGAGCAGCACGCGGCCACTGAAGTGCGGCACCGCGCCGGACGTGGTGGGGCCTGCGCTGGCGGCCACTGACGCTGCGAACGCAGGGGCCGTCGGGATGGCGGCCTGAGACGGTGCGGCCATCGGGTGCAGCGGCACCCTCAGCGTGAAGACCGAGCCGCGGCCGACCTCGCTTTCGCAGTCGACATCGCCGCCCATGGCTCGAGCGATCTCGCGCGTGATGGTCAGGCCCAGCCCGGTTCCTTTGTGGCGACGCACGAAGCTGCCGTCCACCTGGTGGAAGGCGTCGAAGATGAACCCGAGCTGATCGCCCGGGATGCCGACGCCCGTGTCCTGAACGTGGAAGACGACGGTGCCGCCACCTCCTTGAGGCTCGGTGGTCACGCGCACGCGGATCTCGCCGAGTTCGGTGAACTTGATGGCGTTGCCCAGCAGGTTGTGCAGCATCTGGCGCAGGCGCGAGGCGTCGCCGCTGACCCAGCAGGGTTGAGGCAGGCGCACGTCGGCGAGCAGGCGCAGGCCCTTTTCCTGGGCCGTGACGCGCTGCAATTCGATGATCTCGTCGAGCAGCGAGCGCAGGTCGAAGCTGGCGTGCTGGATCTGCAGCTTGCCGGCCTCGATGCGAGAGAAATCGAGCACGTCGTTGATGATGTGCAGCAGGTGTTCGCCCGCGCGTTCGATGAGTTCGACCTGGTGGCGCGACTCGTGCAGCACGCCGGGACGCTCGGGCAGGCGGTCGAGCAGCAGTCGCGCCAGCCCGAGGATGCCGTGCAGCGGCGTGCGCATCTCGTGGCTCATGGTGGCCAGGAACTGGTCCTTGACGGCGCTGTGACGCTGGGCGAGCACCAGCGCGTGCGTGCGCTCGCGGGCGATGCGGTCGGTGGTGAAGCGCAGCCACAGCAGCTCGGTGATGCGGCGCTCGGCGCGGCGGCTCTCGAACAGCATCAGCGCCATCAAGGAAAGCAGGCCGAGGCCGCCGAAGAAGCCGTAGGTGTCCTGGCGCGACAGCAGCACCAGGCTGGCCGGCACCAGGGTGGGCAGGTTGGTGGCGAGGTTGGGCCGCAGGTGGGCCTGCAGCGTGAAGGTGCCCACCGCGCAGGCGCCCACCAGCGTGGAGGCCAGCACCGAGCTGGTCACCATGTCCTCGATCGGCATCATCACGCCGATCAGGCCCCAGCAGCAGCCGTGCAGGGCGCACATCAGCGTCAGGCTTTGCAGCCACATGGGGTGGTCGCGCTGGCTGCTGCGGCGGTAGGCGCGCAGGTGCAGCAGGCGCACCATCGAGGCCAGCACGCACAGTGCGGCCCAGGCCACGGCCCAGGTGCGACCGGTCTGGTCGGAGATGGCCACGGCCAGGGCGACGCAGACCAGGGCGCTGACGATGGACACCGGCACCGTGGGCGCGAACAGCATGCGCACGCGCTCACCGCGGATCTGGCGGTTGAGTTCCGGGTCGTCGGGCTCGCTGGGTGGGTTGCTCCCGAGCAGGGGGAGCATGAAGGCGGGGAAACCGAAAGGCATGCGTGCTGGCGTGCCTTGCAGGCGCATCGCGATGCGCCGCTCCAGGCTGCCCTGATGTTTGTGAATTGGGACATGGATCCTGCGACGGCTGGCAGGGCATGTCAACGGGACAAACATCGGACAACGCCTCGTGCGCCCCCCGCAACAACGGGGGACGGCAGGCTCGCTCAGCCCCGCGCTTGCATCAGTTCTCGTTCTGCGGGATGTTCAGGCGTTCGCAGACCCGCATGGTGGCCAGCTGGAAGGCCTGGAAATGCAGCCCGACCTGGTGCGAGACCGGCTCGAGCTCGGCCCAGACCCCGGCGGGGTCGCCCGAGCGCACAGGGTTGAGCAGCAGGGCGTCCACCGCGGCGCCGATGGTCAGCAGCTTTTGAACGGCGGGGCGCTCCTGGGCCCACTGGCTGGGGCTGTTGGGGCGGGCGCGCACGCTGTCGGTGACCTCGCGCGACAGGCCCCAGGACTGGCACAGCGCCCCGCCCAGGGCGGAGTGGCTGACGCCAAAGGCCTCGATTTCGGCGGCACAGAGCATGGACTCGTCCGACGGGTCGACTTCGAGCGCGGCGTAGCGCTGGCGGTCATAGGCGTAAAGCACGGCGCGGCCGCTTTCGGCGAACAGGCCGGCCGTGTGCGCCTGCCAGGGGTCGACGTCGAGCTGGCGGGCGATGCGGCCCATGGCCAGGCCGCGCACACCGGCGCGGTCCCAGATGCTTTGCAGCAGCGGGCTGGGCGGGAAGGCCCCGCGCAGGCCGATTTCATAGGTCAGGCCGGCGACCTGCGCCATGCCCAGGTAACGGATGCCTTCGTGCACGGTCTCGACGCGCTTGAGCAGGCCGAACAGCGCCGAGTTGACGGTGCGCACCACGGCCGAGGACAAGGCCATGTCGGTTTCGATCAACGCCGCGAGCTGGTCGGTCGAGCTGTTCTCGTCGGCCATCAGCAAGGACAGCTTGACGAGCGTGCTCGGACAGGCCGGCAGGTCGATGTTCAGGTTGCGCAGTTGGGGAGAGATGCTCATGGCGGGAAACCTCGGACGCTTGCTTCGCAGTCTAGGCGCGCACCCGCGGTGCGAACCGTGAAACAGTTCGCATCCAAGCTGCCTTTATGGCCTTTTGACGGATGGCGCTGGGCGGTGTCGAGGCGCCCTGGCCGCCTTCAGCGCGGGATGAAGCGCCGGCGCACCACCGGACCGCCCGGGCGCTGCAGGCCCTGGGCCTTGCGGAACTCGCTGGGCGGCACGCCCTTCCATCGGCGGAAGGCCTCGATGAAGGTGGTGACGTCGGCGTAGCCCAGGCGTTCGGCGATTTCCGAGTGCGTCAGGGTGGCCGTGGTCATGAGCTCTTCGGCGAGCGTGGAGCGCACCTCTTCGAGCAGGGCGCGGAAGGAGGCGCCCTCGGTGGTGAGGTGGCGGCGCAGCGTGCGCGAGGTGATGTTCATCTCGGCCGCGATGTCTTCCATGTCGGGGATGCGGCCGGGGGTGCGCATCAGGCGGTCGCGCACCTGGGCGGCCACGCCGGTGCGGCTGCTGCGTGCATCGACCAGCTTCTTGCACATCTGCTCGCACAGGGCGGCGGTGTGCGGGTCGGCCTGGGGAAGCGGCTCGTGCATGAGCGCGGCGGCGAACACGCTGCGGTCGTGGGTCTGACCGAACTGCGGGCGCACGCCGAAGAGCTCGGTGTAGGCCTGGGTCAGTTCTGGCGACGGCTCGGCGCGGCGCATCTGCACGGCCTGGTAAGGCATGGGCTGGCCCAGGATCTCGCGCTGCAGGGTGAGCACGGAGGCGCGGTCGCGGTCGACGACGAACTGGCGCACGTCGGGGGGCAGGTGGTCGGAGTGGTAGGTCACGAAGACCTGGTCACCCGCCTGCTCGACCTCGTTGGTGGTCAGCGAGAAGGTCTGGTTGAGCATGCGAGAGGCCATGCTCACAGCCATGCCCAGCGTCGGGCTGGAGAGCACCGCGTAGCCCCACAGGCCGTAGGTGGTGACGTGGTAGCGGGTGCCGGCCTCGATGCCCAGCGTGGGGATGTGGGGCAGCCCGCCGATCAGGTTGCGGATCAGCTGGATTTCCTGCTGGGCTTCGATCTCGCCCTTGGGGTCGTCCAGCTGGGCGCGGCTCAGCCCGGTGTGCTGCAGGAGCTGCTCCAGGCTCAGGCCATGGTCCTGACCCAATTGACACAACACGCGGGCGGTGGCCATGCCGCGGCGGAAATCCCACAACTGCCTGGGAAGGCTTTTGGCGCTCATTTCGACATCCAAACGATTCACATTCTCATCCGATTATGTCCGAAGGCCCAAAGACCTTGTCTGTTCAATTGTTGTCCAATCGAACATGACCGTGAGATTCGGCGGATGTTGGTCGTTTCAGTCCTTGCGCACGATGGCCAGGCCTTTGAGGTACTCGCCTTCGGGGAAGGTGACGGTGGTCGGGTGGTCGCTGGTGGCCTCCAGCCGGCGCAGCAGGTAGCCGTCGACCCCGGCGTCGAGCCCCGCGCCAGCGACGATCTTGTGAAAGAGCTCGCCGCCGATGCCCCCCGAGCAGGAGAAGGTCAGCAGCAGGCCGCCCGGGTTGAGCAGCTTGAAGGCCAGGCGGTTGATGTCCTTGTAGGCGCGGCTGGCGCGCTCGGCGTGGGCGGCGCTGGGCGCGAACTTCGGGGGGTCGAGCACGATGGCGTCGAAGGTGCGGCCATCCTGGATGAACTGGCGCAGCGTGCCGTTGACGTCGGCGTCCAGCGCCGTGTGGGCCGCGGGGTCGAAGCCGTTGAGGGCGACGTGGTGCGTGGCGCGCGCCAGGGCCGGGCCGGAGGAGTCGACGCTGGTGACCTGGCTGGCTCCTCCGGCCAGGGCCGCCACGCTGAAGCCGCCGGTGTAGCTGTAGCAGTTGAGCACCGTCTTGCAGCCCAGCTGACGCACCAGTTGGGCGAACAGGCCGCGGTTGTCGCGCTGGTCGAGGTAATAGCCGGTCTTGTGGCCCTCGGCGACGTCCAGGGTCAGCTGCCAGCCGTTTTCGTCGATGGTGACCTCGGTGGGGCGCCTCTCACCCTCGGGGTGGCGCAGCCAGCCGGTCACCGGTTGCAGGCCTTCGAGGCCGCGCACGTTCGAGTCGGAGCGTTCGTAGACGAAGGGACAGCCGGTGGCGGCGATCAGCGCGTCGGCGATGGCGTCCTTCCAGCGTTCGGTACCGGCGCTCAGGAACTGGGCCGAGAGCACGTCGGCGTACTGGTCGACGATGAGGCCGGGCAGGCCGTCGGCCTCGCCGTGGATGAGGCGCACGCCGTTGGAGGCAATCGCCAGGCGTCGGCGCAAGGCCACCGCGGCCTGCACGCGGCGCGCGAAGAAGGACGCGTCGATGCGTTCGGCTTCGTCGAAGCTCCAGGCGCGCACCCTGATCTGCGAACTGGGGCTGAAGGCGGCCCAGGCCAGGAACTGGCCGTCGTGGGACTGCACGCGCACGGTTTCACCCAGGTCACCGCCGCCCTTGGCGATGCTGCCCTGGAAGACCCAGGGGTGGTGCCGAAGCAGGGAGCGCTCTTTGCCTTCGCGCAGGGTGATCGTCTTCATCTTCAGGATCCCAGGGGTCGCATGCGAACCGGGGATTGTCGCCCAGGGGCGCCGCGTGGGTCGAGGGGTTAGCATTGGCGCCTGTTCCTGGCTTTCTCCCTGCACCGATGACCTCCGTTTCGCCCTCCTCGCTCTCCCAAGCCCCGTCGAAGATCGCCGTCGTGGGCCTCGGCTACGTCGGCATGTCCATGGCCGTGCTGCTGGCGCGGCAGAACCAGGTGGTGGCGGTGGACGTCATGCAAAGCCGGGTCGACCAGGTCAACCACCGCGTCTCGCCCATCGAGGACGCCGACATCACCCAGCACCTGCAGACGGAACAGCTCGACCTGCGCGCCACCACGAACCTGGCCGAAGCCTGTGCCGAGGCCGAGTACGTGGTCATCGCCACGCCGACCGACTACGACGCCGACACCAACCGCTTCAACACCAAAAGCGTCGAGTCCGTCATCCAGGCGGTGCTGGCGGTCAACCCGAAGGCGGTGATGGTGATCAAGTCCACCATCCCCGTGGGCTACACCGAAGAGGTCAACCGCAAGTTCAACACCCAGCAGGTGATCTTCTCGCCCGAGTTCCTGCGCGAAGGCCGCGCCCTGTTCGACAACCTGCACCCCAGCCGCATCGTGGTGGGCGAGCGTTCGGCCCGCGCCGAGCGCTTCGCAGGGCTGCTGCGCCAGGCCGCGCTCAAGGCCGAGGTGCCGGTGCTGCTGACCGGCTCGTCCGAGGCCGAGGCCATCAAGCTGTTCGCCAACACGTATCTTGCGATGCGCGTGGCCTACTTCAACGAGCTCGACACCTACGCCCAGACCCACGGCCTGAGCACCCGCGAGATCATCGACGGCGTGTGCCTGGACCCGCGCGTGGGCACGCACTACAACAACCCGAGCTTCGGCTACGGCGGCTACTGCCTGCCCAAGGACACCAAGCAGCTGCTGGCCAATTACTCTCAGGTGCCCCAGAACCTGATCGGCGCCATCGTCACCTCCAACACCACGCGCAAAGACTTTGTGGCCGACAGCATCCTGGCGCGCAAGCCCAAGGTGGTGGGCATCTACCGCCTGATCATGAAGGCCGGCAGCGACAACTTCCGCGCCAGCTCCATCCAGGGCGTGATGAAGCGCATCAAGGCCAAGGGCGTCGAGGTGGTGCTGTACGAGCCGGTGCTGCAGGAAGACGAGTTCTTCAACTCCAAGGTCATCAAGGACCTGGCCGAATTCAAGGCCCAGTCCGACGTGATCGTGGCCAACCGCATCGGCGCCGACCTGCAGGACGTGCTCGACAAGGTCTACAGCCGCGACCTGTTCGGCCAGGACTGAGACCGGGCGCCGTCCGCCAGCGCCCCTGAACCCCGGGGTGCCTGGGGCTCAGGGATGTCCCCTGGGGGTGTGTCGGCAGGGCCGTTGCACGTGTATCGTGCAGGCGTTGCCCCCACCGCTGCCCCACCGGAGTTCCATGGCGCCCCTGACCCCCGGCCCCGCCGACCTGTTGTCTGGCGAAGCAGACGATCCGGCCGCCCTGCGCCGCGAGATCGCCATGCTGCGCGCCCAGCTGCAGGTGCGCACCCAGAGCCTGGAGCGCCTGCAGACGGTGCTCGACCGCATGCCCGGCGCCGTCGCCTACTGGGACGCGGAGCTGGTGCTGCGCTTCGTCAATCGCCGGCTGGCCAGGCATTGGGCGCACAAGGCCCAGCCGCTGCTGGGGCGCCACATCACCCAGGTGCTGTCGCCGCGCGGCTGGGAAAACACCCGTCCCTACGTGGAACGCGCACTGGCCGGCGAGGCCTGTTCCTGCGAGCACGTCGAAGCCGGCCTGACCGCGCACGTCAGCTACACGCCCGATGTGGTCGAGGGTCGCGTGGCCGGCTTCATCGTCATGGCGCTGGACGTGACCGAGCTCAAGCAGGCCCGCGCCGACGCCGAGCAGGCCAGCCGCGCCAAGAGCGACTTCCTGGCCAGCATGAGCCACGAAATCCGCACGCCGCTCAACGCCGTCATCGGTTTCGCGCAGCTCGGGGCGCTGCGCCACTCGGGCCAGGAGCCGGCCGATGGTTTTTCGCAGATCCTGCAGGCCGGTCGCCACCTGCTGGGCCTGGTCAACGACGTGCTCGATTTTTCCAAGATCGAAGCGGGCAAGCTCGCCCTGACACCCGCGCCCACGCGGCTGGACGATGTCATCGATCAGGCCACCCACCTGGTCGGGCAGCAAGCGCGCGACAAGGGCCTGACCTTGCTGGTCGAGCGCGAGCCGGGCCTGCCCGAGCGCTGGCTGGTCGATGGCCTGCGCCTGGACCAGGTGCTCGTGAACCTGCTGACCAACGCGGTCAAGTTCACCGACCAGGGCAGCGTGCGGTTGCGCGTGAAGGCCGCCCCCCGTGGCCCGCTGGCTGGCCTGCTGCTGCAGGTCGAGGACACCGGCTCGGGCATGTCCCCCGAGCATTTGGCGCGCCTGTTCCAGCCTTTCGAGCAGGGCGATGCCAGCCGCACGCGGCGCGTGGGCGGCACCGGCCTGGGCCTGTCGATCTGCAAGCGCCTGGTCGGCCTCATGCAAGGGCACATCGAGGTGAACAGCGAGCCAGGCCGGGGCACGCGCTTCGATGTGTGGCTGCCCTTGCAAGCGGTGGCGCCGACATCGGACGCCACGGGGGACGTTGGAGGGGCCGGTGCCAAGGACGTGGCGTTGCCGGCACTCGCGCCCACGCTCGCTGGCCTGCACGTCTTGTTGGCCGAGGACAACCCGGTCAACCAGCTGCTGCTCATGCAGTACTTTCGCAACCAGGGCGTGCAGGTGCGTGCCGTCGCCGACGGCCAAGCCGCCTGCGAAGCGGTGGCGCAGGCCGGCCCTGGTGCTTACGACGCGGTGCTGTGCGACATCGAGATGCCGGTGCTCGATGGGTTCGGGGCGACGGCCCGCATGCTGGCGCTGGACCCGGGCCTGCCGGTCATCGGCCTGACGGCCCATGCCTTCGAGGACGCTCGCCAGCGCGGCCAGGACTCGGGCATGCGCGACTACCTGACCAAGCCGGTGATCTTCGAGACGCTCAATGCCTGCCTGCTGCGCCACGCGCGGCGCCGTGACCGGGCGCCTGAGGCCTGAGAGCCTGCGCGCGAGCGCCTATTTGCGCTTGGCCCGCGGGTGCGCCGCGTCGTACACCTTGGCCAGGTGCTGGAAGTCCAGCCGCGTGTAGACCTGGGTGGTGCTGATTTGCGCGTGGCCGAGCAGCTCCTGCACGGCGCGCAGGTCGCCGCTGGACTGCAGCACGTGGCTGGCGAAGCTGTGGCGCAGCATGTGCGGGTGCACGTGCGTGGGCAGGCCGGCGTCCTGCGCCAGCTGCTTGAGCCGGTTGCGCAACTGCATGGGCGTGAGCCGCCGGCCCAGTCGGCTGACGAAGAGGGCGGCTTCATCGGCAGGCAGGCCCAGCTCGCTGCGCACCTGCAGCCAGGCGTTCAGGGCTTTGCGCGCGGCTTCGCCCACCGGCACGATGCGCCGCTTGCTGCCTTTGCCCGTCACGTGCGCTTCGCTGGCCTGCAGGTCGACCCAGCCCAGGGCGTTGGTGTGCGCCTTCACGTCCAGGCTCAGCAGCTCGGCGCTGCGCAGGCCGCTGCTGTAGAGCAGCTCGACGATGGCGTGGTCGCGTGCGGCCAGCCAGGGCCCCTCGCGCTCGGCCCGGGTGGCCGCGGCCGGTGACGCCGCGCGCGCCGACGCATCGGTGTCGATGTGTTCGGCCAGGGCCACGGCCTGGTCCACCGACAGGGCCTTGGGCAGGGGCCGGGGCGCTTTCGGGGGGCGCACGCCGTCGCTGGGGTTCAGGGCGATCAGGCCCTCGACGCCCATCCACTTGAACAGGCCCCGCCAGGCCGACAGGGTGATCGCCAGGCTGCGCGGGCCCAGGCCCTGGCTGTGCAGGCGGGCCACCCAGCCGCGCACGTGGTGCGGTTTGATTTGGGCCAGGCCCAGGCGGTCGCGCTCGCAGAATGACTGCAGGCGCGCCAGGGCGTCGCCGTACATGGCCAGCGTGCGCTCGGCCAGCCGGCGCTGCACGCGCAGGTGCTCGAGGTGGCGGGTGATCAGCGCATCCGGCTCGGCCGGGTGCGGCACGGGCGGGGTGGTGGGCTGGGGCGCGGGCATGGCTGTGATTGTGCAGCCGAGTGGCGCCCAGCGCCGCCAGGTGACGCGCTCAGGCTCAGCTGGGGCGGCGGCGCACGAAAGCCATCAGGCCCATGCCGCCCAGCAGCAGGGCCCAGGTCGAGGGCTCGGGGACGGCTGAAATCTGCAGTTGGCCTCCGTCCATGACTCGCACGCCGAGGCCTGCGCTTTCACCGATGCCTGCGTTGCTCAGGCGGATGTCTCCTCTGGAGCCGATCGAGATGGTGCCAGCGGCTGCGTTTTCAGGTGTGGTGGACAGACGCTGTTCGCCAACGCCGATGTGCAGGTCCGGACCCGTTGGCCCCGTGCCAGGCGGGGCAAGCAGCGAAATGTTGCCGTTGATCACCACGGCACTGTCCGACAACAGCTCGACGAACGGCGAGATCAGGTGCAGGTCCGCCACGCTCAGTTGACCGAGCGAAAACACACGAATGGATTCGCTGGCTTCGATGAAGGCGCCTGGCGCCGCGCCATGCAGGCTCAGGTCGCCGCTGCAACTCATGCTGAGGGCATTGACGCCGGAGATCATGAGGTCACCGGTGCAACCGATGTTGACCTGATCGATCTGAAAAGCAGCGTTGGAGGGGCCGATCAGGCAAAGCGAGGCGATGACGGCAGCGATGTGTCGACGTGACATGGATGTCTTCCCCGGGATTTGTTTGTCTTGCGGGCAGTGTGACACACGCATGTGTCGAGCACTTGCACGGTCGCATCCCGGGGTTTTGAGCCGAACAGATCAGGCCGAGAGCAGGCGCGAGAGCGCCGCGCTGCTCACGTCCCCCACCTGCAGCAGGAAGTCCACGCCCATGTCGGAGGTGTAGCGGGTGGCGTCGGGCGAGCCCAGCACCAGGAGGCCAAAGCAGGCGCCGCCGTGGTGCAGCGGGATCAGGGCCAGCGAGGTGATGTGGGCGCTGTCTTCCAGCCACTTGCCCGCCTCGAAGCCGGCGTTCAGGCCGCAGTAGGGCTGGTTCAGGCTGGCGGCGAAGCTGCGCGCGTCTTCGCTGACCTCGGCGGCCTGGGGCAGGTCGGCCAGCTCGGGGCGCAGGGCGCGCTCAGGCGTCGACCACACGCGCACCGCCACCTGCGGGATCAGGAACTCGTGGCGCAGGGTCTCGACCAGGGTGTCGGGCAGGGCGCGGTCGTCGTGGGACAGCATGACGGCGCGCACCCAGCGGTGCAGGCGCTCGACGATGGCCTCGTTCTCCTGGCTCAGGCGGATCATGTCCATGATGCGCTTTTCCAGGCCGCGGATCTTGTCGCGCAGCATCTCCATCTGGCGCTCCTGCAGCGAGACGGCGCGCTGGCCGTGCGGGCTGGTGAGCTGGATGGAGGCCAGCAGCTGGGCGTTGCGCTCGAAGAAGCCGGGCGTGTGCACCAGGTAGTTGGCGATCTCGTCTTCGGTGATGCCTTGCAGGGTCATGGTGTCAGCTTGGGGTGAGGGTTGCAGGGAGAGCCGAGGTCAAAGGGCCGGGACGTCGATCTCGCCCGCGAAGACGGTGACGGCCGGGCCAGTCATGAGCACGCTCTGGCCGGGGCCGGCCCAGGAAATGGTCAGGCGGCCGCCCGGCATGTCGACGTCGACCGTGCCGTCCAGCCAGCCCAGGCGGATGCCGGCGACCACGGCCGCGCAGGCGCCCGAGCCGCAGGCCAGGGTCTCGCCCGTGCCGCGCTCGAACACGCGCAGCTTGATGTGATTGCGCGAGACGACCTCCATGAAGCCGGCGTTGACCCGGCGCGGAAAGCGCACATGGCCTTCGACCTGCGGGCCCACCTCGTCGACCGGGGCATGTTCGGTGCTGTCCACGCGCATGACGGCGTGCGGGTTGCCCATGGACACCACCGCCACGTCGACCGGGTGGTTGGCCAGCTGGATGGGCCACAGCTCGCAGCCGTTGACCCGCTTCGGTGTGAGGCCAGCGGTGTCGAAGGGCACCTCGGCGGGCACCAGGAAGGGCGCGCCCATGTCGACGGTGACGCGGCCGTCGGCCTGCAGGCGCGGCTCGATGATGGCCTTTTGCGTCTGCACGCGGATCACGTCTTTCGAGGTCAGGCCCGTGTCGTGCACGAAGCGGGCGAAGCAGCGCGCGCCGTTGCCGCACTGCTCGACCTCGCCGCCGTCGGCGTTGAAGATGCGGTAGGTGAAGTCGGTGCCGGCCGCTGGGTCACCGGGCTCGACGACCAGGATCTGGTCGGCGCCGATGCCAAAGCGCCGGTCGGCGATGAAACGGTACTGGGCCGTGCTCAAAGGCAGCGGCCCGCGGGTGGCGTCGAGCACGACGAAGTCGTTGCCCGCGCCGTGCATCTTGGTGAAACGCAGCTTCATGACCGGCGATTATCCGCCTGTCATGAAGCCCCTGACGCGCCGGGTGGATGGCGCCTCAGCTGAGGTGAAAGCGCTGCACCGTTCGCGACAGGTCGATGGCTTGCTGGCGCAGGCTGTCGGCGGCGGCGGCGGACTGCTCGACCAGGGCCGCGTTCTGCTGGGTCATGTGGTCGAGCTCGGTCACCGAGTTCGTCACCTGGCCGATGCCGCTGGACTGCTGGCGGGTGGCCTCGGCGATCTCGCCCATGGCCTGCGACACGCGCTGGATGGCGTCGACGATCTCGTTCATCACCGAGCCGGCCTCGCGCACCTTCTGCGAGCCGACGTCCACGCGTTCGGTGGACTGGCCGATCAGCGTCTTGATCTCGCGGGCGGCCTCGGCGCTGCGTTGCGCCAGCGAGCGCACCTCGCCAGCCACCACCGCGAAGCCGCGGCCTTGTTCGCCGGCGCGCGCCGCTTCCACGGCCGCGTTCAGCGCCAGGATGTTGGTCTGGAAGGCGATGCCGTCGATCACGCTGATGATGTCGTTGATCTTGCGCGAGGCCTCGCTGATGTCTTCCATGTGCTGCACCACGCTGAAGACCACCTCGCCACCCACGACGGCGCGCTGGCTGGCTGTGGAGGCCAGCTGGTTGGCCACGGTGGCAGAGTCGGCCGAGTGCTCCACGGTCTTGCTGATCTCGTCCATCGACGACGCGGCGGCCTGCAGGTTGGAGGCCGTCTGCTCGGTGCGGGTGGACAGGTCCTGGTTGCCGGCGGCGATCTCGGTCGAGGCGGTCAGCATGCTCTCCGACGAGTCGCGCACCGAGGCCACCATGTCGCGCAGGCCGTCCTGCATGGTCTTCATCGAGCTCATCAGGTGGGCGATCTCGTCCTGGCCTGTCAGGGGGATCGTCTGGGTCAGGTCGCCGTGGGCGATGGCCTGGGTGATCTCTTCGGCGCGCATCAGCGGGCGGGTGATCGAGTAGACGGTGGCGCCCATCAGCGGCAGGAAGATGATGCCTGGCGACAGCAGCAGGGCCCACAGCGAGACGATGGTGGACTGCACCTCGCCTTCGACGGTGTTGCGGCGCGCGTCGGCGATGGACACCACGCTGGCGTTGAGCTGCGCGGCGAGCGCTTCGGCCTGGTCGGCCTCCTGGCGGGCGGTGTCCGTCGACTGGTAAGCCTCGGCCGACGAGCTCAGGGCGTTGCCGGCGATCAGCTCCAGCGTCGGGCGCAGCGACTTGCTGTAGGCCTCGAGCTTGTCCTTGAGCTTGGTGGCGGCCTGGCGAATCTCGTCGTTCGGGGCGGCGGCGATCAGGGCATCGTTGGCCTTGCCGGTCTCGGCCAGGGCTTCGCGCCAGGCCTTGAAGTGGCCTTCGGCCGTGACCGAGTCGCCCGTGTTGATGATGGCGGCCTTTTCCTGCCCGCGCAGCTTGCTCAGGTTCAGGGCCAGGTCGGCCATGCGCTGGGTGGCGGTGAATTCCTCACGTGCGAAATTGTCGAATTCGCCCTTGAGCGACATCAGCCGCCAGCTCATGCCGGCCCCCACGATGGTGCCGATGACAACGACCAGCGCCATGCAGGCGATCAGTCGCGAGCGGATGGAAAAGCCCCGCAACCAGTTGATCCAGTTCATGAACCCGAACTCCTTGTACGAATGCAATGGGGCGCCGAATGAGGTGCCCCTCTCGCATCGGGTATCGGCTGGCGGGCGCGGGAACTTGAGTCACCGCGGTGTCAGTTTTGACCTGGGTCAAGCCTGGGCCGGGCGGCGCGATCAGTACAGCCCGGGTTGGCCCTCGGGCCGGGTCTTGAAGCGCTTGTGCACCCACAGGTACTGCTCGGGCTGCAGCAGGATCTGCTGCTCGATGAAGCGGTTCATCGCCGCGGTGTCGGCCTCGGCGTCGCGGGTGGGAAAGCCTTGCAGCGGCGGCAGGAACTTCACCTTCCAGCCGCGACCGCCAGGCAGCAGCTCGGCGATGACGGGCTGCACCACCATGTCCAGCATGCGCGCCAGGCGCGAGGGCGCCATCAGCGTGGCCGCCGGCACGCCGAAAAAGGGCACGAAGGTGGCGTCCTGCATGCCGAAGTCCATGTCCGGCAGGTTGAAAAAGCCCCGGCCGGCCTTCACGGCCCGCAGCAGGGGCTTGATGGAGTCCTGGCGCGGGAAGATCTCCGCGTCACCGAAGCGCAGGCGGCCCTGCTTCATCAGGCGGTCCATCAGCGGGTGGCTCTGTGCCTGGTAGATGGAGGCGCCAGGGCGCGGTTGCTTGAGCAGGATGGCCGCGCCGGCCACGTCCAGGCCCACGAAGTGCGGGCACAACCACATGGTGGCGCGCTGCTCCTGCTGCCACGTGCGTTCGGCCAGGCCGATGTCGCCTTCGACCTGGATGAGGCGGCGGATGCGCGAGGCGGGCGCCCACCACAGCACGGCGCGGTCGAGCAGGCTTTGCGTGAGCCACTGGAAATGGCGCTTGAGCAGGGCTTTGCGCTCGGCCAGCGGCATGTCCGGAAAGCATAGCTCGAGGTTGCGCAGGCCCACCTTGCGGCGCGAGCCGGCCAGGCGGTAGAGCAGGGCGCCCAGGCCGCGCGCGAAAGCAGCCAGCACGGGCAGGGGCAGCCAGTGCAGCGTCCACAGCAGGCCCAGTCCGACGCGGATGGCGCCTTCTTGCAGCAATTCGCCTGCTTTGGTCGCCATCAGGCCTGATCCTCGCGAGGGGCGGCCGAGGTCAGGATGTCCGCGCGCGGTCCTTTGTATCGGTTGTAGCCCCACAGGTACTGCTCGGGTGCTTGCATGATGAGCTCTTCCATGAGCCGGTTGATGGCGGCTGCGGATTGTGCCGCATCGCCCCCGGCCAGGATGGTGTGCGTGGCCTGCGGCACGCGGCTGGCGTGCACCACGTAGCTGCAGCCCTGGGCGCGGCGCGCCAGCCAGCCCAGGCGCTCGCCGCGCAGCAGCACGACGGCGCAGCCGGTTTGTGCCACCAGCTTGGCGGCCATGGTCATGGTGTAGGCCGGGCGGCCGAAAAAAGGCGCCCAGGCGCCCATGCCCTCGGGCGGCACCTGGTCGGGCAGCAGGCCCACGGTCTGGCCCGATTTGAGCGCGCGCAGCATCTGGCGCACGCCGCCCAGGGTGGCCGGGCTGGTGAGCATGCCGGGGCGGTTGCGCGAGTCCTTCATCGTGTCGGCCAGCCAGGCCTGCTTGGCGGGGCGATACAGCGCGGTGATGGGCTGCTTGGCGCCGAAGCGTTCGGCATAGGCCTGGGCCGTGACCTCGAAGCAACCCAGGTGGGGCGTGAGCAGCAGCAGGCCCTTGCCTTCGCTCAGGGCCTGTTCGACGACCTCGGGGTGGCGCCACTGGACGCGATCGCCAAAGGCCTCGCCTGCGGGGCGGCCCCACATCAGGGGCAGCTCGCCCACCATCTTGCCGGCGTGGCCGACGGCGGCCCAGCGCTGGCGCCGATTCAGGCCCACGGCATCGGTGTGGGCCTTGAGGCGGCGGCGGTAGCTGGGGGAGCCCAGGTAGGCCGCCCAGCCGAGCGCTGCCCCGATGGGGTGCAGCAGGCCGAGGGGCCAGTGGCTCAGGCGTTGAAGGGCGGCGAGCATGACGGGCTGCATTCTGCCTGAGGGCCGGCTGGCGGACCGAACGCCGGGCGCGGGCCTGTGACCCGCCTCAGCCCTGCGGCCCCAAGCCCAGGCGCTTGGCCTTGTCGTGCAGCGTGGTCTTGGCCACCTTCAGCGCCTCGGCGGTCTTGGCCATGTTGCCGCCCTGGCGAGCGAGCTCGGCGGCGATCAGCTCGCGCTCGAAGTGTTCGACCGCCTCGGCCAGGCTCAGGCCGGCTGGCGTGGCGGGTGTCGCGCCCTGTGGGTCGAGGATGGCGTGGCGCACGCCCAGCACCAGGCAGTCGGCCACGTTGCGCAATTCGCGCACGTTGCCTGGCCAGTCGTGGCGCATCAGGGCCGAGAGCTGGGCCGCCGTGAGCTCGGGCGGCGGGCGGTTGAAGCGCTGGGCGGCGGTGGCCGTGAAGTGCGCCATCAGCAGCGGGATGTCTTCGCGACGCTCGCGAAGGGGCGGCAGCGTGATGGTCACGACGTTGAGTCGGTAGTACAGGTCGGAGCGGAAGCTGCCTTGCTTGCCGCGCTCGAGCAGGTCGTCCTTGGTGGCGGCGACGATGCGGCAGTCGATGTCGATGGGCGCGTTCGAGCCCAGGCGCTCGAGCTTGCGCTCTTGCAGCACGCGCAGCAGCTTGATCTGCATGGCCATGGGCATGGTCTCGAGCTCGTCGAGAAAAAGCGTGCCGCCTTGCGCGAACTCGATCTTGCCGATGCGGCGCTTCTGGGCGCCGGTGAAGGCACCGGCCTCGTGGCCGAAAAGCTCGCTGTCGAGCAGGTTGTCGGGCATGCCGCCGCAGTTCAGCGCCACATAGGGGCCCTTGCGGCGCGGCGAGGCAGCGTGCAGGGCCTGGGCCACCAGCTCCTTGCCGCAGCCGGTCTCGCCGTGCACCAGCACGTCCACGGGCGAGTCGGCCACGTCCAGGATGAGTCGGCGCACCGCCACCATGGCCGGCGACTGGCCGATCAGGCGCGACTCGATGTCGTCGCCCTGGTGCAGCTGCTGGCGCAGGCGGGCGATCTCGCGGGTGAGCTGGCGTTTTTCCAGCGCGCGGCGCACCACGTCGACCAGGCGCTCCGACGCGAAGGGCTTGGTGATGAAGTCGTAGGCGCCGGCGCGCATGCTTTCCACCGCCAGGTCGATGTCGCCATGTCCGGTGATCATGACCACGGGCAGGTGGGCGTCTTGCTGCTGGCACAGGCGCACCAGGCTGAGGCCGTCGGCCTTGGGCAGGCGCATGTCGGTGACGACCACGGCGACGTGGCCCAGCGCCAGCCGGGTGAGGGCTTCTTCGGCGCTGCCCACGCCTTCGACGGCCAGGTTGGCCAGCTGCATCGCCTGCACGCAGCCCAGGCGCACGTGGGGGTCGTCTTCGACGATGAGGACGGTGTCGGGCAGGGGCGCGGTCATGGCTGCGGGGTGGGCTGGGGCTCAGGCGGTGTGCTGGGGTCGTGCGGGTGGCGCTCGGGCAGCTCCACGGTGAAGCGCGCGCCTCCGTCGGGGCGGTTCTCGGCGCGCAGCTCGCCCTGGAACGAGCGGATGATGTCACGCGAAATGGCCAGGCCCAGCCCCAGGCCGTGGCCATGGGGCTTGGTCGTGAAGAAGGGCGCGAACAGGCGCTCGTGCAGCTCGGGTGTCAGGCCGGCGCCGGTGTCGTCCACCATCAGCTGCACGCGCGGGCCGCTTTCGGTTTCGACCAGGGCCGTGTGCAGGCGCAGGGTGCGCACGGGCTGGCCGCGCATGGCATCCAGCGCGTTGCCGATCAGGTTGACGACCACCTGCTCCAGGCGGTTGGGCTCGCACCAGGCCTGGGCCAGGCCCTCCTGGCAGTCGTTGACGAGGGTGACATCGTCGGCGCGGATGCGGGCCATGAACAGCAGCAAAGCGTTGTGCACGGCCTGGGCGATGTCGGTGGCCTGCGGCTGGGGCGGGGCCTTGCGCGCGAAACCCTTGAGCGACTGCACGATGTCGCCCATCTGGTCGGTCAAGCGGGTGATGACGCCCAGGTTGCTGCCCACGGTGTCCAGGTCGCCGCGCGCCAGGAAGGCCTGCGAGTTGCCCGCCAGCGTGCGGATGGCGCCCAGCGGCTGCGTGATCTCGTGGGTGATGCCGGCCGACATCTGGCCCACCACCGCCAGCTTGGCGGCCTGAACCAGTTCGTCTTGCGCCTCGCGCAGGGTGTGCTCGGCCTGGATGCGCTCGGCCACCTCGTGGCGCAGGCGCTCGTTGGTCTGCGCCAGCGCGCTGGTGCGGCGCGCCACCTTGGCTTCGAGCTCGGCGTTGGCCTGCTCGAGCATGTGCCGAGCGGCCAGCTTGTCGCGCACGATGCGCTGGCGCTGGGCGATGGCCAGCCACAGCAGGCCCACGAAGGCCGCGGCGATGGCCGACAGCAGGCCCACCGTGAAGGCGTGCCTCCCGACGGCGTCGACGTCGGTGAAGACCCACAGGCGCCATCGCATCTTGGGCAGCGACTGCGACTGCGCCAGCACGTTGCGGCCGAGGTGCGCGCCCAGGTGCTGGCCCTGGATGAGCACGCCCTCGCGGCTGGCGGGCCCTTGCTGGCGCAACAAGGCCTTGCTGGCGGCGAAGCTCTCCGGCCGGCGTCCCACGTAGAGCTGGCGGATCTGGAAGTCGACCAGCCTGTCCACATCGGGCTCGCCCAGGATCTGGTAGAGCCAGTCGGGCTGCGACGACAGGATGATCACGTCGTTGTCGTCGGCGATGAAGGCGGGCACGCCCAGCATGCCCCAGGCCTCGTCCAGCGGCGCCAGCGAGATCTTGATGACGGCCACGCCGACCACGCGCTCGCCCTCGCGGATGGGGTTGGCCAGGTAGTAGCCCGGCTGCTTGCTGGTGTTGCCGATGGCGAAATGGCGGCCGACCTGGCCCGACAGCGCCTCGATGAAGTAAGGGCGAAAGGACAGGTCTTCACCCACGAAGCCGCCAGGCTCGTCGGCGTTGCTGGCAGCGACCACCCGGCCACGTTCGTCGATCACGTAGACGGCCAGGCTGCCCAGCTGCGCGTTCAGGCGCTTGAGGTAGGCGTTGACCGCCTCGCTGGAGGCCGGGCCGCTGCGCGGCTTGAGCAGGGCCACCACGTCGCGGTTGAGCTGGATGGTGGCCGGCACGTGCTCCAGCCGGTTGAGCATGCCTTCGACGGCCGAAGCGAAGAGGTCGAGCCGGTGGTCGGCGTTGCTGCGCACCTCGGTGATGCCCTGGCGCCAGGTGGCCTGGTAGCCCGCCACGCCCACGCCGACGATGGTCAGCAAGGCCAGGGCGCTGACCAGGGTGCGTCGGCTGCGCAGCAGGATGTCGGCCCACGACAGGCGTTCGGCCGCCATGGCCGCCCGGCTGGAGGGCGGCTCATCGGGCGAGGGGAAGTCGGATTCCGGGGCCGTTGGCATGGGTGGGCGGGTGTCGCTCAAGCGCTCAAGGGTACAGCCCCCGCAGCGCGCGCGCTTGCAGCACCCGCGAGCAGGCGGTGATGAAGGTGGCGGTGCGCAGGTTCACGCCCTTGTCCTGGGCCATGCGCCAGATGCCCTCGAAGGCTTCGGACAGCACGCGGTCGAGCTTGGCGTGGATGTCCTGCTCGGTCCAGAAGAAGCTGGTGGCGTTCTGCACCCATTCGAAGTAGCTCACCGTGACGCCGCCGGCGTTGGCCAGCACGTCGGGCAACACCACGCAGCCCTGGGCGTGCAGGATGTCCTCGGCTTCGGGCGTGGTGGGGCCGTTGGCGCCTTCGACGAGCAGGCGGGCGCGGATGCGGGTGACGTTGGCCAGGGTGATCTGGCCCTCCAGGGCCGCCGGCACCATCACCTCGCAGGGCACCGACCAGAAGGCGTCGGCGTCCAGCAACGTGGCGCCGGGGAAGTCGGACCACGTGCCGCCGCCTTCGTGCAAGTGCTGCAAGAGCGCGTGCGGGTCGATGCCCGCCTCGTTGACCAGCGTGCCGTGCACGTCCTGGATGGCGATGACGCGCGCGCCCTCGTCGTGGAAGGCCCGCGCCGCGGCGTTGCCGACGTTGCCGAAGCCCTGCACCGTCACGCGCGCGCCGGCCACCTGCATGCCCAGGCGGCGCATGGCCTCGCGGGCCACCACGAAGCAGCCGCGCCCGGTGGCATCGCGCCGGCCCAGGCTGCCGCCCATGCTGACGGGCTTGCCGGTGACCACGCCCGTTTCCATGCCGCCGTGGTTGACGGCGTGGGTGTCCATCATCCAGGCCATCACCTGCTCGTTGGTGCCCACGTCGGGCGCGGGGATGTCGCGCTCGGCGCCGATGAAGTTGCCCAGCTCGCTGGTGTAGCGGCGCGTCAGGCGCTCGAGCTCACCGCGCGAGAGCTGGGCCGGGTCCACGCGCACGCCGCCCTTGGCGCCGCCGTAAGGCAGGTTCACCGCGGCGTTCTTGATGGTCATCCAGCCCGACAGCGCCATCACCTCCGACAGGTTGACCGCCGGGTGGTAGCGCACGCCGCCTTTGCCCGGGCCGCGCGAGAGGTTGTGCTGCACCCGAAAGCCCTCGAAGTGCTCGATGCGGCCGTCGTCCATGCGCACGGGCACGTCGAGCACCAGCGTGCGCTTGGGGCGGCGCAAGGTGTCGGTCCAGCGGGCCAGCTCGCCCAGGTGAGGCTCGACCCGGTCGAGCTGCTGCAGGAACATGGCCCAGGGGCCTGGGTCCGCCGCGTTGAGGTAAGAGGGCAGGCGCGCGCCACTGAGGCTGGCGGTGTGGGGGTGGCTGGGGTTGGGGTCGTGGCTCATGGTTTCCTCGGCGTGTGCAGTCAGGGTCTGGAACGACAGGGACGAGGCCGGCCCCACCGGCCAGGAGGACCGGTGGACGAACAGCCGGTTCTCGCAGCGGGATCAGTGGTGCAGGATGCGCGCGAGGAACTGCTGGGCGCGCTCGGACTGAGGCTGATCGAAGAAGTCCGCCTTGGGGCGGTCTTCGACGATGCGGCCGGCGTCCATGAAGATGACGCGGTCGGCCACGCGGCGCGCGAAGCCCATCTCGTGGGTCACGCACATCATGGTCATGCCTTCTTGCGCCAGCTCGGTCATCACGTCGAGCACCTCGCCGACCATCTCGGGGTCGAGCGCGGAGGTGGGCTCGTCGAACAGCATGACGATCGGGTCCATGCACAGCGCGCGCGCGATGGCCACGCGCTGCTGCTGCCCGCCCGAGAGCTGGCCCGGCTGCTTGGCTGCATGGGCCTTGAGCCCGACGCGCTCGAGCAGGGCCAGGCCCTTGGCGGTGGCCTCGTCGCGGCCGCGGCCCAGCACGTGGACCTGCGCCAGCGTGAGGTTCTCGGTGATGCTCAGGTGCGGGAAGAGCTCGAAGTGCTGGAACACCATGCCCACGCGGCTGCGCAGCTTGCTCAGGTTGGTCTTGGGGTCGTTGACCTGGGTGCCATCCACCACGATGCGACCGGCCTGGATGGGCTCGAGCCCGTTGACCGTCTTGATGAGGGTGGACTTGCCCGAGCCCGAAGGCCCGCAGACCACGACCACTTCACCCTTGTTGACCGTGGTGGAGCAATCGGTGAGCACCTGGAAGGCGCCGTAGTGCTTGGAGACGTTGTCGATCTGGATCATGTTGAGCTCCATCTGCGATCAGTGTTGGGCCTTGGGCTTTTGCAGCGCCTGCACCAGGCGCGACAAGGCAAAGCACAGGACGAAATAGACGACGCCGGCGAACAGCAGCATCTCCACCAGGCGACCATCGCGGTCACCGACCTTGTAGGCCGAGCCGAAGAAGTCGGCCAGTGCGGACACGTAGACCAGCGAGGTGTCCTGGAACAGCACGATGGCCTGCGTCAGCAGCAGCGGCACCATGTTGCGCATGGCCTGGGGCAGGATCACCAGGCGCATGGCCTGCAGTCGGCTCAGGCCCAGTGCGGTGGCCGCGGCCAGCTGGCCCTTGGGCACCGACTGGATGCCGGCGCGGATGATCTCGGCGTAGTAGGCCGACTCGAACAGCGCAAAACCCACCATGGCCGAGGTCAGGCGCAGGTCGGTGGTCGGCGAGAGGTTGAACAGCTGAGTGAACAGCTGCGGCACGATCAGGAAGAACCACAGCAGCACCATCACCAGCGGCACCGAGCGGAACAGGTTGATGTAGCCGGTGGCGAACCAGCGCAGCGGCGCCACGGGCGACAGCCGCATCAGCGCCAGCACCGTGCCCCACACCATGCCCACCACCAGCGCCACCGCCGTGATCTCCAGCGAGACCAGCATGCCTTCGGCCAGGAAGGGCAGCGAGCCCGGGATGGAGGACCAGTCGAATTCGTAAGCCATGTTTGTGCTCCTTCTCGTTCACTGGCCCATGTAGCCGGGCACCTTGACGCGGCGCTCCAGCCAGCCCATCAGCGTCATCACGACGACGTTGATGAGCAGGTACATCACCGTCACGGCGATGAAGGACTCGTAGGGCTGCGCGGTGTAGTCCACCAGCTGCCTGCCTTGCGCGGCCAGCTCCAGCAGGCCGATGGTCGAGCACACGGCCGAGTTCTTGAAGGTGTTGAGGAACTCCGAGGTCAGCGGCGGCACGATGAGCCGAAAGGCCATGGGCAGCAGCACCAGCCGGTAGGCTTGCGGCAGGCTCAGGCCCAGGGCCAGGGCGGCGCGGGTCTGGCCGATGGGCAGGCTCTCGATGCCGGCGCGCACCTGCTCGCTCACGCGGGCCGAGGTGAACAGGCCCAGGCAGATCACCGCTGCGCCGAACTGTTGCAGGTCGGGCGGCAGCTGCTTGATGGCCGTGCCCCAGGCCGTGGGCAGCAGCTCGGGCACGATGAAGTACCAGACGAAGAGCTGCACCAGCAGCGGGATGTTGCGCAGCAGCTCGACGTAGGCCGTGGCGACCGCGCGCAGGCCTTTGTTCGGCACCGTGCGCAGCACGCCCACCACCGCGCCCAGCAGCAGGGCCAGCACCCAGGAGCTCAGCGACACCATCACCGTCATCTTCAGGCCGGCCAGCATCCAGTCGGCGTAGGTGGCGCCGTCTCCGACCACCGTCTCCTGCCCGAAGACAGACCAGTTCCATTGGTAGCTCATCGTCGTTCCTTTCAAATCAGGCCGGCCCGGCGGGGGCGGACCCGATCAGCGCAATCAAAACGCGTGCCGCACGCCCACCTGCAGGCTGTGGACGTCCTGGCCCGCCGAGGTGACGGGGCCGGCGCCGGTGGCCGTGGTGGTGGTGTAGCTGGTGGCCGCGCCGTTGTCGATGTGGCCCAGCACAGCGTAGAGGCTGGTGCGCTTGCTGAGCAGGTGGGTTGCACCCAGGCTCCACTGGCGGGCGTTGAGCGCGTCGCTGCCGTTGGTGCGCACCTGGCCCATGGCCACGCTGACGATGTTGCGCTCGCCCACGGGCACGTTGACGCCGACCATGGCCTCGGTGCGGTCGCTGGCTTCGTTGCCGGCCAGGTTGCGCACCTTCTGCACCGCGCCCGAGAGCTTGGCCACGCCGAAGTCGTAGGAGGCCGTCACCAGGGCGTAGCGGGCATCCTGCTGCGCGTTGGTGCCGCGCTTGAACACGTTCAGGGCCAGGCCGGCGCTGAAGGGGCCTGCGGCGTAGGTGCCGCCCAGCGCGTACACGTTGGCGTTGTCGCCGCTGTTGGTGTCGCTCGGCGTGGTCTCACCCATGCCGACCAGGGCCACGCCGGTGAAGCCGCCCAGCGTGGGCGAGCGGTACTTCACGCTGTTGTTGGCGCGGCTGGTGGTCGAGACGATGCTGCTCGATGCCGAGGAGCCCACGCCCGTGGCGAAGGTGTCGAAGGCGTCGAGGATGTCGTACTGGGGGATGGTCTGGCGGCCGGCGCTCAGCGAGCCCCAGGTGGCCGAGCTCAGGCCCACCCAGGCCTGGCGACCAAAAGCCAGGCCACCGTTGCCCAGGGCGCCCGTGTCGGCCAGGATGCCTTGCTCCAGCTGGAAGTTGGCCTTGAGGCCGCCGCCCAGGTCTTCCGTGCCCTTGAAGCCCAGGCGCGAGCTGCTGACGCCGCCGGACTGCACGGCCAGGGTGGTGCCGTCGCCTTTGCCGTACTGCACGAACATGTCGACGATGCCGTAGAGCGTCACCGACGACTGGGCTTGCGCGCCGAAGCTGGCGGCCAGGGCGATGGCAGCGAGGGCGGTGCCGCGAACGAAGTGGTGGGTGCGTTGCATGTCAGTACTCCAGGAAGAAGCGTTGGATGGTCTTGGGGTCTTGGGTCTTGGTCAGCGCGAGGGCGGCCAGCAGGCGCGCCTTCTGCGGGTTCAGGTCGTGCGCCACGACCCAGTCGTACTGGTCGTCGGGCTGCTCGGCGTTGCGGACCACGAAGCCACCGCCATCGATGCGCGAAGAGCGGATCACCTGCACGCCCTTGGCGCGCAGCTCGCGCAGCGCGGGCACCACGTCCTTGGACACCGAGCCGTTGCCGGTGCCGGCGTGGATCAGGGCCTTGGCACCCGACGCGGCCAGGGCCTGGTAGGCCACGGGCGAGACGCCACCGTGCCCGTAGGCGATGTCGACCTGCGGCAAGGACGAGATCTGGTCGATGTCGAACTCGCTGTTGACCGTGTGGCGCTTGGCGGGTGCGCGGAACCAGTGGGTCTGTCCTTCGACCACCATGCCCAGCGGGCCCCAGGGGCTCTTGAAGGCATCGGGGCGGATGTTGGCCGCCTTGGTGACGTCGCGGCCGGTGTTGATCTCGTCGTTCATCGTCACCAGCACGCCCTTGCCAGCGGCAGCGGGCGAGGCGGCCGTGGCCACCGCGTTGTAGAGGTTGAGCGCGCCGTCGGCTGACAGGGCCGTGCCCGGGCGCATCGAGCCCACCACCACGATGGGCTTGGTGGTGTGCACCGTCAGGTTCAGGAAGAAGGCGGTCTCTTCCAGCGTGTCGGTGCCGTGGGTGATGACGATGCCGTCGACGTCGGCCTGCTTGGCCAGGGCCGAGACGCGCCGCGCCAGCTGCAGCAGGTGCTCGTTGGTGAAGCTCTCGGACGCGATCTGGAAGACCTGCTCGCCACGCACCTGGGCCAGGTTGCCCAGCTCGGGCACCGAGGCCAGCAGCTTGTCGACCGGCACTTTGGCGGCCTGATAGGTGGCGCTGTTGGCGGCCGAGGCGCCGGCGCCGGCGATGGTGCCGCCGGTGGCCAGGATCACCACTTGTGCCTTCTTGGCCGCAGCGGTCTGGGTGGGGCCGGTCTGGGCCTGCGCTGGCAAACCGGGCAGCAGCGTGAGGGCCAGGGCACAGCCCAGGGCGCTCATCATTCGGGTGGGGGTCAAGGTCATGTCATCGCTCCAGGTGTCGTTCAGGGTGGTGTGAGGCCATGCAGCGGCGCGACCGGCCTGTGGAGGCCGTTCGAAACGCGACTGCGAAGCGGGACGGGTGGCGAGGAAAGAGCGGGGGAGGCGCGGCCTTCTGATGGCCTGGGGCCGCGTCCTCAGCCGACGGGGTTCACCCGTGGCTCATTCAAACGGCTTGTCGTTGGGCGCCTTGAACAGGGCCTGCACGTCGTCCGACATCGGCCAGTTCAGGTTCAGGCCCTTGGGCGGGATGGGCGCCTGGAACCACTTGGCGTAGACCTTGGCGGCCTCGCCCGAGGTCATGGCCTTGGTCAGCGCCGCGTCGACGATCTTCTTGAAGGCGGGGTCGCCCTTGCGCATCATGCAGCCGTAGGCTTCCTCGGACATGGGCTTGCCGACCACCACCCAGTCATCGGGCTTCTTGGCCTTGGCCTTCTCGCCATACAGCAGCGCGTCGTCCATCATGAAGGCGACGGCGCGGCCGGTCTCCAGCGTCAGGAAGCTCTCGCCGTGGTCCTTGGCCGAGATGATGCTCATGCCGGCCTGCGTCTGCTCGTTGTGCTTGCGCAGCAGGCGCTCGGAGGTCGTGCCGGCGGTCACCACCACGTTCTTGCCCTTGAGGTCGGCGAAGTCCTTGATGCCCGAGTCCTTCTTCGTCATCAAGCGAGTGCCGACCACGAAGATGTTGGTCGAGAAGTCGACCTGGCGCGCGCGTTCGGAGTTGTTGGTGGTCGAGCCGCACTCGATGTCGACGCTGCCATTGAGCACCAGCGGGATGCGGTTCTGCGAGGTCACCGGCACCAGCTTGATGGCCAGGTTGGGCTTCTTGAGTTCGGCCTTGATGGCCTCGACGGCCTTGAGCATCATCTCGTGCGAGTAGCCCACGACCTGCTGCTTGTCGTCGTAGTACGAGAACGGGATGGACGACTCGCGGTGACCCAGGCTGATCACGCCGGTGTCGGCGATCTTCTTGAGGGTGGGCGAGGACTGGGCATGTGCCATGTTGGACAGCGGGGACAGCATCAGGCTCAGCAGGAAGCTCGGCAGCAGGGGGCGGATCAGCTTGGCGTTCATGTCTCGGTCCTCGGTGTTGGAACTGGGTGGGGGTGGCGCGGGCCACGGCCTCCTTCATATCGCACGGGGCGTGCCAGCGTGAATTTCACAGCATGCCGTCGCTAAGTGGTTGATTTGATTGGGATGGAACCCGCGGCGCCGCCAGGGGCGTTCGGATTTCCGAACGAGGCGGTCGCGCCGCGTCCGATGGGTCGGACGGGTGGTGGGCGAATGGGATGCGGACGGCGTGTGTTTTCGGCGCAGTTCGAGCGAACGGGCTGGGTCGCTTTCCACTACACTTTCGCCCATCGCCGAGTTAACAGGACAACTTGCGGGGCGATCCACAAATGCCGCTAAAGCGTTCGCCGCTGCCCAGAGGATGTGCCTCAACAGCCCCGGCGACGCCGAGGTTCACAACACATCATCACTGGAGCACACAACGTGGCGAACGATTTCCTCTTCACCTCCGAATCCGTCTCTGAAGGCCACCCCGACAAGGTCGCAGACCAGATCTCCGACGCCATCCTCGACGCCATCTTCGAGCAGGACCCCAAGTCCCGCGTGGCCGCCGAAACCCTCTGCAACACGGGTCTGGTGGTGCTGGCCGGTGAGATCACCACCAACGCCCACGTCGATTACATCCAGGTCGCGCGCGACACCATCAAGCGCATCGGCTACGACAACACCGAGTACGGCATCGACTACAAGGGTTGCGCCGTGCTGGTCGCGTACGACAAGCAGTCCAACGACATCGCCCAGGGCGTGGACCACGCCTCCGACGACTACCTCAACATCGGCGCAGGTGACCAGGGCCTGATGTTCGGCTACGCCTGCGACGAAACGCCCGAGCTGATGCCCGCGCCGATCTACTACGCGCACCGCCTGGTCGAGCGCCAGGCGCAGCTGCGCAAGGACGGCCGCCTGCCCTACCTGCGCCCGGACGCCAAGAGCCAGGTGACCATGCGCTACGTCGATGGCAAGCCGCACTCGATCGACACCGTGGTGCTGTCGACCCAGCACAGCCCCGAATGGAGCCTGGGCGACAAGATGAAGCCCGAGTTCAACGAGGCCATCATCGAAGAGATCATCAAGCCGGTGCTGCCCAAGGAGTGGCTGCAGAACACCCGCTACCTGATCAACCCGACCGGTCGCTTCGTGATCGGTGGCCCGCAAGGCGACTGCGGCCTGACGGGCCGCAAGATCATCGTCGACACCTACGGCGGCGCCTGCCCGCACGGCGGTGGCGCCTTCTCGGGCAAGGACCCGTCCAAGGTCGACCGCTCGGCCGCTTACGCGGCCCGCTACGTGGCCAAGAACGTGGTTGCTGCCGGCCTGGCCAAGCAGTGCCAGGTGCAAGTGGCCTACGCCATCGGCGTGGCCCAGCCCATGAACATCACGGTCTACACCGAAGGCACGGGCGTCATCTCCGACGACAAGCTCTCGAAGATCGTGGCCGAAAGTGGCATCTTCGACCTGCGCCCCAAGGGCATCATCCAGATGCTGGACCTGCTGCGCCCGATCTACTCGAAGACCGCGGCTTATGGCCACTTCGGTCGCGAGGAGCCGGAGTTCACGTGGGAGCGCACGGACAAGGCCGCTGCGCTGCGTGCAGCGGCTGGGCTGTAAGGGCCAGCAACCGCACCACCAAGCTTCGCACCCAACAAAAAGCCCCGCACTGCGGGGCTTTTGCTTTGTCGAGCCAGACAGCCCTCAAGCCGTCTGGAACACGTTCACCGCCCCCGACAGCCGCTGCGCCTGGTCGCGCATGCTCTGCGAGGCCGCGGCCGACTCTTCCACCAGCGCCGCGTTCTGCTGCGTCATCTGGTCGAGGTGGTTGACCGCCAGCGAGACCTGGCGGATGCCATCGCTTTGCTCCGAAGTCGAGGCGCGGATGTCGCCCATCATGTGCGTCACGCGCTGCACCGACTGCAGGATCTCTTCCATCGCGTGGCCGGCGTCGCCCACCAGGCGCGCGCCCGACTCCACCCGCTCGCTCGAGGCGGCGATCAGCGACTTGATCTCGCGCGCGGCGTTGGCCGAGCGTTGCGCCAAGGTGCGCACCTCGCCCGCCACCACCGCGAAGCCGCGGCCCTGCTCGCCGGCGCGGGCGGCTTCGACCGCCGCGTTCAGCGCCAGGATGTTGGTCTGAAACGCGATGCCGTCGATCACGCCGATGATGTCGTTGATCTTGCGCGAGCTGTCGGCGATCTCCTGCATGGTCGAGACCACCTGGCCGACCACCTGGCTGCCGCGCTGGGCGGCGCCGCTGGCCGAGGTCGCGAGCTGGTTGGCTTCGTCGGCGGCCTGGGCCGACTGCGCCACCGTGCTGGTGAGCTGCTCCATCGACGAGGCCGTCTCCTGGAGGCTCGACGCCGTCTGCTCGGTGCGGGTGGACAGGTCCTGGTTGCCGCTGGCGATCTCGCCGGAGGCGGTGTAGATGGCGTCGGTGCTCTCGCGCACGCTGCGCACCAGGGTGCCGAGCGAGCGGGCCATGCCGTCGAGGGCGCGCATGAGCTCGCTGATCTCGTCCTTGCCCTGCACATCGATCTTCACGGTCAGGTCGCCCTGGGCGATGTGCGATGCCGCGTTGATCGCGTCCTGCAGCGGCTGGCGGATCGAGCGGATGAGCAACCCGGCGCCCACGGCGGTGGCCACCAGCACGGCCAGCACCATGACGGCGGCGGTCGCGGTGATGTTGCGGCGCCCGGCGGCGATGCTTTCGCGGATGGCGGCGGCGTCGGTCTCCTGCAGGGTGCGAAAGCCCTTGAGCGCGTCACCGTACTGCTGCGTCAGCGGGATGAACTCCTGCGTGACGCGCTGGCGTGCCTCGTCGATCTGCCCGCCATCGCGCAGCGCCTGGAGCTCCTTGTTGAGCTTGAGCACGCGTTCGCGCAGCGACTGCACCTCGGCGAGCTGGGCCTCGTCTGCGGCGGTCAGTGGCAGGCTCTTGATGTGCTCGAGCATCTTGGTGATGTCGGCGATGTTCTGGGCGTTGCCCTTGGCGAAGGTCTGGCCGACGAAGGGGTCGCTGCTGAGGGTGGCGGCCACCACGCGGGTGATGGTGATCTTGCTGAGTTCGGCCCACTCGGAGGCCGAGCGCAGCTTGTCGTCGCTGATGCGCAGCGCGGCTTCGGCGGCCTGCTGCTGCGAGACGGAGCGCCAGGCGGCGATGGCGACGGTGCCCATCATGGCGATGATCAGGGCGGCGACGGCGGCCCACAGCTTGGCGGAGATGCTCAGGTGGCGAAACACGGGGGCGATCCTCGAAACGCTTCCCGGAGGAGGGGCCGCGGGCCTGTTCCGGGGTGAGGCCAGCGGGCAGGCCGTGCCTGCGTCACCCGTGTTTTCGGCTTGGTTTGAGCGGACTGTAGCGGGGTGTTTTCGGACAGCGGCTGCTCCAAGGGCGCGCTGCGGGCAAAAAAAGCCCACCGAGGTGGGCCCGAGGTCGCTGCCGCGAAAGCGGTGGGTCAGCGCTGGCGGCGGCGTGCGGCGGATCCCAGCAGCAGCAGCCCCGTCAACATCAGGCCCCAGGTGGCGGGTTCGGGCACGGGCGAGGCCTGGAAGGTCTGGGCCTGCACCCAGGTGGTGGCGATGAAGCCGAAGCGCTTGAACTCGTCCGTGTTGTTGACGAAGGTCAGGCTGATTTCCTTGGACTGGTGCAGGTTTTCGCTCAGGCCTTGCTCGAAGTACTCGTTGATGCCGAAGGAGTCGTACAGTCCCTCGACCCGCCCGGAGCTCTCGAACAGCAACTCGCTCTCCGAGCTGGGGTCGAAAAACTCAGGGAACAGCTCGCTGCTGATCAGCAGCGAATGGGCCTCGACGAACAGGCCGCAATCCTGGCAATTGCCTTCGCCTAGGGGCACCAGGCCGAACTTGGCCATGCCGGTGAGGGTGAACTGGCTGTGCGGGGCCAGGATCACGGTGTTCTGGATGGGCTCGGGCGGGTTGTCGCTTTCGAGGTCGATGTTGATCGCGGCGGCGGCGGCCTCGGCGTAGTAGCCCTGGCCGATCTGGGTCAGCCGGATGCTGGTCGCCAGGTGGTTGCCTTCGACGAAGGCGCCCGCGCTGGTGTTGTCGGGCAGGGTGAAGTTGGTGGCCGCCATGGTGCCAAAGGGGTAGGCCGTGTCCAGTTCGGCCGAGTCCTGCGAGTCGTAGCCGATCTGGTTGCCGCTGACGAGGTCATCGACCACAGCCACGCCGCCCAGGAAGGCGTTGGTGCCGATGTTGCTGAAGCCCACGCTGGCGTCCATGCCGTCATCGGGGCGCAGGTCGGTGAGGGTGTACTGGATGTTGGTCAGCGATGACTCGATCGAGTAAGACAGGCCTTGGGCCTGTGCCGCACCAAAGGACACCGAAAAAGCCAGCGCGGCAAGTGCCACACGGTTGAAGCCGGACATGGGAACCCCCTTTTGTTTCAAGTGAACGTATTTTTCACGATTTGTGCCAACCGACCATGGCCTGAGAGGCGGTTTGGATCCCCTGCTCGCGGGTGTGGCCTCGGTAAAACGAGGATGGGGAAGCGACGCGTGGGGCCCTGAAAGGCGAATTTCAGCTTGGAGTGCCGACTTTTTCCGGGATCGGCCTTTGTCCAGCCCGCCAGAATGGGTCGTTGCCGGCGGGTCCGGCGCCTTGCCTCCCATGCTCCGCAAGATCCCCACCACCCAGCTCAGAGTCGGCATGTTCGTGCACGAAGTGCCGGGCTCGTGGCTGTCCCATCCTTTCTGGCGGGCCGCGTTCAAGGTGACCGACGGAAAGCAGATCTTGCAGTTGAGTCAGGCGGTGGCTCACGTGGTGATCGACACCGACAAGGGGCTGGACGTCGAGATGGCCACCGCTGCCACCTACCTTGATGACGTCGAGGTGGAGCTGACCGGGGCGCACGCCGACGAGGTCGAGCTGCCCGCGCAGCCGGCGGCCGTTCAGGCCCCGGCCAGCTTCCACGACGAGGTCAGGCGCGCCTCGAAGATCGTCGCGCAGTCTCGCGTGGCGATGCACTCCATGTTCCAGGACGCGCGAATGGGCAAGGCGATGGACGCCGAGCACTGCCTGCCGCTGGTGGCCGACATCGCCGATTCGGTGGCGCGCAACCCCGGCGCCATCGTCAGCCTGGCGCGCCTGAAAACCAGCGACGACTATACCTTCATGCACTCGGTGGCCGTGTGCGCGCTGATGGTGTCGCTGGGCCGCCAACTGGGCCTGGGCGAAGCCGACTGCCGCGAAGCCGGCCTGGCCGGTCTGGTGCACGACCTGGGCAAGGCCCTGATGCCGCCCGACGTGCTCAACAAACCCGGCGCGCTCACCTCGGAAGAGTTCGCCATCATGAAGGGCCACCCCGAGGCCGGACACCGCATGTTGCTCGAAGGCAAGGGCGTGGGCGAGGTGCCGCTGGACGTCTGCCTGCACCACCACGAGAAGGTCAACGGCAAGGGCTACCCGCACGGCCTCAAGGGCGACGAGATCAGCCTGTTCGCCAGGATGGGCGCGGTCTGCGACGTCTACGACGCCATCACGTCGAACCGGCCCTACAAGGCGGGCTGGGACCCGGCCGACTCCATCCTGAAGATGGCGCAGTGGGCCAAGGACGGCCACTTCGACGAACGCATCTTCCAGGCCTTCGTCAAGAGCATCGGCATCTACCCGACGGGCTCGCTGGTCAAGCTCAAGTCGGGGCGGCTGGCCGTGGTGGTCGAGCAGGGCAGCGCTTCGCTGCTCAAGCCGCTGGTCAAGGTCTTTTACTCGACCAAGGCCAGCGAGCCCCTGGTGCCGCAGCTGCTGGACCTGGGGCGCTCGAGCGACGAGATCGTCTCGCGCGAGGTGCCCTCGGCCTGGGGCTTCAAGAACCTCGACGAGCTCTGGTTGCAGCAGGTCGGAGACTGATTCACTCGGGTTGGCGGCCCAGCGCGCGCAACCAGTCGTCCAGTTCATCGCGTGTGGGCAAGGCGGCCAGGACCCCGGCTTGCCGTGCGAGCCAGGACCCTGCGGCCTGGGCCTGGTCGATCGCCTGCTTTGGCGCCTTGCCTCGCGCCTGGGCGTCGCACCACGCCGCCGCAAACGCATCGCCACAGCCGGTGGTGTCCCGTGCGATCACGCTGAAGGCCGGGTGCCGCTCGGGGTCGGCTTGCCCCGCCAGCCAGCTCAGGCAGCCACCTTCACCCAGCGTGATCAGCATTTGCGTGCTCGGGTTCGCCACCTGCCAGCTCCGCAAGGCGTCGAGGTGCCGGGCGTCTTGCGGGCGCAGCGGTCCACGCTGGCCCAGCAGTTCACCGGCTTCGTGTTCATTGAGGATCAAGGTGTCGGTCAGGCGAAGCAGGGCCGCGTCGAGGGGGCGCCAGGGCGAGGGGTTGAGCACGGTGGGCACACCCGCCCGTCGCGCCACCTCGAAGGCGCCGATCAGCACTTCGTCGCCCACTTCGAACTGACCCAGCACGAGCGCCGAGGAGGCGATGGTCCGATGCGCGGCCTGTGCATGTTCCGCCGTCAGCCGGTGGTTGGCGCCGGGGTGGATGGCGATGGCGTTTTCACCGCATGGATCGATGAGGCCCACGCCATGTCCGGATGGGCCGTCGAAGGCATGCACGTGCTCGCGGCCGATGCCTTCGTGGTCCAGCAGGGCCAGCGCCTGCCGGGCCGCGCCGTCGTCGCCCACGCCCAGCAGCAGGTGTACCGGCGTGCCGAGCCGGGCCAGGGCGACGGCCAGGTTCAGGCCCTTGCCACCCGGCTCCATCAGGAAGCGGTCGGCGTGCACGTGCTCACCCGCGCGCGGCAGGCGCGGGGTGAACCAGCAGCAGGCCATCACGAAGCTGCCGACGACAAAAACCGGGCGGGGGTCTGCGGTGCGCATGTCAGGGGCCTTTCGATGGCCCCCAGTCTAGGCGGCTCAGCTGTCGAGGTGGGGCAGGCGGCCCCGCCAGGCGGCGATGGCGTACAGCATGCCCATCACGAAGAGCACGGCGGTGGTCGGCTCGGGCACCGCGCTCACGGCGTAGTCGTGGCCACTCACGCTCACGGTGTTGGCGCCGGCCACGTTCGGTGTCAGGTTGAAGCGGGCGGTGCTCATGTAGTCGGCCCAGGCGTCGCTGGTGCCGTTGCGAAAGCCCGCTTGCGATCCGGCGAAAAGCGTGCCGCGCACGCGCACCAGCTCGCCCACCACGGCCTCGAAGGTCTGGCTGAAAACGCCGTCGCCGTGCGACATCTGCCAGTCGATCGTGCGCACGCGCGGAACCGGTGACAGCCACGCCGGCCCCATGGACGCGGCAAAGCCCACGCTCAGTGCCCCGGGGGCGGCAGGCAGCGGGGTCACACCGCTGGTGCCGTCGATGGTCAGCGAGAAGGTGTAGGTGATGGGGGTGCCTTCTGCCAGCCCGGGCGCCGTGACCTCGATGAAGTCTTCGAAGGAGGTCGAGAAGATGGCGTCCACGAAGCCATCGTCGCTGCTGAAGGCTTTCTCGTAGTGCGTGCTCAGCTTGCCTTTGAGCACACCCATCGATGCCTCGATCTGGGCGTGGGCCTGCGCGCCGTTGCTCAGCACCGTGTCCGAGCGCTGGGTGAGCACCGGCTGGCTCACCAGGTCGGCGCCCTCGATGGTGGTGCTTTTGGAGTCGACCGGTGCCTCGTCCGGGTTGGGGGCATAGCGGATCCCGTCGGTCTGGGTGCTTGCAGAGAGGTAGGCGGGGTTGGGCAGGAAGGGCGCGGCCAGGCCGATGCCGGGCGTGGCGAAGGTGGCGGTGGCAAGCACCAGGCCGAGGACCTGGCGCACCGACGCCACGTGGACGCGGGCATGGACAGCGCCATGGGGGGTGGTGCCGATCGTCATGGGCCTCCCTGATTGGTTTGGTTTCATGATGCCATTAAAGTATCCAAAAAGATACCAAACTATCGGTCACGTTGGCCAGGAAGGCCACCCCTAGAATCGACGCACCCTTGTTTCGCCACGCCATGAGCCCTGTTTTGCCCTCCTCGGTGCCGCCTGGCGGCTGGCCTGGCCTGGTCCAGCTGGACGCGGATCGGGCCCAGCCCGTCTACCTGCAACTGGTCGATGCGCTCATGCGCCTGATGAGCTCGGGCGTGCTCGCAGAAGGCCAGCACCTGCCCGCCGAGCGCGTGCTGGCGGCCGAGCTCGGGGTCAGCCGAACCACGGTCAAGCGCGCCTACGACCACCTGCGCGAGGCGCACAACCTCAGCACGCACGGCCGCGGCGGCACGGTGGTTCGCCAAAGCCCCAAGGTCGCGCCGGAGCTGGCGCGGCTCAAAGGCTTTTCTCAGGAGATGCAGGAGCTGGGCATGACGCCGAGCGCGCAGGTGCTGTCGCGTCGCATCGTGCAGGACCGCACCATGGCCTCGGTGTTCACGCGGCCCTCGACGGCGCAGTTCCTGCAGATCACGCGGGTTCGGCTGGCCGACGGCTGCCCGATGTCACGCGAGGTCGCCTGGTACGACCTGACGCTCGCGCCAGAGTTGGCCGATTGGGATGGGCAGGGCTCGGCCTATGGCCTGCTCAAGGCCGCCTGCGGCATCGAGCTCGAGCGCGCCGAGCAAAGCGTGGAGGCGGTGATGAGCGACGCGCAGGAGACCCGCGTCTTCGGCTTCGAGCGACCCGGCCCCTGCCTGCTGCTCAAGCGGCACACCTACGCCAGCACCGGGCAGCTGGTGGAGTACGTCGAAGGCACCTTCCGGGGCGATGCCTACGCCTACCGGCACGCGATGAAGCCCTGAGAGGTGGCTCTCCCCTGGGGCCATGGACGTCAGCGCGTGTTCACGATGTCGACCTCGTTGTCATAGACGTCGTGGCGCTTGTCGTACAGGGGGATCGTGGTGCCGTTGATGCGGTTGCTGACCAACTTGCTGAGGTCGACGTCGGCGATCACGATCTGCTCCATGTTGGGCACGCCTTCCGCAGCGATGCCATCGCGGGCAAACGGGAAGTCCGACGGTGTGATGATCGCCGCCTGCCCGAAGTGCAGGCCCAGGCCTTCCACCGCCAGGTTGCCCACCGTGCCGGTGACGGCCACGTAGACCTGGTTCTCGATCGCGCGGGCGTGGCAGCAGTAGCGCACGCGCCAGAAGCCCTGACGATCGTCGGTGCAGGAGGGCACGAAGAGGATGTCTGCGCCCTTTTCGCAGACCATGCGCGAGAGCTCCGGGAACTCGATGTCGTAGCAGATCAGGATGGCGATGCGTCCGTGGGGCGTGTCGAACACACTGAGGTGGTGACCGGGGTCGCCCTTCCACTTCTCGCGCTCCCAGCGGGTCAGGTGGATCTTGTCTTGCGTGAAGACCCGGCCCTCGGGCGTGAACAGGTAGGCCCGGTTGATGAGCTGGCCATCGATGATGGTGGGGTGGCTGCCCCCGATGATGTGCGTGCCCCAGCGCGCGGCCAGCTCGCGAAAGAGCGCGGTGTAGGCCTCGGTGTACTGGTGCAGGCTGCGCACAGCGGCGCTCACGTCCTGCGTGTCCATGAAGGACAGCAGTTGCGTGGTGAAGATCTCGGGGAACATCACGAACTGCGGCTTGTACTCGCCGGCCGCCTTCATCACGAAGCGGACCTGGTTCTCGAACCCGGCCCAGTCGTCGATGGCCCGCAGCAGGTATTGCACTGCGGCGATGCGAACGGTGGTCGGCTTGGGGCGGTGTTCGGGCGTTTGTGCCAGGTCGGTCGTGCTCATGCGGGGCTCCGTGATTCGGCGAGGGCGGTGGCCTGTAGCCCCGTGGGCCGCGACGGTTCGTGGTCCGGGTTGATCCAGGCGATCAACGCGGCGTGCCCGCCTGATTCAATGTCTTCGGGGATGTAGCCGTGCACCACGCCGCAGTAGCGAAAGCCTTCTTTGAGCTGAAAGCTCAGCACCGGGTCGGTGAGGTCACCCCAAAGCACCTTCTTGGCGTACAGCTCGATGGGCATCTCATGCGCTACCCGGTGGTAGCCCGGAAGTCGCCCGCAGGCGAGGATGCGCCGCAGGTTGAGCCCCTTGCACAGCCTGCGGCGGCCTTCATAGAGCGCGTGCCCGATGCGCTGACCGCGCAGCCTCGGGTCGACCAGCACCTCGGCGCCATACAGGGTGAAGCCCTGGGGGTTGTGGGTGTCGAAGGTGCCCGATGAGGTGATCTCGTTCCAGGTGTGTTCGTCGGCCCATTCGTCCCACAGGATCACCAGCGAGCTGGCGCAGCCCACCAGCCTGCCGTTGAGTTCTGCCACCAGCTGGCCTTGCGGAAAGACCTCCAACTGGTGCGCCAGCTGGTCCCGCCGCCAGGGGGGAATGGTGGGGTACACCTGCGCCTGCAGACGCAGCAGGACGTCGATGTCCTCCGGCTGAGTCGGTCTGATGCGCAGTGAACTCATGCCCAGGTTCCCCTCACATCGACGACACCAGGGGCCGCGCTCAGCACCCTGGCGTCGGCTTCGCCCGACTTGCCAAAGGCCATCCATCCGACCCGATTCATGCCGCTCCTTGAAGATTCACCGAACCTGATTGTGCATTTGGACAAATGCACTGTGCAGGCAGGGCCTTTGCCGGCGCGGCCGAACGGGGTTCGTCAAACCTTGCGCGTGAAGTGCCTTCAAGCCGGGTTGCTGCTGCGCAGCGATGTCTGACAGGACGGGGTTGGGTTGCGTCCTGTTTTCACTCGGCCATCCATCGCCATGAGGGCTGGCCCTTCCAGTCGCCTCAATGCCTTCTCACTGGCTCGACAAGCTCAGGCCCGCGTGCTCGCGCAGCGGGTGGAAGTGCACCAGCGGGTGGCGCTCGGCGGTCAGGCGCAGGTCGTAGGCCGAGGTCATCATGTAGGCCAGCGTGTCGGCCGCGTCCAGCGCCAGCTTCGAGGCGTTCTCGTCGGTGAACTTCTTGAGGGCCTCGGGCGTGTCGGCCGTGATCCAGCGCGCGCCGGTGAAGCGGCAGGGCATCAGGCGGATGTCCACGCTGTACTCGGCTTTCAGGCGGTGCTGCACGACTTCGAACTGCAGCTGGCCGACGGCGCCCAGCAGCATCGAGCCCCCCACCTCGGGTCGGAAGACCTGGATGGCGCCTTCTTCGCCCAATTGCAGCAAACCGGCCTGCAACTGCTTCGATTTCATCGGGTTGGCCAGTTCCACCGTCTGGAACAGCTCGGGCGCGAAGAAGGGCAGGCCGGTGTACTGCAAGGTCACGCCGTCGGTGATGGTGTCGCCCAGCTGCACGCCGCCGTGGGTGGTAAAACCAATGATGTCGCCGGCGAAGGCCTCGTCCACCGCCTCGCGGCGCTGCGACAGGAAGGTCACCACCGAGGTGGGGCGCAGCTCCTTGCCGTTGCGCTGCACCTTGAGCTTCATGCCCGGGGTGTACTTGCCCGAGCACACGCGCACGAACGCAATGCGGTCGCGGTGCGACGGGTCCATGTTGGCCTGCACCTTGAAGACCACGCCGGAGAAGTTCTCCATCTCGGGCGCGATCTCCTTCTTGCTGCCGTCCTTTTCGGTGCTGAAGCGGGGCCGGGGCGAGGGCGCCAGATCGACCAGCGCGTCGAGCACCTCCTGCACACCGAAGTTGTTGACGGCCGAGCCGAAGAACACGGGCGTCTGCTTGGCGGCCAGGAACAGCTCCAGGTCGAACGCGGGCGCGGCTTCGGCCATCAACTCCATGTTCTGCTCGGCCAGCTCCCACTCGTGGCCGAAGCGCTCGGCCAGCTTGTCGCGCTCGTCCAGCGAGACGACCTCGTCGTCTTCGCCGCGCTTGTCTGCGCCAGCGTCGAACAGGCGCATCGACTTCGATCGCAGGTTGACGATGCCGCCGAACAGCTTGCCCTGACCCACCGGCCAGGTCATCGGCACGCAGGGCATGCCCAGCTCCTGCTCGACTTCGTCCAGCAGCTCGAGCGGGTCGCGGCCTTCGCGGTCCATCTTGTTGACGAAGGTGATGATGGGCGTGTCGCGCTGGCGGCAGACCTCGATCAGGCGGCGGGTCTGCGCTTCCACGCCGTTGGCCGCGTCGATCACCATCAGGGCCGAGTCCACCGCGGTCAGCACGCGGTAGGTGTCTTCCGAGAAGTCCTTGTGGCCCGGCGTGTCGAGCAGGTTGACCACGTGGTCGCGGTAGAGCATCTGCATCACGCTCGATGCCACCGAGATGCCGCGCTGCTTTTCGATCTCCATCCAGTCGGACGTCGCGTGGCGCGAGGCCTTGCGGCCCTTCACCGCCCCGGCGATGTGGATGGCGCCCGAGAACAGCAGCAGCTTTTCCGTCAGCGTCGTTTTACCGGCGTCCGGGTGGGAAATGATCGCGAAGGTGCGGCGGCGCCCGGTTTCGGGGGCAAAAGGCGAGGTGGACACGGCAAAGGCTCCGGGCCGAGGAAAACCCGCGATGCTAGCCGATGAGGGGGCCGCGCGCCAGTTGGCGGCCGCCCCCTGCTTGCCGGGGAAGGCGGCGTTGCGAGGGCCTTCGAGGGTCCTTGCGCCTCAGCCGGCGCGGCGGCGGCGGGCCATGAAGCCGATGGCGGCCAGGCCTGCGAAGGCGGCCACGGTGCTGGAGGGCTCGGGAACGGTCGGGGTCACGGTCAGGGTGGCGCCGGAAACCGTGACCGTGTCGAAGCGCCAGGTGCCCGAGCTGGCGTAGGACTTGGTGGCGTCGGAGGCCAGGTAGCCCGTGGTGCCAGGTGCGAAGGTCGCCAGCACCCGGAAGGTCAGGTTGGCGTTGTTGTCGGCGCCGCTCACGCTGGAGAGGTCGATGGTGCGTGCGTTGAACCAGGTGTCGCCCTGGCCGCCGTCGAACACCGCGTAGTCGATGAAGTTCACGCCGTCGAGCGAGTACTGGGCCAGTTCGTAGCGCGAGCTGGTGTTGCTGTGGCGCAGGTCGTAGTTGAAGACGACGTTCTCGAAGCCGACCGAGCTGGCCTTGACCTCGATGCCACGGGTCTTGTTGCCCGCACCCTGGGCGGCGTAGGTGGTGGTCTGCCAGCCAGAGTTGTCGCTGGCGGCCAGGTCGGACGAGCCGGCGCCGCTGTTGAAGCTGGGGCTGGTGACGCCGCCGATCAGGCTCAGGCTGCCGGTGCCCACCGAGGCCAGGACGCTGCCGGTGCCGGTGTTGCCGTCGGGCGTGGTGGAGTTGAAGGTCCACTGGGTGATGCCGTTGGCGTGGGCGTTGCCCAGGGCGCAAAGGGCCACCAGGGCGGACAAGGCGAAGGACTTCATGGAAACTCCCGTTCAGGCGTGCGGATGAGAAAGTGGCGTGCCCCGGACGTTGGGCGCGTGGGGTGAATCTAGGTTGGCCCCGTGAATCGGCCGTGAACCGGATGGCCCGGTTTCGCGCCAGGTGGATCACGCCGGCTCAAGTTCGGGCAGGCGGCGTCGACAACCCGAGATCGGGTGTTCTGGGAATTCGGATGGCTGAGACGGATCTGGCGACGATGGGGCCGGGGTTGGTGAGGCCCCAGGGTCAGGCCTCCGGCGTGTTCGCCAGGCTCATGCTTGTCGTCAGCGTGGTCGCCGGTCTGGCGCACACCGGGTTCATCTTCCTGTTTCAGCACGTGGGCGTGCCGGTGCTGGCCCTGGCCAACGTCGCCAGCGTGCTGATTTACGTGCTGGCGGCCATCCTGATCCGGCGCGGCCGGGTGAACACCGCCACGCTGCTGGTGGCCACCGAGGTGCTGGTGCACGGCGTCGTCGCGACCGCCATGATCGGCTGGGACGCCGGCTTTCACCACTACATCGTGCTGACCCTGCCGTTTGCATTGGTGAGTGCTTACTATCGAATTTCGGTCCGGCTTGCCTTGGCTGTGGCGGTGGGCCTGGGCTACATGGGCCTGGACTACCTGTATCGCCAGGCCGAACCCTCGGTGGTGGTGCCGGCGCCGCTGCTGAGCTCGCTGCACTACATCAACCTGGCCAACATGCTGGCCATCATGGGTGTGCTGGCCTCGACCTACCACCGCCTGGTGCGTGGCTCCGAGCGCCGCCTGCACGAGCTGGCCTGCACCGACCCGCTGACCCAGTTGCGCAACCGCCGCTTCATGATGGAGGTGGCCCAGCACGAGGCCGCCGTCTTCGAGCGGGGCGGGCGGCCCCTGAGCGTCCTGCTGGGCGACGTCGATCACTTCAAGCGCATCAACGATCACCATGGCCACGCCGTGGGGGATGCGGTGCTGCGCGCCATCGCCCGCGTGTTGCGCGAAGGCGTGCGCGAGGTCGACCACGTCGCGCGCTGGGGTGGCGAGGAGTTCCTGGTGCTGCTGCCCGGCACCGAGCTGGACGAGGCGCAACAGGTGGCCGACCGCCTGCGCGCTGCCGTGCTGGCCCTGGTCGAGGTCGAGGGCCGGCGCGAGCTTGGCCTGAGCATCACGCTGGGCCTGGCCGAGCTGCGCTCGGGCGAAAGCATCGAGCAGGCCCTGATGCGCGCAGACCGAGCGCTCTACGAGGGCAAACAAGCCGGTCGAAACCGTGTGGTTCTGGCAGGACAGGATTGAGCCCTTGCGCCTATAATCGCGCCACTTTCGAGGAGCGTTGCAAGGCCCGTCCCGTCGTTGAACACGGCGCGAACCGCTGGCCCCAGGCTCGAAAGCTTCTCCTTTTGCAACGGCGCTCACCCGCATGTGTCCCGCTGGGTGAGTCATTCCCGCTTCACGTCCCCACGTCTTCGTCTCGTCGGCGCTGAAGTTGTTTCTCCTCCCGGCAGCGCACGGCGGCTTCTGAACTTTTTCGGAGCTGAGTCATGAACGCTGTGTTGAAGAACCTCGAAACCTCCCACAAGGGCGTTGACTGTGTCGTCGCCGACATGTCCCTGGCCGACTGGGGCCGCAAGGAACTCACCATCGCCGAGCACGAGATGCCCGCGCTGATGGCCATCCGCCGCGAGTACGCCGCCAGCCAGCCCCTCAAGGGCGCGCGCATCACCGGCTCGCTGCACATGACCATCCAGACCGGCGTGCTGGTCGAGACCCTGCAAGCTCTTGGAGCGCAAGTGCGCTGGGCCTCGTGCAACATCTTCTCCACGCAGGACCACGCCGCCGCCGCCCTGGTGGCCAACGGCACGCCCGTGTTCGCCTACAAGGGTGAGTCGCTGGAAGACTACTGGGACTACACCCACCGCATCTTCGAATTCGGTGCCAAGGGCAGCAAGGGCGAAGGCCCCAACATGATCCTCGACGACGGTGGCGACGCCACGCTGCTGATGCACCTGGGCAAGAAGGCCGAGACCGACCCGTCCGTGCTGGCCAACCCCGGCAGCGAAGAAGAGCGCATCCTGTTCGCCGCCATCAAGGCCAAGCTGGCCGTTGACGGCACCTGGTACAGCCGCAAGGGCGCCGAGATCATCGGCGTGACCGAAGAGACCACCACCGGCGTGCACCGCCTCAACGAAATGAGCGCCAAGGGCACGCTGCTGTTCCGCGCCATCAACGTCAACGACTCGGTCACCAAATCCAAGTTCGACAACCTCTACGGCTGCCGTGAATCCCTGGTCGACGGCATCAAGCGCGCCACCGACGTGATGGTGGCCGGCAAGATCGCCGTGGTCGCCGGCTACGGTGACGTGGGCAAGGGCTCGGCCCAGGCCCTGCGCGCCCTCAGCGCCCAGGTGTGGGTCACCGAGATCGACCCCATCAACGCCCTGCAGGCCGCCATGGAAGGCTACCGCGTCGTCACCATGGACTACGCCGCTGACAAGGCCGACATCTTCGTGACCGCCACGGGCAACAAGAGCGTCATCACCTACAAGCACATGCAGGCGATGAAGGAAAACGCCATCGTCTGCAACATCGGTCACTTCGACAACGAAATCGACGTGGCCGAGGCCGAAGCCAAGTGCAAGTGGGAAGAGATCAAGCCCCAGGTCGACCACGTCATCTTCCCCGATGGCAAGCGCATCATCATGCTGGCCAAGGGCCGCCTGGTGAACCTGGGCTGCGGCACGGGCCACCCCAGCTACGTGATGTCGTCGAGCTTCGCCAACCAGACCATCGCCCAGATCGAGCTGTTCACCCGCCCTGACGCGTATGAAAACGGCAAGGTTTATGTGCTGCCCAAGCACCTGGACGAGAAGGTGGCGCGCCTGCAGCTGGTCACGCTCAACGCCCAGCTCACCGAGCTGAGCGACGAGCAGGCCGCCTACATCGGCGTGTCCAAGCAAGGCCCTTACAAGCCCGACACCTATCGTTATTGATCTCCCCCCTACCGCCTTCGGCGGCCCCCTCTCCCGGGGGCACCTCCAGCGGACCGGCCCAGCCGGATCCGCGGAGGTTGCTGGATCAAACCGCGCGGCGCACACAGGCCGCGCGCAAAAGGAATTGAATGCCAAGAGCCGACCAACTGCTCGTCGCCGGGGGCCACGCGCCGACCCGCTCTGCCGCCCACCGACTGGTGGAGGCGGGGGCCGCGCAATGGCTCGGCCCCAAGGGCTGGACCACGCTGCGCAAAGCCGGCGAAGACCTGCCCGATGACGCGCAGCTGCGCGTGACCAACGACGATGAGCTGCGCTGGGTGTCCCGCGCGGGGCTCAAGCTCGAAGGCGCCCTGGCCCACATCGGCCTGGACGTGTCGGGCATGCACTGCCTGGACGTGGGCCAGTGCACCGGCGGCTTCACCGACGTGTTGCTGACGCAAGGCGCCGCGGGCGTGGTCGGCGTGGAAGTGGGCCACGGCCAGCTCCACGACAAGCTCAAGGCCGACGCCCGCGTGGTCTGCCTGGAGAACGTCAACGCCCGCGAGCTCGATGGCAGCCCGCTGCGCGAGCACGCCCCGGCCGATGGGTTCGATCTGATCGTGGCCGACCTGTCTTTCATCGCCCTGTCCAAGATCGTGCCGCACCTGGGGCCCTGGCTCAAGCCGGGTGGCCAGGTCGTCATGCTCATCAAGCCGCAGTTCGAGGTCGGCAAGGAGCACGTCGGCAAGGGTGGGGTGGTCAAGGACCCGGCCCAGCACGCCCGCGCCCGCGACATGGTGCGCCGCGCCTGCACCGACCTCGGCTGGAAGGTGCACAAGGGCTTCGCCAGCCCGATCGCCGGTGGCGACGGCAACCTTGAATTTTTCATCTGGGCGCAGTCTCCGGCCGAGACGCCCCAAGCCTGACCTCTGCGTGACCCCATGACCTCCCTGCCCATCAGCTTCGAGTTCTTCCCGCCCAAGACGCCCGAAGGCGTGGACAAGCTCGCCGCCGTGCGCCAGCAGCTCTACGCCCTCAAGCCCGAGTACTGCTCGGTCACCTACGGCGCGGGCGGCTCCACGCAGGACGGCACCATCCAGGCGGTGCGCGCCATCCTGGCCGAAGGCTTCGACGCGGCGCCGCACTTCTCGTGCATCGGCGCGAGCCGCGCCAGCGTGCGCGAGCAGCTCGCCCAGTTCAAGGCCGATGGCATCAAGCGCATCGTGGCGCTGCGCGGCGACCTGCCCAGCGGTTACGGCGCTTTTGGCGAATTCAGGTACGCCAGCGAGCTGGTGGCTTTCATCCGCGAAGAAACCGGCAGCCACTTCCACATCGAGGTGGGCGCCTACCCCGAGATGCACCCGCAGGCCCGCAACCCGCAGGCCGACCTGCAGGCCTACGTCACCAAGGTCAAGGCCGGTGCCGACGTGGCCATCACGCAGTATTTCTTCAACTCCGACGCGTACTTCCGTTTCGTCGAGGACGCCGAGCAGGCCGGGGCCACCATCCCCGTGGTGCCAGGCATCATGCCCATCACCAACGCCAGCCAGTTGCTGCGTTTTTCGGATGCCTGTGGCGCCGAGGTGCCGCGGTGGATCCGCACCCGCCTCGAAGGCTTTGGCGACGACAAGGCCTCGATCCAGGCCTTTGGCCTGGACGTGGTCACCGACCTGTGCGAGCAACTGCGTGCCGGGGGGGTGCCAGGCCTGCACTTCTACACGATGAACCAGGCGAGCACGGTCAAGGCGCTGTGCGAGCGGCTGGGGCTGGCTGGCCGCTGAATCGGGGCGCTGACAAGCCCCCTGGCCCGGTTTTGTTGCGCGCGCGCGCCGCGGCGTGCGCGCCATCTGATCCTGGTCAAGGTCGGACCACGGCGGGGGGAGCGCCCGGGAGGGCGGCCCCGCCGACTTGCGCTGAATCAAATTTCACCCGGGGTGGCCCTGATGCAATGGCTGCATGGCGAATCGCAGGACGCGTCGCCAAAGGCAACCTGCAAGAAGGATCACACCATGAAGAACACCTCCGCTCTGACCCGCCTCGCCCTGGCCGCTGTCGCCGCCGCATCGCTCGCCGCCCCCGTGGCCTCGCAGGCCGCCGACGGCCCCTGGCTGGTGCGCGCCCGCGCCGTCTACCTGGACGCCGCCAACAAGGACAGCATCGACATCACCGACGTCAGCATCAACAACAAGTGGCTGCCCGAGGTGGACATCAGCTACTTCATCACGCCCAACATCGCGGCCGAGCTGATCCTGACCTACCCGCAAAAGCAGGACGTCAGCTCCAGCGCCCACGGCGGCAAGATCGGCACCCTCAAGCACCTGCCCCCGGTGCTGAGCCTGCAGTACCACTTCCTGCCTGAAGGCCAGATCCGCCCGTACGTTGGCGCCGGCATCAACTACACGCGCTTCTCCAGCGTGGACCTGCCCGCAGGTTTCACCATCGAGAAGAACAGCTTCGGCCCCTCGCTGCAGGCCGGCGTGGACATCGAAATCAGCAAGGGCATCTTCCTGAACTTCGACGTCAAGAAGACCTACATCCGCACCGACCTGAAGTCCAACGGCACGAAGCTGGGCACCATCAAGGTCGACCCGGTGCTGCTGGGCGTCGGCGTGGGTTACCGCTTCTGATCTCCCCACCGGGCGCAGCAGCGCAAACGAGGAGGGCCCCCACGAGGGGCCCTTTTTGTTGGGCGCGCGGTGTGCCGGCGCAGCGGGGTCCGACGCGGCCATGAAAAAAGCCCCCGAAGGGGCTTTTGCTGGTTCAGCCGGGGGCTTGATCAGCCTTGGCGACGGCGGCGGGCCACCAGGCCCATGCCGACCAGGCCCATGCCCATCAGGAGGTAGGTCGAGGGCTCAGGCACGGCGGGTGCGGCGGCCGAGGTCACGGTGACGTTCTTGACGGCGCCGGGCAGCCAGGACACGAAGTTCACCAGCGTGCTGCCGAGCTTGGTGCTCAGGTCGGAAGACAGGGTGAAGTTGGTCAGGGTGTAGTTCAGGGACTGCGGGTTGGCGCTGAGCACGGCGTTGTCGAGGCTGGTGCTGCCCAGCGTGCCGTTCTCGGTGCCTGCCACCAGGATTGACTGGTTGGCGTAGATGTAGTCTTTGCCACCGGCGTTGACGAGCAGGTCGCTGTACAGGGTGTTGTCAGCGGCGTTGTAGACCAGGTCGGTCAGGTTCAGGGTCACCGTGCCGACGAACAGGATCGAGGTCTTCAGGCTCAGGCCCGAGTTGGTGTCGTACTGGACGAGGGCGGAGCCGGGGGTGCTGGCCAGCGAAACCGACGAGATCGAGTCGGTCAGCTTGCCCGTGGACGTGTTGTACGTCGAGCTGCCCAGGGCGGAGGCCGTGAAGGAGTTCGCGGTCAGGGCGGCGGGGTCGAGGGTGATGAACGACGAGGTGACGGTGGTGATCGGCTGCGTGGCGGCAGACGCCATGCCGGCAGCAGCAGCGAGAGCCAGGATCGCCAGATGCTTGATGGACTTCATGGAGTGTTTCCTTGTTTCGTGTTGACGCCGGGTTGGTGTTTTATGTCCCCGGTCAGGTTGACGGCTTGATCTTCTCCGCGAGCCTTGGGTCGAAGGCCTAGGGTTCACGCGATGCTCCCCCACGACTGGGGGGCATACAACGCACGACGTGCACCGCAAAAAGGGTCATTCGGTGACGATGGCCATCAGGGTTTGGTCATGGGGTTCGGGTTTGAACGCAGTGACCGGCATTTGCGCGCTTGCCCAGGCCACGCCCAGCGCAGTGACCTCCGGGTGGGCCGCCAGGTAGCGGTCGAAGTAGCCGCCGCCATAGCCCAGCCGATGGCCGTCTTCGGTGAAGCCGACGCAGGGCACCAGGATCACGTCGGGCACCAGGGGCGTGCCCTCGCCGGTCGGGATGCCGCAGCCGTCGCGGTGCTTGGGCTCGGCACCATCCCAGGGCAGGAAGCGCATGGCCACCGGGTCCTTGCTGGCTTCGGGCAACGCCAGGCGCGTGCCCCATGCCCGCTGCGCCTGGCAGGCGATGTTCCTTGGGTTAAATTCCCCTTGAATCGGCCAATACACCCCCAGGCAGATCGGCTCCAATTGCTCGAGCACCGACCACAATCGGGCCTCCAGCCCCGCCTGGGCCACCTGAGCGGCGTCGGTGGTGGCCCACTCCCGACGGGACTGGAGCAACTGGCGGCGCCAGCTGGCGCGGTCATCGCCGCGGGTGGGGGCATCGGACATGGTCGACAACAACAAGAAAAGGTCACAGACGTGAGAGCAATGCGCAAGTATGCGTCCCGAGTCCGGCACCACGCGCTCGCCCTGGTGGCCGGCGCGGCCTGCCTGCTGCCAACGGTGTTGCCGACGGCGCTGCCTTCGGCTGCCTTGCTGGTGGCCGCTCCCCTGGTTCCCCTGCTGCTCACGCCGGGCGCGGTCCTGGCCCAGAGCGCAGCCCCCGACGACCGCCTCCTGGGCGACGCCCGCGAGGCCTGGCGCCTGCGCGACCGCCCGCGCCTGCTGGCCTTGCGCAACCAGCTCATCGCCCAGGAGCACCCGCTGGCGCCCTGGGCCGCCTACTGGTACTTCCTGTCGCGCCTGGGCGAAGCCCCCGCGGGCGAGGTCGATGAGTTCCTGGCGCGCTGGCCCGACAGCTACGTGGCCGACCGCGCCCGCAACGACTGGTTGCTCGAACTCGGTCGCCGCCAGGACTGGGCGACCTTCCTGCGCATCCAGCCGGCCTTTCGCATGAACGACGACCGCGAGGTCAGCTGCCTGGGCGTGCTGGCGCGCCACCGCACCGGCGCGCCCATGGAGGGCCCGAGCGACCTGCGTGAGCAGGCCCGCCAGTTCTGGTGGGCCCAGAAAGACGCCGACAGCGGCTGCGACGCCATGGCGCGCGCGCTGCTGGAGGCGGGCGTGCTGACGCAGGGCGATGTCTGGCGCAAGCTGCGGTTTTCGATCGAAGGCGACAAGCCCCGCGCGGTGCAGCAGTCGGCCCGCCTGCTGGGCGACGCGGCGGCCCAGGCCGTCAACCGCCTGATGAGCCAGCCCCAGGCCTTCCTGCAGCCCAAGGGCGCCAGCAGCCTGGTCGAGTCGGGGGACAAGGCGGGCTCGCCCGGCGCGAGCATCGGCCCGCGCGACAACGGCACCCCGGCCAAGGGCAAGAAGGCCGCGCCCGCCAAGGCCAAGGCCAAAGCCAAGGACAGCAAGAAAAAGCCCGCCAAGCCCACCCTGGCCCCCATGCCCGTGGCCTTCCCGCCCGAGGTGGAGGGCCCGCTCAACCTGCTGGCCCTGGTGCGCTGGGCCGCCATCGACCCCGACGCCGCGGCGGCGGCCCTGGGCCAAAGCGGCGCGCGCGAGCGCTGGCACCTGCGCGCCGAGGACATGGCCTGGGCCTGGGCCGTGATCGGGCGCTGGTCGGCCGGCAAGCTGCAAGCCGAGGCACCCGCCCACTACGAACGCGCCCTGGCCGAAGCCGCCCTGGCCGCTGGCACCCGCAGCCGTGGCGACGCCACCCGGGGCGCGGCCGCCTGGTCGCCCGATGTGCTGACGTGGATGGCGCGCGCCGGCCTGCGCTCGGCCACCGCGGGCGATGCTTCGCGCTGGGCCCTGGTCGAGCAGGCCATCGAGGCCATGCCGCCCGAGCTGCAGCAAGACAGCGCCTGGCAGTACTGGAAGGCCAAGTCGCTGCAGGCGCACGCACGCGCTGGTGGTGGCACCTCGGCGGCGCACGAAGCCATGCGCCAGCAGGCCCGCCAGCTGCTGGCCCGCATCGCCCACCCGTTGACCTTCTACGGCCAGCTCGCCGCCGAGGAGCTGCACCAGGCCCCGCCCCGCGAGCCCGCCCGCCCCGCGCCGCTGACCGAAGCCGAACAGGCCCAGGCCCGCGCCATCCCCGGCATCGACCGCGCCCTGCGCATGATGGCCCTGGGCTGGCGCAGCGAAGGCGTGCGCGAGTGGAACTTCACCCTGAGCTTCGGCAAGCCTGGCGGCCTGAGCGACCGCGAGCTGCTGGCCGTGGCCGAAGAAGCCTGCCGCCGCGAGATCTGGGACCGCTGCATCAACACCAGCGACCGCACCCGCACCGAGATCGACCTGAACCAGCGCTATCCCACGCCCTTTCGCCAGGACGTGCTGCGCGCGGCCAACGAGGTCGGCCTGGACGCCGCCTACATGTACGGCCTGATCCGCCAGGAGTCGCGTTTCATCGTGGCGGCCAGGTCCACGGTGGGGGCCTCGGGCCTGATGCAGGTCATGCCGGCCACCGCCTCATGGACGGCGCGCAAGCTCAACATCGCCTACCGGCCCGACCTCATCACCGACCGCGACACCAACCTGCGCATCGGCGCGGGCTACCTCAAGCTGGTGCTCGACGACTTTCAGGGGGCGCAGGCCCTGGCCGCGGCGGCCTACAACGCCGGGCCCGGGCGCCCCCGTCGATGGCGCGAAGGCGCCCGCGTGGACGCCGCCGCCTGGGTCGAGAACGTGCCCTTCACCGAAACCCGCGATTACGTCAAAAAGGTGCTTTCGAACGCCGTGGTGTATGGGCATTTGCTGCACGGCAAGCCGCTGTCGATCAAGAATCGGCTGGGCGCCTGCGTCGGCCCGCGTGCGTCGGGGGCCCCGGCGTCCGACACCGACCTGCCCTGACCCCGATTTGCCCCAGGGCCGCGCCCGCTGCGTCGGGTAGGCTCTTTTCAGGAGGTTCCCCATGAAGCGCATCCTCGTTCTTGGTGGCTCCGGCTTCGTGGGCCGCGCCGTGTGCGAGCAGCTGGCGGCGCACCCGGTGCTGGGCGCCGCCCGCATCGTGGTGCCGACCCGCCGCCGCGCGCGCGCCCGCCACCTGCTGCCGCTGCCCCAGGTCGATGTCATCGAGGCCGACATCAACCAGGACCGCGCCTTGCAGCGCCTGCTCCACGGCGTGGACGCCGTCGTCAACCTGGTGGCCATCCTGCATGGGCGGCCCGATGACTTCGAGCGCGCGCACGTGGACCTGTGCCAGCGGCTGGCCGAGGACTGCGTGAAGGTGGGCGTCAAGCGGGTGGTGCACGTCAGCGCGCTGGGCGTGGGCGATGACCCGACCGCCGCGCCTTCGCATTACCTGCGCACCAAGGCCGAGGGCGAGCAGGCCTTGCGCGTCAATGGCCTGGACCTGACGGTGCTGCGCCCGAGCGTGATCTTCGGGGCGCACGATCGCTTCTTCAACCTGTTCGCCGCGCTGCAGCGGGTGTTCCCGGTGATGCCCCTGGCGGGCGGCGATGCGCGCTTCCAGCCGGTGTGGGTGGAGGACGTGGCGGCCGCCATCGTGCGCTGCCTGGCGGAGCCGGCGGTGTCGGTGGGGCGAACCTTCGAGCTGGGCGGGCCCGAGGTGTGCACGCTGGCGGAACTGGTCAAGCTGGCGGGGCGCTGGAGCGGCCACGCTCGCCCGGTGCTGCCCTTGCCGATGGTGGCGGGGCGCATGCAGGCGGCGGCGATGGCCTGCCTGCCGGGTGAGCCGCTGATGTCGGCCGACAACCTGGATTCGATGAAGGTGCCCAACGTGTTGAGCGGGGCGCTGCCTGGGCTGCAGGCGCTGGGCATTTCGCCGGCGGCGATGTCGGTGGTGGTGCCGGCGTACCTGGGGACGCGGCGCAACTGGGCCGAGCAGCTCGACGCTTGGCGGGCGGCCGCCCGGCGGTGAAATGAAAAAGGCCCGCCAGCAGGCGAGCCTTTTCAGGGGGTGGGAGCGGTGATCAGGCCGCGACCAGCAGGGCCGCGGTGTCGAAGACGCTGCTCATCGGGGGCAGGTTCATGATCATCGGGGCCGGGGCGTTTTTCGAGACCTTGACCGGCTTGACGTTCGGGTCGTTCTGGGCGACTTCGGCCTTGTCCCAGTTGCCGGCCGACTCCTTGCCCGACACGGCGATCGAGTAGAAGACGCGGAAGGGGATCTTGCGCTCACCCCAGAAATCGGCCGCGTCGCGGAAGGCGTCGAGCAGCTGCTCGCGCGTTTCGCGGTCGACGTTGCCGCCGGGGATCAGCTCCAGCACGACGACGAAACCAGGCTGCGGACCCGATTTGTGCACCATGTCCGTGATGCAGTCGTAGAGGGCGTCCAGGTTCTTGCCGAAGTGGTCCGGGAACAGGAAGTCACGCGCGATGATGTCCAGCACGTCCTGCTTGTCCCGGGCGCCGCCCAGGTTGGTGTACAGGAAGTGGTGGCCTGCGGCGTTGGCAGCCTGTTGCAAGTCTTCCGGACGGTAGGCCCGGATGGATTGAACGATGTTGGGTCGAACGGATTGCAACAACATGATCGCTTGGGGCCCGCGGTGCGTCGAAGGTTCGGCGACCGTTGGGGCTGTTGAGGGTCAGAGAAAGAGCGTGTGCGTCGGGGCGGATTCGGGCCCGTCAGCGAGGGTCAGCGGCGGGGATCGATCTGCTGGAAGCTTGCATAGTGATCCCGCGTGTAGAAACAAGTTTCAGGTTGTCGAACTTCTTTACCTCCGCAGACGATGCGTCGCGCCCCGCGATCGCGTTCGCCCGGCGTGGGCACGGTGTATTCACGATAGAAGCCGCGGGGTCGACGTGGCAGCAGGCGTTCCCGGTTGCCGAAGACCGATCCGTCCTTGCTGTAGCGGAACGGACCCCCTTCGTGGATGCGCCGGTGGACATCCCGTGCCTGAACAGGCAGCTCGCTCAAGGCGATGACCTGACTTCGCTGCGCCTGCTCTGCCTCGGGTGCACCCTGGCTGCTGTACGGCTTGTACGCCTGGGTGAACGCCTCGACCGGGGGCACCGCCAGCACAACCAGCGATGTCGCCAGGGCCAGCGCGAAGTTTCGAAAGACTGTTCGGGTCAGCGAGTGAACGAGCCGGTGTTTTTTCAGCACTGCAGCTTCTTCGTTAAAGGCGGTATGGTAGAGAAAGAGCCCAAAAAGCTCAAGGCCCCAGCCCCGGGGAAAGCGGGTACTGGGGCCGTTTGACAAGCCCGCCTGACCTGTGTCAGGGCCGGGTGGGCGTGAATTTTTCGGGGGCGGGGCCCCGACAGCCGGGCGCACCTGGTTCGGGTTCGACCCAGGTCAAGCCCGTGCCTCAGCGCAGCGCGTTGGCGTCCGCCACCGTCATCGCCGTCATGTTGACGATGCGGCGCACCGTGGCCGAAGGCGTGAGGATGCACACCGGCTTGGCCGCGCCCAGCAGCACGGGGCCCAGCGCGATGTTGTTGCCCGCGGCCACCTTCAGCAGGTTGTACGAGATGTTGGCGGCGTCGATGTTCGGGCACACCAGCAAGTTGGCCTCGCCCGTGAGGGTGCTGCGCGGCATCAGCTGCTGGCGGTAGGCGGCGTCCAGGGCGGTGTCGCCGTGCATCTCGCCGTCGATCTCCAGCCAGGGGGCGCGCTCCTGGATCAGGTGCAGGGCCTCGCGCATCTTCACGGCCGAGGGGTGGTTGCTCGATCCGAAATTCGAGTGCGACAGCAGCGCGGCCTTGGGGCGCTGGCCAAAACGCATCATTTCCTCGGCGGCCATGATGGTGATCTCGGCGAGCTGCTCGGCCGTGGGCTCGTGGTTGATGTGGGTGTCCAGGATGTTGACCGTGCGGCCCGGCAGGATCAGGCCGGTCATGGCGGCGTAGGTCTTGACACCCGGGCGGCGGCCGATGACCTGGTCGATGTAGTGCAGGTGCAGGGCGGTGTTGCCCCAGGTGCCGCAGATCAGGCCGTCGGCGTCGCCCTTGTGCACCAGCATGGCGCCGATCAGGGTCAGGCGGCGGCGCATCTCGATCTTGGCCATCTGCTCGGTCACGCCCTTGCGCTCGGTCAGGCGGTGGTAGGCCTGCCAGTAGTCGCGGTAGCGCGGGTCGTTCTCGGTGCTGACCAGGTCGACGTCGACGCCGGGTTTGAGGCGCAGGCCGAAGCGCTCGATGCGCTGCTCGATGACGCCGGGGCGGCCGATCAGGATCGGGCGGGCGATGCCCTCGTCGACCAGGATCTGGGCGGCGCGCAGCACGCCTTCGTTCTCGCCTTCGGCGTAGGCGATGCGCTTGTTCTTGGCGCGCTTGGCCACGCTGAAGATGGGCTTCATCGTGTGGCCGGAGGCGTAGACGAAGCTCAGCAGGCGCTCGGTGTAGGCCACGTAGTCGGTGACCGGGCGCGTGGCGACGCCCGAGAGCACGGCGGCCTGGGCGACGGCCGGCGCGATCTTGATCATCAGGCGCGGGTCGAACGGCTTGGGGATCAGGTACTCGGGGCCGAAGCTCAGGTTCGCGCCCACGTAGGCAGCGGCCACCACGTCGCTTTGCTCGGCCTGGGCCAGCTCGGCGATGGCGTGCACGGCAGCGATCTCCATCTCATCGGTGATGGTGGTGGCGCCCGAGTCGAGTGCGCCGCGGAAGATGTACGGGAAGCACAGGACGTTGTTGACCTGGTTCGGGTAGTCGGTGCGGCCGGTGGCCATGATGGCGTCGTCGCGCACGGCCTTGACCTCTTCGGGCAGGATCTCGGGCGTGGGGTTGGCCAGCGCGAAGATGATGGGCTTGGCCGCCATCTTGGCGACCATCTCGGGCTTGAGCACGCCGCCGGCGGACAGGCCCAGGAAGATGTCGGCGCCTTCGATGGCTTCGGACAGCTTGCGCTGATCGGTCTTCTGGGCGAACTGGGCCTTGTCGGGGTCCATCAGTTCGACGCGGCCTTCGTAAACGAGGCCCGCCAGGTCGGTGACCCAGATGTTTTCGCGCGGCACGCCCAGCTTGACGAGCAGCTGCAGGCAGGCCAGGGCCGCCGCGCCCGCGCCGGACGTGACCAATTTCACGTTCTTGATGTCCTTGCCCACGACCTTGAGGCCATTGAGCAGGGCGGCGCCCACGACGATGGCGGTGCCGTGCTGGTCGTCGTGGAAGACGGGGATCTTCATGCGCTCGCGCAGCTTGCGCTCGACGTAGAAGCAGTCGGGGGCCTTGATGTCTTCGAGGTTGATGCCGCCAAACGTCGGCTCCAGGCTGGCGATGATCTCGACCAGCTTGTCCGGGTCCTTTTCGTTGATCTCGATGTCGAAGACATCGATGTCGGAGAACTTCTTGAAGAGGACGGCCTTGCCCTCCATCACGGGCTTGGCCGCCAACGGGCCGATGTCGCCCAGGCCGAGCACGGCCGTGCCGTTGGTGATGACGGCCACCAGGTTGCCGCGGCTGGTGTATTTGAAGGCGTTGGCCGGGTTTTCGACGATTTCTTCGCAGGGGGCGGCCACGCCGGGCGAGTAGGCCAGGGCCAGGTCACGCTGGTTGGTGAGCTGCTTGGTGGCGCTGATGGCCAGTTTGCCGGGCGTCGGGAACTCGTGGTACTCGAGTGCGGCTTTCTTGAGCTCGGCGCGTTTTTCTTCAGGGGTGGTCATGTTCTGCGGCCTTTTAGGGCTGACTGGGCTGGCTGAAGGGTCGGGTTGACCGGTCGAGCCAGGGGGGCGCTCGCGCGCCATGGGGCCCATTCTAGGAACTTCGCATGGCCTGGGCGTGCGGATGTCCGCAACGACCAGGGTCTGTGTCAGAAGAGTGCTTGCCTGGTGAGGCCGCTTTCGCGCTGCCAGCCCACGTCCACGTGCCAGTGTCCATCGGGGTCCCGGCGGGTTTCGAGCAGCGCGATGCCGTCGCCCGGCGGGGCGAAATCGGTCTCGACCCGGCAGTGGAAGTGCTCGAGCCGGCCCTCGTGCCGGTCGGTGAAGGTGAAGGCGTCGTGCACATGGAAGTCGTGCGGGCGGCTGTTGGCGAAGGGGTAGGGCGCGTACAGGGCCGAGCTGTGCACCGAATGGGCCAGCACCTCGCGCTCGGGGCCATCGCCTTCGCGGCGGATGCGCAGCCGGGCGATGCACGAGAGGTGTTCGTCGCCCGACAGGAAGACGACGTGGCGCGCCTGCGTGCGGCAGAGGTGGGCCAGCAGGGCGTGCAGGCTGCGCGGGTAGGCCTCCCAGGCGTCGGTGAGGCTGGCGCTGGCCGGGCGCAGGGTGTCGGACAACAGGCGGCGCGGCAGCAGGATGGAGGGGCTGGCGACGAAGGTGGGGCGATCGTCGGGGCCATGGTGGGCGAGCCAGTGCAGCAGGCAGGCCCACTGGGTGCGGCCCATGATCTGAGCCTGCTCCAGGCGCGCGATGCCCCGGGGTTCGCGCTGGGTGCGCGTGTCGGCCACGAACAGGGGCAGGCCGCGGTGGGCGAAGGCGTACCAGAGGCGGGCCGGGCGCGAGGTGGGGTCGCGCGGGTCGAGGGGGTGGCGCACGGGCTGGGCGAAGCGCTGGTGGTGGCGGTAGGCGCGCAGGCCGTCGGCGCGGCGCTGGCGGTTGTCGTCCCAGGGGATGTCGGCCCGCGGGTGGTCGCCGTCCTGCCAGCTCCAGTTGTCGACGATCTCGTGGTCGTCGATGAGGGTGTGCACGGGCACGCCGGCCAGGGCCTGGCGCAGCAGGCATTGCGCCAGCATGGCCTGGTGGGGCTGGTGGAAGCGGCCGATGGCCGTGCGTGGGTCGAACAGGCCCGCGGTGGCGTCGGCGTAGATCTGGTCGCCCGAGAGGATGGCGAGCTCGAGAGGCGGGTGATCAGGCTGGGCGCGCCATTGGCTCAGGCGTTGCCAGACGTGGTCGGGTGGGCCAGCCTGCCAGCCGGGGCCTGGGGGGGTGCGTTCGGCCAGGCTGCCGGGGTAGAGGCAGCTGCCCAGGGCGAGCACCCAGGCTTGACCAGCGGGGGCGGAGGCTTCGGGCTGGGCCGAGGGCGGGGCCAGGGTGCCAGCGAGGGCGTCGGCCAGGCAGGCCGACGGCGGGCAGGGCACCCAGCAGGGCTCGTCGATCCGGTCTTGGCCAGCGGTGTCCTGGTGATCGGTGGCGGGGGTGGCCGCCGCCAGCACGGCCGCCACGATGCGCTGGCGCTCAGCCTGGTTGGGCGTTCGGGCCGGGCCTTGCACGAGGAAGAAGCCCAGCTGGTGACGCGGGCCAGGCCACCAGCTGGCGGGCACGGCGAGGGTGCGCACCATGGCGGGACCGCTGTCACGCAAGGCGAGCGCAGCGGGCCAGGGCAGCAGGTGGGGGGCGCCGAGCCGGCCATCGGGCTGGCGTGGCACGCAGGCGACCAGCACGGGCTCGGGCTGGCCAGGGTCGCGACCGATGGAGACGGGCCAGTGCGGGGCACCGTCGCGCCAGCTCGGCGACGAAAAAGCCGTGCCCAGGAAGGGCCCCAGGGGCACCGGGCTGACCTTGGGGACCCAGGGCACGGGCTGGGGCGACATGGCGTTGGGGAGGGCTTGCGCAGGGGCTTCGCGCTGAAAGAAGTCGAGGACCAGCGGGAAGACCACCTTGGGTGCGTGAACGCCGATGAGGCAGTCCTGGTGGCCATGGCCCTCGATGATGTGGTGCGTGAAGCGTTGGGCCAGATCCGGGCCCAGGTCGTCGACCAGGGCGCGAAAGCGCAACAGGCCGGTGACGCTGGAGAGCGCGTTCTCGCGCCCGTGCACGCTCATCACCGGGGTGCGTTGCAGCACCTTGGCCAGGCGTTCGGGGCGAATGCACCGCGCCTCGCCATCGGGGCTGGCCAGGCCCCCTGCGCGGGCCATGTGCAGGGCCTGGGTCAGCGTGGCCAGGTTGAGCGGGCCGAAGTGTTCGTCGATGTCCTGGAGCACGCGATCGGGGATGTTGGCCAGCTGGAAATCTCGTCCGTACAGCAGGTCCATGCGATGGCGGCTGCCCACCCACGGCGTGCGTGCGGCAGGCGGCCACAGTGGGTTGGCGCGGCGCCATTCGTCGCGCGGGTAGGGCAGGGTCGACAGGAGTCGGTCGAGCAGTCCGTCGGCGAAGCTGGCCTGCGAGGGGGGGCGGAAGTGGAAGGGGCCTTGCGGCAGCAGGGCCATGGCGTTGCGCGCGAGGAAGGCGCGAAACAGGTTGTCGGGCGCGAAGCTGACCAGCGGCGCGACCTGGCTCATGCCGATGCGGCGGATGCGCTCGGGCATCGCCTGGCGCAGGGCCTCGTGTTCGCCGTGCTCGGGCAACGGGTCGCCGAGCAGGCCCATCCAGAGCATGGCCGAGCCCATGCAGTGGGCGAAGACGTCGACGGGGCGCTCGCCGGTGTGCCGCCAGATGTGGTCGATGGCCAGGGGGATGTCGTGGTGGGCGACGTCTTCGAAGGTCCACGGGTGGGTGGCGGTGGGCAGGCCGGGGCTGGTGCGCAGGTCGGCCACCCAGACGTCGAAACCGGCGTCCCACAGGGTGCGGGCCAGGCCCTGCGGCACCGAGGGGTGCAGGAAGGTGGTGCCGCCAGCGCTGTAGCCGTGCAGCAGCAAGATGGGCTGGGCCTCGGCGGTGCGGCCGCGCAGGCGGCTCAGGCGCAGGCGCACGGGGGTGCCGTCGGGCAGGTCGGGGGCCACTTTGAGTTCGGTGACCTCGTGTCGGGGCAACTCGGGCGAGCCAAGGGGTGTGCTGCGCGGCAGGCGGTCGACGGGGCCGGGGCGGGGCGCATCGGGCAGGCGCAGGCTCCAGACGTGGGTGTGCAACAGCAGTCGGGCCGTCCACAGGCCCAGTCCGATGAGCTCGACCCAGGTGTCGGGCAGGTGGTGCTGGTGGCTCACGCGCAGCAATGCCAGGCCTTGTTGCGCCAGGTCAGCCAGGTCGAGGCTGAGCACCGGACCCCAGTCTGGGTGACGCAGGCCGGGTGCCTGGGTCAGCCTCACATCCATCAGCTGGCGCCACGGGTTGGCGCCCACGTTGTAAGTCAGCCGCTTGTGACCGTGAATGGATTCGCCCGCCCAAGGCCCATCACCGAGCACCTGCAGTTCGTAGTCGAAGCGGCGCACCTCGCCAGCACGGCTGGCCAGGCGCCAGGCGCCACGGGCTCGCCGGGTGACCTCGTCGCCCAGCGAACGCCGGGGGCTCGTGTGGTGTTGATCGCCTCGGGCGCGGTCGACCACGTGCTGGCCCAGGTCGCGCCAGCCGCGGTTGAGCCACCAGGCCCACAGGCCGCGCGCCGTGCGGCGCAGCGGGCCACTGGGCTCGCGATGCAGCACGCGCAGCTGGCCTTGCAAGGGTTGTCGGTCGATGGTGAAGGCCTCGTGCCAGGGGTCGCCGCCTTGGGCATCGACCTCGGCCTGGGGCGCGCGGCGCACGCGACGGACCTCGCTGTGGCCTGGGCTCACGCGCAGGGTGCGGGCGCCGTTTTCGCCGCGCACCAGGGCCTGCAGGTCTTGCGGACCGAAGCGCAGCGAGAGTTCGATGCCGGTGTCGCCCCACCAGCCGCGCAAGCGCTCGCCGAGTTCGATGCGGGTGCGTTCGTGAGGCACCGGATCGGGCATGAGGCGCAGGCGAGGGCGTTGTCGCAACGGGCCGGGGGCGGCGTCGGCGGCTTGCCAGCCCCATCGTTCGCGCAGCCGGGTGATGCCACGTTGCGCCAAGGCAGCGATGGTCAGCGCCGGGTTGGTGCCCAGAGAGCCGGGCACGATGGCGCCATCGAGCACCATCAGGCCCTCGTGCACGCCGCGGCCATCGCTGCATCGAGGGTCGAAGACCTCGCCCAGATCGTTGACCACACCACGTGTGACGTCGTCGCCCATGGCACAGCCGCCGAGAGGGTGCACGGTCAACAGGGGGCCACGTTGTTCTCCGAAGAGGTCCTCGAGGGTGTCGGGCAGCGGGCGCCAGGCCGGGTTGGGCAACACGCGCGTGCGCCAGCCCCTTCGTTGGCAGTGCGCCTGCAGGGCCTGCTGGCGTGCTTCGAAGCTGGGGTCGTTGCGCAGGGATGGCCAGGCGATGTCGAGTTGGCCGTCGCAGGGGGGCTGAAGGGGGTTGCTCGCGCGAAGCTTGAGTCGACCGTTGGCATCATCGTGACCGATGAGGGCCACGGCCATCGAGCGACGGGCCACGGCCTCGGTGGTGGCCAGGGGATCGGCCTCGTCGGGCTGCCCCGTGTGTTCGCTGGCATCGGTTTCGCCGAGCGCGTGCAGCGCCTGCGCGGTGCTGAAGATCTCCTCGAAGATGCGGCGCATGGGCCCGGGCACGGCCAGGTCCTCGATCACATGGGGCAGATCGCCCGGGCGCCTCTGCTCGAAGATGCCCGTGATGGTCGGGCCGACGCCACGGGTGGCGGGCGGTTGGGCCTCGTGCGCCACACCGTTGATCGTCACGCCGTGGCCGTGGTCGTCGTGTACATCGTGCAGCACGGCGATCATGTCGCCATTGCCCGAGAAGCGTTCGCCGACTCTTGGCGAGAGCGGCAGATCAGGACCGCTCGAGCGAAGCAGCAGCTCGGTCGAGCCCAGGGTGCCGGCGGCCACGATCACGCGCCTTGCGCGCACGGTGTGCGGGTGCCCCTCGCGTTGCTGGGCCTGTGCATCGGTGTGGAGCACGGCCACATCCCATCCGCCAGGTGAGGGGCTCAGTCGCCATGCGGTGGCGCCGGTCACCACGCGTGCGCCCAGGCGCCGGGCGCGGGCCAGCAGGTTGGTGTCAAGCGACAACTTGGCGTTGTGGTTGCAGCCGGTGGCGCAGTCGCCGCAGTGCAGGCATGCATCGAGTTGCACACCATCCGCGCTGGGTCCGGCTTGCAATGCGACGGTGATGGGGGCCTCACGGAAGGCACCGGGGCCCGACAGCGTTTCGAACGCCTTGAAGCGCTGTGGGGCGCAGCCTGCCGAGGCGACGCCGTTCACGCCCACGTCTGGTTGGCCTGACTTGCTGTGATGATCGCCTGGGGCATGACGAGCGCCCAGCACGCTGGCAAGTTCATGTGCGCGCCGCGCCAGGTCGGCGTGTTCTGCGCGGATCGCGCGGGGCCAGTGCGTCTGTTCGAAGACGGCGGCATCGGGCCAGTCCATCACGCCGGCATTGATGAGCGAGCCACCGCCCAGGCCATTGCCCACGAGGGCGCAGATGTCGGGCTGGATGCGCACGTCGAAGAGGCCATCGCGCCGGCCGGTCACGGCGGCATTGCCTGCCATGCTCAATCGCACGTGCCCGGGCATCTCGCCCAGCTCGGAAGGGAAGGCGCCAGGCAGGTGCTCCTGACCTCGCTCGAGCACCCACACGCGAGCCGTGCGCCCATCTGGCAGGAGGCTGCCCGCCAGTTCGGCCGCAGCCACTGCGCCGCCATAGCCGCTGCCCAGGATCAGCACATCGCAGTGACAGCCCGACTCGTCGGCCGACAGCTCTCCCGAGTGCATGCCATGCAGCACGCTCTCCCAGTCCTGTGACAACCAACGCGCTTGCTTTGCCGCACCGCGCTGGTCCGTGATTTCAGGTTCCGGAGGCGACCCTTTCGTCGCTTGACTCCACAGGGGCATCCAGTACTCCTAGCTCCAGTGTGTCCATCACCGCCTTGAGCAGCACGTCCACCGACACAGGCTTGTGCAGCATGCGCAGGCCGGCTTGCTGGGCTTCCAGCAGGCGGTCTTGGGCGGTGTCTCCGCTGATCAGCATGGCGGGTAGATCGGGTTGCTGCTGGCGCAGCTTGCGGATGGCCTTGATGCCGCTTTCTTCGCCGCGCAGGCGAAAGTCGGCCAGCACCACGTCGGGCGGGTCGAGGCTGGCCAGGCGCATGGCTTCGTCGGTGCAGGCGGCCAGCGTCACGCGACAGCCCAGTGATTCGAGCAGCGTCTTCATCGCCACGCGCACGCCGGCTTCGTCATCGAGCACGAGCATGTGGCACAGCGGGATGGCGGCCGACTCGACCACTTCCTCCACAGGCGGTGCGTCGGACGCTTCGGCCTGAGGCAGGGTCAGGGAGACGGTGGTGCCGACGCCCAGCTCGGAATCCAGGCTCAGGGGCATCGCCAACAGGCGGCTCAGGCGCTGAACGATGGACAGGCCCAACCCCAATCCGCGTGTGCGATCGCGCTCGGGGTTGTCGACCTGGTAGAACTCCTCGAAGACCTTGCCAAGGTCCTTCTCGGCGATGCCGCGCCCCGTGTCCTTGACGATGAGGTGAACCTCATGGCCAACGCGTCGAGCCTGCAGCCAGACATGGCCCGCATCGCAGTACTTGATGGCGTTGTCGAGCAGGTTGCCGACGATGCGCTCAAGGTGCAGGGGGTCGGTGTGCACGACCACGGTGTCTTCGATGGCACATGTCAGTCGCAGCCCTTTGGTGTGGGCCTCTTCGCGTTTGGCGTCGCACAGGCGTTGCAGCATCGGGGCAACGTTGCAGGCGCGCGCCTGCACGGTGACGATGCCGGCATCGAGCTTGGACATGTCGAGCAAGGCGGTGAGCTGCGAGCGCAGGGCGCTGAGCGCGGCATCCATGTGGGTGAGGATGCGGCGTGCAGACGGGTCGATCTCATGCGTCATCAGGGCCGCGCAAAACAGCGTCAGGGTGTGCAGGGGCTGGCGCAGGTCGTGACTGGCTGATGCCAGGAAGCGCGTCTTGGCTGCATTGGCCTCCTCTGCTTGTTCCAGCGCGGTGCGCAACTGCTCGTTGAGGCGGATCTGTTCGTTGCGCATTTCCACCGATTCGACCAGGGCGCGGTAGTTGTCGCGCGCCAGTCCGTTCTGCACGGCCAGGAAGGCCAGGCACAGGAAGGACATGGCGCCATCGACCAGCAGGCTTCCGTCCTGGTGAGGGGTGACGGCCCAGGCCAGCGACAGGCCCAGCATCACCGGCAAAGCGAAGGCCTTGAAGATGCGCGGGTGGCCGTTGGTGGTGCCGACGGCTCCTGCCGTGATGCCTGCCAGCAGGATGGAGACCACCGCACGTTGCAGGTCGGTCATGCCGTAGAAAAACAGCACGGCGCTGCCTTGAACCAGGCCGTTGAACCCGCTGAGCAGAACGGCGATCCGCATGCGGTTTGCATGGGAGCGCGCCGATCCGGGCAAGCCTCGCAGCATGGTCCAGCGCACGGCCTGCATGCCGATGACGGCGATGGTCCATGCCAGCAAGGCCCACTGAGGCACCTGGTGCCAGGCCATGGCCAGCACGAACAACGCGGACAACCCGACCGGCCAAGGCACCTTGCCGACCTGACGGGCGATCAGCTCCAGGACCTCGACCTCGGCATTGAGCGGGGAGGAGGGGGGGCTGCGCAGGGACCCGTTGCCAGACTGGTGCGAGGTGGGCATGCGCTTGGCCTCAGGGATGGGGCGCTAGGGGTGCGAGTTGCGGGGTGTCCAGCGCGCTGAAGAGTTGCAACTCGTGCGCCCGGTACATGGCCTGGGCGCGGTTGCTCACGCCCAGCAGCTGGTAAACGGCCCACAGGTGGGCTTTGACCGTGCCTTCGGCGATGCCGATTTCCCTGGCGATGACCTTGTTGGGCTTGCCTTGCAACAGGCAGCGCAGCACGGACAGTTGGCGCGGACTGAGCTCTTTGGGCCAGCTCGGCGCAGCCGCAGCTGCTGCCGCAGGGGCCGAGGCCGTTTCGGTGGCACCAGGCTGACGCAACGCCTCCGGGGGCAGGTAGGTGCCCTGAGCCAGCACCAGCCGCAGGGCCTGGATGGTCACGCTTGGGTCGGTTGTCTTGGGCACATAGCCTGCCGCGCCATGCTGGATGGCACTCTGGATGGTGCTGGGCGACTCGTCGCCTGAAACCACCACCACGGCGGCGGCCTCGAACAGGGCCTTGGTGCGCAACAGCGCTTCCATGCCCTGGCTGCCAGGCATGTTCAGGTCCATGAGCACGAGGTCGAATGCCTGGCCTTGCAGGGTCAGGGCCATGTCGATCGAACCGGCCTGTTCAACCTGCACGGACGGCTCCAGCCCCAGCAGCAGGCCCTTGAGGCCCTCGCGGAACAGAGGGTGATCATCGATCAGGAGGACGCGCATGCCGGGATTCATGTCTGGATGTTACCGAAGGACCCTTTCGTTGAAATGACCTAAACGTTGGTTTAGCCATCCGATGAGGGGGGATCCCCGGGTGCGGGTGTAACGTTCGGGGTGGATGCACATTTCTTCACGCTGCAAAGCGGAATGACACAAAAAAAGGCATCTGCTCAGGGAATCGGCGGCGCCAGCCGCCCTCGTGAAGCCACCTGCCGGGGTCCGGCGGGTGGCGATTCGGGTCCCCCACCATTGGCGCGACAATGCTTCGCATGAGCCTCGGTGAATTCGACCTGATCGCCCGCTACTTTCAGCGCCCCGCCGGCACCGGCCCGCGCCGCGCCATCGTTGGCAATGGCGACGACTGCGCCATCATCGCGCCCGCCGCCGGCATGCAGCTGGCGCTGTCGACCGACACCCTGGTCGAAGGCCGGCACTTCCTGTCCACCGTCAACCCGGCGCGCCTGGGCCACAAGGCGCTGGCGGTCAACCTGTCCGACCTGGCAGCATGCGGCGCCCGCCCACTGGGCTTCACGCTGGCGCTGACCCTGCCGCGTGTCGACGAGGCCTGGCTGGCCGACTTCGCGCGTGGCCTGCTGGACCTGGCCGACGAGCACGATTGCGAGCTGGTGGGGGGCGACACGACCGCCGGCCCCCTGGCCATCGGCATCACCGTTTTCGGCGAGGTGCCGTCGGGGCAGGCCCTGTTGCGCGGTGGTGCGAGGGCGGGCGACGACATCTGGCTCAGCGGCCACCCGGGTGAGGCCCGCCTGGCGCTGGAGGCCTTTCGCGGCAACCTGCACCCCCCGCTTGGCAGCGAAGCCTTCGAGGCCTGTCGCATGGCCATGGAGTGCCCCGACCCGCGGGTGGCGCTGGGCGAAGGCCTGCGTGGCCTGGCGAGCGCGGCCATCGACGTGTCCGACGGCCTGCTGGGCGACCTGGGCCACATCCTCCAGCGCAGCCGCGTGGGCGCCGACCTGTTCGCAGACGCCCTGCCTTGCAGCCCCTGGCTGCTGCCTCGCTCGCGTGCCGAGCAGCTCGACTGCATCCTCGCCGGTGGCGACGACTACGAGCTGCTGTTCACCGCGCCGCCTGCGCACCGCGCGGCCATCGGCGTGCTGGGCGCCAGCCTGGGCCTGCCCTTGACCCGCATCGGTCGCACCCGCGCCGAGCCGGGTCGCACCATCTGGCCGAGCGGGCTGGACGCGGCGGCGGACGGCGCCCCCACCGATGCGGGCCGTGGCCAGCCCTTGCCCGACCGATGGGCCTCCTTCGACCACTTCAAGGCGGGCGCATGAACCCCGATGAACCCATGGCCCCCCGTCGAGCCAGCGTTGGCCTGATGTTCTCCCACCCGGCCCACGTGCTGGCGCTTGGCGCGGGCAGTGGCCTGAGCCCGATCGCGCCGGGCACCGTCGGCACGCTGTGGGGCTGGGTCAGCTTCCTGGTCATCCAGCGGGCGCTGGAACACAGCCTGGCGGGCCCGTTGCTTGACGTGGCCTGGGCCCTGATCCTGGCCTTCGGCTGGTTGATCGGGTGCTGGGCCTGCACGCGCACCGCCCAGGCCATGCGCGTGGCCGACCCCGGCTCGGTGGTGTTCGACGAGATCTGGGCATTCTGGCTGGTGCTGTGGGTGATGTCGCCGGTGGACCTGGTGGGGCAGGCGCTGGCCTTCGTGGCCTTTCGCTTCTTCGATGCCGCCAAGCCCGGGCCCGTGGGCTGGGCCGATCGGCTGTTCAAGCTCCGGCCGGGTCAAGCCATCGGTTGGGGCCAGGGCGTGGGCATCATGTTCGACGACCTGGTGGCCGCGGCCTGCACGCTGTTCGTGCTGGCGCTGGCCGTGGTGGTGCGCCAGGGTGGCGTCACCGCCGGGGTGCTGGGTTGAACACACTCAAGGAGTCGGTCACATGGACACCACCGCGATGCACGTCACCGTCGAAGCGCTCGCCAGCCTGTTGCTGGCGCGCGGGCAGTCGCTTGCCACGGCCGAGTCCTGCACGGGCGGGCTGATCGCGGCGAGCTGCACCGAGCTGGCTGGCTCCAGCGCCTGGTTCGAGCGGGGCTTCGTGACTTACAGCAACGAGGCCAAGACCGAGCTGCTGGGCGTGCCCGCGCAGCTCATCGCAGACCATGGTGCCGTCAGCGAAGAGGTGGCCAGGGCGATGGCCGCCGGGGCCCTGGCCCGCTCGCGCGCCGACATCGCCGTGGCCGTCACGGGCGTTGCGGGGCCCACGGGCGGCAGCCCCGCCAAGCCGGTGGGCACGGTGTGGCTGGCTTGGGCCGAGCGGGGTCGCGACGAAGCGCACGACACCGTGGCCGTGCACGCCGAGAAGGCGTGGTTCCCGGGGGACCGCCAGGCCGTGCGGGGCGCCACCGTGGCGCACGCGCTGGCCGGGGTCCGCAACCGGCTGGTGCCGCTGTGAAGCGGTGAAGCCGCGGCCGCCGGACCTCGGCGGACCTCAGGCCCGGGGCGGCTGGATCGGCAGGCGAGGGCCCATCAGGCGCTCCAGCGCTACGTCGATGACCATGCCCCACAGGCTGTAGAGGATCGAGCCCAGCAGCGCCTGCCAGAAGCCCTGCACCTGGAAGTCGTCGAGCAGGTAACCCGCGAACTGGAACATCAGCGCGTTGACGACGAAGAGGAAGAGCCCCAGCGTCAGCACCGTCACCGGCAGGGTCAGCACGATCAGCAGCGGCCGAACGAAGGCGTTGAGCAGCCCGATGACGAAGGCGGCCCACATCGCGCTGCCGAAGGTGCTGACCGAAATGCCGATGTTCCATTGGGTCAGCAGGAGGAGGGCGGCTGCCAGCAGCAGCCAGCGGACGATCACTTTCATGGGCGCAAGGATAGCCCAGGCGTGCCACGGGCCGTGCAAATCGACCGGGTTTACCCGTGGCAGGTTCAACTTTGCGAAGGCTCGGCCGAAGGTGAAGCAGGATGGAAGCTGCCGGCCACTGGATGGGTGTGGCCGGGGTGTTGACGTGGTCCCACCCATTGAGGTTTTGCATGCGTCGGCTCCTCGAACGCATTTTTGAGGACTTCACACCGAACGCCCGGGTCCTGGTGGCCGTGGGTTCGGCCACGCCATTCCTGATCGTCTACTTCGTGGTCCATGGCCTGGCCTTGCGCGACGAGGCGATCCGGCAGGGGCTGAACGCGGGGCCGATGCTCGTGCTGCAGGCCGTGTTCGTCGTCTGCTCCCTGGTCAACCTGGGCATTGGCCTGAAGTTGTGGCCCCGGCGCTGGGTCAACGAGCCCGCCGACGACCCGACCCAGCTGGCCTGCCTGTCGATCGGGCTGGCCTACACCCTGCTGTGCATGCTCACGGGCACCTTCACCTCGGGCACCAACCTGATCCTGGTGGGCGTGCTGGCGATCGGCTTGTTGCTGTTCGAGCTGCGCCCGATGGTCGTGGCCTACCTGGTGTGCGCGGCGCTGCTGGTCGGGCATGACGCGGCGGTGTTGGCGGGGTGGTTGCCCTACGCGCCGGCGCTGAGCGAGGGGGTGTTTCCCGATGGGCAACCCACCTGGTGGTTCGGCATGTGGCGCCAGTACGTGCTGTACGCGGGCTGGGCCGTGATGATCGGCCTGCTGCTGTTCCTGCTGGCGCGCCTGGACCACCTGCACGAGAACCTCACGCGCCTGTCCTACACCGACGGCCTGACGGGGCTGGCCAACCGGCGCCGGTTCATGGACGTGCTGGGTGCCGAGCTGGCCAGGCAGGCGCGCAGCGGCCACGAGCTGTGCCTGCTCCTGATCGACGCCGACCACTTCAAGGACGTCAACGATCGCCACGGGCACCATGCCGGGGACGCCGTGCTGCGCGACCTGGCGCGCATCCTGATGCTCTCGGTGCGCACGCCCACCGACCTGCCGGCCCGGCTGGGCGGCGAGGAATTCGCCGTGGTGCTCCCGGACACCCACCTCGGTGAGGCCCGGCGCGTGGCAGAGCGGCTGCGCGAACAGGTCGCCACCCATGTCTTCGAGGACGGTGATCAGCGCCTGCGCGTGACGGTCAGCATCGGCCTGGTGGCGGCGCGCGACGTCGGGCTGCAGGCCCTGCTGCAGCAGGCCGATCAGGCGCTCTACCGCGCCAAGGAAACCGGGCGCAACCGCGTGGTCGAGGGTGGGAGGGCGACGCCATGACCCGATCCGGCCTGCTGGGTGCGCTGCGCCGCTGGTGGTGGCAGGGCATCGACGTCATCGAGGCTCACCTGGTCGAGCGCCAGCACGCCGCGAACGTGCGTGTGTTCTGCCTGGGCTTTGCGGCCGTGCTCGGCGTGATGTGGTGCCTGCAGTGGCTGGCGGGCTGGCGGGCAGACTTGAATGCGCTGTATCGGCCGGGGTGGTGGGCCACGTCGCTGTGGTGGCAGGCGGGCCTGATCGCCTGGTTGCTGGGCATGGCGAGCTGGGGCAAGCGCGTGCGCGACGCGCGGGCCGCGCACCCCTGGGCGGTCCAGCTGGCCCTGGTGCCTGCCCTGGGCGGCATCGTGCTGCTGGGTGTGGCACACGGCCTGCATGACACGCCCGTGCCCATGCTCATCCTCAACGTGCTGGTGTTTTCTCGCGGTCTGTTCGCCTGGCGCCAGGTGCGCTGGGCGCTGGGGCTGTCGGTCCTGCTGGTGCTGGCCTCGGAGCTGCTGACGGCAACGGGCCGCATGCCCTATGCCCCTTTGCTGAGCGCGCCGGTGTTCACCGGGGCCGCGCTCCACCCCTGGTGGGCCATGTGGGTGCGGGTGCTGTTCGTGCTTGCCGCGGTGCTGATGTCCCTGGTGCTGTTCTGCCTGGCGGTGGCGGTGGCCCGCCGTCGCCAGGAGCTCGAGACCCTGGTGAGCACCGATGCGCTCACCGGCCTGAGCAACCGGCGCGAGTTCATGACGCGGCTGGCTCGCGAGGCCCACCGCCAGGCCCGAGGTGGGCGCCCCTTGTCGATCGTGCTGTTCGACGTCGACCACTTCAAGCAGGTCAACGACCGCTGGGGTCACCCGGTGGGTGACCAGGTGCTCTCGCGCATCGGGCACCTGTTGCGCGCCCACACCCGCGAGCAGGTCGACACGGCCGCGCGCTACGGTGGCGAAGAGTTCGTGTTGTTGCTGCCGGAGACGGGGGTGGACCAAGCGTGTCTGGTGGCCGAGAAAATCGCCGCTCGCCTGCGGGCCGAGGTGTTCGACGCCGACGGACAGCGTTTTCAGGTGACCCAGAGCGTGGGCGTGGCCCAGGTGGTCGACGGCGATGTCGACCAGGCCCTGCGGGTGGCCGACCGCAACCTGTATCAGGCCAAGCGGGCAGGGAGGGACCGGATGGTGGCCTCCGTTGCTTTCCCCGAAGATGTCAACCGTCCAGCTTTGGCTGTTTAGCGACCCTGACGATGAAACTCAGAACGGTGTCGCGCTGGTTTTTCGTCCTGGTGGTGGCCGCCCTGGTGGCCAACTTCGTCTTCCTGCTGCTCATCCGCACGGCCTACCTGTCGGCCGAGCAGGCGGGCCAGAGGCGGGCCGAAACCCTGCGCCTCGTCTCCGACCTCCAGAACGAGTCACTGCTGTTGCGTCGGCTGGTGAGTGCCTACACGGGCACGGCCTCGCCGCGCTACCTGCTGTACTACTACGACCTGCTGGCCATCCGCGAGGGCAGCAAGCCCCAGCCCGCGTCCCTGGGCGACACCGGCGACACGGGTGACGCGCTGCTCTACTGGAACGAGGTGATCGCCGGCCTGCGGCCCCACGCCCTGCCCGAGGGCGTGCCCGGTCGATCGCTGCGCTCGCGCATGCAGGCGCTCGACTTCGGCCGCGCCGAGATCGACGCCGCCGAGGGCGTGCTGGCCGCCACCGAGCGGCTCATGAAGACCGAGCAGGTGGCCTTCGCCGCCACCCAGGGGCTGTACGACCGGCGCACGCAGGCCTACGTCTCCGAAGGCGTGCCCGACCTGGCCTACGCGTCGCAGCTGGTGCACTCGCCGGCTTACGAAACCCAGTCCGCCGAGCTGGCGCGGGCCCTGTCCAAGCTCAGCCACATCACCGACCAGCGCACCGCCGAGCACCTGCAGCGCAGCGAAACCGAGCTGCAACGCTACATCGTGCTGGCCCTGGCGGTGGACCTGGCCCTGCTGCCCGGCCTGCTGGCCGGCATGCACGTGGTGCGCACCCGGGTGCTGCGGCCCATCGACCGCCTGGGCCAAGTGGCGCGGCGCCTGGCGCGCGGCGACTACGCCACCCGCGCCGGGGGCCGCGACCACTGGGCCGAAGAGCTCGACACCCTGGGCGTGACGCTCAACGTCATGGCCCACGCCGTGCAGGACGACGTCAACCAGCGCGCGCGCGCCCAGCTCGATCTGCAGGAGGCGCGCGACCAGGCCGAGGCCGCCACCAAGGCCAAGTCCATGTTCCTGGCCAACATGAGCCACGAAATCCGCACGCCCATGAACGCCATCGTCGGCATGACGCACCTGGCGCTCCAGACCCCCTTGAGCGCGCAGCAGCGCGACTACCTGGGCAAGGTGCAGTCGGCGTCCGCCATGCTGCTGGGCGTCATCAACGACATCCTGGACTTCTCCAAGATCGAGGCCGGCAAGCTCAAGCTCGATCTGGCGCCCATGCGCATCGACGACGTGGTCAACGACGCGATGATGATGGTGCGCCAGCCCGCGCAGGACCAGGGCATCGAGCTGCGCTGCGAATTCGCCTCGCCCGAGATCCTGGGCGAGCAGGGCCTCATCCATGGCGACGACCTGCGCCTGGGCCAGGTCCTCACCAACTTGCTGTCCAACGCCGTGAAGTTCACCGAGCGCGGCCACGTGACGCTGCGCGTGCGCTTTCTGGCCTGGCAACCCGAGGCCGCGACCCTGCAGATCGAGGTCGAGGACACCGGCATCGGCATGAGCGAGGAGCAGATGAGCCAGCTCTTCAGCGAGTTCACGCAGGCCGATGGCTCGACCACGCGCCGCTACGGCGGCACCGGCCTGGGCCTGAGCATCACCCGCCGGCTGGTCCACCTGATGGGCGGCGACATCCAGGTCGAGAGCAAGCCGGCGCGCGGCAGCTGTTTTCGCCTGACCTTGCCGGTGCAGCCGGCGCGCCTGCTGGGCGGCACGCTGGCGCGCGACCAGCGGCGCGCCGCGCTCCTCGATGAGCGCCAGCGGCTCGACGGCCTGCGCGTGCTGCTGGTCGAGGACAACGCGTTGAACCAGCAGCTCGCCAGCGAGTTGCTGAGCCGCCAGGGCGCGCAGGTCACCGTGGCGGCGCACGGCCAGGCGGCGCTCGAGCGCCTGCGGGCACCGGGCGCGGCCTTCGACGTCGTGCTCATGGACCTGCAGATGCCCGTGATGGACGGCTACCAGGCCACGCGCCTGATGCGCGAAGACCCGAGCCTGAGCACCTTGCCGGTGCTGGCCATGACGGCCCACGCCATGGTGGAAGAGCGCGAGCGCTGCCTGGCGCTGGGCATGCAGAACCACCTGTCCAAGCCACTGGACCCGGCCACGCTGTACGCCGCCCTGCGGCCCTTCTGCCGCCCGGGCAAGCCCCCGACCGCCGGGCCCACGCTGGCCGAGGTGGCGCCCGAGCCGTCGGGCTGGCCCCGCGTGCCCGGCCTGGACGTGCGGCAGGTCCTCTCGCACTTCGCGGGCGACGCCAGCCTGTACGCGCAGACCGTGCTGGCCTTTGGCGAACACGCCCAGTCGGTGCTGGCTTTGCTGCCCGACGCCCTGGCCCGCCAGGCCTGGGTCGAGGTCCACCGCGAAGCCCACACGCTCAAGGGCCTGGGCCGCACGCTCGGCCACGAGGCCCTGAGCGAACAGGCACGGGTGCTGGAGCTCGTCACCGCGCAGGCGGGCGGGGCCGCCGGCGTCGACCGGGCCGCCACCGAACTGGCCGCCCAGCCCCTGCTGGCCACCCTGCGCACCCTGCTGGCCGACATCCGGCGCCTGGACCCCGACTTGCGTGCCTGCGTTCAGGGTGGCGCGGCCCCGGCGGCCACCGCGGCGAGCCTGGATGCAGGCATGATGAGCCAGCTCAGCCAGTTCGTGGCCGAATCCGATGGGCAGGCGCTGTCGCTGTGGCAGCGTCACCGCACCGCCTTCGCCGGCGGCCTGCCGCCCACCGTCTTCGCCCGGCTTGACGACGCCTTGGCGCGCTGCGACTTCGACGCCGCCAGCGGCGTGCTGGGAGAATGGCCACACAACCTGCCAGAACAACCCAATCAGGAAGTCCCCGTGTCATGAGCCGCTCCGAAGACATGCCGACCGTGCTGGTGGTCGACGATGCCCCGGCCAACCTCAACCTGCTGGCCGGCCTGCTGCAGGCCGACTACCGCGTCAAGCTCGCGGCCTCGGGCGCCAAGGCGCTGGACCTGGTGCAGCGCGCCGCGCCCGACCTGGTCCTGCTCGACGTGATGATGCCGGAGATGGACGGCTACGAGGTCTGCCGGCGCCTGAAGGCCGATGCCGCCACCAGCGCCATCCCGGTGCTCTTCCTCACGGCCATGACCCAGACCGAAGACGAAGCCCGCGGCTTCCAGGTGGGCGCCGCCGACTTCATCCAAAAGCCCATCAACCCCATGGTGCTGCAGGCCCGCGTGCGCACCCACCTGCAGGTCAAGGCCTACCAGGACCAGCTGCGCGACCGCAACGCCTGGCTGCAAGACGAACTCGGCCAGCGCTTGCAGCAGGTCGACCTGCTGCGCGACGCCACCTTGCACGTGATGATCTCGTTCGCCGAGTTCCGCGACGAGGCCACGGGCCACCACGTGCGCCGCACCCAGGAGTACGTGCGCACCCTGGCGCAGCACTTCTTCGACCAGGGCCGGCACCTGGACGTGCTCAATGCGAACTCCATCGACCACATCGCCAAATCGGCGCCGCTGCACGACCTGGGCAAGGTGGCCACGCCCGACCACATCCTGCTCAAACCCGGCCGCCACACGCCCGAAGAGACGGTGATCATGCGCCAGCACGCCATGGCGGGCTGGGAGATGCTGCGCCGCGCCGCCGACCGCATGGCCGGTGACGCCGACTTCCTGCACCACGCCATGGACATCGCCCGCCACCACCACGAGAAGTGGGACGGCAGCGGCTACCCCGACGGCCTGGTGGGCGAGGCGATCCCGCTGTCCGCGCGCCTGATGGCCGTGGCCGACGTGTTCGACGCGCTGATCAGCGCGCGCCCCTACAAGCCGCCCATGCACCTGGACAAGGCCTTGGCGATCATCCGCGACGGCTGCGGCAGCCACTTCGACCCGGCCGTGGTGGCCGCGCTCGAAGCCTGCCTGCCCGAGTTCGAGCGCATCGCCAGCACCTGGGCCGACGCCGAGGTGCCGTCATGAACGCCGCCACCCCCGTGCGCGCCATGCTGATGCGGCTGGCCTGCGCCGGCCTGCTGAGCGCCGCCGGCTCGGCCCAGGCCGTGGACTGGACGCTCTCGGGCTTTGGCACCCTGGGCTACGCCGTGTCCGACCAGGACTGGGCCTACCAGCGCCACCTCGACGACGACGGCACCTGGTGGCGCGACACGCGCCTGGGCGCCCAGCTCGACGCGCGCCTGAACCCGGCTTGGTCGGCCACGCTGCAGCTGACCCTCTCGCCCTCGACCCGCCATGACCGCCAGTGGGCCGCCGAGGTGGCTTGGGCCTTCGCGGCCTGGCGCCCCGACAACGACTGGCAGCTGCGCGCGGGCAAGCAGCGCGTGCCCATGTTCCTGAACTCCGAGAACCTCGACGTGGGCCAGACCTACGCGCTGGCGCGCCTGCCGGCGGAGGTCTATGCGCTGTCGCCCACCAACGACCACACCGGTCTGTCGGTGACGCGCACCTGGCAGCACGGCGCCGGCGAGCTTTCAGCCGACGTCTACGCCGGGCGAGCTCAGATCAACGTGCGCCGCCACAGCAGCGACCTGGGCAGCAGCTACCTGGCCACCGACACCGACGTGGTCGGCGCGGTGCTGACCTGGCGCGCACCGGCGCTGACCTGGCGCCTGGGTTTTCACAACGCGCGCACCCAGGCGGCCAACGGCCAGGCCTTGCCCACGTCCTTTCCCTTTGTCGACCTGGGCGGCGGCATGGGCTACTACCGCGTCTCCGACGAATTGCCGGGGGCGGTGCCGGTGCCGACCACGCGCACCGTCGTCAACCAGGTGCTGAACCTGGCCGTGGACGCCGAGGTGGCGCCCAGCTGGCGCCTGGTGGGCGAGTTCGCGCGCGTCTTCCAGCGCCGCACCTCGCTGGGCACCGACTCGGCCGGCGCCTACGTGGCCTTGCTGCACGAGATGGGTGCCGTCACGCCTTACGTGCTGGTGGCGCGCCAGCAGAGCATGGGTGGTGCGCGCATGATCGCCAATCGGCTGTACCAGGCGGCGGGCGATGGCACCGACCAGCTGTCGGTGGCGCAGCGCGCGGCCGCCGAGACCGGCGTGCAGCTCTACGACCAGACGAGTGTGGGCGTGGGCGCGGCCTGGGCCGTGGGCGCGCGCAGCCAGTTGAAAGCCGAGTGGATGCACACCCGCATTGGCGAAGGCTCGTACCTGGTGGACAGCCCGAGGGGGCAGCGCGTGCACGACGACAGCGTCCAGGTCTGGTCGCTGAACTACAGCTTTGCTTTTTGAAGGAGCGACGTTGCCCAAAAAAGCCCACCTCCTGCTGACCGCGCTGCTGTGTGCCGCGCTGGGGCCGCTGGCCCCGGTGGTGGCGCACGCCGGGGTCGTGGTGGTGGGCCACCCGGGCATGCGCAAGCTCGACGTGGCCACGGTCGAGCGCATTTACTCGGGCAAGGTGGTGGAGCTGGACGGGCAGCCCGTGGTGCCGGTGAACCTGCCGCCGCAGCACCCGCTGCGCCAGCGCTTTTTGAAGGACTTCATGCAGCGCGACGAGCCCAGCTACCTGGCCTACTGGACGGTGCGCCGTTACGTGGGCAAGGGCGCGCCGCCCAAGGAGGTGGGCAGCACCTCCGAGGTGGTGATGCACGTGCTGCACAACCCGGGCGCCATCGGCTACATGGAAGAGACCGATGTGCCGCCTGGGGTGAACATCGTCGCGCGTGGCGCGAAGGTGGGGGGTGCGGCACCATGACGAAGTCTTTGAGCAGGAGGCCGCTGTGGACCTGACCCGTTGGGCTTCGGCGTTGGTCGTGGCCGTGTGTGTGTTGATGCTGGTGCGGATGGTGTTGCCGGCGAAGCGGCGTGCGCGGCTGGACCAGGGTTTGAAGCGGGTGCCCCAGGTGCTGAGCCGGCGGTGGCACACCTTGAGGCATGGGCGGCGGCACCGTGCTGCGGCCGAACGCTTGGCGCGGGATGCGATCGAGCGGGCGCGCAAGACGAATGTGGAGCGCGACGGGAACGTGATCAAGCCGGATGCGTTCAAGGGGCCGCGCAAGCCGCATTGATTTTTGGTTTTGCTTTGCCTTGCCTGCGGTGGGGGGAGCGGTTTTTCGGGGCAGCGCGGGGCATGGCTGCGCCGGCATCGGCTCGGGCGCCAAGCGGGTGGTCATGCCTTTGGCATGACTGCCCTGCGGTGCTTATATGGACGCCTCCCGTGTGGCAAGGAGTTTTTGAGGTTTTGGCTGGACGGCATCAAC